>Ga0078972_1000026_pt2 | contig 502822 bp, 444 predicted proteins | sample YelNatPaOPGAMG01_FD_67568 | JGI IMG/M metagenome (GOLD analysis project Ga0078972, IMG submission 67568) | Hot spring thermophilic microbial communities from Obsidian Pool, Yellowstone National Park, USA - OP-RAMG-01 (SPADES assembly) (version 2) | ecosystem: Environmental > Aquatic > Thermal... | reverse complement strand
GACCGAACTGCAGGCTTCGTCAATGAGTGCCTTGGCGGATTCTTCTAATGCGCATAATTCCGGGATGAGGTTTGACTCTTGCTCAAGCATCGCTTCCTTTTCCGCCTCAAACCTTTTCTTTATCACTTCCGGGTCTAATTTTGCCTCATACTTTTTAACCCTTAATAAAGCGTTTCTTCTTATCATAATCCCCTCCATAATAAAAACGATTTTACCCCCCAAAAACTTGACACCTGATTTTTACGAATCTTCCTTCGGGTAAGTCTTTATTTTTCAATGATTTATTGCTCGGGTAAATAATTTTTCTTTAAGAGTCCGGGGAATTTTTCCGGTTGACTTTTACCTTCTCTTTCTTATAATTAGAAAACGATTTAGGAATAGAGGAATCGTTATGAATGGAAAAGGAAAGATTTTAATCCTTTGGTTTTTCGTTGCCGTTTTTCTTTTTGCCCAAGTCCCTTTTTCGGCGCGGATGAATGGCGGGAAGATTCATTATCGCGATGGTCGTTACGAACGTGCCAAGGAGCAGTTTGAGTTGGCTCTGAAGGAGAGGCCGGATTCGCCGGAGGCACATTTCTGGCTTGGCCTTGCCTTATCCCAGCTGGGTGATGGCATCACTGCTGCGGAGCATTTCCTTTTTGCCTTCCAGAACGATTCTAACCTTCTCCTCCTGACAAGAAAGGAGGAGGATAAACGATTTGCGGTCTGGAGCGCCCTGTCGCAAAAGAGCCAGCATCTCATCATCAGCAATGCCTACGAGGATGCGCTCCCTTATGCCGAGATGACGGTGAAGGTTGATGAAACCCGTCCTCTGGGTTATACCCTTCTGGCTCAGGTCTATTCCCAGTTGAATAAGTTGGATAAACTTCAGGAACTGGGCAGGGGATTGATTTCCGAAGATTCCCTCTCCCCTCAAGGTTATAATATCTTAGGGATTTACTATTTTACCAGCAGTAAATGGGACAGTGCGGCGGCTATTTATCAAAAGGCGGGATACCTCTACGAAGCGAAAGTTGGCGAATATAAGGAGAATCTAAAAAAGGAGATAAAAAGACCGGATGCGGAAAGGGTGATTGAAAGGCTCATCCAGTATCAGAAGGATAAGGATGTGTATGGTTTCCGGACTTATGTTGAGGACTCTTTGCGTCTTAAGAAGAGTTTGAGTCTTTTGGCTCGTCTCACCTTAGAACTCTACAACACGATTCTGGAGAAGAACTTTGCCCTCTTCCGCACTGCCTCCTCTTATCTTCAGGCGAGTGTTTCCCGACCGGAAAAAGAGCGGAACGATTATCTGGTGAAGGCGGAGACTGTCCTCAATTATATCCTTAAAGATAATCCGAAGGACCTGGATGCGAAGTATAATCTGGGGTTTGTTGAATACTCTCTGGGTAAGGTGGAGGAGGCAGCCCTTTTATTTCGGGAACTGGTTGAGACCAAACTTCTCTTCAGTCAATTGCCGGAGAAGATTCGGGAAGAACTCACACTGGAGATGGACTCGGCGGGCGATAAGATTGTCCTCCCCTTATCTCCGGAGATTAAGGCGAAGATAAAGGAAGGGGATTTTGCTTATCTCTACCGTTTTGATACCCTTTCTCCTCTTCTTTCTCCCTTTGAGCCGAAGACCTTAGAAAATCTCTATCTCCTTTTGGGAGCGAGTTATGTGCGGATTGCGGACTTAAAGAAGGCGAAGGAGAACTACGATAAGGCGATCGAGTGTTTTCTTTTGGTCACCCGATTAAACCCGGAGAGTGTCGATGCCTACCAGAATCTGGTTGTTGCCTATCGGGAGAAGGGGGATAAGAAGATGGCGGAGAAGATGTATCTGAAGATGGAGGAGATTAAAAAGAAGAAGGGGAAACAATGAAAACCATCCTTAATATCCTTATTGTCATTCTTTTGGCGGTTCTTTTATATATTCTCATCTATCCTCAGTATCAGGAGAATAAGCCGGCGCCGATAAGGATTGGCACAGAACGTTCCCTCAATCCGCTCGTCCTTTTCTTTGCCGAAGAGAATGGTTTTCTTAAAGGGCAGAAACTTTTACCGGAATATATCTTCGCCGATTCTCCGGATGAACTCTATTCGCGTCTTTTAGCGAAGGAGATTGATTTGGCGGTTCTTCCCTGGTCAACAATCTTCAAAAGGGTGATTGAGAAAGGGGAGACGGTAAAGGTATTTATCTCCGGCAATTTTCGGGCGGGGGTTCCGATTTCCGCAATCTTTGCTCATCCCAAGGTTAAGGTTCAAACGTTAAAGGACTTAAAAGGGAAAAGGTTTGGTTATCCGCTCTATTTTGCGGATCTGGTGCCGGTGATTCTTTCGGAAAATGGGCTATCGGTTAAGGATTTGATTCTTTCCCCTTTGCCGCAAGGAGAGATTCCGGAGAAGTTGAAAAATGGGGAATTGGATTGCGCTCTGGTCTGTGAGCCTTACCGAACCCAGTTAATCAAAGAGGGGATGGCTCTTGTTTTTGATGCGGTGCTGGGGAAATCTTTTCTTGCTCCTTTTCCGGCTTTTGCCTATGCGATAAATCCATCGCTCATAAGAGAGAAAAGGAAGGTGGGGGTGCGATTAAAGATTGCGACCGATATGGCGATAACTCTTGCGGATAAGGAGCCGGAGAGTATGCGGGCGGTTTTGATTAAAAGGCTGGGTTTAGACTCGGAACGGGTGGCGAATTTTAATCTGCCGGAGATAGAAAAACTGGCGGGGATTAATAAGTCTCAGATTCAGGCTTATCTTCTTAATCTGGCGGAGCGTGGAGTGATCAATCGGGAGGCGATAAAGGATTTTAGGGTTGAAAATCTCTTAGTTGCTCCGGTTGACATGCAGCCATAAGAAGCCGAGCGAGGCTGACGGAAAAGAGATGAATTGGGAAGGAGATGATTACCGGGTGAGGGGTTGAAACCCCTATTGAGTGGGGCTTGGGGAAAATTCGAAGTGCGGTCGTGCTAAGCGGGAGGCTGGCGGTCTCCTCTTCCCGAAATCCGCCGATGCGGGGCTGAAGGACAGGCGCGGCGGTAAGTAAAGGGTGCGCGCAAAAAGGATGTAGGCGATGAAGGTTGGGTCTGACAATAATCCTTCTCCTGAACCCCGCCAGGACCGGAAGGTAGCAACGGTAAAGGAAGGAGGGTTAGTTGTCAGGTCGCCTGACCCGAGCCGAACCCTCTTTGCCCCCCTTTATTTGCCGACAACCCTGTCGCACGACCGCAAATAAAAAATGCGCCAGATACTTTCGCTAAAATATCGCCCCCAGACCTTTGATGAGATTGAAGGTCAGGAGCATATCAAGAAGACCTTAAAGAAGGCAATTGCGCATAATAAGATTGCCAACGCCTATCTCTTCTGTGGTCCGCGGGGTGTCGGAAAGACAACGACCGCCCGGATTTTAGCCTCCTGCCTCAATTGCACCTCCTTTTCGGAACCAACCATCTCGCCCTGTGGCAAATGCCTCTCCTGCCGGGATATAAAATATTCCCGCTCAATTGATGTCTTAGAGATTGATGGTGCCTCCAACCGTCAGATTGATGACATCCGAAACCTAAGGGAAAATGCGAAGTATGCCCCGGTCTTTTCCCGTTATAAGATTTACATCATTGATGAGGTCCATATGCTCACGCGCGAGGCATTCAATGCCTTATTAAAGACATTGGAAGAACCGCCACCCCATGTGAAGTTCATCTTTGCCACCACCGCTCCCCACAAATTACCGGAGACGATAATCTCTCGTTGTCAGAGATTTGACTTCCGAAAAGCCGGGGTGGAAGAGATTGTGAGCCGCTTGAAAAAGATTGCCCAAAAGGAAGGGATTAAAATTGAAGAGTCCGCCCTTTATACGATTGCCCGAAGGAGTGAGGGGGCAATTCGGGATGGCGAGGTCCTCTTAGACCAAATCGCCGCTTATAGTGATAAGGTAATCACTGTCCAGATGGTTGAGGAGATTCTGGATATTATCCCGGAGGAAACCTTCTTCTCCTATTTCGCTCTCCTCAAAGAAGGGGATAAAGGAAAGTTGCTCGCCTTCTTAGAAAAACTCTCCCAGTCTTCTTATGACCCGATTGAATTTTATTCCGGCTTAATAAAATTCTTCCGCACTCTTCTTCTGGTTAAAAATGACCTGCCGGCAAAAATCCTCGGCCTCTCTCCCGAAGATTACCAGAAATTTCAGAAAGAAGTTGATACCACAAAGGAGGAGGAAATCACCCGCATCCTCTCCCGGCTCCTTGATACCGAGGAGATGATGCGCCGGACCTTCTTCCCTGAGATTCTCTTAGAAGTCATTTCCTTAAAACTTCTCAGCCGAGATGATTGAAGAGTTAAAGAGGGTTGTGACTCATTTCTCCCAGTTTCCCGGTATCGGGAAAAAGACCGCAGAGAGAATTGCCTTTTTTCTCTTGAAGATGGACGAAGCAAAAATTCGTGACCTTTTCTCCGCAATCATTGCCTGGCGCCAATCCGCTAAACCCTGTCCCTTCTGTTTCAATGTCACAAGTCAGGGGAGATGTGAAATCTGCGATGACCCGAAAAGGGATAAAAAGACCATCTGTGTTGTTGAATCCAGTTCCGATTTGTATGTCATTGAAAAGACCAGAACCTATCAGGGACTTTATTATGTCCTGGGCGGCGTCATCTCCGAGGAAGGAAAGGAAAATCTCCGCCTAAAAGAATTGAAAGAGCGAGTGGTAAAAGAGAAGATTGAAGAGGTGATAATTGCTACCAATCCGACGACCGAAGGTGAGTTGACCGCCTCTTATCTGGCAAAGATCTTAAGGCCCCTGGGCGTCAAAGTCTCCCGCATTGCTCGGGGGCTTCCTTTCGGTTCCCACTTAGAATTAGCAGATAATGTAACAATTACCCAGGCACTGGAGGGGAGAAAAGAGATTTAATTAGCCCAATCGCCTTTCTCAGCCGAGAGCGATTCTCTTTCTTATAAGTCCAGACCGAAACCCCGGAGGGATGGGGTAAAGGGATAACAAAACGTTTTCGAGCAAAGAGTTCCACCCGGAACCTCTTTCCCACAAAGGAAACCAACTTCCCTTTCCCTAAGACCTTCTCAATCGCTAAAGCACCAACCGGAATCAAAATCTCGGGGTCTAATCTTTTTATCTCTTCTCTTAGATAAGGGAAGCAGGCATCAATTATCGCCTTATTTGGCTTTATATCGCCCCTCTTCCCTTTGCCAAAGAAGCACTTCACAACCTGAGTGATGTAAACCCTTTTTCGGAACTCCTCCTCTTTTATGCCGGCTTCTTTTAACCATTGGAATAGCCTTCTTCCTGCCTTCCCGATAAAGGGAACGCCTTTCTTTGTCTCTTCCCTTCCCGGTGCTTGTCCGATAAGTATCACCTTTGCCGGAAAGAGAGGGGCAAAGACCGGATAACTTCCTTCTGGTCTCCGGCATCTTTGACACCTTCTAATCTTTTGCACCAGAAGGCTTAAAGCGCGCTTGCTCACCTTTTACTGTAAAGACAGCCGCAGTATTTCTGGCGGTAGAGGGAGAGTCTTTTTGAATTTACGAGAGAAAAATGGAATCCTTCTTTGAAATCCGCCACAAAAAATTCTAACCCTTCTCTCTGAGCGATCTCCCTTCCGATTTGATTTATTAACTTGGCGTTCTTCTGCCGACCGGAGGTGAGGGTTGTGCCGAAGATGGGAAAATTCTTCTCTTTGGCAACAAGAGCGGTCTTTTCCAGCCGTAAGGAGAAACAGACCTCGCATCTTTTCCCTCCTTCCTTCTCCCCTTCCAGACCGGAAACGGATTTTAACCAGAACTCTACTTCGTAATCCCCAAGAAGGAGAGGAATCTGATAGATTGTCGCCACCCTTTCTACCTCTTTCCGGCGCCTCTCGTATTCCTCTTCGGGCTGGATATTCGGGTTATAAAAGAAGAGGGTTAAAAGATAATCGGATTCCAATTTTTTCAGGGGGTAGAGAAGACATGGGGCACAACAGGTGTGGAGGAGAAATCTTTCCGGCACTAAGAACTCATTGCCACTCGCTTCTTCAAGCGGGCAAAATTCTCATCGACCTCCTTCTGGATAACTTCAATTAACTCCTTGTTTTCCGGCTGGAAGAGGTGGCGAAATCTTCCTTGTTTCGAAAGCCACTCTTCAATCGGCTTTCTCTCCTTCACCTCATAGGTTAAGCGATAGACCCCATTCTCGTATTCATAGAGAGGCCAGAAATTGGTTTCTACTGCCAGGCGGGAGATTTCAATCGTCTCACTGGGTTTATGAGCCCAGCCTAATGGGCAGGGAACTAAGATATTAATAAATGTTGGACCATCAATGGAGAGTGCCTTTTGGACCTTTGTCACCAGGTCATTCCAGAAGGCGACGGTTGTCTGAGCGCAGTAAGGGATATCGTGGGCAATGACAATCTCCATAATGTCTTTTCTTGCCTGTAATTTGCCGGGGAGTTTTCTTCCGGCGGGCGAAGTGGTGGTACTGGCAAATTTTGGTGTTGCCGAGGAACGTTGGATTCCGGTATTCATATATGCCTGGTTATCGGTGCAGACGTAAAGGAAGCGATGTCGTCTTTCAATGGCGCCGGAGAGTGCCTGAAAACCGATGTCATAGGTTCCGCCGTCACCGCCGAAGGCGATAAATTTTATCTCCCTTTCTATCTTTCCGCGTCGTTTTAATGCCCGATAAGCGGCCTCCATTCCGGCGATTGTGGCTGCGGCATTTTCAAATGCGGAGTGAATCATCGGCACCTGCCAGGCAGTATGGGGATAAATGGTGGAGACGATTTCCAGACAACCGGTGGGCATTGCACAGGCAACCCCCTCTCCGGCAGCTAAGAGAACCTGACGAACCGCTAAGACCTCACCACAGCCGGCGCAGGCGCGATGTCCCGAAGAGAAGAGTTCTCTTCTCTTTATTAGTTCCTTTAAGGAAGCCATTTCATCTCACCCCGAGATAACTGACCTCTTCAGGGGAAACACCTTTTCCCTTTATTCGGAATAGTTCCTCAAATACCTCACAAATATCTTCTGGAGTAATCTCTCTGCCACCTAAGCCGTAAATATAGGAAGCGGTAAGGGGTTTTTTCTTTTCCTCGGAAAGGACTGCCCGGATTTCGGTGTAAAGGATCCCGCCATAAGAAGAGAGTGGCTCGGCTCGGTCCAAAACACCAAGGACCGAAACCTTCTTTAATTCCTCTTTTATCATCTGATAGGGAAAAGGTCGGAAAAGTTTTAATTTATAAGCCCCGACCTTCTTCCCCTTTTCCCGAAGGTTATCAACCGCAACGGTAGCGGTCTCATAGGTTGAGCCCATCGCTAAAACTGCCACCTCGCAATCTTCGGTCCTGTAACCTTCAAGGATGGGGTAATAGCGACCAAACCTCGCCCCGAATTCTTTACTTACCCTCTCAATTATCGCCAGACTCTCGCGCATTGCGAAAGCAACCGCTACCTTATGTTCAAAGTAAGAGTTGGGCAGACATGCTGGACCAACGGTTACCGGATGGTCAATGTCCAGAAGGGAATAGTTGGGTTTGAACTCTTTGATAAAATCTTTCACCTCCTCATCAGCGAGGATTTCAATCCGCTCCATACAGTGGGAGAGAATGAAGCCATCAATTGTGACCATCACGGGTAAAAAGGCTTCCTCAGCAATCCGGACCGCATAGATCAATGTATCGTATGCCTCCTGGGAATTACAGCAGAAGAGTTGAATCCAGCCGGAATCCCTTGATGCCAAAGAATCGGAGTGGTCGCAATGAATATTGAGCGGTGCGGAGAGGGTTCGGTTCACTACTGCCATCACAATCGGCAGACGTAATGCGGAGGCGATGAAGAGCATCTCGTGCATCAATGCCAGACCCTGAGAAGAGGTAGCGGTCATTGCCCTTGCTCCGGAAGCACAAGCCGCAATACAGGCAGACATTGCGGAATGTTCCGATTCTACGGCGACGAATTCGGTTCTCACCTCACCATCCGCCACAAAAGAGGCGAAGGAATAGACAATCTCAGTGGAAGGGGTGATGGGATAACAGGCAACGACATCCGGCTCAATCTGCTTCATCGCATAAGCCATCGCCTCATTTCCGGTTTTGGCAACAACCTTCATTTCCTCTCCTTTTCCATCTTTATTGCCCCGACCTTTTTCGGACAGACCGAAGCACATATCCCACAGCCCTTACAATAATCGTAATCAATTCCAACCACTTTACCATCTAAGACCTTGATGGCGGCATCTGGACAATAAATCCAGCAGAGAAGGCACTGGATACATTTCGTCTCTAAGTAAACGGGTCGCTCGCTCCGCCAGGCGCCGGTTTTATTCTCTCTTATCCTTTTCGGGTCAGTAAGGATTGCACCGCAGGGGAGATTCCGCCAGGAGATAATAAGGCATTCGCCTCCTTTCCCATCCTCTTCACTAGTGCCTTTAACCCTTTCCTTCAATTTATCCTCCTCTAACTTCAAGATAAGCCTTCTCAATTGCCGAGAGGTTTCCGCTCACGATTTCCGCTTTTCCGCGGAACTTCTGGGAGAGTTTCCTCTCTAAGACCGCCCGGACCGAGGACAAATCAAGTGCCAATCTTCCTGTGCTTTCCATCACCTTAAAAAGGGCGCCAAGCATTGGGGTATTGGGAATATCGCGCTTTAAGAGAGAGAGGGCAATACCGGAGGCATCAACCGTCCAGACTTTTGCCTTAGTTAGACCCAACCTCTTCTTTATCTCTTCGGGCGATTCCGTGGTATTAACGAGGATTATTCCGTCCTCTTTCAAACCGGAGAGGACTTCACAAGCGAAGAAAAGGGTTGGGTCTAAGATGACAATGATATCCGGATTTTTAATCCCGGCATGATTCCGGATCCTTTCCTCGGAGATGCGATTATAACTAACAACTGGTGCCCCCATCCTTTCCGGACCGAATTCGGGAAATGCCTGGATATATTTTCCGGTTTCTGAAACTACCTCACCCAAAAAGAGAGCGGCAAGTCTTGCCCCCTGTCCACCCCGACCGTGCCACCTAATTTCTAAGACCTTCTCTTTCATTATTCAAAGAATGTTTTCAAATCTTTCCTCTCAAACATCAAAACAATCGCTTCTTCTTTTGCCTTAGAGCGATGGAAGGTTTCCTTCGGCATAAGAAGGGCATCGCCCGTTTCCAGGTGAAATTCCCTTTCTTTCGTTTCAATGGCGATTTTCCCCTTCAGAACCAGGAAGAATTCATCGGTATCATGCCGGTGGAATTGATACTCGCCCAGAAAACGGGAGAGAACAATTCGGTGGTCATCACAAAACGCCACCACCTTTGGGTTAAAGACCCCTTTTAAGGTCTTCACCTCTTCTGACCAATTAATAAGAAGCATAAGAGTTTAATATAAAGAAAAAAGAGGAAAAGTCAACAAAAAAGATATTGACGGATTCTTTCTCCCCAATATAATGTGAATGTGCATCCCGGTTGGCGATTGAATATAACCTTTCTCCGGAAGATTTCCTTTCTTTTCTTATCCTTTCTCCATTGCGCCTATTTTAATCTCTTCTATAATGCCCGGTCCAATTTTAAGGAAGGGGAGAGGTTATTGACGAGTAATCCAACCGAAGCGAAGGCTCGCTTTAATAAGGCGAAGGAGAAGTGCTTGCTTTTGATTAAGAAATACCCGCGGAGTCGCTGGACGCCCGAAGCCTTATATCTCTCCTCTCTCTGCCATTTTTATCTGGATGAGAACGAGAAGGCAAAGGAACGATTCTCCCTTTTCCTTTCGCTCTATCCGCATCATAAATTATCTTCCCGGACAAAGTTTTACTTAGCGCTCACCTATTTGAAAACTGGCGAAAGGAATGAAGGCATCCTTCTTTTGCGCCAGTTAAGTGAAGAGGACAAAAGAGAGGAGAAGCGAGCAAAACTTGCCATCTACTCGGCTTTAATCCAGAGTGGCGAATCTTCGCTTATCTTAGATTCTCTTAAACGTTTTCTGGTGGAAAACCCCAGAGGATTTGAGGCAGACTCCTGTCGGCTCTTATTGGGGGAGTTATACTTCAGCCGGGGTGATTATCAAAAGAGTCGAGCAAGTTTTGAGGATTATCTTCGGGTGGTAAAAGATAATAAGAGAAAAATACAGGCTTTATTAAGGATTGGGGAGGCTTTGTTTCGGGAAGGAGCGCCAAAGGAAACCCTCTCTCAATTTTTGGACCGACTCCATTTGGTGGATGAGGTTCCGGAAAGAAAAGCCGAGGTTGATTTACTGAGGGGGAAAATCCTTCAAACCTTGGGAGAAGAGGAGAAGGCAGTTTCGCTTCTGAAAGGACTGCGCACGGCGGAAAGTTATTTCACTCTCGGAGAATATTACGAGAGGAAGGGAGAGTTTCGCCTCGCTTTGAGTTATTACGATACCGCCCACACCTTATCTCCGACCGGTGATTTTGGTCTTAAGGCGGAAAGGAAAGAGAAACTTCTCACCCGATTTCTCCAGGCGGAAAGCCTTTCGCCAGCATTGAGGGATTTTGCTCTTGGGGAACTCTATCTCCTCTCTCTAAAGAGACCGGATTTAGCCCTCAGGGAATACGAGAAGGTCTTTCGTCAGTATCCGGAAGATTCTCTGGCACCAAAATCCCTTTACGCTTGTGCCTGGATAAAGAAGTTTATCCTCTCTTCACCGGATGCGGATAGCCTCTTTTCTTTACTCATCCGCACCTATCCAGAGACCGAATACGCCAGGGAAGGGGCGATGATTCTTAAAAAGAAGGAATGAGACCGGAAAGGGATACCACAATGTTTAGTGAATCCTGTCGGATCTTAAAGAAAAGGATGCTTGCGGAGGGTATCTATTCTCTCTGGCTTGATACGACAAAAATTGCCCGAGCCGTCTCTCCGGGGCAATTTGTTAATCTCCGCCTTCCGAATCTTTTTGACCCTTTCTTACGAAGACCCTTCTCCGTCGCTGATACTGATGGCTCTTCCTTACGAATCATTTTCCGGGTGCGTGGACGCCTGACCTCTCTTCTGAGCAGATGTTCGGAAGGGGATTTCCTCTCCCTCTTGGGTCCCTTGGGCAAGACCCTGCCGGAGATTAGAAATCAAGAGGTTGCTCTCATCGGGGGCGGTGTGGGAATTGCGCCTCTTCTCTTCTTAGGGAAAGATTTAGTCAAAAATAATCGGGTCTCTTTCTTCCTTGGAGCTAAGACCGGTTCCGAACTGATTTTGCAGGATGAATTTCTTCGCTTGAAGGGTGAAGGGGTATTCTTTGCGACGGAAAACGGAGAGATTGGCGAAAAAGGAAAGGTTTTAGACCTCTTCTTCCGCTATCTGGAGACAAGAAAGCAAAGACCTTCCCTTCTCTTCGCCTCCGGACCAATTCCGATGTATCAGGACCTCATCCGGCTCTCCGCTTTCCGCATCCCTTGCTATGCCTTCTTAGAGCAAAGAATGGGTTGTGGCACCGGACTCTGTCTCGCCTGTGTGGTGCGAAAAAAGGGTGGCGGTTATTTTCACATCTGTCAGGATGGTCCGGTTCTTGACCTCAATTTAATTGAACTATGATTCCGGATTTGCGCTTGAAGATTGCCAACTGCGAATTTTCCAATCCCTGCCTCACCGCCTCCGGCACTTATGGCTGGGGTGATAAATTCATCTCGGTTTTAAATAAAATCGGCGGCTTTATTACCAAAGGGATAACCCTTGCTCCCCGGGAAGGCAATCCACCGCCAAGAATCTGGGAAGTGCCCGGGGGAATTGTTAACGCCATCGGCTTAGAAAATCCGGGGGCGGTCTATTTTGCTAATCATATCCTGCCAAACCTCTCTAAACTCCAGACGAAAATTATTGTCAATATCCTCGGCACTTCGGTTGAAGAATTTGAAACCCTCGTTAAAATCCTTGACCGGCCAGAAGTTTCCGGATTCGAATTAAACCTCTCCTGCCCCAATGTGAAAGAGGGCGGGCTCTCCTTTTCCCTCTCCCCAAGGAATTTAGCAAAAGTTGTCTCTGCGGTTAGAAAGCAAACGAAGAAACTTTTAATCTGTAAACTTTCGGCCGGAATAACTGACCTTCTCACTATTGCCCAGGTCTGCGAAAAGGAAGGAGCGGATGCCCTCACCCTCTTAAATTCCCTGCCCGCTTTTGTTATCTCCTCCGAAACCTTCAAATCCTCTCTCGGAAGCCCAAACGGTGGTCTATCCGGTCCGGCGCTGAAACCATTCGTTTTATTCTGCCTTCATAAAGTTCGCGAAGTCGTCTCCTTACCGCTTATTGCTTGTGGGGGCATCACTAATTATCACGATGCCTTGGAATCCCTGATTGTTGGTGCCTCCCTCTTCCAGGTTGGCAGTATCAACCTGATTAATCCCTTCGCCCCCATTGAGATTCTGGAAGGGCTCAAACGATTTCTAAAAGAGAAAGGGATTCCGAGTGTGAGGAGTTTAATCGGGAAGTTGGAATCACCGGAGGGATAAAATGGCCCCTAAGTTAGTTTTGGCCTTAGACTTAGAAACGATAAACCAGGTGAAAAAAATCCTTGCCAAAGTCACAGGCTGGATTGATTACTACAAGATTGGCTACAAACTATACTTCCGTTCCGGACCCAGGGTTGTTCGGTTCTTCAAAAGCAAAGGGGAAAGGGTCTTCTTAGACCTAAAACTCTTTGATATCCCATCGGTTGTTGAATCCGCCTCCCTCTATTTCACCAAACTTGGCGTTGATATCTTCAATCTCCACACTCTCGGTGGTTTAGAGATGATGCAGAGAGCCCGAGCGGTTTGTCAGAACCCGAAAACCCGCCCCCTCCTTCTCGGAGTCACAATCCTCACGACAATGGACGAAAAGATATTTCAGGAGACATTAGGAATTAAAGGGCATCTCCGTTTAAGAGACGCCGTCCTCTATTTGAGTCTCCAGGCGAAAAAGGCTGGCTTAGATGGCGTTGTCTCCTCCCCCTTTGAGATTGAAGAGATAAAAAGAGAGTGCGGAAAAGACTTTTTGGTTCTCTGCCCCGGAATAAGGATTCCGACCGCGGGTGTGGTGAAGGATGACCAGAAGCGATTCTTAACACCCAGGGAAGCAAAGGAGCGAGGAGCGGACTTCTTAGTTATCGGTCGCCCAATTCTTCAATCCCCTGACCCAGTAGAAGTAATTGAGATGATTAAAAAAGAGATTGAGGATTGATGCCTTCTGGTTTCCGAACTCCCCCTGCCTTATAGACGCAAGAGGAGGACAAGGTTAGCAAAGAAGAGAGAAGTGAGCGTCACAACCAAGCCAACCTTTAGCCAATCGCGAAAAAGAAAACTCTTCCGATAACTCCTCTCATAAACCCCAATCGCCACCAGATTAGCGGTTGAACCAATCATTGTCAGATTACCGCCAAAACAACCACCAAATAAGAGCGCCCACCAGAAAAGATTCGCCTTCGGCATTCCCGTAGCAATCAGACTCTTCACCACCGGAACCAGAGCGGCGATGAGTGGTAGATTATCAACAAAGCCGGAAAGAATACCCGAACCCCAGAGGAGAAGGGTCAAAACCCCCGCACTCTCACCTTTTGCCCCCATAAAACCAAAAGGCAAAAGGCGAGCGGACTTTGCCAATAAATAGGCAATCTTTACCGTCACCCCGGTATATTCTAAACAGGCGGCATTAGCTAAAAGAAACATAAAATAGAGAATCGTCCACCAATCTGGCCCTTTCTCAACAAAGAGCCGCCCCCTTTCCCTTTCCTTAAAAACGATAACCCCAACAATACCCAGGGGCGCAGCTAAAAGGATGGTCCGCTCCTCAAGTCCTAAAATCCTCTCCCAAACGGTGTGGGTTGAGACGAAAAAGAGAAAGAGGAAAAAGAGGAAAAAAGCGGTATTCCGGTCTTCGCCCTCAGTTCTTACGGTGAATGTTTTCCGGTCAACCGTCAACGGTCTCACCTCCTTCCGGAAAAAGAGGAGAAGGAGTAAAATCACAAGAATCGCTATCAATAAAGTAACAAGCGAGGCATTCTTGATAAAGTCCCAGAAGGTAAGCCCACCAGCAAAACCTAAATAAATACCAATCGGATTACCGATTAAAGTCAAAGCACTCCCGAGATTTGTCGCCATCACTAAACCAAGAAGATAAGGGATAATTGGGGTCTTTGTCTGGTGAGAGATTTCCATCGCTAAACCGAAAGTGAGAAGAATCGCGGAAACTTCACCCATCAACCCCCCAAGAATTGTGGAAAAAAACATCAGGGCAGCAAAAAGAAGGAGAGGAGAATTGGCAAAGAAACGCAATCCCTGCCCGACCAAAAACTGAAAGACCCCTTTATCCTCTAAATACTTAACAATCACCATCGCCGCCATAATGAAAAGAATTGTCGGGATGGACATAAACTTCACCGTCAACTCAATATCCATAACCCTTAAAACCAGAAGAAGACTCAAAGCCAGAGCGGAAATCGCCACCCGATAACGGAAAAAGAGAAGGGTTCCTAAAACCATGCTGAAAAAGAGTGTGGTGGCAAAAATCTCCCGATTTATCCAAAAAGGTGAGTTGAAATGGAGGAATTCTTGATAGACGGAAGAGGTGGGAAGAGAGAGATGGGGGAAAAGGAAACGGGCAAGAAGGAAAAAAAGAAATAAGCCAACCACAAAGGTAATTACCGAGGAGAAACGAGAAAACCAGCCTTTCTTCACCCCGCCGGTGATAAGGCGAAAAACCTCTTCCCTCTCCTTTGCTCTTAGGATTCGCCTCACCCGCTCCGGCGAACTCAAAATCCGGGCGACCTCAGCAAGAGAATGGAGATACATCTCCCTTTTCTCCTCCGGGGCAAAAAAGGCAATAACCAGCCGAACCGGCTTTCCATCCGGGGATGCCCAGTCAATCCCCTTCTCGCTCCGATAAATAATACCGAAAACGCCTTTCCTACCCTGAATCTTTATCTGCTCAACCCTCAGCAGGATGTGAGGGATGGCAATCCCCTTTCCGATACCGGTACAACCACACTCCTCCCTTAATTTCAAATCTCTTTTTACCCTCTCAACATCCGAGGAATGAATTATCCCCTTTTCTGCCAATTGATGGGCAATAAAAGAAAAGACTTCCTCCTTTGTTCTCGGTGCCGAGTCAAAGAAGACCAAATCGGGTGAAAAGACTTCTTCCAGTTCATCAGCCATAAAATAAGGGTAATTTTAATCGGAAAAGAAGATAAGTCAACTACCCGAATCTGTCTTGCAAAATTCCCCAATTCTCCTATAATCCGAATTATGAATACCATAAACATATTCCTTTCGCCCCGAAGGTATTTTACGAATCTTAAGGAAAAGAGGGAATGGCTTCTGCCTTTGTTTATCGTTCTCATCTCTGCGCTTCTTGTGAGTTTTGTCAGCCGAAAGTTTCTCACCTTTGAAGAGATTGCCGAGCGGATGCGGGAGCGGGGTTTGGGCGAAGAGCAGATTGACCGGGTGAAATCCTTTTATCATTCCCCAATGAGTCTTATCGTTTCTTCTTTCTCGGTCATCTTTACTACTGTCATCTTTATTCTCCTCTTCTCCCTCATCTTAAATCTCTCTCTGCCCCTCTTCGGGCAAGAAGGTAATTTTGGTCTTACCTTCTCTTTGGTGGCGAATTCCTTTCTCATCTCCGCTTTGGGTAATATCATCCGCATAATTCTGATGTTCCTGAAAAGGTCCCCTTCGGTTGTTACCAATCTCTCCCTGCTTCTTCCTGCTACCTTAAAAAAGACCCTTCTTTTCTCTTTCTTTTCTCATCTGGACATCTTTCTCATCTGGCAGATTGCTCTTCTTGGTTTCGGACTCAACCTAACTTATGAGCTGAAAGGGAAGCAGGGTTATTATCTTGTCTTCGGGCTTTATCTCCTCTGGGTGATTTTTGCTACCCTCTTCTTCCGAGCAAGGGGATGAGAAGGCAACTAATCTCTTTGGTTTTTGTTTTAATCTTTTGCGGCTCGGCTGATACCCTGAAACTATCTCTTGATTCTTGCCTGGCAATCGCGCGAAGGTATAGTCCCTATCGGGGGGAGGAAATTTATCATCGCCGGCAAGTTCTGGCGAAGTCTGCCACCGCGGTTAAGCCAATTCTTCCCGCGCCTTTCTTTAATCTCACCTATTCTTTAACCAGCAAAATAGAGAATAAGTCTTATACCGGACAAATCGGAATAAACCAAACGCTCTTTTCGGTTGAGGCTTTGAGTGGTTTAATCGGGATTGGTTCTCTTATTCAGTCGGAGAAGGCATCTGCCCGATTGAGCCGAGCAAAACTCGCTTATCTCACCACCACCGCCTATTATCAACTCTTCAAAATGCAGGAGATTTATCGGGTGAAAAGAGAAGAAGCGGCGAAAAGGGAAAGTCTATTTCGGGCGAACGAGGTGATGTTTCGCCTGAATCGGATTGCCCGATTGGACCTCCTCCGAAGCGAAAGCGATTTTTATCAGGCGAAGATGGAAGCGGATGATGCCCAAAAGGAACTCCTTCTCTCTCAGGAGAACCTGAAAAAGGTTTTGGGTTGGGAGAGGGATGATTTCCTCATCGCCCAGGAGAGTCTCTCCCCACCCGTGATTGAAACCCTTCCCTTCTCTCAATTCCTTCAAGAATTAAAGAAGAAAAACCCGGAACTGAGAAGTGTCGCCGCGGAAGAAGATTTCGCTCGCCTCTCTTATTACTCCGCCTTCTTCTCCTTCTTACCCTCAATCTCCCTCTCCCTCTCTTCCAATTACTCCGATTCTCTCTCCTTTCCCAAAGGTCTTTCCGAATGGAAAGAGAAGGGGTTTTCTCGTCTCTCCCTCTCTCTCCATTTTCCTTTCCTTGACCTTCCCGGTTATTCCCTTTCCCTTCTGAGTAAGAGCCAGGACCGGCACTGGAGAGAACTCCTCAGGCGCAACACCTGGTTTTCCCTTTTAACTGAGGCACGGGATGCCTATCTCTCCTTACGTTCTAAATACTTGCGTTATCTTTATGCCCGAAAGAATTGGGAATTAGCCCAGGAACTTCTCCGTTTCGGTGAGGAAGAGAGGCGATTGGGGAAGATCTCTTATCTTGACTTCCTTGATATTGAAACGAAATATCATAATGCCTACGAACTCTATCTCTCAAGTATTGTCGAGATTAAAGAGGCGGCCGCAAAGATTGAATATCTTTTGGGAGGGGAAGAATGAAGAAAAGGATTGGGCTTCTTTCTCTTCTTATCCTCTTCCTTCTCCTTATTATCCTCAATCTCACCCGGAAAGAGGAAGGAAAGGAAGTGGAGGTAAAAAGAGTCGGTTATTCTTCCCTCATCTCCTCGGTCACCGGTGACGGCACACTCAAAGCCAAATCCCAGGTGAATGTCTCATCCGAAGTGATGGGAAAGATTAATCGGCTATTTGTCAAAGAAGGGGATTGGGTAAAGAAAGGCGACCTTCTCTGTCTTCTGGACCAGAATTCCTATCTTGCCCAGTACCGGCTCTCCGAGGCGCGATTAAAACAGGCAAAGGCGATTAAAGAACGGAGCGAATCCCTTTATCAGAAGAATCTAATCGCTCAAGAGGAATACGAGAGAGCGGAAACGGAATACAAAGTAGCTGAAGCAAACTTTCTCTCGGCAAAGGACCAATACCAGAAGACCGAAATCCGCGCCCCGATTTCCGGGAAGGTGGTGAAGTTAAATGTGGAGGAAGGGGAAAACGTCATCATCGGCACAATGAATAATCCCGGAACCGTCCTGCTTACTATCGCTGACCTCTCCCAGATTGTCGCGCTCATTGATGTCTCCGAACGGGATGTGGTTGATATAAAAATTTCCGACAGTTGTTCCGTTGAATTGGATGCCCTTCCCGGACGAAAATTCTTCGGTCTGGTGAGTAAGATTGGCTACATCCCAACCCGAAAGGAATTGAGCGAAGAGAAGGCTCAAACCTTTGAGGTAGAAATTACAATTAGTGATACCTCCTCCCTCCTCCGCCCCGGTATGACTGCCCACGCCACAATTGTCACCAACAAAAAGGAGAAGGTATTAACAATCCCAATTGCGGCGGTTGGGAAACGAAAAGTCGGAAACGAAGAAAAGGATGCGGTTTTTATCGTGGAAAAAGGGAAAGCAAAATTGGTGCCAGTCAAAACCGGTATCTTTGGTGCCGAGGAAGTGGAGATTATTGAAGGATTGAAAGAGGGAGACCTCGTCATCACCGGTCCCTATCGTATCCTCTCCCATTTAAGGGATGGCGAGCGGGTGAAGATAAGATAAAATAAAGTGGAAAAATCTCCTCTTTTAAACCTGATTGATATCCAGAAGGTCTATTCCACGGGCAAGGTCTCTCTCCCTGCGCTCCGGGGCATCACTTTAACCGTAGAAGAAGGCGAATACATTGCCATTATGGGACCTTCCGGTTCTGGTAAATCAACCCTCTTAAACATCATTGGATTTCTGGACACACCAACCGAAGGGAGATATTACTTCAAGGGGAGAGATGTCTCCAATCTTTCTGATGAGGAGTTGGCGCGGATGCGAAATAAAGAGGTCGGCTTTGTCTTCCAGACCTTCAACCTCTTACCCCGCTACACCGCTCTGGAAAATGTCTCCCTCCCTTTAATTTATGCCGGGGAGTCCCCAAAGGAGCGGAAGAGGAAGGCGTTAGCAATCTTAGAACGGGTTGGCCTTTCCGAGCGGATTTCCCATCGTCCGAACGAACTTTCCGGTGGCGAGGCACAAAGGGTTGCCATCGCTCGGGCACTGGTTACTAACCCCTCCCTTTTATTAGCGGACGAACCGACCGGCAATTTAGACTCCCGCTCCGGAAGAGAGATTATGGCACTATTCAATGAACTATCCGCAGAAGGGAGGACCATAATCCTTGTGACTCATGACCCGAATATTGCCCAGAATGCCCGGAGGCGGATGACGATGATTGATGGAAAAATCCAATGAATCTCATAGAGTATCTAAAACTTGCCTTTGATACCTTCCGCACCCACAAACTCCGCTCCTTCCTCACCACTTTGGGGATTATCATTGGGGTGATGACTGTCATCTCCATCATCTCTCTAATTCAAGGATTAAATGCGACGGTTGAGAAACAGATTCAATCCTTAGGTTCCAATAGCATTTACATCCAGAAGGTGAGTTGGGGAACCGGGCGGATTGATTTTGAGGAGGTGCGGAAGAGAAAGGATTTAACCTTAGACGATGCCCAGGCAATCGCTTCCCTTCCTTCGGTCTTTAAGGTCTCGCCCCTGCGGAGTCAGAACCTCAGTCAGATTACCTATGAAGGGAATAAATATAAGATGGTGGAAGTGATTGGCTCCAATTCCGACCTTCAATTCACCGCCAATTACTCAGTCGCCATCGGTCGGTTTATCCAGGAGGATGACTACCAGCGGGCAAGGAAGGTCTGTTGTATCGGAAGTGAGATTGCCGAAAACCTCTTTCCCAATACCGACCCGATTGGCAAATATCTCAATCTCTCCGGACATCGTTTCACGGTTGTTGGTATCCTTACGAAGAAGGGGAGTTTTCTGGGACAAACTCAGGACAATGTGATAATCATTCCGCTTACTGCCTTTGAGCAGGTCTTTGAGAAACCAACGGGGAGGGTTTTTGAGGCATTATCAATCATCGCCATCCCGCGGAGTGCTCGGGACTTAGAGAAGGCGATTGATGAGATTCGGGAATTACTCCGAAGGCGGCGCCGATTAAGATACGACCAGCCCGATGACTTCGGCATCAATACCCAGGAGACATTGCGCGAAATCTACAAAAATATCACCCGGGTTGCCTTTTTAGTAATGATTGTCGTAGCTGGGATTTCCCTTTTAGTTGGAGGGATTGGCATTATGAATATTATGCTTGTGGCGGTAGCTGAAAGGACAAGAGAGATTGGTTTAAGGAAGGCGGTTGGTGCCTCCGCCAGAGCGATTCTCTTCCAGTTCCTGATTGAATCTCTCGTCCTTTCTCTCATCGGTGGTGGGATTGGAGTGGCAAGTGGACTCTCTATTGCCAAAATCGTTCAGATGGTAGCAAAGATACCGGCGGCGGCTCCTTTCTGGACAATCCTTCTTGGTTTTGGTTTCTCGGTGGCGGTTGGTATCTTCTTTGGGATTTATCCCGCAACCCGGGCCGCAAAACTAAACCCGATCTCCGCTCTGAGATACGAATAGATTAACCTATTCCTTCTTCTCTTTCCCCTTCACCAACCAGAGATAAACCAGCCAGAAGATTAGAGAGAAGAGGAAGAAGGAGAGGAGAAGATAAAAGAAAGATAGGATACCAAAGCGAAAAGCGGTGATTGGGCTAAAACCCGGTCCCATCTGAGCAAAAATAGATGGAATAAGATACATAAGTTAACCTCCAAGCAAAAGTCTTCTAATCTTCAATTTACCAATTTCCCTTCTTCTGTCAAGGGAAAAGGAATTTAAGCCTTTTTGCCAAGAATGGAAAAGAAAGGAAAATTATTTCCTTCCCCTTTTCCTTACCAAAGAAGACCATCCCCAAGAGATTGGGAAAGAGACTAAATAAAGGAGTTAAAAATAGGTTCAATAAAGGGGCAAATTTCCCCAAACGGGGTGAGGGTTAAAACCCCTATTGAAACCCACCCCTGAGAGAAATTAGGAAATGGCTCAGGGAGCAAAGGGGGATAAAATAAGGAAAAAGTGGCTAAGTTATTGTAAGATAAGGACTTAGAGGCAAAAACAGGTGAGAAAAAATGTTAGTGTCACTAACATTTTCTGCCAACCAGAAGAATTTAGTTCAAAAATGGTTATTTAAATAAAAATTATTCATTCTTTTTATAAGTTATTGAAAAATAGAGACTTATCAAAATGAAATTAAGAAAATTCTCCCTTGACAAACTCACCCTTTTTATTTATAATTTAACCTATATAGTAGGGAGTTTGGTTTCAAACCCTAAAAAAATCGTTATTAAGGGAGTAGGTTTTTATTACATCGGGAATAAAAACTTAGGGGTCTTCCGAACAGGGGGGCATCTTCAAAAGACTCAAATTCAATCCCTGCCGAAGAAGGTTCGGCAGATTTCATTCCCCAAAAGGTTCATAAAAGGGGATATAAAAAAAATGATGCATATTTGGGCGGCACCGAGCCAAAGAGGAGTAAAAGATACCCCTATGGGTGCGCAAGTATCAGAAATTGGAGAGGACATAATGAGGGTGAAAATCAAGTATGGGCAAAGCCGTGCCCTCTTGTCCCCACATTGTCGGGAAAACGGCAAATCCCCTGAGCGGGGAAAGGAGGGAAAATGGCTAATAGCCAAGAAATAAAAAAGAAAGGACCTTTTGATTTTTTAGAGAAGAAAATTGTTTTTCAAATTTCAAGGAAGAATAGCAATGAGTAAGTTTCTAAACCTTTATTTGAAAACAAAAAGAAGGAGGAAAAATGGGAGGTAGCGAAATTGGAAAGAAAATTGTATTGGGAATTTCGCTTTTTTTTATTTTATCCTTCCTCATACGCTCTGTGAGCGAGTATGCTTCTCTCCAAGGAAAGATTGAAGAAGAGAAGTCATTCAAGCAGTTCTACGAGAGATCGTTCGGGACCAGTGGTTATACATTAATGGATGCTGAGATAGAACGGTGTAAGAAGGAGCAGACAAAATGGATAATTATTGCTCTCATTTTGGGTGGAATGGCTATTTTATGCTTGTATGAACTAACGAAGAAATCTTAAAAACTGTTTTAGGGATAAAGAGATGAATAAAGTTAAATCTCTTTTTTTACCAATTATTATCCATTTAGCACTTGTAACTTTTGTTTCGGCAGAGGCTGATACAAAATGCGGCTTTCAGGAAGTACTTGAGGCATTACGCTTGGGCGTAAGACTGGTTCGCCCTGACCCTGGTCCAGAGTTTGTCTATTCGGAGCATTTTGTCATTCACTACGCTACGAGCGGGCCGCATCAGACAACTCGTGCTTATGCCGAATCAGTTTCCGCCTATGCCGAATATTCTTGGGCAAAGCAGATTGATACTTTAGGATGGGCAGCCCCCCCCTCCTGATTATGATAGCGGGGGTGACGACCGTTACGACATATATATCAGAGATATTCAGGCGTATGGTAGAACCACACCAGAGTCTCCCTATTCCAACCCATATCCTAATGGTTACACGAGTTATATTGAGATTGACATTGGTTTGACTTGGAACCTCCTTCGGGTTACCGTTGCTTACGAGTTCAATCATGCATGCCAGTTACGCTATAATATGGTTGCGGCAGAAAACAGATGGTGGTATGAGAATACGGCGACCTGGATGGAAGATGTTTGTTATGACGAGGTCAACGACTATGTTAGATATCTTCATACTAACCCTAACCCCCTTAGTAGTCCTGAGTTGTCTATAATGGAGACCACTAATAATTACGAATACGCCGAGCAATCTGGCCGATGTTTCTGCATGAGTACTATAACATTGCCAGTCCAAGAAGGGTATGGGAGAGAATTGGAGAACATGGGGCGGGCGCGATTGCCTTAGCCAGCATTGACTGGGTACTCAGGAATACCTTTCGGTCAACTCTTGCCGAGGCTCTTAAGAACTATGCGGTCTGGCGGTATTTCACTGGACCTTCTCGGTATGACACTGTCTATCACTTCTCCGAATCTAACCTCTGGCCCGAATCTTATGTCTTGCGGTCTCATAATACTTATCCGGCATCAGGTAATCAAGGTTCACGAAACCCATCCGGACCAGGGGGCGCAAATTTCGTCCAGTTCAGGTCAGGCACAGAAGACCTTCTCAATATTACTTTTGATGGGCAGGATGACGCAAGCTGGGCGGCATACGCCGTTGGCTATCGCTCTCCGGAACAGTCGGTTGAGAGAGAAATTGTGCTTGACGCCAACCAGCGTGGCACCGGTCAGATTGCATGGCAGGGCAACGACCATATTGCCCTGATTGCGGTAGTTACCTTATCACCCGGCAATCTCACGTATAACTATCAGGCAGTGCAAGAAGCCGGCAATAGATGGTATTTCACCGGTTCGTTCAATACAGGAAGATGTGGACACACTCTCACTCTTTTACCTAATGGTAAAGTTCTTGCAAGTGGCGGTTGGAATACCTCAACCGTATTTTCTTCTTGTGAGTTATACGACCCTATTACTGAAACTTGGAATTATACAGGTTCTCTAAATCAAGCAAGAGATGCTCACCGAGCCGTTTTGCTCTCCAATGGTAAAGTCCTTGTGGCGGCAGGTTCTTATTGGGGTGACCTTAATTCTTGTGAGATATACGACCCTGCATTAGGAAGATGGTCATATACAGGCTCTCTAACTAAAGCTCGGCATTCACCTGAAATGGTCTTGCTTAACGATGGAAAAGTATTAATTGTCGGTGGGACACGTGCAGGGCGGACTTGCGAGTTGTATGACCCTACAAGCGAAACTTGGTCAATAACGGATTCTATAAGACCGGTCGGTAACGGTATTTCTGGCCATACCTTAACCCTCTTACCAAACGGCAAAGTTCTTTTAGCAGGTGGGAGAAATGAATCTACTGGTGAAATTTATGCAATTTGTCAGTTATTTGACCCAGTTTCCGGAAGGTGGAGTTATACTGGTTCCTTAAACCAGGCGCGAGCGTGGCATAGAGCAGTACTTTTAGACAGTGGTAAAGTTCTCGTGGTAGGTGGTGTTGGTCCTACGGGAGACCTTAGATCTTGTGAACTATACGACCCAACGACTGGCACTTGGTCATATACAGGTTCTTTAAACAGGGCGCGAGGTTCCTTTCATGCGTCACTCCTTAATAATGGAAAAGTGCTAATTGCAGGTGGTTGGAGAAATATTCGGTCTGCTGAATTATATGAATCCGAGAGGGGTCTCTGGGTTTACATTGATTCATTAAATCAAGGAAGGTCTAACAGTACCGGTGCAAATTCGGTTTTTCTCAACAATGGAAAGGTTCTTATTGCAGGAGGGTATCCCAATATTTCTTCTTCTGAATTATATACACTAATTCCCACATCTCAGTCTCAAATTTGGGCAGAACCTCGGTATTTGAATTTTTCTCTATCCCAAAATCAAACAAAAGATACAATTTTAAGGATATTCAACAACGGAAATGCGAATCTTGGGTGGAGTCTTACCGAAAACCCTCAGGTTGATTGGCTTTCAGAAAGTCCAACAAGCGGAACGGTTCAACCAAGACCAAACAACCGGATGGATGTGACCCTGAGTTTCAACACAACCGGGCTGAACCCGGGCGTGTATCATACCAACCTGTTAATCACCAACAACGACCCCGATTTGCCAGAAAAAATAGTTCCGGTAGAACTGAGAGTGAAACCATCCGTTGATATTATTGAATATTCAACTACCAAACTTCTACCAGAGGTCTTTGCATTGGAGAACAACATTCCGAATCCTTTTATTTCTCGGACAGTCATAAGATACGCACTACCTAAAGACAGCCGGGTGAATTTGCTGGTCTATAACTCACAAGGAATTTGGGTGCGGAAATTGAAAACAGGAATTGCAAAACCAGGATTTTACCAAGTAGTTTGGGATGGCAAAGATGATAAAGGCAGAAAAGTTCCTAATGGCGTCTATTTCTATCGTCTTGAAGCAGATGAATTCACCGCGGCGAAGAAGAAGAAACGAATTCGGAAGTCAGATTAGAGAATTAAACAGAAGGTAGCGACTGAGAAAAATTTAACCTTTTTCTAAGTAAGCGACAATTACTTTGGCAAAATCGCTAAAGTCCGATAACCGATTTTGGAGTAAATCATACACCAAAGTATGGTCGATACTAAGGTATTCGTGGACTAAGATATTCCGAAAACCTACCATCCCCTTTATTCTTTCACCTAATTCCTTAGGTATTATATTGTTTTTTGACAAAATGAGGAAGATATTCTCTTCCTCATCCGGCACCGGGAGATTTTCCTGGGCGATTATGTGATTAGCGATATCAATGCAAGTTTGTATCGCCACCTGAAAATTCCGCTCGACCAACTCCTGATAATCTTCATTGGCAAGATAATCGGCTCGGCTCATTCGGGCGAATTTCTTTAATTTAGTAACCGAGCGGTCAAGCCTTCTTAATCTTGCCTCAATGACCTTTTTATCCAAGTCCATAAGACTTTATCTTCTCTTTTAAGTTTTGGGCGTGAAATGTGAAATACCTTTTATAATCATAGTATAAGCCCATTGATTTTGCCTGAAATGAAACCCTTTCTTTTGAATCCCGCTCGTAAATCAATAATCCCTTTTGAAACACCTGAGCCCGTAAGAGAAGATTGGCGGTATTTAAAATAACCACATCTACCTTTCGTCTGAGTAAATTCATCAAATCAGTGGTTAAATCAATTCGATAGATTAGAGGATTTTTTATTAGACCCTCTCGACAAATCAAGGCGATATCAATATCACTTCCTTCCCGAATCTTTCCGGTTATTACTGAACCGAAGAGATACACCGCAATAACTTCCGAACGTTTAGCAAAATAATCGGTTAACCGGGCTTTGAAAGAATTAGTGCCCATAAGTGGATTTTATCGGATTTTTCTTGGAAGTCAATGAGCCAAGAGGCGAAATAAAAAACTCCTTCCCATAGCCCTTAGAAGAGAATTCGCCGATTTTAAACCAATAATCGAAGCGTGCCTTTTTGACTCCTCCATTTTCTTATATTTCTATTTCGGAGGAATCAAGGAAACGCGAGGGAATTCACCGCAACGGAGAAGAACGGAAGGGAGAAAATATTTTAAGGCGGGCTAATCCATTTGGAGGGTAAAACAACTACCTTTCTTAATCTTTCCCCAATTCTTAGGAAATAGATGCCGCCTCTTTCTATTGCCTTGTTGACCTTTCGGCCTGTGGCATCATAAATTAGGACCTTTTCCCGAAGAAGATTTTTATCCCCTGCCCTGATGATGGTTGCTCTTCTCCCGCCTTCAAAAGGTTTCTCCGTGGATTTAAAGGGATAGTCATTAATCCCTGAGACATTTATCATCCCCAGGGAGAAGAAGAGAGAGTTATTATAACCACTTCCTTCTAAGTAGAGGAGAAAGGATAAGAGAGAATCCGAAGGGTTAGAAGAGCAAGAGAATCGGTAAGGGGAAGCGGCATTATTTACCTCTTGACCCGGAGCAACATTACCGAAGGAGAAGACCGAGTCTAAGATGAAGAGGTCGGGGTCAATACTTCTTAACCGGCCGAAGAGGTTATTAACCGTTCCCTGCCCCCGATTTTTCAAATAGACAATAAGATTAGCACTCTCGCCGGGTTCTAACTGTCCGTTGCCATTACCACCGGGCGAGTCATCAAAATAAATCCGTTCCAGGGTGAGCCAGGGTAAATTCGGTTCTACGGGTGGTTGGGTAGTGATTTTTATTGCCCGCCCGCTTGAAAGGGCTGCGGCATTCGAATGATAGGTTGAATTGTAGAGATAACAAATCCCCCGGGTTTCTGTGTGGTCTTGTTGCCCAACCGTGCAGGAGGTAGCATCGGAAACAACCGAATACTGGAAAATTATCTCACCGTCCCCGGTTGGTGTCGGATAATGATTGGGGTCGAATAAAATCGCCTCAAAGGTCTCTCTTATCTCTCGCTGTTGGTAATGGGGACAATTCCAAAACAAGAGGATGTACCGATGATTACTCTGGTCATAATATTGATAGACCTCACCATTCACCCCTTGCTGTTGCCTGGTATCTAAGTCATCCCAGAAAGGGAATACCCCGCGCACCGGTGCCTCAACCGAGGGGATTTCCCGATTATTCCCGGAGCGATAGGTTGACCTCCCTAAGACAAAAAAGCCATTGGAAGAGACTGAGATTGTGTCATAATCCCGACCGTAATAACGAAAAGTGAAGGGAAGCCTTAAAGAGACAATCGTATCGTTGGCATTAGTTGCTCCGGGAACGAGAGTTCCCGAGAAGCGAATATCAATCCAGTTATAGACGGGTGCCCGCCCCGAAGATAAATCGGTGTTGTCATAGGCAAAATAACCGTATGGGTCTGGTCCGGTCGGTAAGAAAGGTGAACTACCACCAAGAGAGAGAAAGATTAATTGAGAATCCCGGATTGGAGAGAAGTTCCTACCGAAGAAGACAATCTCTAATTGAATATTTTGCCCACCAAATAGAGTCGGAGAGAAGGTAAGGGTAAAGGGCGTAGCCCGGTTAAACTTCTCCTCTCCGGGAGCAATCTCGCCGAGGAAGGCTAAGGAGTCTAAAACCCGAACCTTTGCCTCTTTACTCCGCAAAAGAGCGAAGCAGGAAGAAACCCAATCCGAACCGGTATTTCTTAAACCACAAAGAAGTCTCCCGCTCTCTCCGGGTTCAAACGAGCCGTTACCATTACCTCCGGGTGGAGTATCACGGATTAAATAGTTGGTGAAAATAAGATAACCGCTCCGGATAAGGAGCGAAAAGTTAAGAGACCAGGTATTGGCAAGCGAATCGGAAACAAAAAGGGTTAGAGGGAGATTATAGCCATCCGAAAGGTTCGGAGAGAGCGAAAGCAAATAGAAATCCTCGTTAGCGCGAACCGATTCGGGTGGAATTGTGCCATAACTTTTTATTGAGTCTAAAATCAGACAATTTGGGTCAGATGTTCGTAAGATTCCTCTCACCCTTCGCGCCTCTAAGTCTCCAATATTTTTCAATTTCACCACAAGAGAAATCCTCTCGCCGGGATTAGGAATCCGGTTCCCATTCCCCTGGGGTGGCGGGTCAAAAACCTCGGTCTCATAATACACCAGATAAGGAGAGTTAGCGGGTGGCAAGACCCAGATCGAACCGATAAAGGGAAGGGAGTTTCTTTGCGTCACCGTCAGGGTGATCTCTCCCGGAGTTTGGGGGGCAATAGAAAAATTCACCTCCCCGGAGGAATTGGTGTAGCCAAAGGCATAAATCTCCGAGCCTTTAAGTAAACAAACCAGGGCATTAGCGGAAGGAACCCCAAGCCGTCTAACCCGGATTAAAACATTCTGTTGCCCGACACGAATGGTCTGAGGCGCCTCAACCGTCAGAGCCTTCGGAATGCCGGTTAAGAGATTCAACTCCGGATCCCCTAAGAGGTTAAAACCTTCGTATTCCGTCTGAGTATTAAATTCCGCATAGATACTCTCCTTTGCCGCCAGCACCGCTTTACCCAATTGATAATTATTAGAGAAGAAAGTTCGGAAAAATCCCCGGGTGCAAGCCCCTCTTATCGGTGCCAGATTCGTTCCGGAATGGGTATTACCGAAGAATGCCACCGCACCTTTCAGAGAAGAAGTCGTCCCAGCCTTTAACCAGGCCTCGCCAACCATTGACTCCGTAGGGGAAAGGGTTAAAGTCTGGCAGGTGATAGAGGCAATGATTGGTAACTTTGTCCCATTATTTGTCAACTGAACATTAACATTAAAAGGTGTATACCAGTTATTAGTCGCATTCCCCCGATATAAAACAATACCCCGACCATCATTCACCGCGGAGATGACATCACTTGCGGAATCACCCCGGAGCCGAGAAAAGGTGTCAACCTGAAGAAAGTTAGCCTGTCCCATCAATTGACAGGCAAAACGGACATTATTCCAATAGATGGTGTCATCCGAAGACCCATCCTCATTAACAATCCCCACCCCTTTAACCATCCATAGAGAATCCGCAACCGTTGGTGTCTTCTCATAGGTGAGAATCTTTTTCACCATCACCGAGCATTGCTGAGCAGTTTTACACGGCAGGCGACCATAACAAATCTCTGCCCGATAATCACCTGTAACATTCCCGTAATAATTATCCGTATAGATTCTTAAAGAAGAGTTATAATAACTCGGCAGGAGATTAGGTGAGCCGACTAAGAGAAGATACTCCGGTCTCGGATTCCAGTTATTATAGGCATATATCACATAATTTCTAATGGAATCCGGAGTTGAGCCAATCTCCGAAAGGCGGACAACCTTACATTTCATCCCCTTCTGGTGTTTCCATTGTGCCAATTCTTGCACAATGTTATAAAAGTTATCGTGGGTAATAATTAAATATCGCGCCCCTTCCTGAGCGGAAAGAATCGTGAAGATAAAGAGAAGTCCAACTCCCCGACGAAACATCCCCTATTTATAAATCAAGACCTTCTCTATCTTTCCTCCCTTCTCAATAAAGTATATCCCCGGTGAGAACGGGGAAAACCTTCTCCGGCCGGAGAAGTCATAAATCCTTCCCTCCCTTGAATCAACTCTCTCCGCTTTCTTTATCGGCTCCTGGATGGCGGTTAGATTAGAACAGACAATCCTTGCCTCAAATGGGATGGAATTCCTTGCGGTTACGGTCAAAAGCATCTCCCCTTCGGTTGCTGGATTTATCAGGAGGTTCACTTCCCCAGAAGAATCAGTATAGTCGTAGGCATATACTTCCTCCCCTTTCCAGAGGCAGACCAGGGCATTCTGGATTCTCCTTCCCAATCTTTCCACCGCAATTGAGATATTCTGTCTTCCTATGGGGATGGTCTCCGGATAGATTACCTGAAGTTTCTGGGGAATTCCAGTTAAGACATTCAACTCCGGGTCACCCAAGAGATTGAAGCCATAATATTCTATCTGATTATAAAATCGGGCATAGATACTCTCCTTTGCGGCTAAGACCGCCTTACCCAATTGATAATTATCGGAAAATAAGGTTCGGAAAAAACCTCGGGTGCAAGCCCCTCTTACCCCTGCCAGATTCGTTCCGGAATGGGTATTACCGAAGAATGCCACCGCCCCTTTCAGAGAAGAAGTCGTCCCAACCCTTAACCAGGTCTCACCAACCATTGACTCATAAGGAGAGAGAGACATTGTCTGGCAGGTGATGGAGGCGATGATTGGCAGTCTTGTCCCATTATTCGTCAGTTGAACATTAACATTAAAAGGTGTATACCAGTTATTAGTCGCATTCCCCCGATATAAAACAATACCCCGACCATCATTCACCGCGGAGATGACATTACTGGCGTTATGCCCCCGAAAACGAGAAAAGGTGTCAACCTGAAGAAAGTTAGCCTGTCCCATCAATTGGCAGGCAAAGCGGACATTATTCCAATAGATGGTATCATCCGAAGACCCATCCTCATTCACAATCCCCACCCCTTTAACCATCCATAGAGAATCCGCAACCGTTGGTGTCTTCTCATAGATGAGAATCTTTTTCACCATCACCGAGCATTGCTGAGCAGTGCGACAGGGTAGGCGACCATAACAGATATCCGCCCGGAAATCACCCGTAACATCCCCATAATAGGAATCGGTATATATCCGGTTCTGCTGCCCCTGGCTATAAAAATAACTCGTGACGAGATTTGCCGAGCCAACGATAAGGAGATATTCCGGTTTCGGATTCCAGTTATTATAAGCATTAATCACATAATTCCGAATGGCACTTGCGTTATTCCCAATCTCCGAGAGCCGGACAACCTTACATTTCATCCCCTTCTGGTGTTTCCACTGTGCCAATTCTTGCACGATGTTATAAAAATTATCGTAGGTAATAATTAAATATCGCGCCCCTTCCTGAGCGTAAAGACTAACCGAAAAGAGAAGGATAAGGATTTTAACCAATCTTCCCATCATTCCCTCCTATTGACAAATCAAAATCTTTTTTATCTTCCCTCCTTCTTCCTGAAAATAGATTCCCTTCACTTGCCATCTCTCTATCCTTCGGCCGCAGGCATCATAAATCTTCCTTCCCTTTGTCTCTCCGTATCTCTTATTCTCTTGTTCGGTACCATAATCTTTAATTCCCAGACGGGCGGCAAACCAATTTCTTCCGCCATCCGTTGTGTATAAAGCAAAATCTGTGCCACTTGCCACACCAATCTCCGAATTGAGAAACTCAATATCAAAAATGGTTCCGGGGACATCGGTTCTCTGTAAGGTCCAGGTCTCGCCCCCATCGGTGGTGTGAAGGATTGTGCCAAACATACCAGAAGCCCAACCCTCTTCCCCCAGGAAATGGCAGGCGCGGAGATAATAGCCCGAAGGAACCCTTTGCTCCTCCCAGGAGAGACCCCCATCGGTTGTGTGTAAGATACAGGGCTCAAAAGTTCGGTCATTACCACCCACTACCCAGCCTTCGTTCGCATTAATAAAATGGCAGTCAAAAAAGTCATAGATTGTATCCCTTCTCAGAAGGGTCCAGTTTTCGCCGCCATCGGTTGTCTTGGCAATATAACCCTGACCTTTGATGAATGTGTCGCCAACCGGATATCTCCCGGCTACTACCCAGCCGGTCAGAGAATCAATAAATGAGACTCCATAGAAATCAACGGTATCCGACGGGAAAGGTGGGTTAGGTAAGATGACCTGTTCCCAGGATTCGCCGCCGTCAGTGGTTCTTAAAACAATCGCCTCCCCCGAAGCAATCCAGCCAAACCTCTCGTTAAGCATAAATACCCTCTGAGCAAATTTCGTTCCCCCTTGATTCTGAGTAAACCAGGAAAAACCACCATCGGTTGTGTGAAAGACAAACCCTCCTTCAGCCGCAACCCAACCCAGAGTATCATTTAAGAAGAAGATATCATAAAGCCATCTTTCGGTCATATTCGGTCTGCCCTGATTAATCCAGGTCCGACCGGTATCCCAGGACGCATAGACTTGCGAACTCTCCTTCTCACAAATCCAGATGTAGCCACTTGGAGAGATAGCGCAACCATGATAAACCCGCTCCTGAGTAAAAAAAGTAAGATAAAAAAGGAAAACGTTCATATCTCCTCCTATTTCAAAAGAATAATCTTCTTCTTAAAAAGAAAAGACCTCTCTCTCATCAATAAGAAATAAATTCCGGCGCTTTTCAAACTCCCTTTGGCAATCTCTCTTCCACTCGGGTCAAAAAGAACAAACTCCCTTCCGGAAAAAGAGCCCAGTAAAGAATTAAACTCTTTAATTCGCATCACCGTCGGAATACCCCCGAACCGCAAATTCCCTTTTATCTTAATCCCAACAAAGGTATCCGGCGGATTGGTGGTAAACTTAATCGCTCGATTTGGTCCTAAGACTCCAACCCCACTCGGATACTCTCCACAATAACTGAGCAGAAGATAATCAATCCCGGATGGGTCTTGAAGCCCAACCGTTGCATAATTGTGACAATCACCCGTTAAAGAGTCGTCATTCTGAACAAAATAATACTGATAGATAATCTCACCATCACCGGTTGGTGTCGGATAATATCGGGAGTCAAGCAAAAGAATCTGAAATGTCTGTAATTCCCCTAATCCTCGGGTCCGGAATCCGTGGATATGATGAACCCTTGACCATTCAATCACAAACCGGTTATTCCTCTGGTCGTAATAGTAATAAACACCCGAAGCACTCCCGGTATCCGGACGAAAATCATCCCAGAAGACCGCCAGCAAATTTGGCGGGGAAAAGGGAGAAGGGATCCGCCAGTTATACGGACTCTTAAACTCCGACTCACCCAAGATACAATACCCATTAGCCGAAACACTCACCCGGTTGAAATCCCGGCCAAAATAACGAAAGGTAAAAGGTAAATTGATTGGGATAATCCCATCATCACTTAGATTGAGCCTTGTCCCCTCTCCACCAAAATTCGGGTCAATCTCAACCCAGGAATAGACCGGATGTTGCGGAAAAGAAGAATCGCTCTCATCATAAGCATAATAACCATAAAAGGAAGGACCATAAGGGCGAGAGAGATCAAGAGGACCAGTGTGGGTCAAAAATTCAATCCTCTGCACCAGAGTATCAGAAGATTTAATCTCAAGGACAAATTTCAGGTCCCGATTACCGGAAAAAGAACTCAAAAGATAAAAGGAAAATGGGTCAAGATTCTCACGTTCCTCCCCGGATCCAACAAATCCATAATCCGCAAGTGAATCCAGCATTACCCCGGCATTGGAGCGAATCCGCAAAATCCCTCTTATATTCCTCCCTTCCTCCCCGGAATTCTTAACCCGGATGTAAAGCCGAGCCTCTTCCCCTGGTTCTAAGACCCCATTGTTCCCATCGTCCACCCGGACCGAGACAAAAGAGAAGAGAGAACTTCGGGCAAAAACCTTAAAACCGGAAAGAAAATTTCCTTCATCCGATTGGAGAAGCAAAGAGAAAGAGAGAGGTTCTTTATCCAAAAGATCCCCGCGAAGTGAAACCCTCAAAGGAGGACTCTCTCTCGTCTCCTGGGGCGGAATATCACCAAAATTAACAATTGAATCCAGAACCAAAACCTTCTCCCCATCACTCCTGAGGATGCCCAAAACATTATGACATACCTCTCGACCCGTATTCTTCACCCGCAGATAGAGAACCTGTTGACCCGGAACCGTCTGGGATATTCCATAAGAAAAAAGACCAACATAATGCTCCTTAATTCGCACCGGAATGGAAACTTGAACTGGCAAGTAATCCCGCTTCCCAACGGTTAAAGTAGCGGTCCCTTCCGCACCGGGTGTTAAATCTAAATAAGCAACTCCTTCCCGATTCGTCCAGGAAACCACCTGGAACTCCCCTTCCCGATAAAACGAGACAAGGCAGGACTCAATCCCGGTTTCCACCGAGACCCTTTGCGAACCGACCGCTAACTCTTCCGGATAAAAAACCGAAAGTCTTTTCGGCACACCGCGCCAGAAATTAAGGGTCGGGTCCCCCAGGATATTATAAGTCTGGATATGAATCCGCAAATCGAGGGAGTCCGAAGGAAGCGGAAAATTCTTAATAAGTTCCTCCTTGGCAAAGAGAAAGCAATCCCCGGCAATCGTGAGACCTTTATTAAAAATCGCCTCATAAACCGCCCGGTCTAAAAAGTTATTCCAGCGCGTTGAGGTTGTCGTATAAGAAGGACCAAAAAAGAGAACCCCACCTCGCGGTTGGGATGGCGTTCCGGCACGGAGCCACACCTCACCAAAGCAGGGATTCCGATTAAAATTACCCGTTGCGCAATAAAAACTCGTCACCACCGGCAACTTAAAACCATTAGAGAGAGAACTGACATCGGTTCGGTCAAACCTCGGATACTCCCAGCCATCCGAATTACCCCAGCCCCGACCATTCACAAACAAAACACCCCGATTAACCGCAGAAGAGATTGACTCCCCGGTGAGATAAGGCGGATGGAAAACCGTATCCACCCGCAAAAACCCGCTTGCAAGCAACTCCCTCCGCAATTCCCTCTTCACCTCAAGAGCGGTAAGAGCCGGAGTCCCACTTCCACCAACATAACTCGTTGCCACCATCAAAGCCCGCTTAAACCACAAGGTATCACTCAAATCCGGACTCTTCTCATAACTTAAAATCTTTGCCACCATCACATCCAGTTCCGAGGAGTTAGAAGCCGGAAGCCGACCGACCAGAACCTCAGGCAACAAATCGGAATCAAAACAGCCATAAAGGTAGTCCGTCACACCGGACGGTGGACCCGGTAGGTCAAAAGAGGGAATCTTATTAATCGCACCGACTAAGAGACAGTACCGGATTCCTGCCTCCTCATATCGGGCTTGAATAAAACTCTTAATCTGGGTTGGAGTTGAGCCAACTTCGGACAATTTTGCCACTAAAACATTATAACCCCTCTCCCTTTTCCAGCGAATTAGAGGCGAGATATTCCCTTCAAAATCATCGGGCACGATTACCAAAAGACCCAGTTCCGCCCGACAAAAGGCAAAAATGGTAAACGCAATAAGACTAAACATTCGAAAAGTAAAACGTCTATCTTCCATAGTCCGTAGTCAACTCATAAACGACAATTCCCCTATCCCTCTCTCCCACTAAAAGCCAACTCCTTTCCGGAAGAAAGGTCGCACACCGAACATAAGGCAGATCAATTCGCCCGACCTCAACTGGTGGAAAAGAAGAAATATCGTAAAGATAAAGTCCACCCTCACCACAGGATAAAAAGAGGTAGTTATTAAAACCGGTCACCTTCTGGGCATAACCGGAAATCGGGATTGAGACCAAAAAGTGAGGAGAACTCTTATCCGCCACCGAGGCAATCGTTAGATAACGACCATCCGCAATAAAAAGTAAGGTATCCTTTACCCAGCAATCCCGAGCATTATAGGAAGAATCAAAAGAACTCACCCGAATTGGAAAGGAATCCGTAGTCTGGTAAATAAAAACCCCCAACTGCTCGCAGGCTAAATAAAGAAAGCCACCATCCTCATAAATTCCGCGCACACTCGGAAAATTCTCCTTCTTAATATCCTGAGGATACCTTGGGTCCGAAACATCAAAGGTAATAAACTGCTCCCGAGCCGCACAATAAATTAAGTTTCTTGCGGTATCAAAACTCAATGCCAGCCCATAAGCGACCGAATACTCATTAGCCCCAATCGGAAAGACTGTCTCCGGGAGAAAGAATTTCAGGATTTCCAACTCCTTCTTTCCATAAGCCAAAAAACAGAGACTCTCACTAACCCAACAATCCTGACAACTATTCGCCCCATCGGAATATTCCAGGACCTTTTTTAACGAGTCCTTCTTCGTAATGTCAATTATCTCCAGGCCAGCCTGACCCGTAGCCACAAAGGAATAAGTCCGTCCATCTTTTTCATAAATAAAGATTTCGTTCGGATAACCTTTCAATCGCAATTCGGAAAGATAAGTGAATCTCTCCGGCTTTGGCTTCGGATAACCACAGAAAAGAGAAAACGTAATAAAGAAGACCAACCAACGTCTAAGGTTTAGCGGCATATTCCACCCCAATTCCAATCCGATGTTTTCTGTAATCTCTCACCTCACTCTCCTCAACTATCTCAGCCGTTGTCTCCCTTATTTTAAACTCATAGTTAACCAAAAAAGAACTCCTTCTCCCGAGCGGAAAGGAAAAGGAAAGAGATGCCTTGCCAATCAAATCCCTTCTCCCCCTATGCCTTTCATCAATCTCGGTCGTAAACCCCCTCCACTCACCAGTTAGAGCAAAATCAAACCTCTTTCCCTTAATTCCGCAAAGAAACTCCATCCCCTGATAAGAGATATCGGGCAAATCTCCCCGCGCCAAACACCTCTTCCCTTTCAAACCAAACGTAATCCTCACCGGATCAAACCTCCGAAGCAGGGAGGAGGTCCGATGTGTCCAGGAGAAACCAAAAGAATATATCCCCGCATCATAAAAATCAAAATCTTGGGGATAATTCTCATAAGAGAAAGCAAAAAGAAATTCAAAGGCTTTTAATTTCCCCCTCCCTTCCAGAGAATGCGCGGAATAAGACAAATCAAGAAATCTCCCCCCTTTCTTTATCGGCCGAATGAGGTAGTTCGGAACAAACTGATATCCCATTTCTCCGTATCTATCCAGTTTACCAAAATATCTCCTCAAGTGACAGCCAATCTCCAAATAACTTTTCTTCGGATTCTGAAAGAAAAGATTCGAGACAAAAGACCATCCAAGGCGCATCTCCCCAAAAGGGGAAGAAAAAAAGTTAAAGGTAGTTCTGCCGATTAAATCATCATAGGTCTTAAAAGCCGAATCCTTCCCGGAAAGGAAATTGTTAATCTGCGAGTCGGATAAAAGAAAGGGATTAGAATCATAGATAATCTGAGAGGAGGACTTAGTTTCCGCTTTTAACCTATGATACCCCATCGTAAATATTAGGTAGAGGATGAGAAAAAAATTCTCCTTCATCTCTTCTTATAAACCTTCACAATTCCCTTTGGGAGAACCGTTATTTTATACTCCCCCTCCTTCAGGTCAAGGTAAAAGGCTTTAACAATTGAGACTGATTCGTTTCGATTGGTCTTTATCTTGGGACTTAACCAAACCGGGGCGGACTTCACAATCCTCTCCGGCCCGCCTTCTCTTTCAATTACCACCGAGAGGGTTTCCGAATCCTTTGTCCTGGTCGGAGAAAGGAGACGGGCGAGGAATTTATAACTCCCGCCGCCAAAAGAAATTTTCACCGGTGTCTCGTAATAAAGGAGATTGCCATTTTTTCTCAATAACACCTCCCTCTGACAGACTAATGGCTTCACCTCATCCCATCTTATCTCTTCAAAACTAAACTTCACCGCACAGGTTTCCGAAGGAGCGGTAAAGAGATGGAGGCGAAAGTGATGGGTTCCGGGGGGCACAAGGATACTAAAACCCCTTCCTCGTCCATATCTTCTTCCCCTCTCATCTTTAATTCGGGAAAGCGGTGTTACATAAGAGTAGAACTTCTCTCCTTCTTCGGTTTCCAGGACCAGGCTATATTTTTCTTCTTTCTTCATCGTGTCCGGAAATAGGAGATAAGTTAAAACCTTTAACATCTTCGGTCCTTCCCCGGTGATATCAATTGGTTTTCCTTTACTCAAAACCCTCGCCTCAACTTCTTCAACCTTCATCTTCTTCAATTTGATTGTCTCACTCCCAAGAGAAGAAAACAAAAGAAGGCAAAAGAAGAAAACTCTCATATTGCCTCCTCCTCCAAAATCCTTTCTCTCTCCTTTTTGGATAGAAGGTAAAATTCAATATCGTAGCGAATAATAAAGTAGAGAGCAAAAAGAAGAACCGCGATAAAAAAAATCGTCCATCCCACACTATACCTCTCCTCCTCAAAGATCTTCCCTTTCCCAATCGGCGCAAATAAGTCTTTCTCCCCGATTCCTTCTTCCTCCAAAAATCTCCTCACCTTTGACCGGGAAAAGTCAAAAACCTTCATCCTTCTTCTTTTTGCCTCGGAAAGGAAAAAATTTGCGGCTGGAGAGTTTCCGATATTTATAAAAAATCTTGCCCCTTTGGGCGCAAGGGTAGATTTCATCTTTGGGGCACAAAACCTCACTCCGTTCCTCTCTCCCGCCAGATAGAGCATCTCCCGGGCGAAAGGTGATAAACCAAGTCCATAATCATCCTCACCGCCCAGCGAAACAAAACTGGTGGCAAAAGGGAAAAGCCCCGCTGAGCGGACAACCCTTTCCATATCAAGATAAGTCAAAGCCGGATGATTCGCCCCCCAGGAATTACTCGTAAGACTCCCGATGATAAAAGGGTTTAAGGATAAAACCTTAAATGCTGCAAGAAATGAGAGATAAAGTCCCGGAAAGGAGCCATCAACGAAAACGAGAACTGTCTCCCCAGATTTAATCCCCTCCCTTTTCAAAAGAGATACCAAAATCCCAGCAAAATTAGGTCCGGTCGTCAAAAGAACCTCATCCAGACTTATCCTTCCGCTCGTGATGGGTGACGTCGGACTTCCAATGAGCCCGGTCAGATACGGGTCATTAATTGAATCAATTCCCATCCCCAACCTCAATCTCTCTTCTCTAACTAAAGAGAAAGCAGTTTTTGCCAGTTCCACCGCCTTAACCTTCTCCTCATAGAAAGCGGAAAAAACCCTTCGTTTCGTTCTGTTCTCAAGAATGAGAGAGATAATACTCAATCCGCAAAACAAGATAAGCGTTGTCCGGCCAACCTTCCCTACTCTTTTCCTCATAATGGCAAGTTAGGATTAAGAAGAATAAGAATCAGCCGAACCAGAACCGCGGTGAAAATCAAGGTTGAAATTGTCTCAATAAGTCCCTGCCGATGAATCCAATAACCCAAAAGACCGGGGATAACATAACCAATCGTCTCAATTGATATCACTTCCCCTTTCAAAGGGAGAGGGGGGAAAAGTTTCGTCAGATAACCCAGGAAATAACCAAAAACAACACAGAATAAGAAAAGCCGGCGACCGAAAAGAATCATAAATGAGGAGAGAAATTTTGCGGCTAAGAAACAGATAATTCCCAGTAAGATAGTGGCAGTCACCCGATAAGGATGAGAAAGGGTCAAAGCGAAATAACCCGGAACCACAATTCCGCCCGCGGCTAATCCGAGTGCCTCGGACAGGAGAAAAGAGAAAAACATTCCCAGACCAATACCCTCAATTAGCATCTTTCTCTAAAAGCAAAAAATGTGCCAAATCCCCAATTCATTCTTCCTTTCCTCCCCTTTCCAAAAAATAATTAATTAACCCCTCACCATAACCGACAATATTTCCGATTGCCAGAACCAAGCCCCTCTCTTTTATAATGGAGAAGACTCTTTCGTAAACAAAGGAATAATCCTTATCCACAAGATTAATAATCTTCTCATCTGGGATATTTGCCTTTTCCGCTGATTTCAAAAAAGGGAGGGCTCTTTTCCCGGTGAGGACGATCCAATCACAGGGAATCTCCTTTACCAGTTCGCCCAATTGTCGGGAGCGGTCCTCCCGGTCGGCTCGGAGATTAACAAGAAGAACCCTTTCTTTCGTTTTTTCTTCCTTAAAGACCCTTTGGGCGATAATCTTAGTTGAATCCGGGTCATTAGCGGCGAGGGCATTAAAAAGCTTTATCTCTTTATCCCCTTCTTTTATTCGGAAAACTCGGAGCACACCCGGATCGGGTCGGGAATGTTTCATCCCCCATAAGGCATCCTCCCTCTTCACTCCCAGATACTGGCAGACCGCCAGAGCCAAAGCCACATTCTCCTTATGTTCTAAATATTGGAACCCTTCCATCTCCTCATCCGCCACATCATCCTCGGAAACGAAAACGACCGAACTTCCCAATTCTTCCGCCCTTTTCTGAAAGAGGGGAAGAAACCTCCTTTCGGCGGTAAAAAGGATTCCATTTTTCGGGATGGTATTAGATAATGCTTTGGCGACATCCAGGACCCTTGGTCCCATCACATCAAGATGGTCAGCGCGGACATTAGTGATGACACCGATCGTCGGCGAAATCAACTTCTCTCGTTCAATCCGCTGATATTCGGGGACTAGCGCCATACATTCAATAACCAGACAATCGGGATTTCGCTTTGCTGCCTCCCTCACAATTCGCACCTCCTCAATGATATTTGCCTTTCCCAGTCTTCGGATTGGGAATTCCTTTTCGTTATCAATTTGGAATCGCGGGGTAGTGCCGGTCGTCTTAGAGATAACCTTTCGTCCGCCTCCACGCAGACCAGCCGCAATCAGCCGGGTTACCGAGGACTTTCCTCTTGTTCCATTCACCTGTATTCTTTGGGCGAGCCTCTTTTGGTTTGCCTTATGCTGGGAATATTCAAAGATACCGAAGAGGACAAAGAGAAAAAGTCCAAAAACCAATAAAATCATAAAATGTATTTTATCAAAAGTTAGATTAAAGTCAACCACATTGCCAGATTCCGGCTAACGGACGAAGACTTAAGGAACCCTCTTTGACTACCTACTCCTTTCCCGCCTAATCCCTCTCTTGTTTTTGCCTCTAACTCCTTATTTTTAAATCCTTTCCTTCCGCTAAATCTCTTACCTCATTACCTTCTCACTAATAATTTGCCTTTTTCTTTTAATCTGATTATCCCATTTTCGGTGATGAGTCCGGTTAAGAGGGTGTGGGGGATAATATCAAATGATGGGTTTAAAACTTTAATCCCTTTTGGGGCAATCATCTTGCCCTGACAGGTTAAAACCTCTTCTTTTTCGCGTTCTTCAATTATAATCTCTTTTCCATTCCGTAAAGAGTTGTCAATAGTTGAGGTTGGTGCCGCACAGTAGAATGGTTTTTGGTAATAGCGGGCACAGATGGCTAAGGTCAAAGTGCCAATCTTATTGGCGAAGTCAAAATTCCGAGCAATTCGGTCGGCTCCCACCAGAACGAGGTCGATCTCCGGCATAACCTTTGCCATCATTCCATCAGTAATGAGATAAGTTTCAATACCCATTCTCTTTAATTCCCAGGTGGTAAGTCTTGCTCCTTGAAGGAGAGGGCGAGTCTCACAGACGAAGACCTTTAATTCCTTCCCTTTCTCTTTTGCTTTATAAATCACCCCCAAGGCGGTGCCGATTCCTGGAGTAGCGAGGATACCGGTGTTGCAGATGGTTAAAACCCTTGCCTTATCAGGTAAGAGGCGTGCCCCATGTGAGCCAATCCTTTCGCACTTCTCTCTTTCTTCCCATTCCATCTTCTCCGCTTCTCTAATAATGGCAATACGGAGTTCTTCTTCATTCGGAACGGATTGGATAATTTTGTCCATCCTTTGTAAAGCGAAGAAGAGGTTGAAGGCGGTCGGACGGGAAGTGGATAATTCGCGGATTACTCGGGATAATTTCTCCCTCAGTCCTTTTTTTGTTTTTACCGCCTCTAAGGCGACACCATAAGCGACCGCCACTCCCAAGAGGGGGGCACCTCTTATCTTTAATCTTCTTATTGCGGAGATGAGGGTCCGATAAGAAAAGATTTTTTGATAGATAACTTTATTCGGCAATTTTGTCTGGTCTAAGATTTTTAAGTGTGGTGGTTGAGAGGAGAGGGCGGGGAGGAGAGGTGAGATGGAAAGGAAAGAGGATTTCACCCTCTTCTCCCCGCTTTCTTTTATTTGAGAGCGAGTTTTAGTTCCTTTCCCGCTCGGAAGGCCGGTCTTTTCTTGGCCGGGATTTTTATCTCTTCCCCGGTTTTGGGATTCCGACCAATCCGCGCCTTTGTCTTCTTGACATAGAACCGACCGAATTTAGGCAGGGTCAGTTCATCTTCCTTCTTCATCACCATCTTCACTGCGTCCATAAAGGATTGGAGAGCGAGTCCGGCCTGTTTCTTTGAGATTCCCGCATCCTTTGCGATCTTTTCAATTAGTTCCGCTTTCTTCATACTTTCTCACCCCCTGTCTATTATTTTTTTAACGGAAGGGATTAGATGCCGCCCGGCTCTTTTCCGGATGGACTTCCTTACCCTTTCCATTAAAGAAATATAAGGAAAAAAATCTGATTTGTCAATAGCCGTTGCCCGGCAAATGGACCGCGAAAAATGGCTCTATCCCTTCTTTTTTAGGGCTTCGTATGCCCTTTCCTTCTCTCTTAATTCCACTTCCAGTTCCCTTATCTTGCCGATAATTTCCTTCACCTTGGGATTTTCCTCCACTTTCTCCTGAGTGGTAATGAGTTGATAAACGAGACCGCCCAAATCGGTGAAGTGATCTTTGAGTGAGCGATGGAGGGAGAAGATTTGCATCTTCATTCTTCCTTTTTTGCTTAAATCCTCTGCCTCTTTTAATGCCTGCTCGGTTGTGTTTTCTAACCAAGACTTTACCTTTTCCCAGAGCGAGGGCATAATTCCTCCTATTTTACCTTTTCGACCTTCTCTTCCATCGTCTGGAATTTATCTCGGCGGTCATCGATCTTAATTGTTGTCAGGAGACGCTGGCAACCCATCTTTACGAGATGTTCGTGAATCTCCCGGACGAGGTCAAAGACCTTTTTCAGGTCGCCTTCAATTATTGTTCCCATTGGTGATACGGAATATTTGAGACCGCTCGCCTTGATTATGCGGACCGCCTCCCGCACATATTCACTGACGCCGGGGGTTTTTGTCCCAATTGGGACGACACTAATATCAACAATTGCCATCGTTCCCTCCTGTTATTTCTCTCTATCCCTGCCTTTGTTTGTGGGTTGGGTCTCTTTTACAGACAACCCGCACCACTCCTTTTCTCTTGACAATTCGGCAGTGGAGGCAACGTTTCTTTACTGATGGTTTAACCCGCATCAGATTCTCCTTTTCACTTATAACGGTAAACGATTCTCCCCCGATTTAAGTCATAAGGGGAGAATTCAATCGCCACCCGGTCTCCCGGGACAATCTTAATGTAATGGAGACGCATCTTACCCGAGATGTGTGCCAGAACGATATGGCCGTTATCCAGCCGAACTCGGAACATCGTATTGGGCAATGCCTCAACTACTGTGCCATCAAGCCGGATCAGGTCTTTCTTACTCATCGGTCAGGATTTCGGGCTCATCTTCGGTGACAAGGATGGTATGCTCAAAATGGCAAGATGGGAGTCCATCTTTGGCGACAACGGTCCAGCCATTTTTCTGGACGCAGGTCTCCGGTGAGCCGAGATTGACCATTGGTTCAATCGCCAGAGTCATTCCGGATTTTAATATGACCCCTTCTCCTTCCTTACCGAAATTGGGAATTGGCGGGTCCTCATGGAGGAGAATGCCGACACCGTGTCCGGTTAATTCCCGAACAATAGAGAAGCCAGCATTTTCGACCATTTTCTGAATGGCAGAACCGATATCGCCAACTCTTCTCCCTTCTTTTGCGCATTTTATGCCGGAATAGAGTGCTTCCCGGGTGACCTGGATTAGGTTGAGAACTCTTTTACTAACCTTGCCTAACGGATAGGTTTTGGCGCCATCGGCAAAATATCCATCTCTTATCACCCCAACATCAATTTTAATAATGTCGCCTTCCTTTAATCTTCTGCCATTGGGGATACCGTGGACAATCTCTTCATTTAAGGAGATGCAGACCGAAGCGGGAAAGCCCTTATACCCCTTGAAAGCGGGGAGACCGCCTCTTTTTCGGATTAAGTCATCACAGAATTCTTCCAATTCTTTTAGTGAGACACCCGGTTTTATTTTTCTTTCAACCTTCGTTAAAACTTCGGCCACAATCCTTCCCGCCTCCCGAATCCTTTTGATCTCCTCTTTTGACTTTATGTAAACTGGCATCGCTATCTTTGACTCTCAATGATTTTATTGATTGCCTCTTGTATCTCTTCCTTTTCGCCGGAAACCCGGTAGAGGAGACCTTTCTTTTCGTAGAAGGGAATTAACTCCTTTGTTTCCTCCTGGTAAACCCGGATGCGCTTTTTGATCGTTTCTTCCATATCATCTTCCCTTTGGTAGAGTTCGCCACCACAGATATCGCATTTCCCGGAGACCTTTGGTGGTTTGGATTCCAGGTTGTAAATTGCCTGGCATTGGCGACAAACCCTTCGGGTGGTTAGCCGGCGCAGGATTTCCGCTTCAGAGATTTCTAAGAGAAAGACGAAAGAAACGGCAAGATGCCACTGGGCGAGGATGCGATCCAATTCGAAGGCCTGATTTAAGGTGCGGGGAAAGCCATCAAAAACACAGCCCCGGTTTTTTCCCTTCCGGAGAGATTGTTCAATCACCAAAAGGACCAATTCGTCAGGAACCAAAAGCCCCTTTTCCAAAAATTCCTTTACTCTCAAACCCAGGGGGGTTTCCCTTGTGATTTCGGAACGAAAGATATCACCGGTGGCAATATGGGAGAGATTCCAGCGGCGCGCCAAAAGTTCCGCGTGAGTTCCTTTCCCACTACCGGGTGGACCTAAAAGGATAATTATCATAAAAGGAAATATAAGAAAAAAATGTTCCCCTGTCAAGTGCCAGGTCGTTGAAAGATAAAGGATTTAATATACTGGGGAAAAGTGGTTATCAGTGCCTTCGGGACAAAGAAGGGCAAATAAGGCATTGAAGATTTTGGCAGAGGAGAAACCCAATTATCATCCTTGATATCCTTCTTCCCGAAAAGATTGATGGTTATAAACTCGGCAAACAATTAAAAACCGATAGTCGGTATCAGAAGATACCGATGATTTAATTGCCAAAATTTGGGAAAAGAAGAAGCGCCATAAGGTAATCTTCCAGTAATAACTTATTACCCTTGCTTTTTTTAATTTTAGAGTTATAATCCCCTAAAGATTTACGGGAGGGATTATGAAGTTTGTTTCCTTATTTTTTGCTTTCTTTTTAGTTTCTTTTACCCTCTCCTCTTTTGGGGAGGAGGTTTTGGTGAAGGTCTCTCTCCCTTCTCCCCGGGATAAGGTCTCCGATTTCCTTGCCCGCGGCTTTTATATCTATGAGGTTGGCCCGGATTTCCTAATTGGTGCGATTGAAGCGGATAAACTTTCTCCTCTGGCCAAGGAATATCCCTGTGAAGTTCTGATTCCGGGCTTAGAAACCTACCATGCCCGAATGTTTCCGGGGGTTGATTTCGGTCGCTTCCATTCCTATCAGGAAATAGTTGATACCTTTAATATTATTGCCCAAAACAATCCGGATTTAGTCCGTTTGGATACGATTGGTCGTTCGGTTCAGAACCGAGTCCTTCTGGCGATGAAGATTACGGAGAATGCGGGTGGTAGTGGGTCGAAACCGCGCATCCTTTTTGATGCGACAACGCACGGTAATGAGAATATTGGCAGCGAGGTTTTGCTTTATCTGGTCCGGTATCTCCTCCAAAATTATGGTGTTGACCCTTTGATTACTCATCTGGTCCGGACGCGTGAAATCTGGGTGATTCCGATTGTTAATCCGGACGGAATGGTCGCCCGAACCCGAGGGAATGCTAACGGTGTTGACCTGAATCGGGATTATGGCTATCTCTGGGATACTGGTTGGGGAAGCCCCGGTCCTTTTTCTCAGCCGGAGATTAGAGCGATAAGGGATTTCTTCCAAAGGGCACCTTTTGTTATTTATATCACTTATCATTCTGGAACCGAAGCGGCGATGTGGCCTTGGGGTTATTCAACCAATGCCCCTTATGATAGTATCTTTATGTCCTTTTTGTGTCAGAGGTATAGTTATTACACTGGTTATCCCGCATTTCAAATCTGCCGGGGTCTTTATGAGACCCATGGTTGTTCTTCCGATTTTGCTTATGGCGCGGAAGGTGCTTTTTGTTTAGCGGTAGAACTCTGTTCGCCTCATGTTCCGGATACCTCCCGGATTGATACTATCTGCCGGAAAAATACAAGCGCCAACTTGGAAATTTTGCGTCGTCTTGCCTATGGAATCCGGGGGCGGGTTTACGATTCTTTAACCCAACAACCGGTAAAGGCGATTGTCATCTCCGACCCACCCAACTTCCCAATCTATACCGATAGCAACGGCTATTACTTTCGCTATCTCCATTCCGGAAATTACACAATCCGAGTGATTGCTAATGGGTACCGGGAAAAGGTGATTCCGAATATTAATGTGCCGGCGGATACCTATGTCGTTTGTAATATCCCGTTAGTTCCAGATACAACAATCCCCATTTTTTCTTACAAATGTATGGCTTGTAATATTAAAGACCCAGCCGACCATTCTAATCGCTCCCTTACCGCCTTTTCCTTAGGTCGGAGAGATTCTCGACGTTTATCATTAGGAGTGAAGGGCTGGGCGGTTTTTGATATGCAGAGATTGATTATTAATGGTCCGGGGAACGACTTCTCTCTTTACGAAGATGATTCTGACCCTGAGGGTTGTTCGGTTTATGTCTCAATGAACTGGGATGGACCGTGGTTCCTTTGCGGGATTGATACCGGAACCTCCTCTTATGATTTGAGTCGAGCGGGACAGGGTGTTTGCCGATATATTAGAATTGCGGATGATGGCGATGGCACTAATGGCCCAACCGGAGGATTTGATTTGGATGCGATTGAAGGGGTAATTACTAATGCTCCAGCTCTTGTCTTGCAGGATAGAGTGATTTATGATTCTTCGGGTAATAATAACCGTCGTTTAGACCCTGGGGAGGAAGTTTCTCTGGTTTTGATCCTGAGGAATATGGGGCGGCAATCCGCAAATAATCTCTCTGGAATTTTACGGACCCAAGACCCCTTCATCACAATTTCTGATTCCTTGGGCAACTTTGGGAATATCCCCCCGGATTCGCAAAGGGGCAATGAAACCGACCGGTTTATTCTTTTCGCCCATCCCCAAACACCGAGGGGAAGGCAATGCCTTTTCTCCCTTTATCTATCCGGAACCGGATATACTGATAGTTTAACCTTTATTTTGGAGGTGGGCGAGATTACCATCACCGACCCAATCCCGGATGGTGACCCGGCAATCTACTATGCCTACGATGACATTGATACCCTCTATCGCCAGCATCCGGTCTATCGCTGGATTGAGTTGAGAAACCGCGGAACCCAACTGCCAATCACTTTGGATGACCAGACGATAAGAATCCCGCTACCCTTTGTCTTCAAGTATTACGGCATAAGATATACCGATTCCCTTTCGGTCTGTTCTAATGGCTGGATTTCGCCAATCCGAACAACCTCCGCGGTTTACACCAATCAACCACTTCCTGACCCAACATCATCCAATCCGAGTGCGATGATTTGTCCAAACTGGGATGACCTGTATCCACCTTATGGTAATAGAATCTGGTATCTTTATGAGCCGGATTCCCATCGCTTTGTCATTGAATGGGATTCGGTTCATTACTTCAGCCCGAATACCCTCTGGGACAAGTTTGAGGTAATTGTCTTTGATACGAGCGTTCCGACACCGACCGGTGACAATCGGATTGTCTTCCAGTATTATAGTGCGAATAACTACACCTCAAATACGGTTGGAATTGAAAACCATACTTCAACCCGAGGGATCTGCGGTCTTTATAATGGAGGATATCATCGGGCGCAGGCACCACTAATTTCCGGAAGGGCGATTGCCTTTGAGACCGGTGAACCGCAGGTTGGGATTGCTCTGAATTCCCCTTATCCCTTATCCGGTATCCGTCTTCCGGGTTCTATTATTCGGTTAACGGTTAACGGTTCACACTCCGGACTCAACTTCGGTTTGCGGGAAAGGGCAAAGATTACTCTTTATGATGTGCGGGGTTCAAAAGTAGGGGAATCATCTCTCCTGCCCAATTCTCCTTTCTTCCTGCCCCATTATTTGGCATCAGGAGTTTATTTTATTGCGCTTCAACTTCCTAATGGAATCCAGAATTTTAAGGTAGTGGTTCTCCCTTGAAGGTTATATGGATTTGAAATTTATTCGCGATTTTCCGGAAAGGGCGCAGGAGATAGTCCGAAGGCGAAGGGAGAGTGTGGATATTTTAAGGATTTTGGCTTGTGATGAAAGGCGAAGAGAGTTGATTAGAAAGCGGGATGAGCGGAGAAGGGAGTTGAATCTTTTATCGGAGCGGATTGGCGAAAGGATTGCGAAGGGCGAGGATGCCACGGAGGAGAAGGAGAACGCCCGAAGATTATCGGAGACGATTCGGGAACTGGAGGGAGAGATTGTGAATTTAGAAAAGGAGATTGCTTCTCTTCTCGCCTTATGCCCAAATGTAATTCTGCCGGATGTGGGGGATGAGGAGAGGATTGTTAAGGAATGGGGTGAGAAACCGCATTTTGATTTTACTCCCTTGCCCCATTACGAAATTGGTGAAAGGCTGGGTATTCTTGACCTCCGAACCGCTTCCAAGATTGCTGGTTCTCGTTTTATCCTCTTCCGCGGAAAAGGGGCAATCTTAGAAAGGGCGCTGATTAATTTCTGCCTTGATTATCACACGAAGAGACATAATTATACGGAAATCTCCCTGCCTTATTTGAATCGGGAGGAGTGTTTTTTTGCGGCGGGCGATTTACCGAAACTGGCCGATGATATGTATAAGATTGAAGGCGAGCCCTTTTATCTAATTCCGACCGCGGAGGTCCCACTCGTTAATCTTCATCGCGACTCGGTTTTGAAAGAGGAGGAACTACCAAAATATTATTGCGCCTATAGCGCTTGTTTCCGAAGAGAGGCGGGAAGTTATGGACAAAAGATTCGGGGGATTATTCGGGTGCATCAGTTTGATAAGGTGGAGTTGGTGAAGTTTACTAAACCAGAAGAGAGCGAGAAGGAGTTGGAAATGATGGTCAGGGATGCGGAGGATATATTGCAGGAATTGAACCTCCCCTATCGGATTAAACTTCTGAGCGCCTGGGATATGGCATTTCAATCCGCTAAGACCTATGATATTGAGGTCTGGGCAAGTGGTGTTGGCGAATATCTGGAAGTTTCTTCGCTTTCTAATTGCACCGATTTTCAGGCGAAGCGGTCAAAGACCCGCTTGCGCCGGAAAGATGGGAGATTGGAGTATGTTCACATCCTTAACGGAAGTGGTCTTGCCTTCCCCCGTCTCTTCATCGCTCTGGTGGAGAACTATCAAAGGAAAGATGGGAAGATAGTTATCCCCCCTCCCCTCCAGCCTTATACCGGTTTTGACCTGATTGAATGAAAGGTGTTAAGCGGCAAACGTTAAGCGACGAGCGTTTATTGAGGAAGGAGATCTGCCTTCTCGGACGCTTCCTTTACGAAAGGGGATTTTTCGTTGCTACCGATGGCAACATCTCGGTTCGTTTGGGAGAGGAGATTTTGATTTCGCCAACCGGAAAATGTAAGGGAGAGCTTTTGCCGGATGAGATTTGCCGGGTCTCCCTTGAGGGCAAAATCATTGAAGGGATTCCTTCTTCCGAGACCGGTCTTCACCTCTTAGTCTATAAGAAGCGAGCGGATGTCTGGGCGATAATTCATGCCCATCCTCTTTTCCTCACTTTGCTTGGTCTTAAAGAAGAGAGGTCAAAACTACCTTCCCTTTCCGAAGGAGAATTGGAGATGAAGTTTATTCCTTATTTTCCCCCGGGAAGCAGGGAACTGGCAGAGGCAGTGGGAAAGGCGGTAGCGAAAGACCCCAAAGTCTCAATCTTTATCTTAAAGAGGCACGGGGTGGTTGTTTTCGGCTCTTCCTTAAAATCTGCCCGTTTCCAGTTAGAAAGGGCAGAATTTTTGGCTCGCCTCTTTTTCTTCGCACGAATTTAGATGCGATCTTTTACCCGGGGCAGTCCGGTCCGATTACTCGTCTTCAGTTTCCTGGTCATAATCCTGATTGGCACCGCTCTCCTTTCCCTCCCTTTTGCCACAACTGAGCGCATCTCGCTGATTGATGCTCTCTATACTGCAACCTCGGCGGTCTGTGTTACCGGTTTAATCGTTAGGGATACCCAATACGATTTCACCCCTTTTGGTAAGATTGTAATTCTTATCTTAATCCAAATTGGGGGCTTGAGTTATATGACGCTCACAACCATCCTGATTCTTCTTTTTAAAAAGCGGCCAACGGTTTCGGAGAAATTGATAATCCGCGAGGCGACCGGGGTTTTAACCTTCCGAAATGTTAGTGGTTTCCTTTTTGATATCCTTAAGGTCGTTCTTCTCTTTGAAGGAATTGGTGCCCTCCTCCTTTTTCTTTCTCTCTATCCTCGATTCCCCTTCTGGTCCGCTCTCTTCCACTCCATTTTCCATTCGGTCTCTGCCTTCTGCAATGCGGGGTTTTCTTCCTTCTCTGCCAACCTTTCTCCTTTTGCCCGGGAAATTTTCTTCCCCTTGGTTGTCGCTATTTTGTTTATTAGTGGCGGGCTCGGATTTTTGGTTTGGAGTGACCTCTACCGAACTTATTTTAAGAGAGAAAATCCATCCCTTTCCCTCCATTCCCGGGTCGTACTTCTTCTCACCTTTCTTTTGATCCTCTTGGGAACGGTTTTGATTCTCTTCCTGGAAGGGGGAAAGGCATTAAAGGGTTTCCCACTGGCTAATAAGATTTTGATTTCTTTTTTCCACGCCACCACGCCCCGAACTGCGGGATTTAATCTGGTGGATGTGGGCAGTTTTTCCCTCCCCACCTTAATCTTAATCATCTCTCTCATGTTTATTGGTGCTTCCCCGGGCGGAACGGGTGGCGGAATAAAAACCACAACCTTCTTTATCACCTTACTCTATCCCTTTCTTTTCTTACGAAACACATTACCCGGAAGGTTTTTTAAGCACCGTCTAAAATCGGAGGTCAGCCAGAAAGGGTTGGCGATATCCCTTCTCTCTTTGATTCTAATCTTTTCCGCCGCCTTTTTCGTTTCCCTCTTTGAGCCCGGAAAGGATTTTATCCGGATCTTATTTGAAATCGTCTCCGCTTTCGGAACGGTTGGTCTTTCGCTCTCTTCCTTAATTAAAAGGAATCTTTCCGCTTCTTATGATTTCTCCGCTTGGGCGAAGTTGGTGATTATCTTTGTGATGTTTGCCGGTCGGATTGGTCCCTTAAATCTCTTGCGGATACTGGTCAAAGAGAAGCGGAGGCTTTTTGAATATCCGGAGGGAGAGATTGCGGTGGGATAGATTTTACTATCCTCTCCCAGATAAGAAGGGCTTTCTTTTTTAAGAGGGAAAGGCTTCCTTTATTCTCCAGCACAAAGTCTGCTCGTCTTTTCCCTTCCCCCTCTTTTAATTGGAGAAGAAGCCTCTTTTCTGCATCCGGATATTTCTTTTCTGCCCTTTTCAGTTTTAATTTCCTTGGGGCGGAGACCCAGATTATATAATCCATTCTCTCAGCGAGTGAGGATTCAAAAAGGAGGCTCGCCTCAATTACCGCTACCCCTTTCCCTTTTGTCCGCCGGATAATCTCTTTAATAATGAGCGGATGAGTGAGCCGGTTGATTATCTTTTGCCGTTGGGGGGATTGGAAGGCTTTTTGGGCTAATTTCTTCCGGTCAATCTCACCTTTCCTCGTAAGGATTTCTTTCCCGAAACTTTTAAGCAACTTCTCCTTTGCATTCTTATGGGAAAGGATTTCGTGACCAATCTTATCCGCATCAAAGAAGGAAGCCCCAAAGGATTGGAAAATCTTCCCCACCGTGGTCTTTCCCGCACCGATATTTCCCGTAATGCCAATCCGAATCACTGAAAGAAAATAGAAGAGAGAGAAAAAAAATCAAGCCTCTCAGGTTGACGATGAGTTAACTTTTTATTATAATGAGGGATGATTGATGTTATCATTATTCTTCTTCTCCTCGCTGGTTTTTCTCTCGGTTTAAAGATTGGGTTCTTGCGGGTGATTTCTTTCCCCTTAGGGATTGTTTTGGGTATCTTTTGCGGCAGGAGATTTTCTCCGCTTCTTGCCGCTTATCTGGGGAAAGGTCCGGTGATAAGAATTGTTCTCTTCTTTCTTATCTTCTTTCTCAGCGCCTTTTTGGTCTTAACCCTTGGGAAGATATTGAGTAAACTTTTTCGGACGATATTTTTAGGTTGGCTCGATTCCCTTCTGGGTGGGGCTTTGGGTCTTATTTTAAGTTTTCTCGTGTGCGGATTTCTTCTCTTCCTCTCCTATTCATTTTTCCCCAACACCCGCCCGGCAATTGAAGGGTCGGGTTTAGCAAGGCGGGCTTTCCGCATCTGGTCGCATATCCCTCTTCCTAAGCCGAAGAAGATTGAAACCAGAAAACCAGTAGCGGAAATCTCCCTCCCATTTCGGAAAAAGAGAGAAGATGGTTTCCTTAAAGGCAATTGAAGAGAAGGTTCGGGATTTCTTAAAAACATCCCCCTTAAAAGAGAAGTTGGCAGTCGCAAACGATTTATTAAAAGAGAAGGGGTTTTATTTAGTTGGGGGAGCAATCCGGGATATCGTTCTAAAGAAAAATCCTCTTGATTTTGATTTTGCCGTAGAAGGGAAAGGGGTAGAAACTGCCAGAGAATTTGCCCGAAGAATCCGTGGGAAATTTGTTCTCCTCTCGGAAAAGGATGATGAAGCCCGGGTGGTAAAAAGAGAAGAAAAACTACTTCTCACCTTTGATTTTAAGGGAATGGTTGGCGGGAAACTATCTACCGACCTCTTAGACCGGGATTTTACCATTAACGCCTGTGCCTTTGGACCACTGAACCAATTGGCTACCGCTGAACTCTTTGACCCATTTTCCGGTCTTTTGGATTTGAGGAGGAAAATAATTCGTCCGGTGGGTCCGGAATCATTAAAACGAGACCCATTGCGCATTCTCCGGGGAATTCGTTTCGCCTTAGAATTAAATTTTAGGATTTCTAAGACCTTCTGGCTTTTTGCCCGGGGGATAACTTTTGGGGGAGTGGCAAGGGAAAGGATTGGTTATGAGATTTTAAGGATTCTTTCCGCTCCCAGAAGTTATCCTTATATCCGAAGGCTTTTCGCTTTGGGCATCCTTTCGCAAATCTTTCCTTCCTTTGCCTTCTTCTTTCAGGAGAAGGAAGTATTCCACCATTCCTTTCTTACCTATAAGAAGATGGAGTTGATTTTGAGTGAGGGTCGAGACCGTTTGAACCGATTTTTTCGGAAGTTTCCCGAATGGGAAAGGTATCTCCTTATTCCCCAAACCGTTCCGGTTTTAAAATTTGCTGCCTTCTTTCACGATTTGGCTAAACCACTTACCCGGCGGGAAGAAGGGGGGAGTGTCCATTTCTATGGGCACGATGCCCTGGGGGCAAAACTCGTCTTTGAGACATTAAAAAGGGAACTCCGCCTTTCTAATTTCATTGCCGAGCGGGTAAAGAGACTCGTTCTCTATCATATGCGACTCCATCTCTTATGCACGAGGACCGAAGAGATTACCGAGCGGGCTTGCCGCCGATTCCTCCGGGATTTGGGCGAAGATGCGATTGGTCTGATGGCTTTAACCTGTGCGGATGGTTATGCCACCGCCCGAAGAACCAAACACCTGATGGCCGGAATCGAAAAGATTATTCAATTCCAAAGAGAAGAAGAAAAGAAGAAGAGATATAAAAGATTGGTCACCGGCTACGATTTGATTGACCTCGGACTTAAACCCGGACCAATCTTTAAGAAGATCCTTCAGGAGATTGAAGAACTCACCTTAGAAGAAAAGATAAAGACGAAAGAGGAAGGGATAGAATATATAAAAGAGAACTACTTAAAAACGGCTGATGCCCTATCTCCGGAAACCAGAAGGGAGAGGAGTGAGTGAATATTCTTTCACTCCTTCGGTAAGAGGATGAGCCGTTCGTTCCGGATCTCCCGATTACCTCTTCTAATCTTTAAGAAATAGAGGCCCGAGGAAAGCCCCTCATCTCCGAGATAAAGGGTGTGCTCGCCCGAAGGAAGATAACCTTCGTAAATCTTTTTCCCCTTACCGGAAAGGTCATAAAGGTCAATCCGATAATCCCCTTCGTTCGGAAGACCGATTCGGAGTTTTCTTTTTGAGAGTAAAAAGAAACTCCCTTTCCGGGATGTGCTTGGGAACTGAGAGGTCTCTTCTAAGCCTATTCTTCCCCGATACTTAATCGTCAGGCAGTCGTAATTATTGGCAAAGGAAGCGCCGGTAATAATTGGGTTTCCTTCCGCATCACAAACCACATCACCGCCTTCGTCATCATCGCCATTATCATAGACGAATTGGGAAAGGAGAGCACCTTCTGGGCTATATTTAAGGAGAAGGTAGTCGTAGAGATAATTTTCGCCGGAGATACCGGCAACAAAGATATTCCCGTTCTGGTCGGTCGCCACTCCCAGGGCTTCGTCATCTGCGGCTCGGTCAAAGTCTCTTCGCCAGAGGAGATTACCTTCGGAGTCATATTTGAGAATTAGAAAGTCATTATTTAAGGTATCGCCCACAAAACCAGCCACAATCACATTATTCTCCGGGTCAGTTTTGACCCCGATGCCAAGGTTAGTGAGGTTTTCGGAATAGGTTCTAACCCAGATTGTCTCGCCATCCGGATTAAACTTAAAGAGAACCACAGCGGTTGACTCTCCGGCGGAAACACCGGTGACCAAGATATTACCTTCCTGGTCGGTCGTTGCTCGGTAAAGGATGTCCATGGGTGCGAAGTCAATAATCCTTGACCAGAGGGTTGTGCCATCCGGACGATACTTTTGCAACCAGAAATCCAGGGTGAACTCTTCGGTCAAAAAGCCCCCGCTCACATAGACATTACCATCCCGGTCGGTTGTCACCCCAATGCCGATTTTATTCTCCTCACTCCTTGTCCATCTTACCTCACCCAGAGAGTCCAATTTCAGGGTTAGAGATTGGAAAAATTGCGGTCTTCCTGCCTCGCAAAAGGTCAAAGTTTTCCTTAGAAGGTTATAGAATTCAATCGGCTTTCGCCACTTCGCTCGAAAGAGAGAGGAGTAGCCATTAACAAGAATATTTCCCTCCGGGTCAAAGGTTGTGCTAATGGCGTAGTCATCATATCCGCCATCAAATCTTCGGAGCCATAAGGTGTCTCCCTCCTGGGTATATTTCGCTACGAGATAATCATTTTGCTCTCCATCATGGATGAAGCCAGCAATCGCCAGATAACGAGGCAAAGAGGCAATTCCATTTGCCCCTTCATCAAAACCGGTATCAAGCCGTCGGACCCAAATCGTATCCTGCGCCCAGGTAAAGAGTAAAGGAAAGATAAAAAGAATGAACCTTCTCATAATGCCCTCCAAACAATAAGTTTACCAGAATAAAACCCTATTTGTCAATAGTCAAGGGGGAAAGGACGGATTTTAAATAAAATAGAGAGAAAATTCCGGGAAATTAGGTGTAAGGTTTTAGGGGGTAAAATCGTTTTTATTATAGAGGGAATTATGATGATTAAAAAGTATGGCTCGGAGATGATTAGAAATGCGGAAGAAAGAAAGGAGAATGAGGAATTCTTAGCATTTGACGTTATGACTCCTGAATTTAAAACCTCTCCCCCGGCAATCAAACACCTCTTTTGTTTGGCTTATGCTCAGAGATTGTGCCATCTCACCCGGAAATTTACGGGCAAAACAAAAGGAGAAAGAATTAAGGGAGTGATTATCGGATAAAAGGGAGATAAGATAATCTTCGGAAGAAGTTCCGAAGCGATAAAAAATCAGACAAGGGGGATGGTTTCTTTTCAAAATGGCATAGGGGATATCCCTCGGAAGGGTTGGGGGATGGACACCGGGATATACCAAAAAGGGCAGAAGAATATATCAATCTTTGACCCGTTTGCCTTCTCATCTTTAAGAAAAAACCCGCTCTCCACTTGACAAAGGTTTCTTTTTCCTGTATAATGTAAAGTAAGGAGGGAACAATGGTAGTTCTTTCTTTCGCTTTTTGTTCTCTCCGTAACTCTTTTTGGTCAATCGGTCCGTCTCATAACTCCTATAGTCTATTAGACCAAAATGAATGGGGGTATGTATGGCTTCCATCTGACATCGGTCCAGGAAGCGATATGACATCAACGAAAGGCTGCAGTTTTTCTCACTTTATTTACGTCAGTCGGGGAAATAATACGAAAAATGTATGGTGCCGCAAGTTAGGGGAGAGGAGATGGAGACCGATAACAACGGAAGGTTTACATCACACGGTAAACGAAGGTGGTGCTCTCTGCCTTGCTCCTCCTTTCCCACCCTTCACTACCGACTGGTATGCCCTCTATCTTCTTGTCGGTGGTCGCCAAAGAGCTTTCTATGGTATTCCTGCGAGCCGAATCTTTACTTCTGAGGAAGGTGGAGGGCAGTCAAGCGAGATAGAACCTCTTCCTTTTAACCTCGCAATCCGTCCGAATCCATTAAACTCTAAGGCGATAATCTCTTTCTTTCTACCAGAACCTGAGAAATTGTCTCTCACTATTTATGATTTGAGCGGAAGAATGGTTAAAAATCTCTTCTCTGGTGAACTGCCAGGCGGAAACCACTCTTTCCTTTGGAATAGAACAGACGAGAATGGAAAAGAGGCATTGCCTGGAATCTATTTCCTCCTTCTCAAAACCAGAGAAACACAGGTTGTAGAAAAAATCATAATAAGGTAATAAAAAATGGGCAGGTTAAACCCGCCAGTTTAAGGAGGCAAAAATGGTTAAGTATATTATTTATCTTTTGCTCTTTTCTTTCCTTAGCGGTCAGTTTTTTGAAGGTTATATCCCGCTACCCAAGAATACCCCCGGAGTGAATTACCCATGGGTTTTAATCTATAACCAAAATTACGATAGGTTCTATCTCGTTGGTTATGAGGGGGATTTTGCGGTCCTGAACGGGGAAAATTTTGACACGGTGGCAACGCTCTGCTTCCGCCCTGCCTCATTTCCCAATGGTGACCCTTCTATCTTTTACCTGCCCGAAAATAATCGGCTCTATCTCTTAGCAGAGATTGACACGGTATTCTTGGGGAGCGCTCCCACTGGTTGGGTCGTTTTTAATCCGGAGAATAACCGAATAATTGATACAATACCAGCCAGACTTGTCCGGGTCGTATGGCACCACGATATCGTTTATAATCCGATTAATAACCGGGTTTATATCAACGAGAGATTTTGGGAATCCGATTCGCAAAAACAGTCCAACCGAGGCGATATTCTGGTGGTTGATAACCAGACCAATGAGGTGATTGATACGATAAAAACCTTTGGGGTTCCGGGACCTATGGCTTGGAATCCAAACAATAATCGGCTTTATGTCTATTGCGTAAGGGGAGTAGAGAGCCCCGGGCAAAGATTCTTCATTAAATCGCTTAATATTATTGATTGCCAAACAAACCTGGTCATTGATACCGCAATCAGAAGAATAGACAGTATATGGAACTGGCCAGGCTCTCTATTATATAACCCTTCCTTAAATAAAATCTACCTCGGAACTTTTAATAGTATTGTAGTTGTTGATTGCTCACAGGACACAGTTATTGCTGAACTAACAATACCTGGTTGGTGGCCGTTTGTCTTTGTTCCCCAGAGGAATAAGATTTATACCTCAACCAATGACACCTTATTCATTATTGACTGCCTGAGAGATAGTATCAGAAAAATTATTCCCGGTCGAATGTTCCAGCCAGCACACTGGATTAAATGGGGGGAATACAATCCGAGAGAGGACAAGGTTTATCTTGCCACCAGCACCTCCCCTACCACCTGGGTTGAATATATTACAATCCTTGACGGTGAAACCGATAGCATCTTAACCGAGATTCCTATCTATTCAATGTGGATGACTTTTGACCCGAATCGGAATCGACTTTATTCCGCATTTCGCCCTCGGGAATACGCTCACTATTGTCATATTGCGGTTATTGATGGCGAGAGTAATCAGATTATTGATACGATAATCACCGGTGGCTTTTTGGGTGGCAGTATCGTCTGGAACCCAATAAATAATAAGATATATGCATCTACTTTTAATGCCTGGGAGGAAGAATGGAGTAGCGGTGGTGTTTTGATTATTGATGGCGCAACCCACCAGATAATTAAATACCTCCCAATCGGTCGGGAGATGGATCCAAACTATGGGACGATAAATACAAGAAGAAACAAGGTCTATTGGACAAGTTTAGAAGGGGGCAATGGAAATATCACAGTGATTGATGGTGAAAGGGATACTGTGATTGCGGTGATAAATGTTGGCTCTGGTCCCTGTAAATTAGATTACAATTTCATAAATGATAAGGTCTATTGTGCAGACTACGAGAACGGCTTGGCGATTATTGATGGGGCAGGCGATACAATCATCACCTATTGTCCCCTCCCTTTTCTCCCTGCCTATAACACCCTTATCTGGCATCCGGGGGTGAATAAGGTCTATTGTGGCAGTCCCTGGGATAATCGGATTGCGGTTATTGATGGCGAGACAAATGAAATCTTAAAGATTGTCACCATTGCTGAACCGGGCTTTGGCTCTGATAAATATGCCTTCAATCTGACTAATAATAAGTTATACATAACTTATAATTATATGGGTCTTCCCTGGGGTGGGTTAACGATTTTAGATTGCCTTTCGGATTCTGTCATCTTTAACCGGAGGTTTGGTGGGGGTCATGGGATATGTTGGAATGCGAAAAATAATAAAATATATTTCCATTACGAACTTGAACCACCAGAGGTTGGAGATTATCTGGGAGTCCTTGATTGCGAGACCGATTCCCTAATCCGCTCCATCCCAATCCCGGCTTTCCCTTATCATCTTGTCTGGAATCCGGAAAATAATAAAATCTATTGTGATATGGACCCTTATGGTGTTGGGATTTTTGATGGCGAGACCGATAGTCTCTTAGAAATCGTCATCCGGAGCGGTGCCAGTGACTTTGCGGGTGTCCCATTTACTATAAATTACCGGAACCACCGGGTTTACTTCGCCTGTGTAGAAAAGAGTAGAATCCTTGTTCTCAAAGGAACTCCTTCTGGACTAAAAGGGGAGGAGCAAAGCGAAGAGGCAAAATCAAGGTTAAAAATCTATCCGAATCCAGCCAGGAGATTTATTAACATTGCCTATTCCTTAACGAAAGGGGAGAAGGGAAGGATTAAAATCTTTGATGCCACAGGGAGAAAGGTGAAGGAGTTATCCCTGCCCGAAGGTGGAGAGAATATTATCCAGTGGAATGGTGATTCTAACTCAGGGAGAAGGATTAGTCCCGGGATTTACTTCCTCCGCCTTGAGAGAAAGAGAGAGATTTATACCCAAAAAATCATCTGGCAGGAATAGATTATCTTAGTAACAGTTTGTCCAAGACCCTTGCCTTTTTATTATCTAATGTTTCCGCCGAAATCTGATAGAGATAGATTCCTTTGGGAAGATTCCTCCCATCAAAATAGACCCGATTGAATCCTTTTGTGCCAAATGTCAGAATCTCAACCAAAAACCTCCCGGAAAGGGTATAAACCCTTATTGTGAGAGTAGCGGGAAGGGAAAGGTAAAATGTGAAATAACCCGAACTACCGGTTGAAACGAAGAGATTATCTTTAATCAAAAGGCTCTCCTCGCTAAGCGGGTAGAGTCTAAAACTTTTCTTCGTCTTATTTCCCAGATTGTCGTAAAGGATAAAGACCAGAGAACAGGGCTCACTGATTTTTAATGGCCAGCGGAAATTCGCCCGCTGATAGGAGGAGAAATCAAATTGAATCTTATCCCTTAAATCGAAGAAATCCGACGGGTTATTTTTGTAAAAACCTAAGGGATAGGAGGGAAGAATATTAATACCACTCTCATCGCTTATTTCCCCCTCAAGGATAAATTCCCTCTCCACCACACCTTCTTCCTTTATCTCTTGCCCTTGATAAAAGATTTTCAATTCGGGACCGCTCGTATCCGGAGAGGTGATTGTCTCATTACGGAACGGGAGATCCCGGGCAAGATAACTCATCCCGGTATCTTTCCCCAAAGCATAAACCCTTATCCGGGCGGAATTGGGGACTAATGTATAACTTCCATTCTCCACATACCGAACCTCCGGATAAGGGAGTTTAGGGAAGAGGAAACGGGCATTAATCTGGTCGCCACAGATTTTCCCTCTACCCTGAAAGAGAATCTCACCGGGAAGGGTATAATTTAAGGCGACAAGGTGGGAGCGATAGTAACGGAAGAATTTTGGTGAATAAGCGGTTATCTCATAATTACCTTCTTCAATTCCTCCGGTATCGGTCCGAACCGTTACCACCCTTCCGGTTTTCAAGGTCTCCGGTTCCAGAGAAAGGGGAAGGCTTCCGGAAAAACGGGGGAGCGAGGTCGCTCCGTCCCCGAAGAGGTGATATCTCTGCTCCATATACCAGGCACTGAGGAAGGCTTTACCAATCGTCGTTTGGGGAAAGAGGATTAACGGTAAAAAGAGGGCTTGAGCGAACTCGTAATTGGTAGAAGAAGATGTCGCCTTGCTGGCGCCAATGGTCGCAATTGCTCCTCCCTCCATCCTCTGCAACTCCTCTGCTAAACATTCGCTTTCCGTATCATCAAATTTACCAACACCGCAACTACCAAAAAAACCAAAGAAAGACCGGTCGGTATTCTTTAATTTTGTGAGGGAAGGGATATCAAGTAATCTCTCATGGGTTAACTGCGCGGTCCAGCCGTGACCAAAATAAGCCATCACACCTACCCCCTGGTTAAGGGTAGAAATTAAAGCCTCTCTTGCCTCAGGCTTATCTCTTGGTAGAGGGTAGGGATATTCGGTAAGGTAAATCTTTACCGGCTCAAATTCCTCCCCTAAGAGATTAGAAATCCCCTCGCATTGTCTAATATGGGTACCATATCTTATATTATCCGGCTGGTCGTAATAACCATTGAATTCATCATCTCCGACTAAAAGGAAAAGGTTCCGGTAAGGGCTTTTTCTCCTTTCAAAATCCTTAATCTTTTTCAGGGCGAGCCTCAACTCATCCTCAGTCCGCACCGGGAGGCGAGAAAGGATGATGTCCGGTGAGGAACCACTACCTTCTAAGTCCGCATACCAGGCATCACAAGCAAAAGCCTGATAGGTATAAGGGTCGGAGGAGAAGTCATAACCGTATTCATAAGTCGGAACCCCCGGATATTTTTTGTAGGGCAGGATGCCACGATAATCGTAGGTTGCATCTCCGATGAAGACGCAATAATAAGGTCTTTTCTCCCTTAAGAATTTCTTAATCGCGCCTGGCTCTTCTCTTCCGAAACCGTATTCATCATAAATCTCGGATAAGGTAACAAGGCAACTCTTCGCTCTCGGTCGGTCGGAAATATTGTTCTCTCGGTATTGAGATAAGATTTGCGCCCCCGAACGAAATTCATCCGGAGCGATCACCAGATAATCAAAAGAAGGAAGTGTGTGGAGTTGAAAAGGACGGCGGAGTTCCAAACTGAGCGGTCGGGAGATTCCAGAGTCATTAGTGAGAATGAACTTTGCCGGATAATAGAACGTCTTCCCGAAGAGAACGGTCTCGCCTCTAATCTCAGCCCCTTCAATCATCTTTACCCCACAAATACCCGTGATGGTATCAGGGATAATCTCAAATAGAAATGAGGGGTTTTTCACCGCAGTCGCCAGGATATTGTAATTCCCTCGCTCTTTAATCCAGAAAGAGAGGAGATTAACCTTTTGGGGAGAGGTTAAGTCCTTTTCGTAAATAACCCCAATATTATCAAGATATATATCTTGAGCCTTTGCCCCGTAAAAGGAAAATGTTAACCTCAGGGTTTCCGAAATTGTCTCGGCTAACTCCTTCTTGTAGATTAAGCCTTCGGGAGGAATAGTTCTTCTCTGAACGAACGAATCCAAAAGATTGGAATTTAAGAAGAATCGGACCCGGAGGCTTTCCGACCGGGCAAAAAAGCCGAGGGATAGTTCTTTTAAAACCTTTCCCTGAGGAATGATGAGGTTTTTGGTATAGGCACGCTCTTCATCCGGAGCCTTAGGAAAATACTCCCAAACCCATAAAAGACCGCTCCGCGCCGGGCAGAGAAGGTCAATCTCCCAGCGGAGGGAGTCAAGACCCGTTGCCAGAACCGGTTGCCCGGGTAAGGGATTACCGAAATAATGTTTCATCCGCAGACCCGGGGAAAGACCAAAGGTCAACCAGTAATAATTAAAGTTGGTATAGAGACTTGGAAACCTCTCGCCGTAAAAGATGATGTAATCCGTTTCGTCAAATCTTTCGTCCTCCTCCCCCTTCACATAGATGGGAATTTCAATCAGGGTATCCCTTTTCCCAACCGAGTAAATCTTTATCGTCCTGGGATTGATTATCTCTGGATTTAAGCCAATCCTTCTCAAATCTTTTGCCGTAATCTTATAAATCCTTGTTGAATCAATCTTAATCTTCACCCAATTGAGCGAGGTAAGAAAGGGGTTCGGGCTTTTTTCCGCTAAGTCTTCCAATTTGTAAAACTTTGCCTTCTCTCCATTTAAGAAGACCCGCTCGTAAATCTCATCAAAGTAATCTTCTTTTGGCACAATCTTCGGCGGTTGGGAGTAATTAAGTTGCAATCTCACCTTAAGATAAATTTCGTAACCCTTTTCGGTCCAGGAGAGCGGGAAGAGATGAATTCGGGCAAACCGACAATCCCTTAGGGTTTCAATCCCGGCGATTTCCGCTAACTTCTCCGCTTTTAAGAAAGGGAGTGGAGAAGGCAAGGGGGTGCCATCAAAATCAAATTCCGGTGGTGGCCAAGCGATGCATCTTTTCTCCTCACCAACCGCACTAAGCGAAACCTCTCCCTTTTGGGGGATACCAACCAAAAACTCCACTCCGGGTAAAGGAAAGGAAGAGACCTTTCTTGTGCCCAAAATCAAGGGGGGATAACGGTAATCGGGGAGACTTTCCGCAACTAATTGGGCTTGCCAGAGGATTTCAATTCCCTTTTCATCTTCCCGAAGGATTGAAAGGTATTCGGCATTTTTGGTCTTATTAACCGAGAGGGCGGAAATTAAGGCGAGAAGAAATATCATTATTAGGTATTAGAAGATTATAACTTGTAGCCGATCTTCCGGAGGAAACTCTTCCTTTCTTCCTTATCCTTTTCGGTCTCAATCCCTTTCGGTTTACTACCATCAATTACCCCTAAGACCCCTCTCCCCAATTCTGATTCTGCGACCACCACTTCTATTGGATTAGCGGTTGCGGCATAAATTGAGCAGACCTCATAAGTATCTTTAATTGCCTTCAGGACATTGATTGGGTAGCAATTCTTCAGGATGATGAGGAAGGAATGGCCGCAACCAATTTTCAGGGCATTTTCTTCGGCAATCCGAACCAATTCGGGGTCATTACCTTCGCTCCGCACAAGACAGGGTCCGGATGATTCGCAGAAGGCAATCCCAAATTTGGCATCCGGAACCGAACTTCTGATTGCTTCGTATAAATCCTCAACGGTCTTTATGAAATGGCTCTGGCCAAAAATGATTTGAGCCTCTTCGGGCTTTTCAATTTTGACAATCTCGGTTTTCATCTTAAAACTGGGATAAAAATCTCAAATCATTCTCATAAAAAAGCCTCATATCGGGTATCTGGTATTTAATCATCGCCATCCGCTCCACGCCTAAGCCAAAGGCAAAACCGGAGAACCTTTTCGGGTCAATTTGGCAATTTCTTAAAACCTGGGGGTGAACCATTCCGCAACCGAGGATTTCCAGCCAGCCCGTCTTCTTACAAGTTGGGCAACCCTTCCCCTGACAGGTGACACAACTGATGGCTACCTCGGCCGAAGGTTCGGTAAAAGGGAAGTAGGACGGATAAAATCGCATCTTCGTCTCCGGACCAAACATCCTGGTGATGAAGGCAAAGAGGATTCCTTTTAAGGTTGCGAATGTTACCCCCTCATCAATATAAAGACCCTCCACTTGATAGAAGTTTGGGGCATGGGAGGCATCAAAATCATCCGGGCGGAAGACCCGACCCGGGGCAATAATTCTAATTGGCGGTCTTTCCCTCTCCATCACCCGAATCTGAACCGGAGAGGTATGACTCCGTAATAAGAAGGTCTCCCCAAGATAAAAAGAGGAGAACATATCCCGGGCTGGGTGGTCTTCGGGAATATTGAGGGCGGAGAAGTTATGCCACTCATCCTCAACTTCTGGTCCGGTTACTTCCTTAAAACCCATGCCGACAAATATCTCACAAATCTCATCCAGTATCTGGGAGATTGGATGACGTCCTCCCGGCCAATTCTTCCTTCCCGGCAGGGTGAGGTCAATCTCGGGAATAACCTCTTCGGTTGGGAGAGAATCCGCTTTCGCCTCAAGAAGAGAAAGGATCTCTTCTTTCAAGAGATTAGCCATCTGCCCGGTTATCTTCCTTTCCTTCTCGGGCAAATCCCTTAGACTGCGCAATATATTCGTGAGGATTCCTTTCCGCCCGAGATATCTTATCCTTATCTCTTCCAACTCCTTTTGATTCTTTACCCTTTCAATCTCCTCTCTTACCCTTTTCCCAATCTCCTCAATCGTCATTTATCCTACCACCTTTTTCACCAATGAGGAAAACTCTTCGGGATGATTTATTGCCATTTCCGAAAGCAGTTTCCGATTAATTCCTACCCGAAGTTTTTTCAAGCGGTTGATAAATCGGCTATAAGAGATACCGAGAGGCTTTAGGGCAGCGGAAAGACGGGTAATCCAGAGACGGCGGAAATCTCGCTTCCGCAATTTTCGGTCCCGGTAAGCGGAGAGCCAGCTCCGCATCACCGCTACTCGGGCGGTCTTATAGAGATTCTTCCTTCTTCCCCAATAACCCTTCGCCTCTCTTATCCACTTTTTCCTTCTCTTTCTCGTGTAGGGTCCGGTTCTTGTCCTTGGCATATCAACTCCTCCTCACAAATAAGGCAAAACCTTTTTCAATCTTTTTGCCTCACTCTTTTTCACCACCGTTGGGCGGGAAAGTCTTCTCTTTCTTCTCTTTCCCTTTCCCGAGAGCAGGTGACGTTTTCCTGCCCGATGATGCATAAGTTTTCCCGTGGCGGTGATTTTAACCCTCTTCTTTAACGATTTCAAGGTCTTCAGTTTCATATCTTCTCCCTTTCGGTAGATATGTGATTTGCATTATCTTCCCCGACTCACCAATCATCTGGGGCGGTCGTTCCGGGACGGCAAGTCCGGATATGTCCTCCGTCAAGCGGTTTAAGAATTCCACCGCTCGTTCCTTATAAAGGGATTCCCGGCCCCGCATCTTCAGAACCACCTTCACCCGCTCCTTAGCGGTTAAGAGCTCCTTTATCTTCCGGAGTTTCGTTTGATAGTCGTGTTCATCCATTTTGTAAGAGACCCTTATCTCCTTCATCCCGCTCCCCTTCTTTTTCGCCTGCCTTTCCTTTTGCTTCAACTGATACATATATTTGCCAAAGTCAGCAATGAGACAGACTGGTGGGTCGGCATGAGGGGCGATTTCAATTAAGTCTAAACCCTGGCGCCTTGCCAGTTCGCAAGCCTCCTTCGTTGGCATAATTCCAATCTGCTTCTTATCCGGACCGATCACCCGGACATAAGGACTCCTTATCCCAAAATTGGTTCTAATCCGATTCTCTTTCATCCCTACCTCTTTTGCGCGACATCCTCTTTAATTCTCCTTATCACCTCTTCAACGGAAAAAGAACCTATTACCCCCTCTCTCCTCTTTCTTAATGAGACCTTTCCTTCTTTTTCCTCTCTCTTCCCGACGATTAAAAGATAGGGGATTTTTAATCTTTCCGCTTCCGCTACTTTGTAATTTATCTTTTCCGGTCGGAAGTCTCGTTCCCCGCGAATTCCTTCCTTTACGAGGACGGCAAAAAGATTTTCCGCATAAGACCTCTCTTTATCGGTTATCGGTATGACCCGGGCTTGAATTGGAGCGAGCCAGACCGGAAAGGCGCCACCATAATGTTCCACAAGGCAGGCAATAAACCTCTCAAGTGAACCCAAGAGAGTCCGATGGATGATAATGGCGGGATGAGAAAGCCCATCCTTTCCAATATAACGGACGTCAAACCTTCGGGGGAGGTTAAAATCAAACTGAATGGTCGTTGCCTGCCAAAGATTATCTAAACTATCAAGAAGTTTAATATCAATCTTTGGTCCATAGAAAACCGCTTCTCCTTCGGCGGACTGGTATTCTAAGCCTAAGGAAGAAAGAGCCTTTTTCAAAGCGGATTCGGCAAGTTCCCATTCCGCATCACTTCCCATATACTTCTCTTTATTCTTTGGGTCGCGCACCGACAAATCAATCACAAATCTTTTAAACCCAAAGGCAGAAAGCATCTCGGAGGCGAAGGTCAGGACTTCCCTTATCTCCTCCTCCACCATCTCCGGGGTGCAGAAGATATGGGCATCGTCCTGGGTGAATCCTCTAACCCGAAGCATCCCGTGAAGGGTGCCGGACTTTTCATTCCGGTAAACCGTTCCCAATTCCGCAAAACGGAGCGGAAGGTCCCGATAACTCCGCACCTGTGATTTATAAATCAGGATGTGTCCCGGGCAATTCATCGGTTTCAGGATATACTCCTCCCCTTCAAGAGGCAAGAGAAACATATTCTCTTTGTAATAATCATAATGACCCGAGATTTTCCAGATTGAACTCTTGGCAATATGGGGAGTATAGACAATTTTATAACCCCGCTTCGAGTGTTCGGATAGCCAGTATTCCTCAATAATCCTTCGGATTAGCGCTCCCCTCGGATGCCAGTAAACTAAGCCAGCACCCGCCTCCTCATGGAAAGAGAAGAGGTCTAATTCCGGGCCTAACTTCCGGTGGTCTCTTCTCTTTGCCTCCTCTAATCTTTCGAGAAACGAGGCGAGTTCTTCCTCACTGGGGAAGGAGATGCCATAGATTCGGGAAAGCATCTTATTCTTTTCCGACCCGCGCCAGTAAGCGCCCGCCACCGAAAGGAGTTTAAAAGCCTTTATCATCCCGGTTCGGGGGAGATGAGGACCAAGGCAGAGGTCTAAAAAATCTCCCTGGCGGTAACAAGAGATCTCCTCATCCGGAATCTCTTCGATGATTTGGAGTTTATAATCTTCTTCCCTTTCCTGGAAATAAGCGATTGCTTCATCCCTTTTGAGATAAACCTTTTCAATCGGTAAATCCTTATCCCTCAATTCCGCCATCTTCTTTTCAATAAGAAAGAGGTCATCTTCGGAAAACGGCTCTTTTCGGTCAAAGTCATAATAGAAACCCCTCTCAATCGCCGGCCCCACTGCCAGTTTGGTAGAAGGAAAGAGGGTTTTTACCGCATGGGCTAAAAGGTGAGCGGAAGAATGCCAGAAGATACTCTTACCTTCTGGGGAAGAGAAATAGACCGGCTCAATCTCCCCTTCCCTCAGGGGGGAGGAGAGGTCTAAATAAATGCCTTGCCACCTAACCGCTAAGCAGTTCTCATCCAAAATTAAATCCTTAAAACGAAGATTGGGTTCTACTTCCAGAACCTTACCAAAAATTTTAACCTTCATTCAATTGCCCTATTTTAATAGATAATATAATACCGAGAAAATGAGCGTTGTCAAGGAAAAAACAAGATAGTTGACATTTCTTAAATTTTTCTTAAAATTAAGAATGCTTAATCTTTTTCCTTTCTTCTTTTTCTTTTTCTTAAAACCGCAAATCTCTTTTACTGAATCTACTGCCACCATCACCTTCTCTTCGGAAAAACCACTCCGGTGCGAACTCTCTTATGGGAAGGAGTCTCCGGATGAGGTTCGGATAAAAGAGGAGAAAAAAAGTCAGAACCATACCTTTCTTCTCAAGGATTTAATCCCCGGAACATCCTATGAGTTTCAGATTCAGGCGGAGGGTTTCCTTTCTCCGATCTTCTCCTTTCGCCTCCCCAGTCAAAATGATTTCCGCATCGTTTACCTTCCGGAGAGTGGAGGGAGGAAAACTCCCCTTCACCAATTCCTAAGAAATTCTCTCCCCCATCTTTTAATTACCGGGGATTCGATTGACGGCATTGAAAAGGAAGGAAAGGTCTTTCTCCTTCCGACCGTCTCCCCGAAAGATTGTAAGAAGGTGATAAATCTTTTTGGTCTTTTGCTCTCTTTTGGGAAATCTTCCTTAGAAAAAAAGGGGAGCAATTTCTCCATTCTCTTTTCTTTTGACTCTTGTGACTTATCGGGGAAAGAAGATTTTGACATTGTTTTTGTTCCCGGAGGCGAGTTTTTTGCTCGCAGTTATCCCTTAGGGAAAAACCCTTACTCCTCAAAAAGACCGGGCTTAATCCTCTCCTCTGACTCCTTCCTCTATTCTCCGGGAGGAGTTTGCTATTATTTTGTCCCTTCGGGTAAAAGCCCTTCCTTTCTCTTTAAGGGGAACCAGTATCTTCCCTTTCTTTCCTCCGGTTCGGGATTGGTTGAGATTACAAAGAAAAACGAGGGCTTAAAATTAAAGACATTCCTCCTTTCCGAATCGGATGATTATTTAGGAGTTGATAGTTTTCTCATTTCGGGGGTGAAGGAAGAGGAATTAAAAATTAGCGGTCTTCGGATAAAAGGGTCTTCCTTTTCTGCTCGAATCTCTTGGGAGACAAATCTTTCCGCCACCTCACTCATTGAATGGGGATTTGAGCCAGGACGTTTCCAATTCCTTTATCCTGCCTTAGATATTAACCAGACCTTTCATAAAGAACACACCCTCTTTCTCTTTGGCATCTTCCCGGAGAAAAGGCTCTATTACCGGGTTGGCTCGCGCCGGGGAGAGAGGATAATCTGGTCAGAAGAAAGAAGTTTTGTTCCGGTTTTCTCCGAAGATTTTAACAAGGTTTTAGCGGTTGATTTTACCCATCCCTTTTATAAAAGCGAACCCAATTACCTTTCGGTTTCACCCTTTAGTTATCCGAAGAGAGACAGCGGCGCCAATTTGGTTGGTTGTTGGGATCGCGACTTAGAATTCTCATTCATTCCCAGGGAAACTTCAAATGTAGTTTCTACCCAGCACTGGATAAGAAATTCAGAGGTAGGTAATTGGTCTTTCCCAATACCACCGGGAAGGTATTATTACGAGATTGGCTCTTTCTCTTCACCCCTCTTTCCGGGAAAGACAAAAATCAACCTTTCCGGTCTCGTCTTAGAGAAGGAGGAAGGGGATACGGTCTTTTCCGGGGAGGTAGAAGTGAACGATTACTCAATCAATCTGCAATTAGGTTATGGTGATTCGCTTGTTTCTGGTTATTCGGGAATCAGTTATCTTCTCCTTTTCCGAAAGAGAGAGGAGAAGGAGAGAAACGTCCTTTGTCTTCAGGCGAGTCCAAATCCATTTAAGAAGAAGACAGTATTGAAGTATCATCTCCTCCGGGGAAAGAGGGTAATTGCCGAGATTTATGATGCGACGGGTAAGAAACTATTCACATTAAAGAATCGGTTTGAGGGGAAGGGATACCACGAGTGTGTTTGGGATGGGAATGATTTAGAAGGTTTGCCTTTGCCCGATGGGATTTATTTTATTGCGGTCTCTTGTGAAGACTCTCCTCCGCTGCGAGTTAAGGTTTCCCTTCTCCGGGAATAACCTTAGGGTAAAACTCGCAAACCGCCCCGAATACTCCCATCAACCGGTGGATTTTTTGGCTCTCCCCTTTTCCAGGCGGAGAGGTGATTTAATGTCCGAACATAAGAAATCTCTTCCCGGGTGACACCAAAATGTGAAATCTCCTCATCAGAAAGAAAGCGCGAAATCCCATCAAGGATAATATCAATCTTATCATAAGTTATCCCCAAAACTAATTCGTCCGTAATCCCCTTCATCATATCAGGGGTCGGGGTTTGATTTTTGATTTCGGCGGGCAAAGAGAGATGTTGAGCCAACTGGCGAATCTGGGTCTTATAAAGACCGGAAAGAGGGGAAAAGGGTAGGTCATCAATCCCTCCTTTTACAAACCAGCCAATTTCGTATTCGGTTCGATTTGTCGCTCCCAAGAGAAGCAGGGATTTCCTTTTTGCCTCTCTTTCTAAGACCTCCCGGCGGTAGATATGGCGGAGATTAAAACTCTTTTCAATCGTTCTAACTCCTGAAAGGAAAACCCGCGCGATTTTGTCGCTTTCCTTTTTATCCTCTTTGATCAATGTGAAGAAAAATGGAGAGTTTCGGAATAACTTTTGATATAATTTAATAAGGGATTGATTGAGGGAGGGTGAGAAGGAGGTAAGACGGGCAACCCAATTTTGGTAAATCCCTTTTTGCCTCATTGCCGGTTCAATATTTGTCACCTTCAATTTTAGTCCCAACCAGGAAGCGAGATGCTCGGCTTTTTCCCTTGAATCTCTCTCGTTATCCCGGTCATAAAGATAGGAAAGTGAAACTTTCTCTCCTCCTAAGGCTCGAACCGCTAATGTCGCCAATACCGCACTATCAATTCCCCCGCTTAAGCCAATCATTACCCCTTCGGCTGAGAAATGACTCACTAATCTCCGAAGATAACCCTTGATTCCTTCTTCTGCCTTCTGGCAATCAATCCGCAAAATACGCTCGGCATTTATCATTCTCTTATATTATCTTCTCTTGACCTTCTCCTGTCAAGAGATCTGACCAAAGATTTCGCCCTCTTATTTATCTCTAATCTTTCGGTTGACACCTGGGAAATATTTCTTATAATTTTTAGTTATGAGGAGGGTAATATGGTTAATATCATTTTGCTCTTTTTAGTAAACATCTCCCAACCCCATTTCGGTTCCTTTGAACCAGTTCTTGGGGTTGGTGGTCCGGATGCTTATGGCTACCGCTGGATCGATTCCGATACCTCAGCTCCCGGTGCTCCGGTTTATAATTGGATTGATATCACTGGAATCGGCGATACGATAAGGGGACTGGCGGATGATAATGTCGTTGGTCCTTTCCCAATCGGGTTTGATTTCCCCTACTACTGGTACACAGTGAATAGTTTTTACGTCGGTTCCAATGGTTATATCGCCTTTGGTGATAATTTCCTTTCTGCCCATCCCTTCCAGAATCTTCCGAATACCGCTCGGCCAAACAATATCTTAGCCCCCCTGATGTGCGATTTAGACTTTTCCGCCGGCAATCCTCTCTGTATCTACTGGACGAACCACCGGGATACCTGCATCATCTCTTACATCAATGTCCCATTCTGGAATACTGGTGGCTCCAATACCTTTCAAATAATTCTCACCCGAGCGGATTCCAGTATTTACTTCCAGTATCAGACGCAAAACGGTGCGCCCTATAATGGCTGGCAATCAGCCGGTTCCTCCACGATCGGTATTGAAAACATTACGGGGCGGATTGGTCTCTCCTATATGCATGCCGGACAGCCGACTTATAACATGCCCCATGCCTCTCTGGCGATAAAGTTTTATCCGCCCCCAACTACCAATTATCAGGTTCGGGATATTGCCGCCTGGGCGGTGATGAACGACAATAGCGAAGGTGTCTTTGTTTATCTTGGGGATACGGTCTTCCCGCGCGGCAAGGTGAAGAATACGGGAAATGTGCCAACCGGAGGTTTCCCGGTCTACTGCCGAATCCGGAGTGGCACGAATATCGTCTTTGCTGATACCCTTCAGGTTAGTGGCACCAATCCGGGGGAAGTGGTAAACTTAAATTTCAACCGGAGATATGTACCCCCGAACGCGGGACTTTACACGATGGTTATTCGGTCGAATCTTTCGGGTGATTCAGTTCCGGCTAACGATTCAATCGTTTTGGAGATGAGGGTTCTCTCCTATCCCGGCGAACTGCGCTGGGAAGATTTAACAACTCCGAGGGCGATGTATTCCTGGAATGGTCCGGGTGGTTACGGTAATAAATTCTATCCTCCGCGCTATCCTACGCGGATCAATCAGGCGAAGGTCTATGCCTATGCCGCCTCCGCCACACCGATCAGTGTTTTGGTCTTAGATGATAATGGTCCGAACGGTGCCCCCGGTGACACTCTATTTATCACGACACTCAATGTCTCAACCCAGCAGTGGTATACGGTCAATGTCTCTCCGCCGGTGAATATTACGAGTGGCGCCTTTTATATTGGCTGTATTTCAGCGGTTGCTAATACCCCATCTTTTGGAATGGACACCTTACCACCAGTTTCCCGGCTCGGTTGGGAATATACGAACTCCTGGGCACCGAGCCGACATGCGGCACAACACGACATTATGATTCGGGCGGTTTGTGATCTCGGAACCGGAATAAAGGAGATTGTAAAAGAGAAAGAGATATCTTTAAGACCAACGGTCCTGCGCAGTAAAGATTTTTCCCTCTCTTCATCCCGAGGAGAAGTTTATAATGCCTGTGGTCTGCCCCAAAAAGGTGAAAAACTGACTACGGGGGTTTACTTCTTAAAAGAGAACGGGAAAATCCGGAAGTTAATCATCGTCGAGTAAGGTAAATAAAAAGAGAAGGGCGGGAGAAAATTCTCCCGCCCTTTTTTATTTCGGCAGTCCTTACTTCTCGCAGATCACCTTCCAGGTCTTATTCGTCTCCGTCCCTTTCAGATGGAGGAAATAGACACCACTCGGATAGTCCCTATTTAATTTCCCGGAATAAGATACTCCTTTCCCGGAATATATGTTCTCAACCAACTTTCCGGAGGCATCATAGAGAGATAAGGTAAAGAACTCTTCCTTAGGCAGAAAGAGGATAATTTCCGCATTGGAACGGAAAGGATTCGGAGAAACCGTCAAGGTTGGAATACTCTTTCTCTTTGTCTCTCCAGCGATACCGAGATATTGGTCGTAGAAGGATTGGAGAGAGTCGCAGTTCTCATAGAAGAGGGCGAGGCTTGTGCCACCAACAATGGCGAAGGCACATCTATAACTCTGACCGGGAGAGAGGTCAAAAGGACCAACTGAGGCACAGGTTGACCAGTCGTAGTTCCGATTGGAGGCATACCTTCGGTAGATACCAGCCATTATCTTGTATTTCACAGTATCGTGCATCCCTTGGACCGGATAGACAAAGGAATCGTGGTCGGTGCAAAAGAGATTTGCCCAGGAGTGTGGGTAGAGGATTTTTGTGCCGACAGTCGGATTATCAGAGGTTGATTGCCGCATCCAGACCGCTCTCCTTACCGTATCGGTTCCGGCCTGATTGGTATTAGCAGTTCCCATATCCCAGTCAATAAAGATTCCGGCATATAAGCCATTAACCGGTTCGGTTCCCCGATTGGTGATTGTAAATTCCATTATCACCCCATCATCATACCGAGGGTCAGCGGTGGCAACACTGTATTGCTCAACAACGAGATTCTTTGGGGTCGGATGAGCCGAGTCCCTCATCACTGCCCGGTATTCCTCCAAACCGAGACGGTTAAAATAGTTCAGGCTCTCAACGATGGTGAAGTCTCGGGAATCAACCTGGTTCAGGCCAAAGAAGGCATCCGCCACATAGGTTCGGGAATTTCCCAGGGCGAAACCGCCGAAGAACATCCAGTTGACACCTGCTCCAGGATACCGAAAACCAACCCCCTGGGTCTGTTGGGAAGAGGTAAAGCCGAGATGACCCCAAGTAGTAACCGTAAAACGGCAATTACCGGTGTCGTGCGTCATGAAGGTATAACCCGGGTTAAGGGTCACAGGTTCAATATTAGGTAGAACCTGCATTAAACTAATGATTAAAACTATAGCCATAAAACCCTCCCTTTTATCTTTAACCTTAAATTTTACGGAAAAAAGGATTTTTGTCAACAGTTTATTAAGGGAGTTAGGATTAAAGTTCAAACCAGACCTTCGGGAATCCGATTGGGGGAATAAGCCACAATCGGTTTTAGCCCTTTCGCCTCTAATCTTTTCTTTACCGGAGGATATAAAAAGATGTATTCCTCTTCTAATTGCTCGACCAATTGCCGGTCAATCTTTCCCAGAAGTATTTTCAATTTCTCAAAATTTTCCGGGGGAGAAAAGGAGAGCATCACCGCGGGATGAGACCTCACCTTATTCCGAACCAAATTAAAGAGAGCATTTATCTGCATTGAAAATCCTTCTTCTTCGGCACCGGTCAAAAGGGAAAACTCTTTGGGATTTGTTCCCTTCAATGAGACCCGAACCCTCAGAGAGCGGAAAGACCTTAAATCTTTCGCATACTCCTCATCAATCAGGGTGCCATTTGTTTCTAAGATAAAGATAAACCCCCTCCCCTCAATCTTTTCTAAGAGTAATAAGAGGTGTTCCTTGGCGATTGTTGGTTCGTTGCCACTGATTCTTAATTGCTTGTAACCTTTTCTCTGAGCACAGGCGATAAGTTCTTCGGCAATCTCTTCTGGGTCATAGAATTGACCAATCTTTTCCGGATGATTTCTTGGCTTATCGCTCCAGCAGAAGAGGCAAGATAAATTACAACCGACGCAGTCCGCGGTGGCAATTCCTCCATACCAGCGGTCGGCTCTTACTACCCGGTAATACTTTCGCCTTCTCCCTTTGACCACAACCCCTTTAAGGAATTCTCCTCTCTCTTTTGGGGAAATCAGGCGCGACACAATTTAATCTATTAAATTTTTATTGTCCGTCAAGTTTCCCAACTTCCCTCGAGGTCTTAAAAAAACTTGACCTTTTACCCCAAAAGGTTAAAATCTCTTATGAGAGTAATTTACCTTCTTTTCTTCTCTTTGGTCTGGTGTGTAGAACTGACGGTCTATAATCAGAATCTCGGACTGGTAAAGGAAGAAAGAACTCTCTCTTTGAAGGAAGGGGTGCAGGAGGTAAAGTTCACTGATGTGGCGGCGGAGATTGATGCGACGAGCGTCCATTTCAAATCCCTCACCGCCCCTAATGAAGTTGTCGTCTTAGAGCAGAACTTTGAATACGACCTAATCAGCCGGGATAAACTCTTAGAGAAATATATTGATAAAGAGATTGAAATCATCCGACGTTTCGGTGTGAGTGGTGAAAAGACCGAAACCCTGAAAGGGAAACTTCTTTCCACGAAGGATGGAATAACCTTAAAGGTGGGTGATAATATCTACCTGAATCCCTCCGGTGAGATTATTCTCTCTAAGTTGCCCGAAGGTTTAATAACAAAGCCGACCTTATCCTGGCTGGTTGATTGCCACCGCCCCCAAGAACATAAGATTGAGTTGAGTTATCTAACTTCTGGAATCAACTGGAAGGCAGATTATGTGGTGGTGAGCGATAAGGAAGATAAAAGGATTGACCTCTCCGGCTGGGTGACGATTGATAATAAATCCGGGGCAACCTATAATGATGCGAAACTGAAACTGATTGCCGGTGATATCCATCGTGTGTCAGCCCCGGCGGCGAGAAAGGAGTATGAGGCATTTGCGGAAATGAAAGCACCAACCCTCCCCCAATTTGAAGAGAAGGCTTTCTTTGAATACCATATGTATACCTTACAGCGCCGGACAACAATTCGGGATAATGAGACGAAACAGATTGAATTCGCTTCGGCCCAGGATGTGCCGGTAAAGAAATTATTCATTTACGATGGGGCGAGGATGGCTTTTTCCGGTTATTCCGAGTATTCCCGCGCCGACCAACGTTATGGAACCCAGAGTCAGAAAAAGGTCTTTGTGATGTTAGAATTCAAGAACGCAAAGGAGAATAACTTGGGAATTCCTCTACCTGCTGGAAAGATGCGGGTCTATAAAGAAGATACCGACAAATCACTTGAGTTCATCGGTGAGGATTGGATTGACCACACACCGAAGGATGAGGTCGTTCGAATCTATTTAGGCGATGCCTTTGATATTGTGGGCGAAAGGGTCCAGACCGATTTCAAAACCGGCGAGGACTGGGTTTTAGAATCCTATAAGATTACCATCCGCAACCACAAGGAAGAACCCGTAGTGGTCCGAGTGGTTGAGCATCTCTATCGCTGGTCCAACTGGAAGATAATTGAGAAATCCCACGACTACGAAAAGAAAGATGCCCGGACAATTGAATTCAATCTCCCGGTGCCAAAAAATGGCGAAGGGGTAATAACCTATACGGTTCGCTACTGGTGGTAAAATCGTTCCCGACTTCTTTTTGGCTTTATCCTTTCCATCCGAACCCGACCGCAGCGCGGACAGCGCCACTTCCGCTGTTTATGAAAACTTCGCTTCTCCTCTCTCATCTTAACCCGACAGGAAGGACAGTGCATCTTCTATTTTAACTCCGGGGTGGAATAGGGACAACAGACGGCATTAATCGGGATTGATAAAAAGACCATAATTTAAATTCACAGCGCCGGCAGATAGAGAAGGAGTTGACGATTGTGTCAAAACCGGCGCTGACAATGATACCCACCGCCCTATCTACAAGATTACCCCGCAAAGCAAACTCCTTAAACTCTTTCTACATACTCTAAGGATAAAAAAAATTAATTTGTTGTCAAACTTACCGGTGAATTGGAGACATTAAGGAGATAAACACCTACCGAAGAATTCATAAAGGCAAGATTCCTTGGGGAACAATCGCAACTGCGTAATTTGCTCGACCGAAGTTCTCCCGAGAATTCAGGGAATCCCACACCCAAATTAAACGGAAAAATAAGGCACCTAAGACCTTACCCCTCATTTTATATAATAAAAATTATTTAACCTTTTAATTAAGTTTCGTAGATTAAAGATTTAGCAAAATCAGATTTTGAGGAAATACGGTGGCAGGTTTTAGTTGCCCTTTCCGTTATAAATATGTGAGGGGAAAAATGGTTAATTTCGGCTCCGGCTTTAATATTTCGGGAGTGAGTCAAACCTTGATTTATCCCCTGGGTTTAAGGGAGGTGATTAGGGAGTAGAGAGAGATTAAAGAATCGGGCGGGAAGAAATTCTTTGCCCAAAAGAAATTAGAATAAGGGGGATGGCTTCCTTTTAAAATGGCATAGGGGATATCCCGGAGAAGGGTTAAGGGATGGACACCGCCAAATCCGGAAAAGGGGTTATTTTTAATCCAATCGCCTTCTCTTGAACCGGTTGAGAATTGGCTTTATAATAAAGGATGCGATTTATTGAATTACCTTTGACTTCATTTGAAATCAAAAAAGGGTTGATTCGCTTTTCCACTCCGCTCATAATTGAGCCAAAAGAGGTGAAATTTTTAGCCCAGGATTTCTTCCATCTCTTTAAGAGGAATATCTTTCCCAAAGCCAGGGGGCTGGGTGAAGGGAGGAAGGAGGCGAATGCGGACACCTTCCCAATCTATTTAACGGACCAGGAGAGCGCTTTCTTAAACTTTGTCTACGATATTGACTCAACCCGTCTCTCGTTTGAAACAAAAAGGGAAAGTCTTCTTGAACCTCTCTTCCGACTCCTGCGGGAGCAGAGGGTGATAAAGCCGGATCTGGAGTATATTCGGGAAAGGGTCTCGGGCAGTTTGCCGGAGATTTCGGCTGCCTTGCTCTGGCAGATTGGCGCAATCAAGACCAGCCTCGGCGATCTGAAGCCATTCTTTAAGGTGGACGAGAGGAAAAACCGAAGTCCGATTTACATCGACCTCAAATGTCTGCCCAATTACCCCCGCGTCTTTGACTTTCTAATCGCTCAGGCGGCTTTGATTTTAGCCCATTACAACTTTGATCTGATCTGTGGGATTGAAGCCGGTAGTATCTCCTTTGCCTCCCTTTTAGCCCAAAAGGTCTCTAAGCCCAGTTTCTTTGCCCGGAGGGAAAGAAGATACAAAGAGGCACCTCTTCTCGAGGGAATCAAAGAACACGAACTATTCCGAAAAAGAGTCCTTTTGGTTGATGACACCATCGTTAAAGGCTGGACAAAGAGACGGGCAATTGAAGAGATAAGGGCAAAAGGGGGAATCTGCGAATATACCTTTGTCCTCTTTGACCGGTGTCAGGGGGGAAAGGAAGAACTCGCCGCTCTCAACTGCCAACTCCTCTCCCTCACCAATCGCGATGCCCTCCTCTCCCGAAGGATTCCCCGCACCATCACCCTCTTAACCGAGAAGGAATACAAGGAGATTTTAAGTTACTTCTCTGACCCAAAAGGATGGCATAAAAAGAAGGGATTCCCTTATTACGAATTGAAACCAAAATAGCCCAGAACCGAAAAGGGATTGACAAGTATCTAATAATGTGATAAGATAAATTATGCAAGAGAGATTTACCGAGAGAGTGAAAAGGGTTATCCAGTTAGCCCGCCAGGAAGCCCGCCGAATGCATCACGACTATATCGGCACCGAACATCTCCTCTTAGGAATCCTACGGGAAGGAAGTGGAGTAGCGGCTTTGGTCTTAACCAATCTCGGAATTGATTTTGAGGACCTCCGTCGGGCGGTTGAGAATTCGGTTAATTACGGAAGGGAGGCAATTGTTGTTGGCGAAATTCCCCTTAATCAGGAAGCAAGGCAGGCGATTAATTATGCGATTGAAGAGGCAAAGAGTATGAATCATTCCTATATCGGAACCGAGCATCTCCTTTTGGGTTTGCTCCGGGAGGAAAGGGGGGTAGCCAGCCAGGTCCTCCAATCCTTAGGGGTTGAAATTGAGGTTGTGCGCAACGAGATCCTCAGGGTCTTAGAAGGAGAGGGGGTCGCTTCCCAACCAAAGCCGAAGAGTAAAACATCCGCCCTTGATTACTTCTCAAGGGATTTAACCCAACTGGCGCGCGAGGATAAGTTAGATCCAATCATTGGTCGGGAGAGGGAGATTGAAAGGATTATCCAGATCTTAGTGCGGCGGAAGAAGAATAACCCGGTTCTGATTGGTGAGGCGGGCGTTGGGAAAACCGCCATCGTTGAGGGACTTGCCCAGCGGATTGTGGAAAACCGCGTCCCGCCTATCCTCCGGAATAAACGGGTTTTAGCCTTAGACCTGGCAGCGCTCGTTGCCGGAACTAAATATCGCGGGCAATTTGAAGAGAGATTGAAATCGGTTCTTAATGAAATCATTAAGTCTGGTGATTGTATTATCTTTATTGATGAGTTGCACACCATCGTTGGCGCCGGAGCCGCAGAAGGGGCGATTGATGCCTCCAATATGTTGAAACCGGCTCTCGCTCGAGGTGAAATCCAGTGTATCGGCGCCACAACCTTTGAAGACTACCGCCGTTATATTGAGAAGCATCCAGCCTTAGAGAGAAGATTCCAACCCGTAGTGGTTGAACCACCAACCGCTCAGGAGACGGTAAAGATTCTCGAAGGTCTGAAAGAGAAATACGAACTCCACCACAATGTCATCTACACCCAACAAGCAATTGAAGCGGCCGCCTATCTCTCGGACCGCTATATCACCGACCGCTATCTACCGGATAAGGCAATTGACCTCCTGGATGAGGCTGGTGCCCGGGTAAAACTTTTAAGGCCGGTGGTAAATAAGGAATTGGAGGAGATTGAGAAGAAGATTGAGCGGGTGAAAAAGATGAAGGAAGAGGCGGTGCGAGCCCAGGAGTTTGAAAAGGCAGCGGAGTTGCGCGATGAACAGAAACGGCTCACCGAACTCTTGAAAAGGAAGCGAAAGGATTGGGAAAAGAGTGGAAACTTTCCGGTCGTTACCCCCGAGGATATCGCTCAGGTGACTTCAATGTGGACCGGAATCCCTCTTTCCCGAATTGAAGAGTCCGAATCCCAGAGGTTGTTAAAGATGGAAGAGGAGTTAAAGAAACGGATTGTTGGTCAGGACGAGGCGATTAGTGTTATTGCCCGCGCTATCCGGCGCTCCCGAGCCGGTGTGAAAGACCCGAGAAGACCAATCGGTTCTTTCATCTTCTTAGGTCCAACCGGTGTGGGAAAGACCGAATTGGCGCGCGTTCTGGCTCGCTTTCTCTTCGGACACGAGGATGCCTTAATCCGATTGGATATGTCCGAATATATGGAAAAGTTTAATGTCTCGCGGCTCGTTGGTGCCCCGCCGGGTTACGTCGGCTACGAAGAGGGCGGGCAACTGACCGAAAAGGTTCGCCGCCGACCTTACTCCTGTGTCCTCTTTGATGAGATTGAAAAGGCGCATCCCGATGTTTTCAATATCCTCCTCCAGATCTTAGAGGATGGACAACTGACCGATTCTCTGGGTCGGCGCGTTAACTTTAAGAATACGGTAATCATTATGACCTCAAATATCGCAACCGCGGAAATCAAACGCGCCCAGAATATCGGCTTCCAGCCCGAAACCGAAGAGATCTCCTATGAGAAGATGCGCGAGAAACTCTTAGCCGAGGTGAAGAAAGTCTTCCGCCCCGAGTTCTTAAACCGGGTGGATGAGGTGATTGTCTTCCGGCAACTGGGAAAGGAGGAGATGAGAAAGATTGTTGACATCCAGATTCAAGATATTCAGGAAAGATTGGCAGAAAGGAAACTGACTCTCGTCCTCAGTGAGTCGGCACGCGAACTACTGGTCGAAGAAGGATTTGACCCCGAATACGGCGCCCGACCAATCAAAAGGACAATCCGCCGTTTGGTCGAAGACCCATTAGCCGAAGAGATCCTGAAAGGAAAGTTCAAGGAAGGGGCAACGATTCTTGTGGAAAGAGAAGAAAATATCCTCCGCTTCCGAGAACTCACACCCGAAGAATTACCAATCAGTTAATTCGCTTGGCAAGAAAATTAGCCCCGGGACTTAAACCTCTGACTCTGGGCTATGCTCTATTCTCTCTCCTCTTTGGTCTCTCTTCACCCGAAAAGATTATTAAAATAACCGCCCAAACCGAATTCACCGATTCCCTTCTCGTAATCAAACTCTCCGGTCTCTCCCCTGGTATCCCCTACCGACAAGAGGAGATTGCTCAAGCGGTGAAACGAATTTACCAATCCGGAAGATTTAGCGAAGTGGTGGCGGAAACAACCCGAACCGATGAAGGGATAATCCTTAATTTCCAGACCAAAGATAACCCCTACCTAAGAGATTTCTCCTTTTCCGGAAACCAGAAGGTGAAAACCAAAGAGTTAAAAGGAAAGATAACAATAAAGCCCGGAGAAATCATCTCCCCCAGTAAAATCTTTAATCTGGAAAGAGAAATCCTCTCTCTGTATAAAGAGAAGGGTTTCCTCTTAACGAAGGTAACAACCTTAAAATCGGAAAGGGACTCCTTAAATCGGGTGAGCCTCTTTTTTCAGATTGAGGAAGGGGAGAAGGTGAGAATAAAAAGGATAGAGTTTTTCGGGAATAAAAACCTTTCGGCGAAGGCATTAAAAAAGGTGATGAAGAATAAGGAGAAGAGATGGTATCGAAAAGGCTTTTTTGATGAGGAAGAATTTAAAGAGGACCTCACCCGAATTATAAACCTTTATAAGGAGAAGGGCTTTTTAGCAGCCCAGATAAAGGATTATCAAAGCCAAAAAGAGGACGGATATCTAACTCTAAAAATTGAGTTAGAAGAAGGAAGGAGGTTTTTCTTCGGAGATGTCGGGATAGAAGGTAATACCCTTTTTCCGACTGAGGAACTGAAAAGGAAATTAGGGATAAAAAAGGGAGGGGTTTACAACTATAAGAAACTCAACAAAGGCTTACAGGAGTTATATTCGTTATATACCGAAGAAGGGTATATCTATTGCACAATCGTCCCCCAGGAGGAGATAAAGGACGACACGGTGAATATCAAATTGGCGATTACCGAAGGACTACCCGCTCTTATCCGGTTGGTAAAGATTGAAGGGAATAAGAGAACCGAGGAGAGGGTTATCCGGCGGGAGATTGTCACACTTCCCGGGAGAATTTTCAAAAGGAGTGAGGTTTTACGAAGTCAGCGGAATGTCTTTAACCTCGGCTTCTTTGAAGATGTCACACTTGATTACCAGAAGGTTTCGGAGGAGACGAGTGAGATTGACCTGATTTATCGGGTAAAGGAGAAGGAGGCATTTGGCACTTTGGGGGGCGGCGTTACTTATTCCAAACAGGACGGCATCACTGGCTACATTGAGATTACCCAGCCGAATTTCTTAGGTAAGGGAGAAAGGATTTCCCTCAAACTGGAAAAAGGGGGAAGGAAGAGTAATCTAAGTTTTAGTTTTAATGAGCCCTATATCTTTGACCGACCAATCTCCGCCGGGATTGAGTTGGATTATCTCACTCAACCCTACGATTTTTACGACAAACAGGACCGAAGCATTGATTTCGATTTTTCTTATCCCCTCCCCTTAGATTACCTTCGGGGTTATCTCAATCTCCGGGTTGGTCAGACCCAAATCCCTCCGCGTTCCATCTCCTCCCGATACCAACCAACCGGTCCTTATACGATTTATTCCGATACCGTCCGGAAGGGATTCATTCAACCGGGTTTCTCTTTCATTCGCGACTCCCGGGATTATATATTTAACCCTTCTCTTGGCTCCTATTACCGTTATTCCCAGGCCTTCTCCTTTGGTCAGATTCGTTTCTTCCGTTCTCTCTTAGAGGAGAGGTGTCATTTCCCCCTTTTCTGGAAGTTCTCCCTGATGTTTCGCTCCCGTCTGGGATTGGTTGGCGAGATAAAAAGGGGCGATACCATCCCCATTTATGAGAAGTTTTATCCCGGGGGAGTTGGGGATGATGGCATCAGAGGTTATCCCGACCGTTCCTTAGGACCGAAGGCGAATGGGTATCCGATTGGGGGGAAGGCGCTTCTCATCTTTAACCTGGAATACAAGTTAAAACTTGCCTCTTATCTCTCCTTTATTCTCTTCTTTGATTGCGGGAATTCTTACAACTCTTTCTCCGAAATTAATCTGGCAAATCTCAAAAGGGGAATCGGTCCGGGGATTCGGTTGGAGATTCCAATGGTTGGTCTCGTTGGGGTTGACTTTGGTTATGGCATTGATGCTTGCCCCAGGAAGTGGGAGATTCATTTTCAGATGGGCAGGGTATTTTAGCGAAAATGATTTTAGCGGTAATCATCTGGCTTCTAAGCATTGCCCTCGTGAGTTTTACCTCCGGCTGGTATATCAGAAGGTATGGGCGGAGTGATTTGGCGATTGTCTTTTACATCATCTATCTGGCGATGGCGCAGATTCTCGCTACGAAGATTACTACCTTCCAGTTTGGCTCTTTCACCCTTTCCGCTCCGGCCGCGGTCTTTGTTTTCCCTTTCACCTTTCAGATAATTGACATTGTGAATGAGGCATTTAGCAAAAAAGTGGTCCAGCGGATGATTATTCTGGCTTTGGTGAGTCAGGTGTTTATGAATCTCTTTTTGATTATTGGTTTAAGTCTACCACCGGTGGATGAGTCCTGGAAGAGAATCTTTGCCTTTGTTCCCCGAATTACCGTTGCCAGTTGGCTTGCCTTCTTTGTCAGTCAAAATTTTGATGCCTTTCTTTATGAACTTTTCCGTCGTCTCACAAAGGAGCGCTTCCTCTGGTTGCGGAATATCGCCAGTGATCTCTTGAGTTTGACTCTGGACAGTTTCTTATTTATCACCTTAGCCTTTTACGGCCGGGCGCCCGTTATCCCCTTAATTTTTGGGCAGGTGGTTTTGAAGGGGATAATTGGGGGGATTGACTTCCCTTTCCTTTATCTTGCCCGCTGGGCAATGGGGAGGAAGCCACCCAACGCCAGCATAACCTGATCGCCTCTTCCATTCCCCGAAAATCCGCAACCCCCTTTCCGGCAATGTCAAACGCGGTCCCGTGTAAAGGAGAGGTGCGAATGAAGGGAAGACCTAAGGTGGTATTTATCGGCGCGGTGGCACTCGCTTTTACGACTAATATCCCCTGGTCATGATAAGGAGAGAGGAAGCCATCATATCGCTCCCGGAGAAGGGGGAAGGAATCGACACCAATCGGCTCAGAAACTTCTATCCCCAAACACCGCAATCTATTTATCCCTTCTTTCATCCTCTCCTCTTCCCCGAGTGAAAACTCTTCACCGTGGGGGTTGAAGGCAAAGACCCCAATCTTTGGTCTTCTTACCCCTTCAAAACGGATGAGGAAATCATAAAGGAGTAAACCCTTTTCAATTATTAAATCCTTTCTCAAAACCGAAGCGACCTTTTTTAATGGCAAGTGGAGGGTGAGAAATGCAACCTTAATCTCTTTGGCGTAAGCCAGGAAGGCATAGTTTTTCACCCCAAACTCTCGGGCGAAAAATTCGGTCTGACCCGGAAAGTTAAAACCGATTGACCTCATATTTCTCTTAGAAATCGGTGCGGTCACAATCCCCTGCGCCCTCCCCTCTTTGATTAAAGAGCAAGCAATCTTTAAACTCTCATAAGCAAATCGGGCAGTCTTTTCGGTTGGCTCGGAGAAGGTAAAATCAACCCCTGGCAAAAGGTCCAAAAGATAAGGATGATAGTCAAAATCCCGCCAAATCGTCCTCATCCTTCCTCTCTGTTTCTCTAAGACCGCCTTTGAACCAATAATCTTTACCTCATCGGGTGGAAATTTTCTGATTGCCTTTAAGACAATCTCCGGACCAATCCCGGTTATTTCTCCTAAGGTGACTAAGACCATTAACTAATAGGTTTGTAATATCCCCTGTCTTCTTGTATACCGGTCAATGAGATTGAAGACCAAAATCCCGAAGGTGATCCAGATGAGACAGAGGAGGAGGAGCCGAAGAAAGAGAGAAAGGGGAGAAAAGGGAAGCCTTTCGCCAATTAAAAAGTGTCTCACTCCCAAAACCCCATAGGTTGCGGGAACGAAAAGGGCCGCCTTTTGCATAAAAACCGGCAGAACCGCTAAGGGATAGGCGATGGGGGTGATAACCATCATTATCCCGGAAAGCGCCTCGGAGACAAGCCAGCCCTGTTTGAAAATTAGGGTGAGAGCGGCAACCATCATCCCGAATCCATAAAGGGCAAAGAGCATCAGGGCAATGATGAGAAGGGAAGGCAAAATCCCACTAACCTTAACCGTAAAAGAGAAGATAAAATACATCACAACCAATTGGAAGATAACAATAATTGATTGGTGGAGGGTAGAATGACAAGCCATCCCTAAGGCAAAGACCCAGCGCGGAACCGGACTGGCGAAGACCGCCTCCAAGGTTCCGTGAAATTGCTCTTTCCTTAATGAGAAGCCCATTGCCCAGAGTGCCATATTCAAAAAACCGATGAAGATATAACCTAAGATAACGAATGAGATAATATCACCACTGCCGGAAAGTTTTTCCAAAAAAGGGGAGGAGCGACCACCAACGATGGCAATTCCGTAGAAGAGGTGAGGAAGGAGATAGACCAGGGGGTCAATCAAACCGCGAACGAAATCCGCTTTATAAGCCAGTTCTAACTTCCATTCCTTGATATTCTCCGCCCAGATTGCCCGGAGATAGAATAAAAGCCTCTTCATCTTAATAATGGGCGATTGTCCCCTTCTCCCTTGTCTTCCTCTCTAAATAAGTAAAGAGGAAAACCCCAATGATTAAAAAGATAATATCCATAATTCCCAAAAGGAATATGGTTGAGGTCAAGTCTAAGATTTTCTTATTCAAGAGAATAATTGCCCGCACCGCCACCAGGGCATAGGTTAGGGGAATTAAAAGCGAAAGGGTCTTGGTAACTGGGTTTATCTCCACCGGATAACGAATCGGCGAGAAGAGATAGAATATCCATTCCAGGGTGTGGACGAAACCGTGAACCTCTTTGATCAAAAGGGTAAAGCCGGCAAGGGCAATCGCTAAACCATAAAATCCAACCAGAAGCAAAAAGACAACCAAGACTACCGGCAAGAGTTGGGAAAGGCCGATTCTTAGATTGAGGACGAATACGGAGATTAACACCTGAAGGATAACAACAACCGTGGCGTATAAGAACTCCACCACCGTTTTCCCGATAAGAATCACCATCGGATGGGTTGGCGAGACAATCATATATTCTAATGTTCCCCAGTAGGTCTCCTCCCTTAAAGCATTACCCACTCCCCATAAACCCGAGAAGATATAGGTTGAGATGATTGCGCCCAAGAGGACAAAAGAGAGGTAGTTAGCAGTTCCGGTGAGGGTCTTAAAGGATTCGGATGATAGCCCGCCAACAAAAGCCTTCCCCTGAAAGATAAAGGGTAAGACCCAGAGTAAAGGAAAGATACCCCAGAAAACAAGCATTATGGGGTAGGTGAGCCAGATCTTTGCTGTCTTGACAATTTCTGCCTTTATCACCCTTAGGTTTCTGACCATCCTTCTTCCTGGTTCTCCTTCGTATCCTCCTTTAAGGAGGTGCCGGTAATATAAATAAAGACATCCTCCAGGGTCGGCTGAAGATTATTGATTGAGAGGATTTTCCCTTCCTCGCTAATCGCTTTTATCGTTGGGGCTAAAATCTCCTCGCTTCTTTTCCCAATTACCTTTAAGGTTGTTATTCCGTCCTTAGAGAAGAGGGAGACGCTTTCCACACTGGGGAGTTCTTCAATCCTTCTCTTATCACAAGACCCAATAAACCTTATCTCTAAGACCTCTTTATGGGGCAGTTCTTGTTTATATTCTTCTGGGGTTTTCACATCAACAATTTTCCCTTTGTTAATGAAGGCGATTCGGTCGCATAACTCATCCGCCTCCTCCATATAGTGGGTGGTGAGAAGGATTGTCTTTTTATACCGATTTTTCAATTCCTCTTTGATAAAATTGCGGATAAAACGGGCAAAACCGGGGTCAAGCCCTAAGGTCGGCTCGTCCAGAAGTAAAACCTTCGGGTCATGGAGCAGTGCCCGGGCGAGAGAAAGTTTCTGTTTCATTCCCGAAGAATACCGCTCCACCCTTTCTTGAGCCACCTCCTTCAAACCTAAGAGTTCTAAGAGATAAGAGATTCTTTTATCCCTCTCTTTGGGAGTCATCCCATAGAGGGCAGCGAAGAATTTCAGATTATCCACGGCGGAGAGTTTCCAATAGAGTGTCCGTTCCCCGGAGGTGAGGAGTCCAATATTTCCCCTTGCCCAGAGAGAATTAGTGAATACCTCACGACCAAAGAGGAAGATTTTTCCCCCATCAGGAATCAAGAGGGTAGAGATACAGCGAACCACGGTTGTTTTCCCGGCGCCATTCGGACCAAGAAGGCCAAAGATTTCCCCCTCCTCAATAGAAAAACTGGCGTTATTCACCGCCAGAATCTCTCTCTTCTTTAAACCCTTTCCCCGTCGGAACTTTTTCGTTAAATTCCTAACCTCTAAGGCAACCATATCTTAGAACCTCTTGAATCAAATCTTCCATCTCTTGGGAGGCTTTCTCCCAGGAAAATCCTTCGGCCCATAACCGCCCCTCCTTTCCCATTCTATCTCTAACTTCATCGTTGTCAAGGAGAAAATTCATCTTTTCCGCCAATTCTTCAATATTTCCGTAGTCATAGAAAAGGCCGGTCTTTCCTTCCCGGACCGCATCAATCAATCCGGGGGAGCAGGCGGAAATGACCGGTGTCCCGCAGGCATTCGCCTCAATAACAATTAGACCCCATCCTTCCTTAATTGAATTCTCAACCAAAAAGAGGGCCTTCTGATAGAGAGTCAATTTTTCCGCCTCGCTAATGAAACCGGTGAAATCAACAATATCGGCGACACCCAAATCCCGGGCTAAAGACTTCAGGCGGGGCAAATCATCCCCATCGCCAACAATCACTACCCGAAAATCCCTTCGCCTCTTTATCAGGACCTTTGTTGCCAATAATAAATGGTCGGTTGATTTATACCTCTTCAGTCTCCCGCAATGGAGAATAATCCGCTCCCTCTTCTGATTAGGGTCAGGTTTATAAAATTGGGCATCAATCCCTGGGGGGATAACTCTAATCCGAGTTCGAATATCCCTCTTAAAAAGGTTAACCAAATCGCGCTTTGTGCTTTCGGAAAGAACCGCAAAGAAATTATTTTTATAGATATAAGGGATGAGATTCTCGGTAAGATAGACATAAAGACCGGCTAAGAGAGAGGTCTCCTTAAAGATTGCCTTTCGGAAAAGATGCATCAAAACAACCAGAACCGGAATATCCTTTACAAAATAAGGGGAATAGAATGGGATTTTATTCAGGTCGTCAATAATGAGGTCAAAATGATTTTCCGCAACAATTCCAGGTAGGGTGCGATAGACAGAGAAATTGAAGGTATTTTTCCCCCCAATCCTTAAAAATCTAATGCCCCCAATTACTTCCTCTTCGGGCAGGTGAGATCTTTCTGCTAAGTAAGTTATTTTGTATCCCTTTTTTGCCAGCCTTGAGAAGATCTCATAGGCATAGACCTCCGCTCCTCCGGCTAAGGGATTTTTTGGGCAACGCCAGTTAATTAAAAGGAGACGGAGCATGAAAAGATGGGTCGTGCAGGATTCGAACCTGCGGCCACCGGATTAAAAATCCGGTGCTCTGCCACCTGAGCTAACGACCCGTTGAACTATTTTAACCAAAGGAGAAAAGAAGTCAACGAACTTTACTGGGCGGACAATTAAAAGATTGACATCTGGGGAAAATTGGATTATACTTTTTTATGAAGAAAATTCCCGCTCGGGTTGCAAACCAAGAGGGAAAAAATAAAAACGGAGGAGTTATGCTTAAACGATTGGGTTGCTTTCTATTGGGGTTTTCTCTTCTCTTCGGCGGTTATCTGGAAAGGGAACTCTCCCTGAAATCAACCGACCTTCTCTTGGAAGAGAAAGATGGCTTTATTATTCCCCACCTTCCCGATGAAATCTTCCTCTCTCCGGCTGGCGAACCACTTTTACCCCAAATGGTCCTCTCTTTTTTAATCCCTCCGGATGCGGAGGCAAAGTCAATTGAGGTTATACCCATCGCCTCCCAAGAAATCATCTTGGAAAAGAAAGTCTATCCCGCTCAACCTCCCAGACCAATCTCAATTAGGGAAGAGATTCCCTTTACCCCACCGAATGAAATTGTCTATTCCCAGAATACCGAATATCCTCCTTCTTTTACCCAGGAGATAAGAACTGGAACCAAAAGTGGCTGGCGAATCGCTTCCTTTCTCTTAAATCCCGTCCGGTATATTCCTGAGGCGAATAAACTGGTCTTTTATTATTCTCTTCGTTTGCGGCTTAACTATGACTTGGCGTCCAATTACTCTCCAGTACCAATTACCCCTTCCCAGAAAGAACTTTTTATCACCGAGGTGAAATCGCTCGTTCGGAATCCGGAGGATGCAGAAAAATTCGCCCCACCGCTCCGCTTTTCCGATTCGCCGGATATTGATTATGTGATTATCACCAGTAATGCCCTCTCCGGTTACTGGGAGAATTTTAAGTCCTGGAAGACGAAGAAGGGGTTTTATACCGAGGTGAAGACGACGGAATGGATTAGTGCCAATTATCCGGGAAGAGACCTGCAAGAGAAGATGCGAAACTTTATTATTGACTACTGGCGAAATCAGGGTTTGAAATATGTCCTTCTGGCGGGCGATAATGCGGTTGTTCCCGGTCGGCGAGCAAGGTCGGTGGTTGGCAATTATACCGGAAATATCCCCTGCGATTTGTATTATGCTGACCTGCAATGGTCCTGGGATGGCGACCACGATAATATCTTCGGGGAAGCCGGCGATGATACCGTTGACTTCTATGCAGATTTGTATGTTGGACGGGCATCGGTTGAGAACCAGACCGAAATCAATACCTTCATCAATAAGGTCCTGACCTATGAGAAGACACCGGTCCAGACCTCTTATCTAAAAAGAATCCTTTTGCCTTCGGTCAACCTCTTTTCCGGTTATCACGGCCGAATTGTTAACGATACCATCGCCAATATCACACCTACTGGTTGGACCGACCTGCACCTGATTGACCCCTCGGGCACTTCACCGATGAAGAATGCCTTGGATACCGGTTATGCCTTCTGTCATGCGAGCGCCCACGGTGACGATTATGGTTTGTATCACGATAATGGCTCGGCAATCTATACTACAACCCAGGCGAGTCAACAGACCAACGGTCAGAAGTTGACGATTCTCAACTCCATCGCCTGTTATCCAGGAAACTTTGAGACCTCGGACTGTCTGGCAGAAGAGTTGATGAAGAATGCCAACGGTGGTTGTGTGGCGGTGATTATGAACTCAAGGTATGGCTGGGGGCAACCACCTTCAATGGGGCCTTCGGAGAAATTGGATGTCCGGTTCTATGACTTCTTCTTTAACTACGATTCATTTGAGATTGGTGTCGCCCATTCCCGAGCCAAAGACTATTATGCCGGACCAGCCAGTTCCCAACAGGTCTGGCGCTGGTGTGTCTACGAGTTAAATCTCTTCGGCGACCCGGAGATGGATATGTGGAGTGACCTACCTCAAACGATGCAGGTTCAAAATCCGGAGACAGTTTATACCGGTCCGAGAACAATTCGGGTGAGTGTAACATCGGGTGGTTCGCCACTTCCCAACATCTTAGTCTGTGCTTATAAAGCCGGTGAGGTTCATAGTAAGGGGAAGACCAATGCCCAGGGATATGTTGACCTGATTATTAATGCCCAAACCCCCGGACAACTCTTACTTACCGCTACTGGTAAGAATCGCCTTCCGGTTGAGAAGACAATCCCTGTTGTTTCCGGTCAGCCCGCACCTTTAATTGTTTATCAGAGCCATTATATTGATGATGCTGGGCAATCCCAGCCCAATAACCGCCTTGACCCCGGAGAGACCGTCAATCTCTTTGTCACCTTAAAAAATATCGGCAATCTTTCTGCGACCAATGTCTCGGCAAAATTGCGGACATCTTCTTCTTATATCACCCTTTTGGATTCCACCTCTTTTTATGGGACAATTCCGCAGAATGACACAGCCCGGGGTGATTTCTATCGCCTCTCCGCCTCCTCAAGCACTCCACCAGGAACTATTATCTATTTCACCCTCTCGGTTACATCCGACCAGGGAGGTTGGGATTTATCATTCTCTCTCACCTGCGGTCAACCCCAGATGCCCGGTTATGTTGTTCTTGACCACGATACCGGTTATTGTCGGCTGACGGTTACTTGTCTCGGTTCAATTGGTTATGATGCCCCGGCATTTAAGCTGGGAAGTGGTTTCCGTTATCCGAAGAATGCCTCAAGTGTCCTCTATTTTGGTGGTCATTTAGCCGGTAATAGTGAAAGTTATATCGTTGACCGGTTTTATGGCCGACCGGCAAGCACACTCAATACCGATTGGCGGATAGTTGATAGTGTCCGGATGATATTACCACCTTTCATTGGTGAAGAGCATTTCCGAGCGGTTTATAATGATGCGGCTCATTCTTCCCCCAAAGGTCTTAAGGTCTATCAGAATAGTTATATGTCCGTCCTTTCTGGTTATGATGATTTTATCATTCTGGTCTTTGATTATGAAAATGCTGGTAGTCAGACGATTTCGGGCTTACATTCTGGGATTATCTGCGACTTTGACATCTCAACCGCTTCGCCACCCGCGGATTATGCCCGAACGATTCGAGAAAAACGTGTCGCATTTATGAGAAATTCCACAACGCCCAACCCCTGCGTCGGGGTGAAACTCCTCTATCCGACAACCGCCCGAAATCTGAGTGTGATTGACCACGACCGATTTGTCTATCCGGATTCAGCGATGACCGAAGGGATGAAGTGGCGCTTCCTCAATGGCACCTATTCCTTTGCCAGTTCCAACCGGGCTTATGACTGGTCGGTCTGTGTCTCGGCTGGTCCTTTTGACCTGCCGGTTGGTTCTCGCATCCGTGTTGCCTATGCGATTGTTGGTGGTAGTGATTCCCTCTCCTTCCTCGCCAACTGCGACAGCGCCCAGAGTCTCTACGACCGATTCCTCGGAACCGAAGAAGAGAAAAGAGGTGATTTGACACATGGGGAAAACCTCTGGATTTATCCTAATCCGAGCGTTGACAAAATCTATCTCACCCTGCCGGGGATTAAAGGTTTCGCCTATGAGATATACGACTGTCTCGGAAAGAGAGTTCAATCCGGAGCAAGCCAAAAATCGTCAGTCTGCCTCCCAACGAAAGACCTCCCCTCGGGTATTTACTTCTTAAAGATAAAAACCGAAAAAGGAGTCAAGGAGAAGCGGTTAGTCATCCTGCGATAAGAGAATAACAACCAAATTTCTCTTTCGATATCGAAGGGGTTTCATTAGAACATTGAGCAATAGATTTTAGAAGATATCGGGAAAGGGGTTAAGGGAGAGATTAAATAATGGGAGGAAAAATTCGCTTAGTAAAGGTTTAATTTTCCCAAACGGGGTGAGGGGTTGAAACCCCTATTGAAACCCACCCCTAAAAGAAATTAGGATATGGCTCAGGGAGCAAAGGGGGATAAAATAGGGAAAAATGGGCTAAGTTATTGAAAGATAAGGACTTAGCAGAAAAGAGAGGTGAGAAAAAATGTTAGTGTCACTAACATTTTCCGCCCTGAAAAAGATGACGACCCTTTTGATAATAGCCCATCTCTTAACTCTTCAAGACAAGATAGAATTAATCAGATAAAGGTTTGGTATAAGACGACCCCATCTTTCCGAATCGATTATCAGGGATTCTTACCTGACAGTAAGTTTGAAATATAAGCCAACCTGCCTATCCCTTTCGAATGAGAACTTTTTAACCTGATGGTAAAGAAAAGGAGCCAGGGAGAAATGGTCAGTCATCCGATAAAGAGATTTTCTTTTGACAGGCAGGACAAAAGGAATACCCCTTCCGGTCGGTATCAAGGATGGAGTTGGAGAAGAACATCACGCAGTTCGGATTCCGGCAATGAGGGAGACCAAAGATATGCCCTAATTCGTGAACCGCCTCGGTCAAAGCCCTTTTATAAAATATCTTCTCTTTCCCTTCTTTCCCGTAGAACTCTTCCCGCAATCGGGTTAGAGAGATGATTCCTGTGCGATTTGAGAGATCCGCCTGACCGAAGATGAAGTTCAAGCCTTCAACATAGAGGTCAAGATCAATAATCCCTAAGATCACTTCTCCACTTTTCTTCTTTTTTCCTAATTCTTTCAAAATCAATGGGGAATAATATTGTCTCCGTCTCGGATTGAAACAATTTTTTGGAATTGGAATCACCGCGCCGAGTTCAACCGCTGAGGGAAATATCTTTGCCAGTTCTTCCTTGAGATAAGAGAGAAGAGCATCGTCAATTGCCCCAATTGAGACTAAATTAATTTTATCCGGCATACGAAAGAAGAGGGTTAAAAGAAAAACAAATCTTATAAGACCCGAAGCCAATCGGAAAGAAGGAAGAAGATTCTCCCGATGAGAAGGGAGACTCTTGCCATCACCGTATAACCGAAGGAAGCACCAAAGGCAACCATAATAAAAATAATCCCCAAGCGAAAGCCGGCCCGGAAAACCCCCTTTAACTCCCTTGAGAAGTAGAAGTAGAGAATCGTGGAAAGGACCCCAACCACAATAAGGATATTATTGATTGAATTTAAGGGTAAGATTGTGCTCCCAATCTGGGGAATTAAAAATCCTTGGATACTGCCGGTAATTCCCAAGCCGGCACCGATGCCAATTGTGAAGGCGAGGGGAATCCGAGAAATCCAACTTATCTTCGGGAAGAAACGGGTGAGCATCAAAACGCCTAAGAATGCCGGCAGAATCAAAATCCATTTTTCCCAGCCGGTCTCGGTTAAGAAGCGGTCCACGAGCATCGGTTTTAAGTCAAACGCCCAGAAATAGATTACCCAGAATGCCGCCGAGACACCAACATAGATATGTTCGGCTAATTTATAAAGGGGGTTATCTTTATATAAGAAGGAAAGGATAGCAATTGTTAGGGTTGCTGCCAGCCAGGTGCCGATTAAGTTAATCATCGCTTCTTTTTGGTCAACAAAAAGGCGATATTGGAGATGATGATAAAGAGAATGATTAAGCCGTGAACCGCGGATTGCGCCGGCATCCCCAAGATTCCAGTTCCGGGCCTTTTTACTAATGATTCGTATTCCGCTGCTCCCTGCAATCCGGCAATTATCCCAGCAATCTGTTTTGCCTGAAGATAGGGATACAAATCCGGAGCCACAACCCCGGTCGCCCCTAAGATAATCTTCTGATTGAACCTGGCTCCCGCATACATCACCCAGGCATCACCGGTCGCTCCTGCTTCTAAACCAACGAGAATGTCAATATCATTATAGTTATGGACTTTGCGCATAAAGGGGAAGGAGTCAAGCGGAATCCCTTTGTAATCAGTGGCATAGAAGTCCCTTATCTCCCGACCGATACCAACCATCAAGGCGGTAAGCCCCGGGCGATAGCCAATATTTATATAGTCCTTTCCGTATTCCTTATTATATTCCCGAGCGACCTTGTTTAAGGCAATCTCCCCTAAGGGTAGTCCTAATGCCCATTGTCCGGAGAGAATCACCTTTATATCCTTTTGGAAGCAGTGCCTTAATATCGCCACGAGCATCGGCTGAAGTTCCGGTTCAGAAGCGGCATCGTAGTCAATAGAGATGAAGACAATAGAGTTAGGCGGAAGTTTATCAATCTCATTGTAAGCCATCCGCACCTCTTCGGAAATCCTAATCGGCATTATTATCTTTAAGAGGAGAAGAAGGGTAACAACGAGTCCAACCAGAAGATAGATTATCCTTCGGTCCAGATTAGCGAGGATTTCCGAAACTCTCATTTCATATAAGTCCTTTCAATTCCTAATATTATCCGAATTGACATCGCAATCCCGCCAAGGGCGGTCCCGATAAAAATCCCCCTCTTCGCTGCAGTCTGGGGGATATTCATAATCCAGTCGTTGATTAAAGCAAAGAGTTCAATCTTTCCTAATTTGGGATTACCAAAAAGGGAGGCGATCTCCTTCCAGAGCCAGGAACCAAGGGGCACCCGACCGAGCATCACCAGAACCGCGGCAATTAAAAGTAAGGTCGCCTCAAAGGTTCTTGCCCGGAATGCCCGATAAGCCGCCGAGGCAATAAAAAAGGCTAAAAGGGCAAACATCGTCCCCTGCAAGGGGATAATGGTGTAGGTATATAAAAACATAAATGGCGAGCCAAGGGTAAATGGACTCTTATACTTCGCCCAGGAGAAGAAACCCAAAAATAAGGTCAAGAAAAGACTAAGAAGTAAAACGACACTGTAAAACCTCCCTTTCTTCTCCCACCGGATTTTATTTAAGTGATAACCGATTAGACTATCAAGCCCAAGAAGGACAGTAAAACCAGCAATGATTGAATACCAGACTAAAAATCTTTGCTCCAGACCACCAAAGGGGCGGTGGGGAATGAAGAAGGTGACGATAAGGAGTAAGCCGGTTAAGAAGGTAATAAAGAGAGGGAGTTGCCTTTTCATTGCACCCGGAACCAGTTGCTAATCTTTTCGGTCAGGTTATTAAAAAATGGGAGATTAAATAATGCTCCGATAGTGGCAATAACTACAACAATAATGAGGAAGATGTTGATTATCGCCTTTGCCAGGTCCTCACCCTTTAAGGAGCCTAACATATGGGGTTCGGGTTTCAGATAACAGGAGGCAGCATACATCTCTTCCCCAATTAGGGTGTAATCGCAGGCGGCGATGAAGAAGGGGAGTTGGGTGATGGCAACCGTTCCGGCAATCTGAATTGCCCCGACCCGGTGTCCGGTTTCGGCTAAGATTAAAGATTCGGCAAAGAAATACCCCTGCCAGAAGATTGCCCCGGGTTTCTCCCGGATGATAATCCCATCAACCCCGGCCGCATAACCGAACTGGTCAGCGGTCAAATAGGTAATATCACCTTCCCGGTATAAATCGGGACGTCCCACCTCGGAATAAGCCTCCTTTACCGTCTCCTGAGCCGCGCTCATCACAATCGGGTCATAGTTTGGGATGATAAGGCGGGTGCCGTATTCTGCTGCCTTCCGAGCAATTTTACCCAATATCGCCAGGGCGGCAATGGTCACAACATCCGTGATATAGCCGAGACCAAAAGAGAAAAGGATTGGTCGTCCCATCTCGGTTGCTCGGCCAACCGCATCATCAATCGCATCCAAACCCGGAATCGGTCGGATAAATAATTTCTCCCCCTTCTTTGCCTTTTCAATATACCAGATGACAATGAAACCAAAAAGAAGGGTGGCGATTAAGACATTGACCCGCCCAGCATTAAACCATTGGGGCTTAGAAATTACCGGTCCGGCAATTTCGCTTTTTGTCGTCTCGCCAACCCCGAGTGCCTGAACATAATAGAAATATTTCTTATCGTCTTTAACCGTCTTATCCTCATAATAATTCTTTCCCCGCAAAACAAACCCAACATTCTCAAAATCTCCCTCCAATTTCTCACCCCGATAGATCTCATACCCCTGGATGAGATTCAGGGTCTCACAATCCTCCGGTGGTAACTCCCATTCAATCGTGATACTTCCTCCTTCGTCATTCGGGGTATCAAAAACCTTCAGATGAGAAGGAGGAGAAATTGAGGGAAAGGTTAAGAGAAAGAAGATAAAAAAAGTCATAAGGATTTATTTTAAAATAAAAATCTAAAAAGTCAACTTAGGGATTAGGTGAGACGTATACTTTATTCTAATTTAGAGTAAGATAAAACTCGGTTAACTTCCCGAGAAGAGATTTTTGCTAAAACTCAGACGATTTTTTACTCTTCCTAAGTGCGATCTCCCGGAACACCAGAAATCTTTATCGCCTCCCGCCCGGTTTTAATCAGTAAAGAGAGAAGGGAAGGGAAGTCAATCTTATCCCGATACTGGAGAAACTTCACAAGGAGTGGCAAATTAAAACCAGAAAAGACCGCAATATTCTTAAACCGCTCCTTGATCCGAAGGCTTGCCTGCCAACAACTACTGCCAATAATATCAACAAAGATAATAATATCTTTATCTTTAATCCGGGCGACCTTCTTCAATAACTTCTTCTCCATATCCGCGGCTGAGAGACCGGTATTAGATAGGAAGGCAAAATCCGGAATTTTTCCCCAGATTGACCTTAATACCCCTTTGTAAGCCTTGGGTAAATCGGAATGGGCAAATAGAATACCAAAGACCTTTGCCATTTTATTCAATATCCTCGGTTATTCCCCGGTCAACAGTTGGTTTTCCTTCCATTATCCTTGAGATCTCCTCGTAGAAGGTCTTTGCCGGGTGATAGCCGAGAATTTTTGACAGGTGATTTTTCGCAATCACCTCACAAACTAAAGCGAGATTTTTCCCGGGGATTACCGGCACGCGCACCAGGGGAATCTTCACTCCGAGGATTTTGGTATACTTATCTTCAATCCCTAATCTTTCTACTTCCATCCCTTTTCGGAAAGGAACGAGTTCACAAACGACCTCAATCCTTTTTTGCACCCGAATTGCTCGGACACCAAAAAGGCTATAGATATCAACAATCCCAACTCCCCGGAGTTCAATATGGTGGCGGAGCTTTTCGGATTTTTGGGGACTGTAACCCATAATTACCCCTTCTCCCCGGCGAAGGATTTTCACCAAATCGTCCGCCACCAGACGGTGTCCCCGGGCGACTAAATCTAAGGCACATTCACTTTTCCCAATCCCTGACCGGCCGGTAATGAGGATGCCAATCCCGTAGACGTCAACCAGATCACCGTGGATATAAGTCTCCGGTGCCAACTTATAGTCAAGATAGCTGGTCAGTTGATGAATTAGATGTAAAGTTGGTAGTTTGCTTTTGAAAATGGGGATTGTATCCTGGAAAAACTCCGGGAAAGGAGTGGCGGGTTGGGAGAGGATAAAGGTTGGGGGGGAAAAGGCGAAGAGATTCATAATCCTCTCTTTCCGCTCTTTTCTCCTTTTCGTCATCAGATAGGAAGATTCGGTGCGCCCGATAATTTGAATCCTATCCTTTGGGAAGTGTTCGGTATAACCGGCCAGAGCCAGCCCCGGGCGGTTGATATCAACTGTCCTCACCTTTCGCTCGAGCCCTCTTTCCCCGCAGAGGAGCTCTAACTTCAAATCCTCCCCCTTCTCTTCGTAAAGGGTTCTTATTGTAATCGCTTTGCCGTGCGCCATTTCTTTTTTATCCGCTCATCCTCTTTCTTTAATTGCGTCAGAAGTTTTTCCAAAACTTTGCTTGCCACTAACCCTAAATCCGGGTTCTTCCCCTTCGCCGTCAAGAGGCCATATTTTAGGTCAATCTTCCCTTCGGCGGTAAAATTGGTTGACTCCCGGGAGAGGACGAGTTCTATTTTGATTATCTTATCCTTGAACTTTTCAAACTTTCGCTCCTTCTTGGCAATCAACTCCTTCACCCTTTCCGGGAGTTCAAAATGGCGGGTGGTTAAGTTTATCATCATAGCCCCTCCATAACCTGGCATTTTAAGAGAAAAAGGAAGAATGTCAATGGTGCTCTTTACCGACATTGGGAAAAATCCCAAAAGATATTGACAATGGGTTTTTTTCTTATAATTTAGGGTTTGGAGGAAATATGAAGAGAGTATTACCCATTTCTATCTTTCTCATCGCTTTCGCCTTTCTTATCTCTTGTCATAAGGAAGGTAATTTAGAAGCGGAGAAAAAGGCGATTATGCGGGTTATCGCTCGGGACACCGTCTGGTTTAATGTCAATACCGAGGTTGACTCAACCGATACGACAATGATTGCGGTTAACGATACCCTCTTAATCTGGTGGCGTGGCCAACAGACCCATTCCGCACCAATAATCTCAATTGAGATTAACGGCGATTCGGCTTTCGTGAGTTGGGCACGAAAGAATACCGGTCCTTTTTATCTTTTAATTAAACCACCAGATACTACCTGGCTCCTTTGGACCAAGGCCGTTTCGGAGACGGCAAAGATTCGGGCGGTATTCCGAAAAACCGGTGATGTGAATGATACCATCACCCGGGGTTGGCAACTGAAAAAGATTTCGCTCGCTTGGGGACAGTCCGATTCGGTCCAAACCGTGCGGATTGATAGTTTAAGGATTCAATCCCCTTCTCATCCGAATCTTTTAATCACCAACCCCTTAGAGACCTTCTTCCCTCTTGATAGTTTAATCTCCTTTTCCCCCGGTGAATTGGTCACACTTACTCTTTACACTAATGCCTCAGATGCCTGCGCCTTCCTCCACACCTTCATTCTTATCTGGCCCTTTTATGTTCGGATCCCCTTCACTAATTTAGGTAACGGCGTCTTTACCGGCACCTGGCATGCCCAGATTATCCCTTTCCCCCGCTATGCCTTCTTTGACTTCTTACATCACGCAACCCTCTTTACTCCGGATTATAAGTATGACTTCAATGGCTGGCTTTTACCTTATCAGATAAAGTAGAGGAAAACCGCTATAGGAACTATTCTCTTTCCCTAAGTTTCTAATTCATCATACTTATTAAAGACTCTTTTCACCAGTTTTATAAGAAAAGTCTAAGGGTTGACAGTAGGGTTAATCCTTAATAAAATAGTCTATGGCGGAAGTTTACGATGCAAAGAAAATTCACATACTAAAAGGGCTGGAGGCGGTTCGCCGTCGCCCCGCCATGTATATTGGCGATGTCTCAACCCGCGGGCTCCATCATCTCCTTTCCGAAGTGGTTGATAACTCGGTCGATGAAGCCCTGGCTGGGTTTTGCACTGAGATTTCGGTTGTATTGCATAAAGATAATTCGGTCTCCGTGGAGGATAATGGTCGGGGGATTCCGGTTGACCTCCACCCAACCGAGAAAAAACCCGCCTTAGAGGTTGTGATGACGATGCTTCATACCGGAGCAAAATTTGAAGGCAAGGTTTACACCATCTCCGGCGGTTTACACGGAGTTGGTGTCTCGGTTGTGAACGCCCTCTCCGAATACCTGGAAGCCTATGTCTACCGGGATGGGAAAATATACTACCAGCGATACGAAAGAGGAGAAACAAAGACCCCCCTCCTCATAAAAGGCAATACGACGAAGGTTGGGACAAAGATTGTCTTCCGCCCGGATAAAAAGATTTTTAAGAAGATTGAGATGGATTACGATTTGGTAGCAATGCGTCTTAGAGAATTAGCATATCTTGTCCCGACCCTCAAAATATCCCTTAAAGATGAAAGGAGTAATCGGGAAGAGAAGTTTCATTTTCCTGGCGGATTACTTGATTTCCTGAAGTTTTTAGATGAAGGGCGACAACGTTTGCATAAGCCTTTCTACTGCAAAGCGGCAAAAGACCAAATGGAGGTAGAAATTGCCTTTCAGTATAACGACTCTTATTTAGAAAATATTTTCTCCTTTGCCAATACGATAAATACTCATGAAGGTGGAACCCACCTTTCTGGATTTAAGGCCGGTTTAACCCGCACCTTAAGCGAATACGCCCGAAAGGAAAATCTCCTGAAAGATGACTTAGAGATTATTGGCGAGGATACCCGAGAAGGCTTAACCGCCATTGTCTCCCTAAAAATTCCTGAGCCCCAGTTTGAAGGTCAGACGAAGACCAAATTAGGAAATAGTGAGGCAAAGAGTTTTGTGGAATCGGTCTTCTCGGAAAGGCTCTCTTCTTTCCTGGAAGAAAATCCGAGAATTGCCAATATCATCATCGGTAAGGTAATTCAGGCGGCAAAATCCCGAGAAGCGGCAAAGAGGGCAAGGGAACTGGCACGAAGGAGAAGCCTCTTAGAATCAGACACCCTCCCCGGGAAATTAGCGGATTGCGCCACCGACAACCCGGATGAGGCAGAACTTTATATCGTTGAAGGTGAATCCGCCGGCGGCTCAACGAAGCAGGGACGCGATAGGAGATTTCAGGCGGTCCTACCTTTAAGGGGAAAGATTCTCAATGTTGAAAAATCGGGATTGAATAAGACCCTGGCGAATGAGGAGATACGAACAATCGTCTCCGCCATTGGGAGTGGTATCGGAGAAGAGGAATTCAATCCGGAAAAGGTGCGGTATAAGAAGATAATCATTATGGCGGATGCGGATGTTGACGGCAGCCACATAAAAACCTTACTCCTCACCTTCTTCTTCCGATTTATGCGCCCTTTAATTGAAGCCGGATACATCTATATCGCTATGCCCCCATTATATCGGGTGAAGGTTGGTAAAGAAGAACATTATTTCTATTCCGAAGAAGAAAAGGAAAGGTTTTTGAAAAAATTAAAGGGAGATAAGGTTGAAATTCAGAGGTATAAGGGATTAGGAGAAATGAATCCTCTCCAACTTTGGGAAACAACAATGAATCCCGAAAAGAGAATTCTTAAGAAGGTGACATTAGAAGATGCGGCGGAGGCAGACCGAATATTTTCTCTCCTGATGGGAGAAAGAGTAGAAGCACGAAGAGAATTTATCGAAAAAAATGCCAAGTATGTAGAAAACTTAGATATTTAACCCGAAAAAATTTAACAAGCTAAGGGTTAGAAGGAAGTCGTCGTTCTAAAAAGCGCCGCGCTGTCCAAAACTACTGAGGATTGACATATAAGGCATTATCACCGCCACGATGAGGAAGACAACCGCCACGCCCATAAAAAGGATGAGAACCGGCTCAATCATTCCTGTTAAATTCTTCACCGCATATTCTACCTCGCTATCGTAAAAATCGGAAACCTGGCGGAGCATATCGTCAAGGGCGCCGGATTCCTCACCCGTTGAAACCATTTGCACGACCATTGGGGGGAAAACACCCGATTCGCGCATCGGTGTTGCCAACCCCCTACCCCGCCGAACACTTTCCGCAATATTATCAATATGGGTAGCGATAAAAGCATTGCCGGTAGTCTTGGAGACTAAAGCCAGACTTCGTAAGATGGGCAGTCCGGTGCGGTCGAGGGTTTCAAACATCCGAGCAAAACGGGACATCGTCATGTCAAACATGATTTTCCCGAAAATCGGAAGGCGGAGCTTTACCCGGTCCCACCATAACCTCCCATCCTTACTCCGGGTGAAGAGATAAAAAAGGACACCGAGAATCACCAGAGCAAAAAATATGAGGAGCCAAAACTTTTGGAAAAACATCGTTACCGCAATCAGAATTCGAGTTGGGGCCGGAACCTTTGTCCCTAAACCAGTCAAAAGCATAACAAACTTCGGGAGGACGAAGGTGGTAAGGACGATGACCGCAATGACAAAACCAACCATAAGAATCAAAGGATAACGGAGAGCACTCTTCACATCACTTTTCAGTTTTCTTTCGTGCTCTAAAAGGTCAGCAAGCCGAGCTAAGATTTCGTCAAGGACGCCACCGGTTTCTCCTGCCCAGACCGAATTGACATATAAGTCAGAGAAGATTCGAGGATGTTTAGCCATTGCCTGGGAAAGGGAAGCACCCCCCATTAAATCCTTACGGATGGTATCCAGACATCTGGCTAAAGTTCGATTCTTAGTCTGGGATTGAAGGGCGCCAATTGTGGAAAGCATCGGCAAACCAGCCCGATGGAGCGTAACGAACTGACGGGTGAAATTGATCAGGTCAATATCCTTGACCCGACCGCCAAAAATTGGACCCAATTGCAAACTGACCGCCTCTTCTCTCTTCTCTTCTTTCAGACTGATTGGGATATATCCTAAGGTGTCAAGTCTCTCCAAGACGGAAGTTTTATCCGCTCCTTCCAGAGTTCCCTCTAATATCTTCCCTGATTTGTCTCTTACTCGATAGCGATAAATTGGCATATCCCCTCCTTTTCTATTTCTATGTTACCTTCTCGGCTTCCCGAGCCACTTCTTCAAAGGTCGTGATTCCCATAAGGACCTTTTTCATGCCATCTTCCCAAAGAGTATCCATTCCTTGTTCCCGAGCCAAAGCCCGGATGGCACTGGTTGGAGGTCGGGTAACAATTAGCTCCCGCATCCGGTCGTCAACTTTTAGAACTTCGAAGATACCGATCCTCCCCCAGTAACCGGTATTCCGACAATGGGAACAACCTTTCCCCCGCCAGAATTTAGTTCCTTCTTTCAGGTTCAATTCTTTCAGGAGAGATTTGGGAGGGTCGTATTCTTCTTTGCACTTTGGACAGATCCTCCGGACTAACCTTTGAGCAATCGTTCCCTCCATTGCGGAGGCAACGAGGAATGGCTCAACCCCCATATCAATCAAACGGGTAATCGTGCCCGCAGCATCATTCGTGTGAATCGTGGAAAAGACCAATTGACCGGTAAGTGCCGAACGAATAGCAACCGCCGCCGTTTCGCCATCACGAATCTCACCAATCATTATCACATCCGGGTCCTGACGGAGGATATGTCGTAATCCAACGAGATAGGTATAACCAGCCTTTTCATTAACCTGGGATTGACAGATGCGGTCAATATCATATTCGACCGGGTCTTCAATTGTGATGATATTCTTTTCGGTGCCCCGCAACTCATTCAATATTGAATAGAGGGTCGTGGTCTTTCCCGAACCGGTTGGACCGGTGACCAGGATGACGCCGTGAGGTTTCCTAATCATCTCCCTTAACAGTGCCAGCCTATCCGGCAGAAGCCCCAATTCGTCCATACTTAAAAGGCGAACCCGGTCTAAGATTCGCATTACGACGGTCTCGCCATAAGTGGTGGGGAAGGTAGAGACGCGGAAGTCAATCTCCCGGCCATCAACGATTGCGGCATACCTTCCATCCTGCGGCAGCCTCTTTTCGGCAATATTCATTCGGGACATTATCTTTATTCGCGAAATTACCGCCAATTGTAAAGCCTTCTTCGGGGCCACGATGGGATGGAGAACGCCGTCGATTCGGAATCTTACCTGTAAACCCTCGCGCGTTGGTTCAATATGGATATCCGATGCCCGCTCCCGCACTGCCCGGATGATTAACTGGTTGACCCAGCGAACCACCGGCGCTTCGGATGCCAACTCCTCCAATTTCTTGGGCGCCAAATCTAATTCCGATGCCACCTCACCGGCTCCTAAGGGCTCAATCGTCTCAACCTCCGGCTCGTCCGGTATATCGGGCGGTTCACTGGCAGCGTAATATTCATTCAAAACATGGTAGAGGTCTAATTCCCTACAGACCATCGGCTCAACATCTAAGCCGGTCATTCGGCGAACTTCATCAATCACATAAATATTATTGGGCTCAACCATTGCCAAAACCAGGGTGTTACCCGAACGGAAAAGCGGGCATACCTTTCGGGAACGCAAAAACTCCTCCGGGAAAAGATGGAGAACCTCCGGGTCAACCCGGAAGGTTGTCAGATCAACAAAGGCGACTCCGTACTTCTGCTCTAATTCCAGAGCCTCGTCCTGTTCTGCCATTTATTCCCTCCAAACACTTACTCTTATACATATATATAATATAATACTTCATTTTCTTCCTTTGTCAAGGGTAGTTTTCGGAAAGGATGAGGTTAAATCCATTGGTTAGAAGCCTTGACTTCTTCTCTCTTCCGAATAAAATTCTTAATGAAACTCGGGCGTTTGGAAATCTATCCGATTCTGGACGGCTACTTCGCCTTAGATGGTGGAGCGATGTTCGGGATTATCCCTAAGGTCCTCTGGGATAGGACTAATCCGGCGGATGAACGGAATCGAATCCAATTAGCCTTGAGAGCCCTTTTGGTGAAAACCCCGAATTATTTAATCCTAATTGATACGGGAATCGGGGATAAATTTAACGATAAGTTTGCGGAGATATATAAGATAGATAAATCGCCAACGATTGAAAAATCCTTAGCGGAAATTGGGGTGAGTCCGGATGAGATTGACCTCGTCATTAATACCCACCTCCATTTTGACCACGCCGGGGGCAATACCATTTTTACCGAGGGGAAAGGTTTAACTCTTAGATTCCCGAGGGCAAAATATCTAATCCAAGAGAAAGAGTGGAGAGTAGCGAACAATCCGGATTGCCGCTCCACCGCCAGTTATTTAAGGGAAAATTTTTTACCCCTCAGGGAATCCAATAACCTCTCCCTCCTTTCGGGCAACGAAAGAATCACAGAGGGAGTGGAGGTGATTCTGACCGGAGGTCATACGGAGGGACATCAAATCGTTTTGCTCACCTCAGAAGGCAAGAAAGCGGTCTATTGGGGGGATTTAATTCCCACCACCTCCCACTTAAAAATTCCTTACATTATGGGGTATGACCTGTTCCCTCTGGTCACAATGGAGAAGAAGAAGGAATTGTTATCACGCGCGCAAGCCGAAGGCTGGCTTATGGTCTTTGAGCACGACCCAAAGTTTGCCTTCGCTTACTTTGACGAAGAAGGAGAAATAAAGTTTCTATGAAAAAGGTGGAAAACTTAAAATATCTCTTCTCCCCTTCTGCGATTGCCGTGATTGGTGCCTCGGCGCGCGAAGGAAGTTTAGGAAGGGCGACCTTCGCCAATATCCTTTTTAATGGGTTTAAGGGTGTGGTCTATCCGGTTAACTTGCGGGCGAAAAGTATTCTGGGGGTTAAAGCCTACCCCTCGGTGAGTAATATCCCCGACCCAATTGATTTAGCGGTAATCATCGTCCCAGCGGGTGAGGTGCCAATTGTTATGGAGGAATGTGGCCGGAAAGGGGTGAAAGGCGTAGTGGTAATCAGTGCTGGCTTTAAGGAGATTGGAGAAAAAGGAAGACAATTGGAAGAAAGGGTGAAGGCGATTACCGATAAATATGGGATGGCAATGATTGGACCAAATTGTTTTGGGATAATTAATACCCATCCTGATGTCCGAATGAACGCTACCTTTGGCAGGATTAATCCAGAGATGGGGAATATCGCCTTCATCTCCCAGAGTGGAGCGGTTGGTGGTGCCGCCTTGGAATACTGCGAAGCAGAAGGGATTGGCCTTTCAAAATTCATCTCCATCGGTAATAAGGCAGACATTTCCGAGAATGAACTCCTCCTCTATTTAAGAGATGACCCGCAAAGCCGAGTGATTCTCCTTTATTTAGAGGACCTGAAAGACCCGAAGACCTTCTTGCAGATTGCCCGGGAGATTACCGATAGATACCAGAAACCAATTCTGGCGGTGAAGTCCGGTCGGACCAAAGAGGGGGCGAGAGCGGCCTCTTCCCATACCGGCGCCCTGGCTGGTTCGGATGAGGCTTATAATGCCTTTTTCAATCAATGCGGAATTATCCGCCTTGACAACCTGAACGAGTTGTTTGATTGTGCGAAAGCCTTCTCGATGCAACCCGTTCCCCGAAATAAAAAGATTGCCATTGTTTCTAATGCCGGGGGAATTGCCATTATGGCAACCGATGCCGCAATCCGAAATGGTCTCCAAATGGCATCCTTTTCCGAGAAGACAAAGGAAAGATTGAAGAGGATACTTCCGCCAACCGCAAATGTCCAAAATCCGGTTGATGTGATTGGAGATGCTGATGCCCAGCGCTACCGAGAGGCATTGAAGATTGTCTTAGAAGAAGAGGAGGTCTCCGGAGTGATTGCCACCTGGACACCAACCTTAATGGAAGAGACGACAAAGATTGCTCAGGTCATCGCCGAAATCGCCCCCGAAACTCAGAAACCGATTATCGGTTGCATCCTCTCTCTGGAACAACACCGGGAGGTTTCGGCGATAATGGAAAAGGCGCAAGTGCCAAATTACCGGTTCCCGGAGGTGGCGGCAAAAATCCTTTCTATCCTTTGCGAATATGGCGAGTGGTTAAATCGACCGCGAACCGAAGTAAAAATCTTCTCCGATGTGATGCCGGAAAGAGTGAAAGAAATTATTGGAAAGGCACACGCCCAGAAGGAGACCTGGCTTTTAGAACCTCATGCCTATTCCTTGCTCCAAGCCTACAAAATACCGGTTGCGCCTTTCTTTCTGGTCAAATCCTTTTCGGAAGCCGAGAGCGCAAGTGAAGAGATTGGTTATCCAGTAGTCTTAAAAATTGTCTCTCCCCAGATTATCCATAAATTTGATGTCGGTGGGGTTATCCTTAATATTAACGACCGAGAGGAACTGAAATCATCTTATGAAAAACTCCTAAAAAATGTGAGAGAAAAAAACCCGGAGGCGGAGATCGTTGGTGTTCTGGTTCAAAAGATGATTAAGGGTGGGAAAGAGGTAATCATCGGAATGAAAAGGGACCCACAGTTTGGTTCCTTGCTGATGTTTGGGATGGGTGGCACCTATGTGGAAGTTCTGCGCGATGTCTCATTCCGGGTGGCACCGATAAGAGAACTCTCGGCGCAGACGATGATTCGGGAGATAAAGGGGTATCCAATCTTAAAAGGGTTCCGGGGCGAAATGCCTTCCGACATTGAAAAGCTGGAGGAGACCTTAGAAAGACTCTCCCAACTGGTCTCTGATTTTGACGAATTTGAAGAGATTGATATTAACCCCTTCTTGGTTTTTGAGAAAGGAAAGGGTGCCTTAGCAATTGATGCCCGAATCAGATTGCGCTATTAACGAATAAATCGGACAATCCTTTCAAACGATTCCCCTTTCAGACTGGCTCCTCCGACTAAGACACCATCAATCTCTTTTTCGGCCATTAAGGCATCAATATTTTCTGGGGTGACACTGCCCCCATAGATTATTTTTAATTCCTGAACATTTTGACCGTAAATCTTATTAACTAATTCCCGGATAAACTTATGAACTTCACTTGCCTCGGCCGGGGTAGCATTCTTGCCAGTCCCGATTGCCCAGACCGGCTCATAAGCAATTATCAACCCGGTAATCTTCTCAATCCCTTCCAACCCCTTTCGCACCTGCTTCTCAATAACCTTAAATGTTTCCCCTCTTTCTCTCTCTTCTCTTTTCTCCCCAACACAGAAGATGGGCTGAAGGTCAAGTTTTAAGGCGCTCGCCAGTTTTTTATTAAGCAGGGAATCGTCTTCCTTAAAGTATTCCCGTCTTTCCGAATGACCGATTATCACATACTGACAGCCCACTTCTTTAAGAAAGAGGGGTGAGATCTCTCCGGTGTAGGCGCCACTTAACTCGTAGTGCATATTCTGGGCACCAAGTTTAATATTTGACTCCCGAATTACTTCCCAGACGAGTGGCAGGGCAACAAAGGGAGGGCAGATGACAACCTCTCGGTCGTTAACATCGTGCAACCTCTCTTTTATTTCGGAGGCGAATGCCTTTGCCTCCTTTGGGGTTTTGTTCATTTTCCAGTTGCCAACGATTAACGGTTTCATCACTTAAGGGCAGAGATTCCTGGCAATTCCTTCCCTTCCAGGAATTCCAGACATGCCCCTCCACCGGTTGAGACGTGGCTCACCTGATTAAGGAGTCCAAATTTAGCCAGGGCGGCGGCGGTATCGCCACCACCAACGACGGTTGTCGCTCCTCTTTCGGTTGCCTCCTTTATCGCCCAGCCAATCTCTCTTGTCCCGCGGGCAAACCTTTCGTATTCAAAGATTCCTAAGGGACCTGCCCAGACAATTGTCCGGGCTGTTTTTAAGATACCCTTATAATAGGCGATTGTCTCCTCTCCGATATCAACACCAATCCAGCCCGAAGGGATTTCGCCCTCTTTCACCAAGATGACCTCGGTCTCTTCGGCAATCGCTTTGGCGACGAGAAAATCGCGGGGAAGGATAAGTTTCGCTTCGGTTAAAAGACTCCTGGCTTCCTCTAATTTCTCCGGTTCCCATACCGAATTCCCAATCTCATACCCTTTCGCTTTAACGAAATTGAAGGCAACGCCACCTCCAATCAGGAGGTAATCAACCTTTCCGATGAGATTTTTTATTACACCCAACTTGTCCGAAATCTTTGCTCCGCCGATTATTGCGACAAAAGGTTGAACCGGTGCGGTAAGGAGACCGGTTAAATATCGGATCTCTTTTTCTAAGAGAAAGCCGATGGCGGGATTAGAAAAGAGTTTCGGCAGGGCGGAGACCGAGGCGTGAGCCCGATGGAGACAACCGAAGGCATCGTTCACATAAAAGTCAGCCAGTTTTCTTAAATTGCGGGCAAATTCCAGATCGTTCTTTTCTTCTCCCGGATGAAACCGGAGATTTTCCAGAAGGATAACATCGCCCACCTGAGAGGAGAGAACAATGCGCTCCGTCTCGCTTCCGATGCAATCCGGGGTTAATATCACCGGTCGGGCGAGCAGTTGAGACAATCTTTCCCTTACCACCCTCATACTGTATCTGGGGTCAGGCCTCCCTTTTGGTTTTCCCAAATGGGAGGCGATGATTGGGATGCCTTCTCCCTTAATGATATATTGAATCGTTTCTAAGCCTGCCCGAATCCTTGTATCATCCGTAATCTCCCCTTTCTCATTCAGGGGACAGTTGAAGTCAACGCGTAAAAATACCCTCTTCCCTTTTATCGGCAAGTCCGTTATCTTTACCATCGCTCAATTGTGTATTTAATCAGGTCAACAACCCGGGAGGCATAGCCCCACTCGTTATCATACCAGGCAAAGACCTTAACGAAGTGGCGGTCAACGACACTGGTCAAGAGGGAATCAAAGACCGCAGAGTAGGGAGAACTGGTGAGGTCAACGGAGACAATCGGTTCGGCAAGATATTGGAGATAACGTTTCAACTCTCCTTCGCTCGCTTTTTGGAAAGAGGCGTTCACCTCTTCTTTGCTCGTTGCCTTCTCAACCTCACAGGAGAAATCAACCAGTGAAACATCCGGGGTTGGCACCCGAATGGCGCTACCGTCAATTTTCCCCTTAAGTTCTGGATAAACAATGCCAATCATTTTTGTCGCCCCACTGGTGGTGGGAATCATTGAGAGGTGGCAAGCCCGGGCTCGGCGCCAATCCTTATGAGGCGCATCTAAGATTCTCTGGTCATTGGTGTAGGCATGAACCGTAGTCATATAACCACGGATAATCCGAAAATTCTCGTGCAAAACCTTTACCACAATCGCCAGACAATTGGTCGTGCAAGAGGCACAGGAGATAATATGGTCCTCTTTCGGGTTATAACTCTTTTCGTTAACCCCCAAAACGATGGACTTTATTTCCTTTTCATCTTTGGGAGGTGCGGTAAGGATAACCTTCTTTGCTCCATTCTTCCGATGCTTTTCTGCCTCCTCATTGGTGAGGAATTTACCGCTCGCCTCAACGACAATATCTACTCCCAAATCTCTCCATCTGATGTTTTCCGGTTGCTTTTCCTGAAAGACCCTTAACTTCTTCCCATTAATCCAAATATAATCCTTTTCTCCTTTCACCTCGCCCGCAAATCTTCTATGGACCGAGTCAAACTTGAAGAGATGGGCTAAGATCCCGCCATCCATCACATCATTAACCGCAACAAACTCCAGGTCTTTTTCTTCCAAACCAATTCTTAAAACCAATCGACCAATTCGACCGAAACCATTAATACCAATCTTTGCCATAACTTACCTCCGCACTTTTCCCGTAAGTATAAACAAGAATTATAAGAAAATTTAATGTTTTGTCAATTGAAGATTGAGCATTCGGGAGAAAGAGATAAAGGAAGAGATTAAGGAGAGGAGATATTGGATTAAGAAAGATTAAATAACCAAATCTCCTTCTCCCTCAGGGAAGAGAATCCCAAATTAGTTAAAGAAGAAACTAAAATAGAGACTGAAGAGGAGATCTCTTACGAGAGTTCCTGAGAGAAAGAGGGGGAGGGAAGAAGAAAGAGAAGGAAAGGAAGAGAAAAAGGGATAAGAAAGGAGATAGAGAAAAAGATTAGGAAAAGGGCTTAAAAAGGGACTTAATAAGGGACTTAGTATAGGACTCAGGGAGCAAAGGGGGATAAAATTAAGAAAAAGGCTCTAAGTTATTGTAAGATAAAGACTTAGAGGCAAAGAAAGGTGAGAAAAAATGTTAGTGACACTAACATTTTCCGACAACCGATGGATTAGCCGACAAGAGAGAAGATGGACTTTTAACCGACCCCAGAAATCATCTCCCATCTCAACTACCGGGTTTTTAAGCCCTTCAATTTTTTCTGGATGGTTTTTCCTTTCCGATTAAATTTTAGCCCAAAATTAACCATTGGATTTTTTTGTTATCATTTTATTGTATAAGGAAGGTGAAGAGTTTCTTTTTGAGTTTCCTTTCCTTAAAATGGAATATAATACAAAGAGGAAGGGAAAGCAAAATGATTTTCTGAAACAGACGGAAAGGTCGGTATAATGGCTCGGCAAATCCTGCCGACTGAATCCGGAAAACCGGGATTGAGGAAGAAAAGGGAAGAGGCGAGAGACCTCCGGTCAATATCTCCCTTTATAATACTGATGGGAGAAGAGTCATCTCCTGGAGAGTTCCGGGCAAAAAGGAAAATGCCTCCTTTTAAGATAAGAAGTTCAAACCCGATTAGAAGAACCAGGAAGGCTCTCCTTTTGCGATAGACCGGACGGTTTGTTCTCTTCGGTTAAATTTTAGTCAGGGATTAAATCTCCTGCATTAAAATAGTTGACAAATATAAAAATTTAATTATTATTTATTTTTATTCCTAAGGTCAAGGTAAACGCCCGATTGAGCCGAAGAGAAAATGAGGGCGGAAAGGTTTTAAGGATAAGCCTTGACTTTTGAAATTTTTGGCTTATACTAAAAATTTTATGAAAGAGACTGAGCGAATAAGAATTAAACTGCGGGCTTACGATCACCGGCTTCTGGACGCATCCGCAAAAGAGATTGTGGATGCGGTGCGAAGAGCGGGTGCCCTGGTTTCCGGTCCCATCCCTTTACCGACAAAGCGCTCCTTGTATACGGTGCTTCGCTCGCCTCATGTGGACAAGAAATCAAGGGAACAGTTTGAATTGCGCATTCACAAACGACTGATTGAGATTTCCAACGCCACTTCGGATATTATTGATGCCCTGATGCGCCTTGAAATCCCAGCCGGGGTTGAAGTAGAGATTAAGGCGGTTTAGTTATGCTCTTAGGGAAGAAACTGAAGATGACAACCATCTTCTCCAAAGATGGAGAAGCAATCCCTTGCACCATAATAAAAGCTGGCCCCTGCTTTGTGGTGCAGAAGCGAACGAAAGATAAGGAAGGCTATAATGCTCTTCAGTTGGGCTTTGAAGAAGTAAAAAAGGCAAATAAACCAATGGCGGGTCATTTCCAGAAGGCAAACCTCTCTCCCCTCCGTTTTCTGAAGGAATTTCGCACGAATGATGTTGATAAATATCAGGTGGGAGATAAGATTGACCTGAGTATTCTTCAGGAAGGGGATTTGGTTTCCATCACCGGCTGGACTAAGGGTAGAGGATTTGCGGGTGGCGTGAAAAGATGGGGATGGCGAGGAGGTCCGCAAAGCCACGGCTCAATGTCCCACCGAAGGATTGGCTCTCTCGGCTCCGGCACCTTTCCGGGACATCCCTGGAAAGGAAGGACTTTACCCGGACATTATGGAACCGAAAGAGTAACGGTTAAGAATCTCTTAGTGGTGAAAGTGGATAAAGAAGCGAACCTTCTCTATGTAAAGGGCGCCACACCCGGACCAAGAAACGGCTTGCTCCTTATTAAGAAGATGGAGTCTTAATATGAAGGTAAATCTTTTAACGATTACCGGAGAAGTGAAGAAAGAGATTGAGATTCCGGATGAGGTCTTCAATGCGGAAATTAAGGAAGGGGTAGTCTGGGAAGTGGTGAGGAATTACCTGGCTAATCAAAGACAGGGAACAGCGAAAACGAAAACGCGCGGCGAGGTTTCGGGTGGGGGCAGAAAACCCTGGCCCCAAAAACATACCGGTCGAGCCCGGCACGGTTCAATTCGCTCCCCAATCTGGGTTGGTGGTGGAAAGGTGTTTGGTCCAAAACCCCGGGATTACTCTTACTCCCTCCCAAAGAAAAAGAGGAGGAAAGCATTATTCTCTTCGCTCTCCGCCCGGATGAAAGAGAATGGAATAATCTTTATTGAAGATTTTTCTCTCCCCCAACCAAAGACCAAAGAGATGGCAAATATCTTGAAGAATTTATCCATCACCTCTGATGAATCCTGTCTCCTCCTCCTCCCGGAGATGAAAGAAGAGATAAAACTCTCCGCCCGAAATATCCCTCACCTCAAATGCAAACTGGCGAAAGACATCAACACCTATGATGTCCTGGAGAATAGAAAACTGGTCTTCACGGAAAAAGGCTTGGAAACTTTTCTGCTCACCATCGGAGTGAAAGAAAGTGAGGTGGGATCATGCTCTCCCCCCGAGAAATCATCATAAGACCAATCTCAACGGAAAAGTCCGCTCGACTTAAAGAATACAGACAGTATACCTTTCAGGTCAATAAGAAAGCCAGTAAGACGGAAATCAAAAGGGCGGTAGAAGAGATCTTTAAGGTAAAGGTGGAAAAGGTTCGAGTGATAAATATGAGGGGAAAACCGAGACGGATGGGTATCTTCTCGGGTCGGACGAGTAGTTGGAAGAAAGCAATCGTTTCCCTAAAAGAAGGGGAAAGGATTGAAAGTTTAGAGGTTTAATCATGGGAATTAAGGTATATAAACCCTATACCCCATCTCGGAGGTTTTACACCTCCTCCACCTTTGAAGAGATAACCACCAAAGAACCTTACAAACCACTTTTAGTGAGAAAGAAGAAAAAGGGTGGTCGGAATAATCAGGGTGTAATCACCGCTAAGTATCGGGGGGGCGGGGAGAAACAGTTCTACCGGATAATTGATTTCCGCCGAGATAAACGGGAGATTCCGGCTAAGGTGAAGACAATTGAATACGACCCGAACCGAAGTGCCCGAATCGCCCTCGTCTGTTATCGGGACGGAGAGTATCGGTATATTCTCGCTTGCGAAGGTCTGGCAGTTGGGGATGAGATAATCGCGAGTGAAAAGGGTAACTGCCCAATTCGTCCGGGTAATGCGATGCCTTTAAGATTCATTCCGGTTGGTGTAGAGATTCATAACCTCCAACTTTATCCCCAGAGTAATTCCTATTGCGTCCGGGCCGCTGGCACCGCCGCCCAGGTTTTAGCCAAAGAAGAGAAGTATGCGATTGTGAAACTCCCTTCGGGGGAGATGCGAAAATTTAGTTTAGACTGTTTTGCCACAATCGGCCGGGTTTCAAACCCGGAACATAAAGACATCTCCTTAGGCAAAGCGGGCAGGGTTCGGCATATGGGCCGAAGACCAAGAACCCGAGCGGTGGCAATGAATCCCGTTGACCATCCGATGGGTGGCGGCGAAGGTCGCTCCCACGGTGGCCGACATCCCTGCTCGGAAAAGGGATTATTAGCCAAAGGGAAAAAGACACGCAAGAAAAGGAAATTTTCTGACCAACTGATAATCCAAAGGAGGAAATAGTATGGGTAGGTCAACAAAGAAAGGACCTTACATTGACCAGAATCTCTGGGAGAAGATTAAAGAGATGACCGAGAAAGGAGAGAAGCGAGTGATAAAGACTTATGCCCGAAGAAGCACCATCCCTCCGGAATTTGTTGGCCATACCATTGCTATCCACTGCGGCAACCGATTCATTCCGGTTTATATTACCGAAAGAATGGTGGGACACAAATTGGGCGAATTCGCCCCAACCCGAACCTTCCGCGCCCATTCCGGACAACGGAAAGAAAAGAAGGCGGAAGTTAAGGAGAAGAAATGATGGAGGCATACGCCATCAGTCGCTATCAAAGGGTCTCCGCCAAAAAGATTAATCAAATCCTCAAACTGATAAGAGGTAAAAGTGTCCCGGAGGCTTTGCATACCCTCAATTTCCTAAGGAAACAGCGAACAAAGACCTTCGTCCTTAAAACCTTAAAATCAGCTGTCGCCAATGCCCTTTACCTCTCAGGGAAGGCGAAATTGCGGGAAGAAGACCTGATAGTGAAGGAAGCCACCTGTGACCCCGGTCCTTCCTTAAAAAGGGTGCGTGCCGGTCCCCGCGGTATGCCTCTCTTTTATAAACACCGCACCTCCCATATCAGAATAAAGGTGGCAACCAAGGAGTAGCAATGGGACAGAAGACTCATCCTCTCGGTTTTCGTCTGGGAATCACTAAAGACTGGAAATCCCAATGGTTTGCGGATAAGAAGGAATATCGGGAGAATCTCTTAGAGGATATTAAGATTCGGAAATACATTGAAAACCGAAAGTATACCGATGCCAAAGACCCCCAGAAGGCGGTTGACCCAATGATTTCCGATATTGAAATCCTCCGGGTCGGTAATAAGTTAACAATTATTATTCATACCGCTCGACCTGGAGTCATCTTCGGTCGCGAGAAGGAGACATTAAATTCCCTTTTGGCTGAACTTCGGGCACTAACAAAGAAAGAGGTTGATATCCACATTGAGGCGGAGCGGGTGCCCGAACTCAACGCCCGCCTGGTTGCCCGGAGCATCGTTGAGCAAATCTTAAAAAGGGTCGCTTACCGACGAGCGATGAAAAAGGCAATCGCCTCTGCCCTTCGCCTCGGAGCAAAAGGAATCAAGATTCAAGTGAGCGGGAGATTGGCCGGGGCGGAAATCGCCCGGAGCGAATGGCGCAAAGCCGGCTCAATCCCCCTCCAAACCATTCGCGCCAACATCGATTACGCGGTTGATGTGGCAAAGACGGTTTACGGAACCATTGGCGTTAAGGTTTGGATTTACAAAGGTGAAGTGGGAGAAGAAAAAGGGAGTTAAGGACAATGCTTGCCCCAAAAAGAGTAAAATTCCGAAAGCAACATCGGGGAAGAAGAAAAGGTAAGGCGACCGCCGCTAACAAGTTAAACTTTGGCGAATACGGACTCCAGGCATTAGAACCATGCTGGCTTACCGCTCAGCAGATTGAAGCCGCCCGAATGACCATCGCTAAATACCTGAAAAGGGCTGGGAAGATGTGGATCAGAGTATTTCCGGATAAACCCGTAACCAAAAAACCAGCCGAAACCCGAATGGGAAAGGGTAAGGGCGACCCCGCATTCTGGGTCGCAGTGGTGAAACCCGGAAGAATTCTCTTTGAGCTGGAAGGGATTCCCGAGGAAGAGGCTTTTGAGGCATTCCGCCTCGCCAGTGATAAATTGCCCTGTCGGACCCGAATCCTCAAACGCGAGGAGTATGCCTATGAAACCATCTGAACTCCGGAATATGAGCGATGCGGAACTCTTAAAGACCTACCGCGAATTGCAAGAGGAATATTTCAACCTCCGCTTACGAAAGGTGATGGAGACCTTACCCAATCCCCTTAAATTGAGAACTTTAAGAAGGGACTGCGCCCGAATTTTGACAATCCTTCGGGAAAGGGGATACACAAAAGAGCAGGTGAAGAGATGGGAGAGAACCAGTGAAAAGAAATAGAAAGATTTTAATCGGAACCGTAATAAGCAATAAGATGGAAAAGACCGTGGTTGTGGAAAGCGAAAGGCTCGTGATGCACCCAAAATATAAGAAATACATAAGGAAGCAAACCCGTTGTTATGCCCATGACGAGAAGAATGAGTGCCAGATTGGGGACCGGGTGATGATTATGGAAACCCGCCCCCTTTCCAAATTAAAACGTTGGCGCGTAATAAAAAGATTGGCTAAATGATTCAGGACTTTACCCGTTTGGTGGTGGCAGATAATACCGGAGCGAAAGAAGCGATGGTGATAAAGGTCTTAGGTGGTTCTCGGCGCCGTTATGGCCGATTGGGTGATATCGTCATTGTGACAATTAAAGCCGCCTTACCTCAAGCACCAATCAAACCAGGGGATAAATTGAAAGCGGTGATCATTCGCACCCGAAAGGAGTATCGCCGTTCGGATGACTCCTACATCCGATTTGATGATAACGCCTGCGTTCTGATTGATGATAAGGGAGAACCGAAGGGAACAAGGGTCTTTGGTCCCGTCCCCCGGGAATTGAGGGAAAAGGCGTTCACCAAAATTATTTCCTTAGCGAGTGAAGTCGTATGAAGTTGAAAACCCTATTAAAAAAAGGTGATATTGTTGAAGTGAGACGGGGCGAGGAGAAAGGGAAGAGAGGAAAGATCTTAAAGGTATTATACGAAAAAGAAAGGATTCGGTGTATCGTGGAAGGGGTAAATTTAGCCAAAAAGCACCAGCGGGCAAGAGGGGTTGAGCAACCAGGCGGAATCATTGATATTCCCCAGCCGATTGCGGTCGCCAACCTGGTTTTCGTTTGTCCGAAATGCGGGGAAAAGACAAAATTAAAGAGAGAGAGAAGGGAAGGAAGAAGGGTCAGGATGTGTAAAGAATGCGGGGAGGTAATTGATTAAGATGGCAACCGAGCGATACGTTCCCAGGCTCAAGGAAGAATACTACACCCGGATTCAAAAGAATTTGATGGCTAAGTTTGGTTATAAGAACCGACACCAGGTGCCGAGATTGGAAAAGATTGTGATTAATGTCGGGGCGGGAGAAGCGGTAAGTGACCCAAAAATCTTAGAGGTAATCGCCGAAGACCTGATGACGATTACCGGTCAAAAGCCAATCTTCACCCGAGCCAAAGGGGCAGTCTCCGCCTTCAAGTTAAAAAAGGGAATGCCGATTGGGGTAAAGGTAACTTTAAGGAGGGACCGGATGTATGAATTTTTAGACCGATTCTTAAATTTTGCCTGCCCGCGGATAAGAGATTTTCGCGGCTTCTCCCCGGATTCCTTTGACGGCCGGGGAAATTATAACCTCGGAATCTCCGAACAGTTAATCTTTCCGGAATTGGATGTGGCAAAAGTGAAAAAGATATTCGGAATGGATATTACCTTTGTAACAACCGCAAAACGAGACGATGAAGCCCGGGCATTATTAGAAGAGTTCGGGATGGTCTTTCGGGCACCAGTCCAAAAGAAGGTGAGGTAAAAATGGCGCGAAGGTGTCATATTGTTAAAGCCAGCCGCGAGCCAAAATTTCCGGTGCGAAAGAGATTTCGTTGTCAACGTTGCTTTCGTCCTCGGGCATATCTCCGCCGCTTCGGCCTCTGCCGAATTTGCTTTCGGGAACTCGCCCTCAAAGGAGAAATCCCCGGAGTCAGAAAAGCTACCTGGTAAGGAGGGAAAATGGACCCAATTGCTGATATGTTGACCCGAATCCGGAATGCCCTGATGCGCCAAAAGAGCGAAGTAAAATTCCCTTATTCCAAAATCAAACTGGAGATTGCCCGCATCTTATTAGAAGAGGGTTATATCAATAACTTTCAGGTCTTAGGAGAGGGTGTAAAGAAAGAGATTGCCATTTTGTTAAAATACACTTTGGACGGAAAGCCAGTGATTTCGGAAATAAAACGTATCTCCAAACCTTCCCGACGGGTTTATGTTGGATATCGGGAGATTCCGAAGGTGGCCGGGGGATTAGGGATTGCAATCCTCTCCACCCCCAAAGGAATTCTCTCGGACCGCGAGGCAAGGAGAAATAAAGTAGGGGGCGAAATTCTGGCGGAAGTCTGGTAAGGAATCTTCTATGCTGGATGAAGTCAAAATTGCCCGGGCAATAATTGAGACCTACTTTGAAAAATTAAAAGACGCCTTAGAAAGTGAGGTGATAATTGTTGGGGCAGGCCCATCGGGTTTAACTGCCGGTTATTACTTAGGGAAGAGCGGAATAAAGACAACGGTCTTTGAGCGAAGTCTCCGCCCGGGCGGAGGCATGGCAGGAGGCGGGATGATGTTTAATCAGATAGTAATCCAAAAAGAGGCGAAAGAAATCTTTGATGAACTGGCAATTACGACTGAGAAATACGAGGAGGATTATTTCACCGCCTCCGCCTTAGAAACCCTCGGCACCCTTTTAGCCCAGTGTCTTAAAACAAACACCCGAGTATTTAATTTAATTCAGGGGGAAGATGTCTTAATTAGGGATGAGAAGGTATGCGGATTAGTAATCAATTGGACGAGTGTCGAGGAGGCAAAACTTCATGTCGACCCCCTTACCGCCCGCTCCCATTTCCTGATTGATGCCACCGGGCATCAAGCAGAAATCGTAAGGATTGTTGAGAAAAAGGTCGGCAAGAAACTTTTTACCCCAACCGGTGGAATCATTGGCGAGAAGCCGATGTGGGCGGAAGTTGGGGAGAGAACGATTCTGGAAAATACCCGCGAGGTTTACCATAACCTGTTTGTTTGTGGCATGGCCGCAAACACCGTCTTTGGTGGACCGAGGATGGGACCGGTCTTTGGCGGGATGTTCCTCTCGGGCCGAAAGGTGGCAGAAATGATTATCTCCCGGCTTAAAGGGGAAGAACCTTGTGGCCGGTGAAGCGAATAATTTTTTACCCCGCAGTTTTTCCGCTCTAAGGCATAAAAACTTTCGCCTCTTCTGGTTTGGACAGATAATATCCCTTACCGGCACCTGGGTGCAGAATGTTGCCCGCAGTTGGCTCGTTTTACAACTTGCTAACTCACCTTTTATTTTGGGACTGGTTGCCTTCATCGGTTCGGTTCCAATTCTATTATTCTCTCTACTGGGGGGTGTTTTTGCTGACCGGGTGAATAAGCGAAACCTCATCTTATTCACTCAATCAAGCCTGACCATTCTCGCCTTCATTCTTGCCGGATTAGTCTACTTCAAATTGATTAAAGTCTGGCAGATTTTAATCCTTGAGGCGCTTTCCGGTCTCGCCTTTGCTTTTGATGCTCCGGGAAGACAATCATTCGTTAAGGAGTTAGTGGAAAGGGAGGACATCTTGAATGCGGTTGCTCTAAACTCTTTTATCTTCAACCTTGCCCGGATGATTGGACCGGCGGTTTCGGGTCTTTTAATTACCGCCGTTGGTGTCGCTACCTGCTTTTTCGTTAATGGGTTAAGTTTCCTCCCGGTGATTATTGGGCTTCTATTCATAAAGACCCAATCCCTTTCACCAGAAAAGGGTTCTTACACCCAGGATATAAAGAATGCTTTCTCTTATATCTTAGCCAATAAGGAGATCCTTTTTCTCATCCTGATGGTCGGCTTTTTAAGTGTCTTCGGGGTTTCATTCTTAACCTTAATTCCGGTTTACGCGCGCGATATTTTAAAAGTAGGGGTTAAGGGATATGGGGCGATGATGTCAGCGGTTGGGTTTGGTTCCCTTTTCGGGGCGGCGATTTTAGCGGTGCAGGGAAAGAATTTGAGGCGAGGGAAACTTGTTCTTCTTGCCAGTTTCTCCTTTGCCATTTTAATCATCCTCTTCTCTTGCCAAAGGGTCTTCCTTATCTCTTTATTCCTTCTTTTTGGTCTTGGCCTTTGCACCATTATGCAGAATGTGACGGTGAATACGGTAATTCAGGAGGTTTGCCCGGATCATCTGCGGGGGCGGGTGATGAGTTTTTATGTGATGATGTTTATGGGAATGTTCCCAATCGGTAGCCTCTTTGCTGGTGCGATTGCCCAGAGGTTAGGAGCGCCCATCGCTACTGCTACTGGGGGGATAATCATTCTCCTCTGGACCCTGTATGTCTCTGGCCAAAAACTTCTAACCGCTCTCTGAAGCCTTCCGCCAATTTACCTAAGGATTTCATAATAATCTCCAAAATTGGAATTTTCGTTGACAAAAGGGGAAAATTTTTTATCTATAATATATATGGGAATAAAAAAGGGTCCGGTTAGTAAGTTGAAAGAGGCTTACTTAGAACTTTTCAAAGAATACGAGGCTTATTGTGGAAGAAAGGAAGGGGAGATAAGGGAGTTGAAATGTCTTTCCGCCCTTCCCCTCCTCCAAAGTTTAATCCCCATTTTAGACGACTTCGAAAGGGCATTGGCTAATGGCGAGAAAGGAAACCCGGAGAGGAGAACCTGGCTGGATGGGATAAGATTGGTTTACAATAATTTGAAAAAGGCTCTTTCTGACTTTGGCGTTGAAGAATATTCCCTTTTGGGTCAGGAATTTGACCCGAGGTTAGGGGAAGCGGTTGATTTTGTCAATCGGGAAGACCTAAAACCATTAATTGTCGTCGAGGAATTAGCCAAAGGCTACTCTTTTCGCGGAAAGGTTTTAAGACCGGCAAAGGTGATTGTGAATAAGGAGGGGAAATCTGAGAAGTAAGGGAAAGGCATCGCCCGTCCCGGAAGAGGAGTCTAACCTTATGAAGAAGATTCCTTTAATTAGGAGGAGATAAATGGGAAAGAAAGTTGTCGGGATTGATTTGGGAACGACATTTTCCGCCGTGGCGGTAATGGAAAGAGACCGCCCGGTGATTATCCCCAACCCGGAGGGGGAACGGATTACCCCTTCGGTTGTGGCTTTGGGTAAGGAGCGGTTAATCGGCACCTTAGCGAAGAGACAGGCGATTATTAATCCGGAAAGGACAATCTATTCCATAAAACGGTTTATGGGTCGGAAGTATTCCGAAGTGCAGGAGGAGATAAAACTTGTGCCCTATAAAGTAGTTCCCCACGAAAACGGCGATGCCTGGGTAGAGGTGGATGGGGTAAGATACTCTCCGCCGCAAATCTCCGCCATGGTCTTAGAATACCTGAAGAATGCGGCGGAGACCTATCTCGGAGAGAAAGTGGATAAGGCAGTAATTACTGTTCCCGCTTATTTCAACGATGCGCAGAGGCAGGCAACCAAAGACGCCGGGAAGATTGCCGGCTTAGAAGTCCTCCGAATTATTAACGAGCCAACCGCTGCTGCCCTCGCTTACGGATTTAAGGGAGAGGCGGGAAAACCAAAAAAGGTAGCAGTTTATGACTTGGGTGGCGGGACATTTGATATTTCAATCATTGAGATTGGTTATGAGGAGGGAACAATCGGTGTCCTATCCACCGATGGCAATACCCATTTGGGTGGAGACGATTTTGACGAAAGAATTGTAAAATGGATCTTAGAAGAAGCAAGAAAGGAACACGGGGTTGATTTGTCAAAAGACCGAACCAGCCTCCAGAGAATTCGAGAAGCCGCAGAGAAAGCGAAAAGGGAACTGTCAACAAAGTTGGAGACAACAATCAGCCTGCCCTTTATTTACACCCATCCGGAAAAGGGACCAATCCATCTGGAACTGAAATTGACCAGGGCGCATTTGGAGGCAATGGTTGAGGATTTGATTCAGATGACAATTGAACCAGTAAAGAGGGCATTAGAAAATGCGAAACCGAAGCGCTTAACCGTCGACGATATTGATGAGGTGATTCTGGTTGGCGGTCAAACCAGAATGCCGAGGGTCGTGGAAGTGGTGCGGGGATTCTTTGGTAAGGAACCCCACCGCGGAATAAATCCCGATGAGGTCGTCGCTTTGGGAGCGGCAATTCAAGCGGGTATCTTCTCCGGAGAAACGAAAAAGGATATCCTCCTTATTGATGTCACCCCGCTTTCCTTAGGGATTGAAACCTTAGGAGGAGTCTTCACTAAGATTATTGAGCGGAATACACCAATCCCAACCAAAAAGAGCCAGATCTTCACTACCGCCGCAGATAATCAAACCGAAGTAACCATCCATGTCCTTCAGGGGGAGAGACCGATGGCCGCGGACAATAAGAGCCTTGGCCGATTTGAACTCTACGGCATCCCACCAGCCCCAAGAGGTGTTCCCCAAATTGAGGTGGAGTTCAATATTGATGTGGACGGTATCCTCCATGTCACTGCCCGAGATTTAGGAACAAAGAAGGAACAGAGTATGCGGATTATCCCCTCATCCGGTCTAACACCCGAGGAGATTGAGCGGATGAAACGAGAAGCCGAAATCCATCGCACCGAAGATGAAGAACGTCGGCAACTGGTGGAAGCACGAAATAAAGCAGATACCATTATCTATCATATTGAAAAGAATCTGAAAGAATACGGAAGCAGTCTATCCGAAAGCGAAAGAAAAGAGATTGAAGAGAAGATCCAGGGGTTGAAAGAGACGATGAAAGGTGATGACCGGAAGGCAATCGAAAAAGGGATTGATGAACTCCAGCGGGCGGCAATGAAATTAGGAGAGGCAATTTATAAGAAAGGACGAGAGGAGAAAGAAACGAAAAAAGAAGAGACAAAGGCGGATTATCAGGTTTACGATGCGGATACCAATCAGTAAAAAATAATCTTGGTCAGTAATTAAATTGGCAAAGAAAGAAGACTACTACGAACTCTTAGGCGTCAGAAGGGATGCCACCGAAGAGGAAATAAAACGCGCTTATTACGCCTTAGCAAAAAAATACCACCCCGATATGAATCCCGATAATCGAAAAGAGGCAGAAGAGAAGTTTAAGAAGATTTCGGAGGCATACGAGGTTTTGATGGATAAGGAGAAGAGGAAACTTTATGATACCTATGGGCACGAAGGGGTTTCCCAGAAATTCTCCCCCGGTGGTTTCCAGTGGCAAGACTTCACCCACGCCGACGTCTTCAAAGATATATTCGGCGATTTTGATTTTGATGACTTCTTCTCCCGGATAAGAAGTGGCGGAAGTATCTTTGATATATTCGATGAATTAAAGGTCAAAAAACGGGAGACGGGAAAAAATATCCGGATCCGGATGTTCCTTACCTTAGAGGAGATAGCCCAGGGTTGTGAAAAAGAGGTGACCGTTGCCCGATTTGAGAAATGTAGCACTTGTGGCGGAAAAGGTGGAAAGGGAAGCGCCATTTGCCCCCGGTGTAAAGGAAGTGGCCAGGTGAAAGAGGTCTCACGGAATTTCTTCGGCTCTTTCGTTCAACTCTATACTTGCCCGGAATGTGAGGGGAGTGGGCGAGTAATAAAAGAAGTCTGCTCCCATTGTGGGGGCAGTGGCCGGGTAAAGGTAACAAGGAAGATAAAGATAAAGATCCCCGCAGGAATCTCTCCCGCCCATTATCTCACGCTCCCCGGTGAGGGACATTACGGAAGCGGTGGTTCTGGGGATATTATCGTCGAGGTGCAGGAAAAAGAACACCCCCTATTTTTAAGAAAGGGTAACGATTTAATTACGGAGATGCCTATCTCTTATGCCATCGCCTGCCTTGGGGGGGAGATTGAAGTCCCAACCTTAGCCGGACCAAGAAGGGTCCAGATACCACCCGGAATCCAAGACGGAGAGAATATTCGGTTAAAAGGTTTGGGAATTAAAGGCTTGGATGGAAAAAAAGGGGATATCATTGTCCGGGTGAGAATTCATATCCCCCGCCGGCTCACGGAGAGGGAAAAAGAACTCCTCCGGGAACTGGGAAAGGTCTCCGAACCTACCCCACCACCCACGAAACCAAAAGATGAGTGAAGAGATTTATTTGATTAAACCAGAGAATATCTCTAATGGGCGGTTTATTCTTTCGGGTGAAGAGGCGCGTCATTGCTTTAAGGTCAAACGAAACCGAATAGGAGACTTGATTCTTTTGACCGATGGTCAAGGAAATGAATATAAAGGGAGAATCACCTCAATTGACCCGAAACATCTTTCGGTCGCCGGTGAAATCCTGGAGATGACGAAAGGAAGAAGAGAATTGCCCGAAGCGATTTATTTAGCCTTCGCTCTGGTGAAAAGTCGAGACCTCTCATTTCTTATTGAGAAGGCAACCGAATTGGGAGTAAGAGGTTTTATCCCTCTTCAGACGGAAAGGAGTTTAACCTCTTTTCGAAAAGAGCGCTGGGAAAGGATCGCGCTCCGAGGGATGAAAACCGCCTTGGGCACAATCCTTCCCCAATTTTATCCTTTAACCCCCTTCCCATCCTTAATCTCTTCGGTGGAGGATTATTCTCTGGCACTTTTGGGGTACGAAAAAGAGGAAGCCCGCTTCCTTTCCGATATTCCCTTTCCCAGAAATGATGGGAAGATTTTGGTCATTGTTGGCCCAGAAGGAGGATTCACCGAAGAGGAAATAGTGCTTGCCCGGAAAGGAGGGGTTTTGACCTTTTCCTTAGGGAAGAGGCGCCTCGCTACCGGGACAGCAGTCCTGGCCATCCTTTCCATAATTATTGAATATTTAAGAAGAAAAAGAAGAGGAGGTGAGACCTTTGAATAAGATAATCGTTAAGCCAAATGAGCCGTTTGATAGTTTTATCCGGAGATTCCGCGGAGCGGTAGAAAGAGCCGGTATCCTCAAAGATATGAAGCGTAAAGAGTTTTACGAAAAGCCCTCGGAAAGAAGAAGACGCATTGAGGCGGAAAGAAGAAGAAAGCGTCTCCGTCGGCTCCGGGAGGAGTTCTGATTAAAGAAAGAATGGTTCCGAATTGAGAGCAAGAGCCATTTAATGAGGGAAAGGGACCTCTTTAGCCTTGATTTCCCCCGAATAAGGGAGATTTTAGCCTCTTTCACCCAAACCCCTCTTGGTCGGGAAAAAGCCCTTGCCCTCATGCCTTTTCCCAACCGAGAAGAAGCGGAAAAGGAATTTTCTCGCCTGGAGCGATTAAAGGATACCTCTTATTCCCTCTCCGGAATTGAAGATATAAGGGGGATACTTATTCCCTTAAAGGAAGGTATGACACTTTCTCCCCAATCTCTTTTGACGATTCGAACGACGATAGCAAGCCTTATGGAATTGAGAAAAATACCCGATGATTTGGGATTAAACGGGTTGAAGAACCTCCTTTCGCAAGGTGAGGAATTAGCGAAGAAGATTGGAGCGGTGATTGATGACTTTGGCGAAATAAAATTGGACTCTTCCCCCCTATTAAGGGGAAAGATAGAGCGACAGCGCAATCTGAGAAATTTGCTGATTAAAAGGTTAGAGGGGATAAGGAAAGAAAACCCAGAACTCTTCTGGCAAGAGGAAGTGACAATAAGAAACGGCCGGTATTGCCTACCCTTAAAATCCTCAAAGAAAGGAATATTCCCCGGTATTGTCCACGACTTATCCGAAAGCGAAAAGACACTCTTCTTTGAACCACTCCCGTTAATCGACCTGGGAAATCAACTGGTTCGCTTAGAAAGAGAGATTGAAGAAGAGAAGAGGCGCATCCTTTCCGAATTGACTAATGAGGTTGTGGGCAAGAGGGAAATCCTCCTTTCCCTTTTGGATTTCGCGGCTATAATTGATTTATTGCAGGCAAAGATCTCCTTCGCTCGTGCCTTTCGGGGAACGCGTCCAATCTTTACCGATAATAATTCCCTTGAGATAATCGGAGCCCGCCATCCCCTTCTTCTCTTAAAAGGAGAGGAGAATAAAGAAGTCGTCCCCTTAGATTTAAAGATGGTTGATAAGAAGGTTCTGGTGGTTTCCGGACCGAATGCGGGTGGTAAAACCTGCCTCTTAAAGACCGTGGGGCTTATTTCTCTTTTAAGCCAGTGTGGCATCTTTCCACCAGCGGACTGGGTAATGATTCCCTTCTTTGATAACATCTTCACCGATATTGGGGAGAGTGAAAGTATTGAGGAATCACTTTCTGCTTTCACCGCGCACCTTTTGAACATCAAAGAGATTTTGGAAAATAGTTCGGATAAGAGGAGTTTGATTCTTCTGGATGAAATTGGTGGTTCAACCTCCCCGGAGGAAGGTGGGGCTTTAGCCTGTGCCTTGATTGAAGCATTAAAGGAAAGGGACGGAATAACAATTGTTACCACTCATCTCACATTGGTGAAGTTCTTCGCTTATAATCACCCGGAGATAATGCAAGGTGGTATGGAATTCAAGGGTCGACCAACTTACCGGTTCCTGCCCGGTTTATTTGGAAAGTCGAGCGCCTTAGAGATTGCCGCGCTCCTCCAATTTCCCGAAAGGATTCTCAAGCGGGCGGAGAGTTTTCGGGAAGAGAAATTTGTTTCCTTCTCCTCAAAGATTAAGGAATTGGAAAAAGAGATCGGAGAGTATCAGAGGTTGAACCAGAGACTAAAGGAGAAAGAAAAGGAGATTGAGGAAAAAGGTTCTCTTCTTGAGAAACGATGGCGCGAATGGGAGAAAGAAGAGAAAAGATTGCGGCGCGAGATGATAAGGGAAAAAGAAATCTTTCTTAAAGAGAGCCGAGAGAAACTCACAAAGGTGCTTACCGAATTTCGTCGCCTCCAAGAAAAAACGTTCCCGGACAAAAAGATAGAGAAGAAACTAATGACCCGGAGTGAAGAACTGTTGACGGAATTAAGAGCAGAAATTGAGAAGGACCGGGAAAAACTACGGAGGGATAGGAGAGAGGCAAAGGTTGGGGACTGGGTGAGGATTCTCCGTTTTGAGAAGGAGGGAGAGGTCTTAGAGATCGATGGCGAATGGGCGAAGGTTTTAGTCGGACGGTTGCCAATTAAGGTCCTGAGAAAGGAATTAGAAGTAATGGAAGGCGAAGGAAAGAATCTTCCGAATCAACTAAGAATTGACCGAGAGACGCTTCCTCCCTTTTCGCCAATTCTTAATATTCGCGGTGAAGAGAAGGTATTTGCCTTGGAAAAGGTGGAAAGATTCTTAGAAGATGCCCTCTTTTATGGGTGTAAAGAGGTGAAACTCCTCCACGGAAAAGGTGAGGGAATCCTCCGAAAGGCTATCTGGGAATTGTTGGGAAAGGATAAGCGCATCTCCGGATTTCGGGAAGGGAGACCCGAGGAGGGCGGTTCCGGGGTGACGATCGTGGAGTTAAAATGATTAAGCGGGAGGTAATTGAACGAATAAGAGAGGCAGTAGATATCGTAGAATTGATTGGAAGTTATGTCCCGTTAAAAAAGGTTGGGACACGTTATCGGGGCCTCTGCCCCTTCCATTTGGAGAAGAATCCTTCCTTTTATGTTGATGCGGAACGAGGAATGTTTCATTGTTTCGGCTGTGGTGCTGGAGGAACCGCTATCACATTTTTGATGAAATACGAAAATCTCTCTTTCCCCGAAGCGGTAAGAGTTTTAGGAGAGAGATTTGGTATCCAAATTACGGAGGAGAAGAATAAGCCGGAGGAATCAGGAATTTATCAGGCGCTGGAATTCGCCGCTAATCTTTTTACTACCTATCTCTATTATTATCCGAACGCATTAAAATATTTACGGGATAGGGGAATTGGCGAAGAGGTGCAGAAAAGATTTCGGTTGGGTTATGCCCCGGGAAATCGGAGTCTATTGAAAGAGGCGAAGAAGAGAGGAATACCCTTAGAACTCTTACGGCGGGTTGGAGTGATTGTGACAAAGGATGGAGAGGATGAGGACTTTTTCTTCTCCCGCCTCATCTTCCCGATATTTTCCCCCAATGGTAAAGTTATTGGCTTTGGGGGGCGAACCTTAGAAGAAGGGGTTGAGCCAAAATATTTGAATTCGCCCGAAACCGAAGTTTTCAAAAAGGGAGAAACCCTTTACGGTTTCTATCAAGCCAAAAAGGGGTTAAGAGGAAGTAAACCAATCCTTGTGGAGGGTTATTTTGACCTCCTCTCCTTAGTCCAGGCAGGCATTGAGAATTGTTTAGCCCCTCTGGGGACGGCCTTCACCTTATCCCAGGCGATGCTGATAAAACGATACACTGACGACCTCTACATCTCTTTTGACGGTGACCCCCAGGGGGAAGAGGCGGCAAAGAAGGCAAGCATAATCGCTCTCCGTGCCGGATTGAATCCCCTGATTGTGGAACTGCCCGACGGTTTTGACCCAGATAAATTCATTCGGGAGAAAGGAAAATCCGCTTACCAAAACCTTTTGTCTACTGCCAAGGATTTTGTCGACTTTCTGGTGGCAAAAAAAGACCTCTCCCGGATCTCGGGGAAGCGCGATTTAATTACGCAATTTCAGGAGATAATCCCGGAGATAGGCAATGAGGTCTTACGTGAACTTTATCTCAATAAGGTTACCGAAATTCTGGGCATCAGAAGGGATCTCTTACTTTTGCCTCGAAAAAGACCGACGGGGGAGGCGAGTAGAATTGCTGGAGGAAAAACCAAAAAGGAGGAGAAACTTCTCTCCTATATTATTCTTAATCCGGAATACGCCCGAATCTGCCGGTCGGTCTTACCGGTGAGTGCCTTTCCGACTCGTTATCAATCTGCTGTCAATACCCTCTATCAGCTGTGCGATAAAGAGTTTACGGTGGCGGAGTTTTGTGATTCCCTCTCAGAGGAAGAGGATAAAAAGAATATCGCTTCTCTCCTCTTCCGGGAGGAAAGATTGCCCGGACCAGAAGAGTTTTTCTTCCTCTTAGAAAGGGTTCGGGCTGATGTCCTAAAAGGAGAGATTGATAACGAAGAAAAATTGCGGACATTTTTAGAAATAAAGAGGAGTTTAATGAAAAGAAAAGATGGGAGCAAAAATGTCTCGAGTTAAAGAATTTCTTTCCACAATTATTAATAAAGCCGGCTCGGCAAAGAGGTTATCTTACCAAGAGATTGAAGATTCCTTACCCTTAGATATTGAGCCGGCAGAGATTGAAGAGTTGATTCGCGAACTCAGCCAGCGCGGAATTAACGTCGGGACCGGTAAGGAGACGACGAGAGCGCCGAAGGCTAATGTTGCGGCACGGCGAGTGGAAGACCCAATCAAATGTTATTTCCGCGACCTTTCGGAATTACCCCTCCTCTCCCGAGAGGAAGAGGTGGAATATTCAAGGAATATGGAAGAGGGCTACCAGGAAATTGTCCGCTATCTTTTCATTATCCCACCGCTTCTGGAAGAATTCTTCTTAGAATGCAAACCCCTGGAAGAAGGAACCGGCTCTCTGGACCAAATCGCGCGGATTGAATTCAAGTGCTTAATTAATAAACGGGAGATGTGGTTAGAGAAGCAAAAGTTTATCCGTCGCTTACGACGAGTGAAGAGGCTTTTTGCGGAATGGGGAGAGTTAAAGGCGAAGAAGACAAGGGCAGCAAAACGGCGCGTGGAAAATATAAAGGCGCGCATCATCAAAAGAATCCAATCCCTCTCCTTACAACACGGATTAATTAATAAATTCATTGAACGCTACCGAGAAATCTTGAAGGAAGGGATGCTCATCAAGGAAAAAATGACTAAGGATAAGAAGAATATTGAGGAATGGCGCCGACGCCAACGGGAGTTTGAAACAAAATACGAAATAACGATCGAGGCGATGGAAAGGAATATGGCTAAGATTGAAGAATGCGAAGCCAAGATTCTGGAAAATCGGGATAAGATGATAAAGGGGAATGTCCGTCTGGTAATTGCGATTGCCAAACGGTATATGAATCGGGGTTTAGAATTCGCCGACCTCTTAGAAGAAGGGAACGTTGGGTTAATCAAAGCCGTGGAAAAGTTCAACTACCGTAAGGGATTTAAGTTCTCCACTTATGCCACCTGGTGGATAAAACAGGCGATAACCCGCGCAATTGCTGACCATTCCCGGACCATCCGCATTCCTGCCCATATCATTGATATGATGAATAAATTAAATCGGGCACAGCGAAAATTCATTCAGACCTACGGACGAGAACCAACCATCGCTGAATTAGCCCAGCGCCTCGGGACACCAGTAGAAAAGTTAGATGCCCTCCGGCGGATCAGCCAGATTTCAATCTCATTAGATAAACCAGTAGATGACGAAGAGTCGTCTTTTGTTGGCGACTTCCTTTCCGATGAGAAGAGCATCTCCCCTTATCAACATACCGGTCGCCTCCTTCTCCAGGAGAAGTTGGAGGAAGCCTTTAAGTATCTCTCCAAGAGGGAGGAAAAGGTCTTGCGGTTGCGCTTTGGTTTAGGCGACGGCATACCCCGAACCCTGGAAGAGGTGGGACAGATATTTAATATCACCCGGGAAAGGGTAAGACAGATTGAGGCAAAGGCATTAAGACGTCTTGCTCACCCAAAACTCCTCAAGAAGTTTACCCTCTTAAAAGATATGCTCACCGGTTAAATGGTAACTCCGCATCAGATTGGGCTAATCTCGGACACCCACGACCAGAAGGAAAAGGTTTTGAAAGCCATAGAAATCTTTAATCAAAGGGGAGTGGCTTTTGTTCTTCATTGCGGCGATTATGTCGCCCCTTTTACTCTCCGATTGTTCGCCACCTTAAAGGCTCCTCTCCAAGGGGTTTTTGGTAATTGCGATGGAGAAAAATCCGGTCTGGCAAAAGCCGCCGAAGAGTATAAATTCTCTCTGGTTAACCCCCCACTGAAATTGACTTGTGGGGATAAGAGTATTCTCTTGTATCACAAATTGCCCGAAGAAATAAAAGATGATGTTGATTTTATTATCTTCGGACACACCCATCAATCTCTTCTTAAACCCGGAAGACCTTTTCTTCTCAATCCCGGAGAAGCGTGTGGCTGGCTAACAGGAAAGGCAACGATTGCCATTCTCGATTTAAAGGAGAAAGAGGCGGAACTCATTGAGATCTGAGAAAGAGAAGATAATCCCGGGTAAAGACTTTTCCTCCCTGAAAGAGGTGATGGGGGGCTTAATCAAAAGATTAGGACTGGACGAAGAATTGAGGGCTTGGCAGGCGGTTTTAAAATGGAAGGAGATTGTGGGCGAGAAGGTGGTGAAATATGCTAAGGCGGTAGAGGTAAAGGATGGCGTTCTTTACATCTCCTGCCCCAACCCTACCTGGCGAACCCAACTTACCCTGATGCGGGAGGAGATAATTAGTAAAGCAAACGAGTTGCTCGGGAAAAGATTGATAAGGGAGATAAAATTTTTTAAGGGAAAATACTAAGCCGTTTCTCCTTTTATTTCTCCCGAAGATTATGAAAGACCAGAAGAAGGCTTATTTTTACGCCTCCCTTGTTGTCCTTCTCTGGTCAACGGTTGCTTCTGCTTTCAAAATTACCTTGCGCTATTTAGATTTTTACCAGTTATTATTGGGCGCAACCCTTGTCTCCTTTGGATTTTTTCTTCTCGCCTCCCTCTTTCAGAAAAAGGCTCCGCTTCTTAAACGATTAACGAAAAGGGATTATCTTCGTTCCTTCGGGCTTGGTTTTTTGAACCCTTTCATTTATTATGCGGTTTTATTCAAAGCCTATTCCCTCCTCCCGGCGCAAGCGGCTCAGCCATTAAACCAAACCTGGGTGATAATCTTATCTATTCTTTCCATCTTTTTCTTAAAACAGAAGGTCGGTCTCAGAAGCATCTTAGCCCTTTTTGTTAGTTTCTTTGGGGTGCTGGTCATTTCGACGGAAGGGCGGATTAGGGAATTAAAGTTTTCCAATCCCTTAGGCGTCTCCTTAGCGTTGGGGAGTGCGATAATCTGGTCGCTTTTCTGGATTTATAATCTAAAAGACCCACGCGAGGATTTGGTCAAGATGTGTGGGAATTTCTTTTTCGGTCTCTTACTAATAATAACCTTTCTCTTATTTTTTGGGAAATTAGGCGAGTCTCTTGTCCGATTAATGAATACTCGGGAAGGTCTGATTGGGGCAATTTATGTTGGTCTATTTGAGATGGGGATTACCTTTCTCCTCTGGTTAAAGGCACTGCAACTCTCAGAAAATACCGCCCGAATAAGTAATCTGATTTATCTCATCCCATTTCTCTCTCTGATTGTCATCCGATTAACAGTGGGTGAGCGGATTTTCCTTTCTACGATTACTGGTTTAGGATTCATCATTCTCGGAATTATGCTCCAGAGGCGATAATCTCTTCCAGAAGAATCAAAAAATCTTCGATTGAAAGGCTTTTCTATGAAGCGGGAGGAAAAAAGGTGAGAAAGTTGACCTGAATTACCGTCAGAAAAGTAATTGGTAAATTACCCGAAGTATGGGAAATTTATTGGATAAGAAAGATTAAATAACCAAATCTCCTTCTCCCTCCTAAAAGAGAATCCCAAATTGATTAAGGGAGGAACTAAAAGAGAGACTGAGGAGGAGATTTCCTGGGAGAAAGAGGGGGAGGAAAGAAGAAAGAGTAGGAAAATGGCTTAAAAAGGGACTTAATAAAGGGCTAATTTTCCCCAACGGGGTGAGGGGTTGAAACCCCTATTGAAACCCACCCCTGAGAGAAATTAGGATATGGCTCAGGGAGCAAAGGGGGATAAAATTAAGAAAAAGGCTCTAAGTTATTGTAAGATAAGGACTTAGAGGAAAAATCAGGTGAGAAAAAATGTTAGTGTCACTAACATTTTCCGACAACCGATGGATTAGCCGACAAGAGAGAAGATGGACTTTTAAGAGACATCCGGTTTTCCCTTCCGATTAAATTTTAGCCAAAAATTAACGGGCAAATTCCTCTTGACAAATGGATTTTTGTTATCATTTTATTGTATGGTAAAGAAGAATAACCTTTTTTGGCTTCCCTTTCTATTTTAGTTCTTCTTTCCCTTTTCTGCAAGAAAGGACCGGGAGAGGAAAATTACCTTAAACCGATAAATGTCTCAAATAATCCCGCACGTTCAATAGAGCCTTCAATTGCTGTTGATTCGAAAGGAACCGTCCATTTGGTCTGGACGGATTATACCCCCGGCAAGAGACAGATTTTTTACGCTTTTAAGCCTAAAGGCGGTGTTTGGACAGTTCCCGTTAATGTCTCTAATACCTATCGAAGTGCAAGTCATCCATCCTTAGTAGTTGATAAAGAAGACAATCTTCATTTGGCATGGCAACAGTGGGTAAACGGCTTGGGTTGGGTAATCTTCTATTCTTATCAATTGCCTTCTGGAGGTTGGTCTACTCCTGAAACAATTATTGCCACTGGAGGAGATGTTGGGCCGAAGATTGTTGTTGATTCTGTAGGCAGGGTATTTATGGTTTGGTATGGTGGCGGTTATTCAGGTAGGATATACTTCTCTCTGAGAGAAACCAATGGTATGTGGACATCTCCCGTGCCTCTCTGCGAAAGAGGATACGTTGATTTTGAACCTGAGATCGCAGTGGATAAGAAAGGAAAGGTGCATGTCGCTTGGAATTTTTGGGATGGAGGTTATTCTTCAAATGTATTTTATACTATGCGGGATACGATGGGAAATTGGTCTGAACCGTCCATAATCTTTGCGATAGACTCATTTGCAGATTATCCGGTTCTTACCTCCGACAAAGACGGAAATGTCCACATTGCTTGGTGGGATAGCACTCTCATTTATATGTATAAGTCTCCTGAAGGAAATTGGTCTGCTCCAGAATTTCCAGGAGTAGGTTTAAGCCCGTATGCTATCGCTATTGATAACAATGGAACGGTATATATAGCTTACTTAGGACCAAGATTGATAAAAAAAACAAAAGATGGGAGTTGGGAGAAGCCAATCTTAGTTGTCAGGAGGCTCGGAGGAATTCCATCGTTAGCCATAGACAATGAAGGAATAAAACATCTCGCCTGGGATTGCACGCCGCCGGATACAATTGATACACAGGATATTTATTATGTTGAAGTCAAAGATTATTAAAAAGTAAGGAGGAGAAGTAAAGATAAAAATCTCCTCTTTACTTAATCACTTTCTTTATTATAATTCTAAAAAGTTCAATCGGAGGAGAAATGAAGGTTGATTTTAAACCGGGTGATATTGTGCGAGTGCATACGAAGTTTCGGGAAATAGAAAGGGATAAGGAGAAGAAGAAAGAAGAGATAAGAGAAAGAAGCGCAGTCTTTGAGGGCACGGTCTTAAAGGTCAAGGGTGAAGGAGAGTCAAAAACCTTTACCGTCCGCCGGGTCTCCCGCGGGGTTGGGATTGAAAGAATCTTTTTCCTCTCTTCCCCCCTTCTGGCAAAGGTGGAGGTGAAAAAGAGAGGAAAGGTGCGTCGGGCAAAACTTTACTACCTGCGAGAGAAGAAAGGAAAGGCGGGAAAGATTAAAGTCCAAAAAGAAACCGCCCTCCCAAAAGAAGAGACGGAGCCGGAACTGGAAAAGAAGAATGCGGAGACAGGTGGAGATTAGATTCTGGCGCGCCGGAAAATTACTCGCCGGCGTTGATGAAGCCGGATGCGGACCTTTAGCCGGTCCGGTCGTTGCCTGCGCCCTAATCCTTAAACCCAATGTTAAGATAAAAGGAATAAAGGATTCTAAACTCCTTTCCCCAAAAGAAAGAGAAGCCTTATTCCCCATTATCAAAGAGCAGGCGCTGGCAATTGGCATCGGTAAGGTGAGTGAGAGGGTGATTGACCGGATTAATATCCAGAAGGCGACTCTTCTGGCACAAAAGAGAGCAATCTTAAAACTTTCCCCTCCGCCTGACTTAGTGATTGTCGACGGGAAGTTCTCCCCAAATTTGAAGATACCGGTTCGTTCTCTGGTCGGTGCCGACAAGAAGGTCTTTTCCTGTGCCTGTGCCAGTATTGTCGCGAAGGTGATAAGAGACCGAATAATGAAAAGGTACGACAAAATTTATCCGGAATACGAGTTTTCCTTTAATAAAGGTTATCCAACAAAACGTCATAAGGAACTTTTGCGGCAATTCGGACCTTCACCAATTCACCGGCAGAGTTTTCTTCCGGTCAGGGAATGCCTCAAAAGATGAAACTCCCTCTCTTTGGCAAAAATCTTCTCGCCCGCTCGCGGCAGAAGGAGGGAAAGAAAGGAGAAGAGATTGCCCAAAACTTTTTCTCCGAGAGAGGGTATAAAATTATTGCTCGGAATTACCGAACAAGATATGGGGAGATTGACCTGATTTGCTCCAAGGGCAACCTTCTGGTCTTCGTTGAGGTTCGGAGAAGGAACCGAAAAGGATTCGGCGAACCACAGGAGAGCCTCTCCGGGAAAAAGATTGAAAAGATTAAAAGAACCGCTGAATATTTCCTTGCCGAAAGAGGAATCAATGATAAGGAGATAAGATTTGACCTCTTTTGTATTGCGGGCGAAAAATTGGAACTGATTCCCAATGCTTTCTAAGGTCTTTTCTGCCAGTATCTTAGGAATTGATGCCTATCGGGTAGAGGTGGAGACCGACCTGGCGATGGGTTTACCCTCCTTCACCATCGTTGGTCTGCCCGACACCGCGGTGAAGGAATCCCAGCACCGGGTAACGACTGCAATTCGGAACTCTGGTTTTCCCTTCCCTTTAAGGAAGATTACCGTCAATCTGGCACCCGCGGATGTGAAAAAGGAGGGAGCTTCTTTTGACCTGCCGATTGCTTGTGGCATCCTTTCGGCTTACAATGTGATTAAGGGAACACAGGTGAGAAATTTTCTTCTGAGCGGAGAGTTAGCCTTAGACGGTCGCCTCCGACCGATTCGGGGAACAATTTGTATTGCCACGTTGCCGCAGAAGGGAGAATTTTCTGGCATTATTGTGCCGGCGGAGAATGGAAAGGAGGCGGCACTGGCGGCCAACGTTCCGGTCTTTCCCGCCAATTCCCTCGCTGAGGTGGTTAGTTTCTTAAATGGCGATTCCTGTTTAGAACCAGTCCGGGTTGATGTTGAAGGTCTTTTTAAGACCGCCCAGGAGTATTATGTTGACTTTTCCGATGTGAAGGGTCAGGAACAGGCAAAACGCGCCTTAGAGATTGCTGCGGCTGGTGGTCATAATGTCTTGATGTTAGGTCCACCCGGAACAGGGAAGACGATGCTTGCCCGAAGGATGCCGACGATTCTCCCGCCAATGGAATGGGAGGAGGCATTAGAGACAACGAAGATTTATTCGGTCCACGGTAGTTTAGAACCAGGACAGGCAATTGTTGCTACCCGACCATTTCGTTCTCCCCACCATACCGCATCCGAAGCCGGGATGATTGGGGGCGGAGTTTTTCCGAGACCCGGTGAGGTTTCCTTAGCCCATAATGGTGTCCTCTTCTTAGACGAACTCCCTGAGTTCCATCGGGATGTTTTGGAATCTTTACGGCAACCACTGGAAGATGGTTTTGTTGTGATTGGTCGGGCAAAAGCCAGCCTTCTTTTCCCGGCGCGCTTTCTCCTCCTCGCCTCAATGAACCCTTGCCCCTGCGGTTATTTCTCTGACCCTTATCGCGAATGTATCTGCTCCCCATCTCAGATTTCCCGTTACCGGAAGAAGATTTCCGGTCCTTTACTCGACCGGTTTGACCTCCAGATTAATGTTCCCTCTTTAAGATTTGAGGAGATCGCTCGGAAAGAGGTGGGCGAAAGTTCCGCCGCAATCCGCGAGCGGGTGACAAAGGCGCGAAGGATTCAGATTGAACGGTTCCGAGAGACAAAGCGGAAACGTCCAATCTTTTCCAATGCCCAGATGGAGACACGCGATTTGAAACGATTCTGCCCAATCACCAAAGATTCGGAGGATTTATTGAAAAGGGCGATTGAAAGGTTTGGCCTTTCCGCTCGGGCTTACGACCGAATCTTAAAGGTTGCCCGAACGATTGCCGACTTAGAAGGAAAGGAGAATATTGAACCGGCCCACATCGCGGAAGCAATCCAATACCGAAGTTTTGACCGAAAACTCGAAAGGTAAATTATCTCAGGATAACGAGTTTCTTCTCTTCCCCTTTCCCGCCAATCTCCAATAAGAAGATATAAACCCCAGATGGTAGGCGGGGTAAATTTTCGAGAGAATTCTCTCCTGAGGCGAAGAGGAGATTTCCGGTTGGTGAATAAATCTTTAAGAAAAACCTTCCCCCGGACCGGAGAAAGAGGTAAGTTAACTCCTTCCGCGGATTGGAAATAAATTCAACCCGTTTTCTTTCCTTTTCCCCTTCTTTTATACTCTGGGGGGTAGAGACCAAAATCCACCCGCTCTGGGTATTATTCCCAGAAACAAAATCATTAAAATAGGCAGTAGTGCATTTCCGGGGATAACTCCCGGGAGGAAGTGCTACTCGCCATTCAGGAAAGTTAACCAGAGTTGTGGCATAGGGATAGATTGGGTCAACAATCGCCAGGGCGTTGTAAAAATTGCCAATCCGGTAATAGACCGGAGTTCCCGCAATCGCCGGGGAGTTATTACCAATCTCCGCCTGGACCGGAACGATACTCCCCGAATCAACCGAGCCTGGTGGTTGGGTAAGGGCTAAGGTCCAGATATCAATCCGGGGGGTTGAAACCCCATAGAGGATGACATCATCCAGATAGACCCCATCATAAGTTATTGTGTCATTGCTCTTGAAGTGAAACCTAATCCCATCCGCATTTCGGGGTAAAATGAAGGAATAACTCGCCCATTGCTGATACCGACCGGTGCGGGTCATAAGTGTCCGCCAGGTATCTCCGAGGCGATACTGGACATAGATTGAATCTCGACCTTGCTCTAAATAGCGATAAAGAGAGAAGCGGAAAATTCCATAATCGTAATCGCTAAGACGGAAAAATCGGTCAATGCCATTATTCTGATTATTATAATAACCGTACCCATTGATTGGCGAACATTTGGCGGAATAAGGGGCACTGTTGGAGCGGTTTGTAACCCTGGTCCAGGGATAATTCCCCCATAAGGTCCAGTTCGTCGGAAAATCATCCATCCCGTCATAGAAAATGACCGTGAGAGTCCGTGCCACCCCGTAGGCAATCACATCGTCCAGATAAACCCCCTCGTTCACTCCCCCACTATCGCTGGTGAAAGTGAAGCGAATCCGATTTGCCGAATTTGGTATCTCGGAGATGGTGATACATTGCCAAACTGGATAAAAACCATCCCTCTCCCAGGCTACACTCCAGGTAGAGCCATTATCCGTGGAATAGGAAAATTCTAAGAAATCACCCTCCTCCGTATTCTGGTAGACCCAGAAAGTAATTGTGCCGATATCGTAATTGGTGAAATTAACCGCTCGCTCCATCCAAACCGAAACATTATTCCGATATTCGGAATGAGGGGTGCATTTTACCGAGTAGGAATGAGAGAAGAAATTTGTCTCCTTCTGGCTCCAGTATTCATTAGGAGTCCCACCCAATGTCCAGGAACCCGGAAAGGTAGTGAAGTCATCGCCGAAAATGACCCTCTGAGCGAAGAGAAGGGTGAAAGGTAAGGCTAAAATAAAAAGTATCCTTCTCATCATTACCCCAATACTTTACCTAAAGGTAAATGACATTAAAGTCGGTAAACTCTCCGGTCGGTTTTTCATAAATAACCTCAATATCCGTAACCCGGGCGTGGGGCGGTCCCTGGTGCAATCTTTGCAAGAAATCCCCCATCTTCTCTTCCTCTCCTTCCGCAACAACCTCCACTCGACCATCAGGAAGATTCCGCACCCAACCTTTGATATTTAATGCCTTTGCGGTTCGTCGGGTGAAGTCGCGGAAAAAGACTCCCTGGACAATTCCGGATATATAAAGGTGCAACCGCTTCATACCGTGCTCCGTTTTAATATCCGAAGGTCACCCTTGCGGATGGTTATCCCGGAACTATCAAAGTAGTTCAAAAGGGGGATCACATATCGGCGCGTGGTATTTAATCGTTCGCGATATTCGGAAGGTGTTATCTCTTTTCTCTCCGTTAAAAGGGAGACGAGGATTTCTTTTGCCCTCTCAACTGTTTCCCTGGGGAAGAGAAAGCCTCCAATCTCAATCAAATCGCCGGTCTCTTTTAGTATCCCAATCACTTTGCCGTATCTCTTTTCTCCAGCAAAATGTTTGATGAGTTCCTTTTCGTCGGGCGGCATAAATCCTTTCCCTTTTAAGAAGGAGACGACCTTCTCCGCCAACCCTTTCTCCTCTTCGGTTAGGGAGATTTGGAATCCGGAAAGTTTAATCGTCTCCTTCTCCATAACGAGAACCCCTTCCTCTATCACTTCTTGTAAGACCTTTTCCCTTAGAGGTGGTGCCATCTCCTGTGCCAATCGGCTTATCAATTCGGAATATCGGATACCCGTTTTATAGGGATTCTCTTTGTGATAATCGCTTATAATGCTTTTAATCTTCTCCTTTGCCTTTTCGTAATTGGTGGTTGTGATATAACCAGCGCATTCTTTAATTTTACCTTCTTCTCTCAATTCGGACAAGATTTCTTTGAGATTGGTCAATCCAGCCCTTCGGCCGATCTCCTTTTCCGAGATTGGATGAAAGCCCGAAGAATTGACCAGTTCATAAACGACGACCTTTTTCTCCGGGGAATTTAAGCGGGAGAGGTGAGAGAGGAGAGAGGCATCACCCCTTTTTACTTTCCTCTGGCAAACCTCCAAAACCTTGCCCCCACCGATGGTCATTGGTGGACTAAAACTACGCAAGATAAAGGGGTCTTGAATTTCGCAAACAATCATCTCCTCGGTGAAGATTTGGCAGTAGTCAGATTCTCCCGGGGGAATCTCATCGCGGAAGAGGGGATAAATTCGGGCTAAGGTCTCTTTGGTTCCGATGTGGAGTTTGAATCTCTTCCCTCTTTTTATCGAATTATTCCGAAGGAGGGTAACATATCCTGAGAAAAAATGGGTTGGCTCTAAACTTTTTGGTTCGATGAGGACATCCCCTCTTATAATCTCTTCCTTCTCCTGTCCCAATATATTGATTGCCACTCTTTCTCCCATCTCGGCTTTTTCTATCTCTTTCTTGTGTCTTTGGAGCCCTCGCACCCGGACCAGAAAGCCCTTTGGGGCGACTTCGAGGGTATCGCCGACCCGCACCGAACCGGAGAGGATTGTTCCGGCAACTACCTGACCAAAGCCTTTGATCCGGAAACTTCGGTCGACATGACACCGAAAATATCCCCGGTCCTCCTTCGGGGGCGTCTCTTCAATCATTTTATCAATGAGACCTCTCAATGTTTCTATCCCCTCACCGGTTAAAGATGAGACAAAAACAATTGGGGAAGATGCAAGATAACTCCCCCGGACTAAGTTTCTCACCTCTTCCTGGACAAGGTAGAGGGTTTCCTTATCGACGAGGTCAATCTTGGTGATAACGATAATCCCCCTTTTGATGCCCAAAAGTTTTGTGATTTCAAAGTGTTCTGTGGTCTGCAATCTCACCCCTTCGTTGGCGGCAACTACCAAAAGAACCAGGTCAACCGTGTGGGCTCCGGCAATCATATGCCGGATAAACTTTTCGTGTCCGGGGACATCAATAATTGTTGCGGAATCACCATAGAAAGCAAATCCTAAATCGGTCGTCATCCCCCTTTCCTTCTCCTCTTTCAATCGGTCGGGATTATATCCGGTGAGGGCGGTAACCAGGGCGGTTTTGCCGTGGTCAATATGGCCACAAGTCCCGATCACACAATGCATCTCACTCTCCCATTACTTTATTCTTTCTTCTTAAATGGGAAGGGGGGATTTTTAAAAGCAGGCGATACTTGGCAACGGTCCGCCGGGCAATCTTCACCCCTTCCTTTTGTAAGAGATTTCTAATCTCTTCATCGCTCAGGGGACTATTTGGGTCTTCATTCTCAATCAACTCTTTTACTCTTGTGATCACACTCATCTTTGGCTTATCCCCAATCCCCGAAGAGAAGAAGGAGCGAAGGTGAAATATTCCGGATGGCGCGGAAAGGTATTTCCGCATAATCGCCCTTGAGAGACTGGAGGGATGAAGTCCCAGTTCCCGGGCACAATCGATAAGGTTGAGGGGAGCAATCTTTCCGCCCGATTTTAAGAAATCTTTCTCCTTTTCCACAATATAAGAGACAACCCGAAGGAGAAGTTTCTTTCTTGCCTCAATACCTTTAATAAAACTTACCGCCTCCCGCACCTTTTCCCGGACAAATTCAACCTCCTCCCTCGTATAAGAAGATGGGTTTCTTAAAACATTACGGTAATAAGGGGAGATCCGGAGATGGGGAATTCGTTCGTCCCGAAAGATAATTGAATAGTTCTCACCCGAAAAGTGAACCGCAAAATCCGGTTCAACGAAATCGCAGGTTTTATCGGAATACTTGCGGAGGGGTCTCGGTTCTAAGGATTTAAGATTGGCGAGCGCCCTTTTCACTTCGGAAATTGAAACCCTCATCTCTCGGGCAATTTTCTCACAGTTTAAGGAAAGGAAAGCGGAATAGAATCTCTCAATAATCTGGAATTCCAGGGAAGTCGAGGGAAAGCCGGCAAGTTTCAGTTGGGCTAAAAACATCTCCTGCCTGGTGTTCGCCCCAATACCTCCAGGCTCAATTTCTTTTAGAACATCGATGATTCCTGAAACCCTCTCTTTCTCTATCCCCAAAACTTCACTCAACTCTTCAAGAGGAAAAGGAAGGAGACCATCTTCATCAAGACTCTGAAGGATATATTCCGCATAGGGCAAATCTTCCTCTTTCAACCGGGTCCGGAGAATTCTCTTTAGTGACTCCATTGGCTCCGCCTCTTCTTTTGCGGACGGGAGAAATTCCTCCTTCTCTTCATAGGGGATTCCCCACTGTCCACTATCTTCGGGGATGAAGTCAGAAAGGTCAAACTCATCCTCCCTTCTCTCCTCTCCTCTCCTTCTCTCCTCGGGCATCTCTTCATCTAATGGCTCTTTTTCCGCTTCCTCCTCGGGTAGGATTTCAAGTGTTGGATTCTTCTCTAATTCCTGCCTTATCACTTGCTCCAATTCTAAGGTAGGGAGAGCAAGGAGTCGGATGTTAAGGAGGAGTTGGGGGGTAAGGACTAATTTCTGTTCCAGCCTTATCTCATCTCTCATAGCCAAAACCTTTCACCCAGATAGAGTTGTCGACAAGATTCATTCTGGGTAAGTTCTTCTGGTGTTCCCGCAAAGAGGACCTTTGAATCGTAGATGAGGTAAGCGCGGTCAGTAATCTCCAATGTTTCTCGGACCGAATGGTCGGTGATTAAAATCCCTAATCCTTCTTCCGCCAGATTTCTAATTATCCTCTGGATCTCCTGACGCACAATTGGGTCAATCCCGGTAAATGGTTCATCAAGGAGGAGGAATTTCGGTTTAGTCGCAAGGGCTCGGGCTAATTCCGCTCGGCGCCGCTCACCCCCGGAAAGTGTATCGCCCCTCTGATGCGCCAGATGCTTAATACCTAACTTCTCACAAAGATTTGTGAGAATCTCTCCCCTCTCTTCCGGTTGAATTCCGGCTAATTCGAGGATGCAAAGGATATTCTCCGCCACAGTCAACTTCTTAAAGATTGACCCCTCCTGAGGTAGATAACCGATACCAAGACGTGCCCTCTGATAAACCGGGAGATTTGTAATATCCTGGTCATCAAGGATAATCTTCCCCTTGTCGGGTTTTTCAAAACCGATAACCATCTGGAAGGTCGTGGTCTTTCCCGCACCGTTTGGTCCTAAAAGCCCGACTACTTCTCCGCGTCGCACTTCAATTGTCACATCCTGCACCACCCATCTCCGACCGTATCTCTTAGAAAGAGTCATCCCAATTAAATGCCCCCCAATCATTTTCGCACCAACCGACCCGAGGTTATCTCCGCTACTAATACCTCCTCTATCTCACCGTTCGCCATTGTGAGACAAAACTCTCCGGCGGAAATCTCTATCCTTTCCTTATCCGTCTCATAAGAAACTGAGACCTCTTCTCGAACCTTCATCCTTTTCAACTCCCCCTTCTCGGTCCAGAAGTAAAAGGTCTTCCCTTTCACTCTTTCTCTCTCACTTATGAGATATAGATTACCGCGACCGATTCCCGAATCGCCCGAAATAAAGTAGATGAGAGTATCACACAGGATTCTTCTCTCCTTCTGGTTGATTTCAACCGGAGGAAGAAGGAATAACTCGGAAGAAGGTTGGAGATAAACTAATCCCTTTGCCTTAACTGTGGTTTCCCCATCTTTCAGAAGAATGACCGGTTCCGAGCCTTCTCCCCTCCTTTCCTTCATATTGTAGAACCAATTGAAAGCCCTTAACTCTAAATTCTTTCCCTCAGGGATTAAGTTCGCCTCCTCGGATTGGCAGGTTTTTCCTCTCAGGTTCAATTTAAGGTGATTCGTCCAAATCGAAAGCGACTCCAAATCTATTTCCACGTTCTTAAAGAGTTCACTTTCTTCGGTCGAGAGGTTGTAAATACAAGAATCACCTTTTAATATTCCCTCCTCACTTTCAATTTTGACTCCTCCCTTGAGGATAAAGAAGGAAGAAGTCGGAAAGTAATATCCCTCCCTACCTCTGATTAAAAGCCTTCCCGGGAGAGAAATAGAAACCCCTTCGGAAAACCTGCATCCCCTTTCTTTCCCATGAAGAACAATCTCCATCTTTTCACCTTCAATCTTTAACTTCTCTTCCGCAAAAAGATATAGAATGAGAAAAAGAACCATCTTCACTTAAACCCGTTCGAAGACTCTCCCTTAACCCGGCTTTTGATTGTAATCTTTGAAAGACTCGCATCAGAAACTAACCCCTCTCCTTCAATCTCCGCCGAAGGACTAATGATTTTAACCCAGGCATCGGTCTCAATTCTTTGTCTCCGATTATTCCAGGAGAGGGAGTCAGTCATGAGGTAGATGGAATCTTCGGTAGCGATGCGCACCATCCCCCGGGCAACAAGGTCAGAAGTCCTGATAAACACTCTCCCCTCGTCCGTGGTTAGACTGGAGACAATCTTCCCCTCAGAAAAGAAGAAGATTCGCACTCCGCTCACCTGAATTACCCCTTCCTCTTCATAAAAGACCGCTTTTTCCGCAAACAGACGGTACAACCTTTCCCCGGAAAACGACTCCTCCATCTGAAAATTAAGAGTAATTGCATCTGGAAGAGAAACCTCCTGTTTCCCCTCCTTTCCCCTTTTGCAGCACAATACAAACAAGATAGAAAACAAAAGACAAAGAACCCTTCTCATTTCCCCCAGAAGACCCATTCCTCCGGATACTCCCTCACAAAATCAAGTGCGGACCTTGCGAACTCCTCCGGTCCATTTATCCTCTCGATTTTAACGACCACCTTCTTTTCGCGTGATAAGAATCCAAATATTGAATACAAGGGACACTTAGCTCTTTCCGCTATAACAAACGGAGTCTTTACAATCCGAAACCCGCGCCAGAAGATATCAAGAGAAAACCTTTCCACCCTTCGGGTGTTATCCACCGCAAAACCTAAGAGAAAACCCCTCCTCACAAGAGAAAGCATTTCGGGAACCGACCGAACAAGAAAAACACCATCCCTTCGCCGAATCCTTTCGAGAATCCGCGACACAAGAGAATACTTTTGACTTGAAACCGCAATACCTACTCGAAAACCCGCCCGAGCAAAGATTGAAGGAAGAACCTCCCAGATTCCGAAGTGGAGAGTCAAAAAAACACCCCCTTTCCCCGATTGAACCTCACCTGGGATTTCCGGAAGAAAATCCCTGTTTCCCAATAGAGTGAAAGCAAAATTCTCGGAAAGCCTCTTCGCATTCCGGCTAAAGAACTTATGAGACCTCTTCTTAAATAGAGCATAGTAATTATTCTCAATCTCTTTCCGATAACCCTTATTTCGCAGAAGATAACCAAGCAAGAGACACCTGAACCCTGAAGTTAAAAGTCTTTCGCGGACGGTCATCTCTTCTTTTTCTTAAAATAAAGCGAGCGTCTCAAAAACTCAACAAAAAGCGGATGGGGTCGCAACGGTCGCGAACGAAACTCCGGATGAAATTGAGTAGCGATGAAAAATGGATGCTCCTTCAACTCAATTATTTCGACCAATCTCCCATCAGGAGAAAAACCTGAGGCAATAAGCCCCTTCTTCTCGTACAGATGGAGAAAATCTCGATTGACTTCGTATCTATGCCTGTGTCTCTCGTAAATCAACCTCGAATGATAAATATCAAAAGCCAGAGAATTCTCCTTAAGCAGGCAGGGATAGGAACCACGGCGCAAAGTCCCTCCCATTCCCTTAACCCCATCATGCTCTTCCATCAGACAAATCACCGGGTAAGGAGTATCAGGGTCAAACTCGGTAGAGTTAGCACCAGGCAACGAGAGAACATTCTGGGCAAATTCAATCACCGCACATTGCAAACCAACGCAGAGTCCAAGATAAGGAACTCCTCGGGTTCTTGCATAACCTGCCGCTTTCACCTTCCCCCTCATCCCCCGGGGACCAAAACCACCCGGCACTAAAATCCCATCCACCCCGGACAGAATCTCCCAACCATCAGACTCTTCTAACACCTCGGAATCAATCCAGCGAATTCTCGCTCGGATTCTCGTTTCCGCCTCAGCATGATTCAATGCGGAAATCACACTCTTATAAGCATCCTTCACATTCAAATACTTCCCACAAAAACCAATCTCCACCTCCTCTTCCGGATTATCCAGTCGGAATACAAAATCCTTCCATCTCTCAAGAAGAGAAACCTCCGAACATTTTGACCTCAGACCCAGATACTCCATAATCAACCAATCCAATCGTTCCTCATGAAAAACAAGCGGTAGCCGATAGATATTAGCAGTATCAACCGCTTCAATCACTGCCTTTCGGTCGACATTACAAAAAAGCGCAATCTTCTCCTTAAGATCCTCTCTCAGTGACCTTTCGGTCCTATACACAATAATATCCGGCTGGATTCCGATTTCCCGCAACTCCTTAACTGAATGCTGGGTCGGTTTCGTCTTAAACTCCTCAACCGAACGAAGAAAAGGAACGAACGTCAGATGAACAAACAGAGTATTCATCTTCCCCTCTTCCAGTGCCATCTGCCGTGCCGCCTCCAGGAAAGGAAGACCCTCAATATCACCCACGGTCCCGCCAATCTCCACAATCACACAATCGATATCACTCATCGCCAGACTCCGGATTCGCTCCTTAATCTCCCCGGTAATATGAGGCACAACCTGAATCGTCCCTCCCAAAAAAGCACCAGCCCTCTCCTTCTCAATCACCGAAAGATAAACCTGACCCGCAGTCAGATTATTCTCCTTTGAGAGATTCTCGTCTAAAAATCGCTCGTAATGACCAAGATCAAGATCCGTCTCCGCACCATCCTCGGTAACAAAAACCTCACCATGCTGAAAAGGACTCATTGTCCCTGGGTCAACATTAATGTAGGGGTCAAGCTTCAAAAGACTAACCCGGAGACCACGAGCCTTCAACAAAAAACCGATTGAAGCGGTCACAATACCCTTACCCAAAGAAGAAACCACGCCACCAGTAACGAAAACAAACTTCGCCATCACCTAATTATAACCGATAAATCAAACAATGCAAGGGAACACGAATATAAGAACCCCGGTGGTTTTAGCGGATTCTTTGGTCTTTTTCTCGACCGGGAGAAGCCCCTGGCAGATTTTTGAGGATGAAGTTTTTATTAATCCTTTTCTTATGGATTTTTGGGGCGGGAGTTGACAATCGATAAAAATCTCTTAAACTAAAAAGGATGAAGTTAATTGAGTTTTACGCTAAGGAAATCTTCCAACGAGCGGGAATCCCATCCCCAAAGGAAAGATTGGTCCATTCGGTAGACGAAGGGCTTTCCGTTATCCCCGAAATCGGGATTCCTTGTGTCCTGAAGGCACAGGTCTTAGTTGGAAGTCGAGGGAAATCGGGGGGGGTGAGGTTTGTCGAAAAGGAAGAAGAACTTTTAACTTCCCTGAAAGAAATCTTCTCCCTAAAAATCAAAGAAAACCCCGTAGAGATGGTTTTAATCTCCGAGAAGGTGAGGATTAAAAAAGAACTATTCTTAAGCATTACGATTGACCGAAATCTTTCTCAACCGGTTCTCCTTGCTTCCCCCTACGGCGGGATGGATATTGAGGAGATAGCGCGGGAAAGACCAAAGAGGATGCTAAAAGAACCGATTGACCCTTTCTTAGGTCTTCTCCCCTATCAGAGCCGGAGAGTCGCCTTTGCCCTCCTCCCGAATGAACCAAACTTAAATTCCCCTCTTTCTTCTGTCATTATGGCTCTCTCGAAGGTATTTTTTGAAAATGATTGCCAGTTAGTAGAGATTAACCCATTAGTTGTTTCCGAAGAAGGAAATCTTTTGGCTCTGGATGCCAAGATTATCCTTGATGACAATGCGAGATTTCGTCACCCGGATTGGGATAAGTATGAATATAATCTTTCCCCCTTAGAATCCATTGCTAAGGCGGAGGGGCTTTCCTACATAAAACTATCCGGAGAGATCGCAACGATTGTTAATGGAGCAGGTCTGGCGATGGCCACATTAGACCTCTTAAACACCTACGGAGCAAGAGCGGCAAACTTCTTAGATATTGGTGGTTCTTCTTCACCCGAGAAGACGAAGAAGGCACTTGAGATTATCACCTCTTCCGAAGTGAAGGTTGTGCTTATCAATATCTTTGGGGGCATTACCCGCTGTGACGATGTCGCGCAGGGATTAATTGACTTCTTAAAGGAAAAACCCTTAGGGTTGCCAATCGTTGTCCGATTGGTTGGGACGAATGAAGAGAAGGCACGTTCCCTATTATCATCCCTACCTTCTAATTTTAAGATTCACTTTGCTCAGACGATGAAGGAGGCGGTAAAGAAGGCAAGTGAACTCGCAAGGAGTGTTTAGGAGATGGGCATTTTAATCTCAAAGAGATCGCGGGTTTTGGTCCAGGGGATAACCGGCCGGGACGGAAGTTTCCATACCCGGGAGATGGTCCGATACGGAACGAATGTTGTTGGTGGGGTAAGTCCTAAGAAAGGGGGGAGTTTCTTTGATAAGATTCCGGTTTTTAGAACGGTGGAGGAAGCAAAGAGGAAGACCGGTTGCGACACCTCAATCATTTTTGTTCCTGCTCCTTTCGCAGCGGATGCCATCTATGAGGCTTGCGACGCTGGACTTGACTTGGTCGTTGTCATCACCGAAGGGATTCCGGTTTTAGAGATGATGAAGATAAAAGCCTATTTGAAAAAGGAGAAGAAAAGGACAAAGATTTTAGGTCCTAATTGCCCGGGCGTTTGTAATCCGGGTGAGGCGAAGGTTGGGATCATCCCCTCTGCTTTTTTTAAGAAAGGGAAGGTTGGTGTGGTTTCCCGGTCCGGGACTCTCACTTATGAAATATCTTATCACATCTCTCAATCGGGCTATGGTATCTCAACGGTGGTTGGGATTGGGGGAGATGCGATAAAGGGGATTGGTTTCTCCGATTGCCTTTCCCTTTTCCAGGAAGATAGCGAGACGGAAGCTATCGTTATTATTGGGGAGATTGGCGGGGACGACGAGGAGATTGCGGCGAAATATGTGGCAAAGAAGATAACGAAGCCCGTCTTCGGTTTTATTGCCGGAAAGACCGCTCCTCCGGAAAAAAGGATGGGACATGCTGGAGCAATCATTATGGATGGAAAGGGAACAGCGGAAGAGAAGATTAGAGCGTTCCACCTTGCTGGGATCACTCTCTTTTCCGAACCAGAAGAGATAAAAACCCTCTTACAGGAGAAACTCGGATAGTGGAAAAAATCCCACCAAAGGAAGAAGTTGTCCAGACCAAAAAGGGTCATCAGATTTTTATATCTAAGGAGTTTTGCAAATCCTGTCGGATTTGTATTGAGTTCTGTCCGAAGGGGGTCCTTTCTCTGGGAGAAGATTTAAAGGTTTCGGTAAAAAATCCCGAAGAGTGCATCGGTTGCCTCATCTGCGAGGAGATGTGTCCGGATTTTGCCATTTCCGTTAAGAGGGGAAAAGCGGATGAGAAGACTTCTTTCCGGGAATGAGGCTTGTGCCCTTGGGGCGATAAAGGCGGGAATTCGCTTCTTTGCTGGTTATCCAATCACACCCTCGACGGAGATTGCGGAATTTATGGCAAGAGAATTACCGAAACAGGGCGGGATTTTTCTCCAGATGGAGGATGAGATTGCTTCCATCAATGCGGTGATTGGTGCCCGGGCTGCCGGGATGAAAGCCATGACCGCCACCTCTGGACCGGGCTTCTCCCTGATGCAGGAAGGGATTGGTTATGCCTGTATGGCAGAGATTCCTTGCCTTGTGGTTGATGTTCAGCGGGCAGGTCCGGCAACCGGTCTGCCGACAAAGCCTTCTCAGGGTGATGTGATGCAAGCCCGGTGGGGAACACATGGCGACCATCCAACCTGTTGCCTTTATCCGGAAACTGTGGCAGAGACCTATTCCCTATCGGTTGCGGCGGTAAATCTCTCAGAATATCTTCGGATGCCGGTGATTTTATTGATGGATGAGATTATTGCTCATATGCGAGAAGTGGTTGACCTTCCGGAGGAGGTTGAGACTTATACTCCGGAAAGGAAGAAGAAACCAAAAGAATTTTATCGCCATTATGATGAAGAGAACAATTACGGTTCGGAATTTGCCCATTTCGGCGAAGGTTATCGGATTCACATCTCCGGTCTTACCCATCGTCCCGATGGTTTCCCGACTAATGACCCGAAGGTTATCGCCTGGAAGATGGAGCGGTTAAAGAGAAAGATTACCGAGAATCTACACCTCTTTTCCGATCTCGCGTGTGAATACTTTGATTTGGGTGCGGAGACCTGTTTAGTCTCTTATGGGGCAAGTGCCCGGAGTGCCCGGGAGGCGAAAAATCTTTACGAAAAGGAGAGGAAGCGCCCGCTCGGTTTCATACGTCTTCGGGTTCTCTGGCCCTTTCCGGCAAAAAAACTTTCTATCCTCTTAGAAAGTTCTTTGAAGGTAGTGGTGGTGGAGATGAATCAGGGGCAACTCTTGGGGGAGATTGAACGTTGTGTGAGCCCGAAGATTCCCGTAATTCCGGTCAATCGGGTTGATGGTGAAATGATAACCCCGGAGGAGATTCTTTCGGTCTTATGAAGGAAGAGGTTATTAACTATCTCCGGTTGGATGATCGTTTCCCCCATATCCTCTGTCCGGGTTGTGGCATTGGCACAATTGCCAACCAATTGGTTCGTGCCCTGATTGACCTCAAATTAGCAAAGGAGAGGGTCTGTATCGTTTCCGGGATTGGCTGTTCTTCCCGGATTCCGGGGTATTTAGATTGCGACACCTTTCACACTCTCCACGGGCGAGCGATCCCTTGTGCGATTGGGGTAAAGATGGCGCGACCGGAAATGGAGGTAATTGTGATTGGGGGTGATGGTGACATCTTAGCGATTGGCCTTTCCCATTTTATCCATGCGGCGAGGAGAAACATTGATTTGACAGTAATCATTGTGAACAACTTTAATTATGGAATGACCGGTGGTCAGGTTTCACCCACAACCCCCCGGGGTTTTTTAACCCTTACTACTCCTTATCGGAATCCCGAAAGGGAGTTTGAAGTATCTGAACTTTCAAAAGCCGCTGGCTGTGTCTTCTTTGCCCGGACGACAACCTATCATGTTCGGCATTTGCGGGAGATGATAAAAAGGGGGATAGAGAAAAAGGGCTTCGCGGTCATTGAGGTTATTTCGCAATGTCCGACATTTTTCGGGCGCGTCAACCGAATTGGTGATGGAGTAGAGATGCTCAAATATTTTAAGGAAAAGAGTGTGGATGTGAAAAGCCTTTCCGGGAAGGAGTTCCCCAGAGATAAGATTGTGATTGGGGTTCTCTACGAAACCGAATCGGAGGAATTCTTGTCCGCTTATAAGGAAACACTCGGAAGATGAGGATTGAGGTCCGATTAGCGGGAAGGGGTGGCCAGGGATTAATCTTAGCCGGGATAATATTAGCCGAAGGGGTTGGGGTTTATGAAGGGAAATATGTTGTTCAGACACAAAATTACGGACCGGAGGCGCGGGGCGGTTCTTCCCGTTCGGATGTGATAATTGCGGACGAGGAGATTTACTTTCCTCATTGTCGCCAGGTTTCGGTATTAGCCTGTCTCTCCCAGGAGTCTTATAATGATTATTATGACTCTTTAGAGGAAGGAGGGGTTATACTCTTAGATGAATTCTACGTCCGGGAATTTACTCGTTCTCCCGCGCCAATCGTTCTCCCCTTCTCTCAGATCTCTCGGAAGGAGTTAGGTCGGGAACTCTTTGCCAATGTGATTACTTTGGGAACAATCTCGCGGATTCTCTCAACAAGATATGACCTATGCAGGTTAGAGTCCCTCGCGGAGGCATTGGCGAGAAGGGTGCCCGGGGATTACTTAGCCCAAAACCTCCGCGCCTTAGAGATTGGCTACAACCTCATAGAAAAGATCTAATCTCTTTGCTTTCTTTCCCCTTTTAATTTTCCGGGGCGAATGGGAAGGACAGAAATAATAAATTACCCCATAACTTAAAAGGAATTGACTTCTTATTCTTTTCCCTTAATCTTAAATGATGAAAGTTGGAGTCTGTGGTATCTTTTGTGAGAAATGCCCAAAGTTCCTTAAAAAACACTGTTCGGGTTGTGCTCCCAACCCCGTATGCCGGATGCCCGGTTGTGCGAAAGAGAAAGGCTATGACTTATGTTTTGACTGTCCTTCTTTCCCCTGCCCGATAAACTACGAATTCTTCCCAAAATCCTGGCTTGACTTCTTAAAATCAGAAGAGATTGTCGGATGAAAATACCAGAATACCACTTGAGATTAAAAGATTTCGTTTCGGTTATGAAAGGGGAAAAGGTTAGTCTCTCCCCTTTCGGGAAAAAGAAGGTGGAAGAGGGAAGAAAACGGCTAATCGCCTTATTAAAAGAAGGGGTCCCGGTCTACGGAGTGAATACCGGCTTTGGTGCCCTCTGCGAGAGGAAGATTGAAGAGAAGGAATTAGATAAATTGCAAAAGAACCTAATTCTTTCTCACTCCCTGGGTGCAGGAGAGGTTTTTCCCCCCGAAGTAATTCGGGGAGCAATCTTTTTAAGGGCAAACGCCCTCGCCAAAGGATTTTCCGGTGTCCGACCCGAAGTGATTGAATCCCTGTTGGTTTTATTAAATCGGCACATTATTCCGGTGGTTAATAAGAAAGGCTCGGTTGGTGCCTCCGGGGATCTTCTGCCCTTAGCCCAGATTGCTCTTGTCCTTATTGGTAAAGGGGATGTCTTTTATAAAGGGAGGGAGGTGAAAGCCATCTCCGCCTTAAAAAGAGAGAACCTCTTCCCGATTAACCTGACCGCAAAGGAAGGATTATCTTTGATTAACGGGACAGAAGTTTCTTGCGCCTATCTCGCCTTTAATCTCAATCTAATCAATCAACTCTTTTTGATTGCCAATCTGATTGCCGGACTCTCATTTTATGCCGAGCAGGGCGACCGAAGGGTAATTGATTTAAGGTTAGTAAGGCTCAAGCCTTATTCCGGCCAATTAAAGACCGCATCCCTTCTCAAAAGGATTTTGAGGGGAATGCCCAATCGGACGGAAAGAATTCAGGACCCCTACTCTTTCCGGTGTATCCCTCAGGTGCATGGTGCCTGTTATGAGGTGATAAGATTTGCCAATAAGATTATTGAGACCGAGATGAATTCCGTTACCGATAACCCGGTCATCTATCCGGAAATCGGGGTTTTAACCGGGGGCAATTTTCATGCCCAGGCGCTCTCTCAGGCAAGCGATTTTCTCTCAATTGCCTTAACCACCCTCTCCTTAATTTCGGAGCGAAGGATTTTCTATCTTCTCTCTGGTCCGCCCCCTTTCCTCATCAGGGAGAGCGGAAAGAATTCCGGTTTAATGATGGCTCAGGTCTTAGCCGCATCCTTAGCCGGTGAGAATAAAGCCCTTTCTTATCCCGCTTCAATTACCTCCCTCCCCACTTCTCTCAATCAGGAGGATTTTGTCAGTATGAGCATTAATGCCATCTCCAAATTGGAAAGGATTCGGGAGAACTTAGAGATGATTTTAGCGATTGAGGCGGTCGCTTCCGCTCAGGCGATTGAATTGAAAGGTCTTCCCCGAAAAGGGATAATTGGTAAGATATTTAAGGAAGTTCGGGAATTCGTTCCTTTCTTAGAGAAAGACCGGGAAATTGGCAAAGAGATAAGGGATTTTGCCCGAAACCTCTACCCGACATTAGGAAGATGCCTATTGACAAATAATCCTTTCTCATTATAATTTTATGGTATGACTCGAAAGGATATTGTGATTGGCCAGATTCTGCATTGGGCACTGAATATTGACCAGGGAATTCCAATAAAAGACCTCCGTCTCTTCACCCGTCTCTTATACTTCTGGCTTTCCAAAGAGATTAAGAAACTCTCAACCAATCCCGAGCATACCCCCTCGGAGAAAGTAGCGGAGGATTTGTATTATATGATGAGGGCAATGGTTCAATCCGCTTTACGGGTTCGCTGGACGAGAAATTCCTTAAATACCTTTGTCCGGGCAATCATCTTAAACCAGGATGGAAAGAGGATAAAAGAAATCTGGCGAGAGAGATACGGCGAGGGACCACCGGGATTTTTGGTAATTAGCCCAACTAAATTCTGTAACTTATCCTGTCCCAATTGCTACGCTAATGCGGCAACCGAAAAGGACCGCTTAGAATATTGGATTGTCCAGAGAATTGTTCGGGAGGCAAGAAAACTCTGGGGGGTTCGTTTCTTTGTCCTTTCGGGTGGCGAGCCATTTGCCTACCAGCACGAAGGGAAGGGAATCTTAGATTTGGCGAGAGAGTTTGATGACTGCGTCTTTATGGCTTATACTAATGGCACCCTGATTAACGAAAAAACCGCCCGGATTTTAAGAGACCTCGGCAATTTAACCCCGGCAATATCAGTAGAAGGATTTGAAGAAACTACGGACAAAAGACGCGGAAAAGGGATGTTTTCCCGAATTTTACAAACGATGGAGCGGTTAAAAAGGAATAAGGTTCTCTTTGGTATCTCCCTTACCGCTACCCGTTATAACTGCAAGGAGATTCTCTCTGATGAGTTCATTGACTTCTTCTTTAATAAAATGGGGGCTTCTTATGGCTGGATATTCCATTATATGCCAATTGGACGCGACATTGATATAAGTCTGATGCCAACCCCCCAGCAAAGACTCTGGATGTGGGAAAGAAGTTGGGAGATTGTGAAGAAGAAGGGGATTATGCTGGCTGATTTCTGGAATCACGGGACAGTTAGTCATGGCTGTATCGCTGGCGGAAGAGAGGGGGGGTATCTTCATATCAACTGGCATGGAGATATTGCCCCTTGCGTCTTCTTTCCCTTTGCGGTAAGCAATATCCGAGATATCTATGCTCAAGGGGGAACGATTGAAGAAGCAATAAGATCGCCTTTCTTTGAAGGGGTTCGGGATTGGCAGAAAAGATATGGTTTCTTTTCTCGGGGAGAGAATATTAGAGAGAATGACTGGCTTCGTCCCTGCCCAATAAGAGACCACTTTTTAGAAGCAAGGGAAGTGATTCAAAAATATGGTGCCCGACCAATTGATTACGCTCCCCATGAAATTTTAACCGAAAAGAAGTATATTGAAGAGATGGCAAATTATGACCGGGAGTTAGAAAATCTTATCAAGCCGATTTGGGAAAGGATTTACGCTAACCATTCTACTCCTCATTAACAATAACCTATAATAAAAAGAAAAGTTGTTTCTTTTGTTGAAAGGTAAATTTTGGGGAAAGGGAATAAGTTTTAAAAAATAATAACTTAGGATGAGAGAATAATATCTTATTCTTTTAAAGTTTTGGGGAAGAAGTGGAAAAGGTTTAACTTATCCCCAAAATCCACAAGAAATCCACAAAAATTCCCCAATCTTATTGACAGGATATTTTTTTCCCTTAAAATCTCTGTATGGGAAAAAAGGTTAAAAAGGAAGGGCTGAAAAGAGAGACGAGACGTTTTCCTAATATCTCTTTTACGAAGAAGAATTATCTCCTCCTTCTTTTAGCGATTATTGTCATTATTGCCGGGTTTTTCTTTTTAGCCAGAGGCTCAACAACATTAGCCCCAATTCTATTGGTTTTGGGTTATTGCGTTTTAGTTCCCTTAGCGATTCTTTGGAAGTAATTTAAGGTGCGACTCTACCACATCATTTCGGCGCAACAATTCAGCCGCGAGATATTAGAAGAGGTCTTCTCTTGTGCCGAGGCGATGGAGGAGATTGCCAAAAGAGGCGGGGCAGAGATTTTAAAAAATAAATTGATGGCCACCCTTTTCTATGAACCTTCCACCCGGACCCGTCTTTCTTTTGAGTCAGCGATGCGCCGTCTGGGAGGTGAGGTAATCTCCACCGAAGATGCCCAACAATTCTCCTCCGCGGCTAAGGGCGAATCCTTAGAGGATACAATTCGCGTCGTTGGGGGTTATGCCGATCTCATTGTCCTGAGGCACTTTGAAAGTGGTTCAGCCGAAAGGGCAGCAGCGGTCTCTCCGGTTCCAATCATTAATGCTGGGGATGGACCAGGTCAACATCCAACCCAAGCCCTTTTAGACCTCTGGACAATCAAAAAGGAGATTGGTCATTTAGACGGATTAAAGATTGCCCTGGTTGGTGATTTAGCCTACGGCCGAACCGTTCGTTCCCTTTCTTACCTTTTAGCCAAATATAAGGATGTGAAGATTTATTTCGTTGCTCCGGAGGTGGTTCGGATGCGGGATGACATCAAAGAGTATCTCAAAAGACACGAGGTCCAGTTCTTTGAGGAGGATGACCTATTAAAGGTTGCTTCGGAAGTTGAGGTCATCTATGCCACCCGGATCCAGAAGGAGAGGTTTGGGGAAAGGATTGACCTTTATGAGAAAGCCAAGGACCGATATATTATTGACCAGCAGGTCCTTCGGGTTATGAGAGAAGATGCCATTATTATGCACCCCCTCCCCCGGGTCTCCGAGATTAAACCCGAAGTTGATTACGACCGAAGAGCGGCTTACTTCCGCCAAGCCCAGAACGGTCTCTATATTCGAATGGCACTTCTTAAAATGATTCTTTTGGGTTAGGATTGAAGTATCTTCTCATTAAAGATGGTCGGGTAATTGACCCGAAAAATAATATTGACCAAACCCTTGATATTCTCATCAAAGATGAGAAGATTATTGCGCTTGGGAAAAGGATTAAATTTAAGGAGGCGCAAGTAATTTGGGCGGAAGGGAAAATCGTTTGCCCGGGTCTTGTGGATATCCATGTCCATGCCCGTGAGCCCGGGCAAGAAAGGAAAGAGACGATTAGAACCCTTTCCCGCGCTGCTGCCAATGGCGGATTCACAACGGTTGTCGCCTGCCCAAATACCATTCCGCCCATTGACACAAAAAAGAGAGTGAGGGAAGTCCTCAATTTAGCCAAAAGAAAAAGCCTCGTAAACTTTTATACCTATGCCTGTATCACAAAAGGGATGAAAGGGAAAGAGGTAGTCAATGTGAAAGGGATAAAAGAGGCGGGTTCGGTCGGGCTTACCGATGACGGTCTTTTGGTTAAAGACCGAAAGGTGATGAAAGAGGCAGTAAAAGAAGCCTTTAAATGGAATATACCAGTATGTCCTCATTGTGAAGAGAATGAAGGGAAAAGAGAGTCTGAGGCGAAATATCTCAGGGAGTATATTCAATTTATCTTAAAGAAAATCCCGGCTCGTTTTCATATTATGCATCTCTCCTTAAAGGAATCGGTCTCCTTGATGGAAAAGGCAAAGGGAGATGGTTTGCCGATAAGTTGTGAAGCCACCCCTCATCATTTTCTCCTTTCGGAAAGGGATTATGAGAAATATGGGGTCTCGCCCCCCCTCCGGTCAAAAGAAGATGTATCAGCAATCCAAGAAGGATTGAAAAGAGATATTATTGATGTTATTGCCTCTGACCATGCTCCTCATACCCCAGAGGAGAAGGCAGGTCCTAATCCACCTCCGGGTTTTATTGGGCTGGAGACGACCCTGGGGCTTGTCCTCACCTATTTGGTTGAGCCCGGACTTCTTTCCCTTTCCGATGCGATTCGGAAGATGACGATTGCACCCGTAAGGATTCTGGGGATAAAAGGCGGAGAATTAAGAGAATCTTTCCCGGCAGATATCACAATTATTGACCCGGAATTAGAATGGGTCGTTGATGTTTCAAAATTTGAATCAAAAGGGAGGAATTGTCCCTTTGCCGGCTGGAGATTAAAAGGAAGGGCGGTAATGACTATTGTCCGGGGAAGGATTATAATGAGCCGGATGAAAGGGATAAAAGGAAGATTTACCCCAAAGGATTAGTTTTATCTTATCGGCAGAGACCTCTGCCTCCTGAATTAACCCTCAACAACCAGATTCCTGAGTGCAATAGGCAAGAAGGATAATCTTAATGAATTTGACCTCTTCTTTTGGTAGCACCCAATTTTCTCATCTCCCTATTTAAGTATTCAATCACTACCGCTCCGGCCGAGGCATATTCCTCATTATTGGAGTTAGCGAAGAACTTTGCCCGAAAAGAGAGAAGAGAAGAGAAGAGAAGAGAAGAGAGCCTGGTGAGCATTACCTTTTGCTCAAGTTGGGCATACCCGCAGGCATCTTTATAGATTCGGGCATAATATTCCTCCCCTTCTTTTATCCTTTCTATCCGGTAATCACCGCTGTAATTTACTGCTCGCTCATGCCAGCCAACATTTAATGGCTCATTAAAATCACCGTTTGCCACCTCCGGTTGAATTATCTTCTTATTACATCTTTCCGGAGGAAAGAGAAGAAGAATTAAAGGGAGGGAAGGAAACCTCTTCAATTTAGCGGATGATCAGGATTTTCCGATATCTCTTTTCTTCCCCTCGGTTCTTTAAGAAGTAGACACCTTTCGGTAGGTTTAGATTATTGGATAAAAGGTCGTGAATCTTCATTTTGCCCACCTTGATTCCTAAGGCATTATAGAACTCTATTGGTATCTTCTCTTCGGTGGCGAGGAGAGATTTTGGGTTTTCCTCGGTGATACCGGATGGTTCAACGAAAAAGAACCCTTCAACTTTATTATTGAAGGGATTTTTATCTCCTTCATAAGCGGTTGAGCATTTTGTTGGAAACCGGCCGGTATCAGAGGCAATCCAGGAGGAGTCAAAGGTTAAATCGTATTCCCGGCCCGCAGCCAAGTTTATTCTCTTCGTTGTCCGCCAGTTACCAATCCAGAAGTGGCATTCAAACTGAATGGAAAGGTTGCCGAAGTTTTTTACTCGAGCCTTTGGTTGTAAAACTCTTCCCTGGGGCACGACACCCGTTGGTTCCAAGATTTCTAAGACCCCAACATCTCGAACCAGGACTAAGATTCGGCCGGTTTTGAAATTATTGTCAATCCGCTCGTCACCATCTAAGGCAAGGGTGCAGATGTAGTTCTGATAACCACGGGTAAGCAAGGTGCAGGGTGAAAATTCTTGGAGAAAGGAATCGTTCGGGGAGAGGGTGAGGGTTCTTCGGTCGGAGTAAAAATCTCCCACCCGGAAGATAGCGTCAAATGTTTCTGTTTGCCTTCCATAGTTTTTAATCCAGGCTTTTGGGATAAAGGAAGAACCGGTGTCCCCCGAATTAGGGACGGAAACGATTGAGCTAACGCCAACATCTCTCAGGATTCGGCAGTCAACGTCATAATCAAAGATTAAGGCGCCCGAAGAAAACTCCCAATCGCAGGCAACGGGAATAATGGCAAAGTGTTCCCGGTCTCCCCAGTCAAAGGAATCCCGACCGATGCCGGTAAGGGAATCAAGGCGCATCTCATAGATTTGATTACTTCCTGATTTATAGCCGACGACCCAGAATCGCCACTTATATCCATCCTCACCATTAAAGTTGATAAACAACTTCCCGCCGCCATTACGCAATTGGATGAAATCGCAACCACCCGGAGCAAAAGGTGGGCGCGGGTCTTCGGTTCCCCAGGTCGGATATTCGGTGATTGTCCTTAAAAGATAGGAGGTGGGCCAGAGATGTCCTTCCTTAAAGTAATGGATGGTATCAGCCCGGAGACCAACAAAGTAACGCCAGAGACCGTAGTCTCTTAAAGCCTCCCTTAAATTAGAAGAGTAATAGTTCCTGAGGACGAAATCAATTGCGGAGAGGGTATTTTCTCCTTCAATCTCCCCCATCCTCTCCCAGATCCGGCGGGGACAGGTTATATCGTATTTATCCTCTAAGAACATCAGCCAGATGCCACCAGCATAGAGATAAAGATTCTGGGTGGAGGTAATAGGGTAATCCGGATTGCCCAAGGGATTGGGTGAAGAGGAAAGATAACCGACATAGTCATTTATCTCCTCAAAACAGCAATCTTCCATCCAGACCGCAGTGTTCTCATAGATGAAGGTTAGTTCCCGAGCGCTATAACGAAATTGGGAGGCATGGTTAAACTCGTGGGCGCAAGCAACCTTTAAGAAATTACTCAGCCCCAAACCGTTGTCGATACCAATCCAACTGGTCGCACCATTGGGATAAGGGTTAGAATACCAGGCTTCAGTAACACACCAGCCACCGACACCACTCGGCAGGTCATAGATATAGACATCATAACGGTCATCACCCCCCTGGCCGTAATCCGGTGGCGGGGGAGCCCAGCCCATCGTATCCATCTGTTTATGCCAGGAAAACTCAAAATAACTGGCAACCGCTAAGGCATAATTAGAATCCGAGCGGTGTTGGCCGGAACGGGTGAAATGGATAATGAAGTGTTCGGTTTCAATTACTTCCTCAAGGAAACCTGGCCTTTGCAAAGCCTTTCCGGCTAAGAAGAGTTTTAACGTTGGAATTGTCCCACACCAATCCTTCTTCTCGCCAAAAAGAAGACTTGCTATTAAAATTAGAAGAAAAACAGGTAACTTTTTCATAAATGATAATATCAAAATGGGCTATTTTTGTCAATTATAGATTTTATAAAAGGAGGGAATTATAATTTTATTCTTCCTCTCCTTTCCTCCTCCTGTATGGGTAGAGGGTATAGACTGGGCTAAAGAGAGGTTGCCGCCATCCCTTCAGCTCTCCGAGGCTTCTTAAAAGGACCTCCATTTCAAATAGTCCTTTTGCCTCTTCTACGAATTTCTTTCTCTCGTTCTCCGGAATATTTTTCTCTCGGGCGATTTTGTCAAGAAAAGCCTTAGGGTCAAACTCTTCCGCCCTCTTTCTCTTCCGCGCATTTTGTAACTTTTTAATGCATTCCTCTACCGCTGAGTTTAAATCCTCAAAAGAATAGCTCTTCTTTTTCATAATCCCTCCCAAATCCATAAAGATACGAATAAAAGAGAATAATGTAACCTCTATTCTAAATCCCTCGTCAAAAACATTGTAAAATTAGATGGATAAAAAGAAAAAATGAGGAGGTGTTGAATGATAAAATATGGTATCTCCCTGGTATTTTCTTTTATTTCTGCTGGCCTGGAAGAGGACATCCGAAGGAAATTCAACTCCCGATTGGCGGAAAGGCAACATCAATTGATAAAGAACAGTTCCCGGATTTTTTCTCGCTCACCATTATTAGCTTAATTATTGCCCGTTTTATTTTTTGGGAAGTTATGACCTTAGAAATGCTTTTTTACGCAAGGGAATAATGGGATGGGGAGTCATTTTTACGATTTCTGCATTTTCCCAAAAACTCCTTTTTCTTTAATCAAATTACAAGAAATAATATCGGTTTTTAAGGAACTGTCAAGGGGAAGAGTCTTTCCCGTTTATTTTAATCTTGTGTTCTCTCTTTACCGGACAGGTAAAATAAAGAAAAAGGGATACTTCTCAGTTCGCTAAATCAAGAGTTCTATCTTGGGATGAATGAAGGGGCTTTCTTCTTATTAATAATCCCCTACTTCTTTTTTATACACCTCACAGAGTTTTTTGCCCCAATTATCCAGAGCAGTTAATTTGCCGAAGAAGAAACGTAAAACTGGCGGCTCATCGGTAAACTTTAATCCCTTAACCAAATCCCGATGCCGGTAGAGCCAGAGGATTCGGTCAACCGCATATTCAATATGAGATACGGTGTAAACCCTTCTGGGCAGAGCAATCCGGGTTAACTCCAGATCCGCCATTATCTCCTTTCCGGTCTCTTTATCTCGGTCGGTTGAGATAGTTCCCCTTTCCATTGTCCGGATGCCGGAGGCTAAATAGATGGCAGCCGCTAATGCCCCAGCCGGATATTGCTCCTGGGGAATATGGGGAAGGAATAGTTTGGCATCAAGATGGCAGGCAAGTCCACCGGGTGGGGTAACAACCGGGATATCATATTCCAGGAGACGGTTAGCAAAGTATTTTACCTGCTCAATCGCACAGCCAGCGACATCTTCGGCGGTCATCTCCCACATCCCGATTGCCATCGCCTCCACCTCTTTTACCGACATACCGCCATAAGTTAAGAATCCCTCGTAGACGGGTAACCAATCGCGCATCGCCAGGTAATACTTTTCGTTATTAGTGGCAATCAGTCCTCCCCGGACCGAGGTATTTTTTCGGGCGCTCATATAATAAATATCGGGATAAGAGCAAATCTCTTTCACAATCTCCGCCACCGTCTTATTCTCATAACCTTTCTCCCTCTGCTTAATCAGATAGGCATTTTCACAGATTAAAGAGCCGTCTAAGACTAAAAGGATGCCGTTTTCGGTGCAGATTTTCCTAACCTCGCGGAGGTTTTCCATTGAGAAGGGTTGTCCACCCATTAGATTGGCGGTCGCTTCCATTCGGACATAGGCAATTTTATCCCGACCGTATTTCTTAATCACATCCTTTAATTTGTTTAAGTCGATGTTTCCCTTAAAGGGATGGGTGCTTTTCGTATTCAGGGCTTCATCGGCATAAATCTCTAAGACCGTTCCACCCAAAAGTTCAATATGGGCGCGAGTAGTGGTAAAGTGATAATTTGTTGGCACAACTTGCCCTGGTTTTAAGAAGACCTTATCAATCAGATGTTCCGCAGCTCTTCCCTGATGAGTTGGAAAGGCATACTTATAACCTAAGACTTGTGAGACCGCATCCAAAAGTTTATAATAACTGGCACCACCCGCATAGGCGTCATCCGCCACAATCATTCCGGCTAACTGATTATCCGACATCGCATTCACCCCAGAATCGGTGAGCATATCTAAGAAGATGTCCCTGGTGCGAAGAAGAAAAGTATTATAACCCGCCTCTTCCATTGCCTGAAGCCTTCGGTCGACGGAAGGTAGTTCTAATTTCTGAACGATTCTTACCCGATGCCCTTCAATCGGGATTTCTTTATTGGTCGTGGTCAATTTAATCCGCATCTTCTCCTCCTAAAATAAATCCATAGAAAAGAGGTTTATTTCGGATTAACATCGAATAGAAAATATAATGGAAAGATAATAAAAGTCAACCTTTATTAATCGCAAAAGCCCAAAAATTAGAAAAGACCAAATCTCCTTCTACTCCAGTGAGGAGATTATTAAAGAGGTGGGATGAGAGATGAGGCGAGATGCCAAAAAAGGCTCAGGAGGAGAAAGGGATAAGAAGAGAAAGAAAGAGACCAGGGAGAGGAACTAAAAATTGGCTTGATAAGAGGCTAATTTTCCCCAACGGGGTGAGGGGTTGAAACCCCTATTGAAACCCACCCCTAAGAGAGATTAGTATACGGCTCAGGGAGCAAAGGGGGATAAAATTAAGAAAAAGGCTCTAAGTTATTGTAAGATAAAGACTTAGAGGGAAAAACAGGTTAGAAAAAATGTTAGTGTCACTAACATTTTCCGACAACCGATGGATTAGGCGGCAAAAGATTGGATTTATGAAATAGTGGCAATCCTTTTCATAAGAGAGAAGATGGACTTTTAACAGACATCGTGAACACCCGGAAAATTATCTCCCATCTCAATTGTCTCTCTTTCTCTTATTTTGGCGCTTTAAGGGGTAGTCTCCCGATATTTGTAGAAATTCTATTCTTCTCATTATAGGTAAGCATTACGCCCCTGTCAATGCCAACAAACTCATCTCTTTATAACCGCTTATCCGCTTCATCCTTACCTGACCAGTAACAAATAACCCGAAAAGAATCACTAAAACCGCATCCTCCGTCGGGAATGAAACCTGGGTCTTTATCCGCCTCCGAAACTCCTCATACACCCTCTCAATCACATTCGTGCTCCTCAAACTCCGCCACTGCTCAGAAGGATAACGATAAAAAGTTATTAACTCCTCCCCGGCCTCCTCTAAACTCCGCGCCACCCCAGGACACCTCTTTTTCCACTTTTCTAAAAAACGCTCCTTCGCCTCCCTCGCCTCAACCTCCCCATTCGCATAAACAATCGCCCGAAAGTCTCCTAAAACCTCATCCTTCAAATACTCCGGCACATAAACCGCTAAATTCCTCGCCTTATGCACTGTGCAACGCTGAATATCTATCCCCGGCTAAACTTCCTCCACCGCCTGCCTTAAACCAAGACTCCCATCAATTATCACTAATCTTACCCTCCTTAAACCCCGATTTTCCATAATTATCTAAAAAGTGCCGCCAAGCCTCCTTCTCCTCTCCACTCATCATCTCCATCCCTAAAAACACCTTCTCACCATCCTCCCTTACCCCAATTACTAATAGTATCGTGCATCTAACAACCCACAATCCTACCCTCACCTTCACTCCAAACCCATCTCAATAGAGATAGACACATCTCTCTTTATCCAAAGGGCGTTCTCGCCATCGCCTCAGTGCCTCTTTTAAGTTAGCCACTATCCGACTGACGGTTGATTTGGAAAGGGGGATGTCTTTTAATAAAGGGCGGAGTGCCTTTTTATCTTCCGGGTATTTGTGCCGTTGAGATATAAACTGATTATCGCCTCATCCAAATCCTTTGTCCGCCGAGCATCATAACGGGGTAATGTCTTACTCTCCCATTCTTTGGTGTCACCTTCCTTTTGAAAGATTCTTGCCCGGGTAGACTAAAGGTAGTTTTACCAAAGGATGTGGAAATAGTTCGTTCTCTTTTGCCGTGGCGGTATCCCTTTCGTTATTATCTTCTTTCATAGAAATCTATTCCTAAGGTAGTTAAAAGTTCTTCTTGGAGGAGCGTTTCAATAAATCTTCTGATTTGGTTGGTAGTGCCTCAATTAGAGTCCCAAATTCCCTCTTTTTTCTCTTGCCTTTCTATTCTTTTTATTTAACTTCTTATCATACATAAACTTATATAAATTTCCACACACTTCGGGACACTACCTTTTCTCTTATTTTGGCGCTTTAAGGAATGGATTTTTGAATCCTTCAATCCCCTCTTCAATAAGGCGATTTAATGCCTTCTGGAATGTATGAGATTTAATCCCCTCCTCCCGGAGATTGCATACCCTGTTGGTGGCTACAACATTCGGCTTTAATTCTCCTTTTTAAACACTCTTTCTCTCTGGATTTTGAAAGGTAGGCAAGGTCAGATTGAAAGATGGGTCTACCGGTATAATGGACCAGGAGGGGACAACTTTGATTGTGCTAATGCCATCACCTCTGGTCTTTCTTGACGAAAAATAATTTTAATGATAGAATGGCTCGTGAAGGAATTGATTGAAGAATTTTTAGCCTACTTAAAAAAGGAGAAGTTCTCTTCCCCCCACACCGTTCGGAGTTATAAGGTAGACCTCTTCCAGTTTCAGGAATTCCTTAAGGAACGAAAAGGGAAGGGAAAGGTTCAGGAGATTGAGGTGAGTGATGTGCGGGATTTTGTTGGTTATCTTCTTCGTTACGGCTACTCCGAAAAATCAACCCAGAGAAAATTGGCAGCGGTTAAATCCTTCTTCCGTTATCTGAAAAAGGAGAAGGTCGTTGAGAAAAATCCAATCGCCACTGTCCGTTCTCCCCAACCGGAGAAGCGGTTGCCTAAATTTCTCACGATAAGGCAGGTAGAGAAAGCCCTCTCGTTTGAAGGGAAAGACCTCTTCTCCTTAAGGGATAAAGCGATTCTGGAACTGCTCTACAGTTCGGGGTTGAGGGTTTCCGAACTGGTCGGCTTAAAAAAGGATGACATTGATTTTGAGTCCAATCTCATTCGGGTGAGGGGAAAGGGAGGAAAGGAGAGGATTGTTCCATTTGGCGGTTATGCCCGGGAGGCACTCCTTAAGTATCTCGCGGCGAAGAAGGAAGGAGAAGAATGGGTCTTCTCCGGGAAAAAGGGGAAACCGATTAGTCCCCGGTCAATCCAGAGGATTGTCAACAGGCATCTGATAAAAATTGGCGACGCCTCCGGAATTAATCCCCACATCTTACGTCACTCCTTTGCTACCCATCTCTTAGAGCGGGGTTGTGATTTACGAGCGGTGCAAGAACTTCTGGGACATTCCTCTCTCGCCACGACTCAAGTCTATACCCATCTCACGGTTGGTAAGTTGAAAGAGGTCTATCGCCGGGCTCATCCCCGAGGAGAATAGAATTATATTGTCAGGCGCTTGATAAGAATTGTTGCATAAGAACCGGGTGGCAAGGAGAAACTGAGTTCCAATTTCATCTTTCCCGGATAAATCTCATCCGCTTCTAAGCCTTTACTTTCTAAATCCTCGGGTCGCACCACTACTTTTCGGAGATAGGGCTTAAAATAAACCCCTCTCATCTTTAATTTTAACTTCAGGTCCTCAATGCTCATCCCCTCTTTTCTCAATACCTCCTTAACCAGGGCTTCAATCTTCTTATCAAATTTTGCCTTCGGGGCCGGAGCGGGAAGGTAAAGACCTAAGAGGTAATCCTTTAATCCCTCGGGAATCTCCTTATAGAAGTAAAGTTTCCCAAAGCGATAGGCGACGGGCTTTAATTCCACCCCTTCTAAACTTTCCAAGAAGAGAGCAAGGATTTCGTTCCAAAGGTATGCCTGATAGGAATTGATAAAAAGGGTCAATAGGTCCTTCGGCATCTTTTTCACCGCACCCTTAAAATCAGTCGCTTTCGCCCTCAGGTAGTTTAAGACCGGTTTTGCTTCTTTGGGAGCCAGTGCCTTCGCTTCCTCCCATCTTCCCCAGTTCTCCTTTAAGAAGACCTTAAATTTCCTCACCCTTCTCTCATCATAAGGTGAAGGGGTGGCTAAGTATTGTTTCAAGGCGGACTCGTAATCTCTTCGGATTAAACTTTTGGCAAAGAAACCTTCCCGGTGTCTTGCCTCGCCCATTCTCTGCTCGTCATAGAAATTTGGGAATCCATACTCTCGGACAGTTGGCAAATGAGAGAGAATCCTCTCCCCTTCTTCCTGCTTCAAATCCCGGATGGTAATTCGGAAGAAATTACCGAGGAGGTGTTCGTTCCGCAAAGGTTCGTTAATAAAACCGAGAAAGTGGAGGGAAAAATTCTTTTCAATAATCGGCTTCTTTATTACCCAGGGATTAGCCAGATATTGGATGGAATGGGAGTAGCGGTCTTTCAAACCCAACCTCTGGAATCTCTTAAATCCGTATCTCTTCTGTAAGTAGAAAAGTAAATCCAGGGTATTCCAGTAGGTCTTTTCTAACCGGTAGAGGGCAAATTTCCCCTTTTCTTCTGGTGCGATATTAATTCGCTCGCTGACAAAAAAATCGCTCGGTTTAACCTTGATTTTCATTGATTTTAAGAGAGACCCCGGATGAACGTTAGGATTCCAACCACCAAAAAGAGAAGACCAGCAATGAGGTGGACGATGCGGAGAGGAAGTCTTATTAAAACGAAAGAGCCGAAAATTACCCCGAGAAATGTTGATAAGACCAAAGCAAAAGAAGCCGCGAAGAAGACTAAAAGGGGCGATTTCTGAGTGGTGAAGCCAATCACAGCCAACTGGGTCTTGTCCCCCAGTTCCGCTAAGAAAAGCGAAAAGAAGATAAGCCAAAAACCCCTTAGACTCATAACCCCTCCATTATTTAACCCGAATAATCTTAAAAGTATTAAGTGCCACCCGAGTGGTATAAACTCCGGCGGGAAGATTCCTCAAGAGAACCCCCAATGTCATAGAGCCTTATCTCCTTATAAATCAATCCTGCACGATAAGGTGAGAAGAAGGGATTCGGAGCAATCCCTCTGCTCTCCGGTATCAACCGTCCCGGTGTTTGCCATTCCCAGGGTCGGATATTTGCCCCATCAATACTTCGGTAGCCAATCTCCGAAAAGATCAGTGGCTTATTCATCCGGTGCTGAAACTCTATAATCCCCGAAAACCAGCGATTGCGCCAGGCATTTAATAAATCTTGTAATGTTGGCTCATATTGGTTAGTCAAAGGGAAGAAGGCGTCAATCCCAATAAAATCTAAGGCATCCCAAAAATTGACCTGGGTTTGGTATCGGTCCCAATTTGCCCCGTAGAGGATTCTCCCGGAATAATACCTCCTCACGGTATCAATCATCCTTCGCCATTCCGACTCATAATTGAAGGTTGTCCCTTCTAATTCGGTTCCAATATTTAACTGCTCCACTGAACACCGATTGGCTAATTGGGCGTAATGTTTCAAGAAAACCAAATAATTACGAAACCAGAGCCCTTCGCTATCGGGTCGGATTCTTCCCCGCCATTCACCACTTTGGCAATCGATGTGGAGTTTTAAGGTCACCTTCATACCCAAGGAATGAATTCGGTTTATCGCATAAGAGACCGCTATATCGGAAGGGGTTCTTTCCGGACAAGGACGGATATCGGGAATGTGCGCCGAATCCTGATACCAGGTAACAACCAAACCGACCCATTCGGTATTCAGTCCCTTCAATAAAGAGAGGGAAGAAACAGACTCCGGGGTTAAATAACCGTTATTTTGCCAGGAGGCATAGCAAAATCCTTTCTGAAAAGAGAGGAGAAAAGGAATAATTCCTGTCATTCCGCCAGAATTTCGTTTGCCTTTGCCTCTAAGTCCATCTTTGAAGGTCCGAATCTTTTGAATCGCTCGTAACCGCAGAAGGCAATCATCGCCGCATTGTCGGTGCAGAGATAAAGGGGTGGAATATAAAATCTTATCCCCTCTTTCTTCCCCAGGATATCCAACCTCTCCCTTAACCTCTGATTCGCCGCCACACCACCTGAGACCGAGACCTTCCGCAAGGAGAAATTCCGAACCACAAAAAGAATCTTCTCTTCCAAAAAGTCAAACACCGTCTCCTGAAAGGAATGGGCAATATCTTCAACCGGATATCTTTCGTTTTCTCTTCGGAAGTATAAGACTGCGGTCTTCAAACCGGAGAAACTGAAATTTGCTCCCGAGACCCGGGGGACAGGGAAAGGGACTGTCCTTTTCCCTTTGCGCGCCAGAGTCTCAATCTTAAATCCACTCGGATAGGGAAGACCGAGAATCTTTCCCACCTTATCAAACGCCTCACCGCAGGCATCATCCAGTGTCATCCCTAAAAGTCGGTATTGGCAAATCTCCTCTACCAGATAAAGTTCGGTATGACCGCCGGAGATGATGAGCGAAAGGAAAGGAGGAGATAAATCCGGATAAGAGAGGAGGGTGGAGAAGATGTGCCCTTCAATATGATTGACACCGATAAAAGGTTTCCCGAGACTGAGGGCAAGCCCTTTGGCAAAGGAGAGTCCGACCAAAAGCGAACCAATCAGTCCGGGTCCATAAGTAACGGCAATCAGGTCAATATCCGAAAAACGAAGGGAGGCAATCTCCAGGGCAGTCTGGATGATGGGGATGATGTGTTTAATGTGGGCTCTTGACGCCACCTCCGGTATCACTCCACCGTATCGGGAGTGGAGGTATTGAGAGGAGACGCAATTAGCAAGAATCTCGCGTCCCTTTAAGACCGAAGCAGCGGTCTCATCACAAGAGGTCTCAATCCCTAAGATTCTCATCCCCTTATCTCCACCTCAAACCGCTCGGGCTCACACTTCTTAAAGAGAATGCCCGGCGGAAGCAATATCTGGGCGGGAAGGGAATATCGGCCCGGTTTTAACCCCCTCATCGGGATAAAGACCTTTATCTCCTCTCGCTTTATCTCCCGAAGGAACGAAGGCGGACCCGAAATAGTAATCTTTGCCTCCCGGGGAAGAATTTTTACCGGGCGGTCAGTTTTAACCGGAATCCCTTCTATCGTTACGATTGTCTCCGGTTCCACTTTTAATCTCACCCGAACCCTTTCTGGTCTTATGAAGAATCCTCTCCCTCCGGGTGAAAGAACCTTCAACTCCTTCTCCTGGGATTGTTTAATCCCTTTTAACGAAAGGGATTCGGTATAGAGAAAATTAATGAACCCCATCTCTCCTTTTGGTCCTGAGAGGAGAACGGTATCCAGAACCTCACATTCAGTCAGAAAGAATCCCTCTCCCATCACACCCTGCCTGGGAACTTTAACGGGCACCCTTTTCGCCACGAGGTCATCAATCTCCACTTCTACCGCTTCTGGTTTAAATCCCAAAACCCTCACCCGCTCGCTCAACCCTAAATCTTCGGGGCTAAACTTAATCCTCTCTCTTCCGGTCTTTATCTCTTTAAGGGAGATGCGGTAGGTTAATCCCTTCTCTCCGAGAGCCAAAAAGTCCCTTCCTTTCCCTTCCAAAAGAACATCAACGAAATCGGTTGATTGATAGGAGACAACTTTTCCGGGCGGAAGTTCCGGAAAGGAGAGAAGAAAGCGACGCGTCAGAACATAACTCCGGTCAATGGTCGCAAAGAACCAGATTGAAAGGGAGAGGAGAAAAGCGAGGATTTTCAGCGAGATATCTTTAAAGAATAAGTCACGCATCTTCTCTTACCGGAAAGATTTCACCTAAGGCGGTAAAGACCAAATAACCCTCAACCCTTTTTCCCGGAAAGAGGAAGGAAACCGCTTGCAAATAGATTGACATCTGCGTCCGGTAATAGAAGTCAAGAAGTTGCGGAATCTCCTCCCTTTCCACCCGGTAGGTTTTGTAATCATAAACGGATACCTTCTCATTCTGGACGATTACCCGGTCAATCCGTCCCTGATAAATCACATCATCGGCGACAAGGAGAAAAGGCAATTCCGCATACCCTCCCTCACAGGGCAGGATAATCTCTTTCAAACCTGGTCTTCTGAGAAGCGCCATCTGCCTCAATACCTCCTTCACCACCGATTCCTTCTCTTCTCCGGTAAGACCAGAAAGTTCGCAGAGAACCTCACTTTCCCGGGTGAGCGCCGAATCTTCATAAACCAATTCCCCGCGCGCAATCCTCTCGAGAATCTTATGTATCACCTCTCCCAGGATGATTGCTCCTTCTCCGTGCCTTCTCAAATCTTCAGCGGTCTCCTTTGTGACGGGCTTAATCACCCTCTCATTTTCTAACCCTTCAACCCATTTTCCCTTATCCAGCCTCAGGTCCGCGACATCAATCTCCCTCTTTTCCGGCACAGGCTTTTCAATCCCTTTCATCTCCTTCAACCTCCGGAGATCGGTTGCGGTGAGAAATTCCAGACCGGGCAATTGAACCGGAGAAGAAATTCTCCCCTCCTCATAACGGATTGAGAAAGCATCCAGAACCCACTGCAAACGGGAAAGGGAGATCTTTTGAGGGACAATCCCGGTAAGAATCAGATAGTCCCGGGCTCGGGTGCAGGCGACATAGAATATTCTCTTCTCCTCCTCCACCATCTTCTCCTTCCTTTCGGCAAAAGCCGGACAGAGTTTTTTCAATTCCCTTTCCGGGAGATAGATAACCTCTCCCTTCTCTCCCTTATCTTCAAAGATAAAATCACTCCGGTCGGAGAGATTCAGGCTTTCGTCAAGACCAGCAAAGATAACGACTGGGAATTCCAGTCCCTTGGCGGCGTGGACGGTCATAATCCGCACCGCCTTCATCTCCTCCCAGGCGATATCCGCTTTCGGCTCATCGGTATTCGCCATCGCCCGGCTAAAATAATCCCTGATCTCCCAGACCGATTTCCCCTCATTCCATAAATTCTCGCAGATCCGGATGAACTTCTTAATATTATAATACTCCTGCTCGGAAAAGAAGATTCTAAACCCTCCCTTTTCGGTAAGAATCTCCTCCAGGGCGACCGGCAGTGGGAACTCTCTCATTCGGCCCCGGATTGAGGCGAGTTCTTCAAAGAGAGTCCGATTCTTCTTCTTAATCCGGGAGAAGAGACTCTCCCCTTCGCTCCGGAGGAGAAAAATCTCCTTCTCGGTTAGAGGGAAAAGGGATTTGAGGATACAATAAAGGCTGAAATCATCATAGGGGTCAAGAAGGAAATTGATGAGGCTCAAGAGCAGACGAACCTCGGGTGTTGAGTAGAAACCAATCCCCTTCACCACCAGATAGGGAATATCATAATCCCTTAATGCCTTCTCATAAATCGCCAGGTGAGTTCTCTGACGTAAGAGAATGGCAATATGTTCAAAAGAGAGCGGAATCTTCTTCTCCCCTTTATCAAAGACCACCTCCGAGCCGAGAAGGGTCTTAATCCTCTGGGCGATAATCTCCGCCTCTTTTCTTCTCCGCTCCGCCACCTTCCCCTCGCCCCATTCCAGTATTATCTCCACCTTGCCGATGGCCGGATTATCTCTCCGGACAACGAATTCCGAGTAAGGGGTCAGATAGGGCGGTTTCCCCTCCCCACCGGTAAAGACCCGGCGAAAGAGAAAATTGGTGAAATCAACAATCGCTTTCAAACTCCGGAAATTATCCGTAATCGTCTCCTCCACAAATCTCTCCCCGAGAAAACTATGCAACCTGTCCCTTACCCGGGCAAATATCTCCGAAGTCGCATTCCGGAAAAAATAGATTGATTGCTTCTCATCACCAACCAGAAATAAGGTCGGCTCAACCTCCCTTTCTTGTTTTGCTCCAATTCCGCTCCGCCACTCCTCCGTTAACTTATCCAGAATCTGCCACTGGAGAAGAGAGGTATCCTGAAGCTCGTCAACCAGAATATGGTCGGTATTCTGGTCAAAGAGATAAAGGATATTCTGCCACTCCGGATGGGTATGCAAAAGCTGATAGACAAAAAACTCCAGGTCCGGAAAATCAAGGAGCCCTTTCTCTTTCTTCTTTGCTGAGTAATCCGATAAAAACGCATCCTTAAAAATCGAAAAGACCCGCGCAAAATACCCCGCATAAAATTTTCGCCATAAGGGAAACCAAACCTCCTTCTCCCCGGTTTGTGAGTTCCTTAAAGCCCTTTTTACGGCGAAAAGGTCTTCTGCCATCGGACCAGCCATAGGCTCCTGATTCACCATAAAAGGGGACTTTAGAAGAAAGACCCTTTGCCCAAACAGATCCTTAAAGAGCCGAAATAGTTTCTGCCAGCCCCGAAAACTACCATCCGCAATCAAATCCAGAAGAAGTTTGTAATCCGGAGAATTCCTCTTTTCGGCAATCCGCATCAGGGTCTCATAACAGGAAGAGAGAAAGAGAACCTCACTGTCCGGTGCCACCATTAGGTCTGGCCTCAAATGGAGATTGAGAGCGAAGGTGCGAATTAAAGAAAGGCAGAAGGAATCAATCGTTTGGACTCTCAATTTCCAGACCGCCTCTTTCAGATTGCGCCATAAGGCACGGTCTTCTTCCTTTAAGATAGAAAAAATCCTCTCCTTCATTTCCGCGGCTGCCTTCTCCGTAAAGGTGATAGTCAAAATCCTTTCCGGAGGCACACCCAGTTTCAAAAGGGCAATAAACCGCCGCGCCAGTTTTTCCGTCTTCCCTGAACCCGCGGGCGCTCGAACCAGACAAGTCCGTAAATCTTTAATCATCCAGAATACTCCCTGGGACAGAGAAAAGAATAAGGGCAAAAAAAGCAGGCATTCTCTTGTGGTTCCGCTGGGAAGGAGCCAGAGAGTAAAAGAGAGACCGCTTCCTTTGCCCAGACTGAGGCTCTTTCCTCTTTCTGCCGACAATCCTCTTCCCCCTTCCCCAAAATCTTCCACTCACAGGGACGCAATTCGGAATCCGACCTCCCAAAATAATAAGCCCCAAAACCTGTAACATTGTACCCCTTCTGCCGCAATAGGTAAGAATAAAGAGGCAATTGTAAATGCCTCCCTTTCTCAATATCTCCGGGATAAATCTCCGTAACCCCGGTCTTATAATCCAGAACCAAAAACTCATCACTATCCCTTTTCTTATCAATCCGGTCAATCTTCCCATACACCATAATCCCGGGAAGCAAAAAACCCTTCACCGCTTCTTCAACCCGAAAAGGGAGAAACCCTTCATCCCGTAACTGGCGCTCCTTCTCGATAAAATCCGGAAGAATCCTCTCTACGGTCCTCTGTGCCACATCCCGCCAGAAAGGAGGAAAATCCTTTCTTAGAAGAAGAGAGGAAAGAATTTTATTCACCCGCTCTGGAATCTCATCAAGAGAAGAGGCAAAAACCTTCCCATCTTCGGAATAGACCTTTTGGAGGAGAGAATGGACTGTTTCGCCCCACTCAACCGGCTCAATCGTAAAAAGGGAGTCTTTTTTCTCCTCCAGGCCCAGAACCCTTTCCAGATAGAAGGAATAAGGGCAACGCCGAAACCGTTCGATCTCGGTCACCTCAATATACCGGCTAAACCTTCTTTTCAATACTCTCCGAACATCCTTATCTTTCTTGAAGTCAATTACCTCGGGCAAAAATCTCCGACCTTCCCTTTCTCCTCTTTTCCTTTCCATCTCCTCTTCGGTAAAGAAGTTTCCCCCTTTCTTCCATAAAACTGGTTCTCCCTCCAGGTAAGGGGAAGGCAAAAACTTCCTCTCTCCCTCTTTAAGGGGATAAGAAAGAAAGACCTCCTTGGGCATCCCCAAAACCCTTTCAAAATGGAGTTTTTGCCAGGCGGTGTGGCGCTCGTAATTTAAGAGTCCAAGTTTCTTCCTCAACCAATCCGGCAAAAAGGGGTCAAGAGTCTTTCGGGAAGGAAGGGACTCCTCAGAGAGACCGCCAAAGAAGATAATCTCCGCTTCCAATTCCCTTGTTTCTAAAAGCCCCAACACCCTCACCCCCCTCTCCTCCCGGTCCGGAATCCTTCTATGGTATTTCAAAACTTCCTCCACAATCTCCACAAAACCTTCAAAGGAACACTCAATATCAGATAAGAGGCGCAAACCGCGGAAAACGGAAAGGAACTCCCTCTTCTCTTCCAAAAGATACTCCTCCTCTAACCCCTCCGCCCATTTCAACTCTTTAAGAACCTCCTCAGTGAGGGAAAGAAAGTTAGAAAGAGAAGAAGTCTCCTTTTTTAAACCTTTCGTCAGCGAAAGAAAAAGATTGATATCCCGCTCCACCGTAAAAAGCGAATTCTTCTTAATCTCTTTCTCGGACTTCTTCCTGAGTTCTCTTGTGAGATTCCGCCAATTCCCTTCCCCTTTCGTTATCCCCCCAAGATAAGAAAGGTGGGGGAGGATCTCTCTTGTCCTCTCACTCAGGCGGGAGAAGAAAGGAGAAGTGAGGCAGAATAGTGTCGGAATCCGGGGATAGTCCTCAAGTGTCGCACGCAAAAGAGCAACTACCGGCAAGACAACCGGGGAGGAAAGAAGGGAAGAGAGAGGATAGATGGTAAAAGGGATTCTGTGCTTCTTAAAAACCCTCTCAATAATTCCTGAATAACTCTCTAAGTCAGGAAAAGTCACAAGAATCTTATGAAGGGGAACCTTCCTCTCCGAAGCGACCTCGCGGATACTTCGGGCAATCCATTCCACTTCCTCTTCCCGAGAAGGGAAGGCAAAGAAATTCATCTCCCTCCTCTTCCGCCAGTCTTCGGAACCTTTTACTTTAACGATGGAAAAGGAGGAGAGGGAGAGGAGGAAATCGGAAAATTCTTTTGGAAGGAAATTGGGGTCTTCCTCATATGGGTCATAATAGGCAAGGGCAAAAACATCTTCAAAAGAGAAAACAAGATATTTAATAAATTCCTCCTCTAATTTTGTTAAATCCATAAACCCATCAAGCAAAAGAACCCCTCGCCTCTTCCTCTTCTCGCAAACCTCCTTCATCAAATCCTCCGCATCAAGAAAACCCCTCCTCTGGCATTCCTCCTGGTATCGCTCAATCTCCCCAAAAACCCTCCGCAATCTCTCCTGCTCCGAAGGAAAGGAAGAAAGTTCCCTTTCAATCATCCCCTTTGTCTCCTCCCATTTCTCCCAGAATAAGTTTGCGGACTTAAAATCTTTAATCAACTCCCCGAGGTAATAACAAAACGAAAGCGAACCTTTCCCCCGATAAAGAAAAACCGGTTTCAGATAATCTGGAAGAAATCTCTTCTTGCCGGAATACAACTCCAGAGCCAGGGTCTTCAAGGTGCGGAATCGGGGGGGAATGAAACACCGCCTCTTTTTCTCCACCAGAGAAGCAAAAATCTTTTCCGCCTCTCGCACCTTCCGGGGCGTGGGAGCAATATACCAGATAGATGAAAAGTCAAAGGTTACTTCTGGATTAAAGAATCCCAGCGCCTCAAGAAAAAGCCTCCTCGTTCCATCGGAAACCCCAAAAGGAAGGAGATATAACCTCTTCATAAGAAATTATAAGAAGACTTCTCACAAAATCAAGTTGACACTTAAAAGAGAAACACTATAATAAACTCTCGTGAAGGTCCTCCTCCTCTCCTACTATGCCCCACCCTTAGGACTCTCCGGTGTTGTGCGGATAACAAAATTCTCTTTCTACCTCAAAAGATTCGGCATCAACCCGTGCCTGCTAACCGTTCGTCCAATTGCCTATTACCATTACGATTACGACCTCTTAAAAGACCTCTCAGGGATCAAGGTCTATCGGGCGGAGAGTTTAGATCTCGCTCGGTTATATTTCATATTCTTCGGCAAGAAGATAAAGCGGAGGAAGAGAACATCGCTTCCGAACCTTCTCTTCCCTGATGCCAAAATCTCTTTCCTCCCTTTTGCCTACCAGACCGCAAAAAGGATAATTGAGAAGGAAAAACCCTCTCTCATCTTTGCCACCTCTCCGCCCTGGACCTGTCTCCTCTTAGGAGTCCTCTTAAAGCGGCGCTTTCTCCTACCTTTAATTTCCGACTTCCGTGACCCCTGGCCCAGTGGTTTTATTCCGCCCTCAAAACTTCACAAAAGACTCCTCCTTCCTCTCCTCTCTTATATCGCGAAAAACAGCGATTTTATAACCTTTGTTCAGAGGAAGACCGGTGAAGAACTCGGGATTTCTGGCTATCACCTCCCCAATGGTTACGATTTACCCGAAGAAGATGGTTTGTTGGCAGACAATCTCCTCTATACCGGGAATCTTTTTGAAATTGAAGAGGAATTCCTTTCCCTTATCACCAACCTTTCCGAAGAGAAGATTGGCATCACCCTTGCCCTCTGTGGCGGGATAAGGGAAGATTTTCTTAAAAAGATAAAAAGATTCAATTTTGTCAGATATTTCGGCTTCCTCTCCCATAAAGAAACCGGAAGGTTAATTAAGCGGAGTCGTTTCCTTCTCTACCTTGCCAAACCAAACCAGGAGGCGGGAATAAAGTTATACGAATACCTCGGAGCAAAAAGACCAATCATCTATCTCGGACCAGAAGGGACTGAAGCGGAGCAGATAATTCGTGCCACCGACTCCGGCGTTATCATCCGGAAGCCGTCGGAGATAAAAGAGGCAGTTGATTTAGCAGGGAAAAAAAGATTTCAATTCTTTGGTGTCGAGGACTACTCCTTCGTGAAGAGGGCAAGGGAGTTGGCTGAGATTATGCGCTCCTTGGTAGAAAAGCGGGTAGTTGACAAAGACCTTCCGGGGGATTATAATGCCTTATGTCGCTTGTAATTATCCTTCTTGTTCTGGTCGCCTTATATCTCCTCTTCACTTATAACTCCTTGGTGGTGAAGAGGAATCAGTTAAAGAATGCCTGGTATTCAATCGATGTCCAGTTAAAGCGAAGATACGATTTAATCCCTAATTTAGTTGAGACAGTAAAGGGTTATGCCGCCCACGAAAGGGAAATCTTTGAGCGGGTTGCGGAGGCGCGTGCCCGGGCGATGGGGGCGAAGACTCCTCGGGAGGCAGCGGAAGCGAATGAAGGTTTAAGTTCGGTATTAAAGAGTTTATTTGCGGTCGTTGAGGCTTATCCGTCCTTAAAGGCAAACGAAAACTTTTTAAGGCTCCAGGAGGAACTCTCGGCTACGGAGAATAAGATTGCCTTTGCCCGCCAGTTCTATAATGATACGGTTATGGCTTACAACGTTCTCTGTCAGAAATTCCCCTCTAATATTATCGCCTCCCTTTTTAATTTCCGACCCGAAGAGTTTTATGCCATTCCCGAAGGGGAAAAGGAGGCACCAAAGGTTAAATTTTAAGGTATGGCAACGGTTACCTTCTATGACCTAATCGCCCGAAATAAGCGTCTCACTTATCTTTTTATCTTTCTCATTAGTATTCTATTTGGTTTTGCTGGTTATCTTATCGTCAAAATCTTTAATTGGGGGACCGCTGGTTATATCTTTTTTGCCCTTTTTATCATCTTTTATAATCTTATCCTCTATTACAACTCCGCCAAACTAATCCTAACGATTAGTAATGCCAAGCCAGCCGATCCGGATGTTTATTACCAGCTTCATAATATCGTGGAAGAGGTCTCAATTGCCGGTGGCATTCCCAAACCTAAGGTCTATTTAATGGAGGAGGAATTTCCTAATGCCTTTGCTACGGGAAGAAGTCCGAAGGATGCCTGTATTTGTGTGACGACCGGGCTTTTAAGGATGATGAATCGGGAGGAATTGCAGGGAGTTGTCGCCCATGAGATTTCCCACATTAGAAATTATGACACCCTGCTGATGACCGTAGTGGCGATTATCGGTGGTCTAATTGTCCTTTTCCGTGATTTATTCTTCCGCTCCCTTTTCCTTTTTGGTGACCGTCGGGACCGCCGGCGAGGTGGTTCGGAGGGAATCTTTTTGCTCATTGGTATTATCTTTGCCATATTAGCGCCAATTTTAGTCCTTTTAATCCGCCTGGCAATCTCCCGGGAAAGGGAATACTTAGCGGATGCTTCCGCTTGTTATCTCACCCGTTACCCGCGGGGTCTGGCAAGTGCCTTGGAAAAGATTGGTTCTTTTCGGGGGAGGTTAAAGACCGCTACGGATGCTACCGCCCACCTTTTTATTGCCAATCCTTTTGGCAAAGACAAATTTGACTTTTCTGAACTCTTTGCCACCCATCCGCCAATCCAAAAAAGGATAAAACGCATCTTAGAGTTAGAGATTTAATAAGGTTTAATTTGAAGTCCGTTTTGGTGGCAATTGTCTCCCGAAAGAAGGATTGGCAGATTTTGAAAGAAGAGCATTGGTATCGAATTCCCGTAAAGAGTGCTCCGAAAATCCTTCCAAAAGTAAAGTATTTAGCCTTCTACCAGACCAAGGTATTTGGGGAGGAGAGGTGGCAAGTAAACTACTATGCGGAAGTAAAGGGGATTGAGATTAAAAAACGGATTGAACTCTTGCCCGATGAAGTAAACCATATCCGGGCAAGAGAGACGTATTATAAAATTACCATTGGCGATTTAATCCCTCTTAAGAAGCCAATTAAAAGTCGGCGCTGGCGCCGGATTGTCTTCATCCCAACAACCTTAAATAAGTTATTTAAGGCAGAAGAGATAAATGACCTCTACCACACAAGCCCGATTGAAGAGAAGCTATACCACTATTTGAAGAGAGAAAATATCCCGACGGAACGACAATTCTTTGTCCGGGAGACAAAAGAGCCCTACGCCCTTGATTTTGCCGTCTTTTGCTCCCATGGTAAATTAAATATTGAATGCGATGGGGAAAAGTATCACTCAAATAAGATTGCCCGCAAGCGGGATAGAGAGCGGGATAATGAGTTGACCTCCCTGGGTTGGTCAATCCTCCGCTTTTCCGGAGAGAAGATTAATAAAAGACCAAAGGATTGTTTAACTCAAATAAAAAAGACAATCCGAACCTTAGGGGGTCTACCAGGGCAGGGGAGGTAAAATAAGTCTTAATCAATTCTTTTTTTATACTCAGGGATATTCTCCCTAATATCCCCTTCCGCCTTCCGAATAAAATTCTGAAGAAAATCAAAAATTCCTATTGATAAATTGGAAAATTTTTGTATTATTATATTGATAGGTAATATGCCTATCAGGATGGTTTATTCGGATATTTATCTAATCTTTTTAAGCGTATTTTTATTAATAAATCTTGGCAGAACTCAGCCGGTGAATTTAGATAACCCGACAATCTATCCGGTGGTTTCTTCTCCAATAGAAGGTGGCTTACAACCCTGGCTTTACGGTTCCGAATTTAACCTGACGGACCGTGGGAGAGATTATTTTGGACCACAGTGAGGAGATACCGAGAACTGGCGGAAATTGATACCGAAACCTGGCACAGATGCCCACCCGATAGTTTTTACTGGTATATTAGTGGTCACCACGAGGTTACATATATAACTGAGCCGCCTTTTCCTTTTGAGATAAGACGTCGTCAGGCTACTTCCTATGTGGAACTTCACTCCTGGTAAAGATAAGGTAATGGGGAGGATGGTATTTGCCATCCTCCCCTTCGTCTCCCTCTTATTCGGCCAGTGGCTGGAGACAATCATCTATGTCGGCAAAGAGCCGTATTCCATTTGTTATAATTCAAGGAGCCATAAGGTCTATTCCGCAAACTATCGTTCCAATAGCATCTCGGTAATTGATGCCTCAAGAAATGAAGTGATTAGGACAATCCCTGATATCTACATACCCACCGCCTTAGATTACAACCCGAATAATAATAAGGTTTATTGCACCCACGGCAATACCCCTCGGAATGTGGATAGACTTTTGGTGATTGATGGCGAGACCGACCAGATTATTGCGGACATTCCAACCGGTGGCGGTAGTTTTACCGTCACCCATAATCCCCAGAATAATAAGGTCTATGTCGCAGATGCGGCAAATAATACGATAACAATCATTGATGGGGAGAGAGATAGTCTGATTAAGCGGGTAAGAACCGGCAGTTGTCCTTTGGAGATGTGCCACAATTCCCAAAATAACAAAATCTACTGTGCCAATTACGGTGTCTGGAAACAGACCGATTCAACAGTTACTGTGGTTGATGGTGATTTAGACACCGTTATCGCCACTGTAATCGTTGGCCACGGACCAACCGATGTAGTTTACAATCCGGTAAATAATAAGATATATGTCGGAACATCCGAAATTTCAATCTCAATCATTGATGGGGAGACTGATTCCGTAGTTGGCTCAATCGACGTCGGCTTCCCGCAAATGGCATTATGTTATAACCCACTAAACAATCGGCTCTATGCTTCTGCCGGTGGTGTTGTAGTGATTGATTGTGAATCTAACCAAGTGATTGCCGTGATTGACACATCCTTTTTCATACCTTGCTGGCTTTTTCTCAACCCAATAAATAATAAACTCTATGCGACTAATTTTCTCTTAGGACAAGATACATCAGGCGGTATAATGGTAATTGATTGTGAGAGCAATCAAATCGTAAGGACATTTTCGGTTAAATGGGACCCTTGGAGTTTTGCTCATAATCCGGTTGAAAACCGGGTTTATGTTTCCGCAATTGGTATGGAACCGCCGCCCTACGAGTCCACAATTTATGTGATTCGGGATGTGATGGGAATAGAAGAATACTTTACCTTTAAACCATTGGCAGCGAAGACCACACCGACAATCAATCGGAGTTTTATTGACCTTCCCGAAGGGGAGGAGGTGAGGCTTTACGACATCACCGGGAAACTGATTGCCAGCCTCAACGAAAAGAGAAGGGTTTCTCTTAAAGGGGTAAAACCCGGAGTGTATTTCCTCAGGATAAAGAAAGAGAAAAATGAATTTACCCGGAAATTAATTGTTCAATAAAAAGTGGTTTTCCGTTAATAATGACTTTTCTACCAAAGTCTTCTTACTCGATTTACCTTTCACCGGTTAAAAATCATCTCGACCCCACTCCACCTTCTTTCTAAGTTATTATTTCCCAATAACTTATCCGATTTTTCCCAATTTAGGGATAGTTTTCTATACCTTGCCTTTGGTCGGGTTTTAATCGCCATTTTTACTTCTCTTTTCTAACGGACTTTATTTTGGGAGAGAAGGTAGGAATTTGGGCATTATACTTATTGACAAGAGGAAAAATTTCGTTATGATACTAATGATAAATGGCGATAAGGAAAACGGTTATTTGCCCGGCTTATAACGAGGCCTTAAATATTCCTCCCCTTTTGGCGGAGTTAAGAAAAACCTTAGACGACACTTATGAGATAATCATTGTTGATGATGGCTCAGAAGATGGGACTTATGATTTAGCGAAAAAGGAGGCGGAGAATTACCCGAATGTCCGGGTTTTCCGTCACCCCCGAAATCAAGGGAAGACTGAGGCGATAATTACCGGAATGAGGGAAAGCACGGGCGAGATAATTATTATCTATGATGCGGACCTCCAGTTTGCGGCGGAGGACATAAAAAGGTTGGTGGCGAAGGTGGAGGAGGGATATGATATGTGTGTTGGGCGGAAGGTGGGAAGATACGAAAAGAAGTTCGTCTCCCTCATTTATAACTTTCTGGCACGGAAACTCTTCTCCCTACCGGTTCATGATATTAACGCCATCAAGGCATTTAAGAGAGAGGTCGGAGAGAGGTTAAGATTACGGAAAGATTGGCATCGTTACATCGTCCCTCTTTCCTGGGCAGAAGGGGCGAAGATTACAGAAATTCCGGTGAAACTCTATCCCCGAAGAGCCGGAAAACCGAAATACCAGTCAAAGAAAAGAATCATTATCGGCTTCCTGGATTTAATTGCGGTTGCCTTCCAATTATCTTTTCGGAAGAAGCCGTTACTTGCTTTTGGTACCCTTGGGCTTTTATCCTTCTTCCTCGGTTTCCTTCTTGGCGTAGTAAGTATTATCCTGAGGATTCTGGGTCATGGCTTTCGTCCTCTTTTATATCTTGTCATCCTTCTCATCCTCTCCGGGATTCTTCTGTTTGGCCTGGGACTTTTGGGAGAGTCCTTTTCGGCGATACTGGAAAGATTAGAGGAGATTGAAAGGAGAATTGACCGACTATGAAAAATATAATTAGTTCTCTGGTGAAGATTGTCGTTGCCATCGTGATAATCTATCTCCTCCTCCGAAAGATGAATCTGGCTGACACCTGGGGTCTCTTAAAGAGAGTAGATCTCGTTTGGATTTTTCTTTCCCTCTCTTCTTTCTTCCTTTTTGTCATCATCTCGGTTATCCGGTGGAAGGTTCTTTTGGATGCCCGGGGGCTTACCTTTTCTTCAGGTTATCTTCTGAGGGTTTATTTCGTATCCCTCTTTTTTAACAATCTCCTTCCGACAGCAATTGGTGGTGATGTGATGCGGGTTTTTTATACCCGGAACCCTGACCTTTCGGGTGCCCTGGCGGTATGTTTTTTTGATCGGGTGATTGGCTTCATCGGCTTATTCTTCTTTGCCCTCCTGGCCACACTGGCCTCTTTCCTTTTTTGGCTGCGGGGCTTTCCTTATGGTCGGGAGGCAATCTTATTAAATCTCTTTGGTTTTCTCCTTCTTTCGGGTTTTACTTATGCTTTAATCTCGGAGAAGACCTTTAATCTCTTTCGGCGTTTTTGGCTCAAATTGAAGTTCTTTTCTCTTGGTAAAAGGCTCGATTCCTTCTTTGGGAAATTGCCGGGTTTTTCTTCTAACCCGAAGGCGTTAGTTTTCTCCTTTACCCTTTCCCTTGTGGTTCAACTTTTGCTTTCCCTGGTGTGGTATTTTGGCGGTCTGGCGATTAAGAGACCCCTCTCCCCTTTTTATTATTTTCTCTATATCCCGCTCATAAATGTGCTCACAATGGTGCCAATAACCTTTGGTGGTCTGGGGGTAAGGGAGGGAAGTTTTGTTTACCTCTTTGGGAAGGTTGGTTTAAGGAAAGAGGAGGCGATGGGGATAAGCCTCATCTTTTTATTGATGAATTACCTTCACAGCTTAATTGGTGGTCTAATATTTATTGGGATAAAGAGAGGAGGAAAAGATGCTTGAACCGAGAAAAGATTTAGGAAGAATTACTCCGTATCGTCCCGGAAAACCGATTGAAGAAGTGGTACGGGAGATGCGGCTCAAAAGAGTGATAAAACTTGCTTCCAATGAAAACCCCCTCGGTCCTTCACCAAAAGCCTTAAAAGCCTTAAAGGGGGCTTTTAAGGAGTCATTCCTTTATCCGGATGATACGAACTATTATCTCAAGGCAAAACTTTCTGAGGTTTATAGGGTTGGGATGGAGAAGATAGTGGTCGGTAATGGTTCGGTAGAACTCATATATCTTGCTGCTTTAGCCTTTCTGGATAGGGAATCGGAGATGATAGTTTCGGATGGTTCGTTTGTCATTGGGAAGATTAGTGGGTTGGTAGCGGGAGCGCGGGTGATAGAGGTTCCTTTGAGGGACTATTGTCATGATTTAATGAGTATGTTAGAGCATATCACACCCCAGACGAAGGTTATTTATTTAGACACACCGATGAATCCCTTAGGGACAGCAATAAAGAGGGAGCAATTCAATTATTTTATGGAGAGATTACCGGAGCATGTATTGGTGATAGTTGATGAGGCATATCGGGAGTATATCATCCAGAAGGGGTATATAGACACCTTCCGTTATTTAAGACAGGGGAAGAACATCTTGATTTTAAGGACATTTTCGAAGATATATGGGTTAGCGGGACTTCGGGTTGGTTATGGATTTTGTCGGGAGGAGATAGCAGAGGCGATAAATAAGGTGCGGTATCCATTTCACATCAATCGGCTTGCCCAATATGCGGCGATAGCGGCGCTTGATGATAAGCGACATATCCGGAGGTCAATAAAGGTGAACGAGGCGGGAAAGAGGTATTTATATCGGGAGTTAGAAAGATTAAAGCTCTTTTATCTCCCCTCCTACGCCAATTTCGTCTTTGTCAACTTCACATCCGATTCCCAGGTGATATATCAACGTCTCCTTCAAGAAGGTGTGATTACCCGAACCTTAAAAGAATATAACTTCCCCAATGCCTTACGGGTAACGGTGGGCACCCAGGAAGAGAACGAGATATTCGTCGCTGCTTTAAAGAAGGTATTAGGACAACCATAAGAGTAAGGATATGGGAAAACTCTTTTCTTCCTTAAGGGAGACTCTTTCCTTCTTGGGAGAAACAATCTTAGAATTAAGGAATCTATTTCTTTATCAAAGGGAGACAAAAGATGCCCTTCTCTCCTTTGCTCTTGGCTCCCTACCATTAATTTTATTCGTTTCCATCTTCGTGGGCTTTTCAACCGCCGCTTCTGCCCTTTATATTTCCTTACCCGGAACACCGCCTTATCTCATAGGGAGTGGTATCTTTAAGGGGGTAATCTTAGAGATTGAGCCGGTTCTTTTGGGGCTTTTGCTTGTTGGTCGGATTGGTGCCGGTATCGCCTCGGAGATCGGGAGTATGAGGGTTTCTGACCAGATTGACGCCCTTCGCAGTTTGGGCATCTCTCCCCCTGGCTTTTTGGCCCTCCCCCGGATTGTTGCTGGCTTAATTGCCTCGCCTCTCCTCCTCATTATCGGTTATTGGTTTGCCTTATTAAGTGCCTATCTATTAGCATCCCCGAAAATTTCTGCTTTTGAGTTCCTTCGGGGGATAAAAACCTACTTCGAACCGAAAGAGGTATATATTGGGATAACAAAAGCTATACTCTTCGGTTTAATATCAACCTTTTTTGGCTCCTATTTTGGATTATTAACAAAAGAGGGGGCAAAGGGAGTGGGTTATTATACAATGCTATCGGTCGTTGTCTCTTCCTTATTCATATTATTCGTAAACTACATTGTGAACCTTATCCTTTTATGATTGAGGTCAAATCGGTTTATAAGGCTTTTGATGGTAGAGAAGTTCTAATCGATTTGAACCTCACAGTTCAGGAAGGGGAGATGGTGATAATCATGGGGGAGAGCGGTTCCGGGAAGACGGTTCTCCTGAGATTGATTAACGGGTTATTAAAGCCGGATAAGGGGGAGATTTTGATTGATGGGATTGAGATAAACAAATTATCGGAGAGAGAGTTATTGAAGATAAGGAAGGGAATTGGGTTTGTTTTCCAATCGGACGCTCTATTTGATTCGCTAAATGTATATGAAAATCTCGCTTTATATTTAAGAATTCATAGGGAGGATGGAATAAGGGAGCGGGTGGGGAAGGTATTAAGATATGTTGGACTTAGTGGAAAGGAGGAGTTGTATCCCAATGAATTGAGTGGCGGGATGAGGAAGAGGTTGGCGATAGCACGCGAGATCGTCCGCAATCCGAAGTATTTATTATTGGATGAGCCAACCGCCAATCTGGATGCAGAGAATACGGAAAATATCATCCAACTAATAGAGAAGATGGAGAGAGAGATGGGAAAGACATTTGTTATTGTGACCCATGACCCGAGATTAGTAAAAAGATTGACCGGACGCTTCTTTCTTCTGAGGGAAGGAAAACTTTGGGAAGAAGGGAGGTAGAGTAATAATGAGAAAAGAATTACTTATTGGATCATTTTCCCTGATCGCCATAATTCTATTTATTGGTGGCGTCCTCTGGATAAAGGGAAAGGATATATGGGGAAGGGAAAGGATAATCCGAGCCAAATTTACTGATGCCACCGGCATCCAACCAGGGGTCTATGTCTACTTTCGGGGGGTGAAGGTAGGAGAAGTGAAAAGGGTAAAAATTATTCCGTATGGGGTTATGGTTGAATTTAGTGTCCAGAAGGAAATATCCATCCCCTCTGATTCAAAGGTTTACGCCGAATCCAGGGGATTATTTGAAGATAAAATCCTGTTTTTAGTTCCGGGTCTCTCTTCCCAGGCCCTCGGAAAGGATATGGTCTTAGAGGGAATCAGAAAGGAAAATATTCTGGAGAATCTTGGGAGGATGGATGTGAAAGAAGTGATTACCGCCTTGGATGAATTACGCAATTTTGCCCAAACCGGAGAGAAGACACTAAAAGAGGCCGAAATTTTCCTAAAAGATTTGAGAAAGAAATTGGAGAGAATTGAAACAACCGCTACTTCCCAAATGGAATCCACCGGGAAGGCATTGAAGGAATTGAACCTGACACTAAAAGAACTTTCTGAGGACTTTAAGGGGGGAGCCCTCGGTCACCTCATCTCGGATACCCTCTTTTATCAAAACCTCCTTAAAACCTTAATCCGCCTCGATTCCGTTCTGGAGAGGTTCCAAAGAGATAAGGGTATTAGGGTAAAACTTTTTTGAACCCTTGACATTTGCCTTTTTTTTGTTATACTAATAAGTTATGATTAGTTTATTAGAATTTTTCGGGAGGGATTTATGAAGAAGGCTTTCCTCTTATTATTTTTAATCCCCGCCTTTTTCTTTATTAGTTGTAAGAAGATTGGCTCTCTTTCGGTCGTCTCGGTGAATAATAACGAACCATTGATTGCGGATGTGATTAAACTCGTTCCTGCTGGCGAAGATACAGAAGAGGTAATCGTTGAATATACCGTGCCGGTCGAATTCGTTTATACCTACGCCGGTTACGGACTGCCAACGGTTAATCCCTACACTGCCCAAATCACGGAATATAAGATAGAATATTTCCAATACGATGAGAAAGGAAAGAAGATCAAGTTCGGCGAAACGGGAGAGGTGATTAAAGGAGAATGCCAGGTAGAAATCCCAGCGGACGTGGAGGGAAAGAAGACCGTGGTGGCTGAATTTAAGGTAAACCCTGCCTGGTGGACGGATAAATACCTGGGCGATTTAATCGAAGGTGTCCAGCTTGTTGCCTATTTCACCTTTAAGGGTAAAGAGAAGTTGACCGGAGAGGAACTAACCTGCGAGGCGAAACTGGTCGTAAATTTTGCGGATTACCGACCCGATTAAAAATCTTCTCTATTAATAATCTGGAGGGGAAATGAAGAGAACTTTAATTTCCATCTTTTTACCTCTCTTAATTTTTAGTTACACAAGAATTGGTGGTGGTCGGGGTAATTTCTTTGTTTCCGATGCCCTGACCCAAGGACCAGGATTTCTTACCTTAGGAGTCCATACCCTTTCCCGGATGGAAACTACCGACTCTTTGTATAGCGATTTGCTTGTTGCCCTTACCTATTCGCCGATTGAATATCTGGAACTTTCCGGTTCCGGCGGCGGTATCTTCCGTTATTACCCTTGGGAAGATTTTGCCTCAACCTGGCACGACTGGAATCTTAAAGGGAAGGTAGTTTTACCCTTAATTAAGGTATTCAAACCGGGATTTCTCTTCGGGTATAACTTCCCGAGGGATACGGTGTACGACCCAAGAGGTTTACCTGTGAAAAAGGGTTTAGAATATTCCGGATTGGTGAACCTGAAATTTTCTGATATTATGCCTTCCTTACCTTCCCTTTTATTGAATCTATCGCGTTATCAGGATAATTTAGATTCTTCGCACACCGCTCTTGGTGCCAGTTTGGAACTCTTGGCTAAAGGTCTCCTCTTCTTTGGAGAATATTTTAAGGTTGGGGATACCCAGAGGATAACTCCGGGAGTGAAGTTCCTCTCTTCTTCTTTCTCCTTTGACCTGGGCTTGAGTTTCCTCTTCTTGCCGGAGAATGTGCGGCGGTATCAGTTGATTGCGGGCTTTACTTACCTTACACCTTTCTTCCGAGTTTATGTCCCAACCGGCAAGATTGTTGGTCGGGTCTTCTCCGCATCAACCAAACAGCCAATTCCGGCAACCATCTCCTTTCCGGAAAATCCGAAGTTGAAACCGATAACTAATGACACGGTTACCGGTTTATTTGAGGCGAAGAAGATCCCTGAGGGGACAATCGTGGTTGAGGTTTCAAGTGAAGGGTTCTATAAGGAATACCAGCCAATAACGGTGAAGAGGGATGCGACCGTTACTCAGGATTTCTTTTTGAAGCCATTAAAGGTCACAGGGATATTATCGGGTCGGGTTTACGATGCAACCACGGGCCGGCCGCTTTCCGCTCGCCTCTCCTTCCCGAATACCGGCTTAAATCCAATCTTTTCTGATTCGGCTACCGGGGCTTTCAAATTACCTGAGGTGCCAACAGGTCCGATTGAAATCAATGTGGAAAAGGAAGGTTATTTCACCTATTCTCTCACGGCAACAATAAGGGAGAATGAGGTTAGTTCCATTGATGTCCCCCTCACCCCTTCACTTATCCGCAGTATTATCACCGGGAAGGTGACGGACCGGAAAACCGGAGCCCCCCTTGCCGCGGAAATCATCTTTGAAGGGGCACCGACCGGGCCGGTAAAGACCGACCCTCAGACCGGAATTTACCGACAAGAATTACCGGTTGGCACATATAACGCTACGGTGAAAGCAGAAGGTTATATTACTCAGACCTTACCGGTCATTCTTGAAAAGGATAAGGTAACGGAAAAGAACTTCTCCTTGGTGAGTGTCGGAATGAGTATCACCTTAAAGGTTCTCTTTGACTTCAACAAGGCGACGATTAAGCCGGAGTCCTACCGGGTCTTAGATGAAGCGGCACAAATCTTAAAGGATAACCCAAAGATTTCAGTGGAGATTCAAGGACATACCGACAATATTGGCTCTGATGCCTACAACCAGAAACTTTCCGAAAGACGTGCCCAGGCAGTGGCAAATTATTTTATCGCGCAACACGGTATCGACCCAAAAAGATTGAAAGCGGTTGGCTATGGTGAATCAAGACCGATTGCCTCCAACGATACCGAGGAAGGAAGGGCATTAAACCGAAGGGTTGAATTCGTTATCATCCGCGAAGAACCCTGAAAACAGATAACGGGACGGACTTATGAGTATCAATCTCTTACTCTTTCTTTTTGCCTTCCGACTGCTCATTGGCGGACTGGAATACTCTTGGGATATTATCGGCCGTTTTCTCCTCCCCGAAGAAAAGATGCCGATAAAAATCATTACCGAAAAGGGAGGGGCGCATTATGGCTGGATAATGTCGGATGGTGAATTACAGGATATCTCACCCGAGGAGAAGATATATATTGCGCCATCAATCCCTGGCTTTTACACCCTGATGATTTCTGATGGTAAAGAGAAAAAGAGAATCAACATCTTCGTTATGCATCCCTTCTCCTGCCTCAAGAATCGGAGGATAAATGGATTTCTGATTGGCCGTTATCCTTCCTCCTCCCCCCACCCGAACTTAAAAGGAGTGAAGGGATTCATTGAATTGAAGAAGGAATGGGAAGATATCTTCATTTCACCTAATTATCGGATAAGGGAATTTGTCGGCTCCGCAGGGGGGAGAAATTCATCTCTTCCTTACCTTGCCCTCCGGGAGGAGTTGGTCTATAAATTAGAACTGCTGAACGAAAAGGTTTCTTCCCGATTTGGTGCCACGAAATTAAAGATTGTTTCCGGTTTCCGCACACCTGCCCGGAATTATAATGCGGGGGGAGGAAGGAATAGTGCCCATATCTATGGCGGAGCCGCGGATGTCCTCTTAGATACCGATGGCGATGGTGAAATTGATGACCTCAATCACGATGGCCGGAGGAATAGCAAGGATTCTAAGATCCTTGCCTCTTTGGTTGAAGAACTGGATGAAGAATTAGAAAAGGAGTATCCGCAACTCGTTGGTGGTCTGGGCTGGTATCGAAGAAGAGGTTTCATTCACGTTGACGTCCGAGGAAAAAGAGACCGCTGGCGAAGATAATCCCTTTTTTTCTAATCACTTTCTCTCTCTTCTCTTTCTTCCTTTCCGAATTAATCTTTCCCTTCGAGAAAAGTATTAAATTCAATATTTTCGCAACCGGAAAGAAGATTATCAACTACCGCCAGGGGATTAACCGACTGAAAGCCGAAATAAAGAGGAAGGAGGAAGCTCTCCTCCTTTTGGCAAAAGAGACAGAAGGGCTGACTTTAACATCCTCGGAGGAGTATTTGGTGGTAGACCTCTTGCGCAATCGGCTCTTTTTAAGAAAAGGCGAAAATACCTTAAAGGAGATTATCATCTCCACCGGTCGGGGGGATTCCTTAATCTTCGGAAGGAGAAGATGGGTCTTTAAGACACCAACCGGAGTATTAAGGATTATTGAGAAGGTCAAAAATCCAATCTGGTATAAGCCCGACTGGGCATTCCTTGAGGAGAAAAAACCAATCCCGCCGCCAAATTCTAAGGAACGTCTGGTTCGCGGTATGCTCGGGGATTATGCCTTAGACCTCGGAGGCGGGATTTTAATCCATGGCACACCCTATGAGCATCTCCTCGGTCTGAGTGTCAGTCACGGTTGTATTCGGGTCGGTAAAGAAGATATCAAATTCCTATATGAGAACTGCCCAATTGGTATGAAGGTCTATATCTATGGGAAATAACAGGAGAGGCATTTTTCCACTTATCGCTACCATCATCTTCACCATTTCCTCCCTCCGCCTTTTTGAAGGAGTAATTAAGAGAGAATTGAAAGGGGCAGAAAAAGATTTATATGAAGAACATCTCTCCCTTTTCAACCGAAATAAAGAACTGGAGGAAGAGATTAAAAAGAAGGAATTGGAAAAGAACCTCCTCTCCTTACAAAGGGAGATGAGTCAGAGGAAAGAACCCTATTTAACCATCAAACGTCAGGAGAAAGTCGCCCAATTAAAAATGGAAGATAAAACCTTACACGAGATGCGCTTTTCTATCAAAGGGAGAAGGGCAATCGCCGGAGAAATACTCCTCCCTATGGGAGTATTGAAGGTCCAAAAGAAGATGGAAAACCCAACCTTTTATCTCCCGGATTGGATTTTTGAACTAAAAGGAAAGGAGATACCAAAAGATACCTTGGACCGAAAGATAAACGATGCCTTCGGTAAGTTTATCATCTCTCTCGGAGGCGATATCTGTCTTTCGGGAAAAGTTCGGGAGGAGATACCGGAGGAGGTCTTAGACTTAATCTACCTGGAATTTGAGAAAGAAGACATTGAGAGAATCTTCCACACCCTGAAAGAAAACTCTTCGGTCTTTTTCTTCTAACCCCTTTTGGCTTGACAAAACTCCTTTTCTCAATTAAAATTAACTATTATGGAAATAAGTGCTGAGCGGTATAAAGAGATACTGGAAGATGCTCCTTTTGGAATAGCCGTTCTGGAGAAAGGGAAGATTATCTATCACAACCGGCATCTGGAAAAGATAACCGGATTTTCTTCCGAAGAATTAGCCAAACTCTCCTTCAAGGAATTATTTCCCGAAAGAGAATTGCCTCTCTTAACTTCTGCCTTTAACAAATCACCATCCCCTCCTTCCCCCCTTCATTTTACTCTCTCTTTGCTCACCAAATCGAAAAAGGAGATTGAGACCGAAATCTGCCTTCTTTCCTACGAGAAGGATAAATCTATCCTTTACCTTCGGGAGATTGTGCCTTCTAAGGTTTTGGGGAAAAGGGAGTTTGATATTTTAGGTAAAATCTCCCATGAGATTCTCACCCCTTTATCAACGATAAAGGAAACGATATCAATCCTGGAAGAGAGGGCAAGCGAAGAATTGATTCCTTTTCACAAGAGTCTTTTAAGATTGGCTTGGGAGGAGGCACTGCGATTGGAACGGATTGCAAGGAATTTAATTGATGTGAGCCGGATCGCCCAGGGGAAAGTCTTCCTCCGACCTTCCGAAATCTCCCTCCCGGATCTCATTAATAAATCCATCGCCAGCCTCCATCTCCTCTCCCAGAAGAAAAATCTCTCCATCATTCCCGACCTCCCTATTAACCTGCCACCCATCTTCGCTGACCCCGACCTACTCTCTTCCATCCTTATTAACCTGCTCGATAATGCTATCAAATTCTCACCACCTAACCAAAAAATTATCCTTAAGGCATCCATCCTCCCCTCTGGCCACCCTCTCGTCTCTAATAAAAACCTGCCCCAAACTAATTTCTACCTTCTCATCTCAATCACTGACTTCGGACCAGGTATCGATCCCGAATCCAAAGAAATTATCTTCCAAATGTTCGAAAAAGGTAAATCTGCTCCTGAAACTAAGGGCTTAGGAATCGGATTGTCTATTGTCAAAGAATTCGTCCAAGCCCATAAAGGTGTAATCTGGGTGGAAAGTAAAAAAAATGTTGGCTCAACCTTCACCTTCATAATCCCATTCCTAAGCCCACCGAATCAAATAGAAAACTGGAAATTGAATCATGGAAGAAAATCATAACCAAAAAGGTAAAAAATTAATCCTCCTGGTTGAAGATGAAATTACAATTGCAACCTTAATGAAACTCCGCCTGGAAGAAGCAGGTTATGAGGTCATTACTGCGAGTGACGGTTTCTTAGCCATAAGCCTTGCCCGTTCCAAGAAGCCCGACCTCATCCTTCTGGATTTAATGCTTCCGAAATTGGACGGCTTCACCGTCTGCAAACTGATTAAATCCTCTGATACCACCAAAAATATCCCGATAATTGCTGTTACTGCCCGGGTATCGCCTCAGGATATGGAAAGAGGCTTTGAGGTTGGGTGTGACGCCTACCTAACTAAACCGACCGATTTCCCTACCCTCTTAAATAAAATCTCCGAACTTCTGAAAAATAAAAATGAAACATCGCCACCTGAGTCGAGTAAACCGGAATAAGAAAGATTGAAAACCTTCTTTATCCTTTTCTTTAGCCTCGCCTTTGCCTGCCCGCCTAACCCCTTCACCGGAAAGAATCTCCCAAAAATCATCCTGCCAAAAGGGATTGAGAAACCGGAAAGATTGAAAGTAATTAAATCGGGAGTTATGAGAAGCATCGTTTTGCTCTGTGATTTTAGCGATAACCGGCATACCTATCCCCTGAGCGAATTCTCCAACCTCCTCTTTGGAGAAAATCCCCCCTCCCTCCGAAGTTATTATTATGAAGTGTCTTATGGTAATCTAACGATAGAAGGAAGGGTAATAGAATGGCAAAGAATGGATAAACCATATTCCTATTATGTTGGTGATTCGTTCGGTGTCTATAAGGAATTCCCCAATAATTCCCAAGGACTTGTCTATGATTTAATTGAAAAGGTTGATGGAATGGTAAACTTTCGGGAATATGATAATGATAACGATGGTTATGTTGACGGCCTGATTGTCATTCACTCAGGACCCGGAGCCGAAGAGACCGGAAACAAGAGAGACTTCTGGTCGCATAAATGGAATCTATCCGATAATTCCACAGGCTGTCCTGGTTCTTATCGCACTGATGATGGTGTCAGTATCGACGCCTACACTCTTCAGCCGGAGCGATTTGAGAATGGTAGTTTGATTACGATTGGTGTCTTTGCCCATGAGTTCGGTCATATCTTGGGTCTTCCGGATTTATACGATACCGATTATTCCAGTTCTGGTTTGGGAATCTTCTGTTTAATGGCTGCGGGCTGTTGGGCAAAAAGGGATGCTTCTTCCCTGCCGGGAAGTTCGCCGGTCCATCCGAACTCCTGGTGCAAATATCTTTTAGGATGGCTCAACCCGGATTCCTTACAAAAAGGTTTCTCAGTAGAAAAGTTCAATGCTTCTCTTTTTGCTTTGTCTGATACCGCTTCCGCCTATCGCCTCATAGAAAATCCTCTTGGTCCGGACTGGACCTTTGAAGCACCGGGTATGGGCGAATATTTCTTGGTTGAAAACCGTTACCAGAAGGGTTTTGATGTCGGACTCCCGGGTTCCGGGCTTTTAATCTTACATATTGACGAAACGAGACAGGGAAACGATGATGAGAGACACCCCCTGGTTGGGATTCTCCGACCGGGGAAGACAGGATTTGCTATTCCAAAATATTCCTGGGGCGATGGGGGTGATTTATGGAAGAATGACACCGTCGGTCTTTGCGAGTGGACAACCCCAAATTCCGATTTCTATTCCGGTCTCCCTTCTGGGGTTTGTGTGAAGAATATCTCCTCTCCCGGAGCGGTGATGACCGCTGATTTAGCAATTGAACCGGTTCTTCTGGGAAAGTTTTATGCCTATCCGAACCCATTCATCAAAAAGGAGAATAACCTTTTGAGGATTTACTATTGCCCATCTGATACCGAGCGCATCAGGGAAAAGCCGCCATTTCGAGTTCACATCTATACCCTCTCCGGTGAGCATGTGGCCACTGTGGAAGGGGATGCCTTAAAACGAACCGCCTTCTGGGATTTGAAGAATCAACGGGGTAAAGATGTGGCGAGCGGTCTTTACTTCTATATCATTGAAATTGAAAACAAAGGGAGGAAAGAGAGGCAAAGGGGATTTTTCAGTGTGGTGAGGTGAGATGTTTTCCTTTAAGGGTAAGAGGATAATCGTTACGGGCGCGGCTTCGGGAATCGGGAAGGCAATTGCTAAACGTTTTGCCGAATTTGGCGGCTTAATCGCCCTCTGCGATATTAACCGAGAAGCCTTAGAGCTCACCCGCAAAGAGATTGAAATCGTTGGCGGGAAAGGTTTAGCCTATGAGGTTGATGTCGCCAATTACGAGGAGGTTATGAGAACTGTGACGAAAATCCGGGAAGACTTCGGGGGGATTGAGATTCTTGTGAATAATGCTGGCATCACCCGTGATGCCTTATTGCTCCGAATGAAAGAAGAAGACTTTGATAAAGTGATAGCGATAAATCTAAAAGGGGTCTTCAATTTTACCAAGGCGGTCTTAAAATTTCTTCTGGAAGAAAAGTGGGGAAGGATAATAAATATCTCTTCGGTAATTGGTGAGATGGGAAATCCCGGCCAATCAAATTATGCCGCAGCCAAAGCGGGAATAATTGGATTCACGAAATCGGTGGCAAAAGAGGTCGCATCCCGGAATATCACGGTCAATTGTATCGCCCCGGGTTTTATCAAGACCCCCATGACCGAGCGTCTTCCCCCGGAGATAAAGGAGAAGTATATAAAGAGTATCCCAATGGCTCGCCCCGGAGAACCGGAGGAGGTGGCAAACCTCTGCCTATTTTTAGCCTCCGACCTCGCTTGCTATATCACCGGACAGGTAATCCGGATTGATGGCGGAATGCTCTAAATTGAAGAAGGCAAAAATTCTAAACTCAAATGCGTAAATTAAATTGGCTCATTCTTTTCTTCTCTCCCCTCTTCGCCTTCAAATTTTGTGTCTTAGGAGATAGAACGCCCCTTGCTGGAAACGAGGTCTTTGAACAAGTAATGAAAGAGATTAAAGTCTTGAAACCTGATTTTATCATCCATCTTGGTAATCTCATCAAAGGTAAAGGAAGAGACACCTCCGGGATAATTAGAGAATGGAATTTTATTAAAAAGACCTTTGATGATTTAGGCATTCCTTACTATCTTTGCCCTGGGAGTGAGGATATCTGGGATGAGAAGTCCGAAGAGATTTTTTTGCGCTTCTTTAATAAGACGTTTTATTCTTTCAATTATGATAACTGCCATTTTATCATCCTGGACTTCTCCCGATTTCCAAGATTTTCCGATCTCCCAAAAGAGATGCTTGATTGGTTAAGAGATGACCTTTCCCTTCACCGAAGAAAGAAATGGATTTTTGTCTTTGGCCATCGTCCTTATTGGCGAACCCTTAAAGAGAAATTCCCCCTCCATAAAATCCTGTCGTCATTCGGTGTTGATTTCTTTTTTTCGGGTTATTCCTGTTTCTATACCTACCATCTTATGGATAGTATCCATTACTTTCAAGTGGGTCCTACCGGCGCCCGTTTCAAAGAGGAATCAGAAGAAGAAAGAGGGGCATTTCCGAATTATCTTCTGATTGAAGTTCAAAAGGATTTTGTGAATGTTATTGTGATTCGCCCGGGTTCTATCCTGAGGCCGGATATTGTGACCCTCAAGGGGATTGAAGAGGAGAGTCTAACTTCGGAAAAGATCTCCATCTCCCCTTTTTTAGTTGAACCGAAGGATAATGGTCTTGAGAAGGAGATTCTGGTGTCCTTAGAGAATCCTTTTTCTTATGAGTTGAGAGGAGAGGTCTTTTGGGTGCCTTTCTCCTGGAAGGTGTCGCCTCCAAAAGCGAAGTTTTTTCTCTCACCTTTCGGTAAAGGTTCGTTCCCGTTTTCCCTGTGTTTTAAGGGCGATCTCTTTCCCCTACCAGAATTGGTCGTGTGCTTTCAAAAGGATGGTGAGAAGGTGGAGTCAATAAGTAAATCTCTGCCGATTAAAAGGGAGGTCTTTGCGTCTAAGTTTACCCCAGGGATTGATGGAGTGATTGAAGAATGGAAGAGTGGGATTGATCTTTTTTCTAATGAGTCCGGTAATAAGGCTTCTCTTAAATCCATCCTATTCTTAGGGGTAGACTCCCTTAATCTTTATTTCGCTGTCCAGAATTATGAGAAGAAGATTGTTGCCCGGCTCCGGGAGAAGGATGGTTTGATTAAAGAGGATGATTTTGCTTGTCTGCTTTTTAGTTCCTCGCCTGATACCATCTTTGAATTCTCTTTTAATCCCCGTGGCTTTGTCTACGATAAAGTGTATTTGAAGGAAGGAGGAAAGTTTAAGCGGAGAGAATGGGATGCTCATCCGGAAATTAAGAGTCTTATTGGTGAGAATTACTGGCAGGCAGAAATCGCTCTTCCTCTCTCAAGATTGCGCCTCGGTGAAAGGAATTCTTTGGGGTTTAACTTCTTGCGCTACTCGGTGGATGATTCCCTCTCCCTCTTCTTCCAACCGCCAATCAGCCATAAACCTATCTCCTCCCTCCGGATTGATGAGAATTCCTTCGGAATACTTTTGATAAAATAGTCCTTCCGAATGAAGAGAATACTCTTCCTCTTCTTCCTTTTTGGTATTCTTCTCTTGACCTGCCTTCGGATTATAAGAATCCTGTTCCCTTCGGATAAAGAGATTGTTGGAAGGATTATTGAGAAAGGGAGAAAGGCTTTTGAAAAGGAAGACATCCAGACAATTTCCGAAATCCTTTCTCCGGATTATCTTGATGCCTGGGGACAAGATTATTACCGATTGCTCTCCTTCTTAAGAAAAGAATTCCGGGTGTATGATGAGATAAAAGTCTTTATTCCATCTTTCAAGGTTAATATAAATAAACCGTTTGCCTTGTGTAGCCTTTTTGTTCGGGTTTCGGGATTAGAGAGGAATTCCGGGGAAGAGTTAATCTATGCCTCTCCTTTAATTATCTCTTTGATAAAAGAAAATAAAAAGTGGTATGTAATTTCTGCTTCGGAATAAAAAAGAAGGGGCATTTAGCCCCTTCTTCAGAAGTGCCAGAATTATTTTGGCACCCCCTTAGCACTCTGAGAGACCCTATTCTATTATAATAGAAGCAAAATTTGTGCCAACTTTTTTGAAATGCTAAGTTATTGAAAAATAGAGACTTATAAAAATGGGATTAATTATTGAAAATAAAAGATGCCAACTTTTTTGGCATTCCTGCCAATTTTTTTGGCAGTTCATTGTCTTATTTGAGATTGATTATCCTTCGCAAAAGGGATTTCCCTTCCTTTTTGATTAAGATGAAATAGACCCCTTCTGGTCTTCCCTTTAGGGAAAAAATAGTTTCCCTCTTATTGAGAACATCTTTTAGAACCAATCTTCCCTGGGCGTCGTAGAGGTAAAAAGAGAATCCCTTAAATGGGGAGCGGATGATAAACTTTTTACCCACGGTTGGAAGGCATTCAAACCATAGGGAGTCTCCATTCCCTCTCTCTTTAACTCCTACCCCGTAATATTCAAATGCCCAATAACCGTGCTCACCACCACAAGTATGAATTATACCATTACGATACTGAAGCCCGTCAGGACCTCCCCCGGTTAGGTAATAACCGACCTCTCTTGGGTTTATAGGGTCAGAGATGTCCCAGACTCTCAAACCACCCAAAAAACCGCAAGCGAGAAAAAGTAGGTTTTCCGAGCCACAGACCCCCAGACATTGTCCGGGTGCCGGGCATTGGGTAATCCGGCGGGGATTAGTCGGGTCTTTAACCTTAACAATCCCAATTCCATCAAAACTCTCTGCCAGATAGGCAAAGGTATCTCTTACCCAAACATCATTCACATATCCCCAGGTTGAATAGGGTGGTATATGACCTCTCACATAAGGGTTTACTGGGTCAGAGACATCAAAGATAAAAAACCCACCATTACCACCTGCCCCATAGCAGATATTACCGATAACTTTGAGCGAATACATATCAACATTATGCAGTTCTACCCTTCCGAGAACCCGGGGCAAGAGTGGATTCTTTACATCACAGATAACCAACCCCTGCCCACCTCCTCCCTGACTCAAACCGACATAGATGAGAGATTCTTGCAAAAACAGGCTCCTTATTCCCGAGCTCCATATGCCTGCTCTTCTTGCAACTGTGCAGACAGCAATCCGTCTTATAGAATCGGGGTTAGAAAAGTTCAGGATATGGAGGCAATTATCACCAAGACCACCAGCAAAGAGGAACGTATCCTTTACCTCAAGACCCATAGTAAAACCGAGCCTCCCAACCAGAGTGTCATAAGGATTATAGGAAAATTTCACCGGATAACCGCCCCTATCCCGGGGTGAAATGGGGTCGGTTATATCAAGAAGGAAAAGACCGTCAATATATCCTCCAATTGCAATTAAGGAATCAGTTGCCAGCATTACCTGCTCGGCTTGGAAAGGCACCCCGAAGGTGCTTAAAACCTCCCAGGATGTTGGCTCGGTTATATCGTATATTACCAATCCGCAGAAGCCACTCAGACCAAAAAGTAATGGGGAGCGTAACTGTAATTCCCACATAACAAATTTATCCTCGCGGCGATAATAGATATGGTAAGGAGAGGAAGGGTTGGAGACATTAATCACCTGGGGAGAAATTGGGTTATCGACTCCAGCATAAACGAGGGTATCAACAACTAAGAGGTCGTAAATCGTAGACGTCCTCTCAGGTGTGGGAGTGAGCATCCTCAATCTCCCTATCTCTCTTGGGTTCCCTGGATTTGAGACATTGAGTATATAGAGTGTATCATAATTAGCAACATAAGCAAATGTATCCTTAACCTGCACGCAAGTAACTCCACCATCTTCTGCCCGCCATTCGGAAACGAGAAAAGGTGAAGAGGGGTTTGAGATATCAAAAATCTTTAACCCACCCCAATCAGTAGCAACATAGACGTAATCATCTCTGGCAAAGATTTCTCCCATTCCACCTTCACAATAGCACACCCCTATCCTCCGGGGATTCCTCGGGTCTCTGATATCAATTACCTCCAGACTATCCAGATAGGAATTACCAGCAAAGGCAAGCGTCTCCTTAATAAAGAGCCCGGTATAGCCAGAAAAGAAACCACGACCGGGAAAAATTAACCTCCCAATCTCCTCAATACTATCTAAGGAACTGATATCAAAAACCCTCAAACCAAGATATGGGTCAGGAATATAGAGAATCTCTCCATCCAGAATCATATCTCTAACACAACCATCCGTTATATACTCTTTTATCTTTACCGGATTTTGCGGGTTTGAGATGTTTATAAACCAGAGACCACCATATAGGCTGATAATGGCAATTGTATCCTTTAATTGAAGGGACATTTTCCAGTTAGAGTAAGGCCAACGAGAGAACGTCCGGACATTTGAAGAGTCTAAGGTTAGTCCGTTAAGAAGGGGAGAGAGAAGTAAAATGAAAAATATAATTCTTTTCATCTAATTTAATTCTCCTTTCTCACTTCATTCTTGGGATGTCCAATAGGGGGGCCCCAGATTTTTCCTCTGGGGGCGTCCCCCGGTTTTTCCTCTTACTTACTCTGTCACTTCATTCCTAGGGTATCCAACATAGCCGTTGGTGAAAATGTGAAGAGGTTCCTTAATAAGGGGGTTATAGGGTATTGGCCAATAACAGAAATGGCTCGTCATCGCCCTTAGCGCCTTATTAATCCCACTGGCCATTGACCAACTTTCAACAGTCTCCGCACGACCTATCTTATGCGCATTATAGGCATAACTATACTTAGCCGCATCGCCGCTCTCCCGATGGAAATTACCATATTTTAACTGGGTATAGCGATAAGGAGCAAAGACATCAATGAAATGGGCATTTACCGGAGATGCGCCAATATAGAAATAAGAGGTGCAGGCACGACATAGATAGTTATTCACGCCGTCATTATTACCCCATACTTCCATAAATACCTTGAGGATTGGGATACCTTCTGGTGTCGCCTCCCCTTCTACTTCCCTTTTGTCAACCACTGATTGCACATTCTCCTTCTTTTCCGGAAGAGTAGATTCTTGAGCCGAAATTAAACCAATGAATCCGCATACGACTGACTTTTTAATCCAAACAAATTTTGTGCCAAGTTTTTGAAATGCTAAGTTATTGAAAAATAGAGACTTATAAAAAGGGGGTTAATTATTGAAAATAAAAGATGCCAATTTTTTGGCATTCTGCCAATTTTTTTGGCAGTTCATTCTCTCTTGAAAAAGGAGGAAGAGAGTCTTTTATTTTTCAGACTCTCAAATTCCTTCTAAAATCTATAGGAAATTCCACCGTTTATAATTCCTTCAGGTCCCAATCCAACTCTAAAAAAGAAACTCAGATTTTTTCCATAGGAAATACCAAGAGGTGTAATCTGGAATATGGGTTCTATCTCCTTCCATTCAACTACTCCCTCCCTTGTTTGTTCTCTCTCGTTCCATTCAACTAATCCACCCCCAAGTTCGCGAGAGAGTTTTAATTTTTCTCCGTTGTAGTAGTAGCCTCTAACCTTTACTAAAATTCCTATAAGTTTTTTTGTTTCTTCGGTTCCTACTATTCCTTTTGTTATTTCTTTTATTTTTTGATAGAATAACATGCCTCCAAATGAGAATCTTTTGGTTATCTCATGCATATAGGAAACAAAGATAACCGGAGTAATCGCCTTTTTCTCCGTCCTCCAACCCCAGGGAAGAGGAGGTGGAGGAATCTCAAATAATGTCCCTCTTCCTAACCCAAAGGAGATTTCATTCTTTAAAACCTTGGAAAACCCTTCTTCTCCAATTAAGAAGCTTCCCAAAATGGAAATTCCCACAATAGAGATAAGTTTTCTCATCTCAAAATTATATTCATTTTTTGTGGTCTGTCAAGACCTCAAAAAGATTGTCCTGATAAAATCAGGACGCACCTTTCTAAACTATTAGTCAATAAGCCAATTTAATTGATTATCCTTGTTTCTTAAAATCTGACCCATTTTTAACAATCCTCCGTTGGCGGAAAATGTTAGTGACACTAACATTTTTTCTCACCTGATTTTGTCTCTAAGTTCTTATTTTACAATAACTTAGAGCCTTTTTCCTAATTTTATCCCCCTTTGCTCCCTGAGTCATATACTAAGCCCCTTATTAAGCCAATTTTTAAGCCCTTTACTTAGTCTCTTTCCTTCTCTCTTTTTTTAGCCCTTTCTCTTCCTCTCTCCTTCTCTTTCTTCTTCCCTTCCCCTCTTTCTCCCGAGAACTCTAATAAGGAATCTCCTCTTCGGTCTCTCTTTTATTTTCTCCTTTAATCAATTTGGGATTTTCTTCCAAGAAGGAGACCTGGTTATTATTTAATCTTTTCAGAGGGAATCAAAGGCGGTGATTGAAGTTCTCTCAGAGAATTCTTTCGGTGATAAGGTTGATACCTATTGGGTTTTTTGCCCTTATCTATATTTCTGCTTTATCGGATTATTAAAAAGTCTGAGTTTGAGATTTTGTTTCATGTGAAACATTATTTTGTATAATTTCGGAAAATTCCCCTTGACAAATTGAAATTTTTTATTATTATATTATATATAGTTTGTTCTTTTGAAAATCTGGTGTGTGCCCAAGGTAGAATTTTGCTTGGAGGGTTTGATCCTGGCCCAGGACTAACGCTGGCAGCGTATCTTAGACATGCAAGTCGGACGGGCTTTCTGTGGTAGCGATACCACAGGGAGTCAGTGGCGAACGGGTGAGTAATATAAGGATAACCTGCCCCTAAGAGGGGGATAAAATCCCCCATACCTTCATTGAGGCGGATGCCTCAGTGAAGAAAGGTGGCCTCTGCTTTGCATGCTACCGCTTAGGGAGGGGTCCTTATCCCATCAGGTAGTTGGTGAGGTAATGGCTCACCAAGCCGATGACGGGTAGCCGGCGTGAGAGCGTGACCGGCCACACGGGGACTGAGACACGGCCCCGACTCCTTCGGGAGGCAGCAGTCTAGAAATTTGGGCAATGGGCGAAAGCCTGACCCAGTGACGCTGCGTGGGGGATGAAGGCCTTCGGGTTGTAAACCCCTGTCAGGAGGGAAGATGTCCCAAAAGACTAATAATCTCTTGGGATGACTGTACCTCCAGAGGAAGCCCCGGCTAACTACGTGCCAGCAGCCGCGGTAAAACGTAGGGGGCAAGCGTTGTCCGGAATTACTGGGCGTAAAGGGTGTGTAGGCGGATCCGCAAGTCCACTGTGAAATTCCTCGGCTCAACCGAGGAACGGCGGTGGATACTACGGATCTTGAGGGCAGGAGAGGAGGGTGGAACTCCCGGTGTAGCGGTAAAATGCGTGGATATCGGGAGGAACGCCGATGGCGAAGGCAGCCCTCTGGAATGCCCCTGACGCTGAAACACGAAAGCTGGGGGAGCAAACGGGATTAGATACCCCGGTAGTCCCAGCCCTAAACGATGTGGGCTAGACATTGGGGAAACCCAGTGTCGCAGCTAACGCGTTAAGCCCACCGCCTGGGGACTACGGCCGCAAGGCTAAAACTCAAAGGAATTGACGGGGGCCCGCACAAGCGGTGGAGGATGTGGTTTAATTCGATGCTACGCGAAAAACCTTACCTGGGCTTGACATGTCGGTAGTAGCGACCCGAAAGGGAAGCGACCGGAATTTTTTCCGGAGCCGACACAGGTGCTGCATGGCTGTCGTCAGCTCGTGCCGTGAGGTGTACGGTTAAGTCCTGCAACGAGCGCAACCCCCGCCCTTAGTTGCCACCCCAATCCAATTGGGAGCACTCTAAGGGGACTGCCCGGGCAACCGGGAGGAAGGTGGGGATGACGTCAAGTCATCATGGCCTTTATGCCCAGGGCTACACACGTCCTACAGTGCCCACTACAATGGGCTGCAACCTCGCAAGAGGAAGCAAATCCCAGAAAAGTGGGCATGGTTCGGATCGCAGGCTGCAACCCGCCTGCGTGAAGATGGAATCGCTAGTAATCGCACATCAGCATGGTGCGGTGAATACGTTCCCGGGCCTTGTACACACCGCCTGTCACGCCATGGGAGCTCGCAATGCCCGAAGTTCCACTCCGTGGACCCAAGGCAGGGCGAGTGACTGGGGCGAAGTCATAACAAGGTAGCCGTACGGGAACGTGCGGCTGGATCACCTCCTTTTTCCTTAAACTCTAAAACCTCTCTAAATTCCTTCCTTGGGCACATACCTTTTTTATTTTATTGTTTCCCGTGAAACATCCCAAAAATTATAAAAACTTAATAAAATCGCAATAATTTTCGCCATCTTATTACCAAAATTTCACCCTTATCCCTTGACATTAACCCCAAATTATATTTTAATTCAATCTTAACTTATACTAAAAAAGAGAAAGAGGGCTTAATGTGGATAAAAAGGTTCTTATAAATAAGTCTTTGCCAGATAATAACTTAGTTAATCTTAATATGTGGATAAAATTGTGGATAATTCTTAAAATGAAAGATGGAGAGTAAAAAAGAATTATGGGAAAAAGCGGTTGAATTTATTAAAGCCCGCATTTCCGAAGATGCCTATAATACCTGGTTTGCTCCAATTTCACCCAAAGAAATCTTTGAAGGTAAAGCCATCTTAGAGGTCCCAAACCTCTTTTTTGCCGAATGGCTTGAAGAATACTATTCCCCCTTGATAAAGGAAGCGTTTAAGTTTATTGGTTTTAATGACTTAGAAATCAATTACAAACCGAAGGATGACGGTATCTCCCTCTTAGAAAAGAATACTCTTCCCTTCCCGGTGAAAGAATCTTCCCCAACCACTCGCCGAACCGACCAACTAAATCCCCGTTACACCTTTGAGAATTTTGTTGTTGGTGAATCAAATCGCTTTGCCTGTGCTGCTGCCAGGAGGGTAGCGGAGGATTTGGGCTCTTTTAACCCCTTATTCATTTATGGCGGGGTCGGTTTGGGTAAAACCCATCTCTTACATGCAATCGGTAATTTCCGCCGGAACAAATTCCCTGAGGAGGCAATCTATCTCACCTCCTGTGAAAACTTCTTCTTAGATTTCATCCAATCCCTTCAGGAAGGGAAAACCCTTCTCTTTAAGACTAAGTATCGCCAGGTTTCTCTCCTTCTCCTTGATGATATCCATTACCTTATCGGAAAGGAGAGGTTGCAGGAAGAAATCTTCCACACCTTTAACCATTTACAGAACTTAGGAAAACAGATTGTCTTCACTTCTGACCGCCCTCCCAGGGAAATTCCAACCTTAGAAGAGAGATTAGCCTCCCGTCTCGGTTCCGGACTCGTTTGTGATATCGGACCACCCGACCTGGAAACAAGGATTGCCATATTAAAAAAGAAGGCAGAACAGGAAAATTGTTCCTTCAGTCCAGAGATCTATTATCTGATTGCAGAAAGGATAAAAACTAATATTCGGGACTTAGAATCAGCCTTAATCCGATTAATTGCCTATCGTTCAATCATTGGTGATAACATCACAATAAAGACTGCCCAGGAAGTCTTAGCCGGACTCCTCCCCCCAAAGGAAGAATGTCGGGGAGATGATATAATTCAGGAGATAATAAATGAATTCTCCATCTCCAAGAAAGAACTCTTCTCCAATGTAAGGACAAAGCGAGTAGCATTAGCCCGCCAGGTAGCGATGTATCTATTCCGAAGAATCTTATGCCTCTCATTAAAAGAGATTGGTTCAATCTTCGGCGGTAAAGACCATACAACTGTAATCCACGCCTGTGAGAAGATAGAGAAGATGGCAAAGGAAAGTCCAGAAATTGCGGAGAAGATTGAAAGAATAATCGCCCGAATAAAAAGCCGATAAAAAGGGACCTAAGAGTTTGGAACTATCCTGATTGCCTAAGAAGCGGAGTATGGAGAGATTCATCCGTACTGGGTATACTTTAAGCAAGAATAAAAATATAGGAAGCACATTAAAGAACTTAAAGAACAGAGGCTCTTAGAGATAAAAACCAATCTTTCTCTTGCCTTTTTCTAATTTCTCCCCAGAGGAGAGAGAAGGAATTTGAAAAAGCCGATATCAAAAAGGGAAGGTCTTAGACTTAAGGAGTTCTCGGTTGGTTTAATCAAAACCGGATTCTTCCCCGATTAAAATTCAACAGCGGACGGATCTTTAACCGTAATATCACCTTCCATTTTGGAATAAGCGCTGAGACAGGAAGAGAATAATAAAAAGGCTTCTTGTCCTTGAACCTTTATCTTTGGCTGGTCTTGACAAATAAAGACTCCTCTTAACAGCGGATGAACTACGAAACTCCACTCCTCTTCTTTATGATTTTATCCCAATTGAGGGATCTCTTCCTTTCGGAAATGAGAAGGAGGTTAAAAGGGTTTGACATTAATGAGATGCTTAAGGTTCTGGCTACCTCTTCCGGGGAGATAGAATAAAAGTGACCTGATGGCGATTTACTTAAAAAACTTTTCCCCTAATGGCATCTTGACAAATTTCTTGGTCTTAAAGAGATTTGGTTCTATTATCGCAAAATAATTATCTTGTCTATACTTTTTCCCTTCTGGTAAAGGAAATAGATGCCCGATTTTAATTCGTCAACCCTCTCTCCTTTTAAGTCATAGAACTTTCCCCCGGCTTGAAGATTTTTGAGGGAGAATTGGCTTTTGGTTGGAATAATATTCGTTGGCTGGGAAGGAGGCAAGAGTTTTTTTGACCCGGACCTTATTCCGATTGGGTAGTCAAAGAAATAGTGCATCACTCGGTAGGGGGCATTCTCCCCTTGGGTCCAGATGAGGTGGGCGCCGTAGAAATTGGGATGATAAACCCTTTCGGGGATGGAAAGGAAATCCCGAAGGCTCAGTCGCCACCAACCGGTCATAAAGTAATAAAAGTGAAGGAGGATATCCGCCTCATTTTCCATCCAGGCGAGGTAACTCCAGGTTGTGGTGATTGTGGAAAGAACCGGGTAGGTAGAGCGACCGGGTGTTGGATAACCGCCACCATTCCCACCCAAAAACCGACAGTCTAAATTCCCCTGGGAATAAAACTCATAACCGAGAGAGAAATCCTCTTCGCCGGTAAAATCACAGGTCGGATGCAAGAGAGTGTTAACGGAGCTATCAATCACCAGCGGATTACGCCAGGTATCCCCTTCCCAATACCGCCCGTATATCCGATACGGAAACGAATTGGCCGGAGAATAAGATTGCCAGAAGACATAGACCCTTCCTCTTTCAAAGAGACCGATTGTTGGATAGGAATGGTCGGCGGATGGGTTAAACCCAGTTAACTGAAATGTATCGCTATTTAGCCTTCGGTAATAAATCCTTGAGGGACCAAAAGAGGAATCTGCCCAAACGATATGAATCCCATCTCTGGAAATCGCAAGGGAGGGAAGATAAGATTTGCCCGGGGTCTGGCTCACATTGACTGGTGGACTTCTAATATCTAAGCAATAGTAATAAATCTCCGAGTTTCCCGCTGTATCCTTTTCCCAGACAATATGCCGATAACCATTTTCCGAAAGGGCGATTGAAGGATTTCTCCCCGGATAAAGAAATTGGGTTGTCCAGTGCTGACCGCGATCTTCACTTCTCGCATAGTAGATACCGTCGCTTTTCTGAAAGACGCAATGGATGGTGTCAGAAAAGATATTCCTCAGGACAATCTTCGGACCGTTACTCATTCCGGTGGCGGCTGGTAAATCGGAATTGGCGATAAAATTCTGGGAAAGAGCGAAAAAAGGAAAAAAGAGAAGATAAAGGTTTCTCATAAACCCTCCAAATAGAATTTATTATAAGATTTCTCGCTTTTAATGTCAAGGGTTGACAAATGAGAAAAAGTTTGTTATTGTTAAAAGTATGTATGGGCGATTAGCTCAGCCTTGGTTAGAGCGCTTGCTTGACATGCAAGAGGTCACCCGTTCAAATCGGGTATCGCCCATTTCCTATGTCTGACGTCTTAGAGAAATTATGGCAGCTCCAACAACTGGACAGTGAGATTGACCTCCTCCAAAAAAAGGAGAAAGAGATTCCCCAGAAGATTGAAGGTCTCCAAATGACAAAAGCGGAAGCAAATAAAAGGCTGGATAATGAGAAGAAGAAACTTCTGGAACTGAAAAAGATTGCTAAGGAGCAGGAGATTGACTTAAAGGCATGCGAAGATAAACTAAATCAGTATTCAGTTCAACTCTATTCGGCAAAGACCAATGAGCAATATAAAGCATTCTTAAATGAGATTGAAACCCAGAAGAAGTTAAAAGCGGAGATTGAAGATAAAATCCTCGCCACCCTGGAGTCGATGGAAAATGCGGAGAAGGAGATCCGCCATCTCGAAAACGAACTTATGGAACTGGAGAAGTTGACCGAATCAAAGATCGCCTCCTTGAAAAAAGAAGCGGAAGAAGTAAAAAGGGTTCGGGAGGAAAAAGAGAAGGCGAGGGCATCTTTTATCTCCCAGATCGAACCTGATCTCCTTGCCATCTACGAGCGAATCCGCAAAAAAAAGGGTGGGATTGCCGTAGCCGAGGTTTCGGACGAAAGGTGCTCAGCTTGCCTTAACCCTATCCCACCCCAGACTGTTTTGGAAATTAGTCGACGTCAGAAACTCTATTATTGCGACTACTGCGGTCGCATCCTCTACCGGAAGACAAGAAATCAATCTTAAACAAAATATGCCCGGCTGGCTGAAGCGATTTTTGATGCGGCTCGCTACAATCTTTGGTGCCTTCTCGCCCCCCTGGTTTGTAAAAACGCTCGCCTTCTTCTTTTCCCTCATCGCCTTCCTCTGCCTCCGAGGGCAGAGAAACCGAATAAAACGGAACCTATCTTACATTGGAAACTCTAACCCAAAAAGGCAAAGTTTTCAATTATTTCAGAACCTTGGTCTCTGTATCGCCCATTTTCTCCAAAGTCCTTCGCTCGTTGATAAGATTATCCCCTACTGTGAATTTAATCTTACCCCTTTACGAAAAGCCCAGAAGAAGGGCAAGGCGGTTCTTCTTATCACCGCTCATTTTGGCAATTGGGAGTTAGCCGGACTCTTACTAAAAAGGCTCGGCTTCCCTCTTTCGGTGATTGCCGAACCCTTAAAGGATAAACTCTTTGAGACCTATAATTACTATCGCCATCGTTTCGGCGTAGAGGTAATCCCTTATGACCAACCCAAGAAATTACTTTCCGCAATAAAAAGAAAAAGGGTGATTGTCTTTTTGGCAGACCGGAGCCTCTCCGGGAAAGGAGTGGAGGTCTCCTTCTTTGGTAAGAGAAGAATCTTTCCCAAAGGACCAGCATTCTTTTCCCTCCGGTATGGTCTGCCGATTGTTCCCGGATATGTCCTCCTCACAACTCCGCCCCTATTTTTTAGAGATAAAAAGGGGAGATACCTTTATCGGATAGTAGCCGAAGAAGAGATTTCCTTTCTCCCTTCGGGTGATTTTGAGAATGATTTGGTTCGCTTGACCGAAAGGATTGCTAAAAAGATTGAAGAGTGGGTCAGAAGAGAACCGACCCAATGGTTCGTCTTTGAGGCGGAATGGCGCGATGAAACCAATTGAAATCAAAATAAAAAGGTTGAAACCGGTTCCCCTTCCAGAATATAAAACCCCCGGTTCGGTCGGACTTGACCTAACCGCAGCGGAAGATTGTCTTCTTCGGGCAAAATCATTTTCTTGTATCTCTACGGGTATCGCTATTGAACTCCCCCCAGGGATTGAAGGGCAGATTCGTCCCCGTTCCGGACTGGCTTCTAAGCATGGAATTGGGATTCTGAATAGTCCCGGAACGATTGACTCCGACTATCGAGGTGAAATCAAGGTGATTCTTTTCAATATTGGAGAGGAGGATTATCAGATAAAAAGAGGAGAGCGGATTGCCCAGATTGTCTTCTCCTCTTTCGTCCGAATTGTCTTAAAGGAGGTAAAGAGACTCTCCCGCACCAAAAGGGGAAAGGGCGGTTTCGGTCATACCGGAAAATAGGATGCGCATCCTCTTGGTCTCATCTGCCTTTTACCCCTATCCTTCGGGTATTTCCGAGCATGTCTACTATTTAGCCCGGGGATTGCTTAACCTGGGACACGAGGTAAAAATTCTAACCACCAATTACCCCAAAAGATGGGGGGAGGTGATTGAAGATTTACCCGTGGTGAGGTTAGGAAACGTGCTTCTTTTACCATTAAACCAATCTTTTGCGACTTTGCCCGTTGGGAAGTATCTCCCTTTCCAAATCAAGCGCTTCTTATCTTCTGATGAATTTGACATCATCCACCTGCACGGTTGCTATCCACCGGAGATTGGGTTTTGGGTTCTCCATTTTTCCCGAACGATAAACGTCTGCACCTTTCATACGGTCGGTTTCCGCCGATTAGCCATTTTCAAACCCCTTTCAATTATTTTTCGACCCTATGCCAATAAACTTCACGGGAAGATTGCGGTTTCTAAGGTAGCAGAGGAATGGATTTCCCCCCTCATTCCGGGCGAATACCGAATCATTCCCAACGGGATTGACATCAAAAGATTCTCGCCGCATAATCCGCCAATAATAAAAGGAGAAGGACCTCTCATCCTCTTTGTTGGCCGACTTGACAAAAGAAAAGGGGCACGGTTAGCCATTGAGTCCTTCCCTCTGGTTAAATCCAGTTTCCCAACCGCTAAACTCTTAATCATTGGCAAAGGTCCGGAAGAAAGGATGCTCAGGGTGATGGCGGAAAAGGAGAAGGAGATTATCTTTCTCGGCTATGTCAAAAGAGAAGAACTTCCCCTCTATTACGCCAGTTGTGATGTCTATATCTCTCCAGCGTTGGGGGGCGAGACCTTCGGGATTGTCCTGCTTGAAGCCTTAGCCACGGGTAAACCGGTCGTTTGTTCTCGGATCCCCGGCTATCTCACAGTAATCAAAGATGGTGAGAATGGACTCTTCTTCACCCCCGCTAACCCGGCGGATTTGGCGGAGAAGATTATCAGGGTTTTAAGTGATGAAGGTTTGAGACAGAGGTTAACCAAAAATGGTCTCGCCACCGCCAAAAACTATTCCTGGGAAAGAGTGGTTCGGATGGTAGAGGAATATTATTTTGAACTCAAGCGTAAATTTGCTAAAAGGTAAAACTTGCCCCTATCCGCCATTGGGGGAAATTCCTCCTTTCCCCTTCTTTTAATCGGTAATTTTTAATCCAAACCCAACCAAACTCACCTCGGAGGAGAAGAACCGGGAGTTGAAAATAGGTGAGAGAAAAAAGAAAGGAGATCTCCTTCCTTGGTTTCTCCCCTTCCTTCACCCAGAGGAAACAATTCCTCGGCGGGACTTCCGCATCAAAACTAAGGAAGGTCCTCCCTTGACGGGAATAACTCAAGGAGAGATGGCAATCAATTCTTTCACTTAAATGATAAAGGAATTTATAATAAATCTCATCAAAATCCGGCCCTTTTGGGTGACCGATTGGATACCCCATATAGAGGTAATAGTTTTTCTTTTCAAAATGGAAATAGGTGGAGGCATTTACCCGAGTGTATTGGAGCAAAGAGTAGGAGCGAGGGATGATAAAATCTGCCATCTTGAGCCCGAAGAGAAAACCGAAAGGGCCGGAATTTGTTAAATCCCTAATAAAACCCGGGTGGGAGAGGGTATCAATGAAACCGATATCGTCAAGAAGGATTTCGCCGTAAATACATTTCCTGGCGAAGAAGTAAGCAAAGTCAAAATCCCAGTAGAGGTCATCGTTAAAAGGGGAAATGCCTAATCGCTTATTGCCGTAGTGATAGTTATACTCGCTCAAACGATAGATGCTAAACGGATTGAGATAACTTGCCCCCTGAAATATATCCTGACGACAGAAAACGACCGCTTCACTTATACCCAAAAGGAGCCGGTCGCCAAAAAGGGAGAAATCCAACCGGTGGGCAGAAAGAAAACGGCTGGTATCAAGGGTATAAGGGTCTAAGGGGGTAATAAGGAAACTGCCCTTTAACCCCTTATATTCCATCGTGGCAAAGAAGAGGTTAAATGGGGGAGAACTTCCCGAAAGGAGCAAGGAATGAGCCCAGCGCAATGCCTCCCGCCCAAAAAGGAAGGAGAAGAAATCTCCTCTCAGGAATCCGTAGCCTCGGCGATAATCAATCCCATAAATACTATCCCAGGAAAGTGCTGGGTACTCATTAGATTTTCCTAATTTCCCAACCCCCTCAAAGGCAAAACCGAAATGAGATAGGTCCTTTCTTAATCCGAGACTCTGGAAAGAACGGAAGAGAGTGTCTTTTAGGAAAGAAAGTCCGCCATAAAAATGGGGATCAAAGGAAGAAAGAATTCGTTTCCCGAGAAGTGTTTCCAGGGGGAGATAATTCTTCCAATCCTTTTTTAGGGCAATGGCGACACTTCCTTTCTCATAAGGCATTACACTACTAAATCTTGGTGAAATCTTTCCCCGGACCCGCATCTCATCAATTGCCTCATTCACCCAGTTTTCAATCGGGATGAGAAAATTCCAGAGAAAAATCATTATTATCAGCATAGCCAATTATACTACGAAATTAATTGAGGTCAATTACGGAGAGAACTGGGAGAGCAAAGAAGAAAAAAATTAGGATTACCTTAAAATATTCCTACCTGATTGACCCGGATATTTCTTTTGGTGGATGAGCTCTTAAGACACCCCAGGCATTCTTCTTTTCATCTGCCTCCTTCTCCAGTAAATTGGGTTGGGCGAACCAACCCCCACAAACCAACACTAATTACCCAAGTATTAACCGAAGTGGGTCCCATATCATCAATAAGTAGGGATACTTTTATTGGTATACCGATTCCGCTACTAATCACCGGAAGATAACCTACTCCAAAAGAGGTTCTTGTTCCCGTTACATCTGAGCCAAAGGAAGCCCATGCTAAACCAAATTCACTAAAGAAAAAGCCGGAACTCCCTCTCGGTCCAAAGACAAACCACGCTTTTGGCCCGAGGATGACCAAGGAAGAAGTCATTTCGCCTATTGAACTCCTCTCCACCGTTAAACCTCCTCCTACGGCGATACCTCGGGCGACAAAATAACCAAGACTGGGCGTGAGAGTAAGATTTGATTTTCCCTTCGTGGAGGTAAAATTAGCATCGCCCCCAAATTTATAAATTCCTCTTTCGATTAGGTCGGGCAACAAAACCCGTTCCGCCTTTGTCTCCGGTCGCGAAAAAACCTTACCGGTGTCTGGGACAACCCGCACCCCAGGGATTTTAGGAGCCAGGGATTCAATCCGTGTTATATCAGAAAGTCGGATTTCATAAACATCCGCGGTTCTTACTACCCGAATACCACCAGAAGGCAACCTTAAGCGAGTATAGAGGGTATCCGCTTCAAAAACAGTGCCGTAGATAACCTCTTTTGTGGTAATGACAATATCGGCTTTTGAAAATGTGGCAAGGGCTACGATAATTAATAAATACTTCAATCTGAATCCCTTTCGCTTCATCCCTCACCTCCGGAACTTTAGAATTAAATACTCTTACTAAAAATCTATTCATCTTAATAAATTATTAGGGTTAAAAATTCTTTTGTCAACTATAAAATTTGCAAAAGGGAAAAACCTAATCAGTCGTTTTCAGGGGTGATAGAGGAATCCGAAAAGGGAAGTTCTTTCCCACTTTTGACCGCTTACTTCCTTTTCCCTGTTCTTTGGTTTGGCGGAAAATGTTAGTGACACTAACATTTTTTCTCACTTGATTTTGTCTCTAAGTCCTTATCTTTCAATAACTTAGAGCCTTTTTCTTAATTTTATCCCCCTTTGCTCCCTCTACCATATACTAAGTCCCTTATTAAGCCCATTTTTAAGCCCTTTTCCTAATCTTTTTCTCTATCTCCTTTCATTCTCTTTCTCCTTTCCTTCCCCTTCTCAATTCGTTCTTTACTCTCTTGCTTTATCTCTTTTCCCAGCCCTTCTTCATAAAGATGCCGTATTAAAAAATTTCAACGAAGGGATGGAGGTTGACTTTTGAAAGATTTTGGGGATAATTAGCGATTGTGCGAATAAGAGAATTCCAGAGATTAATCCGAAGGCTTTATTATCATAAAGATAAGGAACGAGGAATTGATGGTAGTTTTCGCTGGTTGGTGGAGGAGATCGGGGAACTGGCAAAATGCCTCCGGCAGAAGAGAAAAGATAAGGAGGCATTAAAGGAGGAGTTTGCCGATACTTTTGCCTGGCTTGTTTCCCTTGCCTCCCTTTGTGGGATTGATATGGAAGAAGCGATAAAGAAATATGAAAATGGTTGTCCGCGCTGTAAGAAAAAGAGGTGTATATGTCCCGATTAACTTGAAGGAGGAGGTATGATTTATCTTCTTCTCTTTTTCACCACTTTATCACCCCCAACCAATCTTAGGGTATTTGATACCCCGAACGATGCCGGGAAAAGTATTACGATTACCTGGCAACCCTCCCCCGAGCAGGATTTGAATTATTATGAGATATTGAGGAAGGGTGAAGGGGAGGAGGAGTTTCAGGTTTGCGGGGTTGCTTTACCAACCGATTGTCAGTTTGTTGACGATAAGGTAACAGATGGCAAAGCCTACTGGTATAAGGTGCGAGCGGTGAAGGGAGAAAACCGAGGGGAATCAGAAGTGGTTGGTCCGGTAAAGTCCTCTCCCCAATGGTTTGCGAGCAATCGGATAAATGTCCTGATTGGCGTTATCTTCTTCTCCGCCCTCGTTTTATATTTCATCCACCATGCCCGAAAGGGAAAGAGTTTATTCATTCGGCGGATTTCTGGTTTGGATGCGGTTGAAGAGGCGGTCGGTCGGGCAACCGAGATGGGCAGACCAATTCTTTATATCCCGGGTTTGGGCAGTATAGCGGATATCGCAACCATTGCCTCTTTGAATATCTTAGGGGAGGTGGCGAAGAAGGTGGCTCAGTATGATACAACCCTTTTAGTTCCAAACCGGGACCCAATCGTTTATACTGTTGCCTACGAGGTCTGTAAAGAAGCTTACACTAATGTGGGGAGACCGGATGCCTTTCGCGGGGAGAATATATTTTTTATCACCGATGCCCAATTTGCGTATGCCGCTGCGGTTGATGGGATAATGGTGAGAGAAAAACCCGCGACTAACTTCTTCTTAGGAATGTTCTGGGCTGAATCTCTAATTTTAGCCGAAACCGGTGCGACAACCGGAGCGATCCAGATTGCCGGGACCGATGCGGTCCATCAACTTCCTTTCTTCATCACCGCCTGCGACTATACTCTAATCGGTGAGGAACTTTATGCCGCTTCCGCTTACCTCTCCCGGGAGCCTCTCCTGGTTGGGTCGCTAAAGGGTCAGGACTACGGGAAAATTGTTATCCTCTCTTTGATTCTAATTGGCAGTTTCCTCCTTTTACTCTCCGCTCTGCCGCAATTTAGATTTTTTGAGGCAGTTTTAAGATTCTTCTCCGTTTCTTAGTTTAAGGAGGGGATATGGCACGGAGTTTGCCCTTAGCCTTGTGTTTCATAATGGGGGTTTTAATGGCCATCCAATTTTTCGTTCCCCATCCTTTATCCCAATCCTTCCTTGATTTAATTATCAAATGGGTGAGGATAATCAGTGCCTTTGCCTTAGCCTTAGGGGTGCGAAGCGTTACCTTACGTCACTACGAAAGAATAAAGCGAAGGAAGGGGGAATGGGGTTTCTCACTTGTCACAATCATCTCTTTAATCGCCACAGCGCTGATTGGACTTATCTGGGGAGTGGGAGCAAAATCTTATCTGCGCCTCATCTTCTCCAATGTGATGGTTCCCTTAGGGGCGACGATGTTTTCCATCCTCGCCTTTTATATGGCTTCCGCCGCTTATCGTGCCTTTCGCGCTCGAACAAAGGAAGCCACTCTCCTTTTAATTGCCTCCTTTATCGTAATGTTAGGGATGGTGCCCCTCGGCACCGCTATCTCACCTCACCTCTCAGATATTGCGGAATGGCTCCTTTCGGTTCCCAATATGGCAGCAAAAAGAGGGATAATGTTTGGCGTGGCCTTAGGGGTAATTGCCACCTCCTTAAAGATTATCCTGGGGATTGAAAGAGGATGGTTAGGAGGTAAGCGATGAGTTTCTGGGAGAAATTAGGGAAGATTGACCGGAGAATAATCTTCTTAATCATGGCAGTAGTCATCATTATTCCTCTTCTCTCTCCCTTAAATCTGGTCGGACGAGTGGGACGAAGGTCCTGGGAACTATTTTCGGCGATTGAGAAATTACCTGAAGGTTCTTACCTTTTACTCACAATTGACTTTGACCCCCAATCAATGCCGGAATTATACCCGATGTATCTCGCTCTTCTCCGCCATGCCTTTGCCAAGAATTTAAAGGTGATTGTTGGTGGGCTCTGGGTAACAGGGGTTGGTATAGGAGAAGATGGTTTAAAAACTGTAGCACCCGAATATAATAAGGTCTACGGAAAAGACTACGTCTTTTTGGGCTGGAAACCAGGAATAACTGCTGTGGTCTTAGGGATGGGACGGAGTATGAAAGAGACCTTTCCTACCGACTATTATGGCACACCTTATGATTCTTTACCCATATTTGAAGGCGATATCACCTATCGGAATATTCCCCTGATGGTTAGCCTTTCCGCTGGGGTTCCGGGTTATGAGACCTGGATTGCCTACGCCCAGAGTCGTTTTGGAATTAAGGTTGGAACAGGTGTCACCGCTGTCTCAGCTGCGGATGCCTATCCTTATCTCCAATCCGGGCAACTCACCGGACTCTTAGGCGGGATGAAGGGGGCAGCGGAATATGAGTTTTTGATTGAGAAATATGGCTACTCCTCTGCCTTTAAACCTGCCTCTCAACTTATGGATTCCCAATCCCTTGCTCATTTAGTGATAATGGTTTTAGTGATTATTGGCAACATCAGTTATTTTTTATTAAGGAGGAAGCGATGATACCCCAAGAAATCTGGATATGGGTTGGGGCGATTTTGACCCTTTTCATCTTCTCCTTCCTCTATGGCGATAATCCCTTCTATCGCTTTGCCGAACATCTCTATGTCGGGGTTTCGGTCGGTTATACGATTGCGATTACCTGGCATAACTTCTTTTATCCAGACCTGGTTGTGCCATTATTCAAACAGGGGAATCTAATCTATCTGATTCCTTTCCTCCTTGGTATCTTATATTTTTCCATCTTCTTCCCGAAGGTCTCCTGGTTGATCCGGATACCAATGGGTTTTGTCTTAGGTTATGGCTCCGGGGTGGCAATTCCAGCAGTTCTGCAAGCCAATATCATCAAACAGATTCAAGGGACATTCCTTACCCCGAACCTCCTTTCTCGAACCGACCTCTTAATTTGGGGAATTATCTCCCTAATTGGAGTGGTAGCAACCGTCATCTACTTTTTCTTTTCTCGGGAGCAGAAGGGAATAACAAAAGGCTTAGCCAGTTTGGGAATAATCTTTCTGATGATTGGGTTTGGTGCTTCATTTGGCTATACGGTAATGGCGCGGGTCTCTTTACTCTTAGGTAGGATTCAATTCCTCCTCCGGGACTGGCTCGGAGTGATTAAATAACTATTTTCCCCGGCCGGGGATTAAAAGGGGAATCCCTTTCTGGCAGAGGGGACAGGTATTGGGCTCGTAATTCGGAATCTCTTTCCGGTAGAGTGAGAAGAATGGGTAAGGGAGGTTTATTCCTTTACTTCGGTCAACAATGACCGCAATCCCCACAATTACTACCTTATACTCCTTCAGGGCTGCGAGGGTTTCCGAAATTGAAGTGCCGGTTGTCAAGACATCATCAACGACCAAGGCTCTTTCTCCTTCATTTATCCTAAATCCTCTTCTGATTTTCCTCCGGCCGTCATCCTTTTCCGCATAAGAGAATCGAGATGGAATTTGGCGAGCGACTTCGTAGGCAATAATTGCTCCGGCGGTTGTTGGTCCGACGACAAGGTCAACCTTTTCCTTTTGGAATTTTTCTTTAATCATTCCCGCAAGTTTTTCCAAGAGGGGTGGGTTTTGAATAATTTTTGCCTTTTCAAAATAAAATTCCGAGTGGAGTCCCGAAGATAAGAGGAAATGACCTCTCTCGAGGATGCCATAACGGGAGAGTAGTTCTTCAATATTCATTTTCTGTAATTTAATAAACTTTCTGAATCTGTCAATAAAAGAGATTGGTGGCGGTCAAATTTTTCTTCTTTGCGGAAAAATTTCCCTTGACAAACGGAAAATTTTTTGTATATATATTTATATATGACTGTTCTTTGGAAAATTTGGGAAGACGGGTAGTTTAAGTTACTAAGGGCATAGGATGGATGCATCAGCAGCCAGAGGCGATGAAGGGCGTGGTAAGCTGCGATAAGCGCCGGTGAGGTGCACACAACCTTTGACCCGGCGATTCCCGAATCGGGAAACCGTCCCCGAAAAAATCGGGGAAGCCACCGCAAGGTGGCGGCGAACCCGGGGAAGTGAAACATCTCAGTACCCGGAGGAAAAGAAAGCAAAAGCGATTCCCTGAGTAGCGGCGAGCGAAAGGGGAAGAGCCCAAACGGCTCGGGTGGCAAAGGCGGCAGCCGTTGCCCGAGTCGGGTAGAGGGACTTCACCTCGCCGACTGCCGAGAGGCGAAGAAGTGAGAAAATGTTCCGGATAGCCGAATTGTCCTGGAAAGGCAAGCCAGAGAAGGTGAAAGCCCTGTAGGCGAAATCCGGGGCATCTTCTGCGGTGAAGTTCCCAAGTAGCACGGGGCACGAGGAACCCTGTGCGAATCTGGGAGGACCACCTCCTAAGGCTAAATACTACTGGCTGACTGATAGTGAACAAGTACCGTGAGGGAAATGTGAAAAGAACCCCTGGCGGGGAGTGAAATAGAACCTGAAATCCTATGCCTACAATCAGTGGGAGCCTAGTTTCGGTTCCGCAAAGTTCCGAGACTGGGTGACCGCGTGCCTTTTGCATAATGAGCCGGCGAGTTATTCTCGGAAGCGAGGTTAACTCCTATGTGGAAGCATAGGAGGTAGCCGGAGCGAAAGCGAGTCCGAATAGGGCGCTTAGTTTCCGGGAATAGACCCGAAACCTGGTGAGCTACCCATGGCCAGGGTGAACTCTCGGTAACACGAGAGGAAGGCCCGAACCGGTGGATGTTGCAATATCCTCGGATGAGCTGTGGGTAGGAGTGAAAGGCTAACCAAACCAGGTGATAGCTGGTTCTCCCCGAAATGCCTTTAGGGGCAGCCTCGGGAGATGTGTCACGGAGGTAGAGCACTGAATAGTCTACTCCGGATATTATCCGGGGGAAACTAATCAAACTCCGAATGCCGTGACATAAATCCCGGGAGAGAGGCGGTGGGGGATAAGCTCCATCGCCGAGAGGGGAATAACCCAGACTACCGGCTAAGGTCCCAAATTCCAGGCTAAGTGGGAAAGGATGTGGAATCGCTTAGACAGTTGGGAGGTTGGCTTAGAAGCAGCCATCCTATAATGAGTGCGTAACAGCTCACCAATCGAGCGATTCTGCGCCGAAAATTTATCGGGGCTCAAGCCTGGAACCGAAGCCGTAGGAAACCCGAGGAATCGGGTTTCGGTAGGGGAGCGTTCCGCGGTAGGTTGAAGGCATCTCGTAAGAGATGCTGGACGAGGCGGAAGTGATTATGCCGGCATGAGTAGCGATAAACCGGGTGAAAAACCCGGTCGCCGAAAGCCCAAGGGTTTCTGGGGAAGGTTAATCCGCCCAGAGTTAGCCGGTGCCTAAGCCGAGGCCGAAAGGCGTAGGTGATGGGAAAGCCGTCAATATTCGGCTGCCACCCTAATATCGTTACGAGCTATGGGGTGACGCATGAGGAATGGCTGAGCCGCGTGTTGGCTTACGCGGTCTAAGGAGTGAGGATGGGGTATAGGCAAATCCGTACCCGGAATTCCTTGCTCTGAGGGGGAGCCTCTTAATTGAGGCGAACTCAGCCGGACCGAGTGCCGAGAAAAACCTCTATGCCAGATATTAGGGTGACCGTACCGGAAACCGACACAGGTGGGCGAGGAGAGTATCCAAAGGCGCTCGGGTGAGCCCCCGTTAAGGAACTCGGCAACTTGACCCCGTAACTTCGGGAGAAGGGGTGCCTCTCTTGGTCAAAAGCCGAGGGAGGCCGCAGTGAAGTGGGCCTGCCGACTGTTTAACAAAAACACAGGGCTCTGCTAAGCCGTAAGGCGAAGTATAGGGCCTGACGCCTGCCCGGTGCCGGAAGGTTAAGGAAGGGGGTCATCCTGACGCAAGTCAGGAGAAGCTCCCGACCAAAGCCCCGGTAAACGGCGGCCGTAACTCTAACGGTCCTAAGGTAGCGAAATTCCTTGTCGGGTAAGTTCCGACCTGCATGAATGGCGTAACGAGTGGGCCAGTGTCTCAACGGGGAGCCCGGCGAAATTGTAGTGGCGGTGAAGATGCCGCCTGCCCGCGATCGGACAAAAAGACCCCGTGAACCTTTACTACAGCTTGCCATTGGGTCTTGGCAACTCCTGTGTAGGATAGGTGGGAGGCGATGAAGCCTTGACGCCAGTCAGGGCAGAGCCGACGGTGAAATACCACCCTGGATTTGTTGGGATCCTAACTTCGGGTTCGAACCGAAGGACAGTGGCAGGTGGGTAGTTTGACTGGGGCGGTCGCCTCCTAAAAGGTAACGGAGGTGCCCAAAGGTTGGCTCAGCACGGACGGTAACCGTGCGGGGAGTGCAAAGGCATAAGCCAGCCTGACTGCGAGACCGACGGGTCGAGCAGACACGAAAGTGGGGCTTAGTGATCCGGTGGCTCTGTGTGGAAGGGCCATCGCTCAACGGATAAAAGGTACTCCGGGGATAACAGGCTGATCGGGCCCGAGAGTCCCCATCGACGGCCCGGTTTGGCACCTCGATGTCGGCTCATCGCATCCTGGGGCTGAAGTCGGTCCCAAGGGTTGGTCTGTTCGCCCATTAAAGCGGTACGTGAGCTGGGTTCAGAACGTCGTGAGACAGTTCGGACTCTATCCATCGTGGGCGCAGGAGACTTGAGGGAAGCTGACCCTAGTACGAGAGGACCGGGTTGGACGGACCTCTGGTCTACCAGCTGTGGCGCCAGCCGCACCGCTGGGTAGCTATGTCCGGAAGGGATAACCGCTGAAAGCATCTAAGCGGGAAGCCCATCCCAAGATTAGGTCTCCCGTGTATTATCGGGCAACCGATAATACCCTGAAAGCCCCCTGTAGACTACAGGGTCGATAGGCCGCAGGTGTAAGAGCGGTAACGCTTTGAGCCGAGCGGTACTAATCGGCTGTGCGACTTAAACTATCCGCCTTCCCCTAAGTTTTGCCGGTGACTATACCGGAGGGGAAACACCTCTTCCCATTCCGAATAGAGAAGTTAAGCCCTCCAGGGCCAATGGTACTGTGCTGGCAACGGCACGGGAGAGTAGGTCGTCACCGGCTTTTTTAAATAAAAATTATTTATTAATAGCCCTAAGTATCAGTAAAATAAGAACTTATCTTTCTCAAAATTTTAAAAATTGACCCTTGACAAAATTGACTTTTTTCGTATTATTTAATGTTAGTATGAGAGACCCTATTGTGGAGAGATTTTATCCATATAGGGTAAAAATGCACGGAGGTGCGTTATGTTAAAACGCAAGGGCTTTACTTTAATTGAGCTCTTGGTTGTAATCTTAATTATCGGTATCCTCTTAGCACTCATCATCCCGAACTTCGTCCTGTTCCAGGAAAGAGCCCGCCGCTCCTCGGTTAAAAACAATATGCACGTCTTCCAGACTTCCCTCGAGGCATTTGCTACCGACCATTTCGGTAATTATCCTTCCGCAGACGAAATTGGTGGGGATGAGGACGCATTCGGTGAGTATGTCGGACCTTATTTCCCAGGTGGCGAAATCCTCACCGGGGGCGAAGATGTCCAGTATGGAACCTGCCCAACCAACCCTTACACTGGACAACCATACTGGAGTGAAGATGTCAATGACTACGAAGACCTCTATTATCCTCATGACGACCTCTACTTTGATGACCCCGCAGAGAGGTATATCCTCACAATAAATTCCGGTGCGCTCTCTGATTGCCCTTATATTGACGTTATGGCGGATGGAGAAGTGGCCGGAACAATTGCCTTTGGTACCTGGGTCAATGCCGGAACCGGAATGACCGAGCAATACTCCATCTGCGGCTGGGGAAGAATGTATGAAGGACCACCGATGTATGATTTAGCCCCCAACGCTGACGACCCAACCAGTGAAGAATTCTGGGTCTTCTTCATCCTTCACAACTAATACCGACCTAAAAGGAGAAGGGGCGGGATTTAATCCCCGCCCCTTTTTCTTTTGTTAAAGTTTATTAAGAGAGGTAGGCAGTGGTCTTTATCTTAGTCTTTTTCTCAATCTCTTCTGCTTTCTTATTTTCTAACATCCTGACATCCCCCTCCGCAACCGGTCGGTCAACCGAATAGACCTGAATAAAACTTAGTTTTATCTCAAGAATTGCGGAAAGCCGATCGGAAAATGGCGAGCCATTGAGGAGAACAAGTTTGTATTATCAATTTTATCTCTTTCAAACCTTCAATTATGCTTTCCAATTTTATTCCGGGCGATTAATCTCCTGAAAACTCTTTCTATCTCCGACGTCTAACTTAAAGGTCTCAATTAATCCCTACCTGTTTATCAGAGAAGAGTTGGTTAAAAGAGCGATTGGTATTTTTGGGCAATACCGGTCCCTTAATTGCCTTGCTTCCGAGACAATAAATGGGAAATCCGGGAAAAGAAGCGGTTCGCCATTCCCAAAGAAGGTGATGTAATCAAAATTAATTTCGGATTTCAGATACTACTCTTCCAATCGTTTCAAAACCAAATCTTTAGGCGGAAAGGGAATTACCTTGCGGGTTAATTGTTTTAATCGCGGTTCTTCCGTAATGACAATAGATACAATCAAAAAACAGATCTTATCTGTTGTTGGCAGAAGATTTATCCCCGAGAAAGTTCCAATCTTTTTGTAAAGGGAAGAAGGCTCAATGTTCCTCGGACCGGACAATAATTACCCGGCATCGCCTTAAAGCCTTAAGGGTTTGAGAAGAAGAATGGAGCCTTTTAGCATCAGAGGAAGAGATGACTATGTCGCATCGGTTCTTACCCGAAACCCTTAAAGGGGTAATAAGAGCCGGAGAATTTCCCGCTCGGTCACTGGCATAAGCGGCGCTTAAAGAGTTGAGATATTGAACCATCCCTTGCTGAATAAGTTCATCCCGGTCAACAAAGGAAGGTCCGTAAACCTCTCTCCCCTCTTCGTCTAAGACCTGGGGAAAGAGGGATGGTTTTAAATCTAAGCGCCGGGCATCAATAATTACTCCCGTATATTTAGGGGTTTCTTCTGACTCAATAGGGATTGGAACGATTCCTTCGGGAATCTCCTTCCCTTCGGGCCAGGGCTGACCGCAAAGGGGGCAAGCGATAGGACTTAAAGGGAGCCCCCCACCCGTTTTTGGTGCCAAAAGGGAGTAAAGGGCGCCTCTGATCGGAATACGAAAATCAACAAAACTTGTGCCGTCCGAGAGGTGCACCCTTTCCTGAGAAGAAGGGGTAAGGGAGAGGAAATTGAATCGCCGCTCAATCTTGGGATTGGCCATTAAAAAGTCTCGCACTGTCCAGTTTGAATTGTAAAAGCAGTCTTTAAGCATCTCCTTGGCAAGGAGGGAAAGGTCGGTGGGGGTAATTAAAGCATCGGTGGCAGACTCCTGAGAAATTACTATCTCCCATTTCTCAAAATCAATAAAATTAGCGCCAAATAATGGGAGAAAAGAGAAAAGGATGAGGGTTCTTATCCGCAATAACATTAAAACGAAGCGGGAGACGGGACTCGAACCCGCAACCACCTGCTTGGGAAGCAGGGACTCTACCCTTGAGTTACTCCCGCAAATAATCATTAAATCTTATTTTATCTTAATTTAGCAACAAGTCAAGGTAAAGCGATTGACAAAAAAGAAATATACTTTATTATCTTCTAATGGGCGAATAGCTCAGTTGGCGAGAGCGCCTCCCTTACAAGGAGGAGGTCACCCGTTCAAGTCGGGTTTCGCCCATCTCCTTATGTTCGGAAGGATAAGGAAACTTCTCCGAACCAAACTGGATGACCCCTATCTCCGAAAAGGGGATTATTCTGACCCAACCGTCTGTCCGGTCTGCGGACTCCTCTACCACAAAAAGCGCTGGGAAAGAAATGAGGAATTAAAAGATAAATTACTCAAAGAGGCGAAAAGGGCAAAGTGCCCCTCCTGTCGAAAGATTGAAGACCATTACCCAATGGGCATTTTAACCATAACCGGAGACTTTTTCCTCAAAAATAAGGAGGAGATTAAAAATATTATTGCCAATACCGAGAAGAAAGAGATTTTTCGGAATCCTCTTGACCGGATAATGAGTCTAAAAGAGATGAAGGATAAGATGGTAGTTGAGACAACCTCAGAGAACTTAGCCATTGCCTTGGGTAAGGCCCTAAACCGGGCCTACAAAGGCAAATTAAATATCTCCTTCTCCCAAGACCAAAAATTAGTTCGGGTCTTATGGGAGAGAGGATAGAAGGAGGAGGTAAATATGAAGGTAAAACCACTTGCCGATCGAATTTTAGTAGAAAGAATTGAAGAAGAAGAGACAAAAAAAGGAGGCATCATTCTCCCGGATACCGCCAAAGAGAAACCCCAGCAAGGGAAAGTGATTGCAGTCGGTCCCGGCCGAATCGACGAGAAAGGCAACCGGATTCCGATGGAGGTGAAGAAAGGTGACTACATCCTCTTCGGCAAATACTCCGGTCAGGAGATTAAGATCGAGGATAAAGAGTATCTCATTATGCGCGAAGATGATGTCTTGGCGATAATTGAGAAGAAGGAGGAGTAAGATGGCAGCCAAAGAATTGAAATTTAATGAAGAAGCAAGAAGGGCAATACTCCGAGGGGTTGAGACATTAGCGAAGGCGGTGAAGGCAACCCTCGGTCCGAAAGGGAGGAATGTGGCAATTGAAAAGAAATGGGGTGCGCCCACTCTCACGAAAGACGGTGTGACCGTAGCCAAGGAGATTGAACTGGAAGACAAGTTTGAAAATATGGGAGCCCAGATGGTGAAGGAGGTCGCTTCTAAGACATCGGATGTCGCCGGAGACGGAACAACCACTGCCACGATTCTGGCGGAGGCAATCTACCGTGAAGGACTAAAGGTTGTCAGCGCTGGTGCCAACGCGATGGCGGTTCAGAGAGGAATTGAAAAGGCAGTCGCAGCAACGGTTGAAGAATTAAAGAATATGTCAAAAAAGACAACAACCAAACAGGAGATCGCTCAGGTGGCAACCATCGCAGCAAACAATAATTCGGAGATTGGCAATCTGATTGCCGACGCAATGGAAAAGGTCGGAAAAGAAGGGGTAATTACGGTTGAAGAGGCAAAGAGCTTAGAAACTACCCTTGAAGTAGTGGAGGGGATGCAATTTGACCGTGGCTATCTCTCCCCTTACTTTATTACCAATCCGGACAAGATGGAATGCGAACTGGAGGATGCCTATATCCTTCTCTATGAGAAAAAGATCTCTTCCGCCCGAGATTTACTCCCGGTCCTAGAAAAGATTGCCCAGAAAGGTAAACCAATCTTAATCATCGCCGAAGAGGTAGAAGGAGAAGCCTTAGCCACATTAGTCGTGAATAAAATCCGGGGAACTCTCCAATGCTGTGCGGTGAAGGCTCCCGGTTACGGCGAGAGACGTCGGGCAATGCTTGAGGATATCGCCATCTTAACCGGTGGTCGTCTCATCTCCGAAGACCTCGGCATCAAACTGGAGAACGTTCAGATTTCTGACCTGGGAAGGGCGAAGAAAGTAGTGGTGGATAAAGATAATACGACAATCGTTGAAGGACAGGGCTCGAAAAAAGAGATTCAGGGCAGGATTGAATCCATCCGGAAACAGATTGAGGAGACGAAATCGGATTACGACCGGGAAAAATTGCAGGAGCGGTTAGCAAAATTAGCCGGCGGAGTAGCGGTAATCAATGTCGGAGCCGCAACCGAAGTGGAGATGAAACAGAAGAAGGCATTGGTGGAAGATGCCCTCCATGCGACGAGAGCCGCGGTTGAAGAGGGGATTGTCCCCGGTGGGGGCGTTGCCCTTTTGCGTGCCAGCGCTGCCTTAGAGAAATTAAAGGTAGAAGGCGATGAGAAATTAGGAGTGGAGATTGTAAAGAAGGCACTGGCCGAACCATTAAGACAACTGGCTGAAAACGCCGGAGAAAATGGCTCAATCATTGTGGAAAAGGTAAAGGCAGAAAAGAATCCAAATGTCGGGTTCAATGTGGAAACACTGCGCTTTGAGGATATGTTTTCCGCCGGAATAATTGACCCAACTAAGGTAACAAGAAGTGCGCTCCAGAACGCTGCCTCGGTTGCCGGTCTTCTGGTAACGATGGAAGCCTGCATTGTGGAAAAACCAGAAAAGGAAAAGGCGCCACCCACTCCACCCGGTGGCTACGGTGAATACTGATTAAAGAACTTTGGGGAGGGATAAATTATCCCTCCCCTTTCTTTTTTGCTTCAAAAGTTCTTCATCCTCAACCCAAAGAAGAAACTCCTTCCCGGACGAGGATAGTTGCGGTCGGAAATCGTATTACCAAAGACCTCAGCATAAGAAACATTAAAGAGATTCTCAATTGAGAAAGAGAGAAAGATTTCCCGCCAAACCCTTTGCTCCATTCGGAAGCCAAGAAGGAAATAAGCCGGAAGTTTCTTTTCTTTCATGTAAACCTTCGGAAAACTGTCATAAGCCGGATAATAATTGACCTTATCCCCGATGAAGTCTCCCTCCAAAGAGATTAAGTGGTCAGGGTCCTTAAAGAAGAAAGAGGGCAAAATCTTCCATTGGGGCAGGAATGCGGACCGGCGCCGAACCACAATAAGGGAATCAGGGGAAAAGACCATCTCCTTCCGAATCTGAACCGCCTTCTTCCAATCCCCAGAGAGAGAAAAGGTAATCCTTTTTAAGATAGGCAATTCCAGTCGCCACTCTATCCCGATTATCTCCTGGCGGTCAACATTACTCGGTCGCCATAAACCAGCACTATCCGGAAACCAGGCGATGAGATTCTTCGTTCTCCGGGAAAATAAGGTAAATGAGAATCTCTTCGTATCAAAACCTGCTTGGTTTGTCCACCCCTCTTCTGGTTTAAGGTCAGGATTTCCCGCTCTGGGCCAATATAAATCATTAAATGTCGGAGCGCGAAATCCTCTCCCGGTATGGAAACGAAACTTCCCGAAAGGCAAAGGATAGGTAATCCCTAAACCCGGACTACAAAAACCACCGCTTTTCTTATCCCAGTCGTAACGGATGGAAGGGGAAAAAGTAGGCTGAGAAAGTAAACTCCCTTCCAGGAAAAGACCAAATTTATTGCCTCGTGGTTGGTAAACTGTATCTTTATAAGCGAAGGAAGAAAAATCATAAAAATAGGAGTGGATGGTTGCATAATCATCCCGGTAATCAAGACCAAAGGAGAGGTGAAGAGGCGTCTCTTCTCCGGAGAAGGAAGAGATTAAACTACCCCCGGCCGTTCTTATTTTGTAGGTATCCTCATAAACTGCGGAATCAGGAGAAAACTGGTCAATCCAATGAAAACTCGTAGTATTATTCACAAGAAAAGGGGATATCCTTATTCTCAGGTTCAAAGTAATCGGGAGGGAGATCTCCCCTTTAAGGAGAGAGAGCCCATCCTTCTGGCGGTCATAGAGGGAAGAGGCGGTAGAATCACCATAAGGAGGAATTTGGTCCTTTCCGGGCATTGGTCCGGGAAGACCAACCTCCTTCCATTCATGGGCGAAATCAAGGCGGAGGAGGTTGGTGTAGGTCGTCGCAAGGTTTATCCCTCGGGAAAACCCATCCTCATTAGACCTCATCCCCTTTGTCTTATCCTGGTGGAGAGCCAGGAGAAAACCAAATCTCTCTTTTAGATTAAAACCGGAGGAAAGGGAGAGGTTAGAAGTTTGGTAAGAACCGGAAAGAAAGCGGGCGGAGTAAGAAAGCCTTTCGGGTTTAAGGGTAAGGGGTGATTGGGTGATAAGATTCACCACTCCTCCTAAGGCATTCGCCCCATAGATACTGGATGCGGGTCCCTTCACCACTTCAATTCTCTCTATGTTATGAACCGAAATCAGCCCCAGGTCGCAGATTCCGCTCATTGGCGAATAAAAGGGTAAACCATCAATTAAAATTAAGACCTGTTGGGCGGAGGAACCGAAAATGGAGAGAGAGGTGAGCCCTTTCAAAAGGGAGTAATTCCGAATATCTATCCCCTCTTTTCCGAAGAGTAAGGAGAAGTCACCAAAGGTTTTTAAGAAGATAAGGTCCCTGGGAATAATAGCAGTTGCGACTGGTAGTTTCTCAAGAGAAGCAGTGACCCGGGAAGCGGTGACGAAGATTGTGTCAACCTGATAGATTTGGGCAAAGATAATTAATGGAATGATAAATAGGAGACAGGTTTTTTTGGTCAACATAATTCCTCCTTTCCTCGCCAAGAGGAATTAAGAGAGTGGTAAAGAGGTCTCCTGGCTTGCGGGTCATCCTACTCTCCCCGCCTTCCCGGCGAAAACCAGTGGCAAGATGGGGATTTCGTCGCCGCTCACAGTGGGCAGGACCGCGCGGGATTCTCACCCGCTTCCCTGATCCCCTTTCCTTCGGGGACTCCTCTTTTTCGAGGACCTTTACCACCATCCGACAATGTAGCAATTTTTAGAGAAAAGTCAAGGATGAAAATAATCGGTCCTTGATTTTATCTCTCCTTATGGTTGACATCAGAAAGAATCCTCTTATAATTATAAATATGAATGGTGCTCTCTTAATCTTCTTTTTCTTTAATCTTGGGCGGTGGGTGAGTTATTGTAATGAGACTCCTGAACTCTTTGCCTTCTACGGTCAAGAGAAAGCGATGTTTATCCACCCACCCGATTTCGGAATTACCTACCCTCTACAAATTGAATCCTTAAGGACAAGATTTTATAGTTCGATGGGTGGCTTTACCGATTCCGCCTTTGTTTATAAGATTTATGCCGGTGATGGGCAAACCGTGCTCTTTGAATCTGAAACCCTTTTAGCGATTCGCCCTCCCCAACAATTCCGTTATGCTTTAAGAGAACCAGTGGTAATTGAAAGTGGGGATTTTTATATCGCCGTTGCCGGAAGGAGTTATAACCAACCGTTCGGTTATCCATTTATCGCCACAGATGACAATCCTAATCCCCAGAAGAGTTTCTACGGCCTGCCTGGAAACTGGACCCTCTCGGAATATGGGGAGTATTTTATCTTTGCCTTTGTCACCTGGAATCCAACCAGCCATTCGGAGAGAGAAGAGAAATTGATTGGCAGGAAACCACGCTTTCAAAGCAGAAGAATCTATAATGTCCAGGGGAAATTGCTTCCTTCGGAAAGAGGTCTTCCTTCGGGAATCTATTTCTTAGAAAGCGGAGAGAAAATTATAAAGTTAAGGTAGGGGGTCTTTATGGGAAGGAAAGTCCTGTTACCAATTTTTATCTTCTCCTTTTCCTTAGCCGGAAATATTTTGCCCAATCCGAGTTTTGAAATCTGGCTTGACACCTTAGGAATTAACCTTCCCTTAGGCTGGCTCACCAGTGAGATTATTCGGGAAAGTTCGGCGGTGAAATCAACCTTCGCCCACACCGGTGAATTCTCCGTCAATCTCATCGGTCGGGACACGGTTGCTTTCATCACAACCACAACTATTGTCTCGCCGGGGAAGAGTTATTTATTTTCCGGTTGGGCAAGAACCCAAAATCCCCTTCCTGGTTCTTTCACCCTCCAATTCTTAAACCTTCTGGGAAATCCGATTGGAAACCCAACCATTTTACCGGTCTATTTTTCCACTAATTATCGGGAGTATCGGACCTGGGTAACTGCTCCCGAGAGTGCCTTCTTCCTTATCTGCGCCTTAATCACTTTCCCGAATACTAACACCTTCGTTGATGATGTAACCCTTGACGACACCTCTTTCCAACTGATTGCGGAGAGAAAAAATCGGGCTATCCCTTCCTCTCCTTTCTCATTCTATCTCTCTTATCCGCAAAGGGTTGAGATAAGGATTTATAACCTATTGGGAGAAGAGATAAGAAGGATTGACCTTGGAGTCCTCTCTCCCGGTTTCCACCAATTCTTTTGGGATAAAAGAGATAAAAATGGCCGAATCGTTCGAAAAGGTCTTTATTTTGTAAAGATTGCCACCCAAGAAAAAAACTGGGTGAAAAAGTTTTTCATCTTTTAGGTTTGTGCCAAACCCTGTCACTATTTAATAAATCTGTGACCATTTAAGTCACAATTTTACCCCTCTTTTTTAATAAGTTTCGTAAATACGAAACTTAATTTAGGATTAAATTTGGCATAATTCTTGCAATTATTATATGTGATAAAAAAAGGTTTAGGAGGTAAAAATGATTAGGGATATAGTTAAAGAATTAGTAATAATTGCAACCGCCGGTCTCCTTCTTGGGATGGCGCTTTTTTCTTTTCTCCGGGCGATAATCCCCTCATAGATTGAGGAGATGGATGGGGTGACCTATGGCTAACATCGGAACGATTGAGATGGTTCTAATTATTTTTTATCTTATCCTTCTCTTTCTCCCCTTCTTCTCCGATGCCTTATTTTAATCTTCTTGACGCCGTTCCTTTCTCTGGTAAAATCTTCCGTGCAAATCTTTGTTGGCACTTCTGGCTGGCTTTATTCCTGGAATGAGGCGGGAACACTTGACTGGTATTTAGAAAATTCTCGCTTGAATGCGATTGAACTTAACGCCTCCTTTTATCGCTTCCCCTTTCCCAACCAGATAAAATCCTGGGCCAATAAAGGGAAAAACCTTCGCTGGGCAATTAAGGTGAATCGCCTGATTACCCATCAGTTCAAATTCGGGGAGAAGGCAAAGACCCTTTGGGAGCGGTTCCAAAGATTATTTTCGCCAATGGAAAAGATGATTGACTTCTATCTCTTCCAGCTCCCCCCAAACTTCTCACCGAAGGCAAGGAAGAAGTTAGAATGCTTTATCCGCTGGACAAAATTAAAAAGCCAATTCGCCCTCGAGGTGAGGCATATTGACTGGTTTTCCCAGGAAAACTACCTCTGGGCAAAAGAGGAAGGTATTATTTGGGTCTCAATTGATGCCCCGGATTTACCCCGGGATATAATAAAAACAAACGATACCATCTATTTAAGAATTCACGGCCGAACCGGTTGGTATGCCCATAACTATTCTTCCTCCGAATTGAAGGAGATTGCCCAGAGGATTCTCTCCCTCAAACCGGAAAGGGTATTTATCTTCTTTAATAACGACCACGCGATGCTAAAAAATGCCCGGATGATGAAGAAAATCATTAACCTCTCATTGACAGACCAATTTTAACCCTTATTATTTTGGGTGATTCTCATTTATGAAGATGAGTTCTATAAAAACCTCTTCCCTCTCACTTATCTCCATCCGGTCTTTGAATTAAGGGTTGGGCTATTTTCCCCATTAGAAAGAATCCTAAAATTCTATCCCTCTTCCGCTCTCACCCTTTTGGTCCGAGAGGAATTAGAAGAGGTTATGAGGGAGAGATATCCCAATCTTAATGTGATAGCCCAGAAAAGAGAGGTTAGCGATTTAATTAAGGAGACCTCCCTTTTCCTTTCGGGAAGGGCTCTCCTCCTGGAAAAGATTCCTCCGGAAGGAGATGATTCCCTTTTCCTTTCTCAGGATGGTGATTTGATTGGCTTTCGGATTAAAAAGGGGAAGGCATCTTTACCATTAAAGGCAGAAAAGGTAAGGGCATTCTCCTTTAAGAACCTCTGGGATTTAATCCCCTTAAACGAAAAACTCCTTCCTCTTGATTTTCCTAAGGGTAAGATAGAAGGTCTTCTGGATAAAGGGGTGATAATCCTTGGCGACCGGAAAAAACTCTTCGTGGGAAAGGGGGCAAAGGTCTTTCCCGGGAATGTCTTGAATTTGGAAAAGGGATTTATCTATATTGACGAAGAGGCAGAAATCTTTCCCTTCTCTTACCTGGAAGGTCCTTGTTACATCGGTAAGAGGACAAAGATCTTCGGGGCGAAGATTCGCCAATTCGCCAATATCGGTGAGGAGTGCCGAATCGGTGGGGAGATTGAAAGTTCCATTCTTATGGCTTTTGTAAATAAATACCACGAAGGGTTTTTAGGCCATTCCTATATTGGAGAATGGGTCAATCTCGGTGCCGGGACGAATAATTCCGACTTAAAGAATAACTACACAACCGTCAAAATCCAAATCGGCAGAAAGAGGATTGATACCGGGCAATTGAAATTAGGCTGTTTCATTGGCGACCACGTCAAGACCGCCATCGGCACAAGAATTCCGGCTGGAGCGGTAATTGGTATCTTTGCCAATATCGTAGCCGAAGGATTCTGTCCGAAATCTCTTCCCAACTTTTATTGGAGGGAAGGGCAAAGATGGGAGATGGAAAAGGCAATTGCGACCGCTCGAGGAATGATGGCAAGGAGAGGAAAGGAATTAACGAAAGGAGAAGAGTCCCTCATTCGATATTATGCCCAATTAAAAGGGTAAGACTCTTTCTCGAGAGGATGACAGGGAAAATGCGCATCGGTGTTGATATCGGTGGGACAAACACTAAGATTGGTTTGGTTCAAGATGGAAAGATATTAAGGCGGAGAACAATCCCAACCCGTCAAGACCCAGAACAGGCAATCGGCGAACTGGCCAATGCCTTAAAAGAGATTTCTTTGGGGATAGAGATTGAATTAATTGGGATTGGTTGTTGCGGACTTATTGACCACAAAGAAGGGATTGTTCGGACTCCGCCCAATCTGCCAAAATGGCACAACCTCAAATTAAAGGAGAGATTAGAAAAGATATTAAATCTTAAGGTCTTCGTTGGTAATGATGTCAATGCCTGCGCCTTAGGCGAATACCTTTATGGCTTGGGGAAAGGGAAGAGGAATCTCTTCGTTCTGACGATTGGCACCGGGGTCGGTGGTGGGATTATTGCGGATGGGAGATTAATCCTCGGTGCCAACCATTCTGCGGGCGAATTTGGCCATACCATCATCTTTCCCGAAGGGAGAAGATGCCGGTGTGGCAATCGGGGTTGTCTGGAAGCATATATCGGTCAGGAGAACATCCGAAGGATGGCAAAAAGGATTATCGGCAAGGATTTAACCCCAAAAGAAGTGGCGATTCGGGCAAAAGAAGGAGAGAAAAAGGCAATTGCGGTAATTGAAAGGGTGGGCTATTACTTAGGGCTCGGTTTAGTAAATGTCTGTCACCTTCTCGACCCGGAGATAATAATTATCGGTGGTGGGATTTCCGGGATGGGCAGGAGGCTATTGAAGAAGACAGAAGAGACAATTAAAGAGCGAATAATGCCTTTACCGAAAAGGCGGCTTGAGATCAGGCTTTCCCAGCTTGGTCCTTCCGCCGGGATTTTAGGGGCAACAAAATTCCCAGAATTCGCTATTTGATAAATTGAGATGGGAGATGATTTTTCGGGATGTTCACGATGTTGGTTAAAAATCCATCTTCTCTCTTAGGAAAAGGATTGCCTCTATTTCCATAAATCCAATCCTTACCGCCCGCCTCCTCAGCGAGTCCTTCTTCCCCTTAGAAAGACCTCTGGTAAATAGAGTAGACCTTTTACCGGATAACGAGTTTTTCGGTGAATTCTTTATTTTCCGCTTTTATCTTTAAGAGATAGACACCGCTTTTTATCCCCTTTAATGAGATTTTTGGCTCTTTGGAAGAGAAGTCAATCTCTTTTATCAACTTTCCGGAAACATCAAAGATTTCAATCTCTTTTACGGGCAACGAAGAACGGATAACGAAGAAAGAATTTGCCGGATTGGGATAGATTTCTGAGGTGAAAGGTTTAACATCAGGTAAAAAGTATTCTTCAATTCCTGTTACATCTCGAATGACCGAAATACTGGGAGAACCGAAATTTGCTACATAGGTTCGGTTCTCGATTGAATTCCAGGCAAAGGCACAAGGAGCAATTCCCACGGGAATTGTTGTAATCACCTGGTTAGTTGCTCCATCAATCACCGTAACATTGCCACTCCGATAATTGGCGCAATAGACCTTATTATTAGTTGAGTTCCAAACCAAAGCACAAGGCAAATCTCCCACCTGGATTGTTGCGATTACCTGGTTAGTTGCTCCATCAATCACCGTAACATTGTCACTTCCCTCATTGGCGCAATAGACCTTATTGTTGTTTGAATTCCAAACCAAAGCAGAAGGAGCCACTCCCACTGGGATTGTTGCGATTACCTGGTTAGTTGCTCCATCAATCACCGAAACATTGTTACTTCCCACATTGGCGCAATAGACCTTATTATTCGTTGAATTCCAGACCAAAGCAGAAGGACCATCTTCCACCTGGATGGTTGCAATTACCTGGTTAGTTGCTCCATCAATCACCGTAACATTGTTACTCCAATTATTGGCACAATAGACCTTATTGTTGGTTGAGTTCCAAACCAAAGCCCAAGGCTCATCTCCCACAGGAATTGTTGCAATTACTTGGTTAGTTGCTCCATCAATCACCGAAACATTGCCACTATACCAATTGGCGCAATAGACCTTATTATTGGTTGAGTTCCAAACCAAAGCATAAGGATGAACTCCCACTGGGATTGTTGCAATCACTTGGTTAGTTGCTCCATCAATCACCGAAACATTGGCACTATAATAATTGGCGCAATAGACCTTATTATTGGTTGAGTTCCAAACCAAGACATAAGGACCAACTCCCACCTGGATTGTTGCAATCACCTGGTTAGTTGCTCCATCAATCACCGAAACAGAACCACTTCCCTCATTGGCGCAATAGACCTTATTATTGGTTGAATTCCAAACCAAGGCAGAAGGCCAACTTCCTACTGGAATTGTTACAATTACCTGGTTAGTTGCCCCATCAATCACCGTAACATTGTCACTCAAATAATTGGCGCAATAGACCTTATTATTGGTTGAGTTCCAAACCAAAGCAGAAGGACCATCTTCCACTGGGATTGTTGCAATCACCTGGTTAGTTGCTCCATCAATCACCGTAACATTGTCACTTCCCTTATTGGCGCAATAGACCTTATTATTGGTTGAGTTCCAAACCAAAGCATAAGGATGAACTCCCACTGGGATTGTTGCAATCACTTGGTTAGTTGCTCCATCAATCACCGAAACATTGGCACTCCAATAATTGGCGCAATAGACCTTATTATTGGTTGAGTTCCAAACTAAAGCCCGAGGCCGATCTCCCACCGGGATTGTTGCAATTACCTGGTTAGTTGCTCCATCAATCACCGAAACATTATCACTTCCCTCATTGGCGCAATAGACCTTATTATTGGTTGAGTTCCAAACCAAAGCAGAAGGATCATCTTCCACTGGGATTGTTGCAATCACCTGGTTAGTTGCTCCATCAATCACCGAAACATTGTCACTCCGATAATTGGCGCAATAGACCTTATTATTGGTTGAATTCCAGACCAAAGCATAAGGATAGTGTCCCACCGGGATTGTTGCAATCACCTGGTTAGTTGCTCCATCAATCACTGTAACAGTGTAACTTCCCGCATTGGCGCAATAGACCTTATTATTGGTCGAGTTCCAGCAAAGGGCACTAATATCTTTTCCAGCCGGGATTTTCACAATCTTTTGGTTTGTTTCCCCATCAATCACAATCACGCAATTACCATATTCACCACCGACATAGATTTTATTATTCGTTGCATTATAAGTAAAGGCTTGGGGCTCTCCCATTCCCGAAAGCGAATCCGGCAGATAGATTGTTGTCTCAAGCCACTGGCTAAATAAAAAAGCAGGGAGGAGAAAGCAGAGAAGAGTAAAAAGAACAAACCGCTGACCACTGAACGCCTTTCTCTTTCCTGAAAGCGGATAAATCTTTTTGGGAAAAGCCCAAACCTTATCTTTTTGGATAAAGGTTAAAAATTTCATTTTACCTCCTTCGGGTTGTTTTAAGGCACAACCCAAAAAATAAGCACAAATTCAAAGATTTCTCTAATCCTTTTCATCCCTAATTTCATCTCTTTAATTATAATCCAATCTTTATTTTTGTCAATACCCTCAAATTTTTAACTCTAACCCTTTAATATCATTCTGACAATCAGGGCAAAAAGACCATTTTCTCTCCTGATTTCATTTTGATAAGTCTCTATTTTTCAATAACTTATAAAAATGACCAATTTTGAACTAAATTCTTCTGCTTGGCGGAAAATGTTAGTGACACTAACATTTTTTCTCACTTGATTTTACTTCTAAGTCTTTATGTTACAATAACTTAGCCCTTTTTTCTTAATTTTATCCCCCTTTGCTCCCTGAGTCCTATACTAAGCCCCTTATTAAGCCAATTTTTAAGCCCTTTACTTAGTCTCTTTCCTTCTCTCTTTTTTTAGCCCTTTCTCTTCCTCTTTCCTTCTCTTTCTTCTTTCCTCCCCCTCTTTCTCTCAAGAAATCTCATAAGAAATCTCCTCCTCAGTCTCTCTTTTAGTTCCTTCCTTAATCAATTTGGGATTCTCTTCCAGGAGGGAGAAGGAGATTTGGTTATTTAATCTTTCTTGTCCAATATCTCCTCTTGCGGAAAAGAAAGCCCCTTGGCTTTTTCCCCCTCACCCCGTTGGGGAAAATTATTAGCCCCTTATTGAGCCTTATGAAAAGCCTCCCTTTAACTCTTATTCTCTCCCCCCTCTTTTTCCCTTCCTTTCTGGTTCTTTCTCCCCTTCTCTCCTCTTCTCTACGAAAAAACCTTTTGGTTGGGGTTTGACATTTTAATTAGCATCGGTATAATTAAATAATTTATTATGTTGCTTGTGGTTCAGGATGAAAAGGGAGAGATTGGGCAAATGAGTCCCGAAATAATCTCTCTCTCCGGATACGAGAGGGAAGAATGCGAAAGGATATTAAAGATGAGATTGGATGCTTTCTGGCAAGATTTTGCGACTCCGGAGAAGAGGCTATTCACAAAAGGGAAAATATCCTTTCCCCGAAAAGAAGGAGAGGAGGAGTTACTGAACCTCGACCTAATAATCGGACGCACCGGGGAAGAAATTACCCGGAAGGTCTTTATCCTCTCCCCGCCCGAAGAGGGATTAAACATCCCAATGATTGATGCCTTATTAAACCTCTGGGAAGAAGCGGTTGCCTTAGAAATCGAAGGGGTAATAGTCTTAGCCAATCAGACACTGGGCAAATCAGGAGGATACGAGAGAGAAGAATTAATTGGTAGAGATTGGAAAGAGATTTTTATCCCAGGAGGTGGGGGTAAGATTTCCCCCTTCTCCGAAAAGGAATCAAGGGCAGGGGAACTCCGCAAAAAGGACGGGAGTTTACTTAATGGCTGGATTATCTTCCGAAAAATCTTAAGGGAAAGAGAGAATTTCTTTAACCTCATCATCTTCCGCAAGGAGGAGAAGGGAGGAGATGAAGGACTCTTAAGCCGGGCACTGGCTTTCCAGAAGAGAAAACTCCTCCTCTTGACCGAAGAGTTAAAGAAGAAAAATGAAGAACTCCAAAGATTAAATTCGGCAAAGAGCGAATTCGTCTCCACCGTCTCCCACGATTTGCGGACCCCTTTAACGACGATTATTGAAGGGATTAGACTCTGTGAGGATGGGACATTGGGAGAGATTAATCCCGAACAGAAGAGATTTTTGCGTCTGGCTCTGGCTGAAGCGAACCGGCTGGCGGATTTCATTAATGACCTCTTAGAACTCTCCCGGATTGAATCAGGACGAATCATGGTGAGGAAGAGGAGATTGAGAATGGAGGGGGTAATTGAGCAGGTCTTGACGAGTCTGAGAAAGGTTGCCGAAGGAAAAGGGGTTTCCCTTTTTAGTAGGGTTTCGGAAGGATTGCCTCCTGTATTTGCTGACGAAAGCCATTGCCGGCGCATCTTAAACAACTTGTTAAGTAATGCCATAAAGTTTACCCCAAAAGGCGGAAGAGTAGAAATCACGGCTGATCTCAACTGGGAGAAGAGCAATTTGGTTTTCACCGTAAGGGATACCGGAATCGGCATACCAAAAAAGGAGCAGGATAAGATTTTCCAAAGATTCTCCCGGATTGAAAGGAAGGATAAGGAGATACCACCGGGGACGGGTTTGGGGCTCGCCCTCTGTAAGGAACTGGTTGAGGTCAACGGTGGGAAGATTTGGTTTAAAAGTGAGGAGGATAAAGGAAGTGCTTTTTCCTTTTCCCTTCCCGTTTATTCCGAAGAGCGAGAGTTCCAAGACGCCTTAAAATGGGGAAAGGAAGAGGCAAAAAGAAGGGCTCTCCCTTTGGCGGTCTTTCTCACTCACCCCTTAATAGAAGAATCCCCCGAGACGATGGAGAAGATTGAGAGCCTCCTTGGAGAAGCGGTTTCCGATTATGGCTCATATCGTCTCCTTTCGGCAAAAGGGCGGATTTTAATCTTTCTGATTTTGCCAGCCGAGAAGGTTTACGATTTTTATCTCAATTTCCGCAATCTTTTTGGGGAAAGACCTCTTTCCCGGCCAGGGGTTATTTATCTCCTCTTGCCACCGGAGGAGATTGATGAAGATAAGATTTTAAAGATGATAGAAGAGAAACCTCCGAGGGAGGGGGAAGAAGATGAAAAAGAGAATCCTGATAATTGAAGATGAGAGTCGAGTTTTGGCGGTGCTTCAGAAGAGACTGGAGAGCGCCGGTTATGAGGTCTTGAGTGCCTCTGATGGGAAGTCGGGTCTTAATAAAGCCCGCCAGGAGAAACCGGATTTGGTTATCTTAGACTTAATCCTTCCGGAAATGGATGGTTTTCAGGTCTGCAACTTTTTGAAGCGCGACCGACGTTATCAGCATATTCCGATTATTATCCTTACCGCTCGTTTGGAAGAGAAGGACATAACGGAGGCGAAAAAAGCAGGTGCGGATGCCTATTTCACGAAACCTTTTAATTACGAAGACCTCTTAGCCAAGATTAAAGAACTTTTGCCTTCTTCTTAAAAGGGTAAAGGATAATGCCTCTTTCCTGCCTTTTCGCCTTCGGCACCCGACCGGAAGCCATTAAGTTAGCTCCCCTAATTAAAAAGTTGCAGGAAGAGAAGAGTAAATTTCGGGTCCAGATTTGTATCACCGCCCAGCATCGCCAGCTTTTGGATATGGTTCTTGAAACCTTTGGAATTAAACCCGATTTTGATTTAGCGATTATGCGGGAAGGGCAAACCCTTTTTGATATTAATGTGCGGATCCTGCGGGGTTTAGAGAAACTTTTTAGGGGTAAAAGACCAGACCTGATTTTCGTCCAGGGGGATACAACGACCGCATTCGTTTCGGCTCTTGCTGCCTTCTATTGCCAAATTCCTGTGGCTCACATTGAAGCGGGACTTAGAACCGCTGACAAATATGCGCCCTTTCCCGAGGAGATGAATCGGCGTCTGATTAGTCAACTGACCGACTATCATTTCGCTCCGACGCCGAAGGCGAAGGAGAATCTATTATCTGAGGGTATACCCAAAAATCGAATTCTGGTGACGGGCAATACCGTAATTGATGCCCTTCATCTTGCCTTAAGGATGAATCCTGATGTGAGGGTTCCGGTTCTGGAAAGGGTGAATCCCAAAAATCGGATTATCCTTGTGACCTGCCACCGTCGGGAAAGTTTTGGCAAACCTTTTATCCGGATTTGCTCGGCACTGGCGAAATTAGCGGAAAGGAACCGGGATATTGAGATTATCTACCCGGTCCATCCCAACCCTAATATCAGAATTCCCGCCCATAAGGTCTTAGGTAGTAAAGAGAGGGTTCATCTCATCCCACCGATGGATTATCTTCCTTTTGTCCATTTACTGAAACATTCTTACCTCATCTTAACTGACTCCGGCGGGATTCAAGAGGAGGCACCGGGGCTCGGGAAACCAGTTTTAGTCTTGCGCGAGAAGACCGAAAGGCCAGAAGCGATTGAGGCGGGGACCGCCCGACTGGTGGGAACAAACGAAAAGAAGATTGTGGAGGAGACAGAAAACTTGCTTCACTCGGAGAAGGAGTATCAAAAGATGGCGAGGGTGAAAAACCCATTCGGTGATGGGAAGGCGAGCGAGAGGATTAGGAAGTTCCTTCTGACCCGATTGACATAAGAAAGGTTTTGCCTTAGATTAAAGAATGGAAACCTTAATTAAATATTTGGGGATAATTACTAATTACCGGAAGTTGATATTTTATGATGTCTTGATCTTTACCCTTTTGGGTGTGGTAATTAGTTTTCTCCTTCCTCCGAAGTATCGGGCGAGTGCCCAAATTCTTCCCCCGCCGGAGGAGACGGAATTTGCCGGTCTCTTGGGCACGACCGGATTGTCAATCCCCAAATTGAGTCGTTTAGCCCGAGGCGGTAGTTTCCTGCGCGGTTCAACCCCTTCGGATTTGATTGGAGCGATTTTAATGAGTCGGACGATCCAAGAGAGGGTAGTCAACGCTTGTGATTTAATGAAGGTCTACAAAATTAAAAATAGTATGGAGAGAGCGGTAAAAACCCTGGCGGAAGCGACAAAGATTAGAGTAAGTGATGAAGGGGTGGTAGAAGTGAGTGTGGAGGCACCAAAGCCGAAACTGGCGGCAGATATCGCCAATGCTTACATTGAGGAGTTAGACCGCTTCTTAAAGGAGTCAAATATGAGTCGCGGGAAAAATATGCGCCTTTTCATTGAGAAACGATTAGCAACCGCTGCCGAAGAATTAAGAGCGGCTCAGGAGTCATTAAGGGTATTCCAGGAGAGACACCGGGTGGTGGCACTGGATGAGGAGACCAAGGCGGTGATTGATGCCTACGCCACACTCAAGGCAGAACTATTAAAGAAGGAGATGGAATTAGGAGTTGCCCAGAAAGTTTCCTCACCCGAAAATTTTTATGTTATGAGGATAAAAAGGGAGATTGAGGAATTTAAGCGGCAACTGGCAGATATTGAGAGCGGGCGGAGTAGAGGGAAGGGATTTGGGGCAGGTTTTGCTGTCCCCTTTTCTCGCCTCCCAGCGGTGAGTGCGGAATACGCTCGGCGACTGAGAGACTACCGGGTGCAAGAAGAGATTTATGCCCTTTTGGTTCAACAATACGAACAGGCGAAGATCTTAGAAGCGAGGGATACCCCAACCATTACGGTATTGGATTACGCCCGAGTTCCCGAAAGAAGAAGTTTCCCAAAAAGAAAAGTGATTGTTGGTCTTGCTTTTATTTTAAGTCTTTTAGGCGGTGTGCTTTTTGCCTTTGGCTTAGAGTATAAGAAAACCCTCCCGAAGGATTCTTTTATTCACCAGGAATTGATTAGAATTGAAGGGATTATCAAAAGTGAGTTTGCTTTAATGAAGAGATTGTTCGCAAAAAGAAAAGAAGGTGAGTAAAAATATCTCTTCGTCACTCCCGATTAATCATCCTGACTCGGAAAGAGTAAAGAGAAAAACTTTTTTTCTCCTCCTTTTTCTCCAATTACTTCTTTTTCTTCTTATCATCTTATTACCAATGAAGGGTGCTCTCGCTGTTATCTTGGCAACGGGCAGTATCATTTTTATTCTTAGTAATAAAGACCCATTGTTAGCCTCCCTCATCCTTTCGTTGCTTATCGCCATAGTTCTCCCCCATCCGACGGGGCGGCGCCTCTTCTTTAAGGTCGAGGAGATATTTCCCATTATCACCCTTTTCTTTTTTCTCCTTGCCACTTTTCAAAATGATACCCAACCGCGACCGGTCGGTCGGGTCGGTAAGGCTCTGATTGCCTTCTTAATCGTCGTTATTATTTCGGGGGTTATTGGATTATTAAGGGGGAGACCGAAGATATTAATTTGGGATGAAGCGATGATGTTTTTCCTCTGGGGAATATATTTCATCGTCTCCGAAATTATTCTTTCCGAAAAGGAGATGAAAAGAATCCTGTTAGCAATAATTATTGCTTCTCTCTTGGTCAGTCTTTATTACATTTATCAATTTCGCGCCATTGCTGGGAAAGGCAGATTTTGCACTGACCAACAGCATATTTTTAATTTCACAATCCCTTTCCTTTTTGCCCTTTTTTTATATGCAACCAGAAGGTGGGAGAAAATTCTTGCCATTCTACTAATGATTCCCATGATAATTGCGGTCTATGTGACATTAACCCGTGCTCTCTGGTTATTAATTCCCTTGACCCTTCTTTTCCAATATTTCTACTTTATAAAAAGTGATGTTCGACAAAGGAGAATATATTCCTACTTCTCTCCAATTTTAATAGTTACGATAATTAGCATTTTGGGTTTAACATTGTTGAATACCTTATTTGATGTCGGTCAATTATTAGGTGGGCGAGCGGCTAGTTTTAAGATTTTAGAACAAGATTTATCGTTATTAGCCCGGGTAGAATTGGGGCAATATGTGATGGAAAGGTGGCGGTACAGTCCCATCCTGGGTGTAGGTTTAGCTGATTTTGTCCGCTATCGTTACTTTCCAGCATTAGGTTTTCCCGATATCTATCTATTAGATAGCACCTACCTCCAACTACTTTGGAAAACAGGTATTCTTGGGCTTGGATTCTTTTTAGGGGTTATCGGATTTTCGCTCGCTCGGGCTTGGTTTATTTTAAAAAATGGTCGGACGAATTTTGATAAAATAATTGGTTCAAGTATCTTCTTCTCATTTTTGGCCTTAGCGATTACTGGTTTAGAGAGTGCGATTTGGGTTGGTTATCGTTTTAACTTAGTTTGGGCAACTCTCGCCGGGCTCGCCGAAATGAGATTCCAAGAGATAAAAAGAACCAATTAAAATATGTCCGAAACTTCTCAATCAATTGGACAAAGGCTAATAATGGGAAGTGGTTATTACTATTTTTCCCTTTTAATTAACAAGGGGATAACAACCATCTCTTCCATCTTCCTGGCTCGGACACTTGGCCCGAAAAACTTTGGCATGATTTCAATCATTAACTATCTGACTTTGCTCCTTCTTTTATTTACTGGTTTTGGTATTCCAACGGCGAGTGTGAAATTAATTGTCGCCGAGTGGACAAAAGAAAGAAAAGAGGCGAGCGCTTTTATTACCTCCGCCTTTCTATCTAATCTCTTGATAATTATCTTAATCACTTTTCTCTTCTATCTCTTTGCTTATGATATCGCCGATCGGGTTTATCGGAACGAAACCCTTGGTTCCCTTTTCCGAATCAGCGCTTTTGCTCTTTTCTTCTTTTCCCTGACGCAATATGGCAATGGGGTTATTCAGGCATTGAGTGAATTCAAACGACTTTCTTTACTTTTGATTTTTAATTCTTCCATTAGTCTATGCCTTCTCATCCCTTTAACTAAATTTTTTGGTCTCAGAGGAGCGGTTCTTTCGCAAATGATAACATCAATTATTGTCTTTTTGCTTTGCCTAAGGATTTTTCTCTTTTTATGTAAAAAATACTCCCTTACGGGCTTTTGGGTTAATTTTAATAAGATAAAAGAGCAAAGCAAAAAATTATTTTCTTTTGCCTTCCCTGTTTTTCTCTCAGGGTTGGTTATGACTCCCGCCCTAACAATTTTAACTGCTCTCCTTTCTCGGCTCCGGGGATTCCAGGAGGTCGGTTTTTTTAATGTTGGGTATTCTCTTACTCAGATTATTCTTTTTCTTCCCACCGCGGTTGGTGTCCCATTCATTCCGATTGCCAGCCGATTAGCCAGTGAGGACAAAGAAAGGTTAAAAGATTTTCTCTTGAAAACAATCTATGGGGTTAATATTATAGTCCTCTTAGCCTGTTTTATTATAGGATTTTTTGCCAATGAAATAATCTATTTCTTATTTGGACCAAAATACGAACCAGCCCAGAAGATTATCCTCCTTTTACTTGCCTCGGGGTTTCTCTCCAGTTTTGGTTATATTATTGGTTATTACCTTTTGGCGATTGGGAAGGTTTGGTTTGGGACATTGATGAATTTTATCTGGTTTGTTATTATCTTGACCCCCGCTTACCATTTAATCAAACGATGGGGATTAACCGGTTTAGGATTAACCTATCTCCTATCTTACATTGTCTTAACGATAGTCTTCTGTTTCTATTTAAAAAATCATTTGAAGGTGAAGATGGGTCAATTGGTAACCCATTTCCTTCTCGGAGTGGGATTTCTCCTTGTTTTATTTCTCTTTAGAACTTTCCGGCCCGAATTTCAGCGGATTACTTTCCGTTTTCCGGCCATTCTCTTAGAAGTTGGTATATTTTTGTGTTTTCTGGCTGTTTTTATTTTGCTTGTTCCTAAGTCATTCGATAAAAGGATAATCAAACAGATATTTATTAAGAGAAATGTTGAGGAAAAGATTTGACTGGCTAATATTTGGTCCGCTTCCCTATGAGCATTTGTTTCGAAGCCGCGCCCGGGCCTTGGTTGAAGAATTGCGAAAGAAGGGATTTTTTTTATACTACCTTGACTTTCCACCGGCTTCCTTTTTCCAATACTTTAAGGATAGAATTTCTTATAAGGGAGGTCTACTTAACTTTCTCTTCCCGAAAATGCGCAATCTTCCGGGTCTAACAAATTTGCCTCAACCGCCAATCTTTCCTGCCCTTCGGTATGAAACCGATCTGACCCGAAAGGTCTACCAGAGTTTCTTAACCAGAAGGATTTTAAAACTTTTCTCTCCCATTGCCCGGAGACGAAACCGTCCGGTGATTGGGTTTCTGTCTCTTCCTTGGTGGTTCGAAATTGCGGCCAAAATTGACCGGGTATTAGGTTTTCACCTGCTCATTTATGACTGTGCGGATGACATTCGCGTCTTTTGCAATGAGAGACAATTCCCATATTACTACCGACTCCACAAGTGTTTGATCGAGAAAGCGGATTTAATTTTAATTTCTGCGGAACGGTTGAGAAAAGATATCGCAAGAATCCGACCCGATGCGCCTATTAAATATCTGCCGAATGGAGTTGATTTTGACTTTTTTGTTAAGAATGGGTTAAATGCTTCTCCCCCTCCCGATTTAGAGAAACTTCCTCGGCCGATAATCGGTTTCGTTGGCGCTCTTTTCCCTTGGATTGATATCAACCTCATTGTTTCTACCGCCCAATCTTTCCCTAAGGCATCAATTGTTTTGATTGGTCTAACACACGGAATCAAAATTCCCTCGCTTTCTAATCTCCACCTTTTAGGTCCCCGACCTTATTTAGTAATTCCCGCTTATATTAATAATTTTGATGTCTGTTTAATCCCCTTCGTTGCGGGAAGTATTGCTGATAAGGTTGACCCACTTAAGGTTTATGAATATCTCACTTTGGGTAAACCAGTAGTTGCCTGCCATCTGCCTGAATTAGAAAAGATGCGAGACTTAATCTATTTGACCGATAACGAGAAAGATTTCATTGATGGTATAAGAATGGCTTTGGCAGAGAAGGATGAAGGACTAAAAGAGAAGAGGATGGAGTACGCCCGGGAGAATTCCTGGGGAATGCGAGTAGAAAAACTTTTGGCAATAATTGAAGATAAGTTAAGGTGAAAGATGAGAAACCGTGAGTTTGACTGGATAATATTTGGCACCGTGCCTTATCACCATCTACTTCGCGGTCGAGTTGGTGCTTTAATTGACGAGTTACGAGAAAGAGGTTTCTTTCTATATTACCTTCCCTTTCCTCCGGGTTCAGTCTGCCAATATTTCAGAGGTGCCATCTCCCCAAAAAAAGGATTTTGCCGATTTCTCTTTCCGAAGCCCCAAACTCTTTCTAACCTAAAGATTTTTTGGCAGCCACCGGTCATTCCTTCTCTTCGTTATGAAACTGATTTGACACGAAGGATTTACCAAGACCTAATATTTAAAAGGATTCTCAAAACTCTTTATCCCTTTATTGAAAGACGAAAAAGGGGTTTAGTTGGTCTTATTGTTACCCCTTGGTGGTATGAAGTAGCGGCAAAAATCCACCGAAGGGTAAATTTTCTCCTCCGGATTTACGATTGCATTGATGACCTGCGAATCTTTTGCAATGAAAACCAATATGGTTACTATTCCCAACTTCAGAGAAAATTGGTAAAAGATTCGGACCTGATTTTAATCTCGGCTCAGCGATTGAGGGAAGATATAATAAGAATCCGACCGGATGCGCCCATCGAATATCTGCCGAATGGGGTTGATTTTGACCTTTTTATTAAGAATGGGTTAAATGCTTCTCCCCCTCCCGATTTAGAGAAACTTCCTCGGCCGATAATCGGTTTCGTTGGCGCTCTTTCCCCTTGGATTGATATCAACCTCATTGTTTCTACCGCCCAATCCTTCCCTAAGGCATCAATTGTTTTAATTGGTCCAATCCACGAGATTGAAATACCCCATCTTCCGAATATCTATCTTTTGGGACCACGACCCTATTCTTTAATCCCGGGCTATGTCAACCATTTTGATGTCTGCTTAATTCCTTTTCTTGCGGGAAGCATTTCCGATAAGGTTGACCCAATTAAGGTTTATGAATACCTCAGTCTGGGTAAACCGGTAGTCGCTTGTCATCTACCGGAATTAGAAAAGATGCAAGACTTAATCTACCTGACCGATAACGAAAAGGATTTCATTGCGGGTATCGAAAAGGCTCTACGAGAAAATGATGAGGATTTGAAAAGAAGAAGGATGGAATATGCCCAAAAGAATTCCTGGGAAGTTCGGGTTAGTCAATTATTGGAGATTGTTGGGAAACGGTTAAAAAGAGGATGAAGATTGCAATTGATTGTCTATCGGCAAAATCCCTCTATCACGGAATGGGTGTCTACTTAAATAACCTTTTGCGCTATCTTATCCCTCTCGCCCAAAACCATTCCTTTCTCCTTTTTGGGAGGTTGCGCACCTTTCAATGCTCCGACGATTTTTTAAATACTAAAAATGTTGACTTTCGGGAGATTCGTCTGAACCGTTCCTTTCGGATTCTCTGGGAGAATACTCTTTTACCGGTTGATTTGATTAAAGAAAAAGTTGACCTCTTCTGGGGTCCGAGTAATTTTCTCCCTCCGCTAAAGGTTTGTAAATATATTGTCACCATCCATGATATCTCATCCTTTATTTTCGCCCATACCTATCCCTGGCTTCGGCGGAACTACTACCAGGTTTCAATCCGCAATGCCCTTCATCGGGCAGACGGTATCATTTCGGTCTCTTCGGCGACAAAGAATGATTTAATTAAATACTTCCCCATTTCGGAAGATAAGATTAGAGTTATCCCTAACGGGGTGGGAGAGATGTTCCAATCAATAATTTCCCCAAAAGAAATCTTGCGGGTGAGAGAGAAATATCATCTCCCATCAGAATTTCTCTTAAGTTTAGGAGTTTTGGAGCCGAAGAAAAATACCGAAAGGATTATTTTGGCTTACGCAAGATTGAAGGAAGAAATTGCCAATCTACCGAAACTGGTGATTGCCGGCTCCCGGGCATACGGTTGGAAGAATAGTTCGCTCTTCCAGTTAATAAAAAGGCTTAAATTAGAGGAGCAAGTTTTATTCCCGGATAAAATCGAGCAGAAAGACTTGCCAGCGGTTTATCACTCGGCGCTTCTTTTTCTCTATCCTTCCCTTTACGAAGGTTTCGGGCTACCCGTTGTTGAGGCAATGGCTTGCGGGACACCAGTGATTACCTCTAATGTTTCCTCCTTACCCGAAGTAGCGGGCGATGCCGCCATTCTGGTTAACCCCTATTCCGTTTCCGAAATTGCTCAGGCAATGAAAGAGGTTTTGTTAAATGACCGGAAAAGAGAAGAAATGAGAGAGAAAGGGATAAAAAATGCCCAACGTTTCTCCTGGCAGAAATCGGCTCAAGAACTCCTCAATTTTTTTGAAGAAGTTATGGGGAAATGAAACTCTCCATCATCATTGTTAATTATAACTCCGGAGAATTTCTTTCCTCCTGCCTTGCCAGTTTAAGAGAGTTTATTGCCCTTTCGAACGATAAAGAAGTTTTTGTCGTCGATAATAATTCTAATGACGGCTCCCCATCAAAGGTAACCAGAGATTTTCCCTGGGTTAAACTTATTATCAACCACACAAACCTCGGATTTGCCAAGGCAAACAATCAGGCATTGAGATTAGCAAAAGGGGAATATGTTCTCCTCTTGAATCCCGATACCGAAGTGCCAGCGGATACTTTACCCAAAGTTTTAGAATTTATGGAAAAGAGAGAAGAGATTGCTGCTTTAACCTGCCGAGTAGAATTGGGAGATGGTTCATTAGACCCCGCCTGCCACCGGGGCTTTCCAACCCCTTGGGCATCTTTCTGTTATTTCACCGGCTTGGAAAAATTATTTCCCAAAAGTCGTCTTTTTGGTAAATACCACATGACCTGGTGTGATTTAGAAAAGCCCCACGAAATTGATTCGCCCAGCGGCTGTTTCTTTTTAATCCGGAGGAAGATTTTAGAAGAAGTCGGCTTTCTTGATGAGGATTACTTCCTCTATGGGGAGGATATGGATTTAGCATTTCGGATAAAGGAAAAGGGATTTAAGATCTTCTTCTACCCCGAGGCAAAGGTTATTCATTACAAAGGGATTTCTTCGGGTGTGAAAAAGGCAACCGCTCATTTAACCACCGCCACGACGGAAACCCGCCGATTAGCCATTAAATCCTTTTTTCGAGCGAATCGCCTCTTTTACCAGAAGCATCTGGCTCATCGTTATCCATTCATCATCAATTGGTTTACTTATCTGGGGATTTGGCTTTTAGAGAAAAAAAGCCTCTTAGGGAAGAGAATTTGAAAAATCCAATGAAGAGATTTCTGATAAGACCATTCCTTTCATTTATCCCCTTCTCCATCATCCATCTCTTTTTCATCAGAATAGGTATTGGGGAGCCAATAAAAGGCTATCCAGTAATTTTGGAGATGACGACTAATTCGGACTGGCTGGAGATTCAATTTAAAAATGTAAGTTTTCATTATCAGGGGGATACCGTTCTTTTAAGAAAGGGCGAGGGGTTCAATTATGGGATACTTTCTCTTTGGAAAAGGCAATACGATAGTTCTCTTGTTTCAATTCGCTTTCAAATATTTCTGCCGGAAAAGTTGCCGCCGAAGATTCAACTTCTCGGAAGAAAAGGGGCGATTGGGGAAGCAAGGATTGTTCTCTTAACTCAAAAGGAAGAGACACTTGCCCACTTCGGTTTTAAGGAGATGGAGAAGGAATTTATCTTCCCCCAGACAGTTCTTCGGCAAATGAAAAAGGAAACCTACTCACCCGCTCGGAATAATAAAAATATAGAGAAGAAGGTCCTTGCCTTTTACTATCCCTGGTACAATAAGGATAACTGGTTTCTGAAGGGGAAAAAAGTTGTTCCCCACATACCCCTCCTCGGTTTCTATTCTTCTTCGGAACCAAAGGTTTTAAGAGAACATATCCTTTGGGCAAAGGGTTCTGGGATTGATGGCTTCATTGTCTCCTGGTGGAAAAGGGATTCAGAAACGGACAGCAATTTAATGAGATTGGTTCCACTTTGCGAATCTCTTGGATTTCAGTTTACTATCTACTTGGAAGAGGCAAATTCTTTGTCTGATCTGGAAAGCACCCTTTCTTATTTAGGAAGGACCTATGGGAAAAGCCCAGCCTTTTTCCGGGTTAACGGGCGACCGGTTTGCTTCCTCTTTCGGAGGATTTTTGAAAAATTAAACCTTGATACTTTAAAATTAGCCAGCCGCAATTCCCCCTTTTTGCTCATAAGTTATGGCTACACCCTGACAAACCTTGAAGGTTTTGCCGGATTTCATCAATACCTTCCGGATTCCCGAGAAGTGTATCTTCGGGCATTGGAAGTTGCCAGAGCGAAAAATAAATTCTATGCTGTTCCGGTAATGCCCGGATATGATGACCGGGCTTTAAGAGAACCGGGGCATTTTACCGACCGAGAAAAGGGCAATTTCTATCGGAAGAACTGGGAGTCAGCCCTCGCCAGTGACCCGGACTGGATTCTAATCACCAGTTTCAATGAATGGTTTGAAGGAACGGAAATTGAGCCGAGTGTGGAATATGGTGACCTTTATCTTAGACTTACCGCTCATTATGCTAAATTATTCAAAGAAGGCAAAAGGTAAAAAAGATTTGTTATGCGGATTGGTATCGACGTTGGGATATTAAGAGAAGAAAGGCGCGGTGTGGGGCATTACCTCTCTAATCTCTTAGAGAAATTTTTGGAATTAGATCGAGATGACGAGTTTTACTTCTATACCCCCCGGCCAATAAAATCAGAGATTCGGGAAGAAATTATTAAAAAAGGGGCGAATAATTGGCACCTAAGAATTGGCACCTTACCCCTTCCCGGTTCTTTCTGGCTGCAAACGGAAGGGAAGCATCTCATCATTAAAGACCGGATCGAGACATTTTTTGGCACCTGTAACATTTTGCCAATTACTCTACCCCGAAATGTCAAGAAGATTTTAGCAATCCATGATTTACTCTCCATCTTCTATCCCACCACAATGGCCAATTATAACCGGTTCGTCCATAAACTTTTCTTTCGGAAGTCGTTAGAAAGAGCGGATCGGGTTATTGCTATGTCAAATGCGATGAAACAAGATATTATTCGTTATCTCGGCATTGCCGAAGAAAAAATTATAGTAATCTATGAAGGGGTGAAAAAGATCTTCCATCCTCAGGAAAAGGAAAAGGTGCCTTTTATCCGAGCAAGATATAATTTATTAAAACCTTATATTTTAAGCGTCGGCACGTTGGAACCGGCGAAAAATCATATTACCCTAATTCGGGCGTTTAGCCGACTGAAATTTGATTGGGATTTAGTCATCATCGGGAAAAAGGGGTGGAAATACCAGAATATTTTTTCCACAATTAGCGAGTTAAAATTATCGGAAAGAACAAAAGTTATTGGTTATGTCTCAATTGAAGATTTGCCGCCTTTCTATTGCGGGGCGGAGATTTTTGTCTTTCCTTCGCTCTACGAAGGGTTCGGGCTACCCCTCTTGGAGGCGATGGCTTGTGGTGTGCCGGTGGTTTCAAGCAATGCCTCCTGCCTTCCGGAGATTGGGGGCGATGCCTGCCTCTATTTCGCTCCGCACTCAGTGGAAGATTTAGTTTCTCAGATGGAGAGGTTATTAAGTGATTCAAATCTCAGAAAGGAGTTGGCAAAAAGAGGGATAGAAAGAGCCAGGGAATTTACCTGGGAGAAGACGGCACGCAAAACTTTGCAAGTTTTAAAAGGGGATGAGATAATCTGAGGAATATCTTTATTTTCTCCCTTGATGGGATAAGAGATTTGAAAGGATTGAGGGGGACTGGAAAGGACCGATAGAAAGCAGGAGGCAAGGAGATGAAGAAAGAAAAGGGTGAGGATAGGACTCAGAAGGAGAGTTTAATAAAATGCTTAGTATAGGGTAGGGGGAGCAAAGGGGTATAAAATTAAGAAAAAGGGGCTAAGTTATTAAGGACTTAGAGGAAAAGACCGGTTAACCTGAATTACCGTCAGAGAGGTGATTGGTAAATTACCCGAAGTGTGGGGAAATTTATTGGATAAGAAAGATTAAATAACCAAATCTCCTTCTCCCTCCTAAAAGATAATCCCAAATTGATTAAGGGAGGAACTAAAAGAGAGACTGAGGAGGAGATTTCTTATGAGAGTTTTTGAGAGAAAGAGGAGGAAGAAAGAAGAAAGAGAAGGAAAGGAAGAGAAAAAGGGATAGGAAAGGAGATGGAGAAAAAGATTAGGAAAATGGCTTAAAAATGGGTTTAATAAGGGGCTTAGTATATGGCTCAGGGAGCAAAGGGGGATAAAATTGAGAAAAAGGCTCTAAGTTATTGAAAGATAAGGACTTAGAGGAAAAGAGAGGTGAGGAAAAATGTTAGTGTCACTAACATTTTCCGCCAACCGAAAGAAGAGCCGGAAAAGGGAAATCTGAGGAGGGTAAGGTTTCTTTTAACAAAAGAGAGGAGAATTTAAAAGAAAAAAGTTGCGTTGGATTTTGGAGCCTTTGAGTTTAAAAAGGGGTGGCGAATATTTTCTTCCTCCTTCTTAAAATCCCTTGACTTTTTCTGATATTTAATTATACTATTCAGATAGGAATAGTAGATTATGAAAGTGCCAACGACTTTAAGATATGGCTTAAGGATATTGGTGGAAATGGGGAAGAGTTATGCCCAAACGCCCCTCCCACTAAAAACCATCGCGCAAAATCAGAACTTGCCCGTAAAATATGCCGAGAAGATTATCAATCTTCTCTTGAATGCCGGGTTGTTAATAAGTATAAGGGGGAAAGACGGCGGCTATCTCCTCCGTTTAAAGCCAGAAAAGATAAAGTTGATTGATGTTTTTGAAGCGTTGACCGGGAAATTATATTTAGTGGAATGTGTCATCAACCCGAAAATTTGTAAGCGCGCCGCAAAATGCGAAGCAAGGAGATTATGGCAATTATTAGTTAAAAATTGGTCCGAACTTCTTACCAAAATAACTCTCAGGGATTTAATCGCGGGAGGGAAAAATGGTATTCCGCGAGAATTTGGCGGTTGAGATTAGAGAAAAGAGAGATCACTTGGGGAGGTGGTTATGAAGGAACTTACCCTTCCGGAAATTGGGAAGTTGGATAAAGAGGTGTTTGAGAAGGTCGTCTTTCCCAATTTGGGCAAAAGAGACGAAAGGGTTATTATTAAACCGAGGCACGGTGTCGATGCCGGAGTGATTGACCTGGGTGAGAGGGTAATGGTAGTAGCCGAAGACCCAACCTTTGGCATGCCGGTTCTTCTACCCGATTTCGGCTGGGCAATCGTTCATATCTGTGCCAGTGATGTGGCAGTCCTCGGAGTAAAGCCAGAGTTTATGACCATCTCTCTTCTTTTACCGCCCGGAACGAAAGGAGAAGAGTTTGAATTCATCTGGCAACAGATTCACAGCGAGTGTCAGAAGTTGGGTATTGCCATTGTCGGCGGACATACCGGAGTTTATCCGGGAATTTCCTATCCCTTAAATGGCGGGTGCACGGTCTGGGGATTTGGGAAGAGAGAGGAATTGACACCACCTTCTAATGCAAAGGTAGGAGATAAAGTTCTCATAACAAAGGGACCAGCAATTGAGGCGACCGGAATTTTAGCCCTCCAAGCGGAAGAGGAATTAGTGAAGGCATTGGGCAAAGAAAGGCAAGAAAAGGCAAAGCGACTCTTCTTTCAGATGACCGTGGTTAAAGATGCCCTCACCGCCCGCCACTATGCCCACGCGATGCACGATGCCACCGAAGGTGGTCTCCTAAATGGTTTATACGAAGTCGCCGATGCCTCCAATACCGGGATTGAGATTTGGGAAGAGAAAATTTTTATTCCGGATGAAGTGCAAGCGGTTTGCGAATATTTTCAGATCGACCCACTAATCTCAATAAGTGAAGGGACGCTCATCATCACCGCACCCGAAGAGAATCTCCCTCCTTTACTCTCTGCTTTGCAAGCCGAAGGCATCGCCGCATTCGTTATCGGCGAAATTAAAGAAACCGAACGGGTTTTTATCCGAAAAGACGGGCGAAGAGAAGAACTGACCCCGGTCAAAGTCGACCCTTTCTGGAATGCCTATTTTTCAACCTTAGGAAAATGAAAAGAGAAAAGGTATTAAGGGAATTAAAAGAGGGCGTTAGGGAATTAGAAAAGATTAAAGGGTTTGCCGAACTCATCCCCGAGGTGAGGACAAATTTCGCCTATGCCCGAGAGAATCCAAAGAAGACCACTGATGTTGCCGCTGTGGACGGCAGGATTACGGTGGTTGAGGGAAAGCCAAAAGCAAGTGGCAAAGTGAAGTTTGGTGCCTCTGACCATCTGGCAAGACTTTTGGTGGAAGTCGGGAAATACGAAAAGGCTTGGCGCTGCGCGCTAAACTTCAAATTTGACAAGAAGGTTTTAAGACTTATTAAAGCCCATTGTCAGAAGAAAGGGATTCCCTTAGGGAAGATTGAGAGAAAGAGAGAGCCAAAGGGATGCCAAAAGGAGGAGAGACGTTCTATGGTCTGGAAGGTAAAAGAACTTTACCGGAGTTCTGGTAATCGCATCCCGAAAATCTTTTTTGAAACCGCCGCCCTCGGAAAAGAACCTCTTTTTGTCTTGTTGGGCAGGAACCCAAAGGAGGTTTTGGCAGAAATTAAAGAGATATTGGGAGGCTAATATGCAAAAAAGAAACATTCTCTTCTTTGGCCTGGGTCTTTTTCTGACCATCTTCTTTTGTGGCGGAGGGGAGAAGAAGAGTCTAAGTTCAATTGGCGCCCCAATCCCGAATAATCTCCCCGTGACCTCTTTGTCCCAAATCCTTTCCGAGCCAAATTCCTATCAGGAGAAAGAGGTTCTCTTAGAAGGGACAGTGGGGTCTTTTTGCTCCTCCGGATGCGAATTTACCTATCAGGAAGGAGTAAATTCAATTAAGGTCTTTGCGGATTTTGGACCGAAGATTCTTAAACTCCTCAAAAAAGGACGTCCGATTCGGCTCTACGGTAAGGTAAAGGGGAAGGAGAAACCTTTTCTCATCCTCTTAGGGTTAGAGATTAAAGAGAAAGAAAAATGACTCTCCTTCAACTCTCTTTCAAAAATTTATTCCGGGCAAAAATCCGGACCCTTCTCACCTTTGCGAGTATTCTTGTGGCAACGATTGTCGTCTGGAATGTTTTATCCTTAAATCGGGGCTATAAATTGGCGGTGGAGGAGGAGTTGGTGAAGAAGAGTGGCATCCACCTTTATATCACTAAGGAGGGGTGTCCGATGGAAGCGGCATCGGTAATTGTCCAGGGGGGCGCAAGTCCACAATTCGTTGGGATGGGAGTAATTGACACAATAAAGAAGATAAAAGCATACGGAAAGATAAAGGAGATACTACCCTTTGCCATTTTGGCTTTAACAACTCCCGATGGTTCGCGAACCGATATATTTTTCGGAACAACCGAAGCAATCCAGCGGATAAAACCAACCTGGAAATTGAGGGGCTCTTGGTTTAAGGACACAAATTCAATTATCCTTGGAGCAACGATTGCCCGGAAAGAAAGCCGGGAGATTGGGGATAAGATTTATTTTGAACAATTCGACCGGGAATTTGAAGTAGTTGGAATCTTAGAACCGACCTACACCCAGGATGATGGCACATTCTTTTTCGACCTTCCAGTTTTATTAAAACTTTTCTCTCGAGAAGGGAAACTTTCCGGGATTGGTATTCAACTCGTCTCTCTCGAGTACTTAGAAGAGGTAAAAAGAGAACTGCGGGAGCAATTGCCCGCCGAATACTTTATCCTTCCTTCCGAGACTTTAAGTAAAGGGGTTTTAACTTTCTTCGGCTCAACCCGGGCGATAATGTTCGTAATGGTTGTAATCGGCCTGGTGATGTGCATCTTTGCGATAATGAATACCTTCCTGATGTCAATTTTGGAGCGGAGAAAGGAGTTTGGCTATTTGAAATGTGTGGGAGCCGGAGCGGGCGATATAATGCGACTTATTCTTCTGGAAACATTACTTCTCGTTGGCGCCGGAACCGCCAGTGGCCTTGGGGTTGGTTCTCTCTTTCTTCCGGTCTTTGAGACCTACATAAGAAGATTTCTCGTGGCTTTTGTTCCGGTGGCAAAAATCGTTCGCCCCAATCTCTTCCTCGCCTTCATCACAATTGGATTGATAAGTGGAGTAGGTCTCTTATCGGCACTCTATCCAGCGGTAAAGGCGGGAAGAGCGACACCAATGGAGGTGATAAGGAATGAGTGAGATTGTGGAACTCGCAGAAGCGGTGAAGGTCTATAAGCGAGGCAAGGAGGAAGTCTTTGCTTTAGCGGGCATCACCTTCTCCATAAGGGAAGGCGATTTCTTAGCCTTCGTTGGACCTTCCGGTTCGGGTAAGACAACCCTTCTCAATATCATCGGATGTATTGACCGGTTAACCCGGGGAAGGATTAAAGTCTGCGGAGAAGATTTGACTTATGCCTCGGATGCGACCCTTACCCGGATCCGAAGGGAAAAGATTGGATTTGTCTTTCAGCAGTTCTTCTTAATCCCAACCCTCACCGCCTTAGAGAATGTCTCTCTTCCAGGGATTTTCAACCGGACGCCGAAGCGCCAGGAGAGGGCTTTAGAACTCTTAGCCCTCTTGGGCTTGGAGAAGAAGAAGGATGCCCGACCGACCCAACTTTCCGGCGGCGAGATGCAGAGGGTAGCAATTGCCCGGGCACTAATTAATAATCCGAAAATTATCTTAGCGGATGAACCAACCGGAAATCTTGATTCCCGGAATGCCCATCAAGTGTTTGAACTCTTCCAAAAACTGAATGAAAAGGGGCTTACGATTATTGTCGTCACTCATAACTTAGAATTGGCAAAGATGGCAAACCGCATCATCTACTTAGAAGATGGCAGGATTAAACAATAGAGAAAAAAGGAGAGATTACTTTCTCCTTGGTCTTCTAATCATTAGCCAGGGGATGGCGCTTTTCTTGAATGCGGATTTAGATATAAGATACCAAACCGATTTTAAGGATGGCAAATTTCTCCTGAGGGGATTGGGGCTCAGTCTCCGGCAGATCTTTTCTGACCGGATGGGCGACCGTCTAATCTTATTCACATTCGTTGATGGTGACTCTAACCTTAAAAAGATTCACCTTGACCAGGGATATCTTCTCTATAAAGGCCCCTTGGGTCGATGGCAGATTGGCGCTGGTCGCTACCGACTTCCCTTCGGTCTCTTACCAATTTATTCCACAAAAAGACTCCTATTAAATGGGCTATCGGAGGCGGTTATTGGCACAGATGTTGATAATGGGGTGATCTTTTCCGGAAGAATCGCCAGTTTTGATTATAGTATCTCAATAACCCAGGGCGCCGGAATGGAGTGGACAAAAAAGATTAGACCTCTCCTCACCACTCGTCTCGGCTTACAAAGTGTGGAATTTGAAAATTTCCAGGTCGGTCTCTCCGGTCTTTTGGGAAGGATGATTATGGAGGATACGACTCATCACCTCTCCCTTCTGGGATTTGATTTGAGTAAATATTTTGGACCCGGAGTATTAAGGAGTGAACTTCTCTTGGGCAAAAAGGAAGAGAGGGTGATATATGGTAATTTTCTCATATTTGATTATGCCCTCCTCCCTCATACTGACCTCTCTCTCGGGTTGAGATACCAAAATCTACCCGAGGAGTTAGAAATCATCGGCGGGCTAACCTATAATCTCCCAATCTCTTTTTTTACCCTTCAACTCCGAATTGGTCAGAGATTTAATCTGATAAGAGGAGGAGAAGATGAGCTTACCGTTCAGGTCTATAATTATTTTGCTCGGAATTTTTAGCCTCCTTGGGGCGCAGGAGGCCTATATCTGCGTCTGGCGCAATCCCGAGAGGACGATGAGCAAAATCTTTCCGGATGCCTTTGACTATAAAACCGTGAACCAAAAAATTTCGGCCGCGAAAAGGGATACAATTGAAGAGCGATTAAAAGGTAAACTCCTTCCTGGCCAGAGAGAAGTTTTTACCTATTACGAATTATATAACCGGGATAAGAAGTTGCTCGGATATATCTTAGCGGCAAGTCAAAAAGGAGAATACGGAGCAATTGAATTTATCTTCGGCTTGGATAAAGACCTGAAGATTAAAAACATTTACATCCAGAGAGCAAGGGAGAGGGATACCGAATTTAAGAAGAAGGATTTCCTCAATCAGTTTTTGGGGAAGGGGGTAAAAGATGCCCAAAACCTTGATAAGTTAATAAAAGGGAAGAGGACCACCGCCACATCGGCGATAATCACTGGCGTAAAGAAGGAACTTATTGCCTTTGAAGAGCTGGTATTAAAAATGAATAAAAATGGAAAAAGGTGAGGAGGAAAAATTATTGGGGGCAAAGCCAGACTTGTTAAAGAGAGTTTCTGTGACGGTCTCGGAGCCTGTCTCGGCACCTGTCCCAAAGGAGCATTGACGATTGAAGAGAAGGAAGTTGAAGAGTATGACGAAGAGGGAGTGATTGCTCATCTGAAAGGGAAATCCCCTGAGTTTTTGGAAAAACACCTGAAACATCGGGAAGTTAAGGAAGGGGTAAGGATTAGTTCGGAACTCCGGCAATGGCCAATCCAGCTCCACTTAGTGCCATCCCGTGCCCCCTATTTCCAGAATGCGGAATTGATTTTGGTTGCGGATTGCGTCCCTTTTGCTTATGCTAATTTCCACACCGATTTTTTAAGGGGAAAAGCGATTGCGATTGGTTGCCCAAAACTTGATGATCTCTCCGCCTATGGAGAAAAGATTAAGGAGATAATAAGTAGTTCGGGGATAAAAAGCCTACGGGTAATTTTTATCTTCCGAAAAGATTTCTTAAAAGAGGGAAGGTTTTATGATTGCTCAAATCTTCTTTAATCTCAAACAACTTTTTATTGAGATAACCCCAACAATTTTTTTGGGCTTTTTCTTAAGTGGTCTAATTCACGAATTTCTTCCGCAAGATTTAATAAATAGGTATTTCGGGAAAAAAGACCTTCTAACCTTATTCCGAATATCCATTTTGGGGATTATCTTGCCAATCTGTTGCTGGGGTTCCCTCCCAATCGCTGTGACATTAAGAAAGAGAGGAGCGCCCTTAGGACCAATCTTAAGTTTTTTGGTAACTACACCAGCGACATCCATTTCCGCAATTTTAATAACCAATCAACTCTTCGGCTTAAAATTTACCCTTGCTTTAGCTCTTACCGTGGTTTTAATGGGAATGATTGTTGGTGTGATTGGCAATCTGTTACCGACGAGGGAAATTTCTTCTGCCCAAGGCGAAGGTTGTGCTTTCTGTGCGGAAGAGAGCCAGCATCTGTTCCATCACCACCATCAAAGAGGTTTCTCCCACCGGATTGTTTCCGTTTTCACTTATAGTTTCATTGATTTACCGAAAGAACTTGGTCTGGAAATTCTAATCGGGATGTTTTTGGCTGCGGCGGTTTCCTCATTTTCGCCAATTAGGTTTTTAATCCAAAAATATTTATCCGGTCTTTATGCTTATCTTTTTGCCTTAATCTTTGGTTTATTAATGTATATTTGCGCCACCGCCTCCGTTCCCTTAGTTTTTGCTTTGGTTCACCAGGGGTTAAATATCGGTGCCGGATTTGTCCTCCTTTTAGTCGGTCCGATAACCAGTTACGGCACAATCTTAGTGATAAGAAAGGAATTCGGTTTTTCCATATTAACAATCTACTTATTCTTAATCTCTGCCCTCTCTCTCTTATCCGGATATTTGTTTGGCTATCTTTTTTCTTGATCCTGATGAGTAAATGTTAAGGGGATTATCTTCTTATTGACTTCGGGGAAAATTTTCTTATTATTAACTCTTATGGCTCATGCTTACACACCAGGATTAAAGGTTGCAGAAAGGACAAGAGTGATAAAGGAAAGGAGACTGCCAATTCCCGGAGAAATCTTAGTGGAAAAGGGAGCAAGGGTTAAGGGCGAAGATATCGTGGCTAAGACCAATCTCCCCGGAAGTGTAAAACCGATAAATGTCTGTGGACTCTTAGGTGTGCCTCCCGAAGATATTAGAGATGTGATGTTAAAAAAGGAAGGGGATTGGGTGGAAGAGAACGAGATAATTGCTCAGACGAGAGGGTTTTTCGGTTTATTTAAGTCTTCGGTTAAATCGCCGACCAAAGGGACAATTGAGAGTATATCCGAAATCACGGGCCAGGTGATAATCCGCGAACCACCCCAACCAGTGCAGGTCACTGCCTATATTGATGGGGTTGTTGAGGAGGTCTTCCCAAACCAGGGGGTGAGGATTGCTACTTATGCGACCTTAATTCAAGGGATATTTGGGATTGGTGGGGAAGCCCGCGGTGAGATTTTCCCTCTGGCAAAGTCTCCCGAAGAGATTCTGGATGATACATCCTTTGACGAAGATATGAGAGGGAAGGTAGTGATTGGTGGCTCCCTTATCACTCTTTCCGGAATGAAGAGGGCTAAGGAGTTAGGAGTGAAGGGGATTGTGGTCGGAGGAATTGAGGATGAGACGATTAAAGAATTTTTAGGATACGACATTGGAGTGGCGATTACCGGACATGAAAATTGTGGGCTCACTTTAATTGTCACCGAAGGTTTTGGGAGAATGCGGATGGCACAACGGACCTTTGAACTCTTAAACTCTCTTTCCGGTAGGATTGGTTCAATCAATGGGGCAACGCAGATTCGGGCAGGGGTGATGCGACCGGAGGTGATTGTGAGCCAAGAGGATGAGGGAGAGGTCACATCCGACCGGGCTTACGAAACGGGCTTAGAGGTGGGGATGACGGTGCGGATTATTCGCGAACCCTACTTTGGACTCTTAGGTAAAGTAGTGAGCCTGCCTTCGGAACTGAAAGAGATTGAGACCGAGTCAAAGGTGCGAATCTTAGAGGTTGAGTTAGAAGATGGCGAGAGAATCACTTTACCCAGAGCCAATGTTGAAATCTTTGAAGCCTAACTTACTACTCATCCTTTTTGCCGCATTGCTTTTGAGGATTTCTGCGGAGGAGCGATTGGTTGGTTTGAAATCCCTTTCTTTTGCGGTTGGGGTGAGAGAGATTGGTATGGGAGAGGTTGGAACCGCCTCGGCGGAAGGCCCTTTTTCCTTTTATTTTAACCCTGCCCTTTCCGCCTGGAATAAGAAGATTAGTCTGGGACTTGCTTATTCTGACTGGTGGCTTGATACCTACCGGACCGCCCTCTTTTTCCTCCACCCCGCAAAACTTCTTAATCTTGGTCTGGGCTTAATTTTCTTTGACTACGGCAAAATAGAATTGCGTCGGGATCGGCCGGCGGAGGCGATTGGCGAATATTCCCCTAAGGATATAACCCTTTATTTCAATCTTGCCCGCTCTCTCTCCTCTAAGTTAACCCTGGGGACTTCTTTTCGCTTCTTCTCCGAACGGTTCTATACCCAAGCGACAAGCCAGTGGGGATTAGATTTGGGGTTTAATTATCAAGGAAAGAACTGGCAGATTGGCTTTTCTTACCTCAATTGGGGGGATGTCTTGAGATTAAAAATGGAGAAGTTCTATTTACCAGCCGAATTCCGCCTCGGGGTCTCCTTCTTCTGGTTAATTAATAACTTCTCTTTCCGACCGGCCTTTGATTACACCTATTCTCCTTATGAAGGAGTTGGGAGGGTTCATCTTGGTGGGGAGGTGAATTTTAAGGAAGGGCTTTCTCTCCGTCTCGGCTACGGGAGAAATGCGCCCGCATTTGGCATCGGTGTGAAGCGCGGGATATTTTCCTTTGATTACGGCTGCACAATAAAAAAAGAGTTGCCCAATCCTTCCCATCACTTTGCCTTAAGATTAACTACTTCCTATTGACAGAAAGAGAAATCTTGGTAATATATAAAAAGATGTTCACTTGTTCTTCTCTTCTAATTTCTTCTGATTTTCTTGGGGCAGTAGCTCAGTTGGGAGAGCACCTGAATCGCACTCAGGAGGTCGGCGGTTCGAATCCGCTCTGCTCCAATCAAAGATGGTCCCCAAAAGGGTATTTTTCACGAAGGGGGTAGGGAAGCATCGCGACCGCCTCTCTTCCTTTGAGGCGGCATTACGGGATTGTGGCATTGCCCAATTCAATATTGTTCGGGTCTCTTCAATTCTTCCGCCGGGTTGTAAAATAATCTCTCGGGCGAAAGGTTTAGAATATCTTGTTCCCGGAGAGGTGATCTTCTGTGTGATGAGCACCAATTCTTCTAATGAACCCCATCGTTTAATTGCCGCCTCCGTTGGTTGCGCTATCCCTAAGGATAAGAATCAATATGGTTATCTTTCCGAATATCATTCCTTTGGCGAGACGGAGTCAAAGGCCGGAGATTATGCTGAAGACCTGGCCGCCCAGATGTTAGCCACCACCCTGGGAGTAGAGTTTGACCCCGATACCAGTTACGACGAAAGGAAGGAGTTGTGGAAGATTTCCGGAAAGATCTTCCGCACGATGAATATCACCCAAACCGCAATTGGTGATAAACGGGGGCTCTGGACAACCGTCATCGCCTGCGCCGTTCTCTTACCCTAATATGAAAAAAGAGGACTTCCTCAAATATCCGGTCGTTCCCTTTGAGATAAAAGAAGATAGAAAAATCTCCGAAATCTTAGAGGCGCTGGGAAAATGCTCCTTCCAAGCACGGAATTTAAGTTTAGCCCTGAGGGTTTGGGAGAAGATGCTAAGGGAAGATACCTTTATCTTCCTCGGTCTCGCCGGAGCGATGGTTCCCGCCGGAATGAGAAAGATTATCGCCTATCTCATTAAGGAGCGATACATTGACTGTTTGGTTTCTACGGGTGCCAATCTCTTCCATGATATCCACGAGACAATTGGTCGGTATCACTATCTTGGTTCGGAGGAGGTTTCCGATATTCATCTCCGAGCGGCGCGGGTAGATAGAATTTATGATACATTTGCCTCCGAAGAGGAATTTATCGCCACCGATAATCTCATTGCCCAGTGGGCAGAGAGATTTCCTAAGAAGGTCTGGACAACAAGAGAATTTCTTTACCGCATCGGCAAGAAACTTTTGAAATATGAAAATGACGGCATCTTAAAGTCTGCGGCGGCAGAAGAGGTTCCGATTTATTGTCCGGCGATTGGCGACTCATCAATTGGGATTGCCTTAGCCGAACTATATAAGAAGAAGGGGATAAAGATTGAATTTGATCTCATAAGGGATGTTACCGAAACCGCCTATCTCGCCAGTTTGAAAAAGACCGGGGTGATTTACATCGGGGGCGGAACGCCCAAGAACTTTATCCAGCAGACCGAAGTCACCGCTCCCTATATTGGTTATAAAGTCTCCGGTCACAAATACGCCTTGCAGATTACCGAAGATAAACCTTTCTGGGGTGGTCTTTCCGGTTGCACCTTTAAGGAAGCCCAGTCCTGGGGTAAGATTGCCCTGGATGCGGATATGGTTATGCTTTATTGCGATGCGACAATTGCCTTACCCCTAATTGTTTCCGCGCTGGCGGAGAAGAAAATAAAGAGGAAGAAGATAATAAGGTTTTCCTTAGGGGAAGAGATTACCGTCCTTCAGGAATAGTCTTCTCTTCTAAGTCTAAAACCCGAAAAGGAATAAATTAAATTCCCATTCGTTCCTTTGCCCGGGCTAATTCTTCTTTATCCGGGAATAAAACGACCTTGGCACTTTCTCTTGGTCTTTCGGTCATCTTCTTAAATCCCTCGGCGAATTCCTCAAGAGTAAAAAGATGGGTGATTACGGGTCTAATATCTAATCTCTTTCCCGCGAGGAGATTCCGAACCCGATACCAGGTGTCAAATATTTTTCGGCCATTTATGCCGTGAATCTGACAGCCTTTGAAGACAATCCCGCCGGAATAATCAAAGCCGAAAGGGAGGGGTGATTTTTCGGGGATGCCGAAGGCAGTGACCCGTCCGGCTCTTCTTACCATCTTAAAGCAATCAAGGATTGAATCTTCGCTGCCGGTCATTTCCAAAGCGATATCAACGCCGTTACCATCGGTCAATTCTTTGACGATTTTTAACCTCTCCTCGGGTTTTGTCTTATTTGTCCAGATCTGATAGTCAGCGCCCATCTTTTTTCCGATTGCCATATTGAAGTCATATTTTCCGAGGTGGATAATTTTTGCCACGCCGCAGGCTCGGGCAACCCCGATGGCAAATAAAGAGATTGGGCCGTCACCCGTAATGACCATTGTCTTACCCGCCACATCATTATCCTCTCCTAAGACCGCATAGGTGGCATTCCCTAATGGTTCCTGAACGGTAGCAATTTCGGGTGGGATTGATTTATCATTAACCCAGCAGACCGATTCCGGGATGGCGAAGTATTCGGCGAAGGCGCCGTCACAATCAACCCCCAGAATCTTCATATGCTCTCCGACGTGGAGTTGACCTAAAAGAGCGGTTAAGTCACTCGGGTCATAGATATGGGTCTCAGCCGAGACATAGTCGCCGACTTTAATTCGTTTCACCGTTTTGCCCACTTCCACAACTTCACCGGCGACCTCATGACCTAAGGTTTGGGGAAGTTTCTTTTCGCCGATTCTCTTCTGTGCCCAATCGTCCCACTTGTAGATATGGACATCAGTGCCACAGATGGATGTTGCCCGGACCTTAACTAAGACCCAGTCATCGGGGATTTTTGGGAGCGGAACCTCAACTAACTCGGCGCCCAATTTCGGCGCTATCTTTCTCACTGCTTTCATAAACCCTCCTTACCTTCCATAAAACGATGAGAGTGCTGAAACAGACGATTACAGCGATGGTCTTTAGTGAAGGGATTTTTCTTTTATTGCTGTAATCATCTTTTCCTTTTATTATAAAGAACGATGCCAGCGATATTCTATCTCGGTAATCAATCTTTAGACCAACTTTGGCAAAGGTTTTCAGCATCTTACTTCCACCGCCATCAGCTCAATGATTCCTTTTATTTTGTTAATTATCGGGTCTCTATCGCTAGAATTGTATCTTTTCATCGCTTTAATCCTTCACTCAAATACTCTTCCATTATCTTCACTCCGGAACTTGTGCCAATCCTTTCCGCTCCGGCGGAAATCATCTCCAGGCAGGTCTTCAAATCCCGGATGCCACCGGAGGCTTTGATTTTTGGGTAATCACCCAAAATACTTTTTAATAATCTTATATCCTCAACCTTTGCCCCGGTGGTCAAAACACCGGTTGAGGTTTTAACGAAATCCGCGCCGCAATCTTTGGCTAAAAGACTCACCTTTACCTTCTCTTCCTCGGTGAGATAGCCGGTTTCAATGATGACCTTGAAGATAATTCCTTTCCCTTTTATCTTTATTATCGCTTCCATCTCCTTTCTTAAATAATCGTAATCTCCGGATTTTAGCCTACCGATATTAATCACCATATCCAGTTCTTCGGCTCCATCCTCCAGTGCCTTCTTGGCGGCAAAGACCTTGGTCTCAATCGTTTCCATCCCAAAAGGGAAGCCGACTGGACAGCCGAGTTTTACTTCACTTCCCGCTAAGAGCCTTTTTGCCAGTTTGGTCCAAGAAGGGGCGACAAAGACCGTGGCGAAGTGATATTTAATTGCTTCCTCAACAACCCTTTGAATATCTTTCTCGGTTGCCTCCGGTTTTAAGAGGGTATGGTCAATATACCTTGCGAGATTTTCAACAAGTTTCATCAGGAGGGATTGCCTTTTCCATTAAATCAATAATCTCCGAGAGATAAGGCTTTCTTTCTTCTTTATCCAGTTCTTTCTCTTCGTTTAACTCCTTCTTCAGTTCTCTAAGCAATTGGAGGAATAATTCGGGCTCGGAGGGGCAATCACTTCTTCGAATGATGTCAACCCCTTCTTTTGTGTCTCTAAGTTCGTAGCCGAATTTAATAAAAGCGGTTCGGATCTTATCCGCTATATCATACCGTTTATTTTTCCGGGCGCACTCTCGCGCCTTAATTAAAAGCATCTCGTCAGGGATGGGAGACCGGGGTTCCAATCGGGTGGGGGCTAAGGTTCCTTCTTCCCAAAATACCTCCCACCGGTCTTTCTTTTCGGTCTTGAAGCCTAAGATATTAAGGGCGGAAAGGACCGAGGAATAGAGCCTTTCATTCTCTTCTGGGGAGATCTCTTTTGCTTTGAAACGTTCTTCCACTAACTTAAAGATTTCGCCCAGTGCCTTTGGCGTATTTAAGTCCGAGAGGAGGGCGGAGACGAAACCTTCGGGCGGATTCTTAAAAGAGACTCTCGGCTTTCCCTTTTCGCAGAGGGAAAGAAACTCCTCCAATCTCTGATATTGACTCTTTGCCTCCTCTAATCTTTCAATTGTGAATTCATAGGGGCTTTTGTAATGGGCTTTTAGCAGGAATAGTCTTATGACATTGGGATGATAATGTTTTAATGCCTCGCTGGCCAGAAAGTAATTTTTCGTGGATTTTGCCATCTTTTCGCCCCGGAAAAGTAAAAGGGCGTTATGAAGCCAGTAGTTGACAAATGGCTTACCGGTTGCCCCTTCGGATTGGGCAATCTCATTCTCGTGATGGGGGAAGATTAAATCCTCACCACCAATGTGGATGTCAAATGTTTCGCCTAAATAATGCATCGACATCGCGGAGCATTCCAGATGCCAACCGGGACGTCCCCGACCAAAAGGGGCATACCAGTAGGGCTCACCTTCTTTATATCCCTTCCAGAGGACAAAGTCCAAAGGATTTCTTTTCTTCTCTCCCACTTCCACCCTCGCCCCGGCGATTAAGTCCTCAATCTTCTTTTTGGAAAGTTTCCCGTAGGCCGGAAAGCGAGTAATGTCAAAATAGACATCCCCCTCACTTATATAGGCGAGCCCTCGGCCAAGAAGCCTTTCCACCAGTTCAATCATCTCCGGAATGTGCTGGGTGGCACGGGGATAGATGTCGTTCGCCTGGCGGAGATTGAGTTTTTCTGCCACCAGCAAAAACTCATCAATGTATCGCTGGGTAATTATCCGATAGTCGCGATTCTCTTCTCGGGCTTTATTGATGATTTTGTCATCAATGTCGGTGAAGTTCATCACAAAGATGACCTCTTTCCCTAAATATTCTAAGAAGCGACGTAAGAGGTCGGCAAAGATAAAGGTTCGGAGATGACCCAAATGGCAGGAGTCCTGAACCGTCATCCCGCAGGTATAAATCTTCACCCTTTTACTCTCAATCGGGTTAAAGATTTCCTTCTTTCCGGAGAGGGTATTGGTTAGTTCCAGCATAACCTTTTATTCTATTAAGAAAAATCGGGGTGTCAATAATTCTCGGTCAGATAAAAGGGGCGTTCCAAGCCCAAAATTGTATGGGATAGTATCTTTGGGTATAAAGAAAAGTTTCCTACGAGGAAACTTTTTTCTCACCTTTCTTTTCCTCTAAATCCTTATCTTTCAATAACTTAGCCCTTTTTTTCTATTTTTATCCCCCTTTGCTCCCTGAGCCATATCCTGATTTCTCTCAGGGGTAGGTTTCAATAGGGGTTTCAACCCCTCACCCCGTTTGGGGGAAATTTGCCTCTTATTAAACCATTTTTTAGGTCGTTTCCTCAGTCTATTCCTTACTTTTCTCCTCTTCTTTCTCCATTCCTCTCTCTTCCCCAAGCCCTCTCTTATTATCTTTTTCCGTCTTTTTTCCAATCCCTTGGGGATAGCCTTCTCCGGCAAAAAAATCGGAGATTTGATTATAACTTGATTTTCCCAAAAGGTCGGTTATATTTCCTGATGGTTCTTACCTTAGAAGAGATTGAAATCCTGAAGAAGTTGGAAGGGGAAGAGAAGGAATTTTATCTGAAAGTAGACAATCTATCTTTTTTGCAAAGGTTAAAAGAAGGAGAGGTATTAAAAAGGGTTGTTCCGGTTCCTTTCCTGCCGCTTCTTCTGGGTGGTGATTGGGAGATTGGTGGGGCGGTCGGAAGGATTAGAGATGGTGTTGATGGACTGATAAGAGAGAGGATTCCTTATATCTATGAGATGATATACAATTGGACAATTCCTTCTTCGGTCGGTCATAATTTTGCCTTTTTCTTTTTTACCCGGAATTGGGAAGAGAGGAAGACGATGGAAGAGATCGATGGCTTTGAATGTTTTAATCTCTATCATTTAGCCAATTATTCTTTCCCTTTGCGGATTTCCCTTTCCCGAGAGGAGAGGGAGATGATTGAGGAGATAGTAAATGCGGAGGATTTGCTTTTAACCCTCAGGGATTTTCTTTCCGATAAGAGAAGGTTGGCAAAACTGGAAAGGATTTTGCGGGGAAGGGATGATAATATCGGTTGCCTTTCCCTCCGACCGGTGATTGACTGGTCAAGACTGGAAAATTTTCTCCATTGCCACTTCCTACTCTCAACCCCTTCGGGTTTAGTTCAGAGGGAAAGGGATTTGGAGAATCTCTCCGCCCTCTTTCGGGAATACGAGAAATTAAGAAAAGAAGGAGAGATCTTAGGGGTGGTGCTCTATAAAGAGAGTTTGGCCGTTAACGACTGGGCAAAAAAAATCCTTTCACTCCTTTAACATCTTGACCAACTCCTCGGCAAACCTCTTGGCTGCTTCTGGTCCGTTAGCGGTGAGGATATTCCCATCGCGAATGACCGGACCCTTTTGATATTTCGCCCCATTTCTTTTCAACTCTCTAATCAGGTTCTCATCGGACCAAACGGTTGCCTTTTTCCCTTTCAAGATTCCGGCTTTCGCCAGGGTTACGGGTGAGATACAGATAGCGGAAACAATCTTCTTCTTCTGGAAAAAGCCTTTGACCAATTTATGGATTATCGTGTCGTTAAAGAAGACCAGGGCACCCGAACCACCAACTAAAATTAGAGCCCGGAACTCATCCGGAGATATATCCCTTATTCTTTTATCCGGTTTCACTTTCATTCCGAGCATTCCCTTTACCGGCAGGGTATCATAGGAGGCGACGGTTATCTTGTAGCCGAGTTCCTTTAAGGTCTTACTGGGGATAGAGAACTCCTCATCCCGGAAATCCCGAGGGGCGATGATAAATAAGACCGACTTCTCCTTTGGTATCTGGGCAAAAATGGTCGCCCAAATAAGAGAAAGGATAAATAATCGCATAACCCCTCCCTTTTATTTAATGGTAAAGGATTAAAAGGGATTGTCAATACTTAAAGTTCTTGACATTGGTAAAATATTTGTTATAATGGAGAGGTGCGGCCATTAATTATCCAAAACGAGAATGACCTAATCTCGGAGTTAAAAAGGACTGGTTGCGACCCTAAGGCTTTTCCCATCTTTCGGGAGAAGGTGAAGATTATTCCAATAAAGGTTGACTCTCTCTCCTGTGCCAACGTCAATATCTTAAAACAGACCGCACTCGCTTTGGGGGCAGACTGTGTGATTCATAGGGAGGTGATTAGCGGGAAAAGGAAGACCTCATCCGGAATTATCCTGGCAACCCCCAGGCAATATCAGTCAATCATCCAGAAATTGTCTTACCAGCATCCTTCCCTTCGGAGATTAGCCGAAGAGATAAAAGAGATTCTCGGAAGATTGGAGCGAAAGGATTTCGTCCTGAGATTTTCTCAAAGGGTTTATCATCTAAAGGAAAGGGTTCACATTATGGGCATCTTAAACATTACCCCGGATTCTTTTTATGACGGCGGGAGATACTATAAACCGGAGTTGGCGATAAGGAGGGCGGAAGAGATGGCGGAGGAGGGAGCGGATTTTATTGATATCGGAGCGGAATCAACCCGCCCGGGAGCAAAACCGCTCACCGCCAAAGAAGAGATCGCCCGATTGAAGCCAATCCTCCCGCAAATCCGGAAGCGATTGGAGATTCCAATCTCCTGCGACACTTACAAATCAGAAGTGGCAGATTTTGCCTTAAAGGAGGGGTGTGAGATAATTAACGACATCTCCGCCTTCCGTTTTGATAAGAAGATGGCAAACCTTCTGGCGAAAAGTAATGCCTATTGTATTTTAATGCACATTAAAGGGAGACCCCGGACGATGCAGAAAAAACCGAGTTATAAGGATTTAATGAGTGAGATTTATTATTACTTAAAAGAAAGGATAGAACTTGCCAGAAGAGAAGGGATAGAAGAGGAAAGGATAATCGTTGATCCGGGGATTGGTTTCGGCAAACGGTTAGAGGATAATTACGAAATCATCCGAAGGTTAGGGGAATTGAAGGGTTTGGGAAGACCAATCTTATTAGGACCTTCCCGAAAATCTTTTATCGGGCTGACCTTAAATCTCCCCCCCGAAGAGCGACTGGAGGGTTCGCTTTCCGCTTCCGTTTTTGCTACAATTCAGGGTGTTCATATCTTACGGGTCCACGATGTCTTAGCCACCAAAAGGGCGGTGATGATGGCGGAATCAATTCAGAAAGGGAAAGGGAATGCTTGATTTCATAAGGTTTCGGGTCTGGGATATATTAGACATCTTGCTCGTCAGTGCCCTCATCTTCTATTTTCTCACCTTCCTTCGGGGCACCCAAGCCGGTCGGATGGTTTATGCTTTAATCTTCATCTTTCTTTTATCCTTTGTTGTCCGGAGCCTTGACCTCCGGGCACTGGGAATAATTTTGGATTCCTTAAAGGCGGTCTGGGTTGTGGTTTTTGTGATTATCTTCCAGCCGGAGATACGGAATGCTTTGGGGCGGTTCGGGCGATTAAAGTTTCTCCGGTTCTTCTTAAAGGAGGAGATAAAAGAAGATATCGTCAACGATTTATTAAAGGCAATTGAGGAGATAAAGGAAAGGAGGTTTGGCGCCCTGATTGTTCTGGAAAGGGAGATTGGTTTGCGGGAGTTTGTTGAGACCGGGGTGAGATTGGAGACGAAATTTTCGCCTCCGCTTTTAGTTACTATCTTCACCCCAAACTCTCCGCTCCACGACGGTGCCTGTATCATCTCTGGGGATACGATATTAGCCGCGGGTTGCACCTTGCCCCTCTCCGAAGCCCCTTTTGGGTTTGGGATGCGCCATCGGGCAGGATTGGGGATTACGGAAATCTCTGATGCCTTAGCGGTGATTGTCTCCGAAGAGAGGGGAACGGTCTCTTTAGCCTATAAAGGGAAGATTCATTATGACTTAGACCGGATTGAGATTTCTGCCCAATTGCGCAAGATTCTCAAAGGATGAATAATTTGCCACGGGTAATCTCTATTTTTACCTTTCTGTCAAAAGCGAGAAGGCGGAGGTTCAGTTTTTTCCGTAGAGATGAGCGCGACACCATCGGTAGTAAATCTCTACCGTTGCCTCACAGCAAAAAATCAAGGTAGAAAGACGATTAAAATTTACCGAATGAGTGTATGGGAGGAATGTATCGGTGGTTGGAGGGAAGGGGGATTTGGAATGGAGATGTATTGGCCGGTTGGATTGGGACGAGAGGGTAGATTCCGATACCACTTCTTACCTCATCCGGAAAGCGAATGGCGAATAATTTTTTAGAGTTGACATTTACTTTATTTTGATTAAAATAACTGATGGCGGAAGAGACTAAATCGCAAGAGAAAAAAGGGATTCTAAGAAAGAGATGGGGATTAAAACTTATCTTTTTTCTTTTAACTACAGTTATTGTCCTTTCGGTCTTCCTCTATTCCTTAGCCCCAACTGCCTCCTTCTGGGATTGTGGGGAACTGATTGCCTGTAGTTATATCTTAGGAATTCCTCATCCTCCCGGTGCTCCCCTTTATATAAATTTGGGTCGGCTTTTTTCTTTAATTCCCATCAGTAGAGAGGTTGCCTATCGGCTAAATTTCTTCACCGCCCTAATGGGAGCGATCTCCTGCGGGTTTGTCTATCTTTTGGTGGTGAAACTCTTAGAGATTGAGAAAAGACCCCTTTCCCAGCCGATTTTGCATCTCTCCGGTATTCTCGCCGGACTTCTTCTGGGCTTTGCCTATTCCTTCTGGGACAATTCGGTTGAGACCGAGGTCTATACCCCTTGTGTGATTATTGCCCTGGTTGTTTTATACTTTGCCATCCTCTGGCGGGAGAAAAGGGAGAGGGGGGAGACCGATAACCGTTTGGTTCTCTTTGCTATCTTTCTGCTCTTTCTGAGTGCCGGGATTCACTTCACCCCGATGATGATTTTCCTTCCCCTTCTCATCTACGGTTTAGCGGTTGACCGGAAGGCGATTCTGGAATTAAGGGTGATTGAACTCCTCATTCTCTATTTAGCCTTTGTTCTCATTTCCGGTTTGGAACTGGTGGATTATTTTGTTCTCTTCTTAGCTTCGCCCACTGTGGCAATGATTGATTTATTAAAGAATAAGGGGGGATTTTTCTTTCTCCTTTGGCTCATCTATTTCCTCTATCTTTTCTATCTTTCCAGTAAGAAACGTTTAGATGGTCGCTATGTCTTCTTCGGGCTTTTCCTAATCTTTCTCGCTTCTACGGTCCAGTTCTATCTAATGGTGCGGAGTGCTCGAGAGCCAGCCATCAATGAAGTGGCACCAACCGGTTGGCGGCAATTCGTTGGTGTCTTAAAACGGGAGCAGTATGACCCGATGAAACTCTATCCCCGGAAGACCCAGTTCTTAACCGAAGAGGATTATCGCAACTACCCCAATTCTACCCCTTATCTCGGTCTTATCCCGGCTTATTGGGAGCAGATTAAATTCTATCTCCGTTATCTCTTCTGGCAATGGGCCGGGGAGCAGAACTTTGATATCTTCTATCACATCACCCCCTTTGCCCTGGCAAGTCTCATCCCCATCCTTCTGGGAATTTTGGGAATGGTAAACTATTCCAAAAGGGAGAAGAAATCCTTCCTTTTGATTTTCCTCTGTTTCTTAGTCGCCTCCTTAGGACTTTTAACCTATCTCAACCTAAAATACTCTCCTTCGGACCCGAGAGAGCACTTAAAATTTCGGGAGGTGCGGGAGCGGGATTATTTCTATGCCTTCTCCTATGTCTTCTTTACCATCTTCATCGGGTTGGGGATTTATTATTTTTTGGCCGAGGTCTTTCCCACCTATCTCAAAAAGGTTAAACCAATTTTGAAAATTACTCTCTATTATCTTGCTTTTGGGATAATTATTATCCTGCCCATTGCCAGTGTCCTTTTTAATTATCCCAATGTCACCCGCCGTTACAATTTCATTCCGGCGGAATACGGTTATAATATGCTCATCTCTTGTGAAGGCGAAAAGGCGGTTATCTTTACTAATGGCGACAACGATACATTTCCTCTCTGGTTCGTTCAGGAGACTCCCTCCTTTGTCAATAACTATCAGGCGCCATTCAAGCGGAATGTTGCGGTTGCTAACCTCTCCCTTTTGAACACCACCTGGTATTGTAAGCAATTAAAAAAGTGGGGAGCACCAATCTCATTCTCGGAAAAGAAGATTGAAGAACTTCCCCAGGGGATTTACGGTAAGGATGGTCGGGTCTATCTCTTAAAGGATATTATCATCCGGGATTTATTGGCAACCAATGCCGGAATAAAATTAGTTTGGCCCGATGATTATCTCCTTACCCCCCACGAATTCCGGCAGAAGGTCTTGAAAAATTATCGGGAAGAGAAAGGGACGAAGATTTACTTTGCCTCAACCGTCTCTCGCGATAACCTCTACGATGTTGAACCCTGGCTTAAGACCTGCGGTTTAGTCCAATTGGTTGTCCCTGATTCCGGGGAAAATCAGATTGATGTGGCAAAGACCGAAAGTTTACTCTATTCGGTCTACAAGATGAAATCAATGCTTGATAAGAGGGTGATGAAGGATGAGAATACCCGAGGGCTACTTATCAACTATGCGGCAAATTATTTAGCCTTAGCCCAGGAATATCAGAAACGAGGGAATTTGGATGAGGCGATGAGAATTATGGAGAAGGCTCTCGCATTTGACCTGGATAAGCAAAGGAAGTCCCTTTTATATTATAACCTCAGTTATTTCGCCCTTATGGCTCAGAAACCAAACCTGGCGATTGCCTATTTAGATTCAATTGAAAAATTAGGGGTGAAAGACTTTGAGATTCTCTTGCGCAAAGGGATTGCCCTCCAATCCTTAGGACAGATTGAGAAGGCAGAAAAGAGTTTTCAAGAAGCACTCCAATTGGCCCCGAATCGTCCAGAAGCGGTCCAGGCATTATACACCCTTTACCTTACTGCCCTGGCGGATACACCAAAGGCGAAGGAGGTTTTGGTTAATTGGCTGAAACGGAACCCTCACGATACCGTTGCCCGAGGTATGCTCAAAAGGTTGGGTGGTTAAATGGCTGGGGTTGACAACTTAAAATTTATTGTTAAAATTTAAGGTATGATTGATATTGACAAAGGAGGAAGTTTTTATATAATAAAAAGATGGAGGTAATTATGTTGAAGAAACATCTCACTTCCATAATAATCATTCTCTTCTCTTTCTTCCTTCTCCTCAACTTCGCTTCTGCCCAGGAGGAGAAATACGCCACTGGTAAAGGGAGCATGCTCATTTCCGGTTCCCTCTCCTTCTACACCCAGGTGAACCCGAGCGACGGCAGCACCTTAATGAGTATCTCACCTTCTCTATTATACTTCTTTATGAATAACCTCGGAGCCGGTCCGGATTTATCAATGACTTATACCAGTGGGGGTGGAACGAGTAAAACCGCATTTGGCGCCGGTCTCAAACTCGGTTATTTCTTTGCCAAACCGGAAACTAAACTCTTACCCTTTGTTGGCGCTGGTTTCAAATATATCTCACCGGGTGGTGGTGCTGATTCCTACTTCCAAATCAAGGGTGGACCTGGTGCTGGTATGCTCTTAGGAAAGAATGGGGCATTTCTCCTTCAAGCCGGATATCAGATGGATATGATGGAAGGGCAGACGGTCGGCAATATCTTCGTGGAAGGCGGATTTGGTATCTTCCTATTCTAAATCAACCGCATTAAAAAAGGGAGGGGTGGGATTCCACCCCTCCCTTGGTTATTTTTAATTTAAGGAGGGATTATGTTAAAGAAACTTTTCGTTCCTTTCTTATTCCTATCTTTATTGTCAACTGCCTTTGCGGTTGACTTAAAGGGTAGAATCGGCTTCGGCGCCGGCTGGACAATCCCTTCTCCGACCGAAGAATACGGCTACGGACTTGGTCTATTATCTCCAACACTGGTTATGACGAAGATTGGTTTAGCCCCGAGGATTGCGATTGAACCAACATTCCAGATTATGTCCGTTTCCAACGACGAGAAGGCATCGGCATTTATTCTCCAGGGGTTATTTGACTATGTCCTCTTAGAACACGAGAAGACAAATATCGCACCCAAGGTTGGTTTCTCCTTTGCCACTGCTTCCGAAGGAGGCTCTACCATTCTTTCTGGATTTGGCATTCCTCTTGGGATTGGTTTGGAGCACTGGATAAGTGAACACTTTGCAATTGATTTGACAACGATGAGTGGATTTTTCTCGCAGAGCGAACCCTATAAGGCAACTACCTTCTCCTTAGGTAATGGGACACTGAACCTCTGCCTCCTCTGGTATTACTAAAAAAAGAAACGGGGCGGGGAATTCTCCCCGCCCTTTTTTATTCTACCAATCTTCTGATTGTCTTCATATTCATCAAATCCAATTTTGTATCATCCCTTGGTGTCTCCATAATTCCGGGGAGATGTCTTAACAGGGGATGATTGACAATTAACCGAAACCCTTCCAGACCAATCTTTCCTTTGCCGATGTGCCAGTGGCGGTCAACCCGGGAGCCAAAATCGGTCTTAGAATCATTGAGATGGAGGCAATAGAGTCTTTTTAAACCAATCAATTCGTCAAATTCGCGTAAGGTCTTATCAATTCCCTCTTTATCGCGCAAATCGTATCCTGCTTCGAAGGTGTGGGCGGTATCCAGGACAACCCCAATTCTTTCCCTTTCCTCCACCGCATCAATTATCTCTTTAATCTGAGAAAATTGATAACCGATTTCACTCCCCATTCCTGCGGTATTTTCCAAAAGGAGGATAACCTTATTTTTTATTCTGCGGAATGCCTCGTTTATCCCTTCTGCCACTCGTTTAATCCCTTCCTCTTCGGTTGCGCCCATCCTTTTCCCAACATGCATTATTAAAAACGGGACCCCCAATATCTCACACCTCTCCAATTCCGTAATTAAGGAGTCAACCGATTTCTTAAATATTCCCTTTGCCTTGGTTGCCAGATTGGGAAGATAAGGCATATGGACGAATAAGGGGTAGATTTCATTTTCTGCCATATCCCGCTTGAAGATTCCCACTTCTTTTTGGTCCAGTTTTGTGTAGCGCCAGCCTCGGGGATTTCGGGAGAAGATTTGGATTGTTTCGCAGGAACGTTTCTTTGCCCGTTCCAGGACCTTAGAAAGTCCGCCACCGATTGAGATATGAAAACCAAATCGCATTAGTTTATAATAAGGCAAAAAAATAATCTGTCAATTCAACGGCAAAAAGATTCCTTTCCTCTTTCTTTACCAAAGAAGACATCCCCAAGAGATTGGGAAAAAGAGAATAAGAGAAGGTTTGGGGAAGAGAGAGGGATGGAGAAAGAAGAGGAGAAAAGTAAGGAATAGACTGAGGAAACGACCTAAAAAATGGGTTTGATAAGAGGCTAATTTTCCCCAACGGGGTGAGGGGTTGAAACCCCTATTGAGACCCACCCCTGAGAGAAATTAGGAAAGGGCTCAGGGAGCAAAGTGGGATAAAATTAAGAAAAAGGGTCTAAGTTATTGTAAAATAAGGACTTAGAGGAAAAGAAAGGTGAGAAAAAAGTTTCCTGCGAGGAAACTTTTCCGATTATCTCTTCTTCACCAACTCTTTTCATTTCACACACCCCATTATTTCTTAGGCACAGCGTATAACGTTCCCAGCATAAAAGAAGTTTTTGCGAAGCAAAAATTTGGGTGAGTGCCTGAGACACGAAATCCGAAGAATAGATGGAGCAAAGTAACATCAACCTTTCATGCTATGTTATATGAAGTGGCGGCTTCAAGAAATATATATGCATCCTCCAGCAATCTGGGGTTCTTCAAATTCAATAAGTAAACTGCTCTCAGGTACTCTTTCCAACTTTTTTAGCAAATCTTCCAACTCTTCTTCTAACTTTTTAGCTTCTTGCATCTCTTTTTCGTATCTTAATCCACTGTTACGCTTCCGATTTATTTCTCTATTTAAACTTTCCAGTTTTTTTGTCTTTTCCTCTATTTTTCTTTTAATCTCTAACCTTTGTCTCTGCAATGCAAGTTCCTCTATCTCTATTCTTACTTTTTCTATATCTGCTCTTATTTTGTCCTTGATGGTATTCATCCTCCTACTTAGTTCCTCTTTTGCTTTCTCTAAAATTTCTGTATCTTTTTCGTTCAAACATTCAATCTTTCCGCCACAACAAGCCAACTCGTATGCTTTAACTGCGTTTATTTCAATTTCTTTTCTATCAATTTCATATAAAATCGGTGTTAAAATTTCTATACTTGTATCAATTTCTGCGGAAGGATTTTTAATCTTTATCGGGACCAATAAATAGATGGATACCGTTTCTTTACCATTTGTGATCTTCTTTTTCCAAAACTTTCCAAAATTCTGTTCAATAAGTAAATCAGTAGTTTTTCTGACAACCGGATGAAATGGACCAAGATAAGTGGGGTTAAGGTTATCAAATTTATAGCTTTCTTTCCACACCTGCACCTCTTCAGGCTTAATTGTTAGGAGCGCCTTCTCCTTTAGGGTGGATAACTCTTCTATCCGCTTGCCATTCTTCTCATAATCTAAAACTATGAAATCCTGATTCTCCATAATCGGCTGAAATTTAAAATCAAATGTTTTTCTCCCAAGTTTTAATATCTCTCCAATAATATTTTCTATATTTTCAATTAGGTCATTTGTAAAACCAATCTGGAGGATTCCCGCTTCCTCAGATGGTAATTCTTCTAAAAGCTCAAAAATCTCTTTTCTCTCTGTTATATGCTTTTTAAGCCCATCCTTTAACATTTCTTCGTCTATTTCTTTTAATTCAAATTGCGCCATTAATTTCTCTATCTCGGATGATATTGCTACTTCTGATAATACAACAGAATAACTCATCCCCAAGTGAGTTGATATTTCTTCTAATTTTCCTGTTAATATCTCATGCTTTCTTTTATCAATTGTATCTTTACATAAAAAAGAAAACGAGGTAATTTCCCTTTTCTGTCCGATTCTATGAATTCTCCCTACTCTCTGTTCAACAACCATTGGATTCCAGGAAAGGTCATGATGTATTATAGTATCTGCTATCTGGAGGTTTAACCCTACATACGCAGCATCAGTAGAAACAAGGACATCTATCCTTTCTTCATCCTTGCTCCAGAGTTTTTCTATTAATTTCCCTCTTTGTGCCTCTTCAAGTTCACCGTGGAAAAATCCGGATTTTATGCCCTCATTTTTTAGAATCTCTACCAGTTTTTCTCCCGTCTTTATAAATCCAACAAAGACAACAATCTTCTTATCTTTTGATGGTTTGATTTCCCTTATTAACTTTATAATTCTCTTAACTTTAGTAAATTCATCCATTATCTCTATCTCTTTAATTATTTCATCCAAAAATTTAATATCGCTTTTAAGTCCTTCTTTGATTTTTTCATCTATAGATAATCTTACAATTAAATTTCCTTCTTCGTCTCTTTTAGTTTCTATAGTTGATTGCGCTTCCAGTTCGTCTTCAATAAATGAGCGAATTTCATCGGCAACCAAACCTTCTGTCTCTTTTTTGAGCATACCAGAATTATATTCAATAAATCCTCTGGTTATAGCATCATTTATTCTTTCTTTTAAATTCTGTAAGGCGAAAATTGCCGCCCCCTTTGAACTTATAAATTCTTCCAGATATCTCTGTTTCACAAACGGGGCAATATGTTCTATACTTCTTGATATGATTTGATAATATTGAGAGTTTTTAGAGAGAAATTCTCGTAATTTTTCATATATCTCTTTTTCTTTCTCTGAAAGCGTTATGACTTCTGGTGGCAAAACATTTCTTTCTGGAATTATCTCGCTAAGTTCTTTTTTCTGGAATCTTCTTTTTATGAATGTCTTAAAAAGTTTTGTCCTGTCAACTTTTGAAATTTCTCTCTTGGTAGCCTTGCTTATTATCTCCTCTGGTACAAAGAGAAATAACTGAGTTGCGATGTCCTCAATTTTGTTATGCATCGGAGTAGCGGTCAAGAGCAAGAAGAACTTTGATTTTAATTCTTTGACTGCTTTAAACCTGAGAGTTTGACTATTTCTTATAAAATGCGATTCATCAACAATTATTAAATTCCAATTCTTATGAAAATCTTCAATCCTTTCCCTTAAAAGGTCATAAGAAATAATGTATACTTTGAAATCTTCTGGAACAAAACCTTTTAATCTTCTACTTGTAATTTCTACCGGTTGTATATCAAATTTACTTCTCAAATCCTCCATCCATTGCCGAATTATTGATAACGGTGCAACTATAAGTGCGTTTTTAATATGCTTATGATAAATAAGATGTTTTAAAACCATCCCTGAAATTATGGTCTTACCAAGTCCTACTTCGTGGGCAAGCATCAGCCCTCTTTTACCTCCTGGCTGGAAGAAAAATCTGTTAACCCCAGCAACCGCATCAACATATTGAAATTTTAATGGTGCAAAGTTGCCAATATCTCTCAAATCTACCCTTGCCAGATCTTTAATCAATAAGCTTAAGAAAAGAGCCTTATTCGGGTCTTCTATGGTAATTGGGATAGGCGCCTCTTTTTGTCCTGCCAAGGTTATCTCTAATTCCAATTCTTCATCAATTGGGACTGCGGATTGCCAAAGTTTTTCATACCATTCTATAAAACTTTTTGCCTTTTTAGAATCCAAATCCAGAATCTCATAAGTGTTTAGTTCAATATTTGCCTCTATCCCACCAAATGTAACATTGCTTGAGCCAAAAAGAAGTCTTAATTTATCATCAGTTTTTGCCATAAATACCTTGGCATGTAAAAGCCTTGGTTTGATTGTTCTTGCCTCTATTTGTGGATTTTTTATAAGGTGTAGAAGAAATCTTGCAGTTTGAGGTAAAAGGTATTCTCTTGAGACATTGCCTATTAAAAGTCTTACTTTTCCGCCATTTTTTAAAATAGCATCAACGGAATCGGCAAAAGCTTGCCAGCCAGAAATTTGGAAATATCCAGTAGCAATATCAAAAGATTTAGCGCCATCAAGCATAGAATTGAGTTTATCCTTTACAAATACATCCAGGTTATCTACTATCTCAAAAGGCGGTTCTAACGATACACCTAATATCCTTGCCAGCCATTTTATGAATTTATCAATCATTTTTCTTATACCCTGATAGTTTTAATGCTGATTCTTTTAACGGTAATTTTGAATACATTTCTTCAAATTTATCTCCCCAGACGGATTTTTCAACAACTTGGATTTCTTCTTCGGTTAAGCCATACAGGTCGTATACAAGGCGGTCAATTGCACGGTCAATCTTTAAAATTTCTTCATCAAGTTCTTTTGCCTTTTGCATTGCGGATTTAAATTTTAAAAAGCCCTCTTTTACTTTCTCATTAAATTCGGGAATTTTAACCTCTGCTATCTTCTGCCAGATGGATTTTTGTTTTGCCTGGGAAAAATTCCTTATCTTTTCAAGGACTTTTGAAAGGAATTCAATTGCTTCAATATCTTTTATCTTTCCTTCTCCTGCGGAATTCTAGTCAATTACATATTTCCCCTTAACTTCTGCTTCTTCCTCATCAATTTCTTCGTATTCCTCAATTTTTCTTTTTATCCCATATTCAAGAATAATCTCATCTCCTTCAATTCTGACTCTTAAAGCATCAAAATTATCATTTTTAACTTCAAGTGATGATAAGATTTCAAAGCCTTCTGTTGTCTTTTTCAAAAATTCATCAAACCTTGAGAGTTTTGCCTCTTTAAAATCAATGTAATCTTCAATATTCTGGCTTATGGAATGGTATTCTTTTTTCCTCTGGATGATGGCATCAACGAGGGAAATGATAGGGGCTTGCTGGTCGGGGGTTGCGCGAACGATGGGAAGGGATTCAATTTCATAATTCCTTATATTATTCTGTGTTGAAAAAAGCTCGAACCGCCAATTTAAAATTGTAGAATTTAGAAGTCCTATTACATACTTTGTGTTAAGGTTTGTATCGCTGGGAATGAAATATTTTATTGCATTTGTTAAAATAAAACCACTGGGCAAGGTGACGAACCTTAATCTTGGTCTTATGGCTCTATTTTGTGTATTTCTTCCAATTGCCGTATAACTATTTATTATTTGAGAAGCAACAGGCTTCTTTCTTAAAAACTCTTTCTTCTTTACCCATCTTGGCTGTGGTCCATTTGGATCAAGGTTCACATAATACCTGTCAAGATGTATCCCCTTTATTACTAAATCTCCGGTAGGCTTTTCGGTTAAAAATTCCTTATCAAAGGTTTCATGTAAATGACCTTCTCCAACTTCACCTACTTGTGGGTTTTTCTCGTCGCCCTTAAATGGTGGTATTTGAGAAATCTTTTTGACTATTTTCCATTCTTGCTGTGGGTTCTGAAATATTGGTATTTGATAGGTATCTGAAAATTCTTCAATCTCGCTTTTCTTTAATGAAAGAAGCGTTATTTCGTTCAAATTCGGAAGAGATTCTTTTCCTATATTTGTAGCTATTTCAAAGATATAGTCATTTTCTATACTTTCCTTTTTATAGCATAATACCGTTACATCCTGCGTATTCTCTCTGCCAAAAACCTCCGTTGATTCTGGGAACTCAAGAATTTTAGTAATTTTTGCACTCTGAAAGATTTCTTGTCTGAGAAGTCTTGAATCGTTCTCTCCAAGAAATGAAGTTGGGAAGATCATAGAGAAGAAGCCAGATTTCCTCAGCAACAAATAAGATTGTTCTAAAAATAGTTTGTAAAGATTTAAGTTTCCTACTTGCAGTGTGTAAACATTTCCCCAATATTCACCAAGTAATGCTTTCTCTACTTTCTCCGGGAATTGCTTAATCCTTCCCCATGGCGGATTCCCCACCACACAATCAAACCCAGGATTTTCTTTTAATGTCCCATCTTCGTTAAAGAAAACCTCTGGGAATTCTAACTCCCAGTTGAAGACCTTTGGCGGTTGGGATTTGCTTATTTCAGTTGCCCTATCTTTTATAAACTTCAATTCCTCTTTTATCCTTTCCTCATCTTTTAGAATTTCCTCAAATTCTCTATCTTTCAATAACTTCTTTTCTGAGTTGAAATATTTTATAAGTGGTTTATTTATCTCAAATTCAATCTTTTCTTTTATTCTCTTAATCCTTTCAAAATAAACTTCCTTCAAGAATATCCTCGCAAGCCCTGTTTGATGAATTAAAATATCAAAGGTTTTTTCTATTGGTTCTTTCTTTGCCTTTTTATGCCATTCATCAAGAAGTTTTTGTTGTGGGGTTGGAATGGCATTAGGGTATTTTTCTTTTATGGAAATATAAACATCAAGGATATCTTCAAAATTTTTCTCTATAAGTTTTTTTAATTCGTCTTCATCAAGAAGGTCTATTCTTTTTTCTATTTCTCTTAGTGCGATAAGGTTGCTGATATCATCTTTAAATCTTTCAAGTTCGCCCCTTGATATAAAGCCATTTCTTTTATCTGGGGATATAGCGGAGACCAAGGAGTTTCCAATTTTCAAATTTTCATTTATCATTGTTGGGCATCTTGCCCCGTCTTTTAACTCGTCATAGACCTGAACCATTAAAGTGAAAGCAGTAATATCAATTGCTTTAGGATCGATGTCAACTCCGTAGATATTGTTTCGCAAAGCAAAAACTCCTGAGAATTTTAATTCTTCAATCTCTTTTTCTATCTCATTCTCATTATATTTTTTCAACAATTCATTTACTTCTTTATCATCTGTAAATAACATCTGCCCCTTTGTTCTTTCTCGTTTTAATGCATCAATCTTCTTTTTAAGTTCTTCTGCATTTTCTTTAGCCCCATCGTAGAAGTTCTTAAATTCAGCAAGAATCTTTATAAGAAAAGAACCACTCCCACAAGCGGGATCAAGGACACGCAGCGATTTCGCTTCTTTTAGAGTTTCTGTAAATTTATCAATATCAAGATTCTTTACTGCGTTATCTATTTTATTTTTCTTCTCTTTCAAAATCTCGCCAAGGGTATTTTCAACAATGTAATCGACAATATATTTTGGAGTGTAATAAATACCACCAGCTTTTCTTCTCCCTCTTGCCTCACCGATATCCTTTAAAACTGCTTCTGGCTTACCTTTTCTCTCTTCAACAACAATTTCCTGTCCTAAAAATCTCTCATAAACAAAGCCTATAATCCTTGCATCTTCTATCGTGAAAGCCCAGCCTGTAGTAAAATCAAGCAGGTCAAAAAAGGCAGAATCTGGAACGGTTATGTAATCAACCCCTTCCTCATACATAAATATGCCCCCATTGAATCTCCTCTCAAATTCGTTCATAAGGGTTCTTATCGCATTACTTAATGTATCTTCTTTTACTTTTGCGCCCTGGATAGGTTTTGCTATTTTTCCGAAGAGTTCAAAACTTCTTCTTATATCCTTTAAGGTAAAATTAAAGGTTATACCGGAATCTTCAGCAAGTTTTAGGGATAAGAATCTCGTAATCCAGCGGGTAGTTATTTCATTTAAAATTTCCGTGTTATAGGAACCATCTGGGTTTTTAAGAAATGAAACATTCGTTTTTTCCTGAAGGATTTTATTAGCAATTTTTAATCTTAATGTATTCAACGCCTGCCTTAGTGGTTCGTTATCCTCTTTATATAAGAGCTTTCTTGCAACTTCTTTAAATTTTCCTGATTCAATAGCATCTCGTGAAATAAGGGATTTTACTGTGTCAAACTCCTCTTCAAGTCTCTCACCACTAACTGCATAAATTTCTTTACCATCAAAATAAAAGAACCATTTTTCAAAGTTTGTTACAACCGCTATTTCATAATTTGGCTTATTTGTTATAGATGGTGCGATAGTTTTACTTGTTAAAAATCTTTGTTCTTCTTGAATTGACGAAACATATACAATTGCCTTTAAGTCTTCGCGTATCCCAAGTTCTATAGTGCCTTCCTTGTCATTATAATTAATCTGGTCTGGATTGTAGCCTATGGTTATAAGAAAATTTCTAACAAGCCTCTCAAAAACATCCTTCCTGTGCCACTCTGAGAATGGGAAGATTTTATCTTTCTCCGCAGATTTATATTCTTCGACGATCTCTTTTATCCCCATTATTTTTTATACCTTCTTACAAACCGCCTCTTTGTTCATTCTGCCATTTATTTGTTGTATATCTCCCCAGATAAGCAGGTTCTTCCAGTCCTTTGGATAATTTGCCGGATGGTTGGCAAAAATTTTCATCTTAAGGTCTTTTGCTCTGGGTTCATTTATAGTTTCCACTACCTGAAAAGGAAGATTCGGTTTTTCAATCGGTATCTTTTCTCCCAACTCTAATTTGTCATATTTTTGATGCCAGAGTAGTTCTACATACTTCTTATTATCTTGAGCCATATTTCTTCTTTTTTGACTCTCAGGAATAGACCTCATATCTTTTATTTTACCGGGATTTTTTGGATTTGTCAAGGGGTAAATGAATGGTTTTTCGGAATTGAGGAGGGGGTGGAGGAGGTGATTGGGGAAAAGATAGAAGGAGAGATTGAGAGAGATAATGAGAAGGAGACGAAAGCAGAAAGAAGGAAAGATGGAGAGATGGAAGAAGGGAAAAGGAGAGGACAAAGGAAAAAGAAAGAGATAAAGAAAGAGAAGGAGAATTGGGGGTTAAAAGAGGCTAAAAGAAAGGCTTAATAAGGGGCTTAGTATAGGACTCAGGGAGCAAAGGGGGATAAAATTAAGAAAAAGGCTCTAAGTTATTGTAAAATAAGGACTTAGAGGAAAAGAAAGGTGAGAAAAAAGTTTCCTACGAGGAAACTTTTCCGATTATCTCTTCTTCACCAACTCTTTTCATTTCACACACCCCATTATTTCTTAGGCACAGCGTATAACGTTTTGCGGATAAAAAAGTTGCCGAAGGCAATTCGGGGAAATCTTTAATTTCCCTTTTATCCGTTGTTATCTGCCGTTGCGGATTCATGATTCTCCTTTTTCAATAATAAAAATTCTAAGTTTGAACAAGTTTCCTCCATAATTTTTTGAGCCTTTCCAAAGTTTCCATTTTCTCTTGCCGAGATCATTTCCTTATAATTTCTTTCACATTTCTTCAAAACAGCACTATCTGGGATTGGAATAGGTAACTCCTTAACTAATGAAATAGGAATAGTTATGGTTCCTACGCCTCTTGCAAGCCTTCTTATTTCTTTTTGCATAGTTTTCGTTTGCAACCAAAAAGTTAAATAAAAAGGAGATAACCTTTTATCTTTGACTCTAATTATGTATATCCAGTCATCACATATTCCTTTATCGGATTCTTTTGTGACTACCGCGGCTCTACCAATACAACCGACTCCCACTCGGACAAAAACAATATCTCCTATTTCAGTATGCGCTTTTTTGTTATCCATAATTCCACCTGGTTTTATAAACTTTTCATCTTTTGAAAAATCTATCCCTAATGAGGTAACAGTTTTCGCCGAAATGAAAGGAATTCCTGTTTTAGAAAATTTTCTTTCATTAGCATATTTTGTGCTACCTTGAATAATCTTTATGTTATATTCTTTAAGCTTTGGGAACCCGTTCAATCTACTATCTTTGTAAAGATAAAATTCTGGATATAAAAACTCGTTAGGTGGAGCCCATATTTTGCTTTTTATGTCCTTCATTGAAAGCTCACTGATAGAACTAACTTCTGCAAACATAATCTTTTTTTTCTGCACATTAGACCTTGAACCAATTAGTATACAAGTTTTTGATGATGTCTTATTGCCCGGGCTTCTGAATATGTGTCTGGGAAGGGAGACAATTGCAATTACAGATAGATGTTCACGGATATATTTCCGAACATAACTTAATCTTAAGTCCGAAAAGATGCCATGCGGAAGAATAATTCCTATTACTCCGTTATTTGAACATAATTTAATAAATTTTTCCAAGAAAAGAATCTCTATTGCTTGTGAAGAAAATCCTCTCCCAAGGTCAAAACTTTTTAAAATTTCTCCTTTAACTCGACCATACTTAGAAGAAAAAGGGGGATTCCCTACCACCAAGTCAAATTTTTCATTTTCAGAAAAAAGAAGTCCATCCTCTATTCTTATATATTTTTTTATATTTTCTGGAAGTCCATTTATAATTTCCGGGTCTATGTCTACACCTACAGGTTTGAATCCATATTTAAGAAGGGCTGACAAAAATACGCCATCTCCACAGGCAGGGTCGCAGGCTAATCTGCCAGTTGTCACATAATTTGAAGAAACAGATACTATAAAATCAGCTACTTCAACAGGAGTAAAAAATTGACCAAAGATCTTCTCCTTTCGGTTAAAGTGATTGAATTCTTGAGTTGTCATATAAGAAGATGTTTTTATTTTAGTTTGCATTTTTCTTTCACCTGTCTCAAAATACTTAAAATATCTCTTTTATGCACTTGCGAGGCAATTGCAAATGCTTTAACTACATCCTTAATAAGTTCTTTATTTTCAATGGTTATTTCAATCTCGCCAAATTCTTTTGTGTTAGCAGATCTACCTATCAACGATTTTTCGTCTTTATCCACTAATTTTTCAATATAAATACAGAGATATACCATAGCTTGCAATCCTACAGCTCGCTGTTTGTGTTTCAAGATTATCTCTACAAAGTAGCCATGTTTCTCGTTATTTTTTATAAAGACAGGGGTCTTTTCTTCAAATTTTTTAAACCCACCCTTTATTTCTTGCAGCTTATCTTCCCTTATGATTCTCTCATTTTCCTCAAGAGTATCTTTATCTTGAACATCATTAATAAATCTTTCCATCTCATTAAAATCCCCAGTTGATAATATCCCTAAAATTGAACCTTCATATAAGAGTTTAGTTAGTTCAAATCCAATTTGTTCATTGTTTATGATAATATCTTCAACTTTTGAAGCCTCAGGAGGATTTTGAGTCGCATATGAAATCTGCCATTCTACATAGTCTTTATTGGTAAAACTTGTATTTCTTGTGGCTATAGGAATTCCATAATTTGAAGTTTTGTTTCGCCGTTTTACCCGAATTTTACCTGTAGGATTAGTTAATGGTAGTTTTATTATCAACCGTTCATTTTCAGCAAATATTTTTGCAGGAATATTCATTTTTTATTCTCTCCTTCCAATAGAATCAAATTAGTGGTTTTCATAAATTTATTTATTCTATCCAAGGCAATTTTATAATATTTCTCTTCAATTTCAAACCCTATGAAATTTCTATTAAGTTGAAAACAGGCAACGGCGGTAGCTCCACTTCCTATGAATGGGTCTAAAATTAAGTCATTTTCTTTTGTGAACATTTTTAGAATTTCTTTTATAAAATGTTTCGGTTTTGGAGTTGGATGGTCTATATATCCTTCATCAGGTTCAACCATTTTCCCTGGTGTATCAACAAATATATCTTTATTCCAGTGAATAATCTTAGGATTTCCTTTTTTGAAAATGAAACAGGACATAAACTTCGTGTATCCTATTGGTGATTTAACTCTACCCTCGGGACAATATAAAACAATTTGCCAAAAATAATTGAATGGATTGTTCTTAAATAATTGTGGCAGAAATTTTGTGCTAAAAAATGTAATAAAAAAACTATTGTTTTTTAAGACTCTATCACATTCTGGCAGAACATTATAAAAAACACTTAAATCAGCATCGCCTCTGACACCATCTTTATTTAATCCGTAGGGCGGGTCAGTAATTACTACGTCTATGCAATTATTTGGAATTAACTTTATTAATTCTAAGCAGTCACCATGGATTATCTTATTAATGAAATCTTCTGGATATTTAAGATTCCCTTTTGATTTATTTTTATTTAACATCATTTCCATTTTAAGTTGTCCTTAACCCGCAATGGCAGATAACGTCCTGCGTGTTTGCGAAGTGCCGAAAGGCATTTGGGTGAGCGAAGCGAACCGCAAACACGCTGTTATACGCCGTGATGATGTCCATCATTCTAATTCCCCAGCGTCAGAAAACCATAAACTGAGATAAAAACAAATATCAACATGAAAAATAGAAAAAGAAGTTGGAAACAGTCTCGTACTCCTACTTTACCGGTAAAAAACAATTTGATTAGTTCTGATATATCTTTATTGGCTTTCTCAGGTACCTTCGGCAGAGGTGATGTTACATAAATCGCATTATATTCTTCTACAAATTTGGATAACGCGGTGTGAAAAAATGCACCCTCTTTTCTCAGGGTCCTATAGGCAGTAATACAAAGGAAAATTCCAATTAAAGACCCAACAAGAACGAAAATTAATTTGTCCTGATTACAAAGACTATTACTTGTATAGACTATTATTTGTGCAGATAATACGATTGAAACCAACCAAGTGAAATGTTTTTCTTCTTCCCATAAGGAGTTATGGTGAAATTCTCTAATTTTATGTGCTAATTCAAGTCTCTTAATATCGTCATTGTTTTTTGTTTCTTCTGTCATAGAAGTATCTCCTTAATTTGAATCTACCCATAATATATTTTTAATAGTTAATTTATCATGGCGTATAACTTGTTCATAGACGAAGTATTTCGGATATACCAACTCTGGCTGAATTGCCAGGATTCTCTATTCCTTCCTAAGTTCTTCATTCCGTACATTTTGCCTTTCAAGATTTTAATCCTCATACTTATTATTTTACACATTTTTAATTAAAAGTCAAGTAAGATTTATTTAACGGCTGAGCGTATCTAAAGTTCCGAGCGGAGCGAGGGATTTGGGCAAAAGTGCGAAGCACCGAAGTCAGATGCGCTCTGTCACACGATGTAAATCCACTACTATTCATAACAACCTCAGTTTCTCCAGACGAGAGCGGATGGCGCTCGGCTGTCTCTGAAAAGTAACTGCTAATTCGCTTATTGCTTTACCATGAGTGTATTCGTTCTTGAGTTGCATATCCTCGTCTTCAGTCCATTTTACATAAGCCTTTGGATATCGACGGCGTATTTGTTCAACATCATACCTCTTAGGTTTATTCCCTGGTTTCATAAATTCAAGGGCTTTTTTGAGACCTTTGTGAAATGCTAAGACGTGTTCCTCAAAAACCATAACTCGTCTATGTTCATAAGATTTTCTACCAACATCTCTTCTCGATTCATTGATAACCAGATACTTTTTCCCATCGGCGGACCTTTGACATTAAAGAAGTATGTTCTACTTCCAGCCGACACTTTTTCCGAGAATAACTCCTTTCTTTCAGCTCTCATTTGGCATCCACCTCAAATGGATTTATGGCGTATAACTCGTTCATAGACGAAGGATTTCGGATATACCAACTCTGGCTGAATTGCCAGGATTCTCTATTCTTTGCTAACTCCTTCATTCCCCACATTTTGCCTTTCAAGATTTTAACTTTCATACTTATTATTTTATTTTACATATTTTTAATTAAAAGTCAAGTGAAATTTATTTAACGGTCCCAGCATACCTTTTATTTTACCGGGATTTTTTGGATTTGTCAAGGGGTAAATGAATGGTTTTTCGGAATTGAGGAGGGGGTGGAGGAGGTGATTGGGAAAAAGATAGAAGGAGAGATTGAGAGGGATACTGAGAAGGAGACGAAGGGAAAAAGAAGGGAAGAGGAAGAGAGAGAAGAAGGGGAAAGGAGAGGACAAAGGAAAAAGAAAGAGATAAGGAAAGAGAAGGAGAATTGGGGGTTAAAAGAGGCTTTAAGAGAGGCTTAATAAGGGGCTTAGTATATGGCTCAGGGAGCAAAGGGGGATAAAATTAAGAAAAAGGGTCTAAGTTATTGTAAGATAAGGACTTAGAGGAAAAGAAAGGTGAGAAAAAATGTTAGTGTCACTAACATTTTTCCCGGGAGGAAGTTAACCTGAATTACGGGAAAAGAAAAAAGCAAGGGAGAAGAGGAGATATTGGATAAGACGGAGAAAAGATTTAGATGAAGCAATAGTCAGTTTATACCCGGAAAATAAAATCACTCCGCCCTTTATTAAAGAATATCCCCCTGTTTGATTTCAAAAATCTCTTTCCAAAATCTTGACTTCGGATGGTTTTCCCCTAATCTTAAAGATGCCAGTTGAGAAAAAAGGGAACTTTATCATCTTTTTGGGAAGTGGGGGCGCCCGAATCGTTGTCTTCAAACAGATTCGCGCCTCCGGTGGTATCTGGCTCTCTCTGGATGGCGTAAACCTTTTGGTTGACCCAGGTCCGGGTTCTCTCGTGCGGATAACGAGTAGTAAACATAAGTTGAACCCAACAGAGTTGGATGCCATCCTTCTCTCCCATCGCCACCTTGACCATTCCGGTGATGTGAACATCTTAATTGAGGCGATAACCACCGGCGGAACGGTAAAGAGGGGAGAGTTGTTCTGTCCCGAAGATGCCCTTTTTGGTGAAGACCCGGTGGTTTTCAAATACCTCCGGTCTTATTTGAATAAGATAACGATTATAAAAGAGAAGGGCGAGTATGAGGTTAATGGCTTAAAATTCTCTTGCCCGATAAGGCATAAGCATCGGGGCGAGACATTCGGCTTTAAGTTTCTCACGAAAAACCAAATAATCTCTTATATTGCTGATACCCAGTTCTTTTCCGACCTGATTCCTGCCTATCAGGGAGATATTCTCATCTTGAATGTCGTCCGGGATAAGCCTTCGGATTTAGACCATCTCTCCCTTTCGGATGCCAAAAGTCTCATCCTGGGAATAAAACCGAAGGTTTGTTTCTTGACCCATTTCGGGATGACCGTTTTGAAGCGGAAGCCCTGGGTTTTAGCGGAAGAGATGAGTCAGGAGACCGGGATTAAGGTTATCGCCGCCTCGGATGGTCTAAAATATGAAATATGAGAATTAAACCACTGCCTGAAGAGACGATTAAAAAGATTGCCGCGGGCGAGGTAATTTTAAGACCCGCCTCGGTTGTTAAGGAATTGATTGAGAATTCAATTGATGCCCAAGCCAGGCGGATTGAGATTGAACTGAAAGGCGGGGGAAAGAATCTCATCCGGGTGATTGATGACGGGATCGGTATGTCCCGGGATGATTGCCGACTCGCCATCTCCCGCTATACCACAAGTAAAATCGAAAGGATTGAAGACCTCTCCTCCCTGAAAACCTTTGGCTTTCGGGGGGAGGCGCTGGCGTCAATCGCCAGTGTCTCCAGGTTAAAGATTGAGACAAACGACAGGGAAGATTCTCCGGGGACCTACCTTTTTGCTGATGGGGGCGAGATTAAGGAGATTAAGGAGATTGCCCGGAAGGTCGGCACAACCATCACCGTCTCCGAACTCTTCTTTAACCTGCCGGTCCGCCGGGGATTCCTCAAATCGGAAAATTACGAATTGCGACTTATAATTGACCAGATAAAAAATTATGCCCTCGTCTTTCCAGAAGTCTCCTTCTCCTTGAAAAACGACGATAAGGTCCTCTTTACCTGGCCCAGAGCCAATACGGTTAAGGACCGACTCATCTCCCTTTTGGAGAGACGGGTGTTTGATAGTTTGATTGAGTTCCATTTTGAAAATCCCTTGCTTTCCCTTTCTGGTTTCATCTCCCGACCCGAAGAGGCAAAGACCGTTTATGAAATTCAGGCGATTTACTTCAACCGCCGACCGGTGAAGAACCGGACGGTGAGCAAGGCGATAATGGAAGGCTACGGCGGAACTTTAAGGGGGATGAATCCGAATTATCTCATCTTTCTCACCACCGCCCCGGAAAACCTGGATTGTAATATCCACCCGACGAAACTGGAGGTCCGTTTTGCCGATGAGAAGTTCCTCTTTGATTTCCTCTCGGAGGCAATCCGGAAGACCCTGGGGATACAAAAGAAGGAGGAGTTGGCTTTTGATGACTTCCTTTATCAGGGCGAGATTATCTCCGAAGAGAAGCCTTCCACCTTCTGGCAGTTGCATAACTCCTATATCTTCGCCGCGGTGAAAGGTGGATATTGTATCATTGACCAGCACGCAGCATCGGAGCGGATTATTTATGAAGAGGTATTACAGTTTGAGAGAAAGCCCACCCCCCAGCCTTTACTCTTCCCGATGATTCTGGAACTTCCTCCCGAAGTCTTTCTGGTTTACGAAGAGATAAAAGAGACCCTCTCTTCTTTAGGGATTGAGACCAAGGTCTTTGGGGAAAAGACAATTGTGGTTGAGGCGGTCTCCCCTAATGCGCGATTTTCGGAAGGTGATTTGAAAGAACTCCTTTCCGAGTTGAGCAAGATGGAAAAATCGGTGCGGAGTCATCGGGAGGAGATAGCTAAGGTTATCGCCTGTCACGGAGCGATAAAAGCCGGAGAGCGACTTTCCCAGGAAGCGATGGAAAGGTTAATCAACCGCCTCTTCGCCTGCGAGACCCCCTATTTTTGCCCACACGGTCGACCAGTAATAATTAAGTTTAATCTCAACGAACTGGAAAAGAAGTTCGGTCGGATCTAAATATAGTGAAGGTCCTGACGATTGTTGGTCCAACCGGCGTAGGAAAGACCGAGGTCTCCTTTCTTTTAGCCAAAAGGCACAACTTAGAAATCATCTCCGCGGACTCCCGACAGATTTATCAGGGGATGGACATCGGCACCGCTAAGCCATCAAAGGAGATGCAGAAGGAGGTCCGCTTCCATCTGATCGATATTATTCCTCCCGATAAGGTCTTTAATGCGCAAGATTTCGCCCTCCGGGCACAAAAGATAATGGATAGACTCTCCGAGGAAGGGAAGGGATTTTTAATCTGCGGGGGAAGTGGCCTTTACATAAAGGCAATCTTTAACCCCTTAGCCAGAATTCCCAGAGTCTCTCCGGAAATCCGCGCGGAATTAAAAAAAAGGAACCTGACAGATTTGTATTCCGAACTTACCCTTTGCGACCCGGTCGCCGCCCAAAAAATTCACCCCCGGGACCGACAGAGAATCATTCGCGCCCTTGAGGTCTTCTACCAGACGAAAAGACCTTTATCTTCTTTCTTCCAGGAGAAAGGGGAAGAGCCGGCATACGAACCTTTCTATATCGGACTCTGCCTCCCCCGGAAACTCCTTTATAAGAGGATTGAGGAGCGATTGGAGAGGATGATAAGAGAAGGATTTATTGAAGAGGTGAAGAGACTTCTCTCCTCAGGGTATTCGCCTGACCTTTATGCCTTTAATGCCTTAGGCTATAAGGAGATGATGAGATACTTAAAGGGCGAGACGAGCCTGGAAGAGGCAATCCGGATTGGGAAGAAAAAGATTAAGGAATATGCCAGGAGGCAACTCACCTGGTTCAAAAGGGAGGTCTCCTTCTGGCTTCTAAATTACGAAACGGAAAAGACGGTCTCAGAAATTGAAAGGGTTTTCCCTTTTGCGGAATGAAAGGAAGATACGGCGTCATCTTTGATTTTGATGGAGTGATGGTTGATACCGAGCCAATCTATTTCCAGGCGATGCAGGAGATGGCAAGGAGAAGGGGGAAGGAATTTTCCTTAAGGGTGAAGAAGGAGGTGATGGGGACTGGTGGTTTATTGAGTATGAGGATAATGAAGGAGAGGCTCGGTTTAAGAGAAAGCCCGGAGGAACTTTTGCGGGAGCGGGGTGAGATATTTGCCCGGTTATTAAGAGAATCTGGCATCCGGCCAATGCCCGGACTCTTTTCCGCAATAAGAGTCTTTAACCAGATGGATTTCGCCAAGGCAATCGCCTCTTCCTCCCGCCGGGAATGGATTATTTGGGGATTAGAGGAATTAAAACTAAAAGATGAGTTTCCGGTCATCGTCTCCGGTGAGGAGGTGAAGGAGGCAAAGCCCGCTCCGGAGATTTTCCTCTTAGCCAGTAAAAGATTGGGTCTGGAAAGGGAGAGATGTTTGGTTTTGGAAGATACCATCATTGGCGTCCAATCGGCAAAAGGGGCGGGAATGAAGGTAATTGCCATTCCCAACCAATATAATCAGGATGAAGACTTTTCCCGGGCGGATTTGAGACTTAATAGTTTAACGGAAATTGATGAGGCATTAATCAGGACCCTTCTTCTTAAAAGATAACCCTGCGTTCCTCGGCCCGAAGGGTGCTTTTCTTTCTCATCTTAGGGATTATCTCGGGTGAATACCTTCCCTTTAACCTTTTAATCCTTTTTCTTCTCCTCTCTCTAATCCTTCTCATCCCCACCCGGTTTTATTCCCTCTATCTCCTCTTTTCTCTTATCTTCGCCCTTAATGAGAAATTGAGCCAACCCCATCTCCCGAAAAGATTCTTTTACCAGAAGGTCTCATTGAAGGGGGAGATGAACGAAGAGGGGATAATTAAGATAAAATCGGTCACCATCGGCAATCAGGAGATAAAGATTGGCGGAAAAGTGAAGGTTTTCTTTAAGGGGAACGTTTTTCCCCGGATTGGGGATTTGGTCAAATTGGAAGGCGTTCTCAAACCGATAGATTATCCATCCAATCCCAATCTCTTTAATCATAATAGATATTTCAAAAGGAAGGGGTTTGTGGGTAATCTTTTGGCGGAGAAGATTGAGACGATTCAACCGGGAAAACCTTCACTCATCAGGCATCTCCTCACCTCTTTCCGTGATTATTCGCGCGAGACATTCAGCCGGGGCTTAGGAGAGAAGGAAAGGGCGGTTCTTTTTGGCCTCTTGTTTGGGGAAAAGCGGGGATTGCCTCCGGATGTTCGGTGTTATTTTTCTCGCTCTGGTCTTTATCACATTCTGGCGGTCTCCGGTCTCCATATCGGGATTTTGGTCTTCGCCCTCTTAATCTTCCTTTCGGTCGCGAGATTAAATCAGTTAGGGAAAGCGCTTTTCATTACCATCTTTCTCTTATTTTATCTCGCGGTAGTAGGTTTCTCTCCCTCTGCTACCCGGGCAACAATTATGGCGCTCTTGCTTTTATATTCTTATCTCCTTCAGAGAAAGACCGACCCGTTTCATTCCCTGGTGATTGCGGCAATCTTAATCCTCTTCTTCTCCCCTGGTTCCCTTTTTGAACCGGGCTTCCAGCTCTCATTTATTATTACCGCTTTTATCCTTCTTTTTGGTTTACCCCTCTATCGGCGGTTAAAGAAAATTGAGGTAAAATTTTTCTCATATCTCTTTTCTTCGCTCTCGGTCTCTTTCTCTGCCTTTCTTGGTGGTTTTCCGCTCATCTGGTTCCACTTCTACCAGATTCCAGTTCTTACGATATTTGCCAACCTTTTTGTTATTCCCTTAGTTGGTTTTCTTCTCCCTCTGGCGTTTTTTCTCTTAGGGATTAATCTCCTGTTGCCGTCTCTGGCGGGATTTCTTTCCCTTACTTTAAATTCGGGATTAAAAGCCCTTTTATTTTTAATTCGATTCTTTGGCGCCCAACCTTTTGCCACAATCAATCTTCCGAAACCGCCCCAACTCTTTCTCTTTTGGCTTTACCTTCTCTTCCTCCTCCTTCTTAGATGGAAAGAGAAAAGGATAAGGACGATTTGGTTAATTCTCTTTTTCGCCGGGGCAAATCTTTTCCTCTGGTCTTCTTTAATAAAAAGAGAGGAAATCCAGATTACCTTTCTTGATACCTACTCCTCGGAACCGGTCCTGATTGAAAACCAAAACCGGTCATTTCTCATCTTAACCGGCAAATGGGAGGGGATATTGGATGATTTTTTAGCCAGTAAAGGGATTAAGGAACTGGATATCCTCTTTTTGCCTAAAATTAAAGAGAGGGATTTGAAGAATCTTGAGGGGAAATTAAATTCAGTAAAGATAAAAAGCATCTTTATTCCCGGGGTGAGCAACTTCCCCTTTGCCCGGAAAGGAGAGGCGATAAGAGTGGGAAAGAACCTTCTGGTTGAGTATTTAGGGATGAGATTTCTTCTCTTTCCGACAAAAGGTTCTTATAACTTACTTTTAATGGTGAACGATTACCGAATACTTTTCTATTTTGCTGGTGAGATATTAGAAGGGGTGGAGATAATAAGGATTTCCGGAGGGAGGAAGAGATTAAGGGAGATGGTTTTCAAAGAAGGAGAGTATCTTATCTACCAAACGCGAAAAGGGGTTCTCCCTTTTTCCACCCCCTTTTTGCTTCCCACCCGTTCTTTGGGCGCCATTACTATCAAATTGGGGGCGGAGGTAAGAATCATAACCGAGAAGGGGAGTGTTTATTCCGGAAAAACTTTGCCGAGGACCTCTTTGTGAATCTCTAAGTCCTCCTTGGTATAGAGGACAAAGCGGATTTTCTTTACCGACTTTAATTTTGGTATCATCTCTTTAATCGTCTTAAAGGCGACTTCGGCGGCCTCTTTAACCGGATAGCCAAAGAAACCGGTGGCGATTGCCGGAAAGGCAATGGAATCGATTGCATATTCTTCGGCTAACTTCAAGGCGTTCCGGTAGCAATTCGCCAGGATTTCTGCTTCGGGTTTATCTCGACCGTAAACCGGACCTACCGGTTCGGCAGTTTATAGCCTTTAGTGATCACCGCCTCTCCGGGTTTAATCGGTGCCAATCTTTTACATTCCAGTTCTAATTCTGGTCCGGCTTTTCGATGGATTGCTCCTGCCACACCACCACCGGGTCGGAGCCAGCGGTTTGCCGCATTGACGATTGCGGTGATATCTGGCTGATTGGTAATATCACCCTGAACGCATTCAATCTTCATAGGTCTTGACCTTCTAATCCTAAGAGGGGATAATCCTCCTTTAACCAAGACTTGACATCGTTGGTTCGGTATAACATTCTTCGGTAAGAGAAATTGAGAATCAAAAGCGGTATCCCCAGAACAATGAAACTTCTTCCGAGAGAAAAGATTCGTTTGAAGATTGAGGAGTAAGAATAGAAATTCCACCAGGTCCAGTCCAATCCTTCCTGGAGTTCTTCCACGGTCATATTTTTGGGGCGAAAGACTGTATGGCCACAGTCGTATAATCGCCAGTTCGTCGTAATAATCCTCCCTTCTTCCCGCAATCTCTTTTCCAATCTCGTTCCCGGATAAGGGGTGAGGATACCAAAAGAGGCTAAGGCTAATTTATTATCCTGGGCAAAAGCCAGTGTCCGCTCAAAGATTGATTTGTCATCGGTATCCAAACCGAAGATGAAAGAGCCTTCAATCATAATCCCGGAATCGTGGATTCGCTTTATCTTATCCGAGAGGGTTTTAACTTTCAGAAATCCTTTGTTCAATTCCTTTAATCCTTCATCGGTTATTGATTCAAATCCGATAAAGAGTCCCTGGCAACCACTCCTTCGGGCTAATTTTAACAATTCCGGGTCATCGGCAATTGTGATGTCTGCTTCCCCAAGCCATTTCTTCCTCAGGGGGATAAGTTCGGTAAATAGTTTCTTAGCATAGGTTTTATCCCCGGTTATGTTATCGTCAACAAAGGCGATTAGAGGTCGGTGCACCTTTTCAATTTCTTCTATCACCTGGGCGAGGGGTCTTTTCCGAAAGGTCTTGCCGAATAAAAGATGGGCGGAGCAGAAGTCGCAATTAAAAGGACAGCCCCGAGTAATTTGGAAAAGGGAGGTTAAGAGATAACCCTTCTTTTCAAAAATCTCCCTTTTCGGGAAAGGGACATCCTCCATTCGCACCCGCTCTTTCGCCTGATAGATTCTCTTCAATTCCTTCCTCTGGAAGTCGGAGAGTAATTCTTGCCACACATATTCCGCCTCACCGATTACCACACTATCGGCATATTGCAAAGCCTCATCTGGTAAGAGGGAGGGGTGGATTCCTCCTAAGACGACCTTCGCTCCTCTTTTTCTGTATTCCTGAGCAATGGCATAAGCCCGAGGGGCGGTGACGGTCATTGTTGTGATGCCCACCAAATCTGCTCCGGTGTCAAAATTGAGGTCCGCCATATTCTCGTCTTGATAAGAGACCTCAATTTCGGGTGGGGTTAAAGCGGCAAGGATACCCAGGGATAACTGGGGAACCCGAAATGCCTTACCCTTCATCCTCCGCTTCTTCTCATCTTCAAAGGAGGGAACGACTAATTCAATCCGCATTATCTCCTCCTAACCCTTGGCAACCACTAATCCGTAGACCTCTTCTGCCCCACCCTCTAAAAGGACCCGGGCCGCCGAGGAGAGGGTGGCACCCGAGGTCATGACATCATCAATTAAAATAATCCTTTTCCCCCTGACCTCTTCCTTATCTTGTCGGACGAAGACATTTTCCATATTCCGGAATCTCTCTTCTCGGGAAGAGAGTTTTGTCTGACTTTGGGTATTTCTTTTCCGTTTGAGAGCACAAGCGACGGGAAAGTTAGTCCTCCGGGCAATTGCGCGGGCGAGGAGTTCCGATTGATTATAGCCCCGCTCCCGAATCTTTGCGGGATGGAGAGGGATTGGAACTAAAAGGTCCGCCTTTTTTAGGAAGGGGTCGTTTGCCAGAATTAAAGATAAGGCATCACCCAAAATCTCCGCCAGTTTCCTCTTCCCTTTATATTTGAACTCTTCAATCATTCCCTTAAAAGGCGGCTGATATAAACCCAATGCCCGGACCCGTGAGAGATTTAATCTTGGTTGACACTCTTGGCACCGAGTGAAATAGGGAACGGGTCGTCCGCATTTTGGGCAGACCGCCAAAGAAGAGATAAATAATTTTTCATAACAGGAGAAACAGAGAAACCCTCCTGAGATCTCCTCCCCACACCCAAAACAGAGTGGCGGATAAAAGAAGTCAAGGATTCGGGAAAAGAGAAGAAATCGTCCCATAAATTATCCTCTCTGAAAACGAAAGAATAAACCCAAACCCAAAAGGATAAAGGCAAGGGAGATTATTTGATTGGTTAAAAAGTTTAGCGGATTTTCAAAATAGCGCAGATAATCAATCAAAAAACGAAACAACGCATAAAGGGAAATGGTTAGGGCAAAAATGGAACCATCTTTAAGATTCAACCTGAGGCGCCTCCTTTCTAAGAAGAGGACAAATAAAAATAGTAAGAGGCCGAAAAGGGAAGAAAAGAGTTGAGTCGGATAAACCTTCTCAAAGATACCGGCCGGAGAGGACTTCGGGAATTTAATTCCTAAGGGAGAAGTGGTCTCTTTGCCAAAACAACAGCCATTGAGAAAACAGCCGATGCGCGTAAAAAATTCCCCTAAGGAGAGAGCCGGAGATGTTGCGTCAAACATCTTTCGGAGGGGGAGGTCTTTTCTCTTCACATAATAAAGACCGGAAAGGAGTCCGCCAATTAATCCGCCAAAGAACATTAGACCACCCAGACCGCCACGCCAGAAGGCAAAGATACCAATCAAATCGTTTTTAAACTCATCCCAGTGAAGAAGGACATAGAGAAGTCGGGAGCCAGCAACCGCTCCGAAAAGGATATAGATTGCCAGATTAGAGATGACTTCTTCCTTAACGCCAAACCTCTTTGCCCGCTGGGAAGTCAATTTAATACCCACGAGAAAAGAAATAAAAAGCATAAGACCATAAGAGTAAAGAGAAAAGTTCCCGAAGCGGAAAAGAACCGGATGCATCCCTTATCCTAACCGGATACTCTTTTTTGTCAACTAACCATTTATCTCAATTATGTTAAGCGAATAAATGGGAAGGAAGGGGATAAAGGAAGAACCTTCTGATTCGAAAAAAAGAAGCCTAATGATTTATTTCAATATGATTAATTTCTTTTTATACTCCTTCCCATTAATGGCGAGTCTTAAGAAATAGACGCCACAAGGTAAACTTTTGCTTCTTTCCCAATCAATCAGCTCCCCAAAGATATTGTAGATTCTTAGAGGGGAAACATCTTTTCCGGTCTGGAGGGAGCGGATATTACATATCCCCGACCATTGGTCTTTTTTAATCTTCCAGAGATTTTTCCCCTCGGTTATATTGGAAACACTCCTCACGATTATGGAGTCGGATGCCTTATCATTTTCTGGCTCCTGGTCGTTAAAGAGTTCGGTTGAGCAGGAGACATTAAATCTTCCTAATTCGGATGCGGTCCATTCCGGAAAGGTGAGAAGGAGATGAGTATGAGGACTATGACCGGAGACCGAGACAAAGGTATCGTATGAGGAACCGATCTTCATCCGGACCCGATAATCCTCCGGGAAATTCCCATAATTATAAACCGAACAGGAAGGGATTAAAGAAGTTCCGGAATCAATCATTCCGGTGGGCGCAACAATCTTTGTGCAACCAACATCGTGAAAGCCAACAACCGTGAGGGAAAAGGAGCAGGAATCATTTGATCTCCGCGTATCACTCCTCAAATCAGTATGGCAAAATCCCAAATAATTCCCTTCGGGCAGATTAACCCGCCATTGGAGTCTTGCCGTATCTCTTCCGTTGGGTGGTAAGGAGAGATAAACGGTATCAGAAAAGAGTTCGCCGATTACAAGGATTACCGGGAGATTATTCTCGGGAAATCCTGCTAACTCCTCACACCAGAGAGTGAGGGAATAAGTGGAATCAATAAAGACCGTGTCATTGTCCGGAAGACCGGATAAGGAGTCTAATTTCACATCGTGATATTCCACGACCGCGCCCATCTCCATATCACTGGCTGGGGAGAAGAGAAGATAATTGCCCAAAGAATCGTGGCGCCAGTGATAGCCAGAAGGCGCCTGGAGACCATTATCGTCCCGCAACCAGTTTAAACCGTAGTCTGAGGAATGACGGGGATGATGGGCATCAAGGAGAAAGAGATAGAAAGCCCCATCCCAGATCGTGCATTTCGGAGCCGGAAGGGGATGATAGATGAAGGAGGTTGAGTAAGTAGTCGTTACCGTATCATACTTCCGGAGGGTTAGCCCAGGGGAACCACCGCTCCCATCATCGTCAACAATCCGAATTTGCATTGAGTCACTATTCAGGCGAAAGACCCGATGGTGAACACCGGTGACGATTGCGGGATAAGCCTCAGGGAGCAATTTCACCCCGTAACCAAAGAGATAACCGACACCAGTATATCCGCCATTAAAGGGAGAGTAATTATGCCAATATAGAGTATCATAGCCGGGAAACCCTTTTTGTTCGGGGAACCGGCTTAAAATTTTAAGTCCCGGAATTCCTTTTGCTCTTCCGTCATCTGGTTGGGCAAAGATTTCGCCGAAAATTAAAAGAGAAAGGATAAAAAGAGATGCTAACCTTGCCATTTTCCCTCCCAACATCTGTCCATTTTAAGAAAAGGATTTCAAATGTCAATAGAAGTTTACTTACATCGTTAACACCCCAAAAATACTAAAAGGAGAAATGCCCAACATTAGCAAAACACATCTTTTCTTTCAACCTGGGTCATTTCCAAAGGCTTCTAATCCAGAGGTTATGATATTTCTCCGAATGGTCAATTTCTTCTCCGTTTTTGCCAGCCATTTCGCTTTAAGTTCTTTCAAACCGTCCCGTAAGAGAGAAAAAATCACTAAGTTTCTTTAACTCTCGAGAAAGCATCCGCACGTTTCAATTACCCTTCTGGTTATTTTGAGCATTTCAAGGGGAATTTTTTTGAGGAGATTTACATCTTCTGGGCGGGATTAAAGAGAAATGTTGACTGTAGATTCCTTGAGCCGGGAGAAAATTTATAATAACGGAAAAAAGAATACGGAACTCGGCAATCCCTTGACAAACGGGAATAATTTTTTATTATAATTGAAAATTTAATTTTTGGAGGATATGATGCTTTTAACGTGGCTCGCTTTTAATGAGCATCTTTTCTTAGTAGGGAGTTTCTTTCTCTTCGGGCTCTGCTGGACAATCCCAACCGCCTCGGCGTTTATTGTCGGAATCTTAAAGAAGATAAGATGGAAAAAAGAACCAGAAAGCACCCACCTCTTCTTGCTTCTTTTGGGTGCCGGTCTCTTTGGGGTAATTGACCACATCTGGAATGGCGAGATCTTTCTGATCGGTGAAAATATCTTTAAGGATATTGCCCTTGGAATTGTGATCACGATTGCCACCTTTGTCGTCTGGGGACTTTTAGTTTTCTTCGCCCGAAAGAAAAAGACCGCAGAAGAGACAAGTAGTAAATAGTTTAGGAATTAGTTAGGAGAAAAGGGGGAAGAATGGTTAAGAGGTTTCTCCTTTTCATTTTCGTTTCTTCTCTTTTTAGTGGGTCGTCTTTTGCCGAAAGAGTTCATTACCATCTCGTCCGCATACCAAAGCCACCCCGAGAAAAGATTTTGGCATTAGAGGATTTGGGGGCAATCATTAATGGTCCTTATGAGGATTACCTGCTCGTTGAGATTCCCATCGGGAATGAGAAGAAGTTAGAGGATTTAGGGCTTTACTATGAAATCTTGATTCCGGATGTAACCTCTTTTTACGATGAGAATTTTAAGGATGCCCGTTATCATACCTATCAGGAATTTCTCGACACCCTATCAATTATCGCTACGAATAATCCGAATATCTGTAAGTTGGAGACCTTAGGCGTATCTGCGGGTGGTCGAAGGATAGTTGTCTTAAAGATTACCGATAATCCCAATCTGGAGGAAGAAGAACCGGAAATCCTTTTTGAAGGTAATACCCATGGTGATGAGAAGATTGGTTCGGAGGTATGTTTTAATTTTATCCTCCATCTGGTGCGGAATTATGGGACCGACCCTTTGATTACTAACCTGGTGAATACCCGAGAGATTTGGGTTTCCCCAGTAGTTAATCCGGATGGGCATATTGCTAATACCCGTTATAACGCCAATGGTGTTGACCTGAATCGGGATTACGGTTATGTCTGGGATGGTGAGGGTTCATCACCTTCTGCCTTTTCCCAACCTGAGACCCGGGCGTTTCGGGATTTAGGTTTGCGGAATAATTTTTATCACTGGACATCTTTTCACGCTGGCACCTATTTCATCTCCGCTCCCTGGAGTTATTCACCTTTCCAGCCTCGGGATTCCTTAGAACTGAAATATTTGGGGCTTAATTATCGGAGTTTTACCGGTTATCCCTATGCCCAGGGTTATCATGGGATGTATGAGATTCACGGTTCATCAAAGGATTTTGCCTATGGTGTCTTTGGTTCTACCTCCTGGACGGTTGAGATTTGCATTCTTAAAACGCCACCCGCGGATTCTATCCAACCGATTTCTAATCGGGAAATTCCCGCAATGCTTTTTATCTGTCGGATGGCAAAAAGGGGTATTGAGGGTGTAGTTTATGATTCCCTCTCCGGCCGGAGATTGAAGGCGATGGTTATCGCCTTACCAAATGATTGGCCCTGTTATACCGATTCGGTGTTGGGCGATTTCCATCGCTTCCTCCTTCCCGGAACCTATTCCCTGAAGGTTATCTCCCCGGGTTATCGGACAAAGACCATCTCCAATATTACCGTGCCTTCGGATACCTCGGTCTTTGTTAGTATCCCGCTGGTGCCAGATAGTTCTTTTGCGGTTTCTGGGTTTATGTGTCCGATGTGCCGGTTAAAGGATGGCAATGTTATCTCTTCTTTTACCAATCTCTCCTTAGAGCCCAGAGATGGCAGACGTCTGTCAATTGGGGTTGGGGGCTGGACGATGGTTGATATGGGAAAGGTTATCACCAATGGACCAGGTAATGATTTTACGGTCTATGAGGATGATTCAGACCCGGAGGGTTATCGGGTTGAGGTCGCCCTTTCTCTGGATGGACCCTGGACATCTTTGGGTAGTGATACCGGAACCAGTAGTTTTGATTTAGCCCGAGGCGGTATTTCTTCCTGTCGGTATATTAAGATTATTGATGATGGCGATGGCACGAATAATCCAACCGCGGGCTTTGATTTGGATGCGATTGAGGCACTTGTTGCCAATCTGCCTTCTTTGTCCCTAAGTTCACTGCGAATCCTTGACCCACCACCGGGAAATAATAATGGTCGGCTTGACCCCGGAGAACGGGTTGGGCTAATTCTTAATATCGCCAATCTCGGAAGGATTTCCGCGGATTCGGTCTATTCTTTCTTAAAGGAGAATGACCCGTATATTGAAATCCTTGATTCTATTGCCTTCTTTGGCACAATCCCACCAGAAAGCATCCGAAGGAACCTTGATAGTCTAATCATCTTTGCTCTTCCGAATACACCGAGGGAGAGAAGGGTTAACTTCCTTTTGAAATTTGATGGAAGGAATTATCATGATTCCTTGAATTTTGTCTTGACGGTTGGTGAAATTACCGCCTCGGACCCAATCCCGGATTCTATATTCAGGTATTGGGCTTATGATAATACCGATACCCTTTATCCGGAGTGTCCGGTTTATAACTGGGTGGAAATCCGGGGGGTTGGGACGAGACTGCCGATAAATTCTGACGACCAGACAATAAGGATTAAACTGCCTTTCGTCTTTAAGTATTACGGTCAGAGATATACCGATTCTCTCTCAATCTGTTCTAATGGCTGGATTTCGCCTATTCGGACAACCTCCACTGCCTATACCAATCAAGGATTGCCTGACCCAACATCAACTAATCCGAGTGCGATGATTTGTTTGAACTGGGACGATTTGGTTCCCACCTCTGCTCCCTTTGGTATCCATTACCTCTACGATTCAATAAACCGCCGAATGATTATTGAATATGACAGTATCCGTTATTTTAGCCCGAGCACCGCCTGGGAGCGATTTCAGGTTATAATCTACGATACGACAGTATCCACTCCGACCAGTGACAATCTCTTTTTGGTTCAGTATGCAACCGGTAATTACTACCAGTCGTCAACGATTGGGATTGAAGACCACACGAATACAATTGGGATTAACTACCTCTTTAATAATAACTATCACCGGGGTGCGGCGCCGATTATTTCCGGTCGGGCAATAAAATATACGACCCAGGGTATCACCTTCCTCAGTGAGGCGAGAAATTGGAATCACAACCGAGTAAATCTATTTCCTAATCCTTTCTCTAATCGGATTAAACTTTCCCTCAGCCAACTGGGAAGCAAGATAGAGATAGTGAGTATCTACACGCTTGATGGACGTCTGGTCACCCGAATCTCTCCAGACAAGAATAATGAGATCGAATGGGATGGTAAAGACCAGAGAGGCAGGGTCTTGCCGAAAGGGATTTATCTTTTGCGGATTGGCGAAAAGACCCTAAAAGCGATAAAGATAAGATAAAGATTAGAACGGATTTTCTAATTCTTTTTTCCCTTTTTGCTTTCTCTTCCTTTGGCCAAAAGATTTATTGTGATGCGGATTCCGACTGCTTCTATCTTCCCAGAAAGGCAAAAAAGAGGCAAAAGGCACCGGCTTTAATCTACCTCAGTTGCACCGGGGCAACAATTGAGGATATGAAAGAGATTAAAAGGGTGGGCGATTCTCTCGGTTGGATTCTTGCCACCTGCCATAAGAGTAAAAAGCGGCGGGACTTCTGGCAAAATGACCAGGATATCATCAAGACCTATCAAAAGTTAGTGGGAAATTATCCGGTTGATTCCTCCCGAATCTTTCTCTATGGTTTTTCGGCAATGGGGGTTCAAGCACTCTTAGAATTATTTCTCCATCCGGAGAGATTTCGGGGTGTGATTGCGGTCTGCGCCCATTCCCAGGCTTTATCCTTTGCCCGTTGGGAGAAATTGAAAGGGAAGTTGGTCTATCTTGTTTCGCGGGAGAAAGATTGGAATCTTGCCGAGAATCATTATCTTCACCAGATTTTTCGGGAAAAGGGAGTTCTGGATACTTTGGTCATCACTCCGGGTGAACATAGCATCGGTGATTTAAAGGAATTACTGAAAGCGAGTATCTGGCTCGAGCGTAACCGATAAACGGCTGCCTATTTCACAAGGATTAACTTCCTTTCTTCTTTGTAACCCTTCGTCTCCAAACGGAGGAGATAAATCCCCGCCGGAAGTTTTAAGGAGAAGAATCCCTTGTCGCTTTCTTCGGAATAGCAGAGTTCACCAAAGGCATTATAGACTTTTAAGGTCGCCTTCTCCTTTTCCGGAAGGAAATAATTGATTCTCAGTAGTTTGATAGTTGGATTGGAAGGGATTTGAAGTCCAATCCTTTGTGTCGTTTTCGTTTCCTCACCCTTGATTCCGACAAGGGGCTCATAGACCTTAAAACTATCTTGCACTACATCATTTCCGGGATTCATATCACCGGTAAGGGTGGTTCGGAATCGGGTGCGATACCAACCGATAATACCAAAGGCGGTCTCAGGGAAGGCAACGGTTCGGATACTGTCTGGATTAAGAGTGATATTGACCACCTTCTGATAGAGTGTCTCGGTCCCGCGGATGATTGAAAAGGTCGTGGGGAAAGAGACCGGGGTATTGCCGTAGTTTCGCGCCCTTGCCTGAGGAGTAAAGAAAGAATCAATCTTCACACTGTCCTGGGGATAAACTATCGCCACCGCTCCAACATCCAGAATCCGGATGAATACTTGCCCGGTCCTTCGGTCATTACTATTGTTGCCGTCACCGGCGAGTTCTGTGGAGCAGACAACTGCATAACTCCCCCTCGGCTGGTTAATATTCCAGTTGGGGAATGTCACATAACGATAAGTTCCCGGAGGATGATTAGAGACCGCGGCGGTTTGGTTGTAGAAATTACCAATCTTCATCCGTACTGGATAACTGGCCGCAATTGTTCCGTAATTATAAACCGAGCAAGCCGGGGTAATCACTCCGCCGGAATCAACAGTTCCAATTGGGACTTCAATCTTTGTGCAACCGACATCCGGTGGTCCACTGGTGAGAACCCGAATCATCCAGTCCCCACCATAAGTTGAATCATAAGACCAAACACCATTGAAGAAGGCATAGGTTGGGAAGGCATAAGGTGGGTCTTCGTCAATTGCCAGCCCCGGAGAATAAATCCAGGTATCGGTCTGGATGTAGGCGACATAAAATGCGCCGGAGGTAATCGGATATTAGGGACACTCACATTGTTAAAGGTCCCGCGCACCGCCTGAACCGTCTCCTGCCAGAGGATTGTTCCCGGCAGACCCTGGGGACCGTCGTCATCCAAGATTTGGGCAAGCATTCTTGTGCCACCGGGGACAGGCCAAGAATCACTCCAAGTGCAATATCTTACTCCGGTGATATAAGTTGGATAATAGGGAGGGGTAAACTTATTCGCCCAACCATTACCTCTCCGATACCAAGCCCAGGCATTATCCCTCTGACCATCGTCATAACGTAATTCGGCTGGATAGGTAGAAACTTGCGCCTCGCGAATCTGGCGGTCATTTGAAGGTCGGGCATCATTTGGTAATTTGGCGCGGACAGCAATGTGATAGAAGCCATTAGTCGTTGGCTGCCAGTTGGGTGTGAAGGTAATGGTTCTCTCCTCATTTACCCCTAATTGGGTGGTTACTTGAAAACTCCAGCTGGCGACCGGATTGCCGGTTTCGGTGTAAACCGTGCAGACAACCGGAAAATTATTTTCCGGGACATTTCCGGTATTTTTTATTAAACCAGAAAGGGTGGCATTTCCTGGATTGGGGAGGAAAAATCCCTGACTGTTTCCGACGCTCAAAACCGAGATATCGTGAACCTCAACCGCTTCGTATTTCACAATCGCCCGATTATACCAGTTCATCGGATAGAAATACCAGGGACCATTAGAGGTAGAACCATAGGCATTACGGCTTTGGTCTCCCCAATCATCCGCTAATGGATAAAGAGTATCACTTAGATTTGTGCTAAGCCGGACATAGCGGTAGCCAACCCAAAAGTCTTCGGCGCTGAAGCGGAAGGTGTCATAAGGGAAGATCTGGTAGATAAACCAGGCAGCATACCAACCTCTTGGTAGACTATCTCGGACGTAGCCAATGATTAACCTTCGGCCCGGGGTCCGTTGGCCACTAACTATTGTATCTTTGCAGATGACAAGCGAGCAACCAGCAACCACAGGAAAGGCAGTATCCCTTGACAAACCTCTTTGCTTGGCAAACATTAAAGCAAGAAGGGTGCAGGGTGCGGTTGGGGAAAGGCGGGAGGCAAAGAAAAGGGATGGGGGAGAGAGGTAATATTCTGGGTCACCATCATCATTTTTTAGTGTGTCAACTGGCCAACCAGTAGCCGATTGATGGTTGAAAACCATCAGATTGAGATTTTTGGGAACGACCATTCTTTCAATTGGGGGTAGATTAAAAGAAATCCTTCCGGTTGCAAAGAGGAGATTACTAATTACAATAAAAAGAGAAAGCGATTGTTTCATAAGACCTCCCATATTTAATCCCTTTTTATAAAGAATAATAAGAAGATTAAGATGGGTTGTCAATAGTCATTGGTAAATCTCCCCTCTATTTCTTAGAAAGCCAGCGCTCAATTGCTCTCCCTTTTTTTCTCATTAGTAAAAGATTGCAGAGTAATCCGATAAGAAAGACATTCTTTCGGAGATTTCCAACACAGGTGATGAAGACGAAAAAGATAAGAAGGACCGGAGTTATTGGCCTTAAATTCACTGTCCGGCCAATTAACCACTCAGAATACCTATTAAAAGGAAACCTTCTCATACCCCCCATTCAATCGCCCCCCATTCGTCCCACCATTACATCCGTTCCGAAATCTTATCACCACTTCTTCTCCTTACTCCTCAAACCAAAAAGTTGAGAAGAACCAAAAGGAAAGCCCCAAAGCCGAGTAAGGAGAGGAGAAGCCAAAAGAAATCTTCAAGGAGAGCACTTAAAAAGACTCCGAAAAAATCCCTCATTTTAAGCTCCTCTTACTATTTTTTTCTTCATCATTTTCTATAATTTCAAACTTTGTGCCAAAATCGCCCGAGTTATAAGTTATTGAAAATTAGTAACTTATTTTTATGGGGGGATTGATTATCCCTTATTTTGTGACATATTATGTCATAAATTTTAGGGGAAATTAGGGGATAATTTTAATTCTCCCCTTGTAAATCAATGACTTTATTTTGTGTCAGGGGATGTCACACTTTTAATGAGGGTTGGGCAGAGAATGTCTTCTTTCTTTTTATCAATTCCACGAATGCCTCAATCCGATTATAAAATGCTCCCTCCTGGGTAAATTCATCAAGGGAGATCTGGAGGATTGGAACCTTATAATCCTGGCTAATTCGGTCTAAGACCGGGGTTATGGTTGTGTGGGGCATACAGGAGAGGGGGTGGAGGTGGATTATTCCATCATAACCCTCCTTTATTGCTTTCAAGGTATAGCCGACGGTGTTTTTGTCTTCCCCTCCGACATTATAGCACCACCAATCCTCAGCCATCTTCCAGACCATCTTTGCTTCTCCCTTTCCAAGCCGGATGGAATGGAAACCGAGCCAGCGGTAGGCGGTGAGGAATGGGTCGACTTCCAATCCCATCTCACCCAATCTTTCTAAGAGATGGAAGTTAACAAATGGTTCAATTACGCAAAACGATTCGCCCACAATCTTTACTCGGAATACCCTTTTTCCCTTTTTCGGAATAGAGAAGAGTTTCTTCTCTGCTTCCCTTTTTAATGCCGCAATCTCTTTTATTTCGATAGTTTGGTCTAAACGGTTGAGATAGGATTTTAAGATTCGGGAGGTCTCCCCCTTTTCTCTTTCTTTGGGGCGGATCCGGAAGGCAAGCCTTTCCAATTTTTCTAATACCTTCGCTTTATAATAACCGCGGGCAACTGCCCGTAAGAATCTTTTGGTCACTTCGGTGGAATTTCTGTGGACCTCTTTTAAGATTTTAAAGAGTTCCCCAATCTTCTCCCGGCGCAGGATGATGTGCCGGAAATTAAAGCCCAAATCTTTAAGGATAAGATTTGAGAGAATGGGATAATAACCAAAACGACAAGACCACCAACCGCCGGTATGAACGATAGTGTCCGCTCCCATCCTGAGCCCCTGGATTAAATTTCCCAGGGTGAGTTTAAATGGGATACACATTAACTCTGGAGCATATTTCGTTCCCAGGTTCAGAGTGGCACGATTGTATGGAGGAGGAATAATCGGCTCAATACCCAGGTCAAGGAAAATCTGCCGAAGCGGAATATAGATGTTGCCCATATAAGGGAAGGTAACTTTCATCGCCTCCTTCTTCTCGTAATGATTTCTAAGAACGATTCAACCCTCGTCTCAATTCCGGTCTCCTGGGTATGTTCGTCAACCATTAGATTGAGGACGGGTATGCCAAAGGAACGGGCAATCTTCCGGATGATTATTTCATTCGTGACAGGAGCGGTGCCACAACCGAAACTGGAGAAGAGGATGATCCCCGAACAACCCAACTCTTTTGCTACCTGCGCCCCCCTTAAGAGATGTTGTTCATAAAACCAGGCGATATCCGGAATTGGCTCCCAAGGGAGATTTGCTATCTCCGGAGAAAATGGTGTTAAGACGGAAACCCCTTTCTTTTCCAGTCTTTTTATCAGGTTAAAGTTTAATCCGGAATCAAAGATGAGATAAGGATGACCAATAACCATCACCCGGGGATTCCCCGGTAAAGGAGGAGAAGAGTTGGGTATTTCAATCTCACCTAAGAGTTCCCTTTTCCTTTCCTCTAAAATCTCCAATTCCCAGACTTTCATTTTGGGGAAGAGAGCCCGGATTAAATCGGGAAGTCCCAGGGTTTTTGGACAACCATAGTAGGGTTTACCGTTTATCAGTCGTTTTATTACCCGCGGAACAAAGAGGGCATCAACCCTTCCGATGAGTTCGGCACAATGACCAATATAAACCTTTACCGGGAAGCAGATTTCTGGTGGGGCTAATCTTAATCCCTTCTCCCGAATCTCTTTGGTTGTCTCGGGCGAAAGAATTAAAGAGAAACCATTTCTTTTCAGATATTCTTCATAGGCAGAAAAGTGATAGTAGTATTGAAGAGCCCTCGGTATCCCTAATCTCATCACAAAACTATTTTTTCCGGGCGAGAGATAAAGTCTCCTTAATCTTCTCGAGGGGCGAGAAATTAATGAGGGCGACCTCCAATTGTAATGCTGGGGGTTTGAGCCTTATCCCCGGAGCGGTGGAGATGACCTCAATCCGTTTCACCTCGGGAAAATTTTTTAAGAAATCGGAGGTGAGAAGGTCGTAAAGATTCTGCCAGCCCAACTGATTAATCTTTATCGTTGAACCCCAGAGGGTGATGCCCATATTTTTCAAGAGTTTGGGCATCGCATCCCGGTGATAATTGGCGGCGATAACGACATTCTCCTTTTCCGCAATAAAAAACCCCTTCTTCTTTTCCGCATCCACCAAAAAATAGAGCTCCTCCTTGCTAAAGACCGTTCGGAAATTATCAGCCAACGACATCTTATTAACAATCAGATTCGTGCAGAAAGGTCCAACAAATTCCTCCCTCTCCCAATATCTCTTTGCCTTCTTATCGGCGTAGGTCTCTAAGATGCCATAGGAGAGAAATACCTGGGCTAAATTCTCTAAGGGGGAGAATTTGGGCAGGGTAGCAAGAAGTAAACCCGTGCCGATTTTTGGAAAAAGCAAGTCCTCAGAGATAAAGAGTATCTTTTCGGTCATTAATCTTAATGCCATACTATTTCAAAAGGTTGGGGTTGAGGCTCGCGGCCTTTTCTAATGCCTGCACCGCCTTCTCTTTCTCCCCGCGATCCCGGTAAACAATCCCCAAGTTATACCAGGCAAAAGCATTCTTATTATCAAACTCTAAGACCTTTCTAAAATTCACCTCCGCTTTTAATAGGTCGCCTTTCTCATAGTAGACGCAGGCGAGCGTGTAGAAAAGCGATGGGTTTTTCCCATCAATCTTTGTTGCTTCCTCTAAGTAGTGGATTGAATTTTTATAGTCGCCTTCTGCCAGGCAAAGGACGCCAAGGTTGTAAAGAGCCGAGAGGTTTTTTGGGGAAATCTGGAGAGCAGTTTTGTAAGCCAAACGCGCCTTTTCCCTTTCCCCCATCTTCATATAAACCGCTCCTAAATTGGAATGGATTTCCGGACTATTCGGTTTGAGGATTAAGGCGGATTGGTAAGAAGCCAGCGCTCGTTTCCAATCCTCCCGGTAAGCATAAATATTTCCCAAAAGGCAATAACTTTCCGCTCTCTTCTCTTCTCTTTCCGGAGCGAGGTGGAGCGCTTCTAAGGCAAAATCTTCCGCCTGCCGATAATCGTTCTCTAAGAAAAAGAGTTTCGCAATCTCATAGGCAAAAAGAGAATCAGAGGGCTTCTTCTCGGAAAGGAGCTGGTAGAGAAAAAGGAGGTTTTCCCTTCGGCGCCTCTGGTCCTTTTCTCTTTGGAAGTAGACAAGATAGAGGAGGAAACGGAAATCGTCCAGAACCTCCCCATCGGGTGGAAGAGTAAAAGAGAGGGGAGAAGGAGAAGAAGTTTCCCAAAAGACTGGTTTCTTATCAATCAGAAGAAGGATATTCATCCCCGATTCGGTTTGATAAAGATTGGCTTCAAACCCAAAACTTCTTAGGAGATACCATTCAATTAAAGAAAGAAAAAAATGGTTTAACTCCCTTTTTCGCCCATAAGAAGCGTAAATTTCCAAACTTTCTTTGAGGGTGAGGGGGAAATCCTTTATCTTTGGACGGTGCCGTAAGAATTTATCCCGCAAAAGGGCAAGGAAACGAAAACGTCTTTCAAACTCTTCGCTTACCTTCCCGCTGGGAGATGTTTGAAGAATCGGTTCTTTCTCCTCTCCGATTACCTCTCTCACCCGATGGAAAAGTTTTCCGAGTTCAATCATCTCTTCTTCATTTTCCGCGGAAAATAATGAGAGAAGGAAAGCAAGGGGGGCATAAGGGCTAAACTCTAAAAGCATTTCCGCCCTCTCTCGAAAAGAGGCAGGGGATTGGAGAAATTCTCTGGGTAAAAGGAGAGGGATAGATAATATCTCCTTAATTATTTCTTCTTCTTCGGTGGGCAGGATTCCCTGCGCCCGTTTTTGCAGAACTCGCCTTTCCTTTTCCGAAAGGAGGATAAATTTCTTCTCCTCGTGAATTAATAATGCCTCCGCCCAATCGCGATTAAATCCCAAATACCATTCAAGTTTCTTTTCCCACATCCTTCTATTCTAACTAATATCTCCTATAAGTCAATTGGTCAGAAGAGTAGAGTTGATTTTATCTCTCCTAAGTAATTTAAGTTTTATCAAGCCCTTTATGCTACCGAGAAGGAGATTGAAAGTGAGAGACTTGGCAGGAGAAAAAGGAAGAGACCAAGGAAAGGAGGATAATAAAGGGCTTAGTACATGGTAGAGGGAACAAAGGGGGATAAAATAGGGAAAAATAAGTTAAGTTATTGAAAGATAAGGAGTTAGAGGCAAAATCAAGTGAGAAAAAATGTTAGTATCACTAACATTTTCTGCCAGCCGAGTGGGATAAGTTTTTGAATTTACTGTTTACCGAGATCGGAACACTCCCAAAATCACGGGTATAATGATCCGCCCATTTCTTTTCCTCAGTTGACTTTTTTCGTTTCTTTACTATTATCATTTGAAAAGATGAATTTCTCCCGGATTGAAGATGCCTTAAAGGATATACGGCGAGGGAGGATGGTAATTGTGGTTGACGATGAGAGTCGGGAGAACGAGGGGGATTTTATTGTCGCGGCCGCAAAGATAACACCGAGTAAGATAAATTTTATGGCAAAGCACGGTCGGGGACTCATCTGTTGCGCCTTAACCGAAGAACGTTTGGAAGAGTTGCAACTTCCACCCATCTTGGATGAGAATACCGCCCGATTCCGAACCCCCTTTGCTGTGCCGGTGGATGCGAAGGAAGGAACCACTACTGGTTCTTCTGCTTATGACCGAGCGAGAACGATTAAAGCCCTGATTGACCCAAAGACCAAGCCTGAGGATTTATTAAAACCAGGGCATATCTTCCCTTTAAGAGCCGCAAAGGGTGGGGTTTTGCGTCGGGCCGGACACACCGAAGCCGCGGTTGACCTGGCACGGTTAGCTGGTCTCTATCCCGCCGGTGTCCTTTGTGAGATTATGGCAGAAAACGGCCGGATGGCAAAGTTGAAGGACTTACTAAAATTAGCCAAAACCTTTCACTTAAAGATTATTACCATTCGCGACCTAATTGAATACCGGAAGAAAAAGGAAAAATTGGTGAGGGAAATCCTTCAAACTACCCTTCCTACCGCCTTTGGTGAATTCCGCCTTCACCTTTATGAGGACACGATTGAAAATTATCATCATCTCGCTCTGGTGAAAGGAGAGGTTCGGGGAAAAGAGAATGTTCTGGTTCGGGTTCACTCCCAATGCCTCACCGGCGATGTCTTCTCCTCTTTGCGCTGCGATTGCGGCGAACAATTGAAGACCGCCTTGCAGATGATTGAAAAAGAAGGGAGAGGGGTCCTTCTCTATATGCGGCAGGAGGGACGGGGTTTAGGACTTTTAGCAAAACTTCGCTCCTATGTCTTGCAGGATAAAGGATATGATACAGTGGACTCAGCAAAGGCACTGGGTCTTCCCCCGGATGTCCGCGATTACGGAATTGGCGCCCAAATCTTATCGGACCTCGGACTCTCAACCATCCGCCTCTTAACCAATAACCCGAGAAAGATAATCGGGTTAGAAGGATTCGGACTAAAGGTAACTGAAAGAATCCCCCTTAAAACCAAACCGACCCGAGAAAATCTCCCTTATTTGAAGGCAAAAAGGGAGCGATTGGGGCATTTATTATAAACTGGAGGTCTTATGGAAAAGAGGGAATTTAAGGGAGAGTTTGATGCCCGAAATAAAAGGTTCGGAATTGTTGTCGCCCGCTTTAATGAGTTAATCACCAAAAGCCTCCTGGAAGGAGCCCTTGACTGCTTAGAAAGGCATCAGGCAGAAGCCTGTGAGATATTCTGGACATTCGGCACATTTGAAATCCCGGGTGTCGCAAACCAACTGGCAACCACCGGAAAGTATGACGCAATTATCTGTTTGGGAGCAATCATTCGGGGCGATACCCCCCATGCGGAATATATTGCCGGAGCGGTAAGTAAAGAAATCAGCCGAATCTTCTCCACTACCGGAGTTCCGACCGTCTTTGGAATTATTACCGCAGATACCCTGGAACAGGCAATCGAAAGAGCGGGAACAAAAGAAGGGAATAAGGGCTTCTCAGCCGCCCTGGCGGCAATAGAAATGGCCAGTTTGAAGAAGAAGATGAAAGGATAAGGGTGAAAAAAGGAGGAAGGAGAAAAGCAAGAATCGCCGCAATGGAGATCCTCTATCGCGCAGACCTCTTAGGGGATGAGATTGAAGATTTAGTGAAGGAGGTGCAAAAAAGATTTGCGCTCACCGGCGATGCCCTCTTTTATCTCCTGAGACTGATTACCGAGATCAAGAAAAACCGAAAAAAGATTGACCGGATGATAAAAAAGAATCTTAAGGATTGGAAATTCTCCCGCCTCCATCTTCTGGATAAGGCGATAATGCGCGTGGCAACCTGTGAACTCCTCTTCTTCCCGGATATCCCGCCGAAGGTGGCAATTGATGAGGCGATTGAAATCTCTAAGGAATATACCGATGACTCCGGAAGACGATTTATTAATGCCGTCCTGGCCGCAATCTATAAAGAGATAGAGAATGAAAATCGCCCTCATCTCGGACATTCACTCTAACTGGGAAGCCTTAAAAGAGGTTTTGAGTTACTTAAGAAAAGTGCAGTGCTCTTCGGTAATCTGTTGTGGCGATGTCACTGGTTATGGGGCGAATCCGAATGAATGCCTCAAGGAGTTAAGGCAAATCAAAAATCTTAAAATCGTCCTGGGTAATCACGATGCCGGCGTTTTAGATAAAACCCCACTCACCGATTTTAACGACCTGGCAAGAGAGGCAATCCTCTGGACGAAAAGGGAGATTTCCGAGGAAAACCTTCGCTTCTTATCATCTCTCCCTCTTTTCACTAATTTCCGTTCTTTTTATGTCTGCCATTCTTCCCCCCAATCCCCGGAAAGGTGGCATTATATCTTTTCCTTTGAAGAGGCAAAATATCAATTCCGATTTTTTACGAAACCAATCTGTGTGATTGGTCATACCCACATCCCCTTTGCGGTGGAAAAGAATCAAGACGGATATCGGATTATCCGAGAAATGGAGTTTAAGATTGAAAAGAACTCTAAATATTTAATAAATGTCGGCAGTGTTGGCCAACCAAGGGATTCCGACCCCCGGGCAACCTTTGCCCTTTATGATACAAAGAGAACCCTCTTCCAGTTTATAAAACTACCTTATGATATTAAAACCCAGGCCCAGAAGATAGTATCGGCTGGGCTTCCTAAATACTTAGCCGAAAGACTCTTTCTTGGGCGCTAATTAATCTTAATTAACTTTATCCTCTCTTTAAGAAAAGCAGTCTCCAATTCTAGGAAGTAGATTCCCGAACCGAGGTCCGAAGGAAGGAGAACCGAACCACCTTGAGAGAAACCGGAATAAAGGGTTTTTATCTTCTGGCCGGTATGAGTGTAAAGTTGAAGAGTCAAATTATGAGGGAAAGGAAGATGGAAGGAGACTCTTCCTCCTTTCTTAAAGGGATTTGGCTGAATTCTCAAGGATGGAGAGGAACTCCGGGCGCCGAATTCCTTCTTCTCTTCCAATCCGTAAGGCAACTGTTCCCCGAAGTATAAGAGGATTCTTCTTAAAAGTTCTGGCTTCTGGACATATCTTGTGGTGTGATTCACTGCTTCAAAGGGGAAGGCGAAATAGACCAGTTTATATCCTCCATCATAGCGAATGCCGGCATAGGTGGAAGGAAGTCCCCGGTAATAGTGGGTGGCAACCGCACCACCAACCGGATTGATGCAATCGTTAGTCCGACCGTTGTTGGCACCACCGGAACCACCAACCACAATTGAATCACCAACACCAATCGGGTCTCCCGGCACCCCATAGATGTAAATCACTCCGGAGGAGTTCTGGAGATACTGGGCTTTCAAATAGTTGGCGTAGAAAGGCTCGGAGCCGATATCCTGTCCGATATTACTTCCGGAGATGAAGAGTTTGCCGCCGTTATCCAGATAGTTTTGTAAAACTTGCTGTTCCTGACTTGTCAAACTTGTTACGGAATCAAGACCGGTCCACCAGATGACAACTGGATAGCGGTTTAATGTTTCGGGAAGGGGAACGCCCTGGGAGGAAACCTCATGAATTTTATAAAGAAGCGATAAGGAATCACAGGCAGCTTTATACCACCTTTCATAATTTTGTCCCGCATCGTCATCAATCAGGATGATTCTTGGGAATCCACAGGTCACTTTGATGCTATCGGTTAGGTAGAGGGAGCGGGGAGTAGAACTTTTTGTCATTATAAATTTGACCCTCTGGGGTGGGGCTGACGCCTGGAGGCGGAAGACAAAAGAATCCTGAGAGCAATCTCCCCGACCACCAGCCGGAATATCAGGAAAACGGGCGGAGTTCTTTATTATCTCCATATTGGGGTGGGCGGTGTGGAGAGTAGCGGTAATGTTTGTCGCATTCTGCCAGCCGTTAGCATTCTCCAGGGTGACGATAAGGGCACAGATTTCTCCGGGTTCTGGAACACCGTTATTATTCCCTCCGCGGTCGTTAATTCGGAGATCAACCACGTTGAGATTTGACCAGACCTGGGAGAGGATTGCTTTCCCAACATTAATCCGACCGTGTCCTAAGAGGCCCTGGGCATAGAGGGTATCGGGCATCGGGTCACAGGTTAAAAAGATTCTCGTTGTGCACTCTTCGTTTGTCATCTGAGGAAAAGCGGCTTTCATTAAGGCGGCCTGACCGGCAACGCAGGGTGAAGACATTGATGTCCCATCGTAGGCACCATAACCGTTATTATTGGTTGTTGTTAAGACACCGCTTCCCGGAGCTGAGACATCAACCCAATCCGCATAATTTGACTGTTGTCCGCCACCCCAGACCGAATGCCAATCGTTTCGGTCACTGGCCGCGGTAGCAATCACATTGTCATAGCATGCCGGATAACGGGGAGCTCCGCCGGAATACTCATTACCCGCGGAGGCGGAGATGACGCAACCCGATTCCCAGGCAAACTGGATTGCGGAATTAACCTGAGGGATATAACTGCTTCCCCCCCAACTATTCGAGATGGCGAAGGCACCGTTCTGCGCCGCATAGATGATACCGGAGATTGCCGGGTAGATGTAGATGTAGCCACCGGTGCCGCAACGGAGATTCATCCCCCGGATTTGCCAGCCAACCGACGCCACACCGATTCCGTTATCAGTCCGGGCACAGGCAATCCCATGACAGATTGTGCCGTGGTCACTTCCCGGGTCAGGCATCGGATTGGGGTCACCGTCCATCATATCAAAGCCAATCACATCATCAGGATAGCCATTACCATCCTGGTCAACCCCGTCCAAGTCGCCTTCGGGTGGCGGGAAGGTATCAAAACGACCGTTATTATTCAAATCCTCGGCGCGATTTATCCAGAAACTGCCTGAAAGGTCTTGATGACCATAATCTACCCCCTGGTCAATTACCGCGAGGGAGACCGTCGTATCACCAATCGTAAAATCCCAGGCTTCGGGGCACATCATTTTTGGTAGATGCCACTGATTGCCAAAGAGTGGGTCGTTGGGAATCCGGTCCACCGGTAGACCATAATTGGGCAAGGCATCTTTTATACCTGGAAGTCTTTTATAAAACTCCGCCACCTTCTCGACATCAATCTTCTTCTCCTGGAAGATAAAGAGATAGATGAGGTCAAGATTATATTTTTCGATAAGGGGGGTAATCTTTCGGCAGGCGGGTTGAGAGGAGATAACCGAATAAAGGCGGTTTGCCTGGTCAACTTCAGGTATACCGGTTAAAACTATGCCCTCTTCGGTCGAAAGGAAGTTATTTTTATCCCTTAAAAGAAGTTTTCTCACTTCGGGAGAGAACTGAACAATAATCTCACCGGGAAAGAATATCTCTTTTCCTGAGGAAAAGAGAAAGAAAAAAAGAATAAGCTCAAAGCATCTTTTCATAATCTCCTCCAAACTAAAATTATAATGGGATGAACGGAGATGTCAAGGGTTGACAGGAGTTTTGTTTTTATTTATAATTCTTCGATGGCGGAGATATCGGTTTTTATTGAAGATGAAGTTAAGCGGTCCTATCTTGATTATGCGATGTCGGTGATTGTCGGCCGGGCTTTGCCGGACATCCGGGACGGCTTGAAACCGGTTCAGAGGAGAATCCTCTATTCAATGTATGAACTTGGTCTTTTCCCGAGGAGTCCTTATAAGAAGTGTGCGACGGTTGTGGGCGATGTTCTTGGTAAGTATCACCCCCACGGAGATATGGCGGTTTATGATGCCTTGGTGCGGATGGCTCAGGATTTTTCTCTGCGGATGCCTTTGATTGATGGTCAGGGTAACTTTGGCTCAATTGATGGGGATTCACCGGCGGCTTACCGGTATACAGAGGCAAGGCTCTCTCCGATTGCGATGGAACTTTTGTCGGACCTGGACAAGGATACGGTTGATTTTCTTCCGAATTTTGACCGAAGGTTAAGAGAACCCGTAGTTTTGCCCGCTTCTTTTCCCAATCTACTGGTTCAGGGAGCGAGTGGGATTGCGGTGGGAATGGCAACGAATATTCCGCCTCATAATTTTGAAGAAGTGATTTCCGGTCTTTGTGCCTTGATTGATAATCCGCAAGTTTCAATTGCCGAATTGATGAAATATATTAAAGGGCCGGATTTCCCAACCGGAGGGATTATTGTTGGAACTGAGGGAATTAAGGAAGCATACGAGACGGGTAAGGGAAAGATTGTGATTCGGGGCCGGGTGAAGTTTGAAGAGGTGAAAGGCGGAAAGGAGAGGCTGGTGATTACGGAAATACCTTATCAGGTGAATAAGGCGAGTCTCATCGCTAAGATTGCCGAACTGGTGAAAGAGAAACGGATTGAGGGGATTTCGGACCTCCGGGATGAGTCGGATAAGGACGGGATGAGGATTGTGATTGATTTGAAAAGGGATACCGCAAAGGAGGTTGTGCTTTCCAATCTCTATAAACTTACCCCCTTGCAGGAGACCTACGGAATTATCTTTCTCGGTTTGATTGATAATAGTCCGAAGATTTTTAATCTGAAGGAATACCTTGAGGGTTTTCTTAATTTCCGGTATGAGACGTTTGTTCGAAAAACTAAGTTCCTTTTGCAGAAGGCAGAGGAGAAGGCACATATCCTTTCTGGTTTTAAGGTCTGTCTGGCTAATATTGATGCGGTGATTGCTTTGATTAAGAAGGCGAAGGATACGGATGTTGCCCGGGATGAGTTGATGAAAAGGTTTCGTCTCTCTTCCGCTCAGGCGGAAGCAATTCTTGAGATGCGCCTTGCCCGATTGACGAGATTGGAAAGGGAAAAGATTGAAGAGGAGTATCAGGGACTCCTTAAAGAGATTAACCGCCTGAAATCAATTCTCTCTTCGCGGAAGAATATCCTCGCCGAGATTAAGAAGGAACTTCTTTTGTTGAAGGAACGTTTTCCCCAGGAACGGAGAACCGAGATTATTCCGGGACCGGTGGAGGAGATAAGGCTTGAGGATTTGATTGAGGAAGAAGATACCTCAGTCATAATTACTCATAAGGGGTATATCAAGAGGATGTCGGTCTCTTCTTATCGGAAGCAAGCCCGGGGTGGGGTTGGGCGTTCGGGTCTTGAGGTGCAAGAAGAGGATTTTGTCACCGGTCTCTTTGTCGCCACGACTCATGATTACCTCCTCTTTTTTACTGATAAAGGGAAAGTTTATTACAAGAAGGTTTACGAAATTCCCGAAGGAGGATTTGCCTCCCGGGGAAGGAATCTTATCAATCTTCTGGAACTGGAAAAGGAGGAGAAGATTACTTCCTATCTTGCGGTCCGCGATTTTAAGGCTAAGGGGTATGTCTTTATGGTGACGAAGAAGGGAAGGGTGAAGAAATCTCCCCTTTCCCTCTTTGCTAATCCGAGAAAAAAGGGAATCTTAGCAATCAAACTGGATAAGGACGATGAATTGAAAGATACCTTTCTCACTTCGGGAAAGGATGAGGTCTTTTTATTTACGAAGAAGGGTAAAGGAATAAGATTTAAGGAGAGCGATGTCCGGGAGATGGGGCGGCAGGCGAGTGGGGTTCTGGGAATAAGGTTGGAGAAGGATGATTCGGTAATTGATGGAACAATCGGAAGAAAGGATGCGAAGTTATTGATTCTTACGGAGAAGGGTTATGGTAAATTGGTCCCCTATTCCTCTTTTCCCATCCGGAAACGAGGCGGGAAAGGGGTGATTGCGGGAAAGGTTTCGGAAAAGGCAGGCTTTCTCCTTCGGGCGCTGGGGGTGAAGGATGAGGATGATATAATCCTCATCACGAAGATGGGGCAGGTGATGCGAATGAAGGTTTCAGAAGTGAAGGCAGGAAGTCGACAAGCCCTCGGCGTCCGATTGATAACATTAAGGAAGGGCGATTCCTTAACCGATTGCGCCCGGGTGGCGAAGGAAGAAGAGTAAGGATTATGAATCAGGCAGACCTCTTAGGTATTTCCCTTCTCCTGTTTTTCGCTATCCTCCAGTCCTACCGGGGGAAGGATGGTTTCGGAAAGACCTTTTTGGAGATGATTGGGATTATCATCGCTTCGGCGATTGCCGTCGCCTGGTATCCGGGGCTGGCGAGAGCGGTCGGCTTATCGGAAAGTTCCACCCTTCTTATTCTCTTCTTTCTTGTTGGCTTCCTTTTCTTTCTCGCCGCCGACCTCTTAGCGACGATTGCGGACATCTCATTTGAATCCTGGGATTCGCTATTGAGTTTCTTTTTTGGTCTCGGTCTGGGCTGGGCATTTTGCCATATCCTTTTCCGGTTTTTGCTTTTAATCTATGGCAAACACTCCTCCTTCGGCTTGGCGGTGGAAAATTCCTGGGTAGCAAAAGAAATCCTTGACTTCCGAACCTTTAAGGCATTGGTCTCCCTTCTTTATCGGGCAAAACTTGGTCCCGAGATTGAAGAGTTTTAAAAAGCGCCGGTTGATTGGGGTTAAGAGATAATGACTTCTGGAAAAAGGCGCGCGCCCTTTCTTTCTCCCCTTTCTGGAGGTAAAGTGAGCCAAGAGCGGAATAGACATCTGCTTCTTCTGGGTTTTTCTCCTTTGCCTTAATAAATTCCCTCTCCGCCTTCTCTAAGTCATTGTTTTCCGCATAAAGATAGCCACAATAAAGATGGGGGAAGGGGGTGTGAGGGAAGAGATTGGCGAGTTCCAAAAACTTATTAATCCCCTCTAACCTTTTATTCCGCTTCAGATAAAGATAACCGAGGAGGGAATAGAATTCCTTCTGATTCGGGTCAATTGAGAGAGCAGAAATAACTGTCCGGACCGCTTCTGGTAATTGGTCTCTTTCGTCTAAGAGATAAACCTTGGCGATATAACTTGGCCAGTCTTCCGGGTTATTCGCAATTGAACGGTCAAAATATGCTACTGCCTTTTCCTTTTCGCCCACCTGCCTCAGACACTCCCCAAGATAATAGTTTGCCCTTTCCAGTTCCGGAAAGATGGCTAATATCTCGGATAAGAGGGGAATTGCCTTCTGATATTCCTTTCTTTCCATTAGTGCCACCGCCTGATTGTATTTGGCAATTGAACCAATCACCTTCCTCTCCACCTCCCTCGTCCCTTTATCTTCCCAATCAGGATTCCCCTCCGCCTGAGGGAAAAGGGAGAGGTCAAAATAAGGGGAATAAGGGAAGACCCGGCGCCGGGGAGCGGAAGCCTTTGCCGGAAGAACCGCATACACCCGAAAGGTATTGGTTTGATGAACCAGAGAGAAATGAACAAGACTTTCCGGAAAGAAGTGCATTAAATAGGCGACGGAATTTTTCTTAACCCGCAAATTATTCGTTAAATAACGCACCCCTTCCGAAGAGTTATCCAGTAAAAACCCCTTCTCGTAAATAACATAAGAGACCTTATAACGATTGATAAGCGAAAAGAACTCCTCCTCATCCTTAAAGAAACCACTCAGACATTCTAAGACCCGTTTCCGGGCGGACTCACTCTCATAAATCGGCTGGATGACAATCGGTCGGTCAAGATAGGTAAGAACCATTGCTGAGAGGTCAATATCCGCTAAGACCGCCTCTTCGGGTTTTGTCATTTTCTTAAACCAGGCAGATAACGACTCCCAATCAAGACCATAGGCGGTTGGTTTCGTTCGCCATTCTCGGGCGAGAGATAAATAGTAGCGAGAAAAAAGTCTCGGATAGTTAATCGCCTTATAACCCTCCCCAAGAAGTCCGAGAAGCAAGATAATCACCACCCACCTCTTTTTTGCTAATAAAAGCCCGTTCCCCCCAATCGCTAAGGAGAGGAAAAAGAAAAGAAAGACCTCAAGACGAATGACGAGAAGATAAAGAAAGGTGAAAAGAAGAAAAAAATAGGTGAGGAAAAAGAAAGGGAAATGCCTTTCACCATTGAAGGAAGAGCGGATAAGAGATAAAAAACCAATCAATCCCAAAAGAAAAGGGATAAGAAGGGCAAAGGCAAAGGAGAGAAAGCCCGGAGAAGAGAAAGGTCCCATCCAGATGGAACGCGCCGCAAAGGAAAGAAGAGAAGGGTCTTCGGGTTTCTTCCCGAAATATATAATCTTATAAAAGATAACCTCAAACACATGAGCATATTCCTGAAAATAGCCGGGAAAGAGCCGAAGGAGAAGAAAGTAAAAGGGTAGGGGAAGGAAAACGAGAAAACGGCGAAAAGATTCGGGAAGAAAGGTGATTAGCCATAACCAGAGGCAAACCAAAACCGGGAAGGAGAGGAGAAAATATTTTGTCCGGAGTGGCTCCCAAAAGATACCCGCTATTAACGGCGGAAGGAAAAATAAAGGGAAACTCCGGAAAAGTTTCTCCGACTCTTTATCAAAAAAGAAGAGGAAGAGGAGAAAGAGGACGAAAAGGGAGAAGAAGAATTGGCTCAAATGCCAGGAGATGAGACTAAGAGTGAGGGAGAGACCACTCCCAAAGAGAAATACCTTCTTCCCTCTCTGGCGCGCCAGAAAGAAGAAGTAAAGAGAAGCAAAAAGGAAAGGTAAGGCAAACTCCTCCCGAAGATAATTACCCGTCACCCGCCAGAAACTCGGCAGACCAATCGCATAAAAGAGAGAAGAAAGAAAGGCAGAAGTTTTATTCCGCCAGAAGGCGAAAGCAAAGAGAAAGAGAAAAAGGAGCGAAAGAGATGAGAAGATGCTGACGAAGTATTTGAGATAGGTAGAAAAAGGAAGCGCCGGGCAGAGTCTTTTAATGACGAGATAGGATTTGCCGATTACCCAATCCTCCGTGAGATGGATGAGGCTTCTCACCCTCAAACCTTCCGGGTGACAGACCTTCTTATCAATCACCGGGACCTTTTCCCCCTCCCCAATCATTCGGGCATAGCGGAACCGAAGCGCCGAATCAGAATAAAATAAACGGGCATCACCAAAGTAAACGATTTTGAGCCAGGAGTTAAAAAAGAGGAAAAAGGGGAGGGAGAGATAGATTAAGAAGCGCCCCATTCCGAATCTATTTACCCTTTTACCCTCTCGAGATAACGTTTGGTATCAGTGGCGATGCGAACGATATCCCCGACCTTAATAAACTGGGGAACCATTATCTCCATCCCGTTTTCTAACTTCGCCTCCTTATAGGCACTATCCGTAGAACCTTTGATTCCGGAACCGGTGGCAACAACTTTCAGGTCAACGGTTTTTGGGATGAGCGCATTAACGGGTTGCCCTTCGTAGAATTGAAACCTCAACTTCGTTCCCTCGACTAAGAAGACGGAGAAATCACCAATCATCGCCTTGGGAATGGAAAACTGTTCGTAGTCGGTCTCGCGCAGGAAGATAAAATTCTCACCATCGGAGTAGAGATAATCCATCACTTCGGAATCAAGGTGGACATCTTCTAACTTTGCCTCTGGAGAGAACCGCCTTTCGGTGAAGGTGTGGGTTTTTAGGTTCTTCAATTTGGCGTGAACCAGGCTACCAAACTTGGCGGTTCCCGCTTTCAACTCAGCGGAAATTACCTGATAAAGCTCCCCTTCCAATCTAATCACCTGACCTTCCCTTAAATCCGCAGCGAGAATCATAATTTTATTTTAGGGGAAAAATTACTTCTGTCAATTCGCCCCAAATTAGCAAGCGTTATACAAAAAAATCCGCCTGAGAGATGCCAGTTCCTGATGCTTCTCATAAGGAAAAATAATTGTTCCCTTAATCCGGTTGACTTTTCACCGTTCCGGAGTATTATTCCCTTATGGATTTTCTCTTTGGAAGAAAATATTTTAGGCGGAGGTATAATATGAAAACCTTCTTCTCTTTTCTCCCAATTCTCGCCCTCTCCCTCGGGATTACCCTTCTCAGTTGCCAAAAGAATAATCCACCTGATAAACCGAACACCCCTTCCGGTCCGAACTCAGGCTATGCTAATACCCTTTATTCCTTCTCGTCTTCAGCCCAGGACCCAAACGGAGATAGTGTGGCAATCAGATTTTCCTGGGGGGATGGGGACACATCCGACTGGAGTTCTTTTCGTCCGAGCGGTTCAACTATTTCCCTTTCCCATTCCTGGTCCGATACCGGAACCTACTTAATTACTGCTCAGGCAAAGGATAAGAAAGGAGCGAAAAGTGAGTGGTCAAGCGGTTTTGCCATTCAGATTCGGAGGAATCAATCACCCAATACTCCTTCCTCTCCTTCTGGTCCCACGAGTGGCATCATAAATATCAGTTATACTTTTACCGCTTATGCAACCGACCCGGATAGTGACAGTGTCTCAATCCGATTTGATTGGGGGGATGGGGACACTTCGGAGTGGAGTTCTTATCTTCCGAGTGGCTCCGCGGTTGCCCTCTCTCATTCCTGGTCTTCCCCGGGCACCTATTATGTGAAAGCCCAGGCAAAGGATGTTGCCGGGGCAACATCCGGATGGTCAGAGGAACACGGTATTAGAATAATTGCCACTACCTATCCATACACAATCGCCCTCACCTGGGCAAAAGACCCGCGTGATCTGGATGCACACATCTGGACACCGGAGATTCAGGGTGAAGAATATCATATCTATTTTGCCAATCAGGGTAGTTTGAATAATGTCCCTTACTGTTCCCTTGATGTTGACGACATAACAAGTTATGGTCCAGAACACATCATTTTAAGTCAAACCTTCCCCGGAACTTATACCTATGCGGTTCACCATTTCTCCGGAGATAGCACGATTACTACCTCCCGGGCGAAAGTGGAGGTATATCATCTTGGGAATCTGGTTCAAAGTTTTGAAGTGCCACGCGTCCCCAGTGGTTATCGATGGTGGTGGCATGTTTTCAATCTGGACGGAGCCACGGGAACAATAACGCCTCTTAATCAAATTGATAGCCTTCCGCCTCGGCCCTGGCTCGGGGAAAAGGAGAAAAATAGATAAGGTTTAGGAATAAACAGAAATTCCTTATATTGACAGGGGAAAAAGGGGTTTTATAATTAATCTATGTGGAAAGGAACCTTAGAGAAGATTGACAATTGGCGCTGGCGGATTCCGCGGGAATACAAAAAAGAGATGCGGGTTCCGGGAATTATCTATGTCTCCGCGGAGATGCTGGATAAGGTTCGGGAGGATATGGCACCGGAACAGGTGGCAAATGTCGCCACCTTGCCCGGCATCTTAAAATATTCTCTGGCAATGCCTGATATTCACTGGGGTTATGGTTTTGCCATTGGCGGTGTTGCCGCCTTCTCCTTAAAAGAAGGGGTCATTTCTCCCGGTGGCGTCGGCTATGATATCAACTGTGGTGTTCGTCTCCTTCGCACGAACCTAAAAAGGAGCGATATCAGTGAGAAGGTCTTAGAAGAACTCGTCCGGGCAATTTTCTATAATGTCCCCTCCGGTGTCGGCTCTACGGGTAAAATCCGGATCTCCCAGTCCGAGGTGAAAGAGGTTTTATATAAAGGGGCAAGATGGGCATTAGAAAAGGGGTTCGGAAGTGAAATGGACCTCGCCTTCACCGAGGAGAATGGCGAGATGAAAGGTGCGGACCCGGAAAAGGTTTCCCGTCGTGCCTTAGAAAGAGGCGCCCCCCAATTAGGAACCCTCGGCGCCGGTAACCACTTCTTAGAAATCCAGGAGATTGAAGAGATTTATGACCCCGAAGCGGCAAAGGTATTCAATATTGAAAAAGGGATGATTACGGTAATGATTCATACCGGCAGTCGGGGGCTTGGCTACCAAATCTGTGATGACAATGTTCGGGAATTAGGGAAAGCGGTTCAGAAATATGGGATTAGCCTTCCCGACCGGCAATTAGCCTGCGCTCCGATTGAATCGCCCGAAGGAAAGGCTTATTTTGCCGCAATGGTCTGTGCGGCAAATTATGCCTGGGCAAACCGCCAGTGTATCACCCACTGGGTGAGAGAGGCATTCTCCCAGGTCTTAAAGAAGAAGGTAGAAGAAATTGGCTTGGAACTAATCTATGATGTTGCTCACAACATCGCTAAATTTGAGGAGCATATCGTTAACGGCGAGAGGAAAACGGTCTGTGTCCACCGGAAAGGAGCAACCCGCGCCTTTCCTCCCGGACATCCCGCTTTGCCCGAAAAATATAAACCGATTGGTCAGCCGGTAATTATCCCCGGGGATATGGGGACAAACTCCTATCTCCTTTTAGGCACGCAAAAGGCATTTGCGGAGACATTCGGTTCAACCTGTCATGGTGCCGGAAGGGTCTGGTCCCGAACCAAGGCACTGGAGGAGACAAGACATAGAAATATTGCCCAGGAATTAAAGGCAAAAGGGATTTTAGTAATGGCGGCATCAAAGGAGGTTTTAAGAGAAGAAGTGCCTGATGCTTACAAAGATGTCAATTTAGTCGTTGAGGTCTGTCAGGGTGCCGGCATCTCAAAAAAGGTCTGCCGGATGCGTCCCTTAGGGGTAGTAAAGGGATAGATTATCTTAGAATTGGGATAACACAGATAAATTGAAAAGGTTCCTCTCCGATATTTTCAAAACTGTGTTCCTCTTTCGGTTCAATAAAAACAAAATCCCCTTCCTTTAACTCCCATTCTTTATCCTTACTTTTCAATTTACCCTTTCCCCGGATAATGAATATCTCATGCTCAAAGTGATGGTGATGGAGAGGAATCTTCTCCCCTTTCTTCTTAATCTCAAACAACCGGAGGGCGAAATTCTTTGCTCCGTCCTTTTCCGAAATCAACCACCTTAAACTTGCCTCCGCTCCGAGAACCGCCGGTTTTTCCTCCGGCACTTTTGAATAATGACCAATAAGCATAAGGGAGTATAGAAAAAAGAGGAGGGAAGTCAACCCCTCCTTCTATCTTTAAGCCTTTTTTAGGAGGTTTCGGCTGGCGGAAAATGTTAGTGACACTAACATTTTTTCTCACCGGTTTTTGCCTCTAAGTCCTTATCTTTCAATAACTTAGCCCCTTTTTCCTCATTTTATCCCCCTTTGCTCCCTGAGCCATATACTAAGCCTCTTATTAAGCCTCTCTTGAAACATCCTTCTAAGCCCGATTCCCTTTCTCTCTTCTTACCTCTTTTCTTCTCTTTTACCTTCCCTCCTTCTCCATCCCGGTCCTTTCGTCTTTCCCTCTTTCCCTTTTCCTCTCTCCTACAATCCCTCCTTATATTCCTTTTCCTTCCCTTTTCCCAATCTCCTCGCCAACCCCCTATTCTACCCAGAAAAAAGGTGCATCCTGATGTGGTGTAAAAGGTGAGTTTTTCCTAAAAATATGTCATCTCCACTCAAGGGAGTTGTTAAATGCTAATGTTTTGGGAAGAACTAAACTGTTACTCTGCGGTTATAATTATTCCGTGAAATTCTGTGCTATCAGTGGTTATCTTCGTGGTTAATTTTAGTCTGTGCCACCTGTGTACTCTGTGGTTAAAAGTGTAATCATTTTGATACGCAATTTTATCAAAAATGATACAAGTATCCAGCCAATGCTGAATGCGGAACTCGGAATTCAGGATAAAAAATTGTAGATTGGGCGATTAAAAACAATTACAAGGCTTTAATTTTCAACAACTTATCGCTGTGATCATTAATTAATCGCTGTAGCCAGCCCAACACTATCTGATTTTGCTGGGTCTGGCACACTTTTTGCTTCATATTTTAGCGTATGAAAGATACAATGATTGAAGAAAAAGGGGTTACCATGAAAACACGAAAATTCGAAAGCACGAAATTTTTTGAATTCTCGTGGTTCAATCTTCAATCAATTACGCTTCCCAATTCTTTAACCCTTAATTCTCAATTTTCAATTTTTAATTTTCTTTTCGGTAGTGTATGGTGTAGGTGGTTTGGATTTTTTAAATCCTTGGTTTCTCACCAACCACTAACCCCTTACCACTATCCACTGCTTTATATGGTGGCACCAACCAATGATGAGAAAAGAATAACCTATGGTGCGCAGAGTATCAAATTAAGGAGGAAAAATGAAAATAGAAATTAAAAGAAGTGGAGAACTTAAAGTTTATGAAATTATGGTTACAACAATAGTTTGCTTAGTGGCACTGAGTATTCCGAAAAGCACCATTGCTAACGAAATGAAGTATATCGGAGATGTAAAATTATACTGGGGTGGGTTCTCAGAAAACTCATTCACTCACAATGTTAGCGTTTATGTTTACCCAGATGTAAGTTACGAAAAAAAACTTACAAATGGAAGTAATGTCATTGTTGATCTGCCTGAGGGTTATTCAGAATACTGGATAACCCTTGTCAGCGGATGTTGGTTTGCAGACTGGTCAATAACCGTTTCTACCATTCGTTCTAAAAAAGTGGTTTTACTCGAAAAATGGAGATTCACAGGTTCTCGTGGCGACGCCCCTTGTCTCGGAGAAATAGGTTTAGAAGGGCTGTTTTGGAGTCAATTGCTTAAGGCTGAGATAGTTCCGATGAACCAATTTGGCCGCCACTTTAGGGAATTTTACAGTGAAGATGATAATTCTAAATGGATTAATATTAAACTTAACTGGGATTGGAACGGTAAAACAGGTTTCAGATTGCTCGTACTAGCAAGATGAAAAACAATATCTCTAAGCACGAATGTTCCAAATTCAAAGTGGTTAAAAATCTCAGTTCGTTCTTTTCTTCTCTCTCCGAGCAAGGCGTTGAGGGAAGTATTATAAAAACCAACCTTGTTTCTTTCGGCAGGGTGATGGATGTTTTGTTTAATTCTTCACTAACACCTAACATCTATCCCCTAACGAATGTTTTATTGGCGACACCGAACCTGAAAACGAGAAAAAGATGCTTCTTGGTGAGCAAAGCATCGATAAGGAGGTCAAAATGCGTAAAATAATGTTGATCAGTCTAACTATCCTGGGTGTTCTATTAGCGATACCAAATGCCATATCGCTAAACTCCGTTGATAATATGACTAGAGGTGCGATTAGTGCGAGTGTAAAACATTCATTGAACAAGCAGACTTCGGCATTCACTGGTCACACAATAACAGCTTCGCCGCGAGAAGCTCAATCTGAAAAGCTGAAGACAGCTTATACATTTGATATGTTGGACTGGTGGCAAACAGTATCTATAGACCCCCAAGATGGTCAGATGTATATTGCCGGAATTAACCCAAACGGTGATAACGGTAATTACTATACGGAATATTCAAGCATTGTCTACTATTCACCCTTCGGAGGTTATCACCTTGAACTGGACCAAGGTTCTGGTTATATCACGTATTTTGGTATCAACCTCACTGGCTACACAGGTGCCGACTCGGTAAGAATTGAGTGGACGGTTCGAGGGAAACGAAGGGGTTCCTATCAGTATATTATTGTCAACGGCCCCAGAAGTTGGGCTGATCCAAATGAAACTGATACTACCCGTTGGGTTACGTGGTATTGGACATTGCCGGCAACTGATTTCAACTGGAACTCCACGGCTAACTATATTTCAATCGGTAGTCAAGGACGGTCTACAGCCCCACTTTGTTGGAGAGAGACATTTGTTTGGATCTTCGGTGCCCGCGGGAGTGGGCAACCACCGCCTGCACCGACGCCAGTTTCTCCACCCGACGGCTCAACAGTCAATACACTAACACCCACCTTGCAAGTTCAAAGTATGTCTGGAGTTGACCAGTATCACTGGATTGTCAAGGACGCCGGCAACAATGTGGTGGTGGAGGGGACTTCAAGCGGTCCTACATGGACTGTTCCCAGTGGCTATCTTTCCTGGCAGACCTGGTATTGGTGGTCTTGTCAGGCTCATAATTCATCTGGTTGGGGTCGTTACTTTGAACCAAGTTGGAGATTCTATACCGGTACCAGTGGGCAACCACCGCCTGCACCGACGCCAGTTTCTCCACCCGACGGCTCAACAGTCAATACACTAACACCCACCTTGCAAGTTCAAAGTATGTCTGGAGTTGACCAGTATCACTGGATTGTCAAGGACGCCGGCAACAATGTGGTGGTGGAGGGGACTTCAAGCGGTCCTACATGGACTGTTCCCAGTGGCTATCTTTCCTGGCAGACCTGGTATTGGTGGTCTTGTCAGGCTCATAATTCATCTGGTTGGGGTCGTTACTTTGAACCAAGTTGGAGATTCTATACCGGTACCGGTGGTGTTGATACTCTTAGATACGACGATGGGATAGAAGAAAACGCTTGGGCATGGTACGACGCAAATAATGGTTGGGGTGGTGTTTTTACCCCTTCTTGGTATCCATGCTATTTAATAGGCGCATTGCTCCGTTTCTGGAATAGCTCGTGGCCAAATCCGGGAAGCAACAGGATAAAGATTCGGGTGGTCGACGACAATGGCTCTGGTGGTTCTCCAGGCGCGACGCTATGGGAATCCGGAATTCTTACTTGCAACCGCGGTGCTTGGAAATACTTCTCTCTTCCCAATATTCAAATAACATCAGGTAAGTTTTATATATTTTACATACAACCCGATGACTATCCCAACTGTCCTGGTTTAAGTGTAGATACTATACGCTATTATCCAAATCCCTGGTGGAAATACATAAGTGGTGCCTACAGCGTTGATTCAACTTATGACGGTGACTTTATGATTCGAGCAATCGTTTCCTCTCAGTCTGGAATTATAGAAGAACTAACGCCTTCAACCAAGTTAACCACCCCTTTTGAACTTGGTCCAGCAACTCCCAATCCTTTTTCAAAACAGACCACAATTTATTATGCGTTATCAAAAGAAACAGAAGTAAATCTTGCGATTTTTGATGCTTCAGGGCAACTCGTGCGAACTCTCGTGAATGAAAAACAGAAACAGGGAAATTACAATGTCTCTTGGAATGTGAGAGGTGTATCTCAAAAAAAACTCCCAAACGGGGTTTATTTCTATCGTCTTGAAGCAGGAGAATTCAAAGCGACTAAGAAAATGGTGAAGGCTGAATAGCAATGAAACCAAAAAGAAAAGGCAGGGAGAAGTCTCCCTGCCTTCGTTATAAATTGTGATATTGTTGGAGATTCTTCGCTTAGTTCAAAAATGACAGTCAGAGAAGAAAATATTGACAAATCAGGATGGAAGGTTAAAATGAGGTATGAAATTAAGGACTTTAATTTTGATTGCAGTTTTACTAATTTCCAATTGTGGGAGAGATAAATTACCTTTTGAGTTAAAAGAAGAACGAAGATTTCAGGCGGGATTTCCTATGGACATACATTACGATAATATTGACGAATTATTAAGAGTAAGTTGGTACAATATGGCTCTTTTTGACCAGAAAGGAAAATTCATCTGGGATTTTTACTTCCCCGACCCGAAATTAAAAAGATATGTTTCCATCACAGATTTTAACAAGGATGGCTTAAAAGAGATTTTTCTTTCCATTTCTGAAGATTTAACACGAATCCTTGAGTGTTACGGTTCTGCTAAGCCAGGAGACTTAATAAAGCGATTTTATACTGTGAAGGGAGAAGATAAGAAGAAAGATGGTAAATGGGATGGAGAGGTTATGGCTGTTGGGGGTATAGACGCAAATGATGATGGAAAGCTCGATTTATTACTTAGGTCTAACTGTGGTTTTGATTTGCAGCCAAGAGGTTTAGTAACATACGATATGAATACCGGGAAAGAAATTTGGCATTATTGGATTGGACCTCAAATTTATGATGTTATTTTAGAAGACTTAGATAATGATGAAAAGCCAGAAATAGTTATAGGAACCTACTCTCCTTACAATGGAAGTGTAGCTAATAATACAGTTGATTGGGAGAGTTATGTAATTGTATTAGATAGAAAAGGAAATCTGTTATGGAAGAAAAAGACAGGAGAATACTTTACTCAGACTTTAGTTGCCGTCTCGGATATAGATAAGGATGATAAAAAAGAAGTAATAACTGCATTATTTTCAAGAAGAGAAACAAAGGAATCAGATACACTTTTTATTTTAGAAGGCGAAACAGGGAAAAGAAAGAAATTTATCTCAACCGGAGAAACATTCTGGGGACTCTTATGTGCCGATGTAAACCGCGACGGAAAAGATGAAATACTCACAGGAAATTCGGATGGAAAACTTAGAGTCTTTAATTCTGACTTAGATGAGATTAGGTGTTTTCAAAATAATACCGGAATAGATTTAATGGGTGTCTGCGACTTAAACGGCGATGGAAGAAATGAGATTATTTCAACTACTGAAGATAATAAATTAATCATCTTTGATGAGAAATTAAAAAGGGCAGCGCAACTAAAATTAGAGAAGGGCGTTTTGCACGGGAGATTTGGGGAAAATTTCGGTATGGTTAAACCAGTCAGAGCCGGTAAGCAAAAGAAAATTTTAATACAAATTCCTAAAGTCGCAGAGAGTGAATTTGTTCTTTATAGTTTTATGCCGATTGCATTTGCTGGAGGAAAGGGTGTTTTACCGATAATTATCCCTTTGATAATTTTGATTGTCTTTCTTAGTTATCTTTATGCGAGAAAAGCAGTTATTCCTAAAATACAATTTCCAACAACAGAATTGCTGGAAAAGGCAAAAGAAGGATATATTCTTTTGAGCAAGAAAGGAAAGGTTCTGTTTGCTAATGATAGCGCGGAGGAAATTTTAGGTGCAGAAAATTTGGTGGGTGAAAAATTAAAAGAAAAATTAACCACCGCAACCAAAGAGATAATAGAAAAAGATGAAGGACAGATAATCATTAAAACCCCGGAGGGAGAAAAAATTTTAAAATTAAAAAGAATGAAAATTAAAAAAGGATTTATCTTAAGAATTGAAGATATAACCAAAGAGGAACACTTAAAAAGGATTGAAAATTGGGCACCAGTGGCACAAAAATTGGCACACGGGATAAAAAATCCTTTGTCAACAATCTTAGGGGCGGTGGAACAATTGGAAATTAAATATAATAAAGAAGAAGGAGTAAAAAGATATATTGAATTGGTTAAAGAAGAAATATTAAGACTTAAAAAGATGTCCGATGCTTTTATGAAATTTACAAAACTTTCGCCACCTATGTTTCAACCGAAAAATATTAATGAACTTATAAAAAATGTAATGACAAGATACGAAACAATTTGCACAGGAACCGGAATAAAAGTAGAATACGAATTAGATAATAATTTACCATTGATTCTAATTGATGAAGAAGGAATTGCTAATGTCTTAAATATTATAATTGAAAATGGGATTGAGGCTATGGAAAAAGGCGGCATTCTTAGGATTAAGACCGCAACAATGGAACGATTTGAAAAAGAAGCCGAAAAGATTAAAAATTATTTAAGAATTGAAGTTTCCGATACTGGCAAGGGAATACCCGAGAAATACCTAAATAAAGTCTTTGACCCCTATTTCACTTATGATAAACCATTCGGGACCGGCTTGGGTTTGACCTTAGCCAAAAGGATTGTAGAAAACCATAAAGGGTTTATTGAAATTACCAGCAAGGAAGGTGTTGGAACAACGGTATCAGTCTATCTGCCATTGAATCAAAATGTTTAATAAGTTCCGACCAAAAATCTTAGTCGTTGATGATGATATTAATTGGCGTAATATCCTGATTGATGTTCTAACATCCGAAGGTTACCAGACAATACCAGCCGGCGATGGCGAAGAGGCAATCAAAAAGGTTAGAGATAATGAGTTAAATCTGGTTTTACTGGATTTGATTCTTCCGGATATTAATGGTCTGGAAGTATTGAAAAGAATTAAAGAGGAAAAGCCTGATTTGGTGGTAATAATGATTACCGGTTTCGGAACGATTAAAGATGCGGTTTCGGCAATCAAGATTGGTGCCTATGACTTCTTCGAAAAACCGTCGGACCGGGAAAAGATACTTTTGACTATTAGAAATGCCCTGGAAAAGGAACGGATGCAAAGGGAAATCGCTTTACTTAGAGAAGAAGCACTAAAAAAATATCAGATGGTTGGTGTGTCCGAACCGATTAAAAAGATTTTCGCCTTAATTGATGACATTGCTAAAACCAATGCTACCGTATTGATAACTGGTGAGAGCGGTGTTGGTAAAGAATTGGTAGCAAGGGCAATTCATAATAAGTCCAATCGGCAAAGAGAACCATTTGTAAAAATCAACTGTGCGGCAATACCGGAAAATCTAATTGAAAGCGAACTTTTTGGCTATGAAAAGGGGGCGTTCACAGATGCCAAAACCCAGAAGAAGGGAAAACTGGAAACCGCTGATAAAGGAACTCTCCTCTTAGATGAGATTGGCGATTTAGGGCTTCCCGCTCAGGCAAAACTTTTACGGTTTTTGCAAGAAGGTGAGTTTGAACGGTTAGGTGGAAACGAAACAATAAAAGTTGGTGTAAGAATCATCACCGCAACTAATAAAAATCTTCTCAACGAGATAGAAAAAAAGCGATTTCGCGAAGACCTTTATTTTCGGCTGAACCAGATTCCGATTTATATCCCTCCTCTAAGAGAACGGGTTGAAGATATACCCTATCTGGCTGATTATTTTTTAACCAAATACTGTGAAGAATATGGGGTTCCGAAAAAAATTCTTACACCTCAGGCGTTAGATTACTTAAAAAATCAGCCCTGGAAAGGTAATATTAGAGAATTGGAAAACTTAATTATTCGGGCGGTGTTATTAGTAAGGTCAAATGAAATAAGCCCAAGGGACTTACTGACGATAACCCAAGGAACAACCGAAGGAGTTAGTGCGAAGACTTTACGGGAGGCGACCGATGAGTTTCAAAAAGAATTTATCTTAAAGAAATTAGCCGAGAATGATTGGAATAAAGCCAAGACCGCGGACGCGCTCGGTATTGCACGCCCAAACCTATATCGGAAATTGAAAGAATTGGGTATCGAGATATAAGCATTATTGAAGTTTAACTTCAATAGTTGATAGTTTTCAAGGGCTTGTGTAATCTATGATTGAGAGTGCTGAAAAACTCCTCCGATTTTGTAATTGGAAAGTTTTCCCAGAGAATAGCATAGATTCCTCTATAGGCCATTTTTCTGAGTGTTTCACAGCAGGCAACTTCTATTAAACTTGAGGTATTGACAAGCTTCAAAAATTATTAAGTTAACGATTATTAAATTCTGGGAAAACTAAATAATTACTTAATAAGATAATGAACTGCCAAAAAAATTGGCAGGAATGCCCAAAAATTGGCATCTTTTATTTTCAATAATTAATCCCCTTTTTATAAGTCTCTATTTTTCAATAACTTAGCATTTCAAGAACTTGGCACAAAATTTGCTTAAGTAAAAAAGAATTGACTATGAAGAGTTGGGTATCGGAGGATTTATGGAGGAAAATTTATTAGAAAGCCTAAAAAATGCGAGTTGGGAAGTTGCCCTTAAAACATATGGCAATGACCATTCCACACTAATTGGGTTAATCGTATCCTGGTGGGTATTATCTAAGCGAAATAGATTTGCTCTGGAGGGCGGGCCTTCGTTTGGGTATCGTAAAAGAGGTGAGGGCAGAGGTAATTGCGACGCTCTTTTACTTGAAGGAGATGAGGCTAAGGGCGTTGTAGAAGTTGAGAACTGGGATAATTACCAAAAGGTCATTAATAAAATCGGTAAATTTTTCACTCCTGAATATGAAGAATTGAAATCATTAGAATTTGGAATATTACTGGTGTATCCAATCGGACCATCAGGACGGGGTAATAATCGTAGAGTCCCAGAACCTCCGGCGGATTTGGTTGACTATGCTAAAGGATTAACTTCAAATTCGAACCATCCTTCTAAAACGCTCATACTCTTAATTCTTGAAAAGAAGTTTGAAAGGATTATGTCGGGTACTAGGAGGAGAAATCCATATTACCAATGCACTCCTCAAAAGATTGAAGGTTATTTAATTAAAGACGGTAAGATTATAAAACAAGAAACTCTCGCGCAGAGAATGCGGAATAAAAATGCCTGAAATCTCAACGATAAAAGCCAGTGATTTAGTCTTAAAGGTCTCGGAGAGTATTGACCCGGAAATCTTTAACATCTTTACCGTGTCCGAGCCGGAAAGAAGATGGGGAATTGCGGTAAAGATAAAATCCCACCTAACCCCAATCCTTACCTGAAATCGGCTTCTCCTATTGCCAAAAATAATCTCTCAGTCTATAATTTTTTATGGACTTAACGGAGAAGATAAGGCAGGCACCCGGTCAACCCGGAGTTTATATCTTTAAGGATAGTAAAGGAAAGGCAATCTATATCGGCAAGGCAAGGAATCTCCGCGAACGGCTTAAATCTTATCTCTCCCCACCCTACTCACCCCGCACCGAAATGATTAGAAAGAAGGCAAAGGATTTAGACTTTATCGTCACCGATTCGGAAGTCTCCGCTCTGGTCTTGGAAGATAATTTAATCAAAATCAATAAACCAAGGTATAATGTCCGATTGAAAGATGATAAGAAATTCCCTTATCTTAAAATCACAATTAAGGATAATTACCCAAGAATTTACCCAACCCGAAACCTGAAACCGGATGGTTCAATCCTCTTTGGTCCTTATACCTCAGCCCATTCCCTCCGAACCGCTTTGAAGGCGGTGAAGAAGGTGTTTAAGGTTAGAACCTGTCCCAAAAAGATTCCTTCTGGGGAAAGACCTTGCCTTGCTTATCAGTTGAACCTCTGTTTAGCACCCTGTCAGGGGAATATCCCGGAAGATTTTTATCGGGAAAGGGTGAATCAAGTCATCTCCTTCCTCAGCGGAAAATCCGACGAGTTAGAAAAGGAGATTGAGAAGAAGATGTGGGAGGCAGCGGAGGTGGAGAATTTTGAAAGAGCCAGAATCTTAAGAGACCAGTTATTCGCTTTGCGGGAGATTAAGAAACGTCAGACCGTGGTGAGTAAGGATAGAAAGCGAAGGGATTTCATCGGCATCGCCACCGAAGGAGAGATGGCGAGCGCGGTTATCTTTAAGGTCGCAGAGGGGAAACTGGCGGATAAAGAGGAGTATCTCTTTACGATACCGCCCGGAACCCCAAAGGAAGAGATTATTGAAACCATCCTCCGCTCTACTTACTCCCACACCTATGACCTGCCCTCGGAGATTGTCATCCCCTTCCCAATCCCTGAACCCCAAACCTTTCAGACTTTCATCTTAGAACGGAGGGGGCAGTTGATTAAAATTAAGGTGAGTAAGCGCGGCGAGAAAAGAAGACTTCTAAGATTAGCCGAAGAGAATGCGCTCATTAAATTAAAGGATTCTTTACCAAAGAAAAGAATTCCTCATCCCAATCAGGAACTGGCAAAGTATCTCAATCTTACCAAAGTTCCTCTCCGAATTGAAGGGATTGATATATCTAATATCTCGGGAAAATACGCTACGGGCTCAATCGTTGTCTTTGAGGGAAGCGAACCGAAAAAGGCAGAATACCGGAAATTCCGAATTAAAACGGTCACCGGACCGAATGACTACGCAATGATGGAAGAGGTTTTAAGAAGAAGAGCGAAAAGATTATTGGCCGAGAAGAGACCTCTGCCGGATCTGGTTCTGGTTGATGGGGGAAAAGGGCAACTGGGTGTCGCCTTAAAGGTCTATTCCGAGATTGATAAAAAGATTCCGGTCTTAGCCTTTGCTAAAAGGACCGATACCCTGTATCTTTCTGATGGGAGGGAGGTCGTCATTCCGGCTTATTCTCCGGCGTTAAAGTTATTGAAGCGGATTCGGGATTCCGCCCACCATTTTGCCATAGCCTATCATAAGAAGTTGCGCCGTTCCGCCGTTAAGAAGTCAATTTTGGATGAAATCCCCGGAATCGGGGAGAAGAGGAAAAGAGCCCTTTTGCTCTATTTTGGCAGTATTGAGGGTTTGAAGAGAGCCGGACCGGATGATATCAGTAAAGTGAAGGGAATTGGGAAGGATTTCGCCTTAAAAATCTACGAGTATCTCCACCGATAGATTAACCATACCAGAGAAGGGAGAGGATTCGGGATAGGGTTGACTTCAATTCCTTTCTCGGCACAATCAAATCAACAAATCCGTGTTCTAAGAGAAATTCTGCGGTTTGAAAGCCTTCGGGTAATTTCTCCTTTATCGTCTCGGCAATGACCCGCGGACCGGTGAAACCAAGGAGTGCCCCGGGCTCGGCAATGATAATATCGCCCAGAGAGGCAAAGGAAGCCATCACTCCGGCATAACAGGGATTGACCAGGACCGAGATATAAGGGATTTTTGCCTGATGGAGGAGGTTTAAGTGAATCGCGGTATTTGCCATCTGAACTAAAGAAAACATCCCCTCCTGCATTCGGGCACCACCCGAAGTGGCAACGATGATGAGAGGGAGTCTCTCTTCTAATGCCAGTTTTATTGAGCGGGAGACCTTTTCCCCAACTACTACTCCCATACTTCCACCCATAAAATTAAAGTCAAGGGCGCCCAGGACCACCTCTTTATTTTCAATCTTTCCTTTGGTATAGATATAAGCCTCTTTTAACCCGGATTTCTCCTCCGCCTCTTTCAACTTCTCCTGATAATTGGGGAAGAGGAGAGGGTTAGCGGAGGTGAGGTTGGGAGAGAGGTCAGTTTTATCTTCTGGGTTATCAAGGATGATGGCAAAGTATTGCTTCGCCCCAATGCGGAAGTGATAGGCACAACGGGGACAGACATAAAGGTTATTTTCAATTGTCCTTTTATAAAGGATTTCTTTACAACCATCACATTTCAACCACAACCCGTTCGGATAATCGCCCTTTTTTGGGTTCACTCTTTAATGATCTCCCCGGTGAAGATATAAATCTCGGTGTTCTTGTCTTTCCAGGCAGAAGGCGGTAAGCCGGCCTTGAGACAGGTATGATTGAGAAACTCTTCTCTCGTCCAGTTATTTTCCGTTGCCACCTGAGGCAAAAGGAGCCCGGAATAGAAACCCCTTTTAATATAAATCCCGTGTTTGCCTACGACGATCTCCTTCACATCCGAGATCCTTTTTAAGGGAGAAAGGACGGTAATTTCAATCTCAATCTCCTTCAATTCTTCGGGACGCACCGGCGGGAAACGGGGGTCTTCGGTTGCCGAGTTGATTGCCATCGTCGCCACTGCCTTATAAAGTGGCTCCACTCCCTGGATATAACCGATACAACCCCGCAACTCGCCGTGCTTCTTTAAGGTAACAAATACTCCCGTCTTCTCCACAAGTCTTTCACTCTTTGGTCTCTCGGCACTGACCTTTTCTCCTCGAAGGTATCTTTCCAGGGTAGTTCGGGCAATCCTCAACAATTCTTTTCTCTCTTCCGCGGTGAAGATGGTTCCTTTTTCCTCTCCGGTAAAAAGAAATGCCGCATACCCAACACAATAACCACCCTTTACGCCCATCACCTCATTAGAATTTGTCTGCCTTAGGAGTTTTGCCTGCTTCACCCCCAATTCTTTCAGGGTTAAAAGGAGGGCAACGACCGGGAATCCACCACAGGCCTGGGCTTTTCCCGAAAGAAGCGCCTCGTATAAACCCTGGGCATCAAGCCTCTCAATATACCCAATCGTTCTCTTATCCGTGGCAACGCATTCCTCATAGGAGTAGCCGTGATAGAGGTCGGTTGAGGCTAAAAGGAGAATCTTCTTCCCTCTGATAATTTTTGCCAGATTGAGAGCAAATTCTTTTAACTCCTCATACTTTGGGAAAAGCATCATTATCGGTAAAATCTTAAAATTCCTCAGGACAGTTTGCAAAAATGGGATTTGGACCTCTAAGGAATGTTCATAAGCGTGAGCCGAGGGTAAATCCTTTGCCTTCGGAACCCGCCTGATAACCTCTTTGGCTAACTCCTCATCAATTTCTACCTCACCCAGAGGAGTCTGCCATTTCCCTTCGCTCGAAAGGGCAAAGCCGGAAAAATTGGCGCTATGGGAAGGACCAAGAAGAACCACGGTTTCGTATTCCCGACCGATAAGGGATTTATAGGCATAAGCGGCTACTTCTCCGGAGTAATCATAGCCGGCATGAGGGACTAAGATTCCCAGAATCTCCTCTTCAACTCCGGGTGGTTTTGCCTTCGCCAAAAGAGAGGAGATTTTTTCTTTCAATTGGCTGAAATCTTCTGGATAAAACTGCCCGGCAACACAAGGCTTGCGCATCCTTCCCTCCTTTGCCGAAGCAACTAAAAGAGCAAAAATGAAGAAGAAAATCCACCCTCTTCTCCTTCTCATCCCTTTAATATCTTTGCGAGGTGCTCTTCCGCCTCTTTCAAGTTTGGTTCTAATTCCAGGGCAGAGCGATACATCTCCTGGGCTTTCTCCTTTTCATTCTTTATCTCAAAGATTAGTCCTAAGGTATAAAGGGCACGGGCATCGGGTTTAATTTTTAATGCCTCCTCCAATAACCTTTGCGCCTCGTCATAATTTTGATTTAAGAAATAGAACTGCGCCTCCTCCATTAATTCCGAAAACCTTCCTTCGGATGTCACCTTCTTCTTTCTCATTATAACTTACTCACCTTTTCCAGGTCCTCATATTTACCCAGAAGGACCAAAATATCGTTCTCAGCAATCTCATCATCTGCTCCGGGGGCAATAATCACCTCCTCCTCAAAATCGGGCACACCATTTCGGAAGATTGCCCTTTTTCGGCGGATGGCGATTACCGAAACCCGATAGTCCCGACGGAGGCGGATCTCACGTAAAGCCCGACCCCAAAAATCCTTTGGTGCTACCACCTCCATAATTGAATAATCCGGAGAGACCTCAATGATGTCAAAAATCCGGGGCGAAGTGAAAGAGTGAGCCAGGCGGAGGGCGGTATCCTTTTCCGGATTGATAATCTTCGTTGCCCCCAACTTTTCCAGAATCTTGCCGTGAACCGAACTAATCTCCTTAACGATTATCTCCTTCACCCCTAAATCTTTTAAGAGCATCGTAATTAAAATGGAGGAGGAGATATTTTGACCAACCGAGACAATGGCGCAGTCGCAATCGCCAATTCCCGCATCTTTTAGTGCCTTTTCATCAGTGGCATCCATCACTAAGGCACTGGTAGCGATTTCGGAGAATTCGTTCACCCTTTCCTCGTTTTGGTCCACGACGATTACTTCAAAACCCTTTTCAATTAATGCCCGGGCAATCTGGGAACCAAACCTTCCCAGCCCGATAACCACAAAACTTTTTGGCATAAAAAAGGGTAAGGAAAAAGGGAATAAAGTCAAGGGGGCTATTGTTCTCCGTTTTAACCGGAAAATCTATGAAGTTCTTCCGAGATAGACGCCATCTCCGGAAAGATTGAAAGGCACTTGACTTATCATCAAAATTGGCTATTATCTCTTATGTTTGCCACTATCCTTTTCCTTTTAAGTAGCGCGGGTTTTGAGTGGATAACTTTACCCGGTAATGCTCGAGAAGCGGCTCTGGCTTATTCCGCTTTACCATCTTTCTTCTTTCCGACTTTTGTCTCCAATCCCGCCGGACTCTCCGGGGATCTTTTTAACCTCAATTATACCAATTACCTCACGGGTATCCAATACGGCTCAATCTCCGGCATCTTTGGTGGCTATGGTGCCAGCCTCTCTTATTTCACAAGCGGGGAAATGAAGCGGATGTCGGAAGATGGAGAAAGCCTTGGCTCTTTCTCTTTCTCTTCCCTTTTCCTGACCCTTTCTTGCCGTAAGAGATTTACCCCGCTTCTTTCTTTTGGGGGAAATTTGAAAATTCTATATGCCGGTTGCGATACCTTCCGCACCGCCGGAATCGGTTTTGACCTTGGGAATATCATTTCTTTAACCCGAGCCCGATTTGGTCTTCTTTTAAGAAATCTCGGCTTTGCCCTGGGTAAATTTTATCAGGAGAAGGATAAATTCCCATTAACAATTCGCTTAGATGCCGGTTATCTCCTGTTTAATAATCTGGAGGCAAATCTCGGTTTAGAAAAGTTTACCTCTTATCCCGTAACCTTCAATTTTGGTTTAGAAGGGAATATCAAAAATCTCCTCTTCCTTAGAGGGAGTTATTCCTCCCTAAAGAGCGACTCAAAGGTCTCGGGAGGTGATATCCTTGCTAATTTTGCCTTTGGTCTCTCAATTCAAAAATCTCCATTACGTCTCGACTACTCCTTTTCACCTTTTGCCAGTTTGGGCAACACCCACTCCTTCTCCCTCACCTTTTACCGATAAATCTCTCGGGAAGATGAAGAAGACCTTTATCAAAGACTTAAAGAAGGGAACCGAGATTGAAGATATCTTTTTCCTTTTAAGCCGACACCAGAAGAAGACAAAAGAAAATAAGCCCTTTCTTCTTTGCCAACTCCAGGATAAGACCGGAATTATCATCGGCAGGTTATTTGAAGGGGTGGAACAATATGCCGAGATTAAAGAGAAGAGTTTCGTCTTAGTTAGAGGAAGGGTTGATGAATACCGTGAGGAATTGGGGATTGTCATAAACGAACTGAAACCAATAGGGGAAGAAGAAATCACCCGAGAGGATTTTATCCGAAGGAGCGAAAAGGACTTAGATGAGATGTTAAACGAAATCAGAAGGTTTATTGACCAGATTGATGAACCTTTCTGTCGTCAGTTATTGGTCTCATTCTTTTCTGATACCGATTTTCTTAAGAGATTTAAGTTTGCGCCAGCGGCAAAGAGGGCGCATCAGGCTTATCTGGGTGGGCTCTTGGAGCATACCCTCTATTTAATAAAGATTTGCGCCTCCGCCAAAGAAATCTACCCTTCGGACTTTGACTTTCCCCTTCTCTTCACCGCTTGTATCCTCCACGATATCGGAAAGATTAGAGAATACGAATACGATGTTAGCATTGACTTCTCAACTCCGGGAAAATTAATCGGCCATATTGTATTGGGCTACGAGATGGTTAAAGAGAAGATAGAAGAGATAAAAGATTTTCCAGAAAACTTAAAGAATAAACTCCTCCATCTTATTCTCTCTTCCCACGGCGAGAAAGAATACGGCTCACCGGTTGTCCCAAAGATTCCGGAGGGAATCTTTTTGCACTATATTGATAACTTAGATTCTAAGATGGCGATGGTGCGAGAACTAAAAGAAAGGACGAAAGAAGAGGGTAAAGAGTGGAGCGAATATCATAAACTCTTAGAGACCGAAATCTATTTTGGTTAGAGACGTCCCCTTTGAGCGATTCCTCAAACTGAGCGAAAGATTTGGCTTCCCAATTAACGAAACCGCCGAGGAGAAGTTTAAACTCTACCACTCCTTACTCTTAGAATGGGGGAAGAAGATAAATCTCTATTCCCAAAATGACCGAAACCGGCTTCTCTCCTACCATTTCTTAGATTCCCTTCTCGCCCTAAAATTCTTACCCGAAACCGGTGATTTAGCGGACATCGGCTCTGGCGCCGGTTTTCCGGGGATTCCCATTAAGATTATGAGACCAAACTTAAACCTCTTTCTATTTGAAACGAGAAAGAAGAAGGCGATTTTTCTCTCTTATGTGATAAAATCCCTTTCTCTTCCGGAATCAACGGTGATTGATAAAAGGGTTGAGGATTGGGAAGGGAAAAGATTTGACATCTTCACCATCCGGCTTTTAGGCAAGATAAAGGAGGTGATTCCCTTAATCGCCCACTTGCGAAAAGAAAAAAGTCTGGTTATTTTCTACAAAGGGCGAGAATGGGAAAGAGAGATAGAAGAAGCAGAAGGGGTCTTAAAGAAATTTAACCTCACCTTTACTGGACTCCACACCTTCCACCTCTCCCACCTCAAACTGACAAGAAAGATTCTCCTCTTCCAGTAACTTTATTAAACCCTCCCTGTTATAAAAATTTATGATTTATCTAAAGGAATCGACCTTTTTCTTAGCTATAAACTGTTTGGGTTTAGAGGATAATAAACCTTTCACTTTATCGGCTCAACCCCTGCCAAAACTGTTTTTACAATCATCGGCTTTGGACAATCAGTTTCTGGGTGAATTCTCCATTTTTCCTTTTAATCCTCAGAAAGTATACCCCTGATTTTATCCCTCGGGGGAAAACCTTTTTCTTTCCGGTAAGGTTAGCAGTTAATTTCCCGGTGACATCGTAAAGTCTCACTTCTTCTCCTTCGGAAAGGTTAATAAAATCATCAGAAATGGTTGGATAGGTCTTTAATTTTACCGGTTTAGAAGAGAAATACTCTTTTATTCCAATCACATCCCGAATTACAGAAACCGTGGATTCCGGAGGATAGTCTTGTTGGTAATACACATTAGCCACATATATCCGATTTTCAATCGGATTGTGGGCGAAATGATAAGGCATTCTCCCGACTGGAATGGTGGTGATAACCTGATTTGATGCCCCATCAATTACTGTCACATCGTTGCCAAAATTGTTGGCACAATAGATTTTATTGTTTATCGGATTATAGATTAGATTAGACGGAGCAAGTCCGGCTGGAACATTGGTGATGAGGCGATTGGTTGCACCGTCAATCACTGCCACACCATTATCATGAGCGCAATAGACTTTATTATTCAATGGATTATAACAAAGCCCTTCTGGGTATCTACCACCAACATTAACTGTAGCAATGACCGAATCAGACTCACAATCAATAATAGAAACGGTCGTCTCATTCCAATTACCGGTATAGACCTTATTATCTCTTGGATTATAGACCAAACGCCAGGGACCATCCCCAACCCGGATGGTTTTAATCGCACTGTCTCTTTCCGCATCAATGACCGTTATGTCATCCGAACCAAAGTTTGAGCAGTAAATTTTATTATTAGGAGTATAACATAAACCGTTAGGCCATCCTCCGGTTCTAATGGTTTTAATCACACTATCCCTTTCACCACAGATGACGGAGATAGTATCATCTTCCTCATTGGTTGCATATATCTTATTATTTATCGGGTTATAGAGTAGCGCCTCGCCCCCTTCCCCTTTCTGGATAGTAGTAATTATTTGGTTTGTCGTTCCGTCAATAACTGCAAGATGATTTCTTCTTCCATACCCGACATATGTGGTGTATATTTTGTTATTATTTGAGTTGTAACAGAGACGACCTGGTAGATACCTAACCGGAATACTATCAATAACCTCGTTCGTCGCTCCATCAATAACCGAAATATTATGAGAAAGAACATTTACACAATAAACCTTGTGATTTGTCGGATTATAAACCAGGTCCGCCGGTTTCTTTCCGACAACGATTGTTGTCTCAAGCCATTGGGCAAAGGAGAGGGAGGAGAGGAGGGGGAGAAAATACTTGATTATTCTCATCTTCCCTCCTCTCCTTCTATTCTCACCAATTCAGGACCTGATAGAGAGAAAAGCGGATAGGTGTGCGATAACGATTTCCCTGGTCGTCCTTATATACAGCCTGGTGATAACCTATTTCCCGCCATTTCCCTAAAGAGTCAGGAGGGGTCTGGTGGTAAACCACAATTCCAACCGAGCATTTGCCAGCCCATGCCGGTTGCCATTTCTCCCTATCCATTAAAATTTGTGGCTCGGGATAAGGAGGAATATATCTCTTCGCTATGCCTCTAACGTAAGTGCTTTCTGGAACATAACCTTGGGGTGCATAGGGTGATGTCCAGGAGTAAAGATGAGTCGTCTTCCCAACAGGAAGAGGGTGTTGATCTGGGGTCCCTGTCGCTCGGATGGTATCAATAAAGGAGCCAAAATCCCAATCCAATGGGACTGGGAGGAGATATCCTTCTGGAAACTTTGCTTTCAATTCATCAAGCGAGATAGGGGTAAATCCCTCAGGGATTTGGAAATCAGGAAGGTAAGAGGAGGGTATCGCAAGGATTTGAGGTTCCGGGTCTGTCTTGATAAGCATACCGCCTGTCAATATAACAATATAAACTGATTTTTTAGTTTTTCCGGTCTTCTCTTAACCGAAATTTCCTCCAGATCGGAATCTATCTTTTAACTCCTGCTTCTTCCCCTTATTCCAGGCGGAAACCCGAGAGAAATAACCGGTCACTCGGGTGGCATGGTCAATGTTAAGAGAAGAACAATAGGGGCATCTCTCTTTTAATCCCCGGGAAGTTCGGAAGCAATCGTTGCAGGTGGTGAATTCCGGGGAAAAGGCAATCTGGGCGTTTCTTGTCTCCGCAAAGGTCTTCTTCACAAAACGGGCGATTGATTCCTTTGGTGGTCTTGCCTCCCCAAGCCAGATATGGGTCAAAGCCCCAGCCTCAATCATATCGTGAAACTTTCCCTCTTTATATACCCGCTCCATTGGTGGAATCGGCTCTTTGATATTGAGATAAGTTGAGTTAGTATAATAAACACTTCCGGAACTTAAATCTCCCTTTACTACTCCCTTTGCTTCTTTCGGAAATTCTTCTAAATCTAATCGGGCAAGGCGATAGGCGGTTGATTCTGCTGGTGTCTGTTCCAGGACAAAGTTCATCCCATATTCTTTCGCATACCGTTTTGCCTCAGAGTTTAAGAAGGCAATTACCTTTAATCCAAACTTGAAGGCATTCTCATCCTCATGGAGCTCCTTACCTAAATGGTGTTGGACCATCTCGTTGAGACCGAGCATCCCGATTAGATAAGTGACCCGCCTCATCCGGAGATAAGGCTCGCCATCCCGCTCCATTGCTAATAAAGCCAAGGGACCTTCCTCTTTCAGGGCGAGGAGTTTTTCAATAAAAGCCTTTTTGGCAAGATGTGCCTTAATTGCCAGAGAGAGGAGCCGGGATAACTCCTGAAATAACTTCTCATCCGAATGCCGCGCTAAAAAACTGACTCGCGGAAGATTTAAGGTTACATTTTGTAAGGCGCAATAACGCATCTTCCAGGGAGTTTTTGCTTCTGCCAGATCTCGTTCGGTCAACTTAAATGAAAGCCGACAGCATTCCGAAACCCGAGCGGTATTTCCCCGGTCAAAGACAAAATAGGTATTACCCATTAAAGAGGCGCATTCGGAGATGTGAAGGAGGAACTCTTCGCTTTGCTCTTCGGAAAAGAAATTGTTTGTGATATGAACTAAAGGCTTCGGAAAGAAGAAAGGTCTTTTTGTCCCATCGCCTTCCATATAGACATCAAAGATTGCCCAGAGAAATCTCTTTGCCCAATCGGAATACTCCTTATATTTCTTTCCGGTATACTCTCCGCCGGGACCAATTGCTTCAGTATTGGCAAAATGTTTTGGCACCTCCCAGTAGAGATTTAAGTCGGAAAAGATTGCTTGTCCACCACGGGCGACATTCTGTTGGGAGTATTCGAAGATTAACATCTGCGCCAACTGGTGGAGTTCCTTATCCGACATCCCAACCAGAAATGGGGCGAAGAAGATATTGACCGCATCCCAGCCAATCGCTCCAGCAAAATGCCCCTGGAGGGCACAGGAGAACTTTACCATATGGGCCAAAAGGGTCTCCGGATGCCGCGCCGGGCGGGCAATGGATAAGGCACCCGGCAGGGAAAGACCAAACTTCTTCACAAACTCAATTGATTGACCGGAACAATATGGACGATTGATAAAACCCAGGTCGTGAAGATGGATTTCGCCTTTAATGTGAGCCTCCGCCACATCCCGGGGAAAGACACACTCCAAGGCAAACTGTTTATTTATCGCCTCCGCTAATGTTAAGTTTATCGCCTCCGGAGAATGGGGGGTATTGGCATTCTCATTATTTCTTTCCGTCATTATCCTTTCCACATCATAAAGCGGTAAACCGAGTCGGGCATGCCGTCGCCTGACATCTAAGAGTCCCCTTTCAATCAACTTCGCATTCACCAGTTCCCGGATTAAAGAGGTGGTTAGTGGTTTCACATTAGAGATGAGGATTGTTTCTTCAACCTCCCGGGCAATCTTTTCCGCCAGTTCTTCACCCAATTCGGTTTCCCGAACTAAGGCAGAAACAATCCTCTTTCGGTCCCAGGACCTAATCTCCTCATCCGAGGTCTGAACGAATAGGGCGACATCGGTTGCTTCTCGAGCTAATGCCCTTTTTTGCCTTAAAATCCGACGTTTCTCCCGATATAAGATATAAGCCTTGGCGGTTTTGGCGTGCCCCTCTTCAATTAGAACCTTTTCCACCGCATCCTGAATCTCTTCCACTTCGGGGACACAATAACCCTTTTTCCCATAGAGGTATTGAATGACCTTCCGAGTCAATTCCTCGGCGAGTTGATAGTCCTTGCCACCAACCGCTTTTGCCGCCTTAAAGATAGCGTTGGTAATCTTTTCCGGATTGAATTCCTCAATCTTCTTATTCCGCTTCCGGACATAACGGAAGTAGGGATAAACTGGGGCGGTGGTTAAAATCTCTGGTCCGGCAAATTTTCCGATGGGCGCATCATTCTTTTCCATCTTCCCCTCCCTTTCTTTTCATCTCTTTTATTCTTTGCAACTCTTCCTGGAATTGCTTGATATTCTCAAACTTTTTATAGACCGAGGCGAAACGGACATAAGCGACCTCATCCAATTTCAAGAGGCGCTTGAGAACCATTTCGCCCAATTCCTTTGATTCAATCTCTAAACGATACTCATCCGCCAATTCCTTCTCAATGGAATTGACCAACTCTTCAACCATCTCCCGGGAGATTGGTCTTTTCCGACAAGCCAAAAGAATCCCGGAAATTAGTTTGTCCCTCTCATAAACCTCTCTCCGACCGTCACTCTTTATCACCATAATCGGAACCCTTTCAATATACTCAAAGGTCGTAAAACGCTGTCCACAGAAACTACACTCCCGACGTCGCCGAATGGCACTTCCCTCTAAGACAAGCCGGGAATCACAGACCCGGTCCGCATCCTTCCCACAATTCGGACATCTCATTTTTTCCCTCAATATATTGTGTTATTTATTATTATAACACAAAATATTGTAAAGTCAATCTCTTTTAAGTTCCTTGGGGACCTCGTATAACGACCAGATTCCCTTCTTTGCCAGTAAATGCCACCGCTCAATTATCACTAAATCGGAGAGCCTCGGCTCCCCTGCAACCAGAAAGTAGTCGTAATTCTCGTAACCTTCGGGAAAGACCGAATGCCAGGTCTCCCACTCGTCAATCCGGGGTAGTGGATAATCGTCCCGATAAATTATTGGAGAGTAACGAATATAACCAAAGGTAAAACCAACCAACCCCTTCTTCCAGATGGCGTAATAAGCCGGAAAGTGTAAGAAGCAATCATAACCGAAAAGGTCTGCTTTCGGCCTTTTCTGATAAATTAATCCCGCCAGTTTTCTCCCTTCCGGCAACTGCCCCAGGAGTTCTTTCACCGGTTTTGCCTCCCGATTGAAAAGTGCTATCCGCAACCCAATGTCAAGACCAACAAAGGAGATAATAAAGGAGAGAAGGTAAGGGAGAAATCGAGGGGAAAAATCTTTCCAATTGAGTGCCAGATACGCAATGACCAATAAGAAAAGGAGACAGGCAAATCTTTCGTTTAAGAAGACCGCTTCGGTATACATCCCCGGAAAGAAGGCATAGAAAAGGAAGGCAGAGAACGAAAAGATTAAAAGAGAACGATAAGAGAAAGTAGAAAAGAGAAAGGAGAATCCCTTCTTATAAATCAGATACCCAGTAGTGAAAAGGGAAAGAAGAAAGATAATCTTCAAGATGAAGATATAACTCTCATCGGTCTTCACTCCGACCCGACGGAAAAATTCCCAGAGATTAGAGTAAAGGGCAGAGGGTGAAATATACTCCCGAAACTGCATCTCTAATTCACTCCCTTCCCCCCGAAATTGACTTATCTGCCAGGGAAGAAAGGTAATGAAAAAAACTGAAATTAGGGGCAGAAGAAGGGGAACCTTCTTTTTCGCAGGAATGAAAAGAAAGAGAAGGAAAAAGGTAAAAAAGGCAAAGAGATAAAATAGGGAATGCGCCAAAAAGAGAAGAAAAAAGAGAAAGGCAGAGAGGAAGAGATATTTTATCCTTCTCTCTCCTTTCAAGTATCTCACCTCATAACCGATTAAAAATAAGATAAGCGCGGTTCCTAAGTTTATCCCCATAAAACCCCAGAAGAGGTTATAATTATAAGAGAGGAGAAATCCCAAAAGACTGAAATATTCATTCGCCCCGATGCTTTTTAAGAAGAAGAGAAGCGAGAGGGGAATAAGAAGGAGAGAAAGAGTGACATAGATTTTATTGCTTATCTCCAAAGGGAAAAGGAAACTAAATAAATAGGTGAAGAAGAGATGGAGGGTATTATGCATCGGAAAGAGACGGAGGGAATAAATCGCCTGATAGGAAGAATAATGCCTTAAAACATAAGCGAAATTTAAGTGCTGGGGCAGGTCAACAAAAGGGAGGAAAGGGAATAACCAGACCGGTAGAATAAAGATGATGGAAAAAACGAGAAAGAGTAGATAAAAATTCTTTCTATTCATTCCGCTTCCTTCTGATTAAAAAGGCAAGGGAGAATAAAATAGTAAAAAGGGAGAGGTAGTTTGCTCCATAAGTGGCAATACCCCGGGAAATAATCTTCACCTGATGAGTGCCCCGAGTAATGGGAAAGGCAAGGAAGTGGTCTTTGGTCTCAAAAACCCTCACCTCCTTGCCATCAACTAAGACTTTAATCTCCGGATAGAAACTGCAGGAAGCGCGTAAAAAACAGTCCTTAGAAAGGAAAACCTCAGCCGAAATGGCACCATGCTCAATCTTCGGGGGTGCAAAGGTGAGAACCGGTTCCTCACCCGGAAACTCTTCCTCCCCCTGGCCTTCCAAAATCGGAATGAAGGAGAGAGAACCTTTCTCGTGGTCAATCTCAACCTCATCTAATAAACTCGCCCAATCTTCGGCAATGAAAAATGACTTCTCCGGGATTATTCGCTCTCGGGGTAAGGGCTTTAATTTATTGGCACAGAGGAAGAAAGAGGAGTAAGGATATTTTCCAATCGCTAAGGGCGGTTTCCGCTCCGCAAGGATAAATCGGTCATCCCAGAGTAGCCCTTCCTTTAAAAGGACAATGGTCTGTTCCGGCCCGCCACCAATCAGAGTCGGCAGAGTAATAATATGACTAATTCCAGCCAGACGAATAATCTTTAACGAACGTTCGGAAAGTCTCCGGGTTTGGGAATCCCCAAGGTCCGAAGCCAGAAAATTTATCCACGGATAAAGATAAAGCATATTCTTTGGGGCAAACTGATGATACGGCGGACCATAAACATTAGCCAGACCAGCAAAGATAAAACCCTGGGCAGGATAGCGACACACCCGCTTGAAGATATCAATCCCCTCTGTCGGGATATCAATGTCCGCTAACTTTTCCACCTTCTCCCTTTTCAATAATTCGTAGATCTCCTCCCTTAGTCCCAAGAGTTCCTTCTTATCCGAATAAAGGGAGGGAAAAAGTCGAGGCAGGCAGTCAATAAGGACGAGGGAAAAGAGGAAGAAAAAGGTTTGTTTCTCCCGAACGGAAAATTTGAGAAGTTTTTCCTCCAAAAAGGAAAGACCGGAAAGGACCATTATTCCCGAGAAGAAGGTGAAAAAGAAAAGGAATCGCTGGGGAGGCAGACCCGCAGTCAATAGCCCTTCGCCTTTTCTTAAAAGGGCAGGCAGAAAGGTCAAGACCAAAGAGAGGAGAAGGGAAATCGCTATCCCATCCTTAAATAGTCTCCTCTCTTTCCCCCGGGAAATAAAGGCGAGGACCAGAAGGAAGATAACGGAGAGACCCAGATAGGCACCAGTATAACCACCAATCTCCGAACGAAAACCAAGAAGGACAATCGGATTCGGCGAAGGCAATTTCTGGTAGTTTTGGGGAAAACTATAAGAGGAGAATTTCAAAAGAAAAGGGAGAAGGAAAAAAGAAGATTGGAGAAAGGCAAAGAGAAGACCGAAAAAAATGAACAGGAAAACTCCGGAAGAAAATTGGCGCCGAAAGAGGAAATAGACAAAAAGGAAAAGAAAAGACCAGAGGGCATAGATAAAATGGGAGATAATAAGCGCGAAGAGAGAAAGACTAAAGAGAAGGGAGGAGCGGAAATTCGGCTTTGCGAAAAGGTTTTCTAAGGCAAGGAAAGATAAAGGGAGAAAAAGGAAGCAAAGGCTTAAAGGATAGGTAGCAATCCCACCCACATACATCATCCGCCAAGGGATTAGGAGATAGACACAACTACCGAAGAACGAATGGTAAAGGGAATGACCTGTTCGCTTTAAGAAGAGAAAGAAGGTAAAGCCGGAAAGGATATTGATGAAAAAGAGGACCAACTTTGTTGCCCAAAAGATACCCAGGAAAGTGGCAAAGAGACCGGTAAGAAAAGGGAAGAGGGGACTATAAAATCGCAATGCGGGATAACCAGAATAGAAGAAGAAAGAGAAGAAGGGGAATTCCCCTTCTTTGAGCCAATCGGAAACGATTTTTGTCCGCACCAGATGGGGCCAGGTATCACCCGCAGTTGGATAACCCGGATAGATAAAAGCAATGGAAGAGAGAAAGGCAATTAAAAAGAGAAGAACCTTAATCTTTATTTCTTCGGAGAGACCTTCTCCCCCCTTAATTTTTCTTCTCATCAGGAGAAACTACGAAACAGATAACGGAAATCATTTCAGCACAATCAGTTTCCAATTTTGGGAGAAGTTCTTGGTAAGAATCCGGACCAGATAAATTCCTGGCCGGAGATTTCTTTTCAGCCGGATAGTTTCGTTCCGACCAGAAAGAGAAGCAATTTCCTGACCATTCACCGAGTAGATTTTTAAGGCGAACTCACCAGGAAGAGAGAATTTAATTTCTCCGGATAAGGGATTTTGGATTTTAACCTTCGGTTCCCCTGCTTCCGCCAGGAAAGGTTCCTCACTCACTCCGGTCAATGGACTAACGGAAGCATAGATATTCCAGTAATTGCGTCGGTCTGATGCCCAGGCAACCCAGATATTCCCGCCTCCATCCGAAGTAATAACCGGATTATAATCGTTTGCTGGGTCACAAGTTACCGGTTGGGGCAAAGACCAGCCCTCTCGGTAATAAGAAACATAGATATCCCATTGTCCATTCTGATTTGATTGCCAGCAAGCCCAGACAGTGCCATCCGGAGCCGGAGTAATATCTGCCAGGATCTCATCCGAAGGAAGAGCGGTCAGAGGTTGGGGTGGTAACCAACTCTGCCCATCATAATAAGAGTAATAGACATCCGCCTGATTATTCTGCCATTTATGCCAGATAACCCAGACCCGCCCCCGGGCATCCGTTATTGCCCGCGGCGAGTAGTTATTACCGGATGTGTCAAGATTAAAAATTGGTTGCCAAACACTCTCCCGACATCTCCCTTGAATCCACCAACGCCCAGAAGATGAAGATGTCCAGAAGACCCAAATCCGGTTCTCATTATCCACGGTAATGGTCGGGTCAATCTGGTCCAGAGAGTCAGCAACAAGGGGCACCGGATTTGACCAGGAAGAGCCATTAGCCTCATAGGATACCCAGATGTCCCCATTACCCGCTCGCCAGGATTTGAAGGCACACCAAAGAGTGTCCCCAAAACCCAAAACTAAATCGGGCTGGATATCGTGATAGCCAGCCAGTGTTCCCACCCGGCGGACGTTTGACCACCTTCCTTGATAATAATAACAACTGAATAATTGGAAATGCTCATAACTGGGATAGTCACGAAAACTCTGCCAGACGACCCAGAATCTTCCGGTCGCATCCGTAGCAACCGCGGAGAAGAAATCATAATACTCGTGCCAGGCGATTGACTCCGGAGACGTAAAACGAGTGCCATCAAAAGAGGAGATGTAGTTATCGGAACGGACATTCCGCCCCGAATCAAAGACAATTCGAATCCTTCCCTCGGAATAACCAATCGCCGGATTACCATTCACGAAGTTTACGGTATCAACCGGATATTCGGTCCAATCAATGATTGGAACCTTATGGTAAACAACCGGTGGTATCGGAAGGACCTGAGGAATTGCCCGGTTCACCTTTAAGGTTGGGTCACCTAAGATCCCTGTGCCGCGAAAGGAAGTATAGACACTCCGGTGCCATTTGAGGAAAGCATCGCCAAAACAGGAATCATGGGCAAGAGCCTGATAGAATGGGGAGAGGGAATTGATGCCATACATCAACTGGGTGGAAGCGATAACAACCAATCCTTCTCCCCCAAAAAGATACCAATTACCTAAATTGTCTCTCTCTAAATACCGCCCACACATACAGGCATTAAGAAAATAGAAGCAGGCGTGCGGAGAAAGGGCAGGAATCTCAAAGTTGAAGACCGAACCGCCCCCCGGAACATCCCCGGCTAAAAAGAAGGTATGTGCCCACGGAGAAGAATGAGCAACAAGATGGACAAATTCATAACCAATCCGCAGTTGAGATTTATAATGGTAGGCAGTTGTGGTATTAGCATCATTAAAGATTACAACATCCGAATAGAGATTGCTCATCCCGTGGTCGTTCGGATACCAAGTGACCTCATTATAAACTAAACCCCGGTGGGGAATGGAGAGTTGACCGGTTCGGTAGAGGTGATTGCGGCGAAGATATTCTTTCACCAATCTCACTTCACCATCATAGGTAAGAGAAGAGGGATGAATCCTTCCTACCCAGATGTCTGGTTGGGTGCTACCAGTATGGGAATCAAACTTTCCATCACCATCATTATCGGAAAAGAGACCGGTAAGGTCAGAGAAGAAAAGGTCAATCGGATAATCCTCGCCCGATTCCGAATCCTCCCACCAGGCAACCGGGAGATTACCAATCATTACTGTGCCGACCAAACCTGAATCCTGGTGGGCTTGAAGTGTTTGCCGGAGATTTTGTGCTCGGCCCCCAATTATCCCAATTAACTTTGTGCCATAGCCCGCATTATTGAGGTCGGAAAGATAGGTTTGTAATTCGGGCTCTATCTCCGAATATAACTCCGCATTAACAAAGATTAAAACCAAACGGTCAAGAGAAGGTGTACGGGAAATAAGTTCTTCTTTATAAGGTTGAGATGATAAAGTAAAGGCTTCAAAATGAGAAGGTAGTCTACCCTCTGGGTCATAATAAGGTATCGGTCGCAAACTAAAAATTAAAGAAAGAAGGCAAATCACCATTTTCTCCTCCAAAATTTTATCTCATAAGATTAGTATATTCCCATTTTCTCTAAAAATCAAGATGGGAAAACTTGACGAGCGAAGATATTTCCCTTATTCTTTCGGAGTGAAAATGTTTTTGGGAGAGGTGTCCGAGTGGTCGAAGGAGCACGACTGGAAATCGTGTGCACACCCAAAAGGTGTGCCGTGGGTTCGAATCCCACCCTCTCCGCTTGGAGCCCAAATTCCTTTATTCCCTTCACGGCTCACGATTAAAGGTAATGATTGGGGCGAAGAGATTGAATAAATTACCACCATATCCCTTTAAGGTTCTTCAGGACCTAAAAAAGGAATATAAAGGAAGTCCGCTTCTGGATTTTGGTGAAGGGAATCCCGACTTAATGCCCCCAAAGGAGATTATCGATTGCCTAAAAAAATCCCTCCTCAAACCGGAAAGCCATCGTTATCCGAATTACGAAGGGCTTGCCTCTTGCCGGGAGGCAGTGGCGAAATGGTATCAGAGAAGGTTCGGCGTTCTTCTGAATCCTGAGAAAGAGGTGGCGATGTTAATCGGTTCTAAGGAGGGTATCGCTCATCTCTTCTGGGCAGTCTCTGGTCCGGGTGATACGGTGGCAATTTGTGACCCATGCTTTCCAATATACAGGAACTGCCCGCTTTTAAGTGGCGCCCGATTAAAAATCCTCCCTTTGCGGGAAGAGAATGGTTTTCTTCCGGAGATTACGCGCCTAAAAAATAGCAAGATAAAACTCCTCTGCCTTAATTATCCAAATAATCCAACCGGCGCGGTAGCGGAAAAGGATTTTTTCCAGGAGGTAATCTCTCTGGCGCAAAAACAGGGTTTCCTCGTCTTTAATGATAATGTCTATTCGGAAATCTATTTTCACACTCCGCCACCTTCTATCCTGCAAATTCCGGGAAGTAAAGAGGTGGCGATTGAGTTTCACTCCCTTTCCAAAACCTTCAATCTCCCGGGCTGGCGGATTGGGTTTGTTGTTGGTAATGAGGAAATAATTTCCGCCCTCTTACGAATTAAACAAAATATTGATACCGGTCCTTTCAATGCGATTCAAGAGGCAGCGATCTGTGCCCTGAATCGGACCGAGTTTTATGGGGAAAGGATGAGGAAGGTTTATCTCCGACGGCGCAATCTCTTTATTTCCGGACTCACATCTTGCGGCTGGGAGGTGAATCCACCCAAAGCCACCTTTTATCTCTGGATAAAGGTGCCGGATAAATCTCCTTCCTTATCCTTTTCTATCGGACTCCTCAAAAGATTCGGCATCCTTTGTGCCCCGGGGGTTGCTTTCGGTAAATACGGGGAAGGGTATCTCCGCTTTTCCCTCACGGTGAAGGAAAAGGAGATAAGGGAAGCAGTCCGAAGGTTACGTGCCCAATGGTCGTCTTAAAATTCGGCGGCGACACCTTATCCTCCACGGAGAAGATTAAAAAGGTTGCGAAGTATATTGCGAAAAGGAGAAGGAAAGGAGAAAAGCTCTGCGTGGTCGTTTCGGCAATGGGCGAAACGACTGACCGGCTCCTTGCCCGGGCGCACTCCTTAAATCCTTCCCCGCCCAAACGGGAGTTAGATATGCTTGTCACTACCGGAGAAAGAATAAGCGCCTCTCTTTTAGCCATCGCCCTCCAGAGGGAGGGGATACCGGCTATCTCCTTTACCGGGTCTCAAGTCGGGATTATCACCGACCTCTATCATACGGATGCCCGGATTGTCCAGATCAAGGGGTTTCGCCTAAAAGAGAGCCTGGCACAAGGGAGAGTGCCGATTGTCTGTGGTTTCCAGGGGGTTTCTTACAAGAAAGAGATTACAACCTTAGGCCGGGGGGGTTCGGATATTACCGCGGTCGCCCTCGCCTGGTTCTTAAAGGCAAGAATCTGCGAGTTCTATAAAGCCTTCTCCGGAATTTTTACTGAGAACCCAAAAGAGTTCAAAAACCTTAAAAGGTTAAAGGAACTTTCCTACGAAGAGGCACTGGAATTGACCTCCTCTGGTTCAGAGGTATTAAACCCACGAGCATTAGCCCTTGCTAATAAATACAATATTAAAATCCTTGTCCGTTCTTTAAGAGAGGGAGGAACGATGATAAAGAGTTCCCTTTTAAGTGAAGGGGTGGAAAAGGCATTCGTCAAAGCCCTCACCCATCGTTTTGATCTGGTTCGCTTCACCTTCCTTTCCGTCCCTAAGGTCTCCCAATGTCTTTCCCAGGTCTGCGGGATTCTGGCCCAAAAGAGAATTCCTTTCCTTTTCTTCTTTCACGGCTTGCCCCATAATAATCGGTTTGACCTCTCCTTCATTCTCTCAGAAGAGTCCGCCGATAAAGCCGAAGATGTCTTCTTTTCCCTGAAAGAAAAGATAAGAGCAGAAAACTTAGAGATTAGAAGAGGGATTGGCTCCATCTCTTTAGTCGGACCTAATGTTGGAACTGACCCCGAGGTTTTAGCGAAGGTCTTTTCGGGATTGAAAAAAAAGAGATGCCACATTGAAGCCTTCTCCTCCAGTGCTACCAACCTTACGGTCTATCTGAATAAAGAAGATGTGGGAAAAGGGGTGAAGGGATTATTAAAAGAATTCCATCTGCAAAGGTGAATAGTCTCCAGCCCGTTGATGAGTTCAATTCCTGTGCGGAAACTATAAGGAAGTTCTTTCTTCTCCCTCATCCCCAGCGAATCATTGAAGCAATCCTCTTTTCCGCCTCGGAACCGGTGAGTAGTAGGAAATTATCCCTTCTCCTCAAAAGGAGCGAAAAGGAGATTTTAAGCCTGATTGAGAGTTTAAATTCCGAATACGAAAGGGATGGCCATTCTTTCCGAATTCATAGAATCTTCTCCGGTTATCAAATTTATACCCTGCCCGAATATGGAGAGTGGGTGAAGAAACTCTTTGCCACCAAGAAGCCGAAATTGTCCCAGGCGGCAAAAGAGGTTCTCTCCATTGTCGCTCTGAAACAACCGGTCACCAAAACGGAGATTGATAAAATTCGGGGGGTTGATTCAACCTCCACTCTCCATTATCTTCTGGAAAGAAAATTGATTAAAATCGCCGGCCGAGCGAAAAGATTGGGCGCACCATTTATCTATAAAACAACCGATGAGTTCTTAAAATACTTTGGTCTCCAGAGTCTGGAAGATTTACCAAAAGAGGAAGAATTGGATTCTTTTTTTAATCGCACCTAAATGGCCTTCTTCCATTCGAAAATTATCCTTGGCATCCTGACCCAGGAGGTGGAGAAGATTCATTTGCCCATTGAGAGATTAGAACCATTTTTTGGGGGGGAAGAGTTAAGAAGTGAGATAATCCCCTTTTCCTTTACCGCCTATTACGAAAAGGAGATGGGCGCGGGATTATTCCGGGTCTGGGTCTCCTTTCGCTCGGTTTTTCCCCGGGAGCGGCTCAAAGAGTTAAAGGTGGCAACGATGGGAGTGGAGAGGGATTTTCAGAGAGGACCTTCCAGGATTTTCAATTTAGACCCGGGGATTTTAACTCTTTCTCACCTCCTCCTTTTAACGACGAAAGATTATGCCCACCGCATCTACTTAGGGGATGGGATATTCTGTGAATTGACCCTTTTATACCGGAAAGGACGATACGAAGCTTTGCCCTGGACCTATCCGGATTACCGAACCGAAACCGCCCAGAATTTTTTCCAGAAGGTTCGCAACCAATTGAAACGGGACTTGTCTTTTAAAAAAAATCAGTTATAATTAAAAACAGTGCGTGCGAAATTCATTAAGGAAGAGTTAAACTTTACCGGCGAACAGTTTGCCAGCCTCTTCGCTTACGACAATTTCAATATCTTAGGTGATTCAATCATCGCCTTCATCGGCACCTGTGATGTTTCAATTAAAGAGATTGTTGACCTGGAACTGGCGAAGAGTGGGAAGAAGACCTTTTATTGTCCGAAGATGCTTCACTTCCTGGCGGAGCACTTTGAAGTTGATATGGAGAAGGCAATCCTTCGCTCCCTTTTACTGCTCAATATCATTAAAGATTACCTTAATGAAACCCTCAAACAGACAGTGATTAAAAGGGTTGGCACGGAACTCTTTGCGGATGATTCCCGAATCGGTTTCTCCTTAGCCTCTTCTTCTCCGGTCTCATCCCTCATTTATGTTGGCGTTGCCATATTCCCTGCGGAAGGAGGGAAAGGGTTAGAATCTTATGGCATTGACCCCCAAGGTTTCGCTAACGAAGTGATGGAGCGATACATAAAAGAGACCGAACGAATTACCCAGCTGCGCTGTCGCACCCGTTGGGTAGAATAGACGTTTTCCGCCCGACGCAAAAGAGAAAAGCGTCAAACGGTTATGCGAATACTCCGGAGATACCTAATTGCTGGAATTGTCACAATCCTTCCCATTGGCCTGACAATCTTTCTCCTCTGGTTTTTAATCTCTCGTTTCGGTTCCCTTCTCTCTCCCCTCCTTTCTCTCCTCCCTTTTCTCTCTCATCTTCCCCAACCGCTTCTTTCCCTCTTAGGATTTTTTGCCTTTTTAATCTTTATCCTTCTGGTCGGTGCCTTAACCTCAAACTTTTTGGGACGATGGCTTTTAACCTTTCTTGAGGACATCCTTTCCGGTCTACCGATTGTGAAGTCAATCTATACCTCAGCCAAGAAGTTGACGGAGACGGTATTTGTTGACAAAAAGACCCTGAAAAAGATGGTCTTAGTGGAATACCCAAGAAAAGACCTCTACACCTTAGGTTTTTTAATCCTGGAAGAGGAACTTTTCCTCCCGGATGGAAAACCCTACCTTCTCGTTTTTCTTCCGGCGACGCCCAATCCCACTACTGGTTGGTTGGTGATTGCTCCGAAGGGAGAAGTGAAAGAATTGAAAATACCGGTTGAGGAGGGAATAAAGATTATTGTCTCCGGGGGAATTGTTCTCAGCGAAGAGACAAAGAAGAAATTGACAGAATAATGATTTTGTTTATAATCTTTCCTTGAGTTTATGGCGGAAAGCGCGGGTTTCAATAAAGTTTATAACCCAAAGGATGTGGAAAAAAGAATTTATGCTTTCTGGGAAGAGAACCGGTATTATCACGCGGTAATCTCCAGGAAGAAGAAGTTTACAATTGCTATACCACCCCCGAATATCACCGGGTCTCTTCATATCGGACATGCCTTAAACAACACATTGCAGGATATATTAATCCGAAAGAAGAAACTGGAAGGGTTTGAGGTTCTCTGGATTCCGGGGACCGACCACGCTTCTATTGGCACTCATAATCAGATTGAGAAGGAGTTGCGGAAGGAAGGGAAGACGAGATTTGACCTCGGGAGAGAAAAGTTTCTTGCCCTTTGCTGGAAATGGAAGGAGCAATACGAGAAGAAAATTATCAGTCAATTGAAGGCTCTCGGTTGTCTCTGTGATTGGGAAAGGCTCCGATTTACTCTGGATGAGGTTTGTTCTAAGGCGGTGCGGGAGGCTTTTGTTCGCTACTACGAAGATGGTCTCATCTATCGGGATTATCGGATTATCAACTGGTGCCCAAGATGTCACACTGCCATCTCTGATTTGGAGGTAAAGACGAAGGAGTTGAAATCTCAGTTATGGTACATTAAATATCCCGGGCTCCATTCTTCGGATAAAGGGGTGGTGGTGGCAACCACCCGACCGGAGACGATGCTGGGCGATACCGCAGTGGCGGTAAATCCGGATGATTTTCGTTATAAAGGACTGGTTGGCGAAAAGGTTATTTTGCCCCTGATGAAGAGGGAAATTCCGATAATTGCTGATTCCTTAGTGGATAAGGATTTCGGCACTGGCGCCGTAAAGGTCACACCTGCCCACGACCCAGTTGATTTTGAAATCGGGAAGAGGCATAACCTGCCATTTATTAAGGTGATTGACGAAGATGCCAAAATTACCAAAGAAGGGGGAAGATATGCCGGACTTTCCCGGGAATTAGCCCGAGAAGAGGTTCTTAAAGATTTACGGAATGAGGGACTTTTAATAAAAGAGGAGGAATACTCTTTACCATTAAAGGTCTGTGCCCGGTGCGAAACCGCTATTGAACCCCTCCTCTCTTTGCAATGGTTTTTAAGAATGAAAGGGTTGGCTCAACCAGCGATAAAAGTGGTGAAAGAGAAGAAGGTCCGCTTTTTTCCGGAGCGATGGGGAAAGGTTTATCTCGATTGGATGGAGAATATTAAGGATTGGTGTCTTTCTCGGCAACTCTGGTGGGGACACCGGATTCCGGTATTTTATTGCGAAGAGTGCGGAGAGATTTTAGTCACTCGCACCGACCCGAAGGAATGTTCTCGTTGTCAAAGCAAGAGATTGAAACCGGATGAGGATATCTTAGATACCTGGTTCTCTTCTGCCCTCTGGCCCTTTTCTACCCTGGGCTGGCCGGAAAAGACTGAGGATTTCCTTTTCTTTTATCCAACCGATATCTTAATTACTGACCCGGATATCATCTTTCTCTGGGTAGCGAGGATGGTCTTCTCCAGTTTGTATCTCACCAAGGAGATTCCCTTTCATACCGTTTATATCCATTCCACAGTTCTCGCCCAATCCGGAGAGAGGATGAGTCGGTCAAAAGGGATTGGTGTTGACCCCCAGATTCTGATTGAGAGATACGGGAGCGATGCTTTAAGGTTTACCCTGACTTATCTTGAGACCGGTTCTCAGAGTTTTCGCTTCTGGGAGGAGCGAGTGATTCTGGGACGGAACTTCGCCAATAAAATCTGGAATGCCGCCCGCCTCCTTTATCCTTACTTGTTCCAGAGGAGAGGGGAAGAAGGATTAAAAGAAGGTTTAACCCCGATTGACGAATGGATAATTCAGGAATTTAATAAATTATTAAATGATGTTAATCTTTATCTCACACAGTATAACTTCTCGTCTTATGCCGCCTCCCTTTACGAATTCTTCTGGCATACCTTCTGTGACTGGTATTTAGAGTTTGCGAAGAAACGTCTGGCGGAAAAGGATGAGGTCTGCCTTAAAACCCTCTCCCTCGTCTTCAAAAATTACTTAAAAATCCTCCATCCGGTAATGCCCTTCATTACCGAGGAGATCTGGCAGAAATTCCAATTCGGTAAGAGCATCTTGGAAGAGCGATGGCCCGAAGAAATTCCCCTTCCTTTCGGAAAGGCTCGGGAGTTAGTTTATTCCTTATTAGATTTAATCAAAGGGGTGAGGACGATTAGAAGCGAAATGAAAATCAATCCCAAAGTTTCCTTAACCCTGCTCCTCAATTCCAGTTTAACAAAGAAAGAACTCATCCAGTTCTTTCAGGAGAATATTGGTCATATTAGAAACCTTGGTGGAGTGAAAGAACTATCTCTGGTGGCAGAGCGACCACCCCAATCGTCTTCTTATTCCACCCGGGAGTTTGAATTCTATCTACCCTTGGGAGAGGTGATTGATGTGGAAAAGGAAAAGAAAAGGATGGAAAAGGAGATTGCCCTTTTGAAAAACGAACTGGCAAAGATTTCCGCACGGCTTGCGGACGAAAATTTCCGGAATAAAGCCAAACCCGAAGTTAAAGAAAAGGAAGAGAAACGGAAGGAAGCGCTAACGGAAAAATTGCAAAGATTAGAAAGAAACCTCTCTTATCTCCAATGAGATACTTAATAACCATTCTCTTCCTTATTACCCTTTTTGCCTTCCTCATCTTTTATAACCTGAAATACATCCCCCTCCGGGATGCCTTTTTCCGCTTGCGCGATGAAAATAAGATGTGGCAAGAAGAGGTATCGGAGTTAAAGGAAAGGATACAAGAGGAAACACCTAAGAAGAGAATCTCTTTTTCCTGGGATGAATTATTCCCCAAAGAGGAAATTTTCTCTTTGAAAGAGGAAGGTAAGGAACTTCTCTTCTCTCTAATCCAGGAGGCGCTAAAAGATACCGGTTGTGTCTATGTTTATAATTACGGTCCTTCTTCCCTTAGTAAGGCTTTGGCAAAGAGTTATCCAACCGAATTAGATTTTACCTGGGCGAAAGGAAGGGCAATCGTCAATTATTTGATCCTAACGGGTATTCCGAGGGAAAGGATTAATCTCGTTTTGTGTCCGGGGAAAATCTTTCCTGATGGGCAAAGGTTGGAGAGGGTTTGTGAGATTACTTTTTAATCTCCTCGTTTTTGGCTTGGCATTTTCTCTTCCCCAACGGGCTGGGGAGAAAAAAGAGGCGGTTCTCGTTAGAGAAAAATCACCAACCCGAGCGATGCTCTTTTCCGCTCTCTTTCCCGGAATGGGACAATTTTATACCGAAAACTATTTCAAAGGTTTCCTTTATTCTTTGAGCGAAGGGCTTCTTCTTTACTTTTCTCTCAAGGAGAAAGATAAGGAGAAAAGAAGCGACCTCCTCTGGTGGACTTTTGGCTTTCATCTGTTTAATATTGCCGATGCCTATACCTCTGCCCATCTTTACAAATTCCAGGAGAACAAAAGCATCACCTTTCTCTTAACTTTAAGTTTCCCTTGACATTCGCCGAAAAGAGTTTATAATACCCAAATGAGAAATTAATGTTTTATGAGAAAACTGGCACTTTTCCTGCTTTTCCTTGGGCAAGCATTCGGATATTTTGGTTATCCGGGTGCGGTCTTTTTAATGATTTGGCCCTCCGCCCGTCCGACCTCCTTAGGTGGCGCCTTCGTTGCCGTTGCCGATGATGCCAGTGCTACTTATTACAATCCGGCTGGCCAATCCTTCCAGAACTCCTTCAATGCCACCTTGATGCACTGCAACTGGCTTCCCGGTCTCTACCCCGGGATGTATTACGAATTCCTCTCTTTAACCCATTCCTTACCGAAAGGAACGATTGGGGGTAATATCATCTATCTCAACACCGGAAAGACGGAGGTGATAAATAGCCGAGGGGAGTATTTAGGTGAATATACGACCTTTGACCTGGCTTTCACCTTATCTTATGGTTATCGGATTCTACCTAAACTTGGTGCCGGGCTTTCCTGGAAGTTCATCTATTCCTTCTTAGTGCCGGAATGGGTCTGGGAGGCGATGCCGGAATTGGGCATCACTTCGGGTGGAACCGGTATCACCTGGGGATTTGATTTCGGTCTCCTTTACAAACCCCTTCCCTGGCTTAATGTCGGAACATCTGTTGCCAATCTCGGTCCAAATATCTCTTATACCGCCTCCGGGGAATCCGACCCAATCCCGAGAATGCTCCGGCTCGGAGTTAATTTCTTGCCGATAAATAAAGAATATGTGAAACTTTCAATCCCAATTGAGATGGATATTGGTCTAACCGGATTCAAGAGTGATTCTTTGGGTTATGAGTTTGAGGATGCCTGGAAGAGCATTGGGATTGAACTCTCCTTTGTTAATATGGTTTCCGCCCGGATTGGTTATTTTGAGGATGTCCATGGTTGGCGGGGTGGAGTAGAGACCGCAAAACCCGGAGAAGAGGGAGAAAGAGAGGTCCATTCCATTCTCAGTTGGCTCTTCGGTTCAAAGTCGGGTTTCAAAAGGCTGGGTCTCTGTTATGGCTTTGGCTTGGGCTTTAAGAACTTTTCCATCGATCTGGCCTCTGACTATTTAATCTACTCCTTCTCAACCTCCAACTGGAAGATTTCCCTCTCCTATAAAAGATAATGCCGGGGGTTGCCATCATCGGTTGTCAATGGGGAGATGAGGGGAAGGGAAAGGTTGTTGACTTCTTCGCCCGGGATGCGGATATCGTAGCCCGCTTCAATGGCGGACCAAATGCCGGGCATACCGTCTTTTACCAAGGAGATTCCCTTGTCTTTCATCAAATCCCCTGCGGGATGCTAAATCCGAGATGCTGGGGAATCATCGGCAGTGGTTGTCTTCTTGACATTTCGGTTTTGAAAGAAGAGATTGGCACCTTAGAGAAGAAAGGAATCAAAATAAAGGACCGCCTCTTTATTGACTTTCGCACCCATCTCATCCTGCCTTACCACCGAGCGATTGATACCCTTCGGGAAAAGAAGCGAACAAAGATTGGCACAACCGGTCGGGGAATCGGTCCGGCTTATGAAGATAAATCCGCCCGCACGGGAATAAGGGTTGGAGAATTAAAGAACTTTAATGAGTTTTCTGAACATCTGAAAAAGAATGTCGCCTTCAAAAACTTTTACCTGATGACAATCTATGATGGCGAACCGTTAAACGAAAGGGAGATCTTAGAAGAGATTGAGCAGGAACTCCCCCATCTCCTCCCTCTCATTGCTGATACATCTCTAATCCTCACCTCTTCCCTGAAAGCAGGAAAGAAGGTAATTTTTGAAGGAGCCCAGGGAACCCTTCTGGATTTAAATTATGGAACCTATCCTTATGTCACTTCCTCCTCAACTACTGTTTTTGGCATACCATCTGGACTCGGAGTGAGCCCAAAGATGATTGACGATACAATTGGCGTGGCCAAGGCTTATACCACCCGGGTGGGCGAAGGACCGTTTCCCACCGAAATCAAAGAAGACCTGGGCAATAGATTAAGAGAAAGGGGAAAGGAATTCGGGGCAACAACCGGTCGCCCCCGAAGAACCGGCTGGCTTGACTTAGGGATAATTCGTTATGCCAAAAGACTTAATGGCTTTGATAAATTATTCATCACCAAATTGGATGTCTTAGACGAAATGGATGAGATTCTGGTGGCGGATGGTTATCTCTCCCCTTCGGGCGAGATAAGTGATTTTGACCCGGAGATTGGGGAAGAATTGAAACCGAAATATATAAAGTTAAAGGGTTGGCGGGAAAGTATTAAAGAGAAGAGGAAGATCTCTGACCTTCCCAAATGCACCCGCACTTATCTTGACCTCATCGCGGAAAGAACCGGAACGGAGATAATTGGTATTTCGGTTGGGGAGAAACGAGAGGAGACAATCCTTAAAGATGGATTTAATCTCTTCTCTTGACTTACCCTCCGGAGTATTTTCCGCACCGGTCGCCGTAGATGTCAATCACCTCCCCCTCTTTTAAGGTCTCAACAACCTCACATTGATTGGGACAATCCGGGCATTCAAAAGCCCTCGTTGAAAAATTCATATCCGCCACTTCAAAGCCAGAGAATTTCGTTCCGGTGCCGTTTGTCTCTTCAAAGGCTAAGATTGCCGCTCCAATTGACCCCATCACCAAGAAGTATTTCGGGACAATAATCTCATAGCCCAGTTCCCGCCGGAATGCCTCGACCACTCCTTCATTAGCTGCCACACCACCCTGAAAGAGGATTAAAGGTTTTATCTCCTTCCCCTTAGCCACAACATTCATATAATTCCGGACAATGGCATCACAGAGACCGGCGATAATATCCGGAGTCGGAAGACCGAGTTGCGCCTTATGAATCATATCACTTTCGGCAAAGACCGTGCACCGGCCAGCAATCTTCAGCCGGGTTTTTGCCGAAAGGGCAATCTTCCCAAACTCTTCAATCGGAATATTAAGCCGCTGGGCCTGATGGTCTAAAAAAGAACCGGTGCCCGCCGCACAGACCGTATTCATCGCAAAGTCAACCGGAATCCCATCCCGGAGGATAATAATCTTTGAATCCTGGCCACCAATCTCAATGATTGTTCGGCATTCCGGATAAAAGGTTGAAGCGGCAACCGCATGGGCGATAATCTCATTCTTGATAATATCCGCACCGAGAATCACTCCCGCCAGCCTTCGACCGGAACCAGTCGTTCCGCAACCTACTACCTCCACCTCTTCGGAAACCTTTTCCCGCAGTCTTCTTAAAACCGCCCGAAGAGCGCCGATTGGATTCCCCTGGGTTCGTAAATATTCGCTTGCGATAACCCGATAGGTGGTATCCAAAAGGACACCTTTCGTTGAGATTGAGCCGACATCAATACCTAAAAGAGCCTTCATTGCTTCTTATTATAATTCTGATTGAAAGAATTATCAAGATTTTTGACTTTCCCCTCAGTCCCCTTATAATCAACGATGCGTCGCCCGATATGTTTTTCCCTCCTTCTCTTTCTCGCCTGCGCCCGGGTTTACATCGCTCCGAAGATAGAAAAAGAGCCACTCATTCGGGTTCTCCTTTTCTGGGAAATCCCTGATTCCTTAATCGTCACCGCTCCGGAAGGATTTAAGATTGGGGAGATTTTGATGAAAAAAGGTGAAAGATTAATATTAAAAGAAGGAGTGAAACCGAAAGGGGATTTTGGGAAAGAGATTCCAATCGTCCCTCTAAGAAAAGGATATTTAAGAGTTGGTGGCCTTGAGGTTCGGGGTGAACTCCGTTTGCGCGAAGAGAAAGGAAAGATTTATGTTATAAATATCCTTCCCCTGGAGGAATACCTTTATTCGGTTGTCGGTTGCGAGATTGGTCCACTGGATGAAAAGAACTTTTCTGCGGCCAAAGCCCAGGCGGTTGCGGCAAGAACCTATGCCCTCTCCCGGATGTTTGCCAACACTTCTAAGTTTTACCATATCTATGCCTCACCAGCGATTGACCAGGCTTATAAAGGGAAAAACTGGGAGACGGAATTAACCCGACGCGCCGTAGAAGAGACACGCGGAGAGATTATCACCTTTCAAGGGAAACCGATTGTTGCCTATTACCATGCGAATTGTGGCGGTCTATTAAATGCCCGCAATCAACCTTATCTCAAATCTCTCCCGGACACCCCGGGTCATTCTCCGGGTCGTAAGCCTTTCTGTGCCAATTCCCCTCATTTCTCCTGGGAGTTGAAGATAAAAAAGAAGGAGTTAGAAACAATCTTTGGGAAACGGATTAAAAGGATTTCTCTTGTAAAGGATAAAAAGACGAAAAGGGTGAAAAGGGTGAAGATAAAATCTAACAAGGGGACCTTTTCTCTTTCGGGCGAAGAGTTCCGAAAAAGATTGAGTTTGAAATCAACCTTCTTTGATTTGAAAATCACCGGAAACGAGGTTAGAATAGAAGGAAGAGGTTGGGGACATGGTTTGGGAATGTGTCAGGCTGGTGCCTTAGAGATGGCAAAAAGGGGATATTCCTATACCGCCATCCTCAAACATTATTATAAAGGGACAAAGATTGAAAGGATTTATTGATTAAGGAGGGGATATGGCGCTTTTTATTGACAGTGCAAAAAAAGAAGAGATAGAAGAAGTTGCCAAATTGGGATTAATTAAAGGGATAACAACCAACCCCAAACTTCTGGCAACAACAAAAAGACCGGCGCTGGATGTGATTAAGGAATTAGCGGTGCTCTCTCCGGGTTATCTCTTTTACCAATTGACCGAGGAGACATTAACGGAGATGGAGAAAGAGGCTTATGAGTTCTGGGGATTAGCCCCGGAAAAGATTGCCCTAAAGATTCCAGCCCGGACGAGCAATTTCACCCTTTTGCGCAAGTTAGGTGAGAAGATTCCCTGTGCGGTAACTGCCATCTTCTCTGTGGAGCAGGCTTATCTTGCCTGTGAACTGGGCGCCCGGTTTTTAATCCCCTATGTCAATCGGGCGACCCGACTTCAGGGAGATGGTATCAAATTAGTTCGGCGGATGCGAAAGGTGATTGAGGCATTAAAAAGCAAGGCGGAGATTTTAGCGGCAAGCATTAAAACTACCCAGGAGGCAGTAGAGGCGATTTTAGCTGGTGCCCATCATCTGAGTTTACCTTATGAATTGATTATCGCTTTGGGTAATCACCCCCTCTCCGAGGAGGCGATTAAGGAATTCTCTCAATTTATCAAATAGTTAAAGATTTGACCTCAATCTGAATCTTACAGCGGGTTAAAGAAAACCTAATTCTTGAGTTAAATTTCATCCGAAATGTTCAAAATCTCTCAAACTCTGCCCTTTCTCTTTCCTTCCCTCCTTTCTCCGGGTCTCTCTTTAAATATTCTGCTCCGCCTCCTCAGCGAGCCCTTCTTCCCCTTAGAAAGACCTCTGGTAAATAGAGTAGACCTTTTACCGGATAATGAGTTTTTCGGTGAATTCTTTATTTTCCGCTTTTATCTTTAAGAGATAGATACCGGTTTTTATCCCCTTTAATGAGATTTTTGGCTCTTTGGCAGAAGAGAAGGCAATCTCTTTTATCAACTTTCCGGAAACATCAAAGATTTCAATCTCTTTTACGGGCAACGAAGAACGGATAACGAAAAACGAATTTGCCGGATTGGGATAGATTTCTGAGGTCAAAGGTTTAACATCGGGTATAAAGTATTCTTCAATTCCCGTTACATCCCGAATAACTGATATACTGGAAGAGCCGTAATTTGCCACATAAGTTCGGTTCTGGATTGAATTCCAAGCAAAGGCACAAGGAGCACTTCCCACGGGAATTGTTGTAATTACCTGGTTAGTTGCCCCATCAATCACCGAGACATTATTACTTCCCTCGTTGGCGCAATAGACCTTATTGTTGGTTGAATTCCAAACCAAAGCAGAAGACGAATCTCCCACAGGGATTGTTGCAATTACCTGGTTAGTTGCCCCATCAATCACCGTAACATTGTTACTTCCCTCATTGGCGCAATAGACCTTATTATTCGTTGAGTTCCAGACCAAAGCACGAGGACCATCTCCCACTTGAATTGTTGCGATTACCTGGTTAGTTGCCCCATCAATCACCGTAACATTGTTACTTCCCTCATTGGCGCAATAGACATTATTATTCGTTGAATTCCAAACCAAAGCACGAGGCCAATCTCCAACTGAGATTGTTGTAATTACCTGGTTAGTTGCTCCATCAATCACCGTAACATTGTCACTTCCATAATTGGCGCAATAGACCTTATTATTCGTTGAGTTCCAGCAAAGGGAATGAATATCTTCTCCAGCCGGGATTCTCGCAATCTTTTGGTTTGTTTCTCCATCAATTACAATCACGCAATTACCATATTCACCACCGACATAGATTTTATTATTCGTCGCATTATAAATAAAGGCTTGGGGATATGCCATTCCCGAAAGTGAATCCGGAACATAGATTGTTGTCTCAAGATACTGGCTGAATAAGAGAGCAGGGAGGAGGGAGCAGAGAAGAGTAAGGAGAATAAACCGCCGACCATTTTCCGCCTTTCTCTTTCCGGAAAGCCAATAAATCTTTTTGGTAAAAGCGGAAATCTTACCTTTTTGGATAAAGTTTAAGAGTTTCATTTTTACCTCCTTCGGGTTGTTTTGAGACACAACCTAAAAATAGGCACAAATCCAAAGATTTTTCTAATTCTTTCCATCCCTAATTTCATCTCCTTAATTATAATCCAATCTTTATTTTTGTCAATACCCTCAAATTTCCGATTAGAAATAAGATTGCGCAATCAGTTTTTCTTTAACCTTTATAAAAATATGCCATTCCTTTCGGTCGGGTAGGTTCTAATCTACCGGTAGTAGGGTCTAATTTTAAACCGATTGATTCAAGGGTCTCAACTCCGATAACAGGTTTGCAGTTCTTAAAAGTAATGCTTATCGCGGGTGCTGATACCCCTTTCATCTTTATCTTCACCGCATATGCCTTTGCTTTCACCTTCTTGCCATTCCCTAATTCTACCCAGCTTTCGGATAGCGGTCCCCAAGCACCAATCTCTTCTAATACTTCTTTGGGCAAAACTGTATAGGTTGCGCCGGTATCAATCAATACCTTTTTTAACTTTACCTCTTTTTTGTTTCCTCTTATGATAATGTCAGTGAATAGGTGCCCCATTAGCCTCCTTTGCTCCATAAAAGCAGTTTGTTTTCGCACAACCCGAAAAGTTTTTCTTTTTCATTTACTCACCCTTTTAAGACCTTTATCAATTCTCTTGTCTTATCCCCTTCGGTGACGATAAGGTTCCTCGTCTCTATAATTAGTTCCGTAATCCTTTCCATCCTCTCATCCATCTTTTCATCCATCTTTTCCATCCTCTCGTCCATCTTTCTTATCAGTTCGGTAATCTTTTCTGTCCTCTCATCCATCCTTCTTACCTGTTCGGAGGTGTCCCTGTGTAATTCCTTGATTAACATCTTAATACTTCGACCATTGACAAAGGTGGCAAAGGTTAAAAGGGCGCCTAAAATGGTAAAGCCACCGATAATCGCCGCAATCATTTCCACCCCTTTTTATTACTAATTACATTATAGAAAAACTTTTCCTTTTGTCAATAACCGCTGAGGGAGAATAAAAACCGTTTTTCGCAAACCAGTTTTTAATAAAGGTTAAAAGTTTCATTTTTACCCCCTTCGGGTTGTTTTGAGGCGCAACCCAAAAATAGACACAAATCCGAGAATTTTTCTAACCCTTTCCATAAACACCCCTTTAATCATTTACCCTACTGAAATTATAGATAAAAAGGGTGGGTTTGTCAAGGAGAATTTTCTTAATTTTTATTGGCAGAAAATGTTAGTGACACTAACATTTTTTCTCACCTTTCTTTTCCTCTAAGTCCTTATTTTACAATAACTTAGAGCCTTTTTCTTAATTTTATCCCCCTTTGCTCCCTGAGCCATATACTAAGCCCCTTATTAAACCAATTTTTAAGCCATTTTCCTAATCTTTTTCTCCATCTCCTTTCCTATCCCTTTTTCTCTTCCTTTCCTTCTCTTTCTTCTTTCTTCCTCCTCTTTCTCTCAAGAACTCTCATAAGAAATCTCCTCCTCAGTCTCTCTTTTAGTTCCTCCCTTAATCAATTTGGGATTCTCTTTTAAGAGGGAGAAGGAGACTTGGTTATTTAATCTTTCTTATCCAATATCTCCTCTTCTTATAAATTCCACATACTTCGAGTAATTTACCAGTCCCTTCTCTGACGGTAATTCAGGTTAACTTTCTCACCGGTTTTTCCCTCTAAGTCCTTATCTTTCAATAGTTTAGAGCCTTTTTCTTAATTCTATTCCCCTTTGCTCCCTCTACCATATACTAAGCCCCTTATTAAGCCAATTTTTAAGCCCTTTACTCAGTCTCTTTCTTTATCTCTCTCTTTCCCAAGTCCTCCCTTGCTTTCTTTTTCCGTCTCTTTTCCTTACTTCTCTTTTTTAAATTGAAGGTAAAGGGAGGGTAATCCTTCTGTTGACTTTTTTCGGGCTCGCCTTATAATCACCAGATGAAAATTAAAATGGTGAGAAAAAGGAGGAGTTATGGCACATAAGAAAGGTCAGGGTTCTTCCCGAAATGGAAGAGACTCCCCGGGTCAAAGACTGGGTGTTAAGGTCTTTGGCGGCGAAAGAGTGAAACCGGGTAATATCATCGTCCGACAATGTGGCACAAAATTTTTCCCCGGCGAAAATGTGGGAATGGGTAAGGATTTTACCCTCTTCGCTAAAACCGAAGGAATCGTCCAGTTTGAATGGTTCGCAAAGAATAAGAAAAGGGTCTCAGTAAAATTGCCCCAAATGGAGGAAAGATGAAGATTAAATTCTTCGGACACGCAGCCTTTCTGATTGAAGGTGAGGGGAAAAGAATTATTACCGACCCTTATAAACCTAATGCCTACAATAGTCTGAAATATAAACCAATCTCCAGCCCGGCGGATATCGTAACGATTAGCCACGACCATGAGGACCATAACTATTATCAGGGAATAAAAGGTAATCCAGTGGTGATTAAGGAAGAGGGAGAGAAAAGGATTGATGGAATTAAAATTAAGGGAATCTCTACCTTTCACGACCGAAAAAGAGGAAAAGAGAGGGGAAAAAACATTATCTTCGTCTTTGAGATTGAAGGAATTAGAGTGGCTCATTTAGGAGACCTGGGAACAGAGATTGAGGAAAGTGTCCGAAAGGAGATGGGCTCGATTGATATCCTTCTCCTGCCGGTCGGAGGATATTTCACGATTGATGCGGAAGAGGCAAAAAGGGTCTCTTCTCTCCTCCGCCCGAAGGTTATAATCCCGATGCATTACAAGACCTCTCTCTGTGATTTTCCCATCGCCCCGGTTGATGATTTCCTTCTCGGAGAAAAGAATTGTCGCATCTTTTCCGGTTCTCAGGTGGAAATCAAAAGGGAGGACCTAAAAGAAGGTGAGATCTGGGTATTGAACCCAGAAGGAGGGTAAGGATGAGAAGGATTGAAGGGAAGAAGATTACAGAGGCTGTCGCCCGGTTAGCAATTGAGGCGAACTGTTTTCTGGGGGAAGATGTGAAGAGGGCACTGAAAGATGCCCTCGCCCAGGAGGAGTCGGACTTAGGGAAAATGGTTATTAAGACCATCTTAGCTAATGCGGAAGTGGCAGAAAAGGATGGTCTGGCTCTCTGTCAGGATACCGGAATTACTGTCGTCTTTCTGGAAATCGGTTCCGAAGTTTGTGTTGAAGGGAATCTGGAAGAGGCGATTAATGAAGGGGTGAGGATTGGCTACCGGGAGGGTTATCTGAGGAAATCGGTTGTCTCCTGCCCACTCCGCCGGAAGAATACTCAGGATAATACCCCGGCGATTATCTGGACCTCAATCGTCCCCGGAGAGCGGTTTAAGATTACGGTTATGCCGAAAGGGGGCGGGAGTGAGAATATGAGCGGAGTGAGGATGTTGACCCCGGCGGACGGAGTTGAGGGAGTGAAGAGGTTTGTTCTGGAACGAGTGGAGAAGAGCGGTGCTAATCCCTGCCCACCAATTATTGTTGGCGTGGGAATCGGAGGAACGATGGAAAGAGCCGCCTTTGAAGCAAAGAGAGCACTTCTGCGGGAGATTGGCTCACCTAACCCCGACCCATTTTATGATGCCTTAGAAAAGGAACTTAAAGAGAAGATTAATGACCTCGGAATCGGTCCCCAGGGGTTTGGAGGACGGATTACCTGCCTCGCAGTCTTTATCTCTCCTTTTCCCTGTCATATCGCTTCGCTACCGGTGGCAGTGAATATTCAGTGTCATGCCGCCCGGCATAAATCGATTGAGATATAGGGGAGGTTAAGATGACAAAATTTTTGCGAACACCCCTCTCGGAAGAGGTGGTTCAAGATTTAAAAGCCGGAGATGAGGTCTCTCTCTCCGGAATTATTTACACGGCAAGAGATCAAGCTCATAAGCGAATGGTTGAGAGTATCGAAAAGGGAGAAGAGTTGCCTTTTGAATTGACCGGACAGGTGATCTATTATGTTGGTCCCTGCCCAGCAAAACCGGGATTTGTGATTGGTCCCTGTGGACCAACTACCTCGGAACGGATGGACCCTTATACGCCAATCCTTCTGAAAAAGGGAGTGAAAGGATTTATTGGGAAAGGGAATCGCTCTCATGAGGTTAGAGAGGCATTGAAGAGATATAAAGGGGTATATTTTGCTGCCATTGGCGGAGTTGCTTCCCTTCTGGCAAAAAAGGTGAAAAGATGCCGGGTGATTCTTTATTCCGACCTCGGACCAGAGGCAGTCCAGGAACTGGAAGTGGAAGATTTTCCCCTGATTGTGGTGAATGATATCTACGGAAATGATTTGTATGAGGAGGGGGTGAAGAAGTGGAAGAGGTCTCAATCTTTGTGATGGGAAAGGAGTATAAGGTTCCTAAGAATACAACAATCCTCCGAGCCCTGGAATATGCCGGCTTTTTCCTTATCCGGGGTGTAGGATGTCGGGGTGGTTTCTGCGGGGCGTGCGGCGTTGTCTACCGAACTCCTGATTCCTATCGCCTGAAGGTTGGCCTCGCCTGTCAGAATATGGTGGAAGAGGGGATGGCTCTTGCCCTTCTCCCTTATTATCCCCAAAATAAGAAGAGATACGAGATTGAGAAGGTCTCGCCGGCAAAGGATATTTTGCTTTCTTTCTATCCTGAGACTATGCGCTGTATCTCCTGCGGAAGTTGCACTAAGGTCTGCCCTCAGGGAATAAGGGTCGCGGATTGTGTAAACCTCGCCCTCCGGGGTGACTTAGCCCTCCTCGCCGAACTTTCTTTTGATTGTATTATGTGCGGGCTTTGTGCCTCAAGGTGTCCGGCGGAAATCCCTCAGCCTTATCTCTTCCTTCTCGCCCGAAGACTTCACGGCGCAAAGGAAAAGAAGAGGTCTTGCGAACTGAAAGAGAGAGTTAAGGAGATCCGGGATGGGAAGTTTTCCGAAGAGATCAGAAATCTTAAAAATCTCTCCCTTTCGGAATTGAAGGAGTTGTATGCCAAACGCCCAATTGAGGACTGAGTTTGGAACTCAATTCGGAGGGAAAGATGAGTTATCCGGAAGAGATTAGAAGGAGTCTTCTTCTGGTGGAAAAGACAAGAATTAAGCGCCGGGATGAGAAGTTTCCACCTCTTAAACCAGAGGATAAGGAGAACTTGCTTAAAACCTTCCATCCCGATTATAAACCGGGAAGTTTTCGACCGATAAGGGTCGGAGTGAATAAGGGGGAGATGGCGGTTGAGGAGATATGTTCTCTTCTTGAGTCTTATTCTTATCTTGAGGAGAAAGAGAGAATTGACCGGGTGGATTATCAGACGGATTGCCTTATCATTGGCGGAGGAGGGAGTGGATGTATGGCGGCTCTCTCTTACCTAAAAAGTGGAGGAAGAGATTGTATCCTTGTGACGAAATTGCGCCTCGGAGATTCTAATACCGTAATGGCCCAGGGTGGAATTCAGGCAGCAACGAGGAAACAAGACTCACCTGTAGCCCATTATCTGGATGTGATGGGAGGAGGAGGATATAAGAATATTCCGGAACTAGTTGAGACACTGGTCCTTTCCGGACCAGAAATTATCGCTTTTCTGGAAGAGAAGGGGATGATGTTTGATAAGAAGGAAGATGGTGAGATGGTCTGTCTTCACGGCGGCGGAACTTCAAGGAAGAGGCTTCATACCGCTAAGGATTATACCGGAATGGAAATTATGCGGATTTTGAAGGATGAGGTTTACAATAATGGGATTAGGGTCTTTGAGTTTTTAGCGGCAATCGAACTTCTCTCTACTCCGGATGGCGAATGCCAGGGCGCAGTCTTTTTGAACCTCGAGACCAGGGAGTTGATCTCAATTCAGAGTAAGGTTACAATCCTTGCGACCGGGGGGTGTGGAAGACTTCACGTTCAGGGTTTCCCAACCTCTAATCATTACGGAGCGACCGGGGATGGCCTGGTTCTGGCAAATCGGATTGGAGCAAAGGTTTGTTTCCTTGATACGATTCAGTATCATCCAACCGGAGTTGCTTTCCCGGAACAGATTTTAGGACAGTTGATTACCGAGAAGGTGAGGGGATTGGGAGCACAACTGGTGAATTCTCAAGGCTTGCGTTTCATCTATGAGCTGGAGACGAGGGATTGTGTGGCTTCGGCAATTATCAAGGAGTGTCTTGAGGGACGAGGAGTGAAAACACCTCAAGGTCAGGTTGGAGTCTGGCTTGATACACCGCTGATTGAGATGAAACAAGGACCGGGAACAATTGAACGCGAGTTGCCGGCGATGCTTCGTCAGTTTCTGAGGTTCGGAATTGACATCCGGAAGGAGCCGGTCTTAACTTATCCGACCCAGCATTATCAGAATGGCGGGGTTTTAATTAATTCGGATTGCGAAACTAATGTCCCCGGACTTCTCGCCTCAGGGGAAGTGACCGGAGGAGTCCATGGTCGAAACCGGTTGATGGGAAATTCTCTGCTTGATATCTTGGTGTTCGGAAGAAGTGCGGGAAGGAAGGCATGGGAGTTAGCGCAGAGGGTCTCTTTTAAGCCGGTCGGGCTTTTTCATCTCTTTTCTTACCATAAGGAACTTCGCGATTTAGGAATTCCAAGAAATAAGGTTAGTCCTTTAATCCTTCCCGATTACCGGACAAAAGGGAAAGGAAGACCTCCGTGGGAGTGATTCTCGCTTTTCTTCTGGTAATCACCCAGGAGAGGTTTGAGGTAAGCCCGAGAGAATATATTGTCTCGCTTGAGAGTCCGGTGAGAGTGGAAATCTTTCCTCTGCGGGTGGAGAAGTTTCCACTTGAAAGAGGGTTTTATAAATTCGGAAAGCCGGGGATTGCGGAGAGAGTTTTTGAGAAAGAGAGGGAAGAAACACTTTCCAACATCCCCTATCGGATTTCTGATACCTCTTTTTTCCGGGGAGAGAAGGTTGGGAGATTGATCTTTTATCCGGTGCGGTTTGACCCGAAGGAGTCGGTTTTAGTTTATGAGTCTTTGAGGGTTTCTTATGAAAAACCAAAGGGGAAGGAGATGAGGAGGAAGAGTTTTGAGAATTTTTTCGCCCGGTCTAATCAGTGGTTTAAGTGTAAGGTTGATTCGCAAGGGATTTATAAGATAACGGGAAGGGAATTGGAGAGAGCGGGTTTTTCTCTTTCCGGGATTTCGCCGGATGGTTTTCGGTTGTATAATATCGGGGAATTTTCACCGCCGGTTTCTTATCCGGAGACGATGGTTGAGGTGCCGATTTATGTGTATACGGGCGGGGATTCATCTTTTGATCCGGATGATTATATTCTCTTTTATGGCGAAGGGGTTTCCCGATGGGATAAGTATCTTGATAACTATTTTGAGGATATCTTCTCCCTTTATAATTATTACTTTCTGACTTACTCGAATGAGAAGGGAAAAAGAATGGAAATCCTTCCCCAAAGAAGAGAAGGTGGTCCTCCTTTACGCCCGGAATCAAAAGTCCATTTTGAGAAGGAGAATCTCTGCCCAGCCCGCGGCGGAACCTTATGGCTCTGGGATATGATTGTGAAAAGGAGCGATGAGGAGAGGATAAGGAGAGAGTATTCCCTTCCTTTGCCGGAGGGGGAGAGTTTAATGGGAATTTCCCTTCGGGTGTTTTCCCAAAACCGAGGTTTCTCCCTGAAACTCTTTTTTAATTCCATTCTCCTTGATTCCCAATTTATCCCTTCGGCTAATCTTCCAGATGGAAAGGTTATAAGGGTCGAGAGAGTTCTTCCAATGGCGGAGGAATGTCGGGTAGAGATTGAAATCGGGGGAGGAGGAGACCTTACAGTCTTTTTGGATTGGATTGAGGTCACATTTCTTCCGAAGAGACAGGTGGAAAAACCTTTGCCCCTGAGAGTCAAAAGAAAGGGGGATTATTTCTTTCAAGGTAAGGAGGATTGTATTTTGCTTGATATAACCGAGAGGTTTAATCCGAAGATTTTGCCTTATATCCGCAATGGGGATTCGTCTTTCTTTTCCATCCCGGATTCCGAGCCGAAGGTTCTTTTTCTTGCCCCCCTTTCTCGTTTCCGGCGAGTTCTTAATATTGAGGAGAAGAGTGAGTTGAGTTATTCTTACCTTTCTAATCTTTCGGCTGATTTTATTTTTGTCGCACCGAAGGCATTCAGGAAACTGGCTTATCTTTTTGCCGATTACCGAAGGAGGAGGTCGCAAATCCGAACCGGGGTTGCACTGCTTGAGGACCTGTATGATTTTTATCTTTTCGGTATCCAAGAGCCTTATGCCCTGAAGCGATTTTTCCAGACTAAGTGTCCGGATTATGCTCTTCTCTTAGGGGATGGGAATTATGATTACCGGGGAATTTTTGCCCCGAAGGGACCTGAGATTCCACCTTATGAGTTCGGAGCTGGTTTTTCTTATGAGGTTTACGAACGTTATCCCTTAGCCCTTGATTCCTGGTTTGCGGATTTTGAGGATAGTCCGATGCCGGTCTATCCGGATTTTATTCTCGGACGCATCCCAATAAGGGATGAGAGGGAAGGGATGGCTTATTTGCAGAAGTTGGAGTCTTATGAGAAAAAGATTGGGGATTACCGGGTTCGTTTTCTCTTCGCCGCGGATGATGAGTATCTGGGCGACCCTTATAATCCGGATAATTGTGGCCTGGGGGTTCATATCAGGAGTTGCGAGCGATTGGAGGAGGTCCTTCCCCGTTATTTCGCCGTAAAGAAGGTCTATCTGACAGAGTATCCCCTCTCTCAAGTGAGAGATAAGCCGGAGGCAAGAAAAGCCTTTTCCGATTGCCTCTCGGATGGGGTTTTTGGTGTCGTCTATTTCGGGCACGGCGCCGGATTCCGCCTGGCACACGAACAACTTCTGAATATTGAGGATGTCTTTAATCTGAAAACAAGGGGTCAGTTTCCTTTTGGTTTTTTTGGTAGTTGCGGGGTTGGACGATTTGATGATTTCGAGGTTGGAAGGTATCGGGAAGCAATTGCGGAAGACCTGGTTCGGAATCCGGATGGTTTCATCGCTACAATCGCCTCAACCAAGGCGACTTCCCCTTCAACGAATGAGGTGATTTGTTCCTCTCTTCTGTCTTCCTTTTTTTCGGGAAGGAGTCTGGGAGAGAGTTTCCTCACATCTTCGCTTTATGATGTCTCTTATCATTTCTTCGGCGACCCGAGTCTTCTCTCTCTTCTCCCCCAGGAAAAAGAGGGGATTCGGGTCACCTCTCCCCTAAGGCCAAAAGAGAATGCTTCTCTTTCGTGTTCTCTCGGAGTGAAGGAAGAGAGGGTCTTCTCTTCCCGGGTTTTCTATGGAAAACGTTTCCGCCGGTATACCTCAACCGTCTTTTTTGATGGGAATCCTTATATCTTCCGAATTGATTATACCCTGCCGGGTTTTGAGGTCCTGAAGGAGAAGAGGAAGGAGGAGTTTAGTTTCTTTTCTCTTAATTTCATTCCGCCGGCCGGAATCCCTCTATCACCGGTGGGTGATGAGAATAATTTTTATCAGGAGATTCCCAATACCGCAAGGGCGCTTTCTTTTTTTGTGACCCGGTCTTGTTCTGCCTTCTGTATCGTCTGGGATTCATTGGTTCGGGATACCGTTCCGGGAGAAGGGGTTGATACCTCAGGGCCACAACTAAGACTTTTCGCGGAGGGGAGGGAACTCTCTTCTCTTGAAACCCTGCCGAAGACTTTTCTTCTCACCGGCGAGTTTTCCGACCCTTCGGGTGTCTACATCTCTCCTTATCTTTTTTATCCCCGACTGTTTATCGAAAGTGATGAGATTAATCTCTCCGGGATTCTGGAAGGGGATTATCGTCGGCTTAAATTCCGATTGCCTTTAACCCTTAGTTCGGAGAAAAATCATTTGAAATTGGTTTGCTATGATAATTTCTTAAACCGAAGTGAGAGGCTTTTTCAAATTATAACCTCTCTAAGCCCCCACTTGAAGATTATCTCCCCCCTCGCTTATTATAAGCGAGGCCTTTTGACTTTTAACTTTACTCTCTCTCATCCTGCCGAGGTTAAAATAAAGGTCTGGACAATTTCCGGAAGGTTTCTGGAGTCGTTTTCTCTTTATCTTCCTTCGGGTCGGCAGGTGGTTAGTTTTCCGATTGTTTTGCCGAAGGGGGTTTATCTATTTCGGATTACCGGCCGGAGTTTTTCTCTTGATGAGGAGGTTTCTCTCGATGAGAAGTTTCTTGTTTTTTAGTCTTTTGTTCTTTTTGGTTTCGAGGTCGGAGTTTTATTTTGGTAAGAATAAGGTTCAATCTAAGAGGCTTCATTTTCAAATGATTGAGTCGCCTGATTTTGTTATCTATTTTCCTTCATCCGCTAAGAGGCTGGCTTTTTTTGCGAAGAGGGTTTGTGAGGAGCAGTGCGATTTTTTGAAAAGGAGTCTTAATGTTAAGGTGAAGGATAAAGTCCCGGTTATTTTGTATTCTTCTTTTTCGGATTTTTCCGAAACTAATGTTGTTCTCGATTTGATTGAGGAGGGAGTTGGTGGGTTTAGTGAGTTTTTGAAGAGGAGGGTGGTTGTGCCTTTTGATGGTTCTTATCGGCGTTTTGAGAGGGTTTTGCGTCATGAGGTTAGTCATATCTTTTTGTCTGAGTTTTTTTCCAAAAGGAAGGGGTTTTCTCTTTTTGAGGTTTCGGCGGGGATTCCGTTTTTTGTTTCGGAGGGTTTTTGTGAATGGGCGGCGTCTCGTTTTTTAGGTTCGGATGATTTTTCGGAGTTTTTTCTCAGGGATTATGTTGTTAATAATCGGTTTTCTTTTGAGGAGTTGATGAGGGATCGGAGTTTTCTTTCTTACCGGCTGGGAGAGACGTTTTTTGGGTTTGTTTCTGAGAGGTATGGGGAGGAGAAGGTTTTTGAGTTTCTTAAGGGGGTTAAGAGGAATGGTTTTGCTGAGTCTTTTAAGTCTTGTTTTGGGAAGAAGGAGAAGAGTTTTTTTGAGGATTTTTCGGAGTATCTGAAGGTTAAGTATCTTCCGCTTTATTCTCTGTCTTTGCGTGAGAGTTTGTTTACAAGTGTTTTGCCGGAGAAGAACGTTCTTTTTCCGGTTATCGCACCGAAGGGGGATAAGGTTTTGTTTCTTTTGAATGGGGATGACCCGGCCCTTTGTTTGGTTGACCTTAGTGCGGGGAGGATTAAGAGGAAGAGGGTTTTTAAGGGTTTGAGGGTTTTGCGGAGGGTTTTTGCGATGAGTAGTTTTCCGGAGGAGGAGATTGCGGTTTTTCTTTCAAGGAATGGGGAGAGGGTCCTGGAGATTTTGAGTTCTGATTTTCGGTTGAAGAGGAGGTTTGTTGTTGGTCTTGACGATTGTTTTGAGCCATCTTTTTCTCCGGATGGGAGGGAGATTGTCTTTTGCGGTGTTAAGGATGGGGGGAGTGACCTTTACCGGATTGAGGTTGAGAGCGGGAGGGTTACGCGTCTTACTTTTGATTCGTTTGATGAGTTTTCTCCTTCTTTTTCGCCGGATGGGGAGACGATTTTTTTTGCCCGGAGTAATGGGAGGAGGATGGCGATTTGTGCCTTAGGGGTTAAGGGGTGGAGAGTAGAGGAGAGAGCCGGAGGTTTTTCTTTTGTCTCGGACCCAATTTGTCTGTCATCGGGAGAGGTGTTGTTTATTTCCGAAGGGAGGCAAATTTTTATGATGAGGAATGGGGAGTTTTTCCGGACTAACTTGTTTTCCGGATTTTTTAATCTTTCAATTGGTGAAGGAGATAAGGTTTGCTTTTCTTATTATAAGAAGGGAGGGTATAGGATAGGGCTTTGTAATCTTGAAGTTATTAAGGAGATTTTAGAACCTGTGTCTTATCGTCCAGAAGAGGTTTCATTAGTTTCGGAGGAGGAGGGAGAGAGTGGACGCCCGATTGGTTTTTCCCTTTCCGCTGATTTCATTAGTGGGGGATTGAGTTTTACTCCGGGATTCTTTTCCGGCTATTGCCTTCTCGCCCTTTCGGATATTTTAGGCGACCATCGTTTTTATCTGATGACGGATTTGAGTGGTGTGATTGACTTTTCTAATTTTTATCTCTCCTACTGGTATTTGAAAGAGCGGATTGATTATAATCTGACAGTTTATCAGTTTACCGATGGTTTTGAGACTTCGGATCTGATTTATCTCTGGCGCGAACGTTTACTTTCGCCTTTAGTTTCTTACCCTATCTCTCGAGAGAAAAGGGTTGAGACCGGGATTATGCTTTTGAGTTCTAATACCTGGGTTTATGAGAAGAGGGGAGAGGAGTTTAGTTTATTGGATTCTTATTCCTCCCGGGAGTTTCCTTATTTTCTGTCTTATGTTTTTGATGATACGAAGGCTGGAGTTTTTGGTCCGCGGAAAGGGGAGAGAGGACGAGTTTCCGGAGAGGTTAGTTTCTGGGGAAGGAATTACCTGACGACATATCTTGATCTCCGTTCTTATCTTAACTTGTTTTCGGATTATATCCTTGCCCTGAGGTTTTTCGGGATTGGGAGTTTTGGGAGGGAGCCGGATTCTTTTTCCCTCGGCGGGGAGGTCTGCCGGGGTTATGATTATTATGAGTTTCATGACTCAACCGGGAATTTCTTAGCCCAAACCCAGATTGAGTTTAGATTTCCTTTGATTGAGGAGATTAAATTTGGTTTTCCGCCTGTTTCTTTCAAGGGTATTGGTGGTCGGGTTTTTCTTGATGGGGCTTTTCTTTTGGGCTTAAAGTGGCGGAAGATATTTGGCGCGGGTTTTGGGATTACGGTGTTTGTTCCACCTTTCCCAATCCGCCTGGATTTTTCTTACCCGCTCTCGGAAACGGAGGAGAAGAGATGGCACTTTTCACTTTTCTTAGGGGAGGAGTTTTAATTAGTTTCTTGTTTAGTCTTCTCTTTTCTTCGGTTCTTGACACAATAAAGAGTTATCAGGGGTTTGCCTACCAGTATTCGTTTGTTTCGCCCTTTCTTAAAAGGGAGGGTAAAGGGTCTGGTTATTGTAATCTTTTGACCAAGAGGGAGGAGAGAGTAGTAATTAGCTGGTCAAAAGAAGGGAAGGTGAAGAGTTATTTTAAGGGGGGAGGAGATTGGGAATATGTTAAGAGGAAGGGATGGGAGAGGAGACCCCGGAGTGAAGATAGTGATATCATTAGAGTTCTGGAAATTCTTTTGCTTGAAAAGCCTGAGTTTGGCGAGACAATTTTTAAGCCGAATCTTTGTTTTTTGGGGGATTACAAAGATTGCTCAAAAGGAAGGATTCGGTACCAGAAAGGGAGGGTTTCGGAGATAATTTGCTGGGATTCGGTTTCGGGGACGAGGTTTGATTTGCGGTTGGAAAGGATTAACCGGTTGAAGGAGATTTCTCTTCCGTTCTCGCCTGCCCAAAGACTTGTTCTCTCTTTCCGGCAAGAGGGGTGGAAACCCCTATTGAGCGGGGCTTGGGGAAAAAAGGGGAGAGGGGTTAAAGAGATTATTGAGCGCCGGCTATCATCCCTGGGAATAAATTGTCGTTGGAAAAGGAAGGGAAAGATGATGGTTCTGGAGGTGGATGAGAGGTTGGAAGAGGATGTCTTGAATTTAGTGTTCGCGGCTGGCATCGGAGGTGTCTATCTGGGGGATAGTTTAGTGTTTCCGGGGGAAAGTCTTTCTGTTTCTCTTTCTCCCCGAGGGATTCTTTTTGAACTTCCCCGAGGGGTTAGTCTTTTAAGGGAAGAGGGTCTTGCCTTAAAGATTGACGGCACGCGAAGCGGGACGAAAGTCCACAATCTTTCCTTCCCTTTGACGGTTGACATTCGGGGAGATGATGGTAAAATAAAGGTTTTAAGGTTGGAATTGATTGGGAAAAAGAAGGAGATTTTATTTTCGGTGTTGAAGGAGAAATTGCCATATCCGGTTGAATATGAGGTGAAGAATGATTGAGTCTTTTCTTCTGGCCACCTATCTTGTGTTTTTGCTTATCTTGTCGGTTTATGCGACACATAGTTATCTGATTCTTTACTATTATTTCAGGAGATGTCGAAGGAAGAGGAAGGAGGGTGGTGATCTGGTTCTGGAGAGTTTTCCTCTGGTTACTGTGCAGTTGCCAGTTTATAATGAGAAGTATGTTGTGGCTCGGGTTTTTGATTCGGTTTTGAATTTGGATTATCCGAAGGATAGGCTGGAGATTCAAGTTCTGGATGATTCTGATGATGAGACGAGTTTTATTCTTCGGGGTTTGGTTGAGAGGGCGAGGGGTCTGGGTTATAATGTGTTTTATTATCATCGGTCGGAGAGGAGGGGGTTTAAGGCTGGGGCTTTAAGGGAGGGTCTTTCTTTTGCGAAGGGTGAGTTTATCGCAATTTTTGATGCGGATTTTGTTGTGCCTCGGGATTTTTTGAAGCGGACTCTGCCTTATTTTTTTACTTCGGAGAGGATTGGGGCGGTGCAAGCGCGCTGGTCGCATCTGAACCGGGAGTATTCTCTTTTGACTGAGGGGCAAGGTTTGGCTCTGGATGCTCATTTCTTGTTTGAGCAGGATGTGAAGTGTTCGGCGGGGCTTTTTATTAATTTTAATGGGACCTGTGGTGTGTGGCGCCGGAAGGCAATTGAGGAGGCGGGGGGTTGGGAGGATGATACCTTGACTGAGGATTTGGATCTTTCTTACCGGGCTCAGATTAAGGGGTATAAGATTTTGTTTCTTCCTGATTTGTCATGTCCGGGTGAGTTGCCGATTGATGTTTGCGGGTTTAAGAGGCAGCAGTTTCGCTGGACGAAGGGTGGGATTGAGGTGGCAAGGAAGTTGTTGGGTCGGGTGTTTTCGGCGCCTCTGCCCTGGCGGGTGAAGTTTTTTTCTTTTACTCACCTGACCGCTCCTTTCGCATATCTGAGTCTTTTTTTCCTTTCTTTGCTTTCTTTTCCAATTGTTCAGATGAAGATTAAATATACGGGGGGTTGGATGGGTGATGAGTTTCTTTTGGGTTCAAGGGGGATGGTGAGTTTTTATTTTGCTTTTCTGTCGCTTTTTACTCTGTTTGTTTTGCCTTACCCAATTATTTATATCTTGTCTTATTACCGGGTTTGCGAACTGGAGGGGAAGAGGAGGGAGGGGAGTTTTCGCTGGTTTTTGATTGCGTTTCTTCTTATTGGTGGGTTTGTGTCGCTTTCGCTGTCTAATACGATAGCAGTTCTTTCGGCTCTTTTTGGGAAAAGGAGCGAATTTTCCCGAACGGCAAAATTTTCCGTAGTGGGAAAGGAGGGAGGGATAAAGGATAAGAAGTATCTTTCTCCTTTATCGCCTTTGACCTGGGTTGAGATGGGAATGGGGTTTTATCTTTTGTTTACTTTGATGTATTCTTTAGTCCATCTGGAATTGGGACTGGCTCCATTTTTACTTGTTTATGCGCTTGGTTTTCTTTATCTTTCTTTTTTGGCGGTGATGCAATACCGGGAGGTTAGATTGTCTCTCAGGAAGGAAGTGATGGGAGAGTTGACTTGAGGAAGATTATGAGAGACTGGCTTACGGAAAAAGTTGTTCTTTTGTTTAATCTTGATGAGGGGGATAGGGAGAAGAACTACGGATATTTTGAAGGGAGTCTTTCGATTGGTTTGAATCTTTTTCTCTTTTTAGTGAAATATATCTTTGGGAGAGTCATTGGGAGCATCGCTTTAATTACCGATGCCTTTCATACGGTCTCGGATGTTCTGACCTCAGTTTTGGTTGTGATTGGTTTCGCGGTTTCCGCAAAGCCGGTGGATGATAAGCATCCCTATGGTCACAGTCGGGCGGAGTCGGTCTTTGCCCTTTTCATTGCCCTTATTTTAATTGGGGTGGGAATAGGGTTTTTTATTGCCTCGCTTCGCCGGTTTCTCTCCCCCGCACCAATTTCGGTTAACCTTAAGGTTTCCATTGTCCTCATCCTGTCAATCTTAATCAAGGAGTTTCTTTTTGCTTGTTCTGAGAAATTGGGAGAGAAGATAAATTCTTCTGCTTTGAAAGCGGATGCCTGGCACCATCGGAGTGATTCCCTGGCAACTGCCCTTTTACTCCTGGGTTTCATTTTCTATAAGTTTAAATTTTTCCGTCTGGATGGAATCTTAGGGATGGGGATTGCGGGATTGATCGTTTATACCGGGATTAAGATAATGAAAGAAGCCGGAGATTTCCTTATTGGGATGGCACCGAGTGATTCCCTTCTTCGAGAGATAGAGTTGGTTGCTCAGAAGGTTGAGGGGGTGAGAGATGTTCATAATATTCAGGTGCACGATTACGGGAAGCGAAAGGCGATAACCCTCCATATTCTCTTAAAGAATGATACCAATCTTGACGATGCCCATAAGAAAGCGGATGAGGTGGAAAGGAGGATAAAGGAGGTGATTGCGGATAGTGATGTGACTGTCCATCTGGAGCCAGAGGATGAAGGAGATTTTTCCCCAACGGGTGGACAGGGAAAAAAGCACGGGTTTCGTCCCGCAAGAGGGGTGGAAACCCCTATTGAGCGGGGCTTGGGGAAAAAGTTTTTTCCCCAACGGGGTGACAGGGAAAAAACCACGGGTTTTTTTCCCGCAAGAGTGGTGGAAACCCCTATTGAGCGGGGCTTGGGGAAAAAGTTTTTTCCCCAACGGGGTGACAGGGAAAAAACCACGGGTTTTTTTCCCGCAAGAGTGGTGGAAACCCCTATTGAGCGGGGCTTGGGGAAAAAGTTTTTTCCCCAACGGGGTGACAGGGAAAAAACCACGGGTTTTTTTCCCGCAAGAGGGGTGGAAACCCCTATTGAGCGGGGCTTGGGGAAAAAAAGGAGATGGGGATGAGAAGATTATTGTTTAACTTGCTTTTCTCTTTTGTTTTAGCGGAGGAAGGTGCCCGATATCTAATTATTACTCATGAGAATTTTCTCTCGGCAATTGCTCCATTGGCGGAGTGGAAGAAGAAGAAAGGAATTCCAACGAAAGTCGTCTGCCTCTCGGAAACCGGTCGAAGCCCGGATTCCATCCGGAATTTTATCGTCAATGCCTATAACACCTGGCCAATTAAACCGGAGTATATCCTTCTGGTTGGGAGCGGGAATTTTTTGAGGAGTTATTCTAACCGGTATGATGATTATTACGGGAATGTAAGTGGTGATTACAAGCAGGAACTCTCGGTCGGAAGATTTTCCTGTAATACACCTCGCCAGTGTAGTGTTATGGTCTTAAAGAGTATCCGGTATGAGAAGAACCCCTATCTTTCGGGTGACTCCTTCTGGCTTTTGAAAGGGACGACGGTTGTGCGCGAGGATAATCCACCCGACCCTTATTATCAACCAGACGCGAGATATATCCGGAATCTGGTTTTGAGTCATGGTTTTATTCATACTGATTCGTTTTTGAATCTCTCGGGTCATAATCAAAATGATGTGATTGCCGCCGTGAATGGCGGGAGAGCCTTTGTCGTTTATCGGGGTCAGGGGGTTTCTAATTGGTGGTCGCCTTTTGCCTGTAATCCGAACCTTTGCACGAACTTGAATGAGTTGCCGATTATTGTCTCCGCTACCTGTCAGACGATGACCTTTGCTCCGAATGAATCAATGGTCTGTGAGGGCTGGCAAAGAAAAGGGAAGCCGGATTCATTGACCGGGGCACTGGCAGTCTTTGGGACAACTAATACCGGTAGCGGGGTTTCCCTTTATCGGGGAGTAGTGGCAAAGGGGCTTTTTGATGCCTTCTTTTTGGATAAAATACTTTCCATTGGTGATGCTCTGAAACGGGCTAAGTTTTACCTGGATTCCCTTTATCATAATCAAACCCGCTACCAGGAATGGAACCTGTTGGGCGACCCAGAACTTCCCTTATACACCAAGAAACCAGAAAACCTAAATGTTCTCTATGACACAGTTATTTTATTGGAGCCGCAAATTTATCGGGTGGAGGTGAGAAATCTACCCGAGGGCGAGAGTGCCCTGGTCTGTTTCCAGATGGATTCTACCATCTATCTCCATCGTTATACCCGGTCGGGAGTGATTGAGTTTTCCATCGAGCCAAGACACCCCGGGTTTTTTGATTTGACCGTAACCTGTCCGAATTACCTTCCTTTTGAAGGAAGGGGAAGGGTGAGTGCCGGTAATCGCGCCTATCTGGAATTGAGCGGAGTTCGGCTCCTTGACCGCGGGAATCATAACGGTCGGGTAAATCCCGGAGAGGAGGTTGGTCTTTTCTTGACCTTGAAGAATATCGGCGGGCAAGGGGCGAATAATGTCTTCGGAGTTTTAAGAAGTAGTGACCGGTTCGTTTGTATCCGGGATAGTGTTAAATCCTTTGGTTCTATACCGCCGGGGGAAAGTGTCACCAGCGGCGAATACCTGTTCTTCACTCTCCCCTCCTGCACGACCGCTCATAATTTAGGATTTCTTTTGCGGATTTATTCCGAAGAGGATTCTTTTTCTTCCGCATTCTCCCTAAGGGTCTATAAAGGAAAATTAAAGATTCTTTCAACCTCAATTGTTGACTCCCCACCTTTTGGTAATGGCAATGGTCGGATTGGTCTAAGGGAAGCAATAAAGTTTAAGGTTTCTTTGAAGAATTCCGGAAATGACGATTTGAATGACTGCCTTATTAAATTAAGGACGGATGAGAGATATGTCCAGTTGACTGATTCTTTTTCATTTTTCGGCTGGATTCCCGAAGGGGAGAGTCTTTTTAATCTTTCCGACGAATTGGTTTTGGTCACTTCTCCTTCTTTGCCACCAGGAATAGATTTGCGCTTTAAGTTTTTCCTTTCCGGTTCGGGTGTTACCTACCAGTTTTTTGATTCGGTCTCTTTAACCTTTAAGAGTGAAGGAGAGGCTCAAAGTTTGCCTCAGGGTCCTTGCCCTTATGGCTATTTTGCCTATGATGATGCGGATACCAGTTCGGGTGAGGCTCCGGTTTATAATTGGTCAGGCCTGGCACCACCTGGTCCCGGAAGGCTGATTCCCGAGATTTCTAATCACGATGCGGCAACCATTACTTTGTCCTTGCCTTTTCGCTTTAAATACTACGGGATAAATTATGATTCCATCTCAATCTCTTCTAATGGTTTTCTTGCCCTCGGGAGAACCGACTACCGATGGGGGAATAATGCGCCAATCCCGGATACCACTGGTCCTCCGGCAATGCTTGCTCCTTTCTGGGACGATTTGAATACGAATGATAACCAGAATGGTTTTGGCGATGTCTATGAGTATTATGATACAAGTAATCACCGGTGGCTTTGTGAGTTTTATCAGGTTGCTCATCATCAAAGACCACAGGTTCGGGAGACATTCCAGGTAATCCTTCTTGACCCCCTTTATTATCCAACACCAACCGGCGATGGAGAGATTATCTATCAGTATGCGGTTGTCTCGGATGCGACCTCTTCTACCGTCGGGATTGAAGACCACACCGAGACCCGAGGATTGTGTTATCTCTATAACAACAACTATTCACCCAATTCCTCTCCGCTCACTGCCCGGCGGGCGATAAAGTTCTCAACCAAAAGACCAAGAGGTTTCAATCAACCATTTGTTGTTTTAGCGCGCCTTCTGCTTGATGATTCCCTGGGTAATCGGAATGGCCAGCCCGAACCCGGAGAGGAGATTAGGGTGAGGAGTTATCTCACAAATTTAGGCGATACTAATGCCTTTTCCCTTTTCGGGATTTTGCGAAGTCGAGATGAAAGCCAAGTGTTAGATTCCCTGGCCGAATTCGGGAATATTCCGATTGGCGAGACGGTTTATAATTCTACCCCCTTCCGGTTTGCGATACCAGAAGTTGTTGAGGATTCTCTTCTCCACTTTTATCTTCTGGTTTATTCCGCCGATTATTCGGGGATTTTGCCGTTTGAGATTTCCCTCTCCCATCCCTCAGGAATTTCCCAATCTGGATTATTGTCAGGGCGCGGGAAAGTCTTTCTCCCGACTTTTGTCTCCCGGGGAGGAAGGGTTCGCCTCCTTTCCGGAAAAGGAATGCCGAAAGAGATTTGTCTTTATGATATCTTCGGGCGGAAGATAAGAATTTGGAGCCGGGAGGGCGGAACGGAAAATGGGAAACCGCTAATCGATTTAACCTTACCGAAACTTTCGGCGGGAATCTATTTCTGGGAAATAGATTTTGGGAATGAGAAGATAAAGAGGAAATTTATCTTATTGCCGTGAGAATTAGTGAATTCATTGGATTATTAACCCTATTTTTAATAATAAATCCTCTCGAAGGCTTTGGATTTCCCCCACGTTATCACACCTATCAGGAGATGGAAGAAGACCTCATACGGCTGGCTCATGAGTTTCCCCATCTCTGTCGCCTTGAAACCCTTGGTTTTTCTACCCGGCTCGGTCGGGCAATTCTGGGGATAAAGATTTCTGACTTTCCCCAGATTCGGGAAGATGAACCCCGGCTTCTTTTTAATGGCAACCATCACGCCGCAGAAATCATCGGCCCAGAGATCTGCCTCTTTTTGGCGGAAAGCCTCTTAGGACAATACGAGACAAACGAAGAGGTTAAAAGATTTGTTGACTCCTTAGAAATTTGGATTGTGCCGATGGTTAATCCGGATGGACACTGGATTGTTGAGCAGGATATTGATACCCTCTGGCGAAAGGATTTGCGGGATAACGATACGAACGGGATAATTAATTTGGATTATGACGGGGTTGATCTGAACCGGAATTATGATTTTCTCTGGGAAAGGGGCGTTTCCGAACCATCTTCCCGTGAATACCGCGGTCCGGCACCATTTTCCGAAGGAGAGATTTGCGCGCTTCGGGATTTAGCAGAAAGAGAGCGATTTGTGATTGATGTCTGTTATCATTCCGATATTGACCCAAGAAGGGGTGAATATGTTTACTTTCCCTGGCTCTGGGGAAATAGCCGTTCCCCGGATTATTTCCATCTTCAGGAGATAGCCTGCTCTCTGGCATTTTCCATTCCGAACGACTTAAATAATGGCACTTATTCTTACATCTACGGTCGAGCGGAAGAAGGAGGATTGGCTCGGAATTGGTTTTATTATGCCCTGGGCATCTTTTCCTTTACCGTGGAGGTGAGTAGGGGTTATCGGCCACCGGAAATGAGGGTTGATTCAATCTGTCGGAAAAATCTCAGGGGCTGTTATTATCTGATGCGCCGGGCACTCTCCTCCCAGATTACCGGGAGGATTTATGACGCTACAACCCAAAGACCACTCTCAGCCGAGGTGAGAATTCTTGAAGCCTATGCCCCACCGGAAACGATTTTGCCGAGATTTTCCGACTCAATTTTCGGAAGGTTCCGGAGACTCCTTCTCCCCGGAAGATACCGAGTTTTAGTCTTAAAAGAAGGCTATGAGATGAAGATGGAGACGGTAGAAGTCTTCCTCGGGCGACCGACGGAGATTGAGATTTATTTGCAACCGAGTGGTATTGAGGAGAAAAGACGTTCTGATGTCAAGATTCAAAATTTCGGCTTGTATTACACCGCGGATGGTCGGAGGGCGGAAAGGATTTTGGGGAAGGGGATATATTTCAAAAGAGAGAAGGAGAGGATGAAGAAGATTGTCGTTTTTTGAATGGGAATGGAGTTTTTATCGTTGACAAAAAATTCTTTTCTTTTATAATTGAATTATGAAAGCAAGGGCATTCGTTTTAATCAATTGCCAGGCGGGAACGACAAGACGTATCGTGGAGAAACTCCAGCAGATTCCGGGAGTGGAGTATGCCGAAGCGGTCACCGGGCCTTATGACATAATTGCGATTGTTTCGGGTTCGGATGTGAATTACATCGGGGTGGTGATTGCGGAACGAATCCAGACGATTGAAGGGGTAGAGAAGACGATTACCTGCAATGTTGTCCGCTTTGATTCTCTGGATAGTTTGATTTATTAGGAGAAACGGAATGAGTGCCTCGGCCTATGTTTTGATTAATGTCCAGGTCAATCGGGTGCGAAAGGTCTATGAGGAGTTGATGAAGATTAAAGAGATCACACTCATTGATGCGATTTCGGGACCATTTGATATCATCGTCTCCTTAACCGCTCCCGATTTCAACACTCTGGGGAAGATTGTGATTGATAAGATTCAATCCATCCCGGGAGTGGAGAGGACCCTCACCTGCCAGGTGATTCGGTTTGAGCCTTGAAGAGAGACAGAACCTCTTCCGCCGGGATCTTCGCCCTTTAAGGTTTTAACATAGATGCGGGTGGGTATTCTTTGTGGCGGCTGGTCAAGAGAAAGGGAGATTTCGCTTCTAACCGGAAATAAGGTTTACCAATCATTAAAACGTCAAGGTTATGACTGTGTCGTTATTGACTTGGACCGCGATTTTGCCCAGAAGATTTTAGCCGCAAAGATTGACTGCGCCTTCATCTGTCTTCACGGTAAACCGGGAGAGGATGGGACAATCCAGGGTTTCCTGGAACTTGCGGGAATTCCTTATACCGGAAGTGGAGTCCTGGCTTCCGCCTTAGGAATGGATAAGATTTTGACCAAGGCGATATTTTCCTTTTACCAAATTCCTACTCCGGAGTATGTCGTGATTGAAAAGGATGAGGATATAGAAAAAGGGATTAAGGAATTAGGACTTCCTTTGGTTTTAAAGCCCCGCTACGAGGGTTCTTCCATTGGGGTTAAAATCTTAAAGAGGGAAGAGGAAGTGATTGAGGAGGTGGCAAGTGCCCGAAAGGAATTCGGTAGTGTCTTCTTGGAGAAGTTTCTTAAAGGTCGGATTGCGACCTGTGGGATTTTAGCGGATAAGCCTCTGCCGGTCCTGGAACTTATTCCAAAAAGAGAAGAATTCTATGACTACTTTGCGAAATACACCGAAGGCGAGACTCTTTTTGTTTGTCCAGCAGAGATTCCCGATGAATTGACAAAAAGGATTCAGGAGTTTGCGCTTCGGGCTCATAAGGCGATCGGCTGTCGGTGTTATTCGCGACTGGATTTAATCATTTATGAGGGAGAACCTTACTTCTTAGAGATAAACACCCTGCCGGGTCTGACCGAACTTTCCGATTTGCCGAAGGAGGCGGAAACAGCGGGTATCTCCTATGATGAGTTAATCCGCACCATTCTCCAATGGGCGAGATGAACCTAAAGTATATGCCTTGCCTAAAAGACTCTACCTCATAAAATTCCGCTTCTATCCTGCCATGAAAATTCTCCGCACAACCATTCCACTCCGGCTTTCTTATTGGAATTGGGCTGTGCCGACTGCCAAAACCTCTCCCCACCAGAGAAAAAACCAGGCTCTTTCTTCTTGTAAAAAGACCAATGAATTCTTGCCCAATGTCTTTTGTTATCTCTACTTCCCCTAATGGAATCCCGTGTATCTTCCACCAGGTTAAGAAGAAAAAGATAAATCTCTAATATATCCTTAAATGCTTCGTATCCACCTGCCAATGCGGAAAAGGTTTTTTTCCGAGATTAAGCTAATTCCCTTCTCTTCTGCCATTTTTTCTTCCTGAGTTTATTAAACCCGCATCCTTTAAAATTGGGGTTTAAGGGTCTTTTCGAGCGGTTAAAAAATCCTTTCGTTTCCTCTTCTTTATATCTTTTCCACCATTTCCGTTCTGGTTTTTGCGGTGTTAAATTCATTCTCTTTGAGTATTTCCATAAGTTTCTTGCTTACCCGGACCGGAACTTTTCCCAATAAGTTTCGGCAAAAGCCATAGAATACACTCATTTGGCAGATTATAGAACTTTAAAAATTTATTCAAGTCAGAGTTCAAAAAGAACTCCCTATGGTAGATACCATGTTTAGAAACAGTACGAATTTCACTTGACTTTTAATTAAAAAAAGTGTAGAATAATTAAGTATGAAAATTAAAATTTTGAAAGGCAAAAGGTGCGGGATGAAGAAGTTAGCAAAGAATAAAGAATCCTGGCAATTCAGCCGGAGTTGGGATATACGAAATCCTTCGTCTATGAACGAGTTATCTGCAATTGCCTTTAATGAAACAGTTATAAGGGGATAAAAATGGAAATATTCCAATCTCTAATGTATGCGGTGCTTCCGATTCTTGGGATAGTGATAGGTGCCACTCTTCAATATTTATTTTCAAGATCTTCAGAGAAACGAAAACATCAACAGGACTTACGGACGCAAACTTATGTGGATTTTCTTCAATGGGTTGGGAGAATAGCTATTGCTCAGAGAAATAATGACAAAGATAAGGTGCGGGAACTGATAGCTTTTTTAACTGACACTAAATTAAGAATTTGTGTTTATGGCAGTAAGGAAGTCGTTGAAAAACTTGCTGAATTTGATCGTGCTGGAGCAACAATTAGTGGGCCAGAAGGAATAAATGCGTTTATTAACATAATTCAAGCAATGCGAAAAGAGAGTTTACCCAAAGATCAGAGTGTCCCAGACGGAGAAATATATCAAGTATTATTCGGGAATAAAAATGAGCATCAAAATGGCAACAGCAGATAACAGAGCGTATCTGGCTTCGTGCCTTCGGCACTTCGCCCAAATTCCTCGCTACGCTCGGAACTTCAGATACGCTCAGCCGTTATATGCAATCTTAAAAATAAAAAATGAGGATAAGTGCTAAAATAAGTATTGGAGGATTGCCGTGGGACAAAACAAGAAATTAAAGCTTTTTATTAGCTACTCACATCAAGACAATCTTGATGACAATCCTTATATTGAGCAATTTAAAAAACATATTGCCCCATTAAAAGATAATGGTTTAATTGAAGAGTGGCATGATCGTAAAATTTTACCAGGTGAAGATTATCAAAGTAAAATTGATAATAATCTAGAAGATGCAGATATTATTTGTCTATTTGTATCAGCAAATTATCTTGCTTCACCTAATTGTAAGAAAGAAAAGAGGAAAGCAATGGAATTAAGAAAAAATAAAGGAATTTCCGTTATCCCAATTATTTTGTCTCCCTGCGGATGGCAAGATGATGAAGATATTCCCAATTTATTGGCTTTACCAACAGATGGAAAACCTGTCTCAAGTTTTCAGAACCCAGATGAAGCCTGGCTTGATGTTTATAATGGTTTGAAAAGAATAATTGAAAAAGAGATAAAAATTAAGCAATTGAAAATAACAAAAGAATTCGAAAAATTCTTGCAAGATGCAGAGATGTTCACAAAAGCCCATTCTCAAAAAGAAGAAGTTTTTTTAGATGATATATTTATATATCCTGAACTAGAAAAATATAATACTTTAAGAGAATACGAAAAAGAAATAAGCTCAGATGAATTATTAAAAAATCTTTTTGGCTATCCAAAGATTATTATAGCTGGAGAAAGACAGTCGGGTAAAACAGCTTTGTGTAAAATGATGTTTAAAGAGTTACGGAAAAAGAATTTTGTTCCTGTTTATGTATATGATAAAGAAAATCAGTTTAAAGGAAAAATAGAAAATAAAATATCAGATTTATTCCATCAACAATATGAGGGAGTTAGTATAAACGAAATTGATAAGGAGCGAATAATCCCAATAATAGATGATTTTTATCTTGCTAAAAATAAAGAAAAACATATCAAAGATTTATCTATATATCCTCGCTGTATTGTTATTGTGGATGACATCTTTGGTTTAAATATTAAGGACGAGAAGCTTATTGTATCGTTTACTTACTTTAAAATAAAGGACCTTAAACCATCCTTAAGGTATGAATTAATTAAAAAGTGGGTAAGTTTAACAGATAAAGAAAGTAGAGATATTTACAAAGATATTGACAGAACCACGGAACTTATAGATTCCATTTTAGGAAAAACTATTGGTAGAGGAATTATGCCTGCATATCCATTTTTTATTTTATCTGCCATACTTACCTATGAAACATTTAATCTACCACTTAACCAAGAAATAACATCACAGGGGTATTGTTACCAGGCTTTCATCTATTTTTATTTAAGGAAACAAGGTGTAAGAAATGATGAGATTGATATATATATAAATTTCTTAACAGAGTTAGCTTTTTACTTTTATAAAGAAAAGAAATATGAAGTATCCCACGATGATTTTAACTCATTTATGAAGTTGTATTTGGAAAAATATAACCTCCCGATAAAACAAGAAATTTTACTTAAAAATTTAAACCTGATAGTTTCGGCAGATAGTTTTAATAATTATTCATTCCGCTACCCATATCTTTATTACTTTTTTGTGGCTAAATACATTGCCGAACATTTCGAGGATACTAAAGAAGAAATAGCAAGAATAATGAATAACCTTCATGTAGATGAAAATGCATATATTACAATTTTCATAGTACATCATTCTAAAAATATCAATATTTTGGGAGAAATCGAACTTAACGTATTATATTTATTTGACAAATTTGAACCTGCAACATTGACAAAAGATGAAGTTAAGTTTTTTGATGAACAAGCAGACATTATTGTTAAAGAAGTTTTGCCACCTGCTAATATAACACCTGAAATAGAAAGAACGAAAAGATTAAAGATCAAAGATGAACTGGAGCAATCTCAAAAAGATGTAAACCAAAAAGAGGATAGAGATAGAGATAGAGAGGATCCTTTGGAAAAGGAATTAAGACGAGCTATTAGAACGGTAGAGGTTATGGGATGCATTCTTAAAAATCGAGCCGGTTCTTTAGAAAAAACAAAACTTGAAGAGTTATTTAAAGAAGCAGTATATGTTCATTTAAGAATTTTGTCTTCTTTCTTTGAAGTTATAAAAAATAAAGAAAACCAAAAAGATATAGTTGATTTTATATCAGAAAGATTAGAAAAAATTATTAAGGAAAAAGAGATGAAATTAAGTAGAGAAAAACTGGAGAAAATCTCAAAAACTTTCTTCTGGAATCTAAACTTTTTTGTTGTATATAATGTTATCTATAAAATTGTTCATTCTTTAGGTTCAGATAAATTAACAGTAATTATTAACAAAGTATGTAATGAAATTAATACCCCAGCATCTTTCATAGTAAAACACAGTATTTTAATGTGGTATACCAAAAATTTACAAATTGAAGAAATTGTAAAAAAATTCAATGAAAAAAATTTCTCAGAAACAGCAAAAAGAGTTATGAGGTTTATGGTTGTTAATCATTGTGCTTTACATCCAATTAATTATAAAGATAGACAAAGAATAGTAAATAAATTAGGCATTCCCGCAAAAAAACTCTTCCAAAGCCATAAAGAATCATGAATAGAATTCATATTGTAATAAGCCTGCAAATAACAGTGGACATACGGCTGCGTTACGCTTTGCCCAAATTACCTCCGGCAACTTCTTTTATACGCAAAACGTTAGGCGAAATTGAAAGGAGGTGAAGGAGGTGAAGAATGATTAAATCAATATGGGTTGAAGTAATTAAGAAACATACTAAACCAGTTCAAGAAGTATTTTATGAGGTTGAAGAGAAAGACGGGAAAAGAGGTTGGATGGAAGTGCTTGTGAAAGGTGTTAGACAAGAAGTGGAGAGAGGCTCCATTTATGCCGGTCTCAAAGCCCAGAGGGTCAGAATAGATTCTGATGATTTTCTCATTTTGTATAGACATGAGGAGGGGATTGGTGTTAGTTATGATATCATTTAGTTATGTTTTATGGCAAGACATAGGGAGCATAAAGTTTTATTGGAAAACGGAGGACTAAAGCAACTTCATCTAACAGCGGATAAAAGGCTTTGCTATGCTTCGCAAAATTGCCTTCGGTAAGGTTTTTTATCCGTAAAATGTTATACGCCATACCTAAGAAATAATGGAGTGTGTGTGAAATGAAAAGAGTTGGCGAAGAAGAGATGAAGCGGAAAATGTTAGTGACACTAACATTTTTTCTTACCTATTTTTTCCTCTAAGTCCTTATCTTACAATAACTTAGAGCCTTTTTCTTAATTTTATCCCCCTTTGCTCCCTGAGCCATATACTAAGCCCCTTATTAAGCCTCTTTTGAAGTCTCCTTTAACCCCCCATTTTCCTTCTCTTCCCTTATCTCTTTTCCCTTCCTTTTCCCTTTCCTTTTCCTTTCTTCCATCTCTCCCTCTTTTCTTCTTTCCGCCTTCGTCTCTTTCTCGGTTTCTCTTTCAATCTCTCCTTCCATCTTTTTCCCAATCTCTTTGCCCACCCCCTCTTCTATTCGGAAAACAAAAGGGAAAATTTCTCACCGAAAATGCCTCCCTATGGTAGATACTATGTCTAAAAATAATACGTGAAACTATTGACAAAAAGATAAATTTGTTTATAATATATAAATAATTAATTTAAGTTAAGGAGAGAATATGCGGAATTTTCTTCTTTTTCTTCTTAGTTGCGGATTAGTTTTTGCGGACCCGGCTTTGAGTGGTGGCCGGGGACTTTTCCGAGTCGAAGATGCCCGGGTAGAAGAGGATGGAGCTCTGGTCTTTGCTACTCGTTGGCTATTCCACCGAACAAGGCTTAACGAGAATGCCCTCCGGATTCATGGTCCGCTTTTCGGTTTGGAAATGAATTATGCCCCTTTCCCTTTTATTGAGGTATTCGGTAGTTTCCTGGGGGTTATGGATGCTAAGACTTATCCCTTTCGCCTCTATTACGACTGGCAGGGACAAAACTTGGGCGCAAAACTTTCTTATCCCTATCTTCCGGTTGCCAAGTTAGCTCTGGTCGGTAATTGGCTGATGGAGAAATCTTCTCACGAAATTGAGTTTATGGATGGGCTTTACCGAAAAGGGAAATACTGGCGGGCAGTCGCTTCTTTCCGCTTCTGGGAACTCTACAAAACATTACCGACTCTGATGTTAAATTATGGTTCAAGTCTTGGTGAGGAGAATGGTTATTCCTTTTTGGGTTGTGGGTTAGAGATGGCATCCGATGCGGTGGATATATTTATTGAGGCAAATTCGGAGAAGGGAGAAGGGGTTGGTTTCTTTGCTAAGGAGGCACGAGCCCGGATTACTCCGGGTGTGCGGGTTCGGATTCCTTATTTTCATCTCACCGGCGGTGTGGAACTCGGTTTGACGGATTCGGTCCCCGATTACGAGGCGATTTTGGGGTTTAGTTTTATTTCCCCCTTCCCCAAACCACCCCGCAAACCCTGGGGTCGTTTAGCGGGTAAGGTTGTGGATGCCCGCACCGGTATGCCCTTAGAAGCAACCATTTCCTTCCCGAATCAGAAACTCCACCCCCTGACTACTGACCCGAAAACCGGAATCTTCTTTTTACAGAAGGCACCAGTGGGAGTAATTGTGGTTGAGGCGACAAAAGATGGTTATATTCCAGAGGCTGTCCCCCTTGTGATTACGGATGGTGGGTTTGCTAATTATACTTTTAATCTGAAACCATTGGTTCCTTATGGCACAGTGGCGGGTCGGGTTTTTGATGCCTACACCCGGAAACCGATGGCAGCAAAGATAACTTTTAGTGGCCTTGAAATTCCCCCCGCAACATCAAATCCAACGACCGGATTTTTCCAAATCAATAACGTTCCCGCTGGATTAGTCTATCTGGTTGCCGAAAAGGAAGGGTATTTCTCAGAAACCCGAATGGTTGAAGTGGAAGACGGTGGTATCACCAAGTTGGAGATTGGTCTTGCCCCATTGGATATGAAGGGGATATTCCAGGGAAAGGTGGTTGATAAGAAATCTCAGAAACCAGTCGCCGCCACCATCAGTTTTGTTGAGGGGGAGAAACCACCAATTTTGACCGATACGATTACTGGTGAATTCAAGGCTGAACTACCGGTCGGTTCCTATCAGGTGAAGATAGAAGCACCGGGTTATGTCTCTCAAACGAGTAACTTTTCTATTAAGAAAGGGGAAGTGACCGAGAGGAAGTTTGAACTGGTGAGCAAGGGAATGGTTTTGACCCTGAAAGGGGTCTATTTCGATTTTGCCAGGGCAACTCTTCGCACCGAATCTTATCCGGCCTTGATGGAAGCAATCCAAATCTTAAAAGATAATCCAGATATTCAGGTGGAGATTCAAGGTCATACGGATAATATCGGTTCCGATGCCTTCAATCAGAAACTTTCCGAAAGGCGAGCTTATGCGGTAATGAATTTCTTAATCCAGTATGGTGGCATTTCTCCAGCGCGGCTTTCTGCTAAGGGTTACGGTGAGAAGGTGCCAATTGCCTCTAATGAAACCCCAGAAGGAAGACAATTGAATCGACGGGTTGATTTCGTCATCCTTAAATGATGAAAGTCTTCGGTTGAAGAGATGAGATAAAAGGAATTTAGACCTTTTCCATCAGGAAATCCCAGAAGGTGCGTTTTTTAATCTTCTTTTCCATTATGAAACTTCCCTCTTCAATAAATGGTCTGAATTCCTGGGCATAGTAGAGCCGGCGAGCGGAGGTATTTTCTCTATACCATCTTCTTCCCTGGTGAAAGATTCTTCTTAAAGTGTAATCTAAATTTCCTTCCTTTGTGGCAAAGCCCGCTTCAATTAAGGAGACGAGCATCGCTACATGGCGGGGATAAGCGGTTACGGAAAAGGCGTTCGCCTTTTTTGCCAGGCTGAGGGTGATTTTGATGAAAAGGGGGGAGAGCCTCCGACCGCGATACTTCGGTCGGATATAAGCCCGGGTCAATTCCCATCTTTTCCGGTCGTCATTACTCGGGTCTTTCCATTCGGGGTCAATCCGAACATAACCAATCGGTTCTTCAATATCATAAAGCCAGATTTCTAATAACCGCTCTTTGGTAATCACATCCTCATATTGATAGAAGGCAATTTTGTAACCTTCGATATTAAAACTTAAGGTTTTTTCCTGGGTTTTACTTAGAGGGCACTTCGCAATGAAAGCGATGAGTTTTTGGGGATCCTCCGCCGGAACCAAACGGGTTATCTCTTCAACAATTCTTTTCTCTATTTCCCCGGTCATTGACGCAATACCCTCCGCAAAATTTTCTCTAATTCTTCTTCGGTCTCCACTAAGACCCTTCTCGATTTTGAGCCGGCATAAGGACCAACGATTCCGGCTCTTTCTAATTGGTCAATAATCCTGCCGGCTCTTGCCCAGCCAACATCCAGTTTCCTCTGGAGCATTGAGACCGATGCCTCCCTCAATTGAAAGACAAATCGAGCCGCTTCCGCAAAATATTCGTCAATCTCACCGATGAGGGCCACCTCTTCCTTCTTTATTTTGGCGATCTCCGCCTCTTCCTCTAAGGGGATGTGGTAGTCTAAGGAGAGCAATTTATCCGCAATCTCTTCGGAAAGGATTTCGGAAAGCCTTTTCCTTTCTTCTTCAATACTTGCCTTCTCTTTGTTAATCAAAATCTCCAGAATGCCAGTCTTTACAATCTCTTCTGCCTTTTTACCAGGATTCCGGGTTAAACCTTTGAGGAGCTCTCTCAGGTATCTTTTTGCCCAGAGGTTAACCAATCTTTTGGTTTCCTCAACCGAGATGAAGGCGCCGTGCAACCGGATTGGCTCCCCTTTACCCGGTGGGAGGAAGAGCATATCGCCCATCCCGAGAAGACTTTCGGCACCATTCATATCAAGAATCGTTCGGGAATCGGTTTTGGAGGCAACCTGGAAAGCGATTCGGCAGGGAAAGTTTGCTTTAATCAAACCGGTTATGACATCAACCGATGGCCTCTGGGTAGCGAGGATGAGATGGATACCAACTGCTCGGGACATCTGGGCTAAACGAGTAATTCTTCTTTCCATCTCCTGGGGTTCCTTTACGGTTTTCATCAAATCCGCCAGTTCGTCAACGACCACCACAATGTAGGGTTTTTTCTTTCTCCCCAACTCCTGAGACCGGGCATTATAACTTTCAATATCCCGAACCCCAACTCGGGCAAAATCGGAATAGCGCATCTCCATCACCTGAATTATCCGGTCCAATTCCTTTGGGGCGCTCTGGGGGTCAGTAGTTGTCGGACCCAGAAGGTGAGGAATTGGGTCATAAACCGGTAATTCCAGTTGCTTCGGGTCAATCGTTAAGAACCGAACCTCATCCGGCGTGGAACGATAGATGATGGAAGAGAGGATACAGTTGATACAAACCGATTTTCCCGAACCAGTGGTCCCGGCAATTAAAATATGGGGCATCTGCCTTAAATCGGCTATATAGGGCTCACCCGTTATCGTATCACCCAGAACAAAGGAAAGGGGTGAAGGAGAAGAATCTAACACCCCACTCTCTAAGATTGGCCGGAGCCGAACAATCTTCCGCTTCTTATTCGGAATCTCAATCCCAACTGCTGCCTTCCCCGGAATCGGAGCCAAGATCCGAATCCTCTCCGCCCGTAAAGAAAGAGCCAAATCATCCGCCAAACTCTCAATCCGCTGAATCTTTATCCCCGGAGCCGGCTGGAATTCAAATCGGGTGATAACCGGACCGGTTAAGATTCCGGTAATTTCGCCATCAATATCAAACTCTTTCAGTTTACTCAAAAGAGTGGCCGCCTCCTCTTTTAATTCCTTCTCATTCTTTATCTCACCGGACTCCTCACTGGTTAAGACACCCACAAATTCCTGAGCGAAGTCTTCTTCCTCTTCGGCCGATTCTTCTGCCTCCTCTTCCCGAGGAGATTCTCTTCCCTCTTCTCCCGCCAATACCGGTTTCGTCTCTTCTCTTATCTTTCCTTTGCCAAAATAACGGAAGAAGTTAGGGATGGCCCCAAAGAAGAAAAGGAAAAACCGCCTTAGAGCCTTAAAAAGAAGAGAAAAGAAATGGCTGATAAGAAGCAAGAAACGAACGGCAGGAATCCTTATTCCGGTAAAGACTAAAAGGAATAAGACCATCAAGCCAGGGAAGAGAATAAATCCTCCGAAACTTCCTAAGAGATAATGGAAGAAGTTTCCGAGTATGAGACCGAAACCACCCACGATCTCTTGATTTATGTTGAGATAACCTAAAAAGGAGTGAAAAAGAAAGGCGAAGAGCCCAACCTTTAAGGCGAAGGTTATTGCCTTTTTCCTTTCTTTCCCTAAGAGGCAATTCCAGGCAAAAAGAGAGAGGAAAAAGACAAAGAGATAGGAGAAGAGACCAAAGCCCGAGGTGAGAAGACCACTGAGAAAGGAGCCAACCGCTCCGCAATAATTTCTTTCCTTTGTTCTCTCTCCCAGATGGTAGGAGAAGAGGCTGACGAAAAAGAGGAGAGCAATTAAAAGGAGGAGAAATCCGAAAAATTCGCCCCTTCTCCTTTTCGTCTTCACCTTTTCGTTTCGTTTCGTTGCCATTCTTCTAACCAGCAAATAACCGATAAAAGAGACTGACCAATGGGTTAATTAGATAAAATAATATGGGAATCCCCAATAGATTACTGATAATGATTATTAAAAAAATAAAATAAAATCCGTAACGTTCCAACTCCATATAATAAAACGCAGCCTCTTCTGGTAAAATATAACTTAAAACCTTTGACCCGTCAAGGGGCGGGATGGGAATAAGATTAAAGAAGGCAAAGATAAGATTATAAATGACCGAAAAATGGAAAAGTTGATAAAGGAAAGAGGAGAAGTTAATCGTCAGGCGCGCCAGGATTCCGGAGAGAAAGGCAAGAAACAGATTGGCTCCCGGTCCGCTCAGACTCACAAGCAGGAGACCTTTCTTTCTATCCGAAAAGTTAAAAGGGTCAATTGGGACTGGTTTTGCCCAACCAATCCGAAAGAGGATGGCTGAGATTAAGCCGAGCGGGTCAATGTGTTTTAATGGATTTAAGGTCAATCGACCAGAGAATTTGGCGGTTGGATCCCCTAATTTTAAGGCAACAAAACCGTGGGCGTATTCGTGAAATGTCAGCCCGAATAGAATGCCCGGTAAACTTAATAAAAGGTTTCTATCCATATCCCTGAGTTAATCTTTGTAGATATTTTATCTCATCCCTTTTCGTTTTAATCTGCCCGTTGAGCCGACGGGCAAGGAGTTTTCTTAAAAACTCACCATACTTAACCTCTGGCTTAACCCCTAATCTCTTCAATTCCTTTCCGGAAAGGGTCGGTTTAATCTTAGAAAGGGTGCGGAGAAATCTCTCAATCTTCTCCTTCCTTTCTTCATCAAGCAATTCTTTGACTAAGAGCAAAACAGGCTTCGGGAAATCCATCAATGCCTCGTAGATTTTTGATGGCCGCTTTATCCGCCGCAACCTTCTTTTTAAGGAGGAGAACTTTTGGAAAAAAGAAATCCCCTTTTTCTCTTCTCGGGTAAGAGGTAAACGTTCCGTCGGCAGAAAAGAGAGGAGGTAAAGGAGAAGGTAGTCTTTGGGGATATTTCTTTCCCGAATTAAGAGGAGGCTTTCCATAACCCTTTTGGGCAGATTCTTGCCGAAATAGGACTTAAAAATTCCCAGTTGGTTTATCCTTTCAATCATTTCCCGCCATCGCTTCTCTTTCATCACCAAGCGCAACTCCTGCAAAACCCGCTCCCCGGAGAGAAGGGAGATAAAACTTTCCTTTATCGCCTCCCTCATCCGAAGGAAGGTTTCTTTCTCAATGGCAAAACCAAACCTTATTTCAAATCGGATGGCGCGAAAGATTCGGGTTGGGTCATCAACAAAACTATTTTGGTGCAGAATGCGGATTAACCCTTTTTTTAGGTCCTCCCGGCCGTGAAGCGGGTCAAAAAATTTCTTCTTTTTTAGGTCATAGGCGATGGCATTGATTGTGAAGTCGCGTCTTTTTAAATCCTCGACAATTGTGGCGGGAAAGACTCTGGGTAATTTGGCGGGCTTTTCATAAATCTCCTTTCGGGTGCGGGCAATGTCAATCGTCATCTCCGGCGAAATAATCTTAGCGGTGAGGAATTGGGGGAAAAAGGTGAGATTCCCTTTTATCCTTCGGGCAATCCTTTTCGCCAGTAAAAATTGGTCACCATCAACTGCCAGGTCTAAATCCTTGATTCTCTTCCCTAAGAGAAGGTCTCTTAAAGGGCCACCAACCAGATAGAGACCGCCGGGAAGATTTCGAGCAATTTCCGCTATCTCTTTAATTATTCCCCAGGGTTCACTGGACATTTAGAAGCCGAAGGTTTTTGTCTCTTCCTTTCCGGAGATTTTAATCTTCCCGAACTTTTCTTCGTATTTTCGGATATTCTCCTCCAGGGCGGAAAGGAGCAATTTAGCGTGTTGGGGCGTAGTAACAATTCGGGCGAAGACCTTTGCCTTTGGTAATCCGGGGAGAATTCGGGCGCAATCAATGATGAATTCCGATGAGGAGTGGGCAATCAAAAAGAAGTTGGCATAAACCCCTTCCGATTCTTTCTCGCCAATCTCAATTTGAATTGGCGGTGTCTTCACTTCCTCGTCACTCATAAACCCTCCATTCTTTCTTTTATCGCATTCTATCGGAGAAAAGAGAAAAATCAAGAGTTAATTTCCCGATGACCGACTATATGGAGAGAGAGTAGGGCGATACTCTTAGACGATAGGGAAGAGGATATTCTGACTGATACTGGAAAAGAAGAGATTTAAGGCATATATTTATCCCTTCTGATTTCTCCCATCACTTTACTTTATTTTCCGAAAGGCACCTTTCTTTTTTCGGTTGGCGAGGAAACGGAGAGAGTTTTTTACTTTGCTGGCTTTTGCCTGGGTTGACAAGGAGGGAATGTTTTGCTATTATTTCTGTTTGATTTTGGAGGAGAAAATGGCTTGCATGAAGAGAAGCGAAAAGAAGACGGCGAAGAAGTCGCCGAAGAAAAAGTAATTTAACGGGCTATTAGAATTCCGCCCGCCGCTTTATTGAGAAGTTCCCAAGATGAAATTATTAAGGGAGGTTTTTGCTCATTCTATTGAATTTAATAATTTCCTGAAACAATTCACCACAAATCGCTCTCTCTGTTTCCCCACCCCAACGAAGACAATTCTCTCTTTTCTCCTCTCCTGCCTCAAAAAGATATTCCCCAACCCTTTTGTCCTGATTCTTAAAGGTGATTTAACTGCCATCGGAGAAGAATTAAAAAGGATTGGTGAAGAGGAGGTGATTGTCTTTCAAGGAACCCCAAAGGTTATGGAGAAAATCCTTTCCCCACCAAAGGATTTCTTTCTTCTTTTGCGTGATGAGGATTTAAATTTTTCTCTCCCAAAAAAGAGGGAAGAATTCCTTCTGAAACTGAAAAGGGGGAACTTCCCTTATGAGCGGTTGCTTGATTGGCTCACGGAGAGTGGTTTTCTCCTCACGGACTTTGTTAGTGAAGAAGGAGAGTTTGCTCGCCGGGGCTCGGTTATTGATTTCTTCCCCGAAGATCATGAATCTCCCATCCGGGTTGAATTCTTCGGAGATGAGATAATCTCTCTCCGGTCTTTTGACCCTTTGACCCAACGTTCCATTAAGGAATTGGAGGAAGTAGAACTCTTTCTTCCCAGGAAGGGAGAGGGAGAGAAACTCTCTTCCCTCCTTCCCGAGAATTCCCTCTTCTTAATTGAAGAAGATGGCCTCTCACTTCTTAGCACTCACTTTGGGCAAAGGGTAAAGGAGTTTCCTCTTTACCAACTGCCATTTTCTCCACCCAAAGTCTATCTCTCAAATTTTAAACTTCTGAAGTCTGAGATCGAAAGCGGGAATTTTCAATATTACATCGTTTGTCCCGATTATCTCAATCATCGGTTAGAAAGGATTCTGGGGGAGAAGCCAACCTATCTCTCCGGTTTTCTCTCCGGAGGTTTTATCCTGCCGGAAACCGGGATTTCGGTCTTAACTGAGAAGGAGATTTACGGCACTCCAAAACTCCGACCGCCAAAAAGGAAGTTTAAGGGTCTGACGAGTGATGAACTCCTTGCCTTGAAAAAGGGAGATTTCGTTGTCCACTGGGAATACGGTATCGGTCAGTTTGAAGGAGTGAAGAGGGAGGCATTTGATAATATCCCAAAGGATTATCTGGTGATTAGATATGCGGAAGGAAGTAAGGTTTATGTCCCAGTGGAGAATTTGGGTTTTGTTGATAAATACCGGGGGCTCTCCTCTAAGCCACCAAAACTTGACCACATCGGAAAATGGGGTTTTAAGCGAGCGAAGAGCGAAGCGGAAAGGGATTGCTCCCGCTTTGCCGAAGAATTACTTTTTCTTTACGCCAAAAGGGCGATAAGTAAAAAGGTTCCCTTCTCTCCTGACTCCGAATGGCAGGAGGAGTTAGAAGCGGATTTCCCTTATGAAGAGACCGAAGACCAGATTCGGACGCTGGCGGAGATTAAAAGGGATATGGAGAGCGAAAAACCAATGGACCGCCTGGTCTGCGGTGATCCTGGTTATGGTAAGACCGAACTGGCTCTGAGAGCGGCTCTAAAAGCGGTGAATGATTTTAAGCAGGTCGCCCTCCTTGCCCCCACCACCATCCTCTGCCTCCAACATTTTAATACCTTCTCCGAAAGATTGAAGAAATTTCCAATCCGGGTCGCCTGCCTCTCCCGCTTTTTGAGCAAGGAGGAGAGGGAGAGGATATTGAGAGAGATAAGGGAAGGGAAGATTGATATTGTGATTGGCACCCATCTCCTTCTCAAGGATGAGGTGAAGTTTTCTAACCTCGGACTTTTAATCATTGATGAGGAACAGAGATTTGGCGTGGAGAGTAAAGAGAAGATTAAAAAGATAAAGGAAGGTATTGATGTTTTGACTCTTACCGCAACGCCCATCCCTCGAACCTTGTATCTCGCCCTTTCCGGGATTAAAGAGATTTCAATTATTAATACTCCACCCCTGGGCCGAAAGGGAGTGATAACCGAAGTGATAAACTGGGATGAGGAAAAGATTCGGTTCGCTATTATGCGGGAGGTGGCAAGAGGTGGGCAGGTATTTTTTATCCATAACCGGATCAGAACGATTCATAAGAAGGAGGCGAAACTGAAAGAGATCTGTCCGGAGGTAAGGATTGCGGTTGCGCACGCTAAGATGCGCGAGGATAAACTGGTTAAGGTTTATACCGATTTCCTATGTGGAAGATATGACCTCCTTCTCACTACATCTCTCATCCAATCCGGAATTGATATTCCGAATGCTTCAACGATAATTGTTGATGAGGCGCATAATTTTGGGCTGGCCGACCTCCATCAACTCCGGGGAAGAGTGGGAAGGAGTGAAAAAGAGGGTTACTGTTTCTTTATTGTCCCGGAGACGAGGAATCTGACCGCCCAGGCAAAGGAGAGGATTGAAGTTATTACAACCTACACTCAACTGGGTAGCGGATTTAAGTTAGCCCTCGCGGATATGGAGATCCGGGGGATTGGTAATATTCTGGGTAAAGAGCAATCCGGTCACATCTCCCGAGTTGGGTTTAATCTTTATTGCCAACTTTTAAAGTCGGCAATTAGCAAATTGCGACAGGAGAGGATAAATCCGGAACCGGAACTTTCCCTTGACATTCCCTCTTATATCCCGGAGGAATTCATTCCGTCGCCAAATATCCGGGTGGCGATTTATAAGAGAATTTTACAGGCGGAAAGGGAAGAGGAGATCCATCTCTTGAAGGAAGAGATTTTAGACCGATTTGGTAAGTATCCAGAAGTGATGGAGAATCTTTTTTTAATCGGCTTAATTCGGATTCGGGCGAAAGAGAAGGGAATAAGAAAGATTGTTCTGAAAGGAGAAAAGATAAAGATTATTAACGAATGTAAAGAGATAGAGACGACCGGAGATATTAATACCCTTCTTTCTCTCTTAAAGTTCGGTTGACAGAGTTCTATGGGGAGATATAATTGAAAGTGATGGCATTTCTTCTGGTCTTTTACTTGTTTAGTTATGGGGGAGAGATGCGTGCGGCGCTTGCCAATAATCGGTTTGGGCTGGCGCTTTTGAAAGAGTTGGCGGATAGGGATCCGGGGGAGAATCTTTTTATCTCTCCTCTTTCTATTACTCTCGTGTTATCTATGACCTATAATGGCGCCCGAGGTGAAACTAAGACTGCATTTGAGAAGACTCTCTTATGGGAAGGATGCACCGCAAACCAATTAAATAAAGAGATGAAAAGTCTCCTGAAAAAAAGAAAGGGGGATAAGTTGGAACTACTTATCGCTAACTCCTTATGGGCAAGGCGAGGGATTTCCTTCCGAGAGGAATTCATTGGCACAGTTAAAAAATTCTATGACGGGGAGGTCAAAACCCTTGACTTTTCTTCCCCCAAAGCCAAAGATAAGATTAATGAGTGGGTGAAAAAGAAGACAAAAGGGAAGATTGAAAAGATTGTGAGCGAAATAAAAAATAATACGGTTCTTTTTCTTTTGAATGCCATCTATTTTAAAGGGAGATGGGAGAAGGAGTTTTCAGTGGAAGAGACGAAGAAAGGTCCTTTCCATCGGATAGATGGGACAGAGAAAGAGGTTTTCTTTATGAAACAATCGGGAAGGTTCCCTTATCTTCGGGAGAAGAGTTTTTCCGCAGTCTCTTTGCCTTATGCGGATGGGGAAGTGAGTATGGTTCTCTTTTTACCCGAGGAAAATTCTAACCCGAGGGAAGTTTTAACTCTTCTCCAGAAGGAAGAAAATGGATTCTGGCGAAGGTTTAAAGAGACGGAGGGAGAAGTTGTTTTGCCCCGATTCCGGATGGAGTATGAGAAATCATTGAATGAGGTCCTAAGAGATTTGGGTTTGGAGATCGCCTTTGATCTGCGGGCAGACTTTTCCTTAATCTCTTCCGAGCATATATTTATTGATGAGGTGAGACATAAGGCGATTATTGAAGTGAATGAAGAAGGAACCGAGGCAGCGGCAGTTACATCAGTAGGGATGGCACTTTCTCTTCCAACAGAGAGATTTAATCTGGTCTTCAACCGGCCTTTTCTCTTTCTGATTCGGGATAATGAGACGGAAGCGATTTTGTTTTCCGGGTTGGTCTATGAGCCATAACATTGCCCCGGATCCTTAAATAGAAATGGGTTTTAATATTTTTATTCGAAAAGAGTGGTGTAAGGGTTGTTCCTTCTGCATTCAAATCTGTCCGAAAAAGGTATTTGAAAAGAAGAGGGATGGAGTGGAAGTGAAGGAGGTAGAGAAGTGTATCGGTTGCCGGCTCTGTGAATATCTGTGTCCGGATCTGGCAATTACCGTGGAGAAAGAGGAGATATGCCCGAAAGAGTAGTTAAGTCCCTTCTTGAACCGAAGAGATATTTTTTCTCTGGAAATATCGCCTGTGCCGAAGGGGCACTTGCCGCGGGTTGTCGGTTTTATGCCGGTTATCCAATAACACCTTCCTCAGAAATTATGGAGCATATGGCAAAAAGACTGCCAGAAGTCGGTGGCCACTTCATCCAGATGGAAGATGAAATTGGCTCGATTAGTGCTTGTATCGGTGCCTCCTGGGCTGGGACAAAGGCAATGACTGCGACCTCAGGGCCTGGTTTTTCTCTAATGCTTGAGGGGATTGGCTATGCGTTGATGACTGAGACTCCTTGTGTTGTCGTTGATGTTCAAAGACAGGGACCAGCCACCGGTCAGGCGACAAGACCCGCTCAAGGGGATTTGATGCAGGCAAGATGGGGAGCGCATGGCGATTACCGGATTATTGTCCTTGCGCCCTTTTCGGTTCAGGAGATGTATGATTTGACAATCCTCGCCTTTAACCTTTCGGAGAGGTTTCGGGTGCCGGTCGTTTTACTATCGGATGAGGTCATTGCCCATCTGAAGGAGACCTTAATTATTCCAAAAGAAGTCTGTCTCTTTGAACGGGAGAAGAGGAAGGATTTGCCACCTTTTGGGGGAAACCTTGTGCCACCGATGCCTTCTTTTGGTGAGGGAGCAAATCTTTTGATTACAGGGTCAACCCATAACGAGTGGGGAGTGAGGAAGGTTCAGGACCCGGATGTTTCAGAAAAATTGGTCTCTCGTCTCTGCACCAAGATTGATAGTAATAAAAAGGAGATTTGCCGGCATGAAGGGTATTACCTGGAGGATTGCGAGATAATAATTGTTGCTTTTGGTATCACCGCCCGCAGTTGTTTGCAGGCGGTCCTCTCTTTGAGAGAAGAGGGAATTAAGTGTGGACTTTTCCGGCCGATTACCCTTTGGCCCTTCCCGGAGGAAGAGTTGAAAGAGAAAGCGCGCCCGGCGAAAAAGGTTCTGGTCTGTGAAATGAATTGTGGACAGTTGATTTACGAAGTGGAGCGGATCTTAAAAGATAAGGTCGTGAGGGGACTTACGAAGGTTAGAGGGGAAGCAATTTATCCTTATGAAGTAGAAGAAAAGATAAGGGAATTGATTTTATGAAGAGACTTTTGCGGTATTTAAGAGAAGAGGTCTTTCCCACTCCTTTCTGTCCCGGATGCGGGCACGGAATTTTGCTTTCCAGTATCTTACGAGCGATTGACGAGGAGGGGATAGATTTTTCTCAGATGGTCTTCGTCTCAGGCATCGGTTGTGCGGCCTGGATTCCTTCCCCTCATTTTAAGGCGGATACCCTCCATACCTTACACGGAAGGGCGATTGCTTATGCCACGGGTGTGAAGATTGTGCGTCCCGAATTAAAGGTAGTGGTCATCTCCGGCGATGGCGACCTTGCCGCAATTGGTGGTAATCATCTCATCCATGCCGCCCGGAGGAATACTCCTCTCCTGGTTATCTGCGCTAACAATAGCATCTATGGGATGACCGGAGGGCAGGTCTCCCCAACAACCCCGGAAGGCTCTTATACCGAGACTACCCCTCTGGGGAATGAAGAGAGAAGTTTTGACCTTTGCGAATTGGTTAAAGGTTGTGGCGCATCCTATGTGGCACGTTGGACGGTCTTTCATACCAAGCCGTTGATTCGTTCGATTCGCGAAGGGTTGAATTCGCAAGGCTTTGCCTTTATTGATGTGCTTTCACCTTGTCCTACTCAGTTTGGCCGGAGGAATTCACTCCCGACCCTTTATGATTTTTTCTGTTTCCTTAAAGAAAGGTTTTTGCCCTATGAACGGGCGAAAGGGATGAAGAGAGAGGAGAAGAGAGGAAAGATTGTTATTGGCCGTTATGAGACATCAGATTAAGTTTTCCGGCCGAGGCGGAGAAGGGGTTGTTTTAGCCGCAGAGATATTGGCGGCCGCCGCAATTCGGGAAGGAAAGTTTGCCAGTTCTATTCCTTCTTATGGTGCTTATGTAAAGGGTGGTGAGGTTAGTTCTCTTGTCTGTATCGCCGAAGAGGAGATTGTCTCTCCTTTCTTTACCCGCCTGGATTATCTCATCGCTTTTTCCCTTGCCTCTTATGAGGCGAACCGAGATTTTATTGGAAAGGAGACGGTTGTTCTTCTGAATGCCGAAGGTAGGGAGCGGAAGGAGAATCACTTTTTAATTCCCGCCAAAAGAATTGCTGAAGAGTTGGGTTCGCCCCAGGTTTTGAATATGGTCCTTTTAGGTGGATTTGCGGGTTTGACAAAGATTGTAAGCCTTGAATCCCTGGCTTCGGCGGTTTCGGAGAGGATTAGGGGGAATATTCTGGAAAAGGAACTTTTGGGCTTAAAGAGGGGGTATGAGTGGAGAATCTATTGGGAGGAGTAATGAAGATAAGGACGAATAAAGATAGATTGCCAATTATTTCGGTCCTGGGAGAGGTGGCGCATCCAAAAAGGAGACTACCTTACACAGTTAGTTATAAAGGCGAGCCGAAGGTTTTTCCCGGGACCGGCGGAATTTTATACAATATAAAGGTCGGAGATAGAGTTTTCGGTTGGGTTGGAGACCACTTAGAACCGGGTGTTTCAATTCGGCTGAAGGATGAGGATGAGAACCGAGCATTGAATACTTATGCCTGTATTGGGAATCGGGCGTGGGTTGTTTCGGGTGAAAGTTCAGGGGATAAGGGTTTTGTTACGGGCAAGCACGGCGGAATTGAGCATATCTTAGTCTATTTTCCGGAAAAGACCCTCAAACGTTTAGCGATTGGAGATAGGATTCAGATTAAGGCGGTCGGTTGTGGCTTGGAGATTCTTGATCTGCCCGAAGTGAAATTCTTTAATCTTGACCCAGAACTTCTGGAAAGCCTTCCCCTGAGAATAAAAGATGGTTTTCTCTATTTTCCGGTCACTCATATTCTTCCACCAGAAATTATGGGTTCAGGAATAGGTGGTATTACTGCTTCTTCGGGTGATTATGATATCACAACTCAGGATGAGGCGATGATTAAAAGGTATCGGCTGGATGAATTACGGTTTGGAGATTTTGTCTGTCTTCTGGATGCCGATAATTCTTATGGTCGGTGTTTGCGTCGGGGAGCAGTCTCTATCGGCGTGGTTTGCCATTCAAATTGTGTGGTGGCCGGACATGGGCCGGGAGTAACAACAGTCGCAACCTCACCCGAAGGCAGGATAAAACCCGTTCTGGATAAGAAGGCAAATATCGCAAGGTTCATTTTCGGTAAAGGATGGGGCCAAAAATGAAGAAGAAACGGATGGGATGGGATGAGTATTTCCTGAGGATTGCCCGGATGGTAGCGGAACGATCAACCTGTCTGAGGCGGAAGGTGGGAGCGGTGTTAGTAAAAGAGAAGCGGATTCTGGCTACTGGATACAATGGAGCGCCAACGGGCCTTCCCCATTGCGAACAAACCGGGTGTCTCCGGGAGAAGTTGGGCTTGAAACCCGGGGAAAGGATTGAATTGTGTCGGGGTCTCCATGCCGAGAGTAATGCTCTCTTGCAAGCAGCGGCATTTGGGATTTCGGTTTCGGGGGCTACCCTCTATTCCACCCACGAACCCTGTATCACCTGCGCCAAGATGTTAATCAATGCCCGGATCCGCCGGATTTATGTTTTGGAGAGTTATCCGGATGAGATGACGCGAAGTCTCTTAAAAGAGGCGAAAATTCCCATAAGGAAGATAAGATTATGAGTATTCTTTTGCTCTCTTTCTTTCTTTTTGCGTCCCATGAGGGGGTTTTTAATTTAAAGAAAATTCCCCTCTTAGGTGATACGGTCGAAGATGTGGTCTTTTCTCTTTCCCTCCTCCGCCCGGATACCTGCGTTTATGAAATTTTCTTTGGCGATGGCGAGAGGTTTCATACTTCTTTTCTCTCAACTGAGTATGAGGTTTCTCATAAGTTCTCTCTTCCCGGTAAATACTGGGTAAAACTTTTTGCCCATAGTAAGAAAGGCTTTTCCTATCCCCCCGAATCAATCTTGATTGAGATTAGAGATAACCTCTTTTCTCGTTCCATTCCACTCCCTTCCGCAACTATCTCTTCGCCGGCTTGTGATTTGAAAGGGAATAACTTTTATCTGGGCTTAGAGGATAATGCTCTCCTCTCTTTTCGTTCAGATGGCACTCTTCGCTTTTCTTTCCAAACGAAAAACTCGGTTTATGCGACTCCATCTGTCTTCGGAGATAGGGTCTTTTTTGGTTCGCTTGATTCTAATCTTTATTGTCTTGACACATCCGGCAATCTCTTATGGTCTTATAAGGTTTCGGGCGAAATTTACCAGGCGATTGCCACTAATGGTTCGTTTTTAGTCGCGGTTAGTGATGATGGTCACATCTTTTGCTTTTCTCTTTCGGGAAAACTTCTCTGGGAGAAAAGGATTGGTCCGGAGCCTTCACCGCCAACAATTGATGAGAAGGGAAATATCTTTTTGACCGCCGATGGTGTCTATGGCTTCTCTCCGAAAGGGAAACTTCTCTTCTTTTTTCAGACCTCGGAGAAATCGCTTTTTACTACGGGTTGCGTCTTGAGTTCAGATGGGTCAATTCTGACGGGAAATGAAGATGGTTATCTCTACTGTTTGAATAAAAATGGTGAATTACTCTGGAAGGCGCCGACACCCGAAGAAGACCCGATAAGATGTGAAGGGATTTTTTATTTGGATACCTTTCTTTTTGGTTGCGATGATGGCACTTTGTATAAGAAAGGAAGATATGGGGGGCTTGTTCCTTTCTGGACTACCGATGGGGAGATCATCTCTTCTCCGGTTGTGAGCGAAGATGGTTTTTTCTTTTTCTTCTCGGATGATGGTTATCTCTATTGTGTTCGTCAGGATGGGCAGTTTGTCTTTAAGAAGGAGATTGCTTATAGTGAAAAGGGTTTTTATATTACCCCCTCACTCCTTTTGACCCCGGATGGGATTTTGGTTGCCACATCCTGGGATGAGATGGTTTATCTCTTTGACACAAAATCGTTATCGGTTTACTGTTGTCCGCCATCCGTTGATCGTGGTCCGGCGAGCCACGGCAAACGGATCTGGCACACTTATCGGGGGAATTCTTGTCGAACCGGTTGTCTGTATCCGTTATCCGTTATTCGTTGACCGTTATCCGTTGGTCTACGGTCTCCGGTCTATGGTTGGCGGTCTTGTTTCTCTTTTCTGGTTGCCAGAGCCGGCAAATAACCCAGAGATGGGAGAAGAGGATAAATCTCGTGTGGAGTTCGGAGGAATTTCTTAAAGGAAAGGTGCCGAAGAATCTTTCCCTTTCCGAAGAGGAGTTTATTCCTCTCGACCTTTACGAAGGGAAAGAGAAGGAGATTGTCTTTGCCTCCCTTCGCCTTCCTTTTATCTATATCCTCTCCCCCCAACTTCGTCTGCTTGGTAAATTGAATGCCTTCTCTTTTTTACCTAAGGGGATAGAGACGGAGATGGGAGATTTTCTCTTTTTGACAAATGGGAAGGAGATAAAAATCTTTACGAAAAAAGGAAGGAACTTGTCGGAAATTCTCTCCTTCCGTTTGAGTGGGAGGAGATTCGTGAGAGATTTCGCCTTAGGTTATACTCCAGCCTCAAGTCCTTTGCTCCTTCTCTGGACAATTGAAGAGGAGAGGGGAGGTGATTCCCTTACTTTCTTTATTGTCACTTATCAAATGCCTTTAAAGAACAGAGGGCAACTTCATCTCTCTTCCGACGAAAGAATAACTGGAAAGAGCAAAGATTTGAGGATGAGGGTGTTAGGTAGTTATCGGGATTTGTGTTTTTTCTGGCTCGGGAAGGAAATTTATCTCCGGGGAAGAGAAAATTTTCAAGTCTGCCTCCCGCCGATGATCGGAGAAGATACGACGTTTTTGCTTATGAAATCTGCCTTTTCCTCAGTAGATGAGAAACTTTTTCTTCTTTTCTCTTCGCCTGAGAAAAGTCGCCTCCTTTCTCTTTCCCTCCGCTCCGGAGAAATGGAGGAAATTCCCCTTTCTTTGCCACCGTCATCCCGGGCAAACGATTTTCTTCTTTCGGATATCGATGGCGATTCCTCAGATGAGGTCCTAATTTCTTATTCGGGGAGAAGAACCGGGGTTTTATTGTTGAAGGGGGAAAACCTCCTTAAGGAGAGAGGGCTTTCCTTTATTGGGGATGGGACTCTCTATTTCTTAGGCGAGAAGTGTCTTTTGAGAAAGAAAGAGATACTTCTCACCCTTTCTCTCGGGACTTCCTGGTTCTATCGCCTCTCCCCCCAATTGAAAGTGCGGGAGGTTTCGGACTTAGAAGGGACTGTTTCCGCCTTTACTTTTCTTCCGAACGGGTTTTTGATTGTTGGGGAAGGATTTAATCAATACCAATGGGAATAATCTTTCTCTTTATCTTCTCTTCTTTCCCCTTCCAACAAGTTCCGCTCTCAATCCCTACTCATTATAATCAGATCGTCCTTTCTCCATCCTATCTCATCTTATCCAGAGATGATGAGATCACCATTTTCAACCTTTCCGGAGAAATGCTCACCTCCTCACCTCTGCTTAGCGAGAAAAAGAAGGTTGCGCTCTATCCCTGCTCCCTTTCTTTCTACCTTCTAACCGGAGAGGGGATATATCTCTGTTCCCTCTCCCGGGATTACCGCCTGGAGGCGAAACTACTGGAAAGGAGAAAGATAGAAAGTTCTTTTCCCATCGGGTTTAGAGAGTTTGCCATTAATACCCATGATTCTGTTTTTGTCTATTCTTTTTTCGAACGCGGGGTTTCCCTCCTCCTCTCTCAGCCCTTAAAAGGAATCAGGAGTGGCTGTCGCATAGGTAATGAGATATTTCTGGCGGATTCCGAAAGGATTTATTCATTCCGCATTCCCCAACCCTCATCCCGCCTTCTCCCCCTTACCTTTTCCCCTCCGGCATTGATTATTGCCATCTTTAATCTTGGTGGGAAACTTTATTCTCTTAGCCAGAGGGGAAAAGAACTTTACCTCGCAAGGTTGGAGAGAAGAGATAAGAGAGGGAAGTGGACATTTCTCCCTTTGCCCACAGAAGATTTCTTTCCGGGCGAAATCCAAGTTAGGGAAGCCTCTCCTTTTCTTTACCTCCGGATAAAAGGGGATCTCTATCAGGTTTATCCAACCGGGTATTGGGAAAGATTGGCAAAGGAAAGGATAGTTGACTTTGCTCCAGCAGAGATAACCGGAGATGGATTTGCGGACATCGCCTGCCTCTTCCCCGAAAAGGTTTGCCTTTTTCTCTCCCAGGGAAGAGAACTCCGATTGAAGCGCGAAAAGGCTAAAGACCAATTCCTTTCCGCCATAAAAAAGGGAGACAAAACCGAAGCGGAGCGCGCCTTTCTGACCTTCAATCTCTTTTCCGACCTTTTAGCCTTTGATGAAAAATCCCTCTGGCGAGAACGGAAAGAATTCTATATTACCTCCTCTCTCCTCAAAGTTGTTTCTTTCCTTACCCTTCTTCTCCTTCTTATCTTCCTCCCCATTCTTTTCCTCTCAATCTACTTAAAAAGAAAGGTGCCAAAGGGTATCGCCCAGCGAGAACCAGCCGAGATAATAAACCTTGCCCTTGAAATCATCACCTTAGACCATAACTTCGTCATCAAAGGTAATCTTCCTGCTGCTCAGAAAAGGCTTTCCCTCATAAGTCAGGAGTATCATCTCCCGCCAACCGAGGCACCCCCACCCCTCTGGGATGACCTCTGGTATAAAAATTTTCTCCACCTTTTAATCACTTCCCTTCCCCAAAAACCTCTCCCTCATTTCCTTAGGGAAAGGTTAAGAGAGGTGAAAAGGGAATGGGATAGGGGGTTCGTCTCGGCTTGCCAATCAATGGATGAGGAGGTTCAAGAAGTTCTTTTATGTGTTGACCGGACAATTGAGGGCGCTTTTACCCATATTATTTCGGATCATTTCCGCCACGCGCGGAGTTTTGCCGAGATAAAGGTGCGTTATCTCACACCCACTGATTGGGCAAGAAAGGTGCGATTCTCTTTTCTCTCCGATGCCGAATCCGAACCAAAATTGAATGAGGGACACTTAGCCGAAGACTTACGGACTCTCTCTTTCCGTTATGGGAATTATATCACTTATGGCAAAGGGGAAGAGGAAGGAGAAAAACTCTGGCTAACCTTCTTAGATATCATTAGGATTTTAAAGGATATAATGGAAAGATGAAACCATATATCTTAATTTGTGATGACCTGAGAGAAAGTTATCTCACCCTTGTGGAGCGAATTCGAGATTACGATGGGGGCCGACTCCTTTCCGAGTTTGAGTTTGTCCATATAAGGAATGGGCTGGAATTGGCGGACTGGTATAAAAAGAATCGGGGGAAATTTGTTTCCCTTTGTGTCCTGGACATTGACTTTACTCATCTTCCGGAATCGGAACTGATTATGCCCAAGGATTTAGGAGAAACCCCCATCTCGGCTTCTCTGGTTCGGCCGTTGCAGGGATTTTTGATCTTCTCCTATCTCCGAAGGGAACTGGACAAAATTTGTCCGGTCCTCTTCCTTTCCTTGCGGGTTGGCTTCTCCTCCTTAAAAGACTTCTCCTCTCTCTTTGTCAATCCGGGTTACGGACATGTCACATTCCTCCCCTTCAGCGCGGTTGGCGATGCCTTCTATCCTTCGGTGGTTAAAAAGATTGACCAATTCGCCTTACGTCCGGTTTCCAAAGAGAAGAAGGAGAGATATGCAAAGGAATTTGGCTTTATCATCGGTGAATCCCGGATGATGAGTTATCTCGTGGCGGAGATGGAAAAGATTGCTCCTTCGGATGCCACCGTGATGCTCTTAGGAGAACCGGGGGTAGGAAAGGAATTGGTGGCGCGAATTATTCATCGTCTCTCCCCCCGCTTTACTCCGGAGAAAAAAGAGCCATTAACTGTTAATATCGCCGCCTTAGACTATAACCTCATTGAAGACGAACTCTTTGGGCACGAGCGAGGCGCCTTCACTGGTGCGGTTCTGCCCCGGGAAGGAATCTTCGAATCCGCTAACACCTCAACCGTTTTTTTAGACGAGATTGGGGAATTATCATCGGAAATCCAATTGAAACTATTGCGGGCGCTGGAATACAAACGGATAAAACGTTTGGGCTCTTCCTGGGAAAAAGAGATTGACATTCGCATCATCGCCGCCACCAACCGACCGATTGAAAAACTCTTTCTCGCCCTGAGGCCAGACTTTTCCGCCCGAATCTTTCAGCATTGCCTTCTGGTTCCTTCTTTGCGCGAGAGGTGGGAAAACGAAGCAAATTCCTGTGTGGAAGATGACCTCTCTTCCTTCGCCGAGTTCTTCATTCAGAACCTTAAAGGAAGAGAGAGGAGTCCGGTTTATGGTTTCTCCTCCTCCGGCCGAAAATTTCTTCTAACCCTTCTCCTTGACTACTTGAAAGGAGAAAACAACCTTTTTGTTGGTAATGTCCGAACTCTGCGCAATATTGTGGAGCGCGCTTATGAAAGGGCACTGGCGGATAATGCGGAAGAGATTGATATTGACCATTTAATCCCAACCTTAGGGATGATCAGTTTATCGGAAAAACGAAGAGAGGAGGAACCGAGTCAAACCCTTCCGACCTTAAATCTTTCCCTCTTAGAAATGAGAGCAATCCGCGAGGCGCTGGAAAAAACTTCGGGTAATATCAGTCGGGCAGCGGAACTCCTCGGGATTCATCGCGAGACCCTGAGAAAAAAGATGACCGAATATAATATAAACCATTGACATTCATTCCCAGGTATCAATCTGTGCCTTTTGGAGATGATGGGAATAGTCAATATAAACGGTCTTCAATTCGGAGAATATATCATAAACTGTCCAGCCACCTTCCCGGTGACCATTGCCCGTATCTTTCACTCCCCCGAATGGTAGGTGGCATTCCGCCCCAATCGTTGGCGCATTCACATAAGTAATTCCCGCGGCGATTTCGGAGATTGCCTTAAACGCCTTGTTAATATCCTGGGTGTAAATGGAAGAGGATAAACCATACCTCGTGCCGTTTAATACCCGGATTGCTTCCTCTAAGTCTTTAACCTTAATTACCGAAAGGACCGGACCAAATATCTCCTCCTGAGCAATTCGCATCTCCGGTTTGACATCCGTAAAGATGGTTGGCTCATAGAAATAGCCTTTGGCGCATTCCCCTTCCGTATAAGGTTTTCCGCCCAAAATAAGTCTTGCCCCTTCTTCTTTACCGATTTCGGTATATTGATGGACCTTCCTTCTTCTCTCCTCGTTAATCAAAGGTCCGACATCGGTATCTTCTTTCAAGCCATTACCCAGTTTCAGTCTTTTTGTCCTTTCGAGAAGGATGGAGAGGAATTGGTCGTAAATCTTCTCTTCTAAGATTAGTCGGGAGGTGGCGGTGCATCTCTGACCGGTTGTGCCGAATGCACCCCAGAGGACACCATCTACTGCTAACTCCAGGTCCGCATCACTGAGAACGATCTGCCCATTCTTGCCCCCCAATTCGAGGGAGCACCTTTTCAGGTTCTTTCCGCAGAGGGAAGCAATCCTTCTCCCTACTTCCGAAGAACCGGTGAAAGAAATCCCTGAGATATCGGGATGAGCGAGGAGAGCCTCACCAACCTCTTCGCCCCGGCCGAAGACCAGATTCACCACCCCTTCGGGCAGACCCGCCTCCATCAGAATTTCTACCAAAAGGTAAGCGGTTGCTGGCGTATCGGTTGCCGGTTTAAAGACAACCGTATTCCCGCAGAGAAGGGCAGGAAAGATTTTCCAGGAAGGGATTGCCATCGGGAAATTCCACGGAGTAATAATTCCCCAGACTCCGACCGGCTCCCGGAAGACAAGACACTTCTTATCCGGCAATTCACTCGGAGTGGTGAAGGAGAATAGTCTTCGGCCTTCTCCGGCGGCATAAAAAGCGGTGTCAATTCCTTCTTGGACATCGCCCCTCGTCTCTTTTAGTGGTTTCCCCATTTCTCTTGTCATAATCCGAGCGATTTCTTCCTTTCTTTTCAGCATTATCTCACCTGCCTTCCGAAGGATTTCTCCCCTTTTCGGTGCGGGCACTTTCCGCCAAAATTCAAAAGCCCTCTTCGCCGAAGATACCGCCATCTCAACATCTTCCGCCGAAGATTGGGGGAAGATACCAATCACCTCTTCGTAATTTGCCGGGTTTATATCTTCGTAGGTTCGCCCCGTCTTGGATGGCACCCATTTCCCATCAATAAAGTTACGGTAAACCTTTTCCATTTTCCCTCCCATTTAGATGACAATATTTATCAGTTTATCCTTCACATAAATTATCTTTTTAATCTCTTTGCCCAATATATAACTTGCCACCTTCTTATCGGATAAGGCGAGTCTCTTTATCTCCTCTTCCTCTGTGCCAATGGGGACCGAGATTTTACTCCGGAGTTTCCCATTAATCTGAATGGGGATTTCTCTCTCGGAGAAGGTAAGATAATCCGGGTCGTAACTGGGAAAAGGAAGTCGGGAAACGAAATCCCTGCCTCCTGCTCTCTCCCACAACTCTTCGGCGAGATGGGGAGCAAAAGGCGAAAGAAGGACTAAAAAGTTGTAGAGGGAAAATTGGAACACCTCACTCTCCTTATCGGGGAAGGAAAAGAGGTCATTTAGAAATTCCATAAGGGTCGCAATTGCGGTATTGAATTGAAATCGCTCGTTATCCTCCTTCACCTTTTTGATGGTTTGATTCAACCGAATATATAACCTTTGAGATTGGGGTGAAAGTTCTTCCTTTTTCAGGGTTTTCTTGATTTTAAAGTTCGCCTCCTGAAAGATTCGCCAGATGCGGGAAAGGAAGCGCCCGGCACCGGTCACTAATTCATCCTTCCAATCGAGGTCCTTTTCCGGAGGAGCGGCAAAAAGGATGGCAACACGCGCGACATCTGCTCCGTATTCCGAAAGGAAAGGTCCAACCCAAACGCCATGCTTCCGAGAAGATGACATCACCGTCCCTTTATATAAAACCATCCCCTGGGTGAAGAGGGAAAGACAGGGCTCATCATAAGCAACTAACCCCAGGTCGTATAGAACCTTGGTAAAGAAGCGGAAGAAAATAAGATGGCCGGTCGCATGCTCAATCCCGCCAATATATTTATCAATCGGTAGCCACTCCTTTGTTTGCGAATAGGTGAAGGGGGCTTTCTCATTTCTTGGGTCTAAATACCTTAAAAAATACCAGGAAGAGTCGACAAAGGTATCCATTGTATCCGGGTCTCTCTTTGCCTTCCCGGAACATTGAGGGCAAGTGGTATTAATAAATTCTTCTACTCCGGCTAAAACCGACTTCCCTTTCGGCAGGTAATCGCTAACATTTTGGGGCAAAAGGACAGGCAAATCCTTTTCCGGAACCGGGACAATTCCGCACCGCTCGCAATGGATAGCGGGAATTGGTGTCCCCCAATACCTCTGTCGGGAGATCAACCAGTCCCGCAATCGGTAGTTAACCTTTTTTCTTGCCATCCCTTTTTCTATTAAATAGTCGGTAATCCGCTCCCTCCCTTCGGTGGAAGAGATGTTTGAGAATTCGCCCGAATTAATCATAATCCCTTCTTCGGTAAAGGCTTCCTCCATTGTCTCTTCTTTTAATTCGCCATCCTTCGGTCTAATCACCAGTTTTATTGGGAGTTGATATCTTTTTGCAAATTCAAAGTCGCGCTGGTCATGAGCCGGAACCCCCATTATCGAACCTGTGCCATAAGAGGCAAGGACATAGTCCGCAATAAAGATTGGCACCTGCGCCTGATTTATCGGATTGAGGCAGAACTTACCGGTAAAGATACCTTCCTTTTCTCTCCCGATTGCCTGCCTTTCAATCTCGGGTTTTTTCAAGACCCGGTCAATGAAATCCCTTATTCTCTTCTCCTCTTTTGTCTTTCGGGTTAAACTCTCCGTAATCTCCGCATCCGGGGCGACGGCGATGAAGGTAACACCGAAGAGAGTATCGGGGCGGGTGGTAAAGACATCAATTCTCTCTTCGGTGCCTAAGATTGGGAAGGAAATTTCTACCCCTTCGCTTCTTCCAATCCAGTTCCTTTGCATCGTCTTCACACTCTCGGGCCAGTCAACGAGACGGGAAATCCCCTCGTAGAGACGTTCCGCATAGGCGGTAATCTTAAAGAACCATTGTTCCAGTTTTCGCTTCTCAATCTCCGCATTACAGGTCTTGCGATAACACCTCCCATCAACCACCTGTTCGTTTGCTAAAACCGTCTGACAACCCGGGCACCAGTTTACCCATCCACCTTTTCGGTAAGCCAGACCCCTTTCCCAGAATTTAAGGAAGAAGTATTGATTCCACTTGTAATAGTTTGGGTCATAGGACCAGATTTCCCTTTCCCAGTCATAACTGATTCCGAGGCGGATGAGGTGCTCTCTGGAGATTTTGATATTCTCTTCGGTCCATTTTTGGGGATGGACTTTATGAATGATTGCGGCATTTTCGGCGGGCAGACCGAAGGCATCCCAGCCGAAGGGGTGAAGGACATCATAACCCTCCTGCCTCTTGGTGCGGGCGACAACATCACCAATCACATAATTCTTGATATGTCCGAGGTGCAAATCACCGGAGGGATAAGCATACATCACAAGGCAGTAATACTTCTTCTTCGGATGGGTTGGGGTGCGGAAGATTTTCGCCTCCTCCCATCTTTTCTGCCATTTCGCTTCAATTGCCGCAAAGTCATATTCCAACTTCATAGGAAGCATTATAACAAAAGTTCTCCCAAAAGTAAAGAGGAGGGAATCCAAAAGAAAAGGTTTTTCAGAAATAGCACCCCTCCTTCTGGCTAATCTTTTGAAAGAAGGTTTTTCTATATAGAAGAAGGGGTGGGCAAAGAGATTGGGGAAAAGATGGAAGGAGAGATTGAGAGAGAAACCGAGAGAGATGAAGGTGGAAAGAAAGGAAGAGGGAGAGATGGGAGAAAGGAAAAGGAGAGGGCAAAGGAAAAAGAAAGAGATAAGGAAAGAGAAGGAGAATTGGGGGTCAAAAGAGACTTTAAGAAAGGCTTAATAAGGGGCTTAGTATATGGCTCAGGGAGCAAAGGGGGATAAAATTAAGAAAAAGGCTCTAAGTTATTGTAAGATAAGGACTTAGAGGAAAAGAAAGGTGAGAAAAAATGTTAGTGTCACTAACATTTTCCGCAAGCCAGAAGAATTTAGTTCAAAAATGGTCATTTTTATAAGTTATTGAAAAATAGAGACTTATCAAAATGAAATCAGGAGAGAAAATGACTTTTTGCCCTGATTATCAGAAAATTAGAATTAAAAATTTGAGGGTAGAAATCTTCTGGCGGTTTACTTCCTTTTGATTAGGGGATTGCCTTTCGGTGGAATTTCTAACAGGGTATTGACAAAAATAAAGATTGGATTATAATTAAAGAGATGAAATTAGGGATGAAAAGGATTAGAGAAATCTTTGAATTTGTGCTTATTTTTTGGGTTGTGCCTTAAAACAACCCGAAGGAGGTAAAATGAAATTTTTAACCTTTATCCAAAAAGATAAGGTTTGGGCTTTTCCCAAAAAGATTTATCCGCTTTCAGGAAAGAGAAAAGCGTTCAGTGGTCGGCGGTTTGTTCTTTTTACTCTTCTCTGCTTTCTCCTCCCGGCTTCTTTATTTAGCCAGTGGCTTGAGACTACAATCTATCTGCCGGATTCGCTTTCGGGAATGGCATATCCCCAAGCCTTTACCTATAATGCGACGAATAATAAAATCTATGTCGGTGGTGAATATGGTAATTGCGTAATTGTGATTGATGGAGAAACAAATCAAAAGATTGCGAAAATCCCGGCTGGAGAAGATATTCGTGCCCTTTGCTGGAATTCAACCAACAATAAGGTCTATTGTGCCAATGCGGGAAGTAACAATGTTACGGTGATTGATGGGGCAACTAACCAGGTAATTGCAACAATTCAAGTGGGAGGTAGTCCTTATGCTTTGGTTTGGAACTCAACCAATAATAAGGTCTATTGCGCCAATTGGGGAAGTAACAATGTTTCGGTGATTGATGGGGCAACTAACCAGCTAATCACAACAATCCCGGTGGGAAATTATCCTTGGGCTTTGGTTTGGAACTCAACGAATAATAAGGTCTATTGCGCCAATTTGGGAAGTGACAATGTTATGGTGATTGATGGGGCAACTAACCAGGTAATCGCAACAATTCCCGTGGGAAGCGGTCCTTTGGCTTTGGTTTGGAATTCAACGAATAATAAGGTCTATTGCGCCAATTATTATACTAACAATGTTACGGTGATTGATGGGGCAACTAACCAGGTAATTACGACAATCTCAGTTGGAGGATATCCTTATGCTTTGGTTTGGAATTCAACCAATAATAAGGTCTATTGCGCCAATTATTGGGATGACGATGTTACGGTGATTGATGGGATAACTAACCGGGTGATTGCAACAATTTCAGTGGGAGATTGGCCTTATGCTTTAGTTTGGAATTCAACCAATAATAAGGTCTATTGCGCCAATGAGGGAAGTGACAATGTTTCGGTGATTGATGGGGCAACTAACCAGGTGATTGCAACAATCCCAGTTGGAAGATATCCTTTGGCTTTGGTTTGGAATTCAACGAATAATAAGGTCTATTGCGCCAATTATTATACTAACAATGTTTCGGTGATTGATGGGGTAACAAATCAGGTGATTACAACAATTCCCGTGGGAAGCGGTCCTTTGGCTTTGGTTTGGAACTCAACGAATAATAAGGTCTATTGTGCCAATTATGGAAGTGACAATGTTACGGTGATTAATGGGGCAACTAACCAGGTAATTACAACAATTCCCGTGGGAAGTATTCCTTGGGCTTTGGTTTGGAACTCAACGAATAATAAGGTCTATTGTGCCAATTATGGAAGTGACAATGTTTCGGTGATTGATGGGGCAACTAACCAGGTGATTGCAACAATCCCGGTGGGAATTGAGCCTTGTGCTTTAGTTTGGAATTCAACCAATAATAAAGTCTATTGCGCCAATTGGGGAAGTGGCAGTGTTTCAGTGATTGATGGAGCAACTAACCAGGTGATTACAACAATCCCAGTGGGAAGCGGTCCTTTGGCTTTGGTTTGGAATTCAACGAATAATAAGGTCTATTGCGCCAATTATTATACTAACAATGTTACGGTGATTGATGGGGCAACTAACCAGGTAATTACGACAATCTCAGTTGGAGGATATCCTTATGCTTTGGTCTGGAATTCAACCAATAATAAGGTCTATTGCGCCAATTCGAGAAGTGCCAATGTTACGGTGATTGATGGGGAGACAAATCAGGTAATTGCAACAATCACGGTGGGAATTGAGCCTCGTGCTTTGGTTTGGAATTCAACCAATAATAAGGTCTATTGTGCCAATTATGGAAGTGACAATGTTTCAGTGATTGATGGGGCAACTAACCAGGTGATTGCAACAATCCCAGTGGGAGATTATCCCCGTGCTTTGGTCTGGAATTCAACGAATAATAAGGTCTATTGCGCCAATTATTATAGTGACAATGTTTCAGTGATTGATGGGGCAACTAACCAGGTGATTACAACAATCCAGGTGGGAGATGAGCCTCTTGCCTTTGCCTGGAATTCAATCGAGAACCGAACCTATGTGGCAAATTTCGGTTCTTCCACTATCTCGGTCATTCGGGATGTAATGTCTGGAATTGAAGAATACTTCATACCCGATGTTAAACCTTTCACCTCAGAAATCTATCCCAATCCGGCAAATTCGTTTTTCGTTATCCGTTCTTCGTTGCCCGTAAAAGAGATTGAAATCTTTGATGTTTCCGGAAAGTTAATAAAAGAGATTACCTTCTCTTCCAAAGAGCCAAAAATATCATTAAAGGGGATAAAAACCGGTATCTATCTCTTAAAGATAAAAGTGGAAAATAAAGAATTCACCGAAAAACTCATTATCCGGTAAAAGGTCTACTCTATTTACCAGAGGTCTTTCTAAGAAGGGCTTCGTAAGGAGGCGGAGGATAATATTTAAAGAGAGACCCGGAAGAAAGAGGAAAGAAGGGCTTAAAAAGGCTCTAAGTTATTGTAAAATAAGAACCTGGAGGCAAAATCAAGCGAGTGAACCTCAAAAGAAAGGATTAGCCTCAGGTATCCACAAATTAACCTTCCTAAATTAAATATCCTCTCTTTTAATCCGGAAGATGGTAGTTGACAATTCAAAATTTTTTCATTAAAATGAATTATGGCTGGACATTCAAAATGGGCAAAACTGAAACATAAGAAGCCGAAAACCGACCAGGCGCGGGGAAAACTATTTTCCAAATTAATCCGCGAGATTACGGTTGCCGCCCGCACCGGTGGAGGAAATCCCGACTTTAATCCTCGTCTCCGTTCGGCAATCGAAGCGGCAAAAGAGGCTAATATGCCCAGCGAAAATATTGAGAAGGCAATCAAAAGAGGAACCGGTGAACTCCCTGGTGTCACCTATGAGGAGGTTGAATACGAAGGCTACGGACCAGGAGGCGTAGCGATAATTGTGAAGGTCTTGACCGATAATAAGAACCGGACAACCCAGGAAATCCGGCACATCTTCTCCCGTTACGGAGGCAATTTGGGACCAACCGGTTGTGTCAGCTGGCAATTCAAACCGAAGGGGGTCTTTTATGTTCCGAAGGATAAGGTAGATGAGGATACAGTAATCTCTCTCGCCTTAGAAGCCGGGGCGGAAGATATCAAAACCGAAGAGGATGCCTATCAAATTATCACTCCGCCCGATAGTTTCTTTGCAGTCAAAAAGCGTCTGGAAGAGGAGAAGATTCCCTTAGAACATGCGGAATTGACCCGCCTGCCTTTAACCCTCACCCCGGTGGATGAAAAGACCGGAGAACGGGTGCTTAAATTACAGTCCGCCTTAGAAGAACTGGACGAGGTGCAACAGGTTTATGCGAACTTTGATATCGCCGAAGAGGTGATGGAAAGACTTTTGGAAAAGTAGGCAACCCAATGAAAATCTTGGGCATTGACCCAGGACTGGCGGGAACCGGTTTCGCGGTCCTCTCCACCCGAACCCAATCCCCAAAAGCGATTAAATACGGAACAATCCGTTCCAAGAAGGATAAGCCCTTAGGAGAAAGGATTAAAATGATTGTGAGCGAACTTAAGAAGATAATCCGAAAGGAAAAGGTCAATTCCTGCGCCTGCGAAAGCCTCTTCTTTAAGAAGGCAGCAGCAAAAAGTGTTATCCTTTCCTCTCATTTGCGCGGGGCAATCCTTTATCTCTTAGCTCAGGAGAATATCCCAATCTGGGAGGTTCACCCCCAGAGATTAAAACTGGCAATTACCGGTCAGGGCCGGGCATCAAAAAGGCAGATGAACTACATGATTAAAAACCTCTTGAATATTACCGACCGCGTGAGCGAAGATGAAGCGGATGCCCTGGCTTGTGCCTATTACCTGAAAGAGAAAATCAACCAGAGGAAACGATGATTGCTTATCTGAAAGGGAAAATCCAGGAGAAATCACCAACCAGTGTGATTATTAACTGTTCCGGAATCGGCTTCTTAGTCCATTGTCCCATTTCCACGACTAACCGACTGGGCGATGTAGGGGAAGAGGTCAGTTTATATATCTACCCCTATTTCCAAGAAAAGGAGGCAGAACTTTATGGATTTGCCACCCTGGCGGAAAAAGAGATATTCTCCCTTCTCCTTCAATGTCCCGGAGTTGGACCAAAGGCTTCCCTTTCTCTATTATCCCGAATGGAATCTGAGGAGATAAAAAGAGTGATTAAGGAGAAAAGGACGGACCTCTTAAAGAAGATTCCCGGGATTGGACCGAAGAAAGCAGCGATGATTATCTTCAAACTGTCCGAGAAATATAAAAAGGAACCCGAGAAAGTAAAGCGGGAGATTCCTGAGGAAGCGGTTGCTGCCCTCGTTTCTTTGGGAATGTCCCAAAGGGAGGCGCGGAATAAAATCAAAGCCATTCCCAATTACGAACAGATGAGTGTGGAAGAGATAATAAAGGAGGTTCTCAAGAGATGAAGGAGAGGATAACCCAGCCCGAGAGATTAAAGGGCGATGATTTATATGATGCCACTCTCCGCCCTAAATACTTAAAGGATTTTATCGGTCAGAATAAATTGAAGGAAAACCTCCGGGTTTTTATTGAGGCGGCAAAAAAACGAGACGAACCATTAGAACATATCCTCCTCTTCGGTCCTTCGGGTTTGGGCAAGACAACATTAGCCCACATCATCGCCAATGAGATGCTCACCGGGATTAAGACCACATCCGGTCCGGTTTTGGAAAGACCGATTGACCTCGTTGGGATTCTGACGAACCTTTCGGCAAAGGAGGTCCTTTTCATTGATGAGATCCACCGCACGAACAAAGCGGTTGAGGAATACCTTTATCCCGCCTTAGAAGACTTTCGGATTGATATATTGCTTGATAAAGGACCCGGGGCGCGGACCCATAAGATTAAGTTGGCAAACTTTACTCTGGTTGGGGCAACGACCCGTTCCGGACTTTTGACCGCTCCGCTCCGCTCCCGATTCGGGATTGTCTTCCATCTTGATTACTATCCACCCCCAGAGTTATACGAAATTGTGCTCCGCTCCGCCCGCATCTTAGAGGTGGCGATTGATGATGACGGAGCGATGGAGATTGCCCAGAGGTCAAGAGGAACCCCCCGGGTCGCTAACCGTCTCCTCCGCCGGGTGCGCGATTTCGCCCAGGTCGCCGGAAAAGAGGTGATTGATAAAGAGATTGTGGAATACGCCTTAGAAAAATTAGATGTTGATAAAAAGGGGCTGGATGAGATGGATAAGCGAATTGTTCTCACAATCATTGATAAATTTGATGGCGGTCCGGTTGGAATAAATAATCTTGCCGCCGCTCTGGGAGAAGATGCGGAAACGATTGAGGAGGTTTACGAACCATTCCTGGTAAAAGAGGGGTTTGTAAAAAGAACACCCCGGGGTCGGGAAGCCACCCACCTCGCCTACGAATATTTCGGCCGGAAACCGAAAGGGATGCCAACCTTCTTTTCGGTTTAAATCATCTAAACTTTCGAAGAAGTCTGAGAATCCGGGGTAAAGGTAAACCAACCACATTATTGTAACAACCATTTATCCTTTCCACAAATATCCCGGCTCTTCCCTGAATGGCATAGGCTCCGGCTTTATCATAAGGTTCTTTGGTATTTATATAATCTTCAATCTCCCTTTTCGTTAACTTACGGAAACGAACCCTTGTCCTTTCCCAGGTGGCAAGGGTTATATTCTCCGGCTTTTTCAAAAGGAAGATGCCGGAGATAACCAGATGGGTCTTTCCGGAAAGGGATTGGAGCATCCTTCGCGCCTCTTGCTTTGATTTTGGTTTTCCCAGAGCCTTTCCTTTTAAGACGACAATCGTGTCTACCCCCAAGATTACTCCCTCTTTTATCCGATGGGCAACACTTCTTACCTTTCGCTCCGCATTCCGGATTGCCAGTCTTTTTGGGTTTTCTCCCTTTTCTTCCAGCCCCTCTCTGATATTGGGGGTGAGGATTTTAAATCTTATCCCGGTCTGGTTCAGGATTGTCTTTCTTCGGGGCGATTGGGAGGCGAGATAAAGCATAATTAGGGGAGGATGAAATCTAAGATTCCTTTGCCAATTGAGACATCGGGAATCTTTTTAATTCTTACCCGAAAGTCATAGCGCCAGTTGCCACCAAAACCGGAGAGGTCGGCTAAGAACTCCCAGCAATGTAAATCCCGCCAGATTTTTAGAGAATAATTTGTCCGCTCCTTCCGGGCAATATTATAACCACCGTCAATGGTAAATTCCCAACCCCGCAGGGCAACCCCTAAGGTATAAGTGAGCATATGATTATCCCTGCCGGAATAGAAATGAGAGAAAGAGATGGTCAGGGGATTTTTTTTCGCCAAAGTGTCGGAGGAAAGAAAAAAGACCCGGCCCAATTGATAAGAAAATGAGGTGGTGATAGAAAAGGCTTTCGGTTTTAAAGAATCAAGGGGCAGGTTGAAGGAAAGAAAGGTTCGGGCAAAGGCATTCGGCTGATTGAAGAGGATAAAATCGGCGGAGACGAATAAAGGGGTCAATCTCTTCTCAACTATATTATAACTTAAGCCCAAATTGATATTTCCAATATTACTCACTATCTCATCCTTACCAAATTTGCCCTGAAAACTATTCCCGATATTGAGACCAATCGTATGACCTTTGGGAATTGTATCAAAACGAGGAACTCCCCAAATCCCTTTTATCCTCACCTCGGGTTCGTAGGTATAGGAAAGAGAAGGGGAGACCTGGTGAAGAAACCTTTTTAAGGTAAAGAAGGATAAGGAATAGAGGCGATAGAGGGAGAGACCCGATGAGAAAGAGAACTGATAGTTGACCGAAGGAACGACGGAATCGCCCTGAAATTCTAACCGGTGATTATAACCAAAGTTCTCGCCAAGATAAACCCCTTCGGTTAAAAACTGAGAAAGGGATAAGCCGTTTTGTGACTGAAGGTATCGGCTTTTCTTAAATCTCCTTTCGGGGAAAAAGACCTCCTCTTCGGTTTGACCGCCAGATAGGGTGTTAAAGATGGAAACGGAACCAAAAGGTATAGGGGGAAAGGAAGAACCAAGATTAAAAGAAGCACGCTCCTCCCTTTTCCGGAGACTATCCCTTCCGATTGTATCTTTATCCTGATATTTCTCCTGGGTGATGCTGAGGGAAGGGGAAATGGTAAACTTAGAAAAGAGCGGTCGCTGGAAGAGAGAGAAATGGAAGGAAGGGAAGGAGAAGGTTGTGATATTTCGGGGAAAGTCGTGAAAATAACGGAGGCGCATATCAACCTTGCCGAATCTTTTAATCCGCCGGGCCCAGGAAACCTCATCCGTAATCTCCTGCTTTAACCACTCAACCTTCTCTTCCGCATAGTCGGGGAAATACCGGGCATCAGATGTGTAGTCAATATAACAGGTGAGGTCGGAATCAAAGAGAAAGATAGAAGAGTGCTTGACATTGGCACTATACCGTTTTCTCTTTGTGTCCCACTCGTCAATATAGGTTAAAAGAAGATTCCCTTCGGCGAACGGTCGGATAAGATAAACCCCCTCCACCCTTGGTCTCAATCCTTTCTTTTGCATCACATCCAGATAGAAGGTTAAATCCGAATAATCGTTTAACACCAGATAATAGGCAATCCCTCGGGCATAATAGCCTTCCATTTTTGATTGGCCAACCTTGAAGGGAAGAAGTCCGGATTTTCGCTTCTCAGCAATCGGGAAGAACCAGAAAGGGGCAAATGCTATCGGCAACCGACGAATATCTAAGAGAATCGGCTCGGTTATCGCCATATCGTCTAAAAGAATCTTTACCCGCTTGCCATAAAATTGATAATGGGGGGGAATGTGGTCACAGGTTGTGTAATAACAATCCTCCGCCAAAAGGGTCTTCTCTTTTATGAGATAGAGGGCATTCGCCTTTAAGAAACCACCCGCGGTCCTGGTCTTTGCCTCGCGCATCATCCCTTTCCTGGTCTCGAGATTGAAATGGAATTCGCTTCCGGCAATACTTTCGGTTGCCGATTGAAAATTGACCCCTTTGTAAGCAGAAAGGATTGAGGTCTTCAAATCGTAGACGATGGTATCGGAATAAATGGCATAATCCCGATATCTCACCCAGGCAGAATCGACAAGGATAATCTTCTCCTCCTTAGGAAAATAAAATATCCTTTTTCCATAATAAGTGACAATATCGGATGTATCTTCTGTCCGGGAAAGGAAGAGGAGAAGAATGAGAATCATTAAGCGGATATTATAAATTGGGGAGAGGAAAAATCAACCACGTTTACTAATTAATAACTTTGCCATCTTCCTTTTTACTTCCCTTTGTCTCCTTCTAATCTCATCTCTGGGGAGACGGAGGATCTTTTCTAACACCCTCAGCGGAATTGGACTCAAAAGGAGATGGCAAGGTCCACAAAGGGTAATTAAGTTCTCCTCGGTATCCTTTCCCCCTTTGCTCTTCGGGATGATGTGATGAATCTGCCCGGCACCCTTTCTTTTACACACCTGGCAAACCCTCTTATCCCGTCTCAGGATTCTTCGGCGGAGTTTCCGGTAGTGATTCCTTCTTTTCAAGGCTCCTCCCCAAAAGAATCGTTTAATTAAAGAAGAAAGATGAGACTAACTCCGGTCATCGCCACCAATGTCCCAAGGATTGCGGAGACGGTAATCCTTTCCTTAAAAATCCAGTGGGAAAGGGGGATTAAGATAACCGGGGGCAAAGCCATCAAGGTAGCGGCAATACCAATGGCGGTATTCTGGATTGCCACCAGAGAGAGCCCGACTCCCAAAAAAGGACCAAAGAATGCTCCACCCAAAATTGCCAAGCCGACCCTCTTCTCTTTTAGCCTCATAAGGGTTTTCCTCAGATTCCGCCAAAAGAAAGGCAAAAGCCAGATGGTTATTGTTCCGGTTAAAACCCGAATTAAATTTCCGGATAAAGCCGGAAAGTTATTCCCCAATCCTTTTTTTGAGGCAAAGAGTCCAAACGCCTGGCAGAAAGCGGCACCCAAACCAAAAATAATCCCCAATTGATAATCACTTCCCTTCTCATCTTCTTTCCTTTTATCCCAAATTGCCCAGATAATGCCAGAAATCGTAATAAGACCTGCCAGGATTTTTAAGCCAGAAATTGTCTCTTTTAAGAAAAGCCAGGCAATTATTGCGCCAAAAACCGGAACTAAGGACATAAGAAGCATTGTGGAACGGGGTCGAAGGAGAACGAAAGATTGGAAGAGAAAGGTATCACCGATTGTAAAACCGATGAATCCGGATAATCCGAGCCAGAACCAGTTAAGGGAAGTGCCCGGAGGGAAGAGGCGACCAAAGAAAAGGAGATGGGTAATCATAATTAAAAAGAGGGCTAAGGTTAGCCGTAAGCGGTTTACTGTGAAGGCACCGATTTCCTGAGAGGCAATCGTAAAAAAGATTGAGCCAAAAGACCAGGAGAGGGCAGTGCCTAATGCGGCAACTTCACCGAGCCGAGGAATCAAGGGTTATTATAATTTCCCAAAGTAAAATGTCAAATTTCTCACTCTTGATTGGCTTGGCTAATTTTCTTGACAGAGAGGGGTTATGAGATATAATTTCGGTATGAGGAAGAAGAAACTGAATATTGTTATTCCTGCGGCCGGTGAGGGGAGAAGACTTAAACCCCTCACCCACACTACCCCAAAGGCACTTTTGGCGGTAGCCGGGAAACCAATCATCGCTCATATCGTTGAAAGAATCGCCGACTTGAAACCGGAAAGGATTGTTGTCGTCACCGGTTCCAACCAGGGGGGAAGGGTTGAGCAATATCTCACCGCCACCTTCCAATTACCCTTTTTCTTTGCCGAACAGAAAAATCCCCTTGGACTTGGAGATGCAGTCTACCGGGCAAAGGAATACCTTGACCCTGACGCCTCCTGCCTTATTATCCTCGGGGATACCATCCTTGATATGAACTTCTCCGACCTGCTCAGGGAAGATAACCTGGTTGGAGTGAAACGAGTTTCTGACCCTCGTCGTTTTGGTATCGTTGAGTTACGTAATGGGGTAATTGGCCGGATTGTTGAGAAACCCCAGGAACCAAAGAGCGACTTGGCAATTGTCGGCGTCTATTATTTTAATGAAACGAGCCCTCTCTTTCAGGCGCTGGAAAAGATAATCACGAAAAATATTAAAACGAAAGGAGAGTTCCAACTCTCCGATGCCTTAGAGTTATTGATTGAAGAAGGGTTAGTGATTAAGGCTTATCCGGTTGAATACTGGCTTGACTGCGGCACTCCCGAAGCCTTGATTGAGACCAACCGCTATCTTCTCCAGAGCAATAACTATTTTAAGGAGAGGAAAGGAAGTGTTATCATCCCGCCGGTTTATATCGCCGATTCAGCAAAAATTGAAGAATCGGTCATCGGTCCCTTTGTTTCGGTTTCCGAAGAGGCGGAGATTTGCCGTTCAATCATTAAAGACTCAATAATTAATGCGGGTGCGATTGTGGAAAATTCCCTCTTAACGGAAACGATCTTAGGGGAGAACGCCGTGATTAAAGAGAAACCACTCCGCCTTAATCTCGGCGATTTCTCCGTAATGGAATCGCATTGAAGTTCCTCCGGAATAAAAAACTCAATTCCGCCCGGATTGGCACACTCTCTTTACCTCACGGTTCGGTCGCAACCCCGGTCTTTATGCCGGTTGGAACTCAAGGGACCGTTAAGACAATTAGCCCCCGAGAACTTTCCGAGATCGGTGTCGAGATGATTGTTGCCAACACCTATCACCTCTATTTAAGACCGGGGGTTGAGGTGATTCAATCCGCGGGCGGACTGAACAAATTTACCGGTTTAAATCTCCCAATCCTCACCGACTCCGGTGGTTTTCAGATAACCTCCTTAGCCTCACTGGTAAAAATCAGTCAGGAGGGGGTTCAGTTTCAATCGCACATCGATGGCTCTTATCATTTCCTAACCCCGGAGCGGGTGATTGAAATCCAGAGTATCTTTCAGAATGATATCGCAATGTGTCTGGATTGTTGTCTCGGCTTCCCCCTGGAATACGAAAAGGCAAAGGAGGCAGCGAAGATAACCGAAGAATGGGCGAGACGTTCCCAGGGGATTTCTGATCTTACCATCTTCGCCATCATTCAGGGCGGAACTTATCCCGATTTGCGAAAGGAACAGGCAAAAAGGCTGGTGGATTTAGATTTTCCCGGTTATGCCATCGGGGGTCTTTTTCTCGGTGAGCCAGCCAGTGTCAGTTACGAGATTATTCATCTCCTTTGTGAAATCTTACCCGAAGAAAAACCAAGATATGTGATGGGCGCGGGTTATCCCGAGGATATAATCGAATGTGTCAAGATGGGAATTGATATGTTTGACTGTGTCTTACCGACGCGGAATGGTCGCACCGGCACTGCTTTCACCTCCGAAGGTCGGATTTTAATTCGCAATGCCCGCTACACAAAAGACCATTCGCCCCTCGACCCAAAATGTGATTGTTATACCTGCCAGAATTTCTCCCGTTCCTATCTCCGCCACCTCTTCATTGCCGAAGAGATATTGGGGCAAAGGCTTTTGACTTATCATAACCTTTATTTCTTTATTAAGTTAATGGCAAGAATTAGAGAGGCAATCGCCGAGGAGAGATTGGAGAGTTTTACCAAAGAGTTCTTTGCCAATTATAAAAAGGGGGAAGAATGAAAGATCTGGGTATTTTTCTCTTCTTTATCTTTAACACCGCCTTCCCTTTTGGTTATCTCACCGTGCAAACTGAACCACCGGGAATGGAAGTCTTTCTGGATGGAAACTCAATCGGGCGGGCTCCAATTGAGATGATGAAATTGAAGCCAGGGTTTTATACCGTTGCCCTCTTCCCTTCCGACTCCTTAGAGGATGCCTACTGGCGAGCGCGGGAAAAGGGTATTTTTGAAATAATAAAAAAGGTTCCGGAATTTGCCTTCTATCATTCCGGTTCGGTCCGCATCCAAATTGTTGAAGACCAGGAGACCGAAGTCCGCTTGAGTTATCCCGAAACATTACAGGCGAAAAGGAAAGCCCGTTATCTCTTGTTGGGTGGGAGTGCTTGCCTTTTTACCACCGGCACAATTTTTGGTATTTTAATCACCCTTCTATTTAAGTAGGAGGGAAAATTCTTAACCTTTCCCTTCTTGGTCTTTATCTCTTTACCAATGCCCTTTTCCTTTATAAATACCTCCCCCGCTATCGCAATGAGTATCCGATTTTAATCATTTTTTATTTCGGAGTAGTTATCCTCTTCTTTATCTTCCGAAAAAGGATTGGTCGGATATTTAATTCTTCTCCTTTCTATTTCGCTTTCTGTTTGATTTGGGCGCTCTTTCTCTTTTTCTTGATGCGCCAATTTTCGCCCAAGGATTTTCGGGTTGGTCGTTATGCGGCTCTCTTAGAATGGACGGAGAGGCTTTTCTCCGGTCTTTTCCCCTATGGTGGTTTGACACGTCCTTCGGGCTTTCCCTTTCTCTTTCTTCTCGCTCTCCCCTTTTATCTTTTAGGCGATTTAGGGCTTCTCCAAATCTTTTCCTTCCTTCTTTTTGCCTATCTCCTCTTTCTTAGAAAAGGTAACCTTTCTACTATTATTTTTCTTCTTCTTTCCCCGGGTTTTTACTTTGAGGTTCTGGTGCGGTCCGAACTCTTTACCAATATGGTGCTTATCCTTAGTTATCTCATCCTCTGGCAAAAAAGGGCAGAGCAGATAAAGAAGAGTTTCTTAATCCCCTATGGTCTTCTGGGCGGTCTGCTGTTAGCCACCCGGGGCATCGCTCTCTTTCCTTACCTCATATTTTTCCCGGGCGATTTTAGAAGAGAAGGGGAAAAGGGGATAATTTTTTCCCTTTCGCTTGCTTTCGGTTTCCTTTTAGTCAATTTGCCATTCTTCTTGTGGAATCCGAAAGAGTTCATTAGGTCCGGACCATTTTCGATTCAAGCCGCTTACATCCCCTTCTGGCTTTTACTTCTTTCTTTCCCTTTGGGTTTAATCTATGGGTTAAAAGGGAGAAAGGAAGATTCCTTTCCGGCGCTCTCCCTTTTTACTTTCTTTTTGGTCTTTCTCCCCTTTCTTCTTACGGTTTTTAATTATGGATTTGTTGCTACTTTATTCAATACCAAATTTGATATCTCTTATTTTCTTCTCTCTCTTCCCTTTCTCCTTTATTCAATTGATTAGACCTAAATGCGGATTTTGAACGATTGCTTTACGAAGTAGGGGAAATTTTTGTAAACCTCCTTCCATTTTCTTAACCATTCCTTTGTCTCTTTATCGCTTAAATTTCCGCTGCCGATTGTGAGGCCGGCAATCTGGTATTTGGGGTTCTCTTTAATCTTTTTGATTATCCTTTCGCGAAAGCGCTTAGCCAGGATGGCGGCGGTTTTTACCTCTAAGTATTCGGAATCCGCACTTTTAACGACAATCACCTCTGCCCCCTTTTCCTGCAGGCACTGGAGAAATCGCCGAAAGTTCTTGCCAATTCCATAGTCGTCAAGGACAATCCGATATTCCTTCAATCTCTTCTCCTCCCCCATCCCTTTCAAGAAGAAATTGATGATCTTCTTATAACCTTTATCCAGCAAACGATTAAGATTCTCTTTTCTCAATTTGTCGGGCGAAATCTCTTCCACAAAGTAAGCAAATCCTTTTACTTTAAGTGAGGAGAGTTGCTTGAAGATATTTTCCCAGTAAGGAAACTTATGGGGTCGCTTGGTATCACTCAAGCCGACGATTTTATCAATTGTTGGGAAGAGTTCTTTGGGGAAGGAAACACCCGCCAGGATAACCGGTCCAATAATCTCTCCCTTTCCGGTTTCATCAAGACCGAAGAGCATTTCCCGGTCGGGTGAGGAATAGCGGGGACCAGCAATCTCTTCCATCTTCTGATAGATGGGGAGGAGGTTTTTTTCCGAAGGTCCATGAGCGATGTAGAGGGTGCGGTTCTGATAATAAGTAAAGAGGGCATCGGGAAGACGAATCCGCCACACCTCGCTGGGATTCTTTCTCGCCTCTTCTTTTCCTCCAGCCTTCAGGAGAAAGGTCTTAATCTCATCTGCCTTTTCCTCTTTGAGGTTGCGCCACGTCTTCCCGTTCATTCTTATTTTGAGGGAATTATAAGGGAAAAAGGAGGTTTCGTCAATTGACAACCATCTCTTTTCTTTTATATTCTTCTTATGAAGAGAGAGATTAAAAGAAATCTTTATCGTTTACTCCATCCGAAATTAACCTTCCTTTTGACTTCCGTTGACCGAAAAGGGAGAGAGAATGTGATGACTCTGGCTTGGGCAACTCCTCTTTCCGAAGAACCGCCCCTTTTAGGCATTGCGGTTGGGAAAGAGAGTCTGACGGCGCAGAATATAAAAGAGACGAAGGAATTTGTCTTAAATGTCCCGGATGAGAAACTCCTTTCCGCGGTCTGGGTCTGCGGGACGAAATCCGGAAGAGAAGTTGATAAGTTCGTCAAGGCAAATCTCACGAAGACGAAGGCAAGATTTGTCCGACCCCCTTATATTAAAGAATGCCTGGCGCAGATTGAATGCCGGGTGAAGAAGGTAATTGATTGTGGGGAGTGCTTTTTCTTCGTCGGGGAGATTCAACACAGCGTCGCCGAAGGAATGGCTTTCCAGAATTTCTGGCGCCGGGAAGCAAAGGTCCTCTTACATCTGGGCGGAAAAAGATTCTGGGTGGGTGGTAATTGGTAGAGATTTCGGAATTAATCAAAGAACAGGAAGAGTTAAGGGGGAAGGTAGAATTAAAAAACCGCTTCGGGAAATTAGAACTGATTGGAGGCGCGGATTGCGCTCAGGACGAGAGATATCTCTATTGTGCCTTTACCGTTTTTACCTTTCCGGACTTAGTGCCGATTGAGGTCAAGACATCTCGCACCGAAATCGATTTCCCCTATATCCCGGGGTTTCTTTCCTATCGGGAGAAGCGGGCTTATCTTTTAACCTACGAGCGATTGGAAAAGAAACCGGATGTGATTCTTTTTGATGGGCAAGGAATTTCTCATCCGCGCCGCTTTGGTCTTGCCTGCCACATTGGCATCCTTTTGAATAAACCGACTATCGGTTGCGCCAAAACGAGGCTGATTGGTGAATTTACCGTGCCTCCTAAAAAGCGGGGTTCTTTTTCTCCTTTACTGGTAGAGGGAGAGGTCTTAGGTTATGTGGTTCGGACTAAGGATAATGTGGCACCCCTATTTGTCTCTCCGGGTCATAAGATTGATTTGCTCACCGCTAAGGATGTTGTCCTCAAAACCGCAACCCGGTATCGTCTTCCCGAACCTCTTCGTTTGGCTCATATTATCTCTAAGTCGTTAAAGGAGAGATAGCCTCCGATTGATGGACGATTTTTCCGAAAAACCACCCTCATTAAGTTCCTTACTTTTCACCCTGCTGAAAATCGGGGCAATCGGTTTCGGTGGAGGGATGGCGATGCTCGCCTTGATTCGGGAGGAATTGGTCAAGAGGAAGGGATGGGTTAGGGATGATGATCTGGCGGTAGCGGTGGCAATGGGACAAATCCTTCCCGGACCTTTTGTGCCCAACTATGTGGAATATCTCGGTTATAAATTATTCCGCCTGAAGGGGATGGTCCTTTCCGTAATCTTCTTCCTCTTCCCTTCTTTTCTGATTACCCTCCTTTTGAGTTTCTTCTACTTCCATTTTCAGGGGGCGAATCTCTTATCTCGTTCCTTCCTTTTTATCGCTCCGAGTATTCCGGCGCTTCTCTTATTTTGTGCCATTCGGATGGGAAGGGATTATTTGCGGAATATCTTTTCTTCCCTCTTTGCCTTTCTTGCCTTTCTCGGTTTATACTTTAAGTTGGAACTATTCTTGGTTATAACCATTTTGGGTCTTTTGGGAATTCTCTGGGGAATGAGTCAGAAGACCTCTCCTTTTAAACTCTTTTCCCTTTCTTTCCTTCTTTTATGCCAGCTCGGTTTTATCTTCTTAAAGATTGGCGCCTTAATCTTTGGCGGTGGTTATGCGGCAATTCCTTTTATTGAGCGGGAGGTTGTTTTGAATCGAGGCTGGTTAACCGGCAAGGCATTCATTGATGGGGTGGCGATTAGTCAAATCACCCCGGGACCGGTAGCAATCCTTGCCACCTTTGTTGGTTATGGGGTTGGCGGAATCCTGGGGAGTTTGGTTGCCACCGTTTCTATCTTTCTCCCCTCTTTTCTTATGCTTCTCTTTTTAATTAAACTCTACGAAAGGATTAAAGATAACTTTTATGTCCAGTCCTTCTTAGCCGGGGTGAAACCGGGGGTTGTTGGGATAATCCTCTTTGCCAGTTTCTCTCTGGGCAAAACCGCATTTGTTGACTTAAAATCAGTAGTTATTGCGATTTTATCCTTTATCCTCCTCTTCTTTTTCGAACCGGTATTTATTATCATTGGCCTGGGTGTTTTAGGGTTTTTATTAAAATAAAAAAGGGGCGGAAGGTCCCGCCCCTTTTCCTGGTCTTATCGGCTATTGGAGGAAGAGCAGTTTTTCGGCGATTTCTTCTCTTTCGGTTTTCCCTCGGATGAGATAGATGCCCGAACTGACCTTTTTCCCTTTTTCATCTTTTCCGTCCCAAAGGATTGTGCCTCGGGGGTTTAGGAAGGTCTTTATCCGTTTTCCGGATGCGTCGTAGATTTGGAGGGATTTTATTTCCGAAACCGGGTAGAACCGAACTCCGCCTTTTGCCGGATTGGAAGAGATTCTTAAACCGGTCATTTTATTCAGATGCTCGGAAACACCGCCAAAAACTACTGCATCCATATAAACACCGTGAGGGGATAAGAAGAGTGAGCCACCGCGACAGAAGATACCAGCCCCAAGACCCGCTGCTTGCGGATTATAGATGACTCTTGAGCCGACCCAACCCCCTTCGCTCCACAGACTATCATTGAGCCTTATCCGTGGTTGCCAGACGGTCGGGGTATCTTTATTCGTATAGGTCCAGTAGATATTACAGGAATCATTCCAGCCGGAATCAGCCGCGGTATACATCGCAACCACCCACCGGTAGTTAGCCAATTTGTAGTGCTTGATATCCGGACAGAACTCATCCGCTTGGGTCGAAGTAGCCAGTCCCCTTCCCTTTCGCCAGGTATCTCCCCAGGCATGACTCCGAACCGCATACCAGACATCATGGTCACCGCTATTTCGCCAGTTGTATTCATATAAAACCCAGGTTGTTGCCTGGCTATCCGGTGTCGTTAAAACCGAAGCGACCCTTGGCCAGTAGTGGTTAAAGGTGTCAAAGGAGACGAAGGTGCCTCCACCCCAATAACCGGGTGCACCGTAATTTCTATTCCATTCGTAATAGACAGAGTTTCTATTCACTGCGTAAGCGCCGGTAAAATTGAGGAAACTGCTTGCCCCGGGGGAGAGATGGGTGTCCCAAAGATTCCAGTAATTTTGGGAATCCCAGGTCTTCCCATAGTCAAGAGACCGATGGAAACGACCATTGTCACCCCCTCTTCGCTCATTGGCCCAGAGGCAATAGAGTCCGTAGTTGGAGCGATAATCCCGACAAACGGAAAAATCATCAATCGTATCCGCACCCGTTGCTACTGCATGATGGGACCAGACCGAAGGGTCATCCATCCTAACCCGGAAGAGATAGATTTCGCCGTTATTTCGGTAATGCTTGACAAAGATATAGAGCCAGTTGGAATCACCGCGACCACAGATTAGACCGATATTCCAATAAACACTTTTTGGTGTATGAGCGAATCCCTGAAAATATCCCCAGTGTCGGCCATTATCCGTTGAGCGGAAGATTCTCACTGTGGAGTCAAACCAGCCGGTCGCACAATAGAGCCAGCCGGTCGTCATATCGTAATCAACATCGTAGGCAGTAATGTAGGAAGTATCAATCGCCACATCCACACCCCAGAGGAAGGAAGGAAATCCTTCCCAATCGAAAGAGACCGTTTTCGCCTCAATCTCACAAGGGATTTCTCTTGCCGGGATATAACCTTCAAGCGAATTAGAGAAACCAATCGGCTCGGAGATTTCCGGAACGATAACCTCTTTCACCTCTTTATTCTCGGAGGTCCGCCCGGTTCCCGGTTCCCGCCCGGGAGGCAGCGTCCGGTATCCAGCCCAAATCAATGAGCTGAAGATTAAAATGAGAGATAAGTATTTAAGCATACGTTTTCTCCTCGTTCCATCCCTTAAGTTTACTTCTGGACGGAACTAATAAGTATAACCGAAATCAGGAAGAAGTCAAGGGGAAGATAAGATATCTGCCCTTTGGAAAAGTAAGTTTCCCTCCCCACCGATGAAAAAGAGGGTGGAAAGGTCATTCGGGGAGAGAGGGAGAAAAGGAGTTAAAAATGGACTTAATAAGGAGCTAATTTTCCCCAACGGGGTGAGTGGTTGAAACCCACCCCTAAGAGAAATTAGTATATGGCTCAGGGAGCAAAGGGGGATAAAATAGGAAAAAGGGGCTAAGTTATTGAAAGATAAGGACTTAGAGGGAAAAACCGGTGAGAAAAAAGTTTCCTCGTAGGAAACTTTTTACATATCCCTGAGGTCGGGGAGTTTATAGGCGATTACAACCAATCCATCGCCCTCTTTGATGATATCAAAATCGCCTTCTCTGGGATTAAGAATTATCCTTCCTTCCCTTTTCACACCGATCAAGATTGCAGGATTTTCCTCATCTCTCTTTTCGTTTAGGAATTGGGCTGCTTCCTTAAAACTTTTACCGAAGAGGGACCGGGGTAATTTAGGTCCTTCAATTAGATAGATTTCACAGGTCTCTTCACTATAAGTTAGCAACTGATGATAGACATCGGAGATTTTCTTATAGAGAGCCGCCTGGGCGATTATCCCTAAACCGTAATCAGTGGCACAGACCCATTCATCAACCCCCGCATCCAAAAGATGTTGAATCTTCCGGTGGTTAATCACTTCGGCAATGATGTGAGGTTTTTGAGGTTGTTCTGTTTCCAGTCGGGTGATTGCCAGAGAAATTAAGGCGGTTTTCGCATCCGGGTCCGGCGAACGTTCATCCGCTAAGATGATGATGCTTTTGGCTAAATGGGCCTTTGCCGAATTTTTTAAAACCGCGTGGAGCGATGGGTCACCTTTGATAAAGTAGACATTTTCATATTCGGGACTGACGCGTAGTTCTTCCTCTCTTATCTCTTTATCGTCTTTGTCGGTCACGATATAAATCTCGGTCTCCGGTTCGGCAACAGGCGAATGGATCTCCTTAACAATCTTATCGCCTTTATCGTTCCAATTACAGATGACAATATGACCTCCAGTCTCTTTGGGCATTTTTACCTCCCTCTTTAATTTAACAAAGAAAGATGCGATTTTACCAATAACGGTGGCAACAACCGCCACCCCCAAGATAAAAGAGAAAGTAATAATCAACTTACCACCAGTTGTTACCGGTGCAAACTCTTCATATTCTCCTAAGAAAAGGACCAGGACCATCCGGAAGGCATCAAAGAGGTCATTACATCGGGGATTTTTCCCCCTTTCTAATAAAAAGAGAGCGAAGCAGAAAACGAAAAATATTAGGAGGATAGTAAGAATGCCAACCCAATACCATTTCCCTTTTCTCATCTTCCCTTCTTTTGCCCTCGGTTTACCGAAGAGGGATATTTCATACTGAAAGATTAAGAGAAAATCGGTGCCTGTCAAGAAAAAAGGTAGGATTTACTTGTTTACCGAGGTTTAACCCCTTCAAAATTTCTTCTTCTCGAAATATCCGGTTAATTTTTAGCCAAATTAACTTTATTTTAATTAAAGGGTTTTTCAGGAATTTCAAAATTAAGCAGACTCTCTTTTAACGTTGGCAAATTTCCCTTGACAAATGGAAAAAATTTTGTATAATATAATGTTAAGGGTTAGTAAAATCTAACCCAGGGAGGAAATATGAAATTTCGAGCGGAGATGCTCAACTTCTGCCTGGATCAGAACCACCGGCGGGCTGCAGCCACTTAAGGTTCACTACATTGATGTCTATGGTCCTTATTGGTTTCATAAGATCAATATGAATTTTGATGATGTGATTGCGACCGACCCAATTGAACGGAAGTTTGATGACTACAATCAGGCTATTTTAGTAACCACCCCACCCAAAAAGTGGCACAAGGATATACCACCTTACAACCGAATTATGCGCGCATTATCTTCTCATCTCTGTTATCGCTACTACGAGCCGGGAAGAGAAATTACTGATGTTCCGGTGACTTCTGCCTGGATGGCAAAGCCAGGTAACAAAGTGGAGCGTTAAAAGGTAGGGGAAGGTTCAAGATGAAAAGATTTATCTTAATCTCTTCCCTAATTTTCATCTCTCTTCTCGCTAATGATTCCCTCAATGTGCGAATGGTTGCTACCTGGCCTTACATCAATCGGTGGATTAGCCCGGCAATTTTTGATTCTTTTATGATTGTCGGGTTAAGTGGTGGGTTTTGGGTCTTCAATATCTCAAATCCCTCCCAACCCCAAAAGATAGCGGAAATTCTCCATCGGGGGGCATTAAGGGATATGGAAAGGAGCGGGAGTTTCCTTTACTGCGCCGATTGCAAGAAGGGCTTTCGAATTTTTGACCTAAGCCACCTACCAGAAATTGAAGAGATTGCTCAGATTGGAGACAGGGTTTACAACCGGATTTTGATTAAAGACTCCCTTGCCTTCCTTGCCCAGATGTGGGGAGGGGTAGTCCCCGGTTGGTATGATACCCTTGAGATATTTTCTATCTCTGACCCAAGAAACCCGAGAAGGCTGGGAAAGATTGGTTTTGGAGGTGGAAGCTATGTTGAGGACCCCTGGGTGGAAGGAAACCGCTTATACGTTCCAGCCCGAAGAGGTGGTTTACAAATCTTTGACATCTCAAATCCAGAGAACCCTCTCTTCCTTGGCGGATGGCAGAGGGAAGAGAGTTATGTCATGTCGGTCTGCACGCAGGATACGATCGCCTATGTTGGAATTGACCTCACAGATAGCCTCTTCATCTTTAATGTGAAAGACCCACAAAATATAAGGATGATTAGTAAGATAAGGGTTGGACAGATTGATGACCCGGGAACTGAGTTGGGTGGGGTATCGGATTGTGTGTTAAAAGACACTTTGCTCTATCTCACGGTTACCGCAAATGATAGCGGCGGTATCGTCGTTAATGTTAAGAACCCTCAAGCACCCTCAATCATTGCCCGGGTTGGAAGACCGGGAGGAGAGTGTTATCTGCAGGTGGCTCTCTCTGATACCCTCCTCATCTTCGCATGCGCAAAGGGAATTTATCTCTATGATGTGAGAAATCCAGGCCGTCCCTCATTTTTAAGTTTTTGCCGACTATTCTCTGAGTTTCTTACCGTGAGAGTTTTAAATGATTCTCTTGTTAACATCGGAACATATGATGATGGCCATCTCATCTTTGATATAAGAGAGAGACCATTGGTAAGGTTGCGGGGGGATTATTGGCCGGTAATAAGAGATAGTTTTCGCGCTTCGTATTGCGGACGCTCCGCAGTAAGGGATAGTTTAATCTATACCGGTTTCCACTGGCCAAGGAGATTTTATATCTTAAATTTTTCTAACCCGGATTCTCTCAGCGAGGTTGCGGTTTGCTCATTAAGTATCCAGTATCCCTGGGAGTTTAGATGCAATACCTGCTTTTTAAGTGATACTCTTGCCTTCGTTGCCGGAGCGATATCTTTCTTTGTTGTGAATATTAAAGATCCAAGAAACCCGAGAGAGGTAGGTCGTCTCCAATTATCATCCATGGGTGAGTTTCAAAGTATCTTCCACCAGGGTAATTTTGTCTATGCCGCCTGTGAGCAAGATGGCTTTCGGATTATTGATGTTTCAGACCCTCAGAACCCATTTTTCCGAGCCCACCTTCCACCAGTTAGTTGGGGTGCAGATGATGTCTTTGTTAAGGATACGGTTGCCTTTATTGCGGAAAACTTTGGGGGATTTCGAATTGTCAATGTGAAGAATCCAGACTCGGTCTGGGAGATTACAAGAATCCCAAGTTCCGGTTGTTTTCAAACCCTCGGTGTGTGGGTAGAAAGGAATCTGGCTTATGTTGCCTGGGGATTAGCCGGGTTAAGGATATTTGATATATCCGATATCTCCTCCCCCAGAGAAGTTGGCTATTACCAAACCGCTTATCCAGCCGATAAGGTTGAGGTCAACAATGGACTAATCCATCTTTCCGCTTCGGATGATGGGTATCTCTGCCTTCAATATTACGGACCAGGAATAGAAGAAGAAAGGAAAGGAGAGGATCTCTTTTTTCAGGTCTTACCAACCATCGGTAAGGATTTCAAAATTCTCTCCAACAGAACGGTTTCGCTAAAAATCTATGACGCCCAAGGGAGATTGGTGAAAAGATTGAAGGAGAGGGAAAAATCTTTCTCCCTTTCGGAAAAGCCAACCGGGGTTTATTTCGTCGTTAAAAAAGGTAAACCTCCAATCCGAATTGTGAACTTGAAATAAAAGGAAGAAACGGAATAGAGAAGACGGATTATTGAGAAGGTCAGTAAACTTCCTTAATCTTCTCCGGACCGGTGGGAACTGACTACTTTCCTTCGTGAGGATAGGCGATAAGATGAAACCGGGAGGGATCCTTAATTTTTCGGTTCAGAGAGTGAATTAGAAATTTCCAATCCTTTTCCATATCGGGGAGATCATCGCCTATTTCAATTCCCTTCCTTTCGTTTATTCAGGCAACACAGGGGTTTTTAACCCCTTCAAAATTTCTTCTTCTGGAAATATCCGGTTAATTTTTAGCCAAATTAACTTTATTTTTAGGAAGTTCAGTTGATTACAGTAATCATTCACCTCGGTTAACGCTAACAATTTTTAGTTGACTTTTCCCAATTTTTTATTATCATTTCCCTTTAATGAAGATATTATCGGTTAATCTTGACCATATCGCGACTTTGAGGGAAGCGCGAAAAGAGCCTTTCCCGGACCCGGTGCAAGCCGCTCTCCTCTGCGAATTGGGTGGAGCGGATGGTATCACCGTCCATCTCCGAACCGACCGGAGGCATATTAAAGAGAGAGACTTGCGTCTCCTCCGGGAAACAATCAAGACGGAACTGAATTTGGAGATGGCAACAACCGAAGAGATGTTAAAGATTGCCTTAAAGGTAAAACCCGATGTCGTCACCCTGGTTCCGGAGCGACCGGAGGAGTTGACGACCGAAGGAGGCTTGGACCTGATAAAAAACTTCTCCCTGGTTAAGAAGCGGATTTCCCAGTTGAAGGATAAAGGGATTCTTACCAGTATTTTTATTGAACCAAGCCGGAACCAGATTGAAAAGGCAAAAGAAGCGGGTGCGGATAAGATTGAATTGAATACCGATACCTATGCTCGGGAAAGTTGGCGGAGGAAGGGTTTGCCCCATTTGACCCGGATTAAAGAGATGGCTTCTTATGCTCAAAAGTTAGGACTTTTGGTTCATGCCGGGCACGGTCTCAATTACTGGAATATTATCCCCTTAGCGAAAATTCCCGAGATTGAGGGGTTCTCAATCGGCTTTGCCATCGTTGCCCGGGCGGTATTTGTTGGCTTAAAAGAGGCAGTCTCGGAGATGAAGAGGCTCGTATGCGTTACGGAAAGTTAAAATTAGCTCTGATTATCATTGTCGTCGTTGCCGCTTTGTATTCTCTTTACCCAACCTATCAACTTTACTTCTCCATTCCCAAAAGGGAGAGTTACTTAAAAAATCTCCTCTCTTCCGCCGGGAATAAGGAGGATTCTTCAAGGGTTGAATCGGAATTGATTGACCTGGAGGCGGAAAAGATTCGCCTCCACAAACGGGCGCTTCATTTGGGACTGGATTTGGTTGGGGGGATGCATCTCGTCTTAGAGATTGACAAGTCACAATTGGCAAGAGGGGAGATAAGGGATGCGGCGGACCGGGCCTGCGAGATTATTAAAAACCGCGTTGACCAATTCGGAGTATTTGAGCCAGTCATCCAGCGGATGGGTGAGGACCGAATTTTAGTCCAACTCCCCGGGGTTGACCGAGCCAGAGCAAAGAGTATTGTTGGTTCTACTGCCCTCTTAGAGTTTAAACTGGTTGCCGAAGAAAGATTCGTCACCGAGGTGATAAAACGGATTGATGACTATTTTAAGAAGGTCGGTTTGGATACCTTAAAGGAAAAGAGTTTTTCCAGTCTTTTGATTGATGTCGGAAGAGTTGACCTGGGGGTGGACGAAAGAGATTTCCCCTATCTCCTTTCTCTCTTGAAAGAAGTGGATACGATAATCAATCCGCCCAATCGCCCGGAACGAGACCGGTATGAGTTCCTTTTCGGTCCTTTGGAGAACTACGAGGGAAGGAGAATAAGAAGGGTCTATCTTTTGAAGAAACAGGCAGAATTAACCGGCAAGGGGGTCGCCTCAGCCCGGGTTGATGCCTATCACGGCGATAATATCAATCTGGCAAATACCTGGATTGTCAGTCTAAAATTAAATCGGGAAGCAACCCGAACCTTTGCCTCGGTCACCGGCCGAAATATTGGACGCCGGTTAGCGATTGTTTTAGACGGTGTAGTTCGTTCCGCCCCAGTGATTCAAGAGAGGATTCCTTCGGGCGAGGCAATGATTACAACCGGTGATGTTAACCCGGAAAGGGCAAGGGATTTGGCAATTGTTATTCGCTCCGGTTCACTACCGGCACCGGTCTTAGTGATTGAAGAAAGGTCAGTTGGACCAACCTTAGGATTGGATGCCATTAACAAAGGCATCAAATCGGTACTGATTGCTGCCCTTTTGGTGATTCTCTTTATGGCATTCTATTATAAACTCTCCGGGGTAATTGCCGATATCGCCATCATCTTTAATATCATCTTCACTCTGGCAATTCTTGCCTCTTTAAGAGCGACCCTTACCCTTCCAGGTTTAGCGGCTCTTGCCTTGACTGTTGGTATGGGGGTTGATGCTAATGTCCTGGTTTTTGAAAGGATTAGGGAGGAGTTGCGTTTAGGGAAAACGATTCGGGCTGCGGTTGATACCGGTTTCCAGAGGGCATTGGTGACAATTATTGATGCCAATCTCACAACGGTTATCACCGCCCTTGTCTTATATCTCTTCGGCACCGGACCGATAAAGGGGTTTGCTATCACTTTAATCTTTGGGCTTTTGATTAATCTCTTCACCGCGGTCTTCTTAACCAAGTTTGCCATTGATGGTCTATTGACGAAGATGGAGTTAAAAACCCTTCCGATATGATTAGATTAATTCCGGAAACGAACATCAATTTCATTCAAGGTCGGCGATTTACCTATATCCTTTCTGGTCTTCTCTTTCTTTTAAGCCTTCTCTTCATTTTATTCCGGGGCTTGAATTATGGAATTGACTTTTCCGGAGGAACGGTCTTACATCTCTCTTTTCAAGAACCGGTGAAGACCGAGGAAGTGCGAAGTATCCTTGAGGCGATGGGGGTAAAGAGTGCGGTGGTGCAAAAATATGCTGAGGGCTATGAGTTTATCGTTAAGATTGGTCCGGCGGCTTACCAGAAATCTCCTTCTTTCTCTTCCGACTTGTTGGCGGAGTTAAAAAATCGTTTCCCCAATTCTCAGCCCGAGATTTTAAAAGAGGAGACGGTCGGTCCGCGGATTGGCAAAGAATTACAGAGGAATACACTGATTGCCTTATTTTTGGGTATCATCGGTATTCTCATCTATGTCAGTTTCCGTTTTGACTTCCGTTTTGGCACCGGGGCGGTTTTGGCGCTCATCCACGATGCGGTCATCACCACCGGCTTCGTCTCCTTTCTCCAGATTCCGGTAAACATTCCGGTGGTTGCGGCATTATTAACTATCATTGGTTATTCGGTGAACGACTCAATCGTCGTTTCCGACCGGGTAAGAGAAAATTTGAAGAAGATGCGGAAGGATAATTTTTTAACCATCTTAAATCGGAGTATCAATGAAACCCTTTCCCGAACCGTCCTGACCTCCTTAACCACCATCTTAGTAACAGTTATTTTGAGTATCTTTGGGGCGGCGGAGATTAAAGACTTTGGCCGGATTATGACCTTCGGGATTATCGTCGGCACCTATTCCAGTATCTATATCGTTTGTGCGATTGTCTTTGACTGGCAGAGGAAATCACCAATGAGATAGTGGCAAAGGTCTCACCCCAGGCAATAAAGAAACTGATCGGTACATTCTTCTTCACCGGTTTTTCCCCAATTTTACCGGCAACCGTTGCTTCCTTCTTTTCGTTAATTTTACCTTTTTTTCTCCACCCCTTTCCCCTATTATATCTTTTGATCACATTCTCTATCTTCTTCCTTGGTGTTCATATCGCCACCGACCTGGAGAAGATTTGGGGGAAAGATGCCCGGAGGATTACCATTGATGAGGTTTTAGGAATTTTAGTAACCTTTCTCTTTATCACACCAATTAATTGGAAAATCCTCTTTGGCGGTTTTCTCCTATTTCGTTTTTTTGACATTGCCAAACTCCCCTTTATTAAGAAAAGCCAAAAGATAAGAGGTGGTTGGGGGGTGATGATTGATGATTTACTGGCGGGGATTTTATCTAACCTCGCCCTGCGGTTTCTTATCCTTTTGGGACTGAACTGATGAGGGCGGGTATAATTGTTATCGGGAAGGGGATACTCGAAGGAAAGGTTTCGGATTCTAACTCCCCCTATATCGCAAAAAGGATTTCGGAGATTGGTATCGCACCCGGTCGGGTGGCAATTCTTCCGGATGAGAAAGAGGTGATTGAAGAGGAGGTGAAGAGTCAACTGGCAATATTCCCTATCGTCTTCACCGCTGGTGGTTTGGGTGCAACACCCGATGATTTAACCCGTGAGGCATTAAGTGCCATCTTCAAAAAAACATTGCTTTTAGACGAAATGACCTTAAAAAAGGTGGAGAGATTCTATAAGGAGAAAGGGCTCCCGGTTCCGGAATCCGCAACCAAACAAGCCCTCTATCTCCAGGGAGCACTTCTCTTAGAAAATCCGGTTGGGATATCTCCGGGGATGATTATTCGGGATGGGGAAAGAACCTTAATTGCTTTACCAGGAGTGCCGGAGGAACTGCAGAAGATTTTTGAAACCGGGGTTCTTCCTTTTTTGCTCACCACCCTTCCCACTAAACCACTCTTTGCGGTTTGGATTCGCACCACCGGAATTACCGAAGCGGAGATTATGGAGAGGCTGGCTCATCCGAAAAGGAAATTTAAGAGTTGCACCCTGGAATATTTTCCCTCCCTTGCCGGCGTGGATATCAGGATCACAACGGATAAGGATGAAGGATTGCTTTCCGAATGGAAGGAGGAGATAATCACCCGTCTTTCTCCTTATGTTTATGCCTTGGGAAATATACCATTAGAAGAGAAGGTAGGCGAACTTTTACGAAAAAGAGAACTGAAATTAGTGGTTGCCGAGTCCTGCACCGGGGGTCTTCTGGGACACCGGATAACAAATTCACCGGGTAGTTCGGACTATTTCTTAGGCGGAGTGATTGCTTATGCCAATGAGATAAAAAAGAGTGCCTTAGGAGTAAAAGAAGAGACTTTGAAAAGATACGGAGCGGTGAGTAGAGAGGTGGCTCTGGAGATGGCAAAGGGGGTAAGGGAACGTTTCGGCGCCGGGATTGGACTGGGAGTTACAGGAATCGCCGGACCAACCGGAGGCAGTGCCCAAAAACCGGTGGGATTGGTTTACATCGGATTGGCAACAATTAATCGAACCATCTGTAAGGAATTTCACTTCTCCGGAAATCGGAGAATGATAAAAGAACAGGCGGCGCAAAGTGCCCTTGATCTTTTAAGGAGATATCTGGAAGGGTATGATTAGAAGTTTTATCGCCATTACGATTCCCGAGGAAGTGAAGAGAGAGATTGGCAAGATAATAAGGGAGTGCGAAGCAAAAAAGTATCCTTGCCGGTGGGTGGTTCCCGAAAACCTCCATATCACCCTTCTCTTCCTGGGGGAGGTTTCCGAGGATTTTTTAGCCCGGGTCAAAAAGGAACTGGCAAAAATTGCCCAGAAGACGAAGGTATTTTCCATAAAACTTGGTGGCTTTGGTGCTTTCCCTTCCTGGAAAAATCCCCGGATAATTTGGATTGGCGTGCCTTTTGGTAATAAGGAGATAGAAAGTCTCCAGGCGAATCTGGTGGAGAATTTAGCTCAATTGGGATTTAAACCAGAAGAGAAAAGATTTCATCCCCACCTAACCATTGGTCGCGCTAAGGGGTTAATTAAAGATATTGACCTCTTAGAAAGAAGATACGAGAGCGATTTAATTAAAGTGGAGACGGTTGTCCTCTTCAAAAGCACCCTCACCCCGAATGGACCGGTCTACGAAAAGATTGAGGAATATCGCCTCTCGGAATAAATGCGACGTCTCCTGCTTCTTATTTCCCTTTCCCTCTGCCTTCTCCTCCTTGCCTTTTATCTATTTAGAAGTCTCTCTCCTTTCCGGTTAACACCAGCGAAAAGAACTCTACCCTATCAGGGGGACTTAGGAGAGGTTTTTAATATCTTGGTTATTGCTCATGATGCCCGGATGATTAAGCGGGAATTGCCCAATGGAAAAGTAGTGAATCTCTTGGAAGAGAGAAGCCGGAGTGATATCATTGATATTATCCATATCAATCTTAATAAAGGGCTTGTCAATATGGTCAATATCCCTCGGGATATGTTAATTTCCATCCCGGGTTACACCAGGGCGGAAAGCGACACCGATTTCTGTAACTTAGATAAGATTAATCACAGTTATTTTTTCGGCAAAGAGAAACTTCTGAAAGAGGTCATCTTAAAAAACTTTAAGGTGCCAATTCATCGTTATCTCACCCTGAATCTCTATTCCTTTCAGGAGGCATTCTCTTTTCTCTTTCCCTATCTAAAAGATATCACCCTCCGCGACCGGACGATTAAGAGTGCCGAAGAGGCGCGGAAACTTCTCCGCAGTCGGAAGATTTGGCGGCATGATGACATTGACCGGGGAAGGAACTCTTTAATCTTTATCAAAGAGGTTTGGGAAAATCTCTGGCCAGTTGCGAAAAATGAGATGATTCGGGAGGAGATCGCCCGGAATGTAATGAAGGTGATTCGCAACGATACCGATTTAACCCTGGATGATATTAACTACATCATCGAAAATCTTGCCCAAAGGAATTTTAATCCGAAAGAGATTGGATTGAGCACCTTAATTGGTTATCAGGCACCCGTTTATCTCAATCGTTATAAGGAAGTATTATCCTGTTATCTACCAATCTATTCGGAGATAGAAAAACAGATTGCCCATTTTATCTTTGAAGAAGAGAGGGAGGCGAAGTCCTATATGGAAGATGAGCCTTTTTCTCTTCCCGCTTATGTTTTAAGAAACTATTGTCCAGTGGGAACCCAGTTGGATTCAATAAAGGTTGATTTACCAGCGGGGCGGCTTAATGCCCAAACCCAGGAATTTTAAGGTGAAGTTGGCGGGAAAAATTTTGGGAAATTGCCAAAGACCTTCTGGTAAACCTCCGGATATTTATCCTTTCCGGAAAGAAGGAAAAAGGTGATGGGCAATTTCTTCTGGACAATCTGATTAATCTTATGGGCGATTTCCCTTATCTCCCACTGGGCGCTGGCATCAGAACGAAGTCGGGAGATATGGTATAACTCTCGGGCATTCAATCCCAAAATAACTCTTCGCCGATGGGCGTTGGTTAGGATGTATTCTTTAATTTCGGGATAATCCCTTTTTAGTCTGCGGAAGAGATTATTTGTCTTTGCCATCAGTTGACCGAATCGCTTCTCCTCGCCAATCTCCGCAATGGAAGGTGGTAAGACCCAGCCCAGCCTGAGAGAGTAGGGTTGTTTAATTAGGGTCGCCATCCGGTGTCTTTTCAATTGAGCAAAGGCAGAAGCGGAAAGGGTAATCTCAAAAATGATTTGGGAGAGTTCAAATTCGCGCGGCAGGGTATCATAAAATTCCAGATGCCGGCAAGCGGTTTTTAAGACCTCCGCTTCCCTTCCCCGGGTGAATGACCTTAATTTATCAAAGGGGAGAGCAGAATGGGGGAATAAAAGCGCGGTAGCAATTAGGGAATCGCTTTCCCGATTGTAATATAGGAGTTTCACATCATTTTTGGGCGGCTGGGTTGCGGACTGATTATCTCTTTTGGCGAGACGTGCCCACAGTCTTGCTAAATCCTTTCCCCTTTCTTCGTAGGGGGTTGCTTCGTAGAAGAGAAAGAGAGAAGGGGCAATTCCTTTTACCGAAGAGAACAGTTTCTTTCCCAAATCTCTCACCTCTTTTAATTGGGCAGAGGCAAAATTTCGCAAGAGGTATTCTAAGTTCCGAGCATTGATGGTCATTCCCACCTGGGTTAAGGTGGCTAAGGGAAGAGAATATCGGGCATCCTCCTTTGCCTGCCTTTCCGCCTCCTTCTCTTTGAGATTGGGATTCTTCTTCAAAAGATGAGACTTTAACTTTTCGATTAGAAAATGATAGAATTGGAATTGTTCGGTGATAAGGTCATTATATTCTTTCTCATAAGGGGTTGATTTTAACTCCTCGGGCAGGAAAAATCCCTTTTCAAATTTCACGTAACGTTGGGACTTTTCGGTATAAGAAACTAATCGGAAGTGTTCCAATTCTTCCACCGCCCGGCGGGAGATGTTGATGATATCAAAATTAAATACGGAATGTTCGGCAATAGAATGATGCCCCATCTCGTAGATAATCTTCTGCGCCGATTTTCTTGCCTTTTCTACTTCCTTTCGCGCCTCCCTTCTCAACTCCGGGATGGAAAGGTGGCTCCGACTAATTCGGGCATAAGCCGCAGAGATTGTCTCCGGAGTGAGGTCTGCCCTTTTTAATCCTTTAAGACATTCCCGATCTATATTGTATCCGGCTAAAATCACCTTCATAAATTCCAATATAATTACCAAAACCCATTTGTCAAACCATTACGGAAATTTTTCGGCATCAAACTTTAAGAAACATTGCGCAACTCACTTGACAAACGGAATATTTAATGTAAAATAATTTAGTTGGGAGGGGTTATGAGAAGGTATCTTCCTTTTATTTTTATTCTCGGTTTAATCTCCATTGTTTATCCTCAGGATTCAATCTGTGTTAATAAGTGGCACTGTGCGATTACGAATTACGGGTGGTTTGGTATGGGACATTGGCCCTATCCGGAGCGGACGGTTGGTATCTTTGGGGCTGGGGTCTGGATTGGAACGGTCCACAGAAGGTGAGACTCTGGTCTCTTATGGCTATAATCCAAACAATGGAAGGAGTGAGATGGTTCCCAGCCTTTGCCGCTATTGGCGGGAGTATGACCCAAGGGATAGGGTTTACAAATATCCGGGTGATTGGCCGCCACCAAAAGAGCGGTTTCCTATGGCACCGGTGGAGGTTTTGTCCGATATGGACCTCTGGACCTGTTTTAACGATTCCGACCCTTCCCGGCACGACCCGAATGATACCAGACCGATTGGGATTGACATCGCCCTTACGGTCTATGGTTTTGCTGATTCCCTGGCGGAGGATTTTTTCTTCTTAAAGTATGAGGTCAGAAATCCTAATCCGAGACCAATCTTAGACGCCTATCTGGGCATTGTTGTGGATGCGGACATCATAAGATATACGGATGACCTTGCCGGCTTCATTCGGGACAAACTCTTCCGAATTGGTTCGGATACCATCCGGATAAGAAATACCGGTTTTATTTACGATTCCGCGGCTTCTCAGGCGATGGCATTGAGATTTCTCTCCTCTTCTCCGGATTTAGGGATGAGGGCATTCCGGATCTTTGCCATTGAGGAGAACCCGAGGAACGATCGGGAGAGATACCAGATGCTCTCTTCGGTTGAATACGATAGTTTGAGCCGACCAATGGACCAGAGGATTCTTCTCTCGCTTGGTCCGTTTCACCTTCTCCCCGATTCTTTTTTGACCTTTTATTTTGCTGTCATTGGTTCTCCTTTTCATCCAACCGATACCCTGCCTCTCGTTTTAAGGGCTTATTGGGCAGAGCGGGTTTTCCGCGAGCGATTAGGGATTAAGGAAAATTTTATCGCATCCCCTTTCAACCAGAAGTTAAAGATTTATCCCAATCCTTTCTCCGCGCGGGTTTTTATCTTTTCGCCAAAAGATGAAGTGACGGAGATAGATATTTACAATACCAGAGGCGAGCGAGTTAAAAGAATTCTCGGACGTGGTCTTTTCTCCTGGGACGGCAGGGATGAAGGAAAGAGAAGATTACCATCGGGCATCTATTTCCTGAAGGTTAAAAATAGGGGAAGAAGCGAAACAGAAAAACTCCTTCTCATCCAGTAGCGGAAGGATTCTTCTGGATTTCCTTAAAACCAATATCTCAATCTCTTTCCCTTTATTTGCCTTTCACTTTCTATTAAAGGATAATGAGTAAATCTTGAATATTCCTTAAAATCTTCTATAATAACTGATTATGTTCTTATTAACCATTTTCTTTCTTTGGGTAGACCTTTCTCTCCCGGTCCATTCTTATACCTTAAAGAATGGTCTTAGGGTCTTATTTTATGTTGATACTTTATCACCGATGGTTTCAACTCAAGTTTGGTATCGGGTTGGGAGTTATTATGAGCCTTCGGGTCTAACCGGTATCTCCCATCTCTTAGAGCATATGGCATTCAAGGGAAGCAAGAATTATCCCGGTGATTTGTATTCTAAGTTGATTTTAGAAAATGGCGGGCAAGAGAATGCCTTCACCTCAGAGAATTATACCGCCTACTGGTCAGACCTATCAAGTGACCGCTACGAACTGGCACTGAAATTAGAGGCGGACCGGATGAAGAATCTCCTCCTTGACTCCTTAGAATTTGAAAGTGAGAAGAAGGTGGTGATGGAAGAGAGGCGATTGGGCGAGAATTCGCCTTATGATGTAATGTGGGAAAACTTTTATGCGGTCGCCTATCTCTCCCATCCCTACCGGACACCGGTTATCGGTTGGATGGATGACCTAAAAAGAATCCGGGTCTCCGACTTACGAAACTGGTATCGGAATTACTACCAGCCAAAAAATGCGGTGCTAATCCTTGCCGGAAGGATAAAGCCCGAATCGGCGATTAAAAAGGTGGAGAGATATTTCGGAGGAATTAAGGGGAAGGATGTGCCAAAACTTTCCTTCTCCGAACCACCGCCCAGAGGGGAGAGAAGAATTAAAATCAAAAAGGATGTGAAAACTCCCCTTTTGATGATTGGCTATCGCACCTGCGATATCTCCGATCCGGACTATTTCCCCTTAGAGGTTCTGGAAGGGATTTTGTTTCGGGGAAGGAGTTCCCGACTTTATCAAAGTTTAGTTTTCACGAAGGGATTGGTAACTGATATCTTTGGTGGCTCCGATATTGAAAAAGACCCTGGGATATTTTATTTCTTTGCGGTCGTTAAAGAGACAACGAAGATTGGGGAAACAGAGAAGGCAATTTATGAAGAGATTGAACGATTGAAGACCGATTCCATTCCCACTAAGGAGTTAGAAAAGGTTAGAAATCAGGTGTTAGCGGACTTCTTTTTCCAGCAGGATCGCATCCGCTCCATCGCCTTCTCCTTAGCCCAATGGGAGATTCTGCTCGGCGATTATACCTTTTTTGAAAGATATCCGAAAGAGATTTCCCAGGTGAAGGAGGAAGATATTAAAAGGGTTCTCCGGAGATATTTCACCGAGGACCGAAGAACGGTTGCCATCCTTTTACCGGAGAAGGAGGAGAAGTGAGGAAAATATCTTTTGTTTTTCTCCTTCTTCTCTCCTCCCTTTTTGCCTTTCCCTTCCAAAAAGATACCTTAGAGAATGGGATGGTTCTCCTGGCGGTTGAAGACCACAAACTGCCCATTCTGGAAATCCGCGTGGTCATTAGAGCCGGCAGTCTCTTCGACCCAAAGGGAAAAGAGGGGTTAGCCAACTTAACTATCAAATCCCTCTTCCGAGGCACAAAAACCCGTTCCGCCTCAGAGATTTACGAAGCAATTGAAGCGGTTGGCGCCCGAATTGGCGAATGGACGGGTTACGACTATTCCCAAATCTCGGTCTCTTTACTTAACAAAGACTTAGATTTAATCTTAGAAATAATCTCCGATTTACTCTTCAACCCTTCTTTTCCGGATACTGAGATTAAGAAATTGATATCGGAGATCATCGCCGGCATTTTAAGGGATGAGGGAGAACCCGATTACCTCCTATCTCGAGAATTCTACCAGATTCTTTTCAGCCCTACCCCTTATGCCCACCCTGTTGAGGGTATGAAGGAGACAGTGGCAAGATTGACCCGAGAGGATGTTCTTGACTTCTATCACAAATACTATCTCCCCAATAATATCTTTCTCGTGGTGGTTGGCGACTTTCAAAGAGAAGACCTTATGGCTAAGATAGAAGATATCTTCGGCCGGGTGCCAAAAGGAAAACTTCCGGAATTCTCCTTTCCCGCAATTAACCCATTATCGGGAAGAAAGGCGAAGATTATCACCAAAGAAGATGTGAACCAATCCTATATTATGCTTGGCCACCTTGGCATTAAAGAAGGGGAAAAGGATATGATTCCGGCTCGGGTCTTAAACTTTATCTTAGGCGGAGGAGCATTAACCTCCCGCTTAGGAAAGGAGATTCGGGAAAAGCGCGGGTTGGCTTATGATGTCGGCTCTTATTTTGACCGGAGGCTTTATTCCGGTGCCTTCGTTTGTGAGATGCAGACCGAAATAAAAAATACCACAGAGGCGATTCGGATTATCTTGAATGAGATTAACAGGATAAAAAACGAAGGGGCAAATTTAGAGGAGTTAAATCGGGCAAAGCGGTTTTATACCGGAAACTTTCCTCTTACCTTTGACTCCTACGCCGAAAAGGCATCCCTTTTAACCTGGATGGAGTTTTATCAAATTGGTGACAACTACATCGGAGAATTTCCGAAAAGGATTGAAGAACTCACCTTAGAAAAGATAAACGAGACGGCAAAGAGATACCTTGACCCGGATAACCTCTTTTTAGTAATTGTGGGCAATATCTCCGAGAAGGATTTAGCCTTAGAAGGGTTTGAGATAATTAAATAACTCTCTATCTTATTTCGTTAGGATAATCTTTTTCGTGGTGGAAAAGTTTGAAGTCGAAAAACTGAGAAAGTAAATCCCAACCGGCAGATTTTTCCCATTCCACTTCAACTGGTAAAAACCCGCTTCTTTCACCCCTTCAAACAATCGGGAGACTAAACGACCGGTAATATCATAAACCCTTAATCTGACATAGCCCTTTTTATTAATCTGATAGGTGATGGTCGTTTCATCCCGGATTGGATTGGAACAGATGGTGAGGAATGGACTTTCGTAGGGCAGATAATTGGGTTTGGTGACCGTTACCAAAATTCCGCCACTGGGGATTTCGTTGAGGGTAAATTTTATCTCTCCCCCGGAATTGGTATAACCGACATAATAAAAATCCGAAGCGAGGGGCGAGGTTAAACAGACTAATGCCTCTTTAACCGGTCGACCAGTAGTTCGGTCCCGCACCAGGACGAGAAATTGATTATTGGAAAGATGTTGATAGGAGACCGAAAGGATTTTTGGAACCTCAGTCCAGATATTCATTTCTGGGTCACCCAAAAGACTCCATTCCCGATAGAAAATCTCATTACTTTCAGAAATCGGCTGAGAAGCGATTGAATCCTTTCCTCTTAGAAAAGCCTTGCCCAAAATCAAGAAATCTTCGGCAAAGACCGATTTCAAAAATGTTCGGACAAATCTTCCGCGCCACCGCCCAAAAAGTCCTCCCAGTTGTGTGCCAAAGAATGCCACCGCCCCTTTTAAGGAATCACCGCCACTCACCCTTAACCATCGCTCGCCAACTGGATTTATCCCTTTGAAGATGGTATAGCAAGAACCGGAGATGATGATTGGCAGTTTTGAATTATTTTTTAAACTTTCGCTCTCCGGTTCAACGGTAAACGGGTATGCCCAATTCTCTGCGGCATGCCCGCGATACAAAACCATCCCCACCCCGCGATTGAGGGCTTTGATTATATCCCGAAAATCATCGTAGCCCTTATGCCCAAATAGGGTATCGTTAAATATGGTATCAAGGGTCCGGTATCTTCTGCCCATCATCTCCGCATCGTAAGGGAATTCTTCGGTGTAAATTGGATTGGCGGGACGTCCCCCATAATCCCACAAAAATACCAGAGCCCCACTTCTATACCATAATGTATCATCCCGGGGTGGAAACCTTTCATAGGTGATAATCTTTCGCACCATAGTTGAGCATTCTTTAAGGGTAGAAAAGGGAAGTCTTCCGACCGCAACCTCAGCCCGATAATCGCCTTCAATATCCCCATAGAAATTATCACCCAACAACAATTGGTTAAAGGGATAAAAGGAATCACCCGGTGGCAGGTAGGTCTTATCACCACCTAAAAGGAGATATTCCGGTTTTATTCTCCTAACGATTGCTTTGATTGACTCCCGAGAGCAATTGGCCGGGACGGAAAAGATCTCAGCCCCCATTCCTTTCTTCCACTTCCAGTCCCTTAATGGTTTTAATGCGTCAACAAATTTCTCATTGGTGATTATTAGATAACGGCAGAGCGAATTCCCAAAGGTAATTGATAGGAAAAAGAGAATAAGGGAAAATCTCCTCATCTTCTTCTCCTTATCGCCACACTCTTAACCAGACCATAGATAATTATAATTGTAAAAGAGAAAAAGGCAAATAAATCGCCAAATCTCTGATAGAGAGTTGAGGGGAGCGGTTTGGGGGCAAAACCGAAGAGGATATCCTGGCGGAAGAGTTCGGTTCTTTTAATCACCCGACCGTAGGGGTCAGTGATTAGAGAGATTCCATTATTCGCGGAGCGCAGAAGTGGTTTCCCCAACTCCACACTTCTCATTACTGCTAACTCGCAATGCTGATAAGGTCCGGGTGTCTTACCAAACCAGCCATCATTGGTGATATTGACTAATAAATCTGCCCCCCTTGTCACAAATTCCCGGGTTAAATCTGGAAAGATTGACTCAAAACAGATGAGGCAAGATGCCTTAGCCCGGGATAGAGAAAAGACGGTGAATTCCTTTCCCGGGGTAAAATTGCCCATATCCGCAGTGGCAAAAGGCTTGAAGATGGGAAATTTATCAATATAGGGAATCCTTTCGGAAAAGGGGACCGGATGAATCTTTTTATAAATTCCGGTAATGCCATTTTCCGGGTCAATCAAAACCGCACCATTAAAATAAGCCTTCTCTTCGTAGATTGGTGTTCCAATTAAGATATAGACCCAATGAGTCTGGCTAATTTTTAAAAACTCATCCCTTAACCAGTTATCTTTGGTCAAATCAAAGAGCGAGGCAGTTTCCGGATAGATTAAAAGAAAAGGCTTTTCTTTTAGCGCCTCTTGGGTCAGATGAAGCAGAGAGCGGATATTCTCTTCTATCGTGCTTCTATCCCCCTTTTCATTCGGACTGACATTGGGCTGAATGATTGCCACCTTAAAATTATCTTCTGCTCTTTTCAATCGCAAAAGACCGTAGGAGAGAGGGATGAGAAAGGCAAGGATTAAACTTATCGCCCATCTTTTCTTCCCGGTAAAGAGTAATTGATAGATTATAAGGTTTAAAAAAACGACAAAGGCGGAAAGACCATAGACGCCGGTTATGGAGGCGAATTGGATTAAAGGCAAATAAGGGGTTTGGGTATAACCCAAAAGTCCCCAGGGAAAACCAATCTCCGACTTGGTGCGGATAAACTCAAGGACTGCCCAGAGCAGAGGAGCAATGAAGAGACCAAACTTCTTTACCCCCAGACCGAAGACCAGGCCGTAAAGACCAAAATAGAGAAAGAGGACAAAGACACCAAGGTAGAGAAGAAACCTGGTCTTTTCCAAAACGGGCACAACCAGAAAATAAAGCCACCAGAGATGAAAGAGGGCAAAAAGAAAGAAGAAGAGAAAGGAATAAAAGAGAGCCTTTTTGAGCGATGACCTTTCAATTAAATAGAAGAACGGCACTAAGGAGAAATAGGCAAAGAAGCGGAAGGGGAAAGGAGAAAAGGCGAGATTTAAGGCAACCGGTGAAAGAAAGAAAAGGACCCTTCCCGACTTGCCCATCTTTAATTATACAAGAGATTTAAGAAAAAGAAAGCCTAAATTTTCTCAACTCAACGGAGAAGATTAGAGATAAAACCAGACATAATCTACTTCGTTTTTACCTATTCTCTTTAAGATATCTTTAACAAATCGTCTTCGTTCGTCATTTTCCTTTAGTTCCGAAACGGCGGAATTTAACTCATCGATGTGAACTATTAAATTACGACTATCACTTACCGAACTCCTCAAAGTCTCAAAAAGAGAATAAAAGATTTTTGTATTAACCGGTCTTAGATAAGTTTTTGCTATCATAGTATCTCCTTCCCAAAATTTTTAAAGAAATCAAAAAAGGCATTTTTATTAAATATAAACTTTCCATTTTCGACTGTGGAAACCCATTTTCCACTATCGGGTGATTTAATAAGGTCTTCCAAAATTTGTTCCCCATCTTTTAAGATTATTCCTTCTTTTTGGGCATATTTGATCGCACCTTTCGTAAATTTTGAAGTAGTTAGAAAAATACCTAATATAGGGCTTTTAATTTCTTTAAACCATTTCGGTAATTTTTCAATTACATCTCTTTTTGGTTCTTGGACATCTTCAAGAAAAGTTTTAAAATTTCGAACCAATCCTTCACCTATTTCTCTTGAAAAACGTTTTGCTTGTCCAACTATTTTTACCCTGCACCCTTTAAGAAGGATACCAGGAAGGGAATATCTGTCCAGTTCCAGAAGAGCACAAAAATCTATTCCTTTTTGATTTTTTTCTGTTGGTGAGAAGTTTATTATTCCATTAATCTCCAATATATGCAAACATAAATATTCAAAGTCTCCCCAAGGCATTTCTTTCATCGCTTTCAATAAATAATTTCGATGTTTCTGCAAAAAGATATTAATGGTTCTTCTTTTTGTAGTGAGCCAGGTCTAATAAGAATATAAGGGATAAGAGGGGATATTATATATTGGGGTGTAATATTTCTGCTTTCACATTCTTCTTTTCTTCTATTTATATAAACCGAAATTTTTTTAACAAGCTTATCTAAAATCTCAAAAATTTCTAAGTCGCTTAGCTCCGGGAAGGAGGATTTTAATTTAGTAGTACAATATTCGTTGAGGTTTATTTTATCTTCAGTAAGATTGAGGATTTCTTCAAAAATCTCTTTTGCTAAATTGGTGATTTTGGAAGAAGAAAACATTAAATATTTTTAAGATTTTTTATTTGGCGCTGAATAAAAGTCATTAACCGCTCTAAAATTTTAAGTATTTCAGTCCTCTGCTCTTTTGTTGCCTCTAATTGCACGTGAGCGATAGGCAATATACTTATTTGTTTTTCCATTTCCTTGAGGTTTCTTATTATCTCAGGGATATCAATCGGCAACCTTTTTTCTTTCTCTTTGAATATTTCTTTATAATACTTTCCTATATCGAAATCTTCCGGTTTAACTTCTTCAACTTCTCTTTCGAACCTCTCAAAAAGTTCTTTGTTTTCAGGCTTTACAAGTTCAGACAACAAGTCTCTGGTTTGGGGTGAGATAGTTAATTTCGGTTTCTGTTTTTTTTCGGAAGTTGTCCATGAGAGAAATTTTTTTAAGCCCTCTTCGTTTTTAAATCGCCTTGTCCTCTCATCCCATTCTAACCAATCACGAAGATTTGGTTTTTTAAAAATTATTTCACTAAACAGTCCAAATTTTTCAGGGTCGAGTCTATCCCCAAAATCTTCATCTTCTTTAGCTTGTTCAAATCCGTAGTAAGAGCGAATAAGGAGCCCAATGGTAGATCTCCCTATACTGGGAAATATTAAAGCTATTTCAGTAATTGATTTTCCACTTGTTTTTACAAATTCAACAAGGAATTTTGCGGTAGGATACTTTTTCCAAGGTTCAATACCAGGGGTATGCCTAAAACCCTGAATAATCCAACCAATATCTGGATTGGCTCCTTTATAAAGTAATGCTTCAAATTTCTCAATTCCTTTAAGAATTTTACTATCCAGCTCAGGAGTTGTTCCGTTTTCATAAGATTGCTTTAGAGTTTTAAGGGCAGCAATTCTTCTATTTCCTTCCACAACAACATACTGGTTGGGTTTTAATTCTCTTAAAACCACTCTATCAACCGTCCAAAATCCAGATGTTTTTATACTTTCTCTTAAATCGTCAATTCCGACTATTTTTCGCATTTCTTCTAAACAGCGGTTTTGAACGGATTCTTCGGTTATTCGGCTATCTGGAACTTTTTCTTTGCCCGGAGCCGCAAGTCTTGGGTTATTAGGGTCAAGGAAAACTTGGTCAAGTGTTACCCTGATGGGTTTCAGATTTGCTAATTCTTCTGAAACTTTAAGTTTTTCCTGCTTTTGCATAGCATACCTCCTCATATATTTTTCTTTTATTTATACTTTTGGAAACTCTGGCAAAAATCTCTACTGCCGGTCTCTTCTTTCTCCTTTTATCACTTTCGTAAATTTTATACATTTTTTCCTTAAACTCTTTTTCATTTTTGCCAAAAAGGTTAATAAATGCTTCTCTATTTTTTCTAATCATCCCTTTTGAATAATAAAACATTAAAGCCAACTTAACTGCTCTTAATAAGGGTTTCTCCCAAAGTGGCGATTTATAATGAACTTCAGTGCTATCAATTGGGCGGTATCTCATTGGATATGATAATGCTCCGAGTTTATTCATTTCGTTTATCCGATAGTAAAAATATTCTGGTGTATCGTTTGGGTCCGGTGAGTTATAAAGAATATAAACCCTTATATCTTTAAAGCCGTATTTCTTCGCAATTTTTATCGCATTTTGAATATATCCTTCTTCTGACTGATTATCAAAAGCAAACCTTAATGGTCTAATTCTGGTCTCGGATAGCAATTTTGCTTTTTCTTCATCAAAAAGACGACAATCTAACCCCTGATTAAAATCAAAAGTTTTGTCTATCTTTTTTAATTTTTCTATGTCCTTATAAAAATTTGGCGAAAGAAACCAATTGTTATCCCAAAAAATAATTAGCTTTTTTGTGGGGTCTATATCCTTTTCCCAGTCTTCCTTAACAAAGAAATCCGGTTCGTGTAACCGAACGGCACAGAACCTACATTTTCTTTTGCACCCCCGGGAAGTAAAGGTAATTGAACAAGGGAATTCCGGACATAAGGAATAGTCCGGGCTACATTCTTCGGCTTCCTTCAAAAGTCCTTGATGAGGGATTATTCCTGTTTCTTTTTCTATAAATTTTGGCAAAAGAGTTGCCAAAATACCGCCGATTTTAATTTCGGCATCAGGGTATTTAGCTTGGTAAAATCTAACCGATTTTATTACCTCCTTTGCTTGATAAGTAAAAAGAGTCGTTATGTATATTTGGTCGTAGTGTTTTCTTAATTTGGGTAAACGATGGCCAAATATCCTTCAAAACAGCCATCTTTTATAAAATCAACTATATCGCCTCTTTTCTTATGCCAACTTGAAATTTTCATTAACCCTAACGGTGGATAAGGATTTTTATATCCCGGCTCAACCAAGAGGATTCTCCTTCTTATTCTTAAACTTTGGACCACACTCATTTTTAATAATTATACATTAACATAAACAAAAGTCAATTGTTAAAATAAACAAAGAGCGGATAGTCTTGTTATAAATAGATAACTTTTTACCTTTAATTGACTTTCGGTAGATATCTTTTTTTCCCAGCATTTATATCTCCCTCTAAAAAGGGTTTTAATTCTTTTAATCGCTTTTTTATCACCTCCGGTGTCTTCCATTCTTTTCTACTCCGGCTCCCAATAAACTATTCTCTTTTCCTGATGACCCGGTTGCCGACAATTGCTAATCTGTCTTCGCAGAAGAGTTTTATCGCCTCTTTATAAGCCTGATGCTCTTCTTTTAATACCCGCTCTGCCAGAGTTTCAACCGTATCATCATCCTTTACCTCAACTACCCTCTGGAGAATAATCGGTCCTGAATCAACATCCTCGGTGACAAAATGGACTGAACAGCCGGTAAACTTTGCCCCCGAAGCAAGAACCGCTTCGTGCACCTTCTCCCCGTATAAGCCCTTAAATGCCGGCAAAAGGGCAGGATGGATATTCATTATCCGACCGCGATAATGATTGACAAAGTAAGGAGAAAGGATGCGCATAAAACCAGCCAGACAGACCAAATCAACCTCCCTTTTATCCAGTTCGGCAATCAATGCCTTCTCAAATTCTTCCCGGTTGGGGAATGCCTTGTGCGAGATGAAAAGTGCCGGAATGTTATGCCGTTTTGCCCTTTCTAAGGCATAGGCATCCTTCTTGTTACTGATGACTAAAACGACCTCAGCCGGAATCTCTCCTTTTTCGCAGGCGTCAATGATTGCCTGTAAATTTGTCCCCCGACCCGAAACTAAAACACCAATCCGTTTCTTCATACCCAGATATTAAGAAAAAAATGAAGGGTTTCAAGACCTCACCAGTTCAACGACCAACTCCATATTTTTGGTCTGGGGGAAGAAATCAAAGAGGGCGACCGATTTTAGAAAATAATTGGCGAAACCTTTTAAGTCCTTTGCTAACTGATTGAGATTGCAGGAGACATAGATTATCAGTTCGGGTTTTATCTCGTTTAAGTATCTTATCGCCTTCGGGTGAATCCCGGTTCTCGGTGGGTCGGCAATGACAAAGAGAGGATCAGGGAGGGGAAGTTGCTTCAGTCTTCTATCTTCTAATAAGACGGGAGAAAGGTTCTGGATATTATTTACCTCACAATTTTTCTTCACACAATCTAATGATAGAGAATGGTTGTCAACGACAATTACCGAGTTAAACCGCTCGCGGTTTATTATTCCGAAGATTCCGACCCCACCGTATAAATCTAAGAGGGTGGCGTTCTCGGTTTTGTAATCATTAAGGATTTGACTTACATAATCGTGTAATTTTTCCATCAAATAGTCGTTAATTTGGAAGAAGCCCTGGGAATGGAAATAGAATTCCTTTTCCTTCACCTTTGTCAGCAATAAATCGGTCCCTTTAATTACCCGGTAGTTTTCGGAGATACTCACATCGGTATGAGGAGGGACTTCACAAACAATCAGATTATCTGCCGAGGTGAAGATTGAGAAGTTGCTGATAAGTCTTATCGCCTCCTCCTTATTTTTACTCTCTTGATTGAGGACAAAGGAGACGGTGGAATTCAATCCGTTTCTTATCACCGCATAACGAAAGGTGCCGTTATGTTTTCGGACATCAAAGGAATCAACCTTTTGGAAATAGCCGCGCACTTCGCTTAAAAGGGTATTGATTCTTTCCTGGGCGATTAAGCAGTATTCAATATCAACAAATTTATACCATTTCCCTTTTTCCCGAAACCCGATGCCATTTGGGAAGAAGACGAAGTCCATTCGGTTCCGATAATGAAAGGGTGGCGAAGGGAAGATTTTTATCTCCGAGAGATTGAGGCAAGTTTTGACCGATGCGATTTTTCTTGCTACCTGTTCTTCATAGGGGATGTTTTGATAATCACAACCACCGCAACGACCAAAATAAGGGCAGATTTTTCCCATATTATTTTCCCACTATTATTGGAATAATTTTCTGCTCGTCAAGGGGATTTAATTCTTGCCGGGATAAGACTAAAAGAAATACCTTAAACTCCGCTTCTTCAAAAGTTGAGAAGTGGGCTCTTTTGTTTTCTAAAATAAAGGGGATGCTCCCAAAGATATTAGAGAAGAGACAAGGGAAGAGATTAAGGGAGAGGTGCGGAGGGAGAGAGGGAAAAAGGAGGGAAGAAGAGGAGGGAAAGAAGAGAGAAAGGGGAGAGGGGAAGAGAAAGAGAAATAGGAAATGGCAGGGAAAGATGAATGGGTTTGAGAAGGGGCTTGAAAATGAGATTAAGAAGGCACCCTGTATAGGACTCAGGGAGCAAAGGGGGATAAAATTAAGAAAAAGGCTCTAAGTTATTGTAACATAAGGACTTAGAGGAAAAATCAGGTGAGAAAAAATGTTAGTGTCACTAACATTTTCTGCAAGCCAGAAGGATTTAGTTCAAAAATGGTCTTTCTGCCCTGATTATCGGAAAGTTAGAATTAAAAATTTGAGGGTATTGACAAAAATAAAGATTGGATTATAATTAAGGAAATGAAATTAGCGAGTAAAAGGACGATGAACCAAAAAGGCAGGCTTTTTCGGTTGTGTCTCAAAACAATCCGAAGGAGGTAAAAATGAAACTTTTAAACTTTATTAAAAAAGATAAGGTTAGGGCTTTTCCCCAAAAGATTTATCGGCTTTCCGAAAAGAGAAAGGCGGAAAATGGTCGGCGGTTTATTCTTTTTACTTTTTTCTGCTTTCTCCTTCCGGCTTTTTTATTTAGCCAGTGGCTTGAAACAACAATTTAAGTGGGAGTTAATCCTTGTGCTTTGGTTTGGAATTCAATAAATAATAAGGTCTATTGCGCCAATGAAAGAAGTGACAATGTTACGGTGATTGATGGAGCAACTAACCAGGTAATTACAACAATCCAAGTGGAAGATGAGCCTCATACCTTTGCCTGGAATTCAATCGAGAACCGAACCTATGTGGCAAATTACGGCTCTTCCAGTATCTCGGTCATTCGGGATGTAACGGGAATTGAAGAATACTTCATACCCGATGTTAAACCTTTGACCTCAGAAATCTATCCCAATCCGGCAAATTCGTTTTTCGTTATCCGTTCTTCGTTGCCCGTAAAAGAGATTGAAATCTTTGATGTTTCCGGAAAATTGATAAAAGAGATTGCCTTCTCTTCCAGCAAGCCAAAGATATCATTAAAGGGAATAAAAAGTGGTGTCTACCTCTTAAAGATAAAAGCGGAAAATAAAGAATTCACCCAAAAACTCATTGTTAAATAATAAGCCAGTCTATTTTCTGATTCGCAAGGATAAAGAGAGAACCTCTCCCTTAGGTTTAGAATAAGAAAAGGTCTTTATCGTTTTTTCCAGAAGAGCAAATCTTCGCTTAGACTCAAAACCGGTTTTAATCCGAGAACAACGGAAAGGAGTTCTTTGCCTTCAATCGGTTCTACTCCTCTCACCTCCCTGAACCTTTTAAGGAGGAAGAGGTTGGTAAGGAGGCGCAAAATCCCGGAGATGAGAAAGAGGGTTAAAAGGGGAGAACGGAAAAAGAGGCTTGGCACTCGCCCAGCCAGATAACCACCAATCAAACCACCGAAGAATAAGGCAATCCCATTAGTGAAATTGAAATAACCGAGACATCTCGTCCTCACCTCCGGAGAAGCGGCATCAAAGATAAAATTTACCGCACAAAGATTAAAACCCGACCAGGCATAACCAGCAAAGGCATTGATGAGAATGAGAAAAATCGGATTGGCTGAGATAAGCCAAAGAAGGGGAATTAAGGGAATAAGGAGAGCAGAAACCTTTAACATCCGGGCATTGCCATAACGGTCGCCATATCTTCCCCAAAAAGGCAGGGTGAGAAGAGAAGCAAGGGTGGAAGAAGTGGTGATTAAAGTATAGGTGGAATAAGCAAACTTTAAATCCCTGAGCATATAAACGGAAAAGAAGGGAGCAGCAATAAAAGTAGCAAAGTTCATTAAGGAGACAAAAAGGGTAAACTTCACAAAATTACTTTCCGGTAATCTTTTAATAAAACCGAAATAAGAGAAACGTCTTTCCGGAACAACCCTTAAAGGAATCTCCACCATCCGCGAGATAAAATAACCGGAAATCGCTCGGGTAATGGCGGAAATGAAGAAGAGAAGGAAAAAACCGAAAACCTTCTCATCCGCAAAGAGAAAGAGAAGAAAACCAGCAGTAAAGTTGGCAATCAGGGTGACAAACCCTAAAACCCTTCCCCGCCAGGCAAAATACGCACCGTATCTTTCTTTCTCCACCGTATCACTCATCAAACTCTGCCAAACCGGTGTCGCCGCCGAACCAAAAGAGGTGTTAAGGGTTAAGAGAAGAATATACAAAAATATCTTCTCACCCGGTAGAAACGGAAGGAAAGAGATTAAAAGCCAGAGAAATGCTTGGAGGAAGACCGCATAAGAGATAAACTTAACCCTCTTCGGCCAACGTTCAATCAGGTCTGGAGAAATAATCTGGGTTAATGAGGAGGCAAGTTGCGGAAAAGAAGAGATGAGACCAATCTGAAAACTATTCGCCCCTAAGAGTAAAGCGAAAGGGGTAAGATAGTTTTGAGTGAAACCGAGATTGATTGAAGCAAAGAGACCGTCAAAAAAGGAATTTCTTAAACTCTCTCTTCTCTCTTCAATTATTCTCTCCGCCACGAATTATTACTATCTTCCTCTTTTCGGGTGAATGAATAAGATAAACCCCCGGACGGGAAGGAAATCCCTTCAACCGCCGACCCAGACAATCAAAGACAGAAAACCCAATTTTCTTTTCTTTATCCCTCTCCTTCCTCTTCTCCTCCCCAATTCCCGGTGGATAGATGGTAAAATCGCTCCGCGCACGCGGTCGAATTTGAAAGTCAGGTCCAACCTGGGCAATATTGCCAGTTAAAAGAACCTCGGTTTCCGGAATTGGTTGACCCGGGATATTGGTTGTCCCATCAATCCAAACGAGAATCGATTCACTCTCAGATGAGTTGTAAGCCCAAACCCCTTCGTTTGCCCGAAAGAATCCTCTTCTCTTAAAATGGAGGGTATCAATCTTTACCAGCACTCCTTCTAATGATTCGTTGAGCGCATTTATTCCGATAATCGGCGGAGAAAGAGAAATCCCCCTCCCCAAAATTGAAAGAGAAGAACCCGAGTCCGGTATCATAAGGATTGTTGTCAGATTATTATCCTCAAAAACCCTTCCGGAGATTTTCACACTGTCGCCAATAAAGAGGGGAGAGAAGGAGCGGATAAAGATTCCCCGAAAACCCGAAGCACCTCTTTCCTCCATAAAGAAATTATTGCCGAAGACCCCAGAAACAATCCCGGTCGTTATCACCCATTTATTAGTATCCGGCGAGATGCCGGAGGTATCATTAGTATATTGTATCTCATAGATTCTTCTTGAATACCCCGGGGTCAAGACCCTGAGGGAAGATTGGGCAAAAAGACCCAAACGATTCCTCACCCTCAGATAATAGAAATAACGGTTCGCCGGCAACAGAGAGTAGAAGAAGAAGGAATCGGAAAAACGGAAGGAATCCCTCATCCTGGGAGAAAAGGAGACGCCATCAAGGGAAAGATAAAGGGTGTCAAAAAGATATTGTAAGGAATCGTAATCAGTAAAAATCTTCGCCCTGATATTTAAGGTCTCACCGATTAAAGGGAAAATTGGCTGGTAAATATCCCGAATTACTGGGGGCGGGATAGAATATTCCTGAATGAGATAGAGTCTACCGCCAACCGTTACGAGAATCTCTTCGTTATAAGAGCGGTGCCGATTTCCCTCGCCAACAAAGACTCCATAAAATATTCGATTTGGGCCGGTTGAAAAGATGACCGAGTTTTGCCATTCCCCTCCCCGACCGTAAACCATCCGGCAATGGTTATCGGTTCCGCTCAGGGTAATCGCCAGTATCTCTTTGCCCGCTGAACCGTCGTAGAAATCACCAACCGCCAAATCGGAATAAATCAAAGGAATCGATTGGGGGCGGAAGATGACCCGGGAATTAAACCCGTAATCATAGTAAATCTCAATCAGAGAACCAAGGGAGAGAGGTTGGCTGGTATTTATTACACAAATCTCCTCTCCGGAGGAATTGGCATCAAAATCACCAACCGCCATCTCGGTGAGAGTTAAACTGGAATTATTAAAGATGGTTAATGTATCCCAGAAGAGTCCATTCCAGTATACCCTTTTTATCCGACCACCGGGTAAGGTGAGGGCAATCTCATTTCCCGGCAGGAGAGGGTCAAAATCACCAATCCCAACCCCTTTGATTGTTCCGGTATTGCGGAGGATGGTTAGAGTATCCCAACCCGAAACACCATAAGAGAGCATCCTTAGATTATTATAACAACCAAAAATGACCTCTAACTCGCCGTCGTTATCACAATCGCCTACAACCAAATCATAGATTGGTTCCCCGAAATTGGCAATCACTTCTCTTCGCCAGCCCCCTTCCCAGTAAATGCGCACGACCGAGAAGGGCGAAGTCATTTTTCCTAAGAATAAATCGGTGCGGGAATTTCGGTCCAAATCACCACAACCGACACTCAAATAACCACCACCAATTAGACCCAAATCTTCCCGGCGAAACTTTAAGGGATAGAAAGAAGCGGTATCGGTCAAGAGGTAGAGGTTACCGGTATCCTGGTCGCAGAGAAAGACCCTTGCGGTATCATCATTAACTCCCTTCAACTGGCGGGCGGAAAGAACCTTACCCAAACGAAAATTGGGCGCGGAGAAGATTGGAATAGTATCCCAGGTAGTGAAGGCGAAGAGAAGGAAGAGAATCACAGGAGGAAATCTAAGCGGACCTTCTTCACGTTGGGAAGACTTTTTAATGTCGAGAGTAGTTCAAAGGATGGCTCAACCGAAAGTGATTTCATCCGGCGAAGGTGATTTCTCTTTTCGCTTCGGGCATTAGAGGCAAGAAAGACCTCCTTTTCTCCGCGATATCTTTCTAAGACCTCTTTTATCCCGGAAAGGTTGCCTTCTTCTTTTAACTCTAAGACAATCCGGGCGACCCATTTTTTATAATCGCTGATGGGCAGAAGTTCTTCGGCGCGCACGACAAGGGGACGGTCTTCCCTTAATCGGGGGACACCTTTAATTAAAACGATATTGTCGGTTCGGAGAACCCTTCTCTTCTCCTCTCCCTCCTCGCCAAAGAGAAGGACATCACAGGAACCGGTTAAATCCTCGACTTGAAGGATTAGATATCTTTCTCCCCGGCGATTAGTTTTCGCCTTTCTCCCATTGATTAAACCGGCAAAGATACAAGATTTATCAGAAAAGGCCGGAAGGTCCGAAATCCTTTTCAGATTGAAAAATTCGTATTCGGGGATTTTCTCTAAGGGGTGGGCGGTGAGATAGAAACCCAATGCCTCCTTTTCCCAGGAGGTGAATTCAACCCGCCGGGTTTTCTTCTCTTTCTTCTCTTCTTCCTGTGGTTTTTCAAATAAGGAGAATTGGCGGCTCCGCATTTCCCATCGCTCCGATTGTGCCTTTGCCATCTCCTCGTCTAAGATTTGTAAGAGGTATTCCCGGTCGGGATTCAATTGGTCGCAAGCCCCGGCTTTGATTAATGCCTCATAACCCTTCCGGTTGCCGAAGGTTTTCGTCCTTTTGATTAAATCAAAGAGGGAAGAGAACTCTCCCTCTTTTCGGGCGCGAACGATACTTTCGGCGAATGCCTTCCCAATATTTTTTATCGCCCCCAGACCAAAACGAATCCCTTCTTCTTCCAGAGTAAATTCGTAGAAACTCTTGTTCACATCCGGCGGCAAGATTTTAATCCCCATCTCCTTAATCTCTCTTAGCCACTGACCAATCTTATCGGAAGAACCGATTTCATTAGAGAGGGCGACACTCAAAAACTCCTTTGGATAATGGGCTAAAAGATAAGCGGTCTGGTAGGCGATAGTGGCATAACCAACCGAATGGGATTTATTAAAGGCGTAACCAGAAAAAGGGAGGATTGCGGCGAATAATCTCTTCGCCTGCTCCGGGGGAATTCCTCTCTTCTCCGCCCCCTTAATGAACTCCTCTTCCATTGAACGCATTAGATTGGGAATCTTTTTACCCATTGCCTGGCGCAGGATGTCCGCCTGAGCCAGAGAGAAACCCGCGAAGACACTGGCAATCCTCATCACCTGTTCCTGATAGACAATCATTCCGTAGGTCTCTTTTAAGACCTCGGAGAGGAGCGGGTGGAAGTAAGTGATTTCGGTCTCACCGTTCTTTCTTTTAATGAATTCATCAATACTCCCCTGGGAAAGAGGACCGGGACGATAAAGGGAGACGACCGCCACCAGGTCTTCAAACCTTTGCGGCTTACTCTTTTTTAAGATTTCCCGCATCCCGAACGATTCCAACTGGAAGACACCGGTGGTTCGGGCGGAAGAGAGAAGGGCATAAGTCTTCTCATCATCTAAAGGGATTTTCTCAATTTCAATTTTTATCCCCTTTTCTTTTAGTTGGGCACAGGTCTCATCAATTATGGTTAAGGTCTTCAATCCTAAGATATCCATCTTCACAATCCCTAAATCCGATAAGGAATTCATATCGTATTGGGTGGCAGTCTCATTCTCAGTTGTGCGGTAGAGAGGAATCATCTCCCAGATTGGCCAGGGGGTGATAACAATCCCGGACGCATGGATTGAGACGTGCCGGCACATTCCCTCTAATTTCAGGGCAATCTCTTTTAATTTCTGGTAGGTCTCATTAGTAGCGAAGAGGCGCTTGAGTTCTCTGTCGCCTTCAATGGCGAGAGATAGGGGGGTATTAAAGGGAATTGCCTTACAAATCATGTCAATCTCAGATAGGGGGATTGATAGGACCCGTCCAACATCTCTCACCACCGCTCGGGACTGGAGTGTGCCAAATGTGATTACTTTGCTCACCCGGTCCTCACCGTATCTCTTCTGGACATAAGAGAGGACCTCATCCCTTCGCTTATCACCAAAATCAATATCAATATCCGGAAGATAAACCCGTTCCGGATTGAGGAAACGTTCAAAAAGCAAATCGTATTTTAGCGGGTCGCAATTGGTAATACCTAAGGCATAAAGGCAAAGGCTGGAGACCGCTGAACCCCGACCCGGTCCAACCGGAATTCCCTGAGACCGGGCGAAATCAACAATATCCTTAACAATCAAAAAATAGCCGGCAAATCCCATTTCTTTAATCACCGAAAGTTCATACCTTAACCTTTCCGCATAAGATTGGGGGATATTTTTTAACCGCCTCTTCAATCCTTCTTCCGCTAAGTAAGTCAGATATTCCGATTCGGACCGATAGCCCTCAGGGATTTCCGCAGGAGGCAGATGAAACCTTTTCTCCCCAATCGGCAAGATTAAATTGCATCTCTCCGCAATTGAGAACGTATTAGTAATTGCGGACGGTATTTCCCGAAAGGTCTCCTTCATCTCAGCCGGAGACTTAAAATAGACCTCCTCGGAAGTGAAGGAAAAGCGATTCCTTTCCGATAATTTCCGGTTCGTTTGAATACAAAGCAGAACTTCGTGAGCCAACTTATCGCCTCTTGTTAGATAGTGGCAATCCCCGGTGGCGCAGAGTTTTATTCCCAGCCTTTTACTCAAAGAGATGAGACCGGAGATAATTTTATCTTCCCCTTTTAATCCGGCTTTAATCAATTCCAGAAAGAAGTTCTCGCCAAAAATTTCCACGAAACTTTTTGCCGCCCTTAAAGCCTTTTCCTCTTCCCCTCTACTCAGGTAATAGGGGATTTCACCTTTCAAACAACCAGAAAGGGCAATCAATCCCTCGGAGTATTCCGATAGAAGTTCTTTATCAATCCTTGGCCGGTAATAGAAACCTTCCAGATAACCTAAGGAGACAAGTTTCACTAAGTTCTTATAACCGGTAAAATCCTGACAGAGAAGCGTAAGGTGGAAAGAAGACTCTGGAATATCTGGTGCCAGTTTTCTATCTCTCCGTGAAGTTGGCGCACAATAGACTTCGCAACCGATGATTGGTTTAATCCCTTCCTTCTGGCATTCTTTATAAAACTCAATCGCACCGAAGAGATTACCGTGGTCGGTAATCGCTAAAGCGGGAAGGTGAAATTCTTTTGCCTTCTGAACCAGAGCGGAAATCTTAATCGCCCCATCCAGGAGACTGTATTCCGTATGGTTGTGGAGATGGACGAAGTCGCTCACAAGGAAATATAGAGATAAAAAGAAAAAAGTCAATCCCTTCTTAACTTCCTAACCCCGTTACTTAATTATTACCAGTTTCTTCCTCTCTCCCTTCCCTTCTTCCTCAATAAAATAGATCCCGGGTCTTAAAGCGAACCTTCCTCTACCTTCATAAACAATTTTACCAAGGACATCATACACCCTTTTCCCGCTGGTTGCCGTCGATGACTCTTTAATTCGGGATTTCGCCGCAAGTCCTGCCTTTGCTCCACTATTGAATAAAATTCCTCTCCCCTCGTAGCGCCAGAGTTCCGGAGTATTATTCCCTTTCAAAAGATAGACCTTTCCGGCAAAGGCACTCAGACCCGCACCACCACCAACCGCCTTATTACTCATCCCCTTTGGCACCAACTCCAAAGGAATCCAGCCCGCACTATCCAGGTCATATTTCCAGAACTCCTGGGTATTCCCACCCTTTACCGCATAAATATCTCCGGCAAAATAACAAAGTGCGCAACCATCTTTAACCTTCTTCTTCTTTCCGCTCAAAGGATGAACGAGAGGCAAACTCTCCTTCGCGGTCCATTGATTAGTATTCGGGTCAAAGGAATAGAAGAGATTCACCTTCCCGACCAGGAGATAAATCTTTGCCCCATCGGTTGTCATCCGACTACCATCAACCACTAATACCGGAGAAGGAGGCATGAATTCCCAGAAGCCCGTAGAAAGATTATAACGATAAAACTCCTGGGTCTTTGAACCTTTCAAAAGATAGAGATAGCCCGGAAGGAAAACCAATCCCGTCCCGCCTTTCAATCCTTTATCCCCGGGAATCTCCAGGGGAAGCCATTCTCCGGTTCTAAGGTCTAATTGCCACAACTCCTTTGTCCCGCTCCCTTTCGCAATATAGAGTTTGCCTTCGCCGTAGGTAATTGCTGAACCCTTCTTTACCTTTTTCCCGCTCACACCCGAAGGAATCGTATCAAGAAATCTTATCCCGCCACCTGGCTCATAGAAATAGATACTCCTCGTATTATTCCCCTTCAAGATATAAAGACCTTCGGGACTGGCAGTCATCCCACCACCACTTTTCACCCGCTTCATATCCGGTTCCGCTGGCACATTACCCACCGGGACCCAGGCGGGCAATCGACCACCACCGGTATCCCAGTAGACCCGGAAGACTCCGGAAAAGAAATTATTCTCCGGATGTTGGTCACCAGAAAATTCTAACTCTATCTCATTCAAATGAAGACCGGTATCTGACAGAATCAGAGGAGGGAACTCAACATCAAACGATGACATCGGCGAAAGAGATTCCACCCGAACCCTTTCCGAATAAAGAATATTACCCGCCCTCTTCACCACAAAAAGACAATTAAAAGAAGCCGATGGAAAGCCTAAATTTTTCACTCGCACCTTCGGATAGAATAAAGAATCCGCCCTTATACTATCTAAGGGAACAAGCCTCCGCACAAAAGCCACATCTAAAACTCGAATAACAATTGAATCCCTCTGGCAATCGTTTGTCAAATCCTGGTCACCAATCAACTCCGTAGAACACCTGACAACCCACCTCCCCCTTTCCGAAAGGGGACAGGAAGCAAAAACAACCTCCCTCTCTTCGCCCGGTCCAAGATTGTCAACCGATTGGACATCGGTATAGAAGGAACCGATTAAGAATCGAACCGGAAATGAGAAGGGATTGGTGCCAAAATTTTTTACCCGTGCCTGAGGGATAACGGAAAATCCGGAATCATAGGTTCCAATTGGGGCAAGAATTGCTACCACGCCGACATCACCAACCCCAACCTTGACCCTTTTACTTGCGGTATCGTTCTCTGGTCTTAAATCGGATGATAATTTCGTCTGGCACTGAGCAATAAGTGTGCCCCTCTCCTGAACCAGCCAGTCTGGTAAAGCGACTGTCATCGTTTCACCCGGGGTGAGGTCAACCCAGACCGACTCCCGATAAAGGCTACCGATGGTCATCTTTGTCCAGAAGGAGGCGTTGACCGTGCCAAAATTTTTCACCCGCGCTCTCGGCGTTATACTCTGTCCGTAATCTACTGAATCCGGCGGTGAGAGAATATCAAGGATTCCAACATCCCGCACCCGAATAGAAAGTGTGCATCTCTTAAAATCGTTCTGGGGATACCGGTCTAAATTATATTGGGTTGAACAGGTCAAGATATAGGTCCCTCTTGGCCAGTTTGCGGTAAATTGGTCAAAATTCAACCGAATCTTGCTATTAGGAGGTAATGCGGAAACAGAGGCTGTTGATAGATAAAGTCCCGGGATATGAGATTGAACCAAAAAAGAATAAGCGGTATCAAGACCGGAATTATAAAGACTACAGGCCGGGATATAAGAAGAGCCGGAGTCAATCGTTCTTGGCGGCGAAGGGATGGAAAAAATTTCCAGATCCTTTGGAAGGTATCTCCCTTTTTTATAATAGACCGTATCCCTTTCGGTCCAGACTAAATGAAGGAGGGTGTCGCCAAAACAATGGATATAAGGTTGAATTGAACGGGCGGAAGTTGTGGTCAAGCGGACAACTGGATTCCAGGTCTCGCCATTATTTGGCGTTGAGCGATAACGGATTTCATAGTTGCCATAAGTTGCGGAATCGGAATAGACGATGTGAAAGAGATAACCACCAACCGTGACACTTGCCCATCTTCCGTTACCCGGAAAGGAAATATTTCCCCAGGATGTGCCACTATTCGTTGAAGCCCGAAAATAGATAGCCCCTTGGCTTCCGGCTTGTGACCAAACGACTCCAACCAATCCCCGCCGGCAATCAATTGAAGGAAAGACCTCAGAAAAATAAGTTCCTAACCGAACCGTATCGCCCCAGTGTTCTCCGCCATCGGTTGACCGACGATAATATACTACCCCATTAGAAGTAGAAGAACAATAGACCAGATGGATGGTATCCCGCCAGACCGAGATTGCCGGGTATAGCCCATTTCCTAAACTGGTCGGCGAAATTGACCAGTTCGCACCATTATCCGTTGAGCGATAGAAATAGAGATAATTATTGGGGATAAGTTCCGAGTGAACGATGAGATAGACATTACTCCCCCAACAACCAATCGCAGTGGCTTTTGGTATGCCAGAGGGCGGATTAAGATTAACCGATGTGCTGAAGTGCGCTCCATTATCGGTTGACCGGCGGAATGTTACCACATCCCCATTAGGATAGGAGATGTAGACATTCCTATCCCAGGCGGTAATGGAAGGAAAGGAGTTGGAACTCGCAGGAAAAGAGGTAGGCGAAGACCAACTACTGCCACCATTGGTTGAACGGGAATAATAAACATAATGCTCAGAAATTTCCGCCTGCCAGTCGGAAAAGACACAATGTAAAGTATCCGGACCCCTGGTTGATAGGGAGCGGCACATCGGAAAGGTTGAAAAACGATTTGGACCATCAATTCTAATATTACTTGTCTCCCACAGGGTTGTCGTCCAGGAGGAAGAAAAGAGGGTTAGAATCAAAATTACTATCTCTTCCTTTATTCTAACCTTAATCCGGTTCATAAACCCTCCCCTCTATTTTCTATCTCTCCAGTCTTTGAATTATAAGATAAATCTAAAATCCGTCAATAATCATCACTAATCTTTAATATACTACCTTATAGAGATATTCCTCTTTTTCGCCCTTGAGATGGAGGAAATAGGTGCCAGAAGATAGACCTTTCATCCGCATCATTATCCGATTGCCCACCTTTTCCATCGGAATTAGAACCTTTCGTCCGACCGCATCAAAGAGAGAGACCTCTTTTATCTCAGGAATCATTGGGGAGTAGAGAGTAAGAAGGGAAGATGTTGGGTTAGGTGAAATTATAAGATTACAAAACTTCTTCCCTTTTTCTCCGGTCGGCGAAGAGAACTGAAAGATACTCGGCGCGAGATACCTTCCGGTTGTCTCAATCGGCAGATACATCCAGAACTCTAATGTCTTATTTCCCTTAAAGGCGTAGATTCTAAAGTCGGTAAAGGTTAAGGAAGCACCACTTTTTACCCTTTTGCCACTTACCGGTATTGGGTCTCTTTCATCCCACTTACCAAGGGCTAAACTGTAAGACCAGAACTCATCGGTATTGCCACCCTTAAAGGCATAAAGGCGATTGACCGTTGGGGCATAACAGAGAGCGGCGCCATCCTTCAATTTCTTCTTCTTTGCGGAAACCCCGCCCCGCATCAAAGGCAAGGTATCACCAATTAGCCAGGTATCGGAAAGGACGTCGTAGATATAGAACTCATTATATTTTCCGCCGCCTTTCAAGGCATAGACCCTGCTCCCATCCGAGGCGATACAACTTCCTTTCTTCCACTTCTTGATTAAAGGTCCAGGCGGTGCCTCTTTTCTCTCTAACCAGGTATCACCTGCGATATAATAGGCGAGGAAGGTATAAGTTCCGGTCCCCTTGAGCAAGAAGACGAATTCCGAATCGCCTTTCACCGCATAAGCGATGCCCGCTCCATCCTTAACGCCACTTTTTGGAATTGGGGGCACCGGACGCAATGGTTTCCAGGAATCGCCATCCGGAAAATAAACCCAGAACTCATCGGTTTTATTCCCTTTCAGAGCAAACACCCGATCCCGGAAATTGGAACATAAAGCACCACCACCCTTCACCCCTTTTCTCTTCTCCCCGGAATAAGGAATGGAGCAGAGGGTTTGCCAATAGTTTTCAAAGATATTATACCGATAGAACTCGCAGGTCCCATTCCCTTTCAGGGCATAGACAAATGTATCTGGAATATATGCGAGAGATGCGCCAGGACCCACTCCCTTCTTCTTCGGACCCAATGGCAAATCATCCCTTCTAAGCCAGCCGCCAATTAAAATCGTAAAGTATTTGGTGAGGGTATCATTCTCCGGATTACCATCTTCGGGCAGATAAAGCGAACAACGGGCAAAGAAACGTCCGATTCTTGTCGGAAGCCAGGGCGAGAAGAGAAACTCTTGAACGCTATCCGGTTTAAGGGTGCATAAAATAGAGTCGCGATATTGCTCCGCGCCGCTTGTATCTAGGATGGTGAAATGGGCGGTAAAGGTCGCCTGGTTTACCCCCAAGTTATAAATTAAGGCATTTGGTCTTATCGTATCAAAATTATTCGTTGCCCGGGGCGAGATAATCCGGTCAACACCAACATCATAAGGAAACTGCATAATAAAAAGCGACTCCGCTTTCAAGTTATTCTCTTCCCGCTCGTCAGTGGCTAAATAGGTGTAGGCAATCACCTTGTATTCACCCGCCCTCAGGGTTGTATCACCAAAAACGACCTCCCGGGAAGAATCGGGAAGGAGGAGTAAAGTGAAAGAACGTTTAAGGATGGTATCAAAACCCTGGGTGATGCGAAAATAACAAGTGAAGTTTTCGGTATTTGCTCCGTAATTCTTAAAGCGCGCCATCAGGGGAAATCTTCCCGGATAACGATTCCCTCTTGGTGAGATAATCTCCTCGGTGCCAACATCATGGGCATAACGGACGACCCAGGTAGAATCTTTTAATGTATCATTGAAGTAAAATGTATCTCCGGGAAGGGCAGTCCAGGAGAGAAAACGATAGAGCCCTAATGATTCGGGACGCCACACTGGGAAATCAACAATCACTGACCCACCCCTGCTCAGTTGACTTATCCAACAACTCTCATGATAAACCAATTGTCCCTTATAAAACCCTTTAAGCCAGACCCAGAGACTCTCCTGAGTATTTCCGTAATTAACAACCTGAACCTGAGGGGTGATTACGGTTTCCGGTCTTACCGAATCTCCGGGAGCAAGAAGGGAAAATGGACCAACATCCCGACAGATTCTTTTTGTCCCAATCACCCGAACCGAATCAATAAACCAACCATCAAAATTTGGATTGGCATTATCCGCCACCAAGAGGAAGAACCGAATTCGGACATCCGGTAGATTGAGATAATTTTCTAAGGAAAGGACGGTTGGCACCCAACCGGACTGACCTTGATAAGCCGAACCAAGTGGTTCCCAGGTTTGGCCACCATCAGTAGAAACCTCAACATATCCCCATCCCCTTCCGGACTGCATATTCCTCTTCTGATAAAAATAGAGATTAGCGGTTAAGAGGTCAGCGAAATTCATCCCGTATCTCATCACTGCATAAGACCAGGAATTCCTTGTCCAGGGACGATTAGGGCTATCCGCCAGAGAACCACGTCCTATATAACCATCGGTTGCGTCAATCCCCCACCAGGGATTGGCATTGGGTGTGCCATAAGTCTCCCAGCGAGAACCAAGGGTATCGCGATTAAAATTGTCCTGGAATAGAATCGTATCTCTTCCTTGGGCAAAAAGGGAAAGAGAGAAAAATAAAAAGAAAAAGATAATAAGCGATTTCATAATTCCTCCCCAAAAAAAATTCTTTCCCAATCTCTCCATAACATTATAATAATACAAAATTTTTGGGAATTGTCAAATGAATATCAGCAGGTCTTTTTACCCTTAAGAGGGATTTTGCCTATAAATCTTGACTTCTCTTTTTAATTTTGTATATTGGCAGATGTTTTCATCTTTCCGGAAGCGGAGGTTAACTATGAGAAGGTATCTCTTCTTTTTACTCTCTTTTCTTCTCTTTTGTCAGGAGAAAGGGGTGATTAAAATTGGACTGATTGCCCCTTTGACCGGTGATGTGAAGACCTTTGGCGAATCGGTGAAGAATGCTTTCCTCTTAGCAATTGAAGAGGCGAATAATGCTGGTGGTATTTTGGGGAAGAAGATTGTTCCGGTGATTGCCGATGATAAGAATGACCCAACCGAAGCGAGTAATGCCGGATACAAACTGATCAATCAGGACCGGGTGAAGTTTATTATCGGTTCGGTCTCTTCCAAGTGTTCAATCCCTCTTTCTGAGATTTGCGCCTCACTTGATGTCTTAATGATTACGCCGACTTCAACTAATCCGCGGGTGACCGTTCGGGAGGATGGGAGAAGGAAGGCGAATGTCTTTCGTGCCTGTTTCATTGACCCGTTTCAGGGGAAGGTGGCAGCGATATTCGCCTTAAATAACTTAAAGGCAAAGCGGGCGGCTGTTCTTTATGATATCGGGAATGATTACACCAAGGGACTGGCGGAGTTCTTTCGCGACGCCTTCGAGAAAGGGGGCGGCGAGATTTTGCTCTACGAGTCTTATTCCAAGGATGATGTTGACTTCTCAGCCCTCTTGACCCGAGTGAAGGCGGAAAATCCGGATATTCTCTTTCTGCCCGATTATTACAATAAGGTGGCACTAATTGCCAAACAGGCACGGGCAATCGGTGTCAAGGCAACTTTTTTGGGAGGGGACGGCTGGGACTCGCCAGATATGGTAAAGATTGCCGGCGAAGCGATTGAGGGTGGATATTTTACCAACCACTACTCCCCGGATGACCCAAGAAAAGAGGTGCAAGATTGGGTGGCAAAGTATGAAAAAAGATACGGCAGTAAACCCGATGCTCTGGGAACTCTGGCTTATGATGCGACCAATCTCCTTCTGTCTGCGATTCGGGAGGCAAACTCAACCGAGGTTAGTAAGGTGAGAGAGAAGTTGCAACAGATTAAGGGGTTTAAGTCGGTCTCCGGTGAGATTAGTTTTGACGAGTATGGCAATCCAATAAAGAGTGCGGTTATCCTCCAGTATAAGGGAGGGAAGCAGGTTTTTGTCACATCGGTTTCGCCTTAATCCGTTGCCGAAAAGGGCAAGTGGACTTTCGTCCCGCTTCGCGTGCGGGTTATGTCCTATTTCTGCCAGCAGTTAATTAATGGGCTTCAGTTAGGGAGTGTTTACGCCCTTATTGCTCTCGGTTACACAATGGTTTATGGCATCGTCCGCCTGATAAATTTCGCTCATGGGGATATATTTATGATTGGCGCCTATGTTGGTTATTTTGCCCTTGCGGTCTATAAGATTCCTTTTCCCTTAGTCTTTCCCTTAGCGATGATAATCTGTGCTTTTCTCGGGGTGGCGATTGAGAAGTTAGCCTATAAGCCTTTACGGAATGCCCCGCGGATTAATCTGCTGATTACTGCGATGGGGGTTTCACTTTTCTTGGAGTATTTTAGTAGTCTCAAGTTTATCTTCGGACCAAATTTTTTAGCCTATCCCCAGCCATTTCGGGCAAAGGTAATCTCTTTGGGGAAGGTGGCGGTTAGTTCTTACACGGTCCTCATCTTTTTAATCGTTTTTTCCCTTCTCCTCCTCTTAGAGATTATCATCTATCGGACGAAGTTAGGGATGGCGATGCGGGCGGTCTCTTATGATAAGGAGACCGCTTCTCTGATGGGGATTGATGTTGACCGAATCATCTCCTTCACTTTTGCTTTGGGTTCAGGATTAGCTGCGGTCGGCGGGATTTTATACGGAATTGCCTATCCCCAGATTCATCCCTTTATGGGAATAATGCCGGGCCTTAAGGCATTTGTTGCCGCGGTCCTTGGTGGGATTGGGATAATCAAAGGCGCGGTGGTGGGGGCTTTCATTATGGGGATATTAGAGATACTGGTCTCCGCCTATATCTCCTCCACCTGGCGTGATGCCATCGCCTTCGCCCTCCTAATCCTCTTTTTACTCTTTAAGCCGAGTGGCATCTTTGGGAAAGAGGAGACCGAAAAGGTATGAAATCTTTTCGCATCTGGTATTCTTTTCTATTTCTCTATCTGGCTCTCAGGACCCTTTTCTCCCTTGGGATAGTAAACCCTTATCTTCAACAGATAATAATCTATATCGGCATCATTATCATCTGGGCATTGGGTTTAAATCTCATTTATGGTTTTTCCGGTCAGTTCTCCCTGGGGCAAGCGGCGTTCTATGGGATTGGGGCTTATTCTGGGGCAATTCTCACAAAACTATTTCCCCAATCAATTGCCATTATTTGCCTCTCCCTTATCACTTCTATCTTACTTACCGGAGCGATTGCCTTTTTAATTGGGATTCCGGTGCTTCGTTTACGTTCCGACTATTTAGCGATTGCTACCTTAGGTTTTTCCATCATCGCCAAGGTCTTTTTTGATAATGCGGATTCCATTCTTCCGGAATTTGGTGGTTCTCGGGGGATGATTGGGATACCACGTTATACCACCTTAGAAGTTGCCTATCTTTTTGTCGTCCTTGTTATCTTCTTAACCCGAAACTTAGTGAATTCTAAATATGGTCGGGCACTTTTAGCCTTAAAGGATGATGAGATTGTGGCGGATGTGATGGGGATTGATACTGCCCGGTATAAGACCTTTGCCTTCAGTTTGGGTTCGGCATTTGCCGGACTTGCGGGCTGGCTTTATGCTCATCTTTACACCTTCCTCCATCCTTCAAACTTTGAATTCTTAAAATCAATTGACTGCCTCTTGATTGTCATCTTAGGGGGGATGGGGAGTATCAGCGGGACAATCGTTGCTTCCATTGCTTTCGTTTTTTTAATTGAGGGTTTGAGGATATTTCTTCCTTCGCATTTGGTGGAATGGCGTTTTGTCATCTACCCTTTAATCTTAATCGTGATGATGATTAAAAGACCGCAGGGGTTATTAGGGAAGAGGTGGTGAATCCTTCCGGGTTTTTTGTGGACTTTCTCCCGCAAGAGGGGTGGAAACCCCTATTGAGCAGGGTTTGGGGAAAAAGATTTTTCCCCAACGGGGTGACAGGGAAAAAACCACGGGTTTTTTTCCCGCAAGAGGGGTGGAAACCCCTATTGAGCAGGGTTTGGGGAAAAATCAATGATGAATCTCCTAACGGTTAAGAATTTGACAAAAAACTTTGGCGGTTTACGGGCAGTCTCTTCCTTTAATCTCTCCTTAAAGGAAGGGGAGTTTGTCGGTCTAATCGGACCAAATGGGGCAGGAAAGACAACCGTCTTTAACCTCCTCACCGGGATTTACAAGCCGACCAGTGGCCAAATCCTTTTCCGCGGCGAGGAGATAACCGGTCTGCCACCGCACGAGATAACAAAGAGAGGAATGGCACGCACATTTCAGAATATCCGCTTATTTAAGGAGATGACGGTTCTGGATAATATCCGAACCGCCTATCACACCCATATCCGATATGGTCTCCTTTCCTCCTTACTTCGGACCAGAGGTTTTAAGGAGGAGGAAGAGGCGATTATGGCATACCTCACCTCCTTCTGCCAAATCTTTAAGTTAGACAGGTCTCTTCACCAGAATGTGAGAAACCTGCCTTATGGGGAGCAGAGGAAGGTTGAGATTGTTCGGGCACTTTTAGCCAAACCCCGTCTCCTTCTCTTAGATGAACCGACCTGCGGGATGAATCCCAGAGAGGTTGCGGAGTTGATGGAACTTTTGAAATTCATCAAAGAGAAATATTCTTTGACCATCCTGATGATTGAACACCGGATGCCCGTAATAATGGGGATTTGTGAACGGATTGTGGTGATGGATTTTGGTGAAGTGATTGCCGAAGGAAGCCCGGAAGAGGTTCGGAAAAACGAAAGGGTAATTTCCGCTTATCTGGGGAAGGAGTTAGAAGATGGATTTTCCCAAAACGGATAAAGGGATGGAAGATACTCTTTCAAGCGAATCTCTCTTAAAAGTCTCCGACCTTTCGGTCCATTACGGCTTGATCCATGCGGTGCAGGGTGTCTCTCTGGAGATAAGGAAAGGGGAGATTTGTTGCCTTATCGGCGCAAACGGAGCCGGGAAGTCAACCATTCTGAAGGCGATTTCCGGATTAAAGAGGGTAAGTTCCGGTCGGATCACCTTTTTGGGAGAGGAGATAACCAATCTTCCGGCTCATAAGATTATATCTCGGGGAATATCTTATGTCCCGGAAGGGAGGCGACCATTTGCCAACCTAACCGTTTATGAGAACCTCCGTCTCGGTGCCTATCTTTTGAGGGATAAGAAGGAGTTCACTTCCCGCCTGGACTGGATTTTTAAATCCTTTCCGCGCCTCCGGGAGAGATTAAATCAATTGGCGGGCACTCTTTCTGGTGGGGAGTTACAGATGCTCGCCTTAGCACGGGGACTAATCTCCCAGCCAAAACTTCTCCTCTTAGATGAACCTTCAATGGGTCTTTCTCCCATTCTTGTTGGGGAGACGTTTTCCATAATAAAAGAGATTCAGAGAAGAGGAATTTCCATTCTCCTGGTTGAGCAGAATGCCTATATGGCGCTTTCCTGTGCCAATCGGGCTTATGTCTTAGAAAATGGTAAGATTGTCCTTTCCGGGGAAGGGAAAGACCTCCTTTCCTCTCCAGCCCTTAGGTCCTGTTATCTTTAATAGAGGCAAAATTCACCAACCCCTCCATACCTGATTGACAGGGAAGGAATTTTTAATATAATTAAAGAAAGGGCCCGTAGCTCAGTTGGTTAGAGCAGCTGACTCATAATCAGCGGGTCGGAGGTTCAAGTCCTCCCGGGCCCATCATTATTTGACCTATCGGATTCATAAAGCGAAAGAAAACCCAAAAAAGACCCTCTTCGTTTCCCTCTTCCTCTTTTTCCTCTTCCTCTTCTTCCTCCTCTTCTATGGGCTATTCTGGACAATCCTCGCCTTTCTTCTCCTCTTCTTTGCCCTCAATAGTTATTTTCTGCCAATAACCTATACCTTAACCGAAGATGAGATTATCGTTGATAAGGGGTTATACAAATTTAAGCGGAACTGGCAGGAATTTAAGAAGGTGATTGAGACCAGGAATGGTTTAATCCTTTCGCCTTTCGCCCATCGGACATTCTTAGATAACTTCCGTGGTCTTCATATCTTCCTCCCCGGAGAGAAGGAGGAGATTGTTAAATTCATCCGGGGGAGGTTAACCCAAAATACCAATCAAGGCTAAATTCCTTCGGAAGAGACCTCTTTCCCAACTTGATAGCATCTCTTTCCATTCCCTAACTTTAAATAAAGGTTTTTCTCTCTTCCTTTGCCTGCCCCATCTAATCATAAATCTTCAAATCTTCACAAAATAATTTTATCCTTTTCTTGCCAAAGAAGTTATCCTCATCAAATGTGTAGGCGATATCAATATGTCCCTCTTTACCGGGAACCAAACGGAGAATCAGGTCGTGGCGACCAAAGGCGAGGCATTCAAAGGTCTTCTGCTTATTCTCCCGCACTGTGAATTTAAGGTGTTCCTTGCCGATGATTCGGGGCACTCCCACCACCTCCAACCCGCGCGTGGCAAAGAGAGGCATCGGATTTTCCAGACCGAAAGGTTCAAACTTTCGTAAGAGGTTCAATAGTTCCGGGGTGATTTCGGAAAGGGAGATTTCCGCATCAATTACCAACCGCTTCTTTCGCATCTCGGGGGTGATAACCTTTTCCGCATACCTTTCTAATCCGGAAACGAGGCGGGGAAAATTTTCCGAGGTGAGGGTTAAGCCACAAGCATACTTATGTCCCCCGAAACGGAGGAGAAGAGAGGAGTTTTCTAAGAGGGCATCATAAAGAGAAAAACCCGGAATACTTCTACCCGACCCTTTCCAGAGACCATCCCTTAGGGTTAAAATGATTACCGGGCAGAAGAAGGCATCCCGCAATTTCTGGGCAACGATACCAATCACTCCTTCGTGCCAGTTTGGTTTGCCTAAAACAATTATCGGTCTTTCTTTTAGTCCTTCCTTTTCAATCATCTCCTCTGCCTCTTTGAGGATTACCTTTTCTAAGGCTTGTCTTTCCTTATTGTGCTCGTTTAACTCTTGGGCTAACCTCTTCGCTTCCTCCACCTCTTCGGTCAAAAGGAGGCGGACCGCTTTACCGGCATCACTGATCCGACCGCAGGCATTAAGCCTTGGACCTAAGATATAACCGATGTGATAACTGTTTAATGTCTCCTTTTTAATCCCGCTCACCGCACAGAGGTAATTAATTCCGAGATTTTTTGTCCGGCGCAAACGGGTAAGCCCAATCCTGGCAATTATCCGATTCTCACCGGTCAAAGGGACAATATCACAGATTGTGCCTAAGGCGACCAGATCCAGATTCTCCAGGAGGGGAGTTTTATCATAACCAAATTGGGATAAGAAAGCCCAGATCACCTTGAAGGCAACACCGCAACCGGAAAGGAAATCTTCTTCCCCCATCCCTTTCCGCTTGGGATTGACCAGGGCATAAGAAGGCGGTAGTTTCTCTCTCCCCTTTTCCCATCGTGGCTGGTGGTGGTCACAGACAATCACATCAATCCCCAATCTCTTCGCCAAAGAGAGGGAGGAGAAATCGGTTGTCCCACAATCAACCGCAATGATTAGTGAGAAACCGTGGGAGCGAGCAAAAAGGAGACCAGTGGTTGATAACCCGTAACCTTCCTTCTCTCGGGAAGGGAGGTAGAAGGAAACGGAAGGGTAAATCTTTCTTAATATCCTGACCAGAAGCGCAGTGCCGGTGATACCGTCAACATCATAATCGCCGTAAACCAGAATCTTCTCCCTTTTATCTATTGCCTCCTTTATCCGAAGAATTGCCCGCTCACAATCGGGCAAAAGGAGGGGATTTTTTAAGTGAGATAGTTTTGGTTCCAAGAATTCCTCAATCCGTTCCTTTTTAGTCAGTCCCCGGTTGTAAAGAATGGCAAGGAGAGAAGGGGGAAGATTGGTCTCCTGGCGCAAACGACCAATTACTTCTGAGTCCAGGACGTTTGGGAATATCCACTCCCTTTCCATCAAAAATGATAGGGAAAAGGAAAAAGAAGTCAATCTTCCTTTGAAATCTCAGCCGAAAGCCAACCGGTCTTGTTGACAATAGGTTTACTTTCTTTATAATTGGAACTTAAAATGGAAGATATCATCAAAGAGATAAAAGTTGCGGAAGAGAAGGCGAAGGAGATTGTGGAAGCGGCAAAAAGAGAAGGGGAAGAAAAATTATTTAAATTGAAGGAGAAAAAAGAGGCATTAAAGGAAGAAGTGAAAAGAGAATTAGAAAAGGAGCGAAAAGAGGAAGAAGAGAAAATGAGAAAGGAAATCGAAGAGGAGATGAACCGATTAACCCGAGAGACGGAGGAGAAGATTGAAAGGATTAGAAGAAAAGTGGAGGAAAAGAAAGAGGAGTTGGTGGCAAAAATCATCCAGCGAATAGAAGAGAGATGGCGGTCGCCAAAGTAAATAAGATTCTTTTAGTCTGTCATAATTCCGAAAAGGAGGAACTCCTCTCTTCCCTCCAAAGAGCCGGGATTGTCCATATCACAAAGATTAAAGAGAGAGGGGAAGAGGAAAAGCCCCTCTGGGAATTGATCCAGTCCGCCGAAGAGGCGATTAGTTTTTTGGAAAGGGCAATGCCCAAAGGGAAAAAGGGAATGACCGAAGGAAAGGTGGAGATCAGGGGAGAGGAATTTTTCCCCAGGGAGGATATCCCTTCTCTGATTGAAGAGGTGAAATCCTGGCGGGAGAGAATGAATTTCTGGTTGGAGAGGGAAAAGGAGATAGAAAATGAGTTGGCTCTCTTGCTTCCCTTTGCCTCGCTTCCCCATCCGCTTGAAGACCTCTATTCCTTAGAAAAAATGGAGATTCTTCTCGGTTACTTTCCAAATGAAAGGTCCTTTGCCGGGACAGTTGCCACCGCCGAAGAGAAGGGGATTCTGATTCAGGAGATAAGCCGAGAAGGAGATAAGGTCTTCTCCCTGGTCCTTTTCTTAAAAGAAACCGGCAAAGAAATTAAAGACCACCTCCTTGCCCAAAATTTTCGAATCATTGACCTGAAAAGATATTCGGGAACGGTCAAAGAGAATATCGCTAAATTGAATGAAGAGAAAAATTCCCTTGCGGGAAAAAAGAGGGAATTGACCGAAAAGGTTAAGGATTTCCATTCTTTCTTGCCTCGGCTTAAAATCGGGAGGGATTATTACCAGAATGTTAAAATCCGAAAAGAGGTGGAAAATTACCTTCGGAAAACGGAGAGCGCTATAATTATTGAAGGTTGGGTAAAGGAAAGGGAGAAGAAAGAGTTGGAGAATTTGGTGGCGCGCTTTGAGACCGCAACCTTACTTTTCGTCTCCCCGGAACCGGGGGAAGAACCACCGGTTGCCTTAGAGAATAAGAAGGCGTTCCAGCCCTTTGAGATGGTCGTTAATCTCTATGGGATGCCTTCTTACCAGGAGATTGACCCAACCCCTTATCTTACGCCCTTCTTTATTATTTTCTTTGCTCTCTGCCTTTCCGATGCCGCCTATGGGATTATTATCTTCCTTCTTTCCCTCCTTTTAATCCGTCGCTTTAAGAAGGCGAAGAATTTCCTTACCCTCTTAGCGGTTTGCGGTGTTGCCACCATTTTCGCCGGGGCGATAACCAATAGTTGGTTCGGAGATATATTAGAGAGGATTGGCATCCCCTCCTTAAAAAACTTTAAGGACCGGCTGGTTCTCTTCGACCCATTTCAGAATCCTTTAATCTTCTTTTATCTCTCATTAGGGCTTGGGTTTATTCATCTGAACTACGGCTTGCTCTTAGAGATTTACGATTCCTTTCGGATTAAAAATCCCTTGCCGGCACTTTTCAACGAATTCTTGTGGCTCATCTTATTGAATTCCCTCGTTGCCTATCTCCTCGGGGCAAAAAATCCAATCTTTCTTTTTCTCATATCAGTTTCCGCTTCGGGCTTAATCACCCTCTCCCGTTTCCTTTCCCAGCACCTTAAAAGGCATATCCTCTTTTTCCTCACCACAACTTCCCTTCTTCTCTTTCTGGGCTTTCGTTTCCGCTTTCTCCCACCACCTTTCCAATATGGAAAACATCTCTTCTTTGTTTTTTTCCTCGCCAATCTCCTCTTTTCTCTCTTAGACAACCTGAGAGAAAAACGTTTGGGTATTAAAAACTTATTTCCCTATTTACTCAGTAGCCTTTCCTTTCTTCTTTACTTCTTCCATTTAGTTTCTATCCTTCCTTTTCTCATTCTGGGCATTTTCGCCATCTTCTCTTCTCGGATAAATCGTGCCCTCGGGAAGAGATTGATTTGGGGTGCTTATAACCTTTACGGCGGGACATCATTTTTAGGTATCATCCTCTCTTATATCCGTTTGATGGCATTAGGGATGATGACCGCGGGTATTGGGATGGCAGTGAATAGCATCGCCTGGCTGGTGAAGGGGATACCGGTATTAGGTATCATCTTAGCGGTTATCGTCTTTTTGCTTGGTCATACCTATAATCTGGCGGTGAGTATCTTAGGGGCTTTTGTTCATACCTTACGGTTAAATTATGTTGAATTCTTTCCCCGCTTTTTCACCGGCGGGGGAGAAAGGTTTACACCTTTTCGTTTGGAGACGAAGTATGTTGAAATCAAATAAGAATTTTCCCCAACTGCTTGGGGAAGTTAGACGATAGGAGGGAAAATGGTTGACCCGATTGGTTTGACCTTAGGAATCTTAGGTTGTGCGGTTGCGGTCTTACTCTCCGGGATTGGCTCCGCCCGGGGGATTTTCCTTGTTGCTTCGGTCGCGAGTGGAGTTTTAGCCGAAGCCCCGGAGAAATTTGGCAGTCTCTTCCTTTTAGTCGCCCTACCGGGAACTCAGGGATTCTACGGATTTTTGGGCGCATTTTTGGCTCTAACGAAGATGGGGATTTTTGGCACACTGAGACCGATTACCCTCTGGCAGGGTGCCCAAATCTTTGGCGCCTGCCTCCCCGTAGCGATTGCCGGTTTAGTCACAGCGATTTTACAAGGAAAGGTCTGCGCCAGTGGCGCCCAATTGGTTGCCAAACGGAGTGAAGAGGCGATGAAAGCGGTTGTCTACGGAGCAATGGTTGAAACCTATGCGGTCTTAGGACTTTTAGCCACAATCTTCCTGTTGATGGGGATTAAATTATAAATGGGAATAGAAAGGCTAACCAGAAAGATAATTGAAGAGGCAGAAAAAGAGAGGGAAAGGATAAAACGGGATTACGAAGAGAAAATCGCCACCCTGGAGAGAGAGATTGAAGAAGAAAGAGAAAGATTGAGAAGAGAAGGGAGAGAGAAGATAAAAAGGGAGATGGAGGGAATAAGGAGAAAGGAGGTGGCAGAGAAAAGGTTGAAGGAACAAAGCCGAATCCTTATGGAACAATGGGCGCTCATCCGAAAGGTTTTGGCTGAAGTGAAGAAGGAATTCCGGACTAAGGTTATTAATTACCCGGAACTCCTCCGGAAGATAATTGAAAGGTTTGCTTCTCCCGGGGATACCATCACCTTCGCTTCCGATGACCTGCCTCTCTTCCAAAATCAATTCCCGGAGTTAAAGAAGGAGAATAGCAACCATCTCAGCGCCGGAGTGGTGATTAAAAAAGAGAAGGAAGAGATTGACTTCTCCTTAGAGAGCACCTTAGAGGCAATGAAGGAAGAGATAATCTTAGGTTTTAAGGAAGTTCTGGAAGTTGAATAACTCCTTTCCGCTGTAACTCCCGCGCCAAATAATTTTCGTTATTCTCCCGAAGAGGGAAGTGTCACCAAAAGTAAGAGATAGTTCTTTAACCTCTTCCATTCTTTTCTCTTTTAAGAGAAGAGAGATTAGAGTAAGCCGGGCTTTCCGTTTTATCCAACTGTCTGCCATCTCCCCGAAATCATGAGCCAGTTCCCATAATATTCTTCTCCCTTTTAATTGGTCTCCATCTTTATCTCTTTTGAGATAAGATAGTGCCAATTGGTATCGGGCATAAGAAAGAGAGGGGGAAGAGAAGTTATAGAAGATAAACTTCTGATAGTGAGTAATTGCCCCTTCATAAAATGCCTTCTGGAAAAGGGTGTCGGCAAAATCCAGTTCCCGTTCGGCAAAAAAGAGGAGAAGGATAGTGAGCATTCCTCCTCAGCGAAGGAGATATGTCTTTAAGTCAATCTTATAATCTCTCTCCGCTATCCTCTCTTCCACCCGGGAAATAAAACTCCTTTCTTCTTTCTGATTATAATCCGAAGCGGCGATGATTGCGCCGTAGATATTGCCGAGATGAAAGAGAGAGGTAAGAGAAAGGAATAAGTAAAATTTCGCCTTTTCCTTTTCTTTCCCGTAGTAATAGGTTATCCCGCCCAGGGTCCCGACAACCAAAAAGGAATAGAGACCATCCCCGAGTCTTCCGGAATAAACCTGTCCGGCTCCGGGGAGAAGGAGAGAGAGAAAGCCAGAAAGGATGGGGGAACGTTTTTGAGGAGACTCCATCTCTTTTATCTTAAAGTGAGAAAGCGCCCGGTCAAAATCACCGCTGTAAAGGTAGGAGAGTCCGTAAAGAAATTGGGCGGTATTTTTCAATAGGGTGTCTTTTATATAATACAATTGAGCCCGGGCGGAATCATATTTCCCTTCCGCTAAAAATAGCCGTCCCCGGCAGAGCATCCTTAATTCCTTCTCCTTGATTCCTTCAATCTCTTGTCGCGCCTTAGAATAATTCCCAAGATAGGAATAGGATTCAGCAATCATAACCCGGGCGTATTCTCTCACCCGCTCGTCACTGGTCCAGAACTTTGCCTTCAAATATTCCACTCCGGCGAGATGGAATTCCCCTTCCGCAAAGAGAAAATCGGCAAAGGCTAAATCGTATTGCTCCCCGGGGAAGAGGAAACGAACGGTATCGACCTCTATCTGCCAAATTGAAGGCAGTCTCTTCTCCATCACCCTGCTCTTTTTAAACAGGAAGTGCCTCTCGGGTGGGTCAAAAACCTTTCCCTCCTTCGCTCCGGAATAGAAATCAAAGGCATAAATTGGAGCAAAAGGGTTACACCTTTCTAAACGGTCAGCAGTCATTACTAAACCGAGAAAGAACCCCTGTTGATTTATCGCCTCCCGGGCATAACGGGAGCAGGGTAAAGGCGAGATAAATTTCTTATACCCATCTAAGAGGAGATTAGCGGTAAGGGTTAAAGGATTATAAAGCCAGGTCCGACCCGCTTCGGCGGAAAGATTGCCCAGGAAAAGGATGGAAGTGAGCCAGGCAGGAGGGAAAATTTTTAGCATCGCGCATTTGTGATTAATGGGGTGACTAAACTGGCATCAGGAAGATAAAGAAGAGAGAAGGTTTTGCCCAATTTCCTTTCGCAATAATCAATTGCTTCTTGAACGGTTGCCATTCTTTTCATAAAGAGGGAGTTAATTATCTCTTCTTCAATCGGCACAACCGTTAGGACTTCAAAATTCTTGACCAGTTCCGCTAACTTAGCGGATTTGTGGGCACCGAGGACAAAGTTCTTCTCAATTTCGGAAATCACCTCTGCCGGGGTTTTCCCTTTCTTCATCACGCGGATGAATTCATCATCGCCCACCCCTTTCCGGCAGGGGGAGACGAGGATTATTATACCGCCCTCCCTTGCCCCTAATTTGGCATTTTCCAGTGCCTTCTGGGATTGATAAAGGTCGCAATCATAAGGTTCGCGCACAACCGCCAGGACGCAATCAAAGGGTTTTTCAATCGGCAGACAAAATATCTCCTTCGCCTTTTCCACTCCAGAGTAAAATGACCTTTTCAATTCCCCAAAGGTGAGATGACGTAACTCCTTCTTCTGGTCAATGACCAGTTGGATGGAAAAGACGGGTCGGGGAACCATTTCCGCCACCTCCTCCATATCAATTGAGACCGGATTATCCGTTAAATTTAAGGTCTTCGCCTTAGGGGAAAGGGATAGTTTATGATTAAAGGTTATCGTCTGGTAGCCAGCGATGCCGGGAAGGAATGTCTTCCGACCACCGGTAAAGCCAGCAAAATAATGGGGCTCAATCGAATTAATCACAATAATCTTCTTAAACCTAAGAAGTGCCTCATTGAAATAAACGGGTGTGCCAAATGAGGTCTTGCCAATAAACTTTAACGTCTGATTATCCTTAGCGTTGTGGCAGATTATCCTCTCCTTCCACTCCGGGTAAAACCGCCCAAATATTTTAATAAATTCGTCTTCATTTGGGAAACGATGAGAACCGAGAGCAACTAAAAAGAAGAGGTCTTTCTTTCTAATCTCGGGCTCAAGAAAAGAGAGGACCGTTTCCGTCGGGGTCGGACGGGTGTAGTCGTTGGTGATAATGAGGCAGGATTGGGTATCGGAAAGAAAATCTTTCACCGCCCCCCTTAAATCATTTATCGCCGGGGTTAAATCTTCATAAATCAGGTGCGAATTTCCGGAAAGGGTCTTAAGGAGGATTTTATCCGATAATTTTATCCTCTCGGTTTGCTCTCCATATTTAATCGCCAGTTCCATAGGTTATTATCGGAAAAATTACTGGTCTGTCAAGGGAAATTGTCTCTTGATCGTTCCTAATTTTCTTCTATAATTGAGGGTGATTTTTCTCTCACTTTTCTTATTTTTTGCCGATGAGTTTTTTTCGGAGAGTGCTTACCCTTTTTCCGCCGCGGCGGAAAAACAATCCTCCGCCCTTTTTCGCCTTCTTACCGATTACCAGTCGTTCCCCTCTTCGGGTAAATTGGGGATAGCGGGGCTTTTCTCCCTGAGAGTCAGAATGAAACGTCTGGGTTTTGGTTATTCTTACTACTTCAAAGCGAGTGAGAGTTCACCGATGGGGTTTTTCCATCTCTTTCTCTCTTGTCCAGTATTAGAGAAGCCGGAGATAATCTTTTCGGCGCGCTACGGTCTTTCAACCAAACGAATCCTCTTTTACCCCCAGAACCCCTACCAGACTTACAAGATAACCGCCGCGCATTCCTCGGGACTTTATACTACCTTTGCCCCCTTCGGAAGAAAGATTAAGCCCTATCTCCTCACCGGTCTCTCCTTAACTTATCTCAGGGGTGAATTCATTGAGGACATATTCCAGAGGAAGAGAAGGGAATCCAATATTTATCTCCGACCGAAAATCAGGTTCGGGATGGAGATCCTTTTCTTCAATTTTGAAATTGGGCGAAAGGAGGTGAGTTTCGCCTTTTCTTACCGATGAAAGGGTTTCTCTTTTTTATTTTCTTGCCCACACTCTTGACCTTTGGTTTTGGTCCCGGGGAGACAGGTTATAACTTCTTGAAGTTAGGGATTGGGGCTCGACCAGTGGCGATGGGTAGTGCCTTCACCGCTGTTTCGGATGATGCCAACGCCATATTCTGGAATCCAGGTGGGATTGCTCTCTTCCCGGATTTTTCCCTTACCTTAATGGTTATGAACCTTTTCACAGATGTCACCTATGGTGTCTTGGGGACAAAGGTTCCGATTGGCCGGAGATTGGGTTTGGGTATGGGGGGTGGTTTTCTTTCGGCTAAGGACACAAGAAGGAATGAATTGGGCGAGGAGGCTGGAGAATATTATTTTAATAACTTTCTTTTTACCACCTCCTTCGCCTGCTCTCCTTTCCGGAACTTCGCTACGGGTTTTGCCCTAAAAGGGGTGGGCGCCCGTCTTGATACCTTTTCTTCTTATTCCTTGGCTCTGGATTGGGGAACAATCTATTCGCCTTACAGAAACCTCTTCTTAGGTGCATGCCTTTTCAATCTTGGCACACCCCAGAAGTTTATTTCCGAGAGCGATTTGCTTCCTGTAACCCTCAGGTTCGGTTCTTGCTACAAAATTCCAATCTTTTGGCACCAATTGCTCTTAGCGACTGACCTCCGGATTCCGATCGACTCTAAGGTCATTTTATCCCTTGGTGGGGAATTGACCTTAAAGAATATACCCCAGAAGGATGAATTCTTCTCCCTCCGAGCGGGTTATGAGACTGGCTACCATTTAGGAACCTGGAAGGGATTCTCTTTTGGGATTGGTTATGGGAAGAGAATTGCTCCCCGTTTCTATCTCGTTCTTGACGCCGCCCATTTTGATTACGGCTATGTCGGGGCTTCGGAAAGGGTTTCAATCTCTCTCCAGTTCAAATGAAAGATAGGTATTGAAGAAATTTAAAAATCGGTTATAATACTAATTAAACATGAGACGGAGGATTTTATGAGGGAAAAAACCTTTCTCTCTTTTATTTTCTTAATCGGTTCTCTTTTGGCCCAAAGGGTTGAGAGAACGATTTTTTTGCCGGATACCTTTTCCGGGGTTCTCTTTCCCCAGAGTGTGGCTTTTAATCCGACCGGAAATCAAGTGTATGTGGCGGGCGAAAAAGGTGGAATCCTTTTAATCATTAGTCCTCTCAATCACGAAAAGGTTGGGAAGATTGCCATCGGTGGAAATATTACCGCCCTCCTCTATAATCATCTGAATAATAAGCTCTACGGCACTTCCGCCGGTGTGACAAACTTCCTTTTTGTCGTTGACTGCGCTACCAATCGGCTCGATACCCTAATCCCGGTTGGTCAGGAGCCTGTCGCCCTGGCTCTTAATGCCACCAATAATAAGATTTATTGTGCCAATCGCGGTTCTAATACGGTAACAATCATCAACGGTGCGACAAACCAGACGATTGCGACCGTCTCGGTTGGCAATTCCCCAACCGCTCTCCTCTGGAATCCCCATCGGAATCGGGTGTATTGCGCCAATCGCTATTCCAATACGATTACGGTGATTGATGGGGTGACAAATATTGTGCGGGGTGAGATTCAAGTTGGGAGTGGTCCCTGTGCCCTAACCTGGAATAGCACCAACAATAAAGCCTATTGTGTGAATGCCAACAGTATGACCATCACCGTGATTAATGGCGAGAATGATTCGGTAATTAATACGGTCTCAACCGGAAGTTATCCTTCCGCTATTACCTGGAATCAGACAAATAATAAATACTACTGTGCGAATCGCTGGAGTGGCACCGTTTCCATCTTTAACGGCGAAAATGACCAGTTGCTTCAGGTTTTGAATACGGGACTTTCCCCCAACTTTCTCCTCTGGCATTCCGGGAGTAATAAAGTCTTTTGCACGAATGGCAGTTCCAATACCGTTTCGGTAATCGATGGGGTGAGTAATAATCTTTTGACCAATATTCCGGTTGGGACGGAACCGGTCAACTTAATCTCGCTTTCTACCGGGGATATTCTCTATTGTTTAAACCGAACGAGCCACGAGATTTCGGTCATCACCGGGAATGCGAATGTCGCCACTATCGCTCTTGGGACAACGCCTTATTCCGGAGTCTGGAATCCCCAGAATGGCTTCCTCTACGTTTGTAATTCCGCAGCGAATAATCTCTTTCTTATCAATACGGAGAACAATCAGGTCATCGGTCGGATTACGGTTGGCTGGACCCCGGTCGCCCTGGTTCTCAATCCGACAAGTAATCTTCTCTATTGCGCCAATTACAATTCCAGTGAGATAAGCGTCATCTCCTGCTTCACCAATCAGGTGGTTGCCACCATTCCGGTGGAGAAAGGTCCGATTGCCCTCACTTTTAATCCGGTAAATAATAAGATCTATTCCGCTAATCACGATAGTGGCAGTGTTTCAATCATCTCCGGTCAAAACCATCAATTGATAAAGACCTTAAAGGTTGGTCTAAATCCAACCGACCTCGTTTGGAATTCTCTGAATAATAAGGTCTATTGTGCCAATCGGAATACGAATGACATTGTGGTAATTGATGGGGTGCGGGATAGTATCATAAAGAGAATTCCGGCGGGGCAGGGACCAATAACCCTCACATTTAATCCAAGGAATAATAAGGTTTATGCGGGGAATCGGGTGAGTAACGAATTGACGATTATCAACGGGGCAACGGATACCATAATAAGAAATATAGGGATTGCTCGGGGACCAGAAGCAACCGTCTACGATTCCATTGATAATAAAATCTATGTCGCGGGCTTTGCCGAAAATAAGGTCTCAGTGATTGGTGGTCAAAATAACCAGCGTCTCACGGATTGTGAGGTTGGGCTTAATCCCAAGGCGCTCCTCTGGAATTCTCTTTCCAATCGGATTTACTGCGCCAATTTTGGTGATGCGACGGTTTCGGTCATCAGTTGTGCCAACGACTCAGTCATCGCCACCCTTTCGGTTCGGGAGGGACCGCAGAGATTGACCTGGGCGAAAGGAATAAATCGGGTGTATGTCTCAAATACCGACGCCTCTTGTCTTACCGTCATCTTTGATGGCGTGGGGATTGAAGAAGAGAAGGTGAGGAAAGGACGCTCAATGCTAAGAGTTTCTCCCAACCCCTCTCCCTCCGAGGTTACTATCTACCCGGAAGAGGAAGGGGTTCTCCGACTCTATGACCCTCGGGGAAATCTCATCGGGGAGAAGAGAGTAAACTCCTCCCCTTTTCGTCTCCAACTGGAAAAATTCCGCCTTTCCCAGGGGGTCTACTTCCTTTCCTATGGAGAAGGAACCAAAACGAGAATTGAAAAGATTGTCTATCAAGGGAGATAACCTTTTATGATTCGCGCCGAAGATAAAGAGGATATTGAAACCATCCAGAAGTTAGCGGAGGCAAGGAAGAGGATTGAGGAGGAGGTAGAGAAGGTTATTGTTGGTCAGAAGGATGTGATTGAGAAGATTTTAATCTGCCTTCTGGCTAATGCTCATTCCCTTTTGATTGGCGTTCCGGGATTAGCGAAAACCCTTCTCGTTAATACCCTCGCTTCGGTTCTGGACCTGACCTTCAAGCGGATTCAATTTACCCCAGACCTGATGCCTTCGGATATCACCGGGACCGAAGTAGTGGAGGAGGACCGGACAACGGGTAAACGGGTCTTCCGGTTTGTCAGAGGTCCACTCTTTGCGAATATGATTCTGGCGGATGAAATAAACCGCACGCCACCAAAGACCCAGGCGGCTTTACTTCAGGCAATGCAGGAATACCGGGTGAGTGTTGGCAGCGAGACCTATCCCTTGCCTTTGCCCTTCTTTGTTCTGGCAACTCAGAATCCGATTGAGATGGAAGGGACCTATCCTTTACCCGAAGCCCAGTTAGACCGGTTTATGTTCTCAATTTATATTGACTATCCCTCCTTTGCCGAAGAGAAGGAGATTGTGAAACAGACCACCTCCGCTTATGAGCCAAAGTTGAATAAGGTCTTAAACGCCCAGGAGATTATTGAATTGCAGAAACTTCTCCGGCGGGTTCCGGTTGCGGAGGAGGTCTTAGATTATGCGGTCCGGCTGGTCTCAGCGACCCGGCCCAGAGATGCTGACTCTTTTCCCTACATAAGAGATTATGTCAGTTGGGGTTGCGGACCGCGTGCCTCCCAATACTTAATCTTAGGGGCAAAGACAAAAGCAATTCTTGATGGTCGCTATACCCCAGCAATCGACGACATCCGTGCCCTTGCCCATCCGGTTTTGAGGCATCGTCTGGTGACCAATTTCAATGCGGAGGCGGATGGGATAACACCCGATACCTTGATTGATAACCTCCTCCGTGATTTATGAGAAGAAAGGAAAAGGGACAATTTCTCCTCTGGGTCAAAGACCTGAAAGAAGGGGAGAATAATTTAGAATGGGTAGTAAAAGCAGAAGCACTTCCCGTTCCGGATATGAGGATTAAAGATGACATCCGGATAAAGATTAGGATTCAGAAAAGCGGGGATAAACTTCTCATCGCGGGGAGTGTCAACTTTACCGCGGAAATCACCTGCGCCTATTGCGGAAGGGATTTCATTAAAGATTTCCGCGAAGAGTTTAACAGTTGCTATCTGAGGGGAGACGAAAAGAGACTACCGGCTCATCTGGCTTTGGATGATGAGGAGATTGACCGGGTTTATTATGGGGGTGATTTTGTTAACCTGGAATCTTTAATTCGGGATACCATAATCCTCTCTTTACCAATTGCTCCGCAATGCGGTCGGCACTAATCATTTTAAGAAATTGAGGAGTTCTTCTTTTCTTATCTCGCGCTGTTCACCGGTTTTCATATCCTTTACACTTACCGCTCCTTTCTTTAACTCCTCTTCGCCGACGATTACGACCCAGCGAGCCTGATAAGAGTTGGCACGTTTCAATTGCCCTTTCAATCGTTCTCCCACCTCGCCAACAATCACTTTCAGCCGGGCGGAGCGGAGGGTAGTGATAATCTCTTTCCCCTTTTCAAAATCGGCGGGCGAGAGGAAGGCGATGAAGATAATTGCCGGTTCTTCCTTCTCTCCTTCGGGGAGGAGCATAAGGATTCTTTCGAGTCCTAAGGCGAATCCAATCGCCGGAGTTTTCTCCCCGCCCAGATCGGCGAAGAGGTTGTCATAACGTCCGCCCCCGCCAAAACTATTCTGGGAACCAAGCCTTTCCGAAACAAACTCAAAGACCGTCCGGGTATAGTAATCAATCCCCCGCACCAGATTTTCCGCAAGCCGATAATTTTTAATCCCCAGTTGGGGGAGATAGGAGAGAAAGGAAGCGAAGTGTTCGGAACAATCGGAGCAGAGATAGTCCTTTATCTTCGGACCGAACTGGTAAATTTTCTGACAGTTCTCATTCTTGCAGTCAAGGATTCTAAGGGGGTTTCTTAAAAGTCGCCCCTGGCAGTCCGGGCAGAGTTTTTTCTCCTCGGAGGAGAGAAATGCCTTTAATGCCTGAGAGAAGGCGGGAGAACAATTTTGACAGCCGAGACTGTTCAGAAGAATCTGGTAATCTTTAATCCCGATTGCCGATAAGAAAGTGGTGGCTAAAAAGAGGACCTCCGCATCCGTATAAGGACCCTTCTCCCCTAAGACCTCAATCCCCAATTGGTGGTGTTGCCGAAACCTTCCCTTCTGGGGCTTTTCGTAACGGAACATCGGTCCGAGATAAAAGAGTCTCTGCGGTGGATTTAATCCCCCTTCAATTACCGCCCGAATCACCCCGGGTGTTCCTTCGGGTCGCAAAGCCAGCTCCCGACCACTTCGGTCAAAAAAGAGATACATCTCCTTCTGGACAATTTCCGTTTCCGCGCCGGTCGCTCTCAGAAATAGTTCCTTCGGTTCTAAGATTGGGGTCCTAATCTCCTGAAAACCAAAAAGGGCACAGGTCTGGCGAAATACCTCCTCCACGTAACTGGCTTTTCTCGCCTCCTCGGGCAGGAAGTCTTTTGTCCCCTTTGGTCTCTGATACTTCACCTTTTCCTTCTCCTTTGGAGGAAAACACCAAGAAAGACACCGAAAAAATTAAAAAGAAGGTCAAGAAAAGAGGCGTCCCGATTGGGGATGAATCTCTGGACCCATTCCGTAATTAAACCTAAGAGACCCCCAAAGACAATGGCGAAGAAGCCAAGGAGGGGATAGGAAAAATAACCCCAGAGGGTATAAAAGATTAAATGGGCGACCTTATCAATCGGATAGCGCTTCGTTTTGGGGGAGGAGGGGAGAGGAAGAAAAGAGAGGAAGAGGATGAGGAAGAGAATGAGGAAGGTAATCAGGACCTCTTCTTTTCTCATCCTAACGTTTAATCCGCTTTAACCGGACTAAATCTTCCCTTTCTCTTTCCGCCAATTTGAAGGTGATGAATTTGATGCTATTCGTCAGAGAAGGGATGAGGATATATTCCAAGGCATTGACGCGTCTCCTTGTTTTCGTCAATTCGCGAAGGAGAAGTTTCAAAGCCTTCTCTTCGGCGGCGAGTGAGAGAAGAACGGGAAGGAGTTTTTTGAATCTTTCAATCCCTTCTTCCAATTCCCCGGAGGTTTGGAAGAGACCGTAGTTTCTTCCGATTTCTTTCACTTCTGCCTCCATTTCGGGCAGGAAGAGATTCAAGACCCGCCGGGATGAGGTTTTCAGGTCAACCCGAAAGGAAGGGATGAGGAAGGCGGTTTCGGAGAACAGGGGATTTTCATAGAGACTGGCGATATAAAAATGGGCTTTGGCTTCACTTAGTTTCTTTTCCAGTTCTTTCCTCTTCTCCCGCACCCTTTTTGCCAGGGAGAGGAGGTGACGCATCAATTCCTCCTCTTTATCCTTCAGGAGTTTGTGCCCTCTTTGGGCAAGGCTCAGGCGCCTTTTCCGGCGGAGGAGTTCCATCCGGGTCGCTTGAAGGGGAAAAAGCATTAAGTATTTTATAAGAAATTTCCCTTCTCGTCAATAAATAAATGCCAGCGGGAAAAGAAGTGGAAACACTTAAAGATTGCTGAACTTCCTAAAAACCTTTGCCCGGAATTTCTCCCTTAAAATTTCGGAAGCAATTGAGAGCCCTGATATTTCCCCGAAAAGGAGAGATTGACTATTTGGAGTTATCTTAAAAAATAATGCCGGAAGTTAATCCGCATATTTCTTCCCTCCGGTATCTTTTTTGATTCTTGGAAGCCTGACGGTCTCTATTAACAATACTACCTCCTTTTCCGCTTGCTCTTTTGGTTGGCAGAAGATGTTAGTGACACTAACACTTTTTCTCACCTTTCTTTTCCTCTAAGTCCTTATCTTTCAATAACTTAGAACCTTTTTTCTATTTTATCCCCCTTTGCTCCCTGAGCCATATCCTAAGTTCTCTCAGGGGTGGGTTTCAATAGGGGTTTCACCCTTCACCCCGTTGGGGGAAATTAGCCTCTTATTAAACCGATTTTTAAGTTCTTTTCCTCTCTCTTCTTGTCCTTCTCCCTCATCCTCTCTTTCTTAATTTCCTTTTCGGTCCCTTCTTTCATCTCTTAGCCCATACCTCCGGGAATCTCTCCTTCATGGAGAAAGGTGCCCCGGTTTTTCTTTTTAACGGAAAGGTGAAAGATTCTAAGAACAACTTCCCCCTTGACAAACCTTTTTTCTTAGTTATACTTATAGGTTATGGAGGAAGGAATAGTCGGGTTCGGATATTATAAAATAATAGAGAAGATAGAAGAAGGGGGGTTTGCTACCGTTTACAAAGCGCTCCACCGCGTGTTAGAACAGACGGTTGCTCTGAAAGAACTTCATCCCATCTTAACAAAGGGCTCAAAATTTAAGGAGCGGTTTTTTAAGGAGGCGGAGACTCAGGCGAAATTGAAGCATCCGAATATCGTGCTCGTTCATAATTTCTTCCAGGAGGAAGGGAGATATTATATTGTGATGGAATATGTTGAAGGGATGGTTCTTCCTGATGGTCGGTTGGTTCGGACTCTTGCCGATTTAATTAAAGAAGGTCCTCTACCCGAAGATAAGATTCTCTCTATATTCCAGCAGGTCTTAGGTGCGGTCTCTTATGCCCACAGTTTAGGAGTGATTCACCTTGATATAAAACCT